>Ga0335085_10000188_pt1 | contig 192989 bp, 169 predicted proteins | sample Lox_Sample_45_FD_206712 | JGI IMG/M metagenome (GOLD analysis project Ga0335085, IMG submission 206712) | Soil microbial communities from Loxahatchee National Wildlife Refuge, Florida, United States - Lox_Sample_4.5 | ecosystem: Environmental > Terrestrial > Soil > Wetlands | place: USA... | reverse complement strand
AGCTTCCGGCGACGGCTGGGCCCAACTTCAGCCTAACGGAACCCTCAAAGGCCAAATCTGCTTCCACAATGGCGACGAAGCCGACTTCATCGCCAAACCCTGGAAAACTTCTTCAACAGCCTGCTAAACTCAATCCCGCCCACGGGTCATTTCCGGCAGATATCCCATGAGGGAGGGCGAGGTGCGGTCCTCCAATATCTGGGTACCTTCTCGTGGTACCATTATCGCTGCCACTATCCGCCTTGCTGCGCACGTGCACTTGTCCAAGTGGGGCTTTGTGAGGCTTCTCCGGCATTCCTTTGTCCGATCAAACCGGTGACCCGGCCATGCGAGCCGGCGACCATGCGGCCCGGTCGACTTGATCCGGCTACAGCCTGCCAGGTCGCTCCAGCGTTTTGCGGTGTCCACAGTCCTGACACGCGCCACGAACTTCAAGCACCGCCCGATCAGCCCGAAAGCCCGCGCTTTTTGCCCAGCCCGCAATGCGAGTCTCAATATCCCGATCCGAGAATTCCTCAGCGGTTCCGCAATCGTGGCAAATTGAAAACATGGCCGAGTTGCCATGATGCGGATGGGCGCAGGCCACGAAGGCGTTGAGCGATTCGAGGCGATGCGCCAGGCCGTCGTCGATCAGACGCTGCAGCGCCCGATACACGGTAGGTGGCGCCGAAACCCCAAGCGGCCGCAGGCGAGCGAGCAATTCGTAGGCTGTCAAGGGCCTCTCGGTCTTGCGCAGCGCCGTGATCACCAACTCATGGTTCGCAGCGGCGCGCCGGCGCGAGTCCGCTCGCTTGATTGCTCTTCGCACGCCGAGCCTCAATACGCTGTCCGACCAGCAACATATCGCCATGGAGCGAGTCATTCAAATTGACCGCTTGCCGGCGCGATCGCACTGTGATGTTATATTATAACGTCCGGCGAAATGGGGAGCAAGCGGCAGCACATCCCGGGCTGCCGTTGGCGCGGGCAAGAACGCAATGTCCGGCCGCGGGTCTTGCCGACGCCGGACCGTTCGCTCCAAGGGGGATCGTTGAGATGTACGCCCTTGCCATTGCGCCGGCTGTATTTCTCGCCACGCTGGTGGGCGGGCTGTTCGCATTGCGCCTTCGCAAGCAGCTACATCTGATTCTCGGATTCAGCGCCGGAGCCGTGGTCGGCGTCGCCTTCTTCGATCTGATGCCGGAAGCGTTCTCCTTGAGCGCTGGCCATCACGCGCCACAACTTACCGCCAGCGTGGTGGGCGTCGGTTTCCTGTTCTACCTGTTGCTGGACCGTTTTGCCTTGTTGCATGCGACGGACGCGCTCGGGGACGAGGGGCACCATTCGCATGTCACCCATCGCGGCGTCCTTGGCGCGACAAGTCTCGTCACGCACAGCATGTTCGACGGCATCGCCATTGGATTCGCGTTCCAGGTTTCCAATGCGATCGGCATCTTGGTCGCCGCCGCGGTCTTCACCCACGATTTCTCGGACGGCATCAACACGATGAATATCGTGTTGAAGAACCGCGGAACCCGATGGGAGGGCTTGCGCTGGTTGCTGGCCGATGCCACCGCGCCGGTCGTGGGCATCGCGCTGACGTTCCTGGTCAAGCTGCCGGCGTCGTTGTTCGGACTCGTCCTGGCCCTGTTTTGCGGCTTCTTTCTCTATCTGGGCGCAAGCGATCTCGTGCCGGAAAGTCACGCCCGCCATCCAAAGCCGCTCACGATGTTTACCACGCTTCTCGGCGCCGCCGTGATCTACGCAACCGTCTCCCTTATGGGCTAGAGATGCGTTTCACGGCCCGTTGCTGCATCGACCGGCATGATCCTGGAGGCGAAAAAGCCCTCCGGCCGGCTTGCGTGGACTGTGCAGGACCGATTTGGGATGTTACAAGATACGCTCGTTTCGGCCGCGCCATTCGAGGTTCGATGACCCGGAGTACACGTAACCGTTCGACGGCGAAGCCGGGGAAATTCCTTCGCTGGCGCCGCACGATTGCCCTTTTTGCGGTTTTCGCGTTCGCAGCGCAAAGTTACGTCGTTCAGACCCACGTCCATATTCCCGCATTCGAACAAATCGCTTCGGACTCATCGGGTCACGAGGTTTCGCCGGCGGTCACGCGCTCACACGATGTTGATCACCAGCGCGGCCCGCTGAAGGATGACCCCGCGCATTGTCCGTTCTGCCAGGAAATGCTCTATGCCGGCACCTATGCGATGCCGGCTGCGCCGATGGTATTGGCGCCCGTCGAGAGCAATCCGCAGCCCGTCAGTCCCGTCCCTGTTTCATTGGGCATCACAAGCGTCTCGCACGATTGGCGCGGACGAGCGCCTCCGTTCGCCCTGGGCTCCGCAAGCGCTTTGAGCGGTTGAACCGGGCGGCGCATGCCGCGGCCGGACCCGCTCATGCAAACAACCACGCCTTTGTCTGCGTTGCGGAAGCTTTCCGCGCGCGACGGATCTGGTCATGGAAACAGCGAACGCTTCAAACAACGTCTTGACGACGCGGAATGTCGTCCTCGCCCGCGACGGCAACCGCTTCGCGCGGCTGCCCGACCTCGACATCGCCGCCGGGCGATCCGTTGCCGTGATCGGGCCTTCCGGCTGCGGCAAGACGACCGCGCTGATGGCGCTGGCCGGCATTCGCGCGCCGATGGAAGGCTCGATCTCGGTCGATGGAACCGACCCCTGGGCGCTGGGACGCAGCGCGCGCGACCGGTTTCGCGGCCGGCGCATCGGGCTGGTCTTCCAGTCGTTCCACCTGGTCGATGCGCTGAGCGTCCGCGCCAATATCTGGCTGGCGGCGCAGTGCGCGAAATATCCGCTGCACGAGCCCCACCGCCTCGATGATTTGCTTGCGCGCCTGGGACTCGCCCCGGTCAAAACCAGGCGCGCCGACCGGATCAGCCACGGCCAGGCGCAACGTACCGCGATCGCGCGGGCGCTCCTGAACCGGCCGGCGGTCGTCCTCGCGGACGAACCCACATCGGCACTCGACGATGCCAATACGAGGACGATCATGGCGCTGCTCGCGGAATGCGCCGTTGCGGAACGCGCGGCGCTGGTGGTCGCCACCCATGATCGCCGGGTTCTCGATACGGTCGATCAGGTGGTCGAGATGGAGAAGCTCCAATGAACGTCGTCGAGCTTGCTTTCGCCTATCTCCGCCGCCGCTGGGGCCAGGCTCTTTTGTCCATTCTCGTGGCCGCTCTGGGTGTGGCGGCCGTCTCTGTCGCGTTTGTCGGCCTCGACGCGCTGCCGGACGCCGCCGAGCGTTCCTGGGGCGGAGTCGATCTCGTCATCGGTCCGAAGGGCTCCGTGCTCGATCTGGTTCTGTGCTGTGCGCTGCATATTTCCGACCCCAGGGGACTGATCTCCGAAAAGGCCGCGATGCGCGCGGCCAGTCATCCCCTTGTGCGCGTCGCCGCCCCGATCGCGCTGGGCGACAACGTCAACGGGATACGAATCATGGGCACGACGCCGGCGATTCTGTCCGTCTATCGCGCGCAAATCGCGTCCGGGCGTGTCTGGAACAAACCACTGGAAGCGGTGCTCGGCGCGCAGGCGGCCCGTACGCTGGGTTTCAAGCTGGGCGACTCCTTCATCGGCGCTCATGGTCTCGAGCCGGGCGGCGAAATGCACTCGCAGTTCCCCTATAAAGTGGTCGGAGTGCTGGCGCCCACCGGCTCGGTGCTCGACCGGCTGGTCCTCACCGACATCGAAACCGTGCGTTACATCCATCGCAAGCACGCCGAGGACGAAGCCGCCGAGACCGGCGTGACGGCGACCTATGTGAATCTGCCCGACGCCGCAACGGCGGTCGTCGCGTCATACAAAACGCCCGTCGCCGCGTTGCTGGTGCCGCGCCTGATCGAAGCCAATCCGACCTTGAGCGCGGCGACCCCTTCCTTCGAGGTCGCCCGCGTCATGAGCTATTTGCGGCCACTGTCGCTCGCAGCGACGGCGCTGGGCATTCTTCTCGTCGTGATTGCGGCGGCGGCGGCCGCGGCGAGCCTCACGGCAACCATGAACGCGCGCACGCGCGATCTTGCGTTGTTGCGGGCCCTGGGCGCCGGGCCGCTGGCGATCGCGTCGGTCGCCTTCGCCGAAGCCGCCATGATCGCCCTGGCCGCCCTGATCGTGGGCCTGGCGCTGTCCGCCGCGGTCATTGCGTGGGGAACTTCCCTGCTCGCCGAGCAGACCGGGCTTTTGCTCGAGCCGCAAGTCGATCCCGAGTCGCTGAGCTATCTTGTTTTGGGTGCTTTCGCCGTCGCCGCGCTCGCGGCGCTGTTCCCCGCCATCCGCGCCGCGCGCACGCCAATAGAGGAGCTGCTGCAGTCATGAAAACCGGTCACACCTTTCGTCGACTGGCCGCCGCGCTTCTGTTGCTGGCCGCAGCGCAGGCGCAAGCGAAAGACGGTGCGATACCTCATGGCCAGCCTGCGGACGAGCGCGCCGCCCAGGAGCATCTGCCGATGGCGCACGACGCGTTGTGGGCGAAATTCCTGAAATGCAAGGTCGGCTATAATGAAAAGAGCGGCATGTACAGCATCACCGTGACCCCCGAGCTGAAAGCAATGGCCGGCCAGCCCGTCGTCGCGAGCGGCTGGGTGATGCCGCTCGACGGTTCGGATCAAACCAAGCATTTCCTGCTGACGCGCCGCACGCCCGTTTGCATGTTCTGTCCGCCGGGAGAGCCGAACGAGGTTGCGGAAGTCGTCACACTGCGTCCAGTGGCCTGGACCGACAAGCAAGTGACCGTTATCGGGCTGCTGAGCCTCATCAACAATGGCGAGAAAGGCATGTTCTTCAGGATCGATGCCTATTCGGTGAAATGAGGCAGGCCTTGAGCAGCGACCGCCCGGTCTCAGCCGTCAGCCGGCCCCGCCACGTCGCGCAGATGCGGCCCGCGGCCGTGAGCGTCCGTGCGAACGGAAGAATGCGGTCGGTGTCTCCCGCTGTGGCCAGCACGGCGCGGGGGCTTGCACGTGGCGGCGACACGGCGGCGCGCTCAAGCTTGACGGACACCGCGCGAATATCGTTTCGCGCGCGTATCTCCTGGTCGAGGATCACGATGCGCACCTGCGTGCCGTCGCGATCCACGAACTCCGCCAATACGGGAAGCTCCAGCCGGCAGGGCGCGCATGTTGGAGAATAATAGACTTCCAGCACAGGCGGGGCGGCGGCGGCCATTGTCAACCTGTTCGCGGGCTACGAATTCAGGCTCCCACGGAATCGCAAGCGAAACAACGGCTGCGCGCGATTCTTCGGAACTTCTTGACAGTCGGACCAACCGAATGAATGAGAGGAAATTGCATGCGCACTGGTAACATGATGCTCCTGGCGGCAGCGCTGCTATCGGGAACCGTAGCCTGGGCTGCCTCCGGCGATCCGCTTGCGCCGAAAGGCGAGATCGCCAAGCCACCGGCGGCGCCCGTCAAGCCGGTGACGGAAACGCTGTGGGGCCAGAAGGTCACAGACAATTACCGCTACATGGAAGCGCTCGATCCCTCCACAATCGACTGGATGAAGGCGCAAGGCGCCTATACGCGCTCGATCCTCGATGCCATCGCTCCGCGCGCGGCGCTGGAAAAGAAGATCGCCGATTTCACCGGCAGCTTTGGCTTTGTGCAGGGTTACGTGACCTTTGGCGGGCGCGAATTCTACGAGTATCGCGCTCCGGGCTCGGACAATTTCGATCTCGTCGTGCGCGACGCCAAGGGTGAGCGCAAGATCGTTGACGTGGCAGCCCTGCGCGCGGCCAATGGCGGCAAGCCCTACGCAATCAATTATTTCCTCGCCTCGCCCGACGGCAGCAAGGTCGCCGTCGGCATTTCGCAAGGCGGCTCGGAAGACGCCTCGCTCTACGTGTATGACGCCGCGAACGGTGCGCAAATCGCCGGCCCCGTCGATCGCGCCCAATTCGGCGCCACGGCCTGGAGCAACGACTCGAAGTATCTGTATTTCGACCGTCTGAAAAAGCTCGCGCCGGGCGAGCCGGCGGTCGATCGCTACAAGGACGGAATGCTCGACGCCTGGGATCTGAAATCCGATCCCGTGCCGATCCTGGGCGCGACTGTCGGCCACGGTCCCGCCTTCGACCCGAACGAGTTCCCCGCGCTCGCGATCAATCCGGGCGCGCCGATGGCGGTCGCGCTGTCCATCAACGGCGTGCAGAACGAGTTGCAGGCCTGGATTGCGCCCGAGTCCCAGGTGCGCGATCCGAAAGTCACATGGACTCCATTGGTGACGCGCGCCGACGGCGTGACCGGAGCGGATTTGCGTGGCGACGAGATTTTCCTGCTCAGCCACAAGGACGCGCCGACCTTCAAGGTGCTGATGGTCAAGGCGGGGCAGCCGCTCTCCACGGCGCAGACACTGGTGCCCGCCTCGCCCACGCGTGTGATCGAGGCGGTGCGTGCAGCGTCCGACGCGCTCTATGTGCTGGAGCGCGAGGGCGCCTATTCGCGGCTTTTGCGCATTCCCGCGGGCCAGACCGCGGCACAGGAGATCGCGTTGCCGTTTAACGGACACATCACGGAGTCCTTCACCGATCCGCGCGCGCCGGGCGTCATGATCGAACTGGAAAGCTTCGCTGTTCCACCCACCGATTTCTTCTACGATCCGGCGAAGGGCACATTTACCGACCTCAAGCTTGGCGTAAAACCTGCGTTCGATTCCGCGCAATTCACCGTCAGCGATCTCCAAGCCAGGGCGCATGACGGCGTCATGGTCCCCGAGACGCTGGTCCAGCACAAAGGTGCCACGGGCACCCAGGTCGTGCTGATCCAGGCCTACGGCTCCTACGGCATTTCGCAGCTCGCCGATTTCTCGCCCCGCGCCGTCAGCTTTCTGATCGCCGGCGGCACTTATGCCTCCTGCCACGTGCGCGGCGGTGGTGAATTGGGCGAGGCCTGGCGACTCGGCGGCAAGGACGCCGACAAGCACAACACCTGGCAAGACCTGATCGCCTGCGGCGAGGATATGATCGCGCGCGGCATTACCACGAAGAAAAAGCTCTTCATTTTCGGCGGCTCGGCCGGCGGCATCACCATGGGCCGCGCGCTGACCGAGCGCCCGGACCTGTTCGCCGGCGTGATCGACGCGGTGCCCGCCGCCAACACGCTGCGCGCCGAATTCTCGCCCAACGGTCCGCCGAACATCCCCGAATTCGGCACCGTCACCACCCGGCAGGGCTTCAAGAACCTTTATGATATGGACACGCTCCAGCACATCAAGGCGGGGGTGCAGTATCCGGCCGTGCTGATCACCACGGGCTTGAACGATCCGCGCGTCTCGCCCTGGGAGCCGGCCAAGCTCACCGCGGCGCTGCAGGCCTCGGGCACGGCCAGGCCGATCCTGCTGCGCATCGACGCCGAGGCCGGCCACGGCATCGGCTCGACCAAGACGCAGAACGACCAGCTCTTCGCCGATGTGTGCAGCTTCATATTCTGGCGCGCCGGCCTGCCGCAATGGCGACCCGTCCTGACCAACCGCTGACGGAACGACGGAATGGAAGAAAGGAAGTAAAATTGAGACTTCATCAGTTCCCGGCGCCCAGAGCCGCTTGGCACCTGTTGTTGACGGCGGTCGTCGCAGCCGTGTTTTCCCTGCCGGGGGCGGCCCACGCGACGTCCGCCCCCAGGCAGCAGCAGGCGATTGCGCGCGCGACTCTTCCCAATGGCCTGCGCGTCGTCGTGGTGCGCAACACGCTGGCGCCCGTCGTCACCACGTCGGTCAACTATCTCGTCGGATCCGATGAGGCGCCGGCCGGCTTTCCGGGATTGGCGCATGCCCAGGAACACATGATGTTTCGCGGCAGCCCCGGGCTTTCGGCGGATCAGCTCGCGACGATCGGCAGCTTCATGGGCGGCAATTTCAACGCCAACACGCGCGAGAGCGTGACCCAATATCTGTTCACGGTGCCGGCGGAAGACCTCGACGTCGCGCTTCACGTCGAGGCGGCGCGCATGCGGGGCGTGCTGGATACCGACGAGGGCTGGAATCAGGAACGCGGCGCCATCGAGCAGGAGGTCGCGCGCGATCTGTCGAGCCCCTTCTATGTTCTTTATGCCCGTCTGCGCGCCCAAATGTTCGCCGGCACACCCTATGAGCATGACGCGCTCGGAACCCGGCCGTCCTTCGACAAGACCACCGCGGCGATGCTCAGACACTTTCACGACATATGGTACGCGCCCAACAACGCCGTCCTGGTTGTCGTCGGCGATGTCGACCCGCGCACGACGCTGGCGGAAGTCGGCAAACTGTTCGGCACCATCAAGCCCAAGCCGTTACCGGCCCGGCCACGGATCGTTCTGCAGCCGTTGCGGGCGGCTTCGCTCACGATGGAAACGGACAGCCCCAGCGCGATACAGGTGGTCGCGATGCGCATGGCCGGCATGGACAGCGCGGATTTCCCGGCGCTCGAAGTCCTTTCCGACATTCTCAACAATCACCGCGCCGCGCTTTATGGTCTCGTCCCTTCGGGCAAGGCAACCGATGCAGAATTCGTGCTCGACCCGCTTCCGCAAGCGGGCCTTGGCTACGCGGTCGTGTCGTTTTCGCCAGGTGGCGACGCCAAGGCGATCGAAAGGGACGTTCGCGCCATCCTCGGCGGGATCGCACGCAATGGCGTTTCGGCCGATCTCGTCCAGGCGGCGAAGAACCAGGAAATCCGTCTCGCCGAACTGCAGAAGGACTCCATTCCCGATCTGGCCGCCATCTGGTCGGACGCGCTGACCTTGTATGGGCTGCGCTCTCCCGATGACGATCTCGTAAGGATAAAGAAAGTCACCGTCGCGGACGTCGATCGCGTGGCTCGCAAATATCTCGATCCCGATCATGCCGTTTCCGCCCTGATGCTGCCGCACGGCTCGGGCAGACCGAGCATGGCGGGCGCCGGGTATGGTGGCCAGGAGACCATATCCCTGGGTGAGCCGAAGGCGATTGCTCTGCCGGCCTGGGCACAGATGTCGCTCAGCCGGCTGGAGGTTCCGCGATCGACACTGCATCCCGTGGTCAGTACGCTTTCCAACGGCATGACATTGATCGTGCAGCCCGAAGACGTCAGCGACATGGTCAGCGTCTATGGACATATCCGCAACCGCCCGGAGACCGAAGAGCCAACGGGGCAGGAGGGCGTGGCCGACGTGCTGAGCCCATTGTTCGACTTCGGCACGCAGACGCTGGACCGCGTTTCATTTCAGCGGGCGCTTGACGCGATCGGCGCCAACGAGCAGGCCGGCACCGATTTCTCGATCAAGGTCCTGGCGAGCGATTTCGACCGCGGAGTAGCACTTCTCGCCGACAATGAATTGCACCCCGCGTTGCCGCTCGAGGCTTTCGACATCGTCAAGGAACAGACTGCCCAAACGACCGCCGCGCGCAACAGCAGCCCGGCCTTTTTGGCGCAGCAGGCTCTGCGCAGTTCGCTTTTTCCGGCCGGCGATCCCAGTCTGCGCGAATCCACGCCGCAAAGCATTCGGGCGCTCACCCTGGAGGATGTGCGGGATTATTTCCATTCCACCTTCCGGCCCGATCTCACGACGATCGTCGTGATCGGCGACATAAAGCCGGAGCGGGCGCGCGCGGTCATCGAGAAATATTTCGGGCAATGGATTGCCGCCGGGCCGGTCCCGCACACCGACCTGCCCCCGGCGCCGCCAAACCGCCCGGCAACAATCGCGGTTCCGAACAGCAGCCGCGTCCAGGACAGCGTCTTGCTGGGCCAGACTCTGGGCCTGACCCGTTCCAATCCGGACTACTATGCGCTGGAGCTCGGAAACAACGTGTTGGGCGGAGGGTTCTATGCCTCACGGATGAGCATCGACCTGCGCAAGAACTCCGGCCTGGTCTATTCGGTCGGCTCGGAGATCCACGCCGGACGCACGCGCGGCGTTTACCTGGTGCAATACGCAACGGATCCTCAAAACGTGTCGAAGGCGAGCGAAATCGTCGCCCGGGAAATCGGCGCCATGCAGACCACATTGGTGTCCCAGGACGAACTGACGCGTGCGAAGGCGCTGCTGCTGAGGCAGATCCCGCTGGAAGAGGCCAGCATCGACGAGATCGCGGATAATTTGTTGCAGCTGCGCGAGCTGAACCTTCCGCTCGACGAACCGGATATTGCGGCGCGCCACTACATCGAGCTCAGTCCCGTGGACGTGAAAGCGGCGTTCGCGAAATGGTTGCGTCCCGCCGACCTGGCGCGGGTAAGCCAGGGTCCCGCGCCAAATTAGAGGCCCAGCCGATTGGCGCGGGACACACAAGGCTGTTCGGGTCGTGGACAGCCGGGGGAGTGGGCGGCCGCGGCTGCGTGTCATCGCACTTTTGCGGGGCGCGTGGTAATTCCAGGGCGGCGGTAGATGCGGGTCCGTGAAGCAATGATCTGGCTGCAGGAAGCTTGGCTCAAGGCCGGCGCGGTTCCGGCGGCCAAAAGGTTCGTGCAGGAAAACGGATCGGGGCTCGTTGGTTCGGCGCTCTTGCATGGGCTCATCCTGTTCCTGATCCTGTTCTTCATGACGAGAACCGGCACACTGCCTCAGCAGACCGTCGTGCACTTCGTCCCGGTGGAAGTCGTCAGGCTCGGCGCGGAAACGGTGGCGCCGCCGGCTTCGCAGAAAACGGCAGTTCCGCAGCAGCGGGCCGCGCGTATACCGGTTCCGGAATCTTCGAGCCCGAAGCCGCCGGTCGGCACGGCACCTCGCAAGACGGCGCCGCCCGTCGATGATCTGCAGGCCAAGCTCCGCGGCCTGGCCAAGCTGCGCCAGCCCGACGCGCCGCTGCGCGCCTTGGACAACGACCAGACCGCCGACGCGGATACGACAAGCGAAGGCGCCGTTCCCGGCGACGAGGCCACCTATAGTTTGCGCGACTATATCCGCGCGCAGATAGAGCGGCGCTGGAGTCTGAGCCTCGCCACGCTTGGAAATCGCAAAATGACGATCCTGCTGCGCGTGGAGATCACCCGCAACGGAACTGTCACCAAATCCGAAATCGTCGACCAGGCGCGATTTAGAACCGACTTCGCGTTCCATGAGATCGCGCTGAGCGCGCGAAATGCGGTTCTGCTATCTTCGCCGTTCGCGCTTCCGCCCGGGGACTACAAGGACACCATGGACATGACGCTGCGCCTCAATCCCAGGGATGCTTTGCATTGAGGACATCGCGATCAGGGCAAATCGCGCGCCACCCGGAAGCCGGCGAGACTGGAATAGTCGTATTCGCCGCCGTCGGCCGGCGAACCGCTGCGCGCCGCCGAACGCACGAAGACCGGGACATTGTCCCATGATCCGCCGCGCAGCACATGTTTGCTGCAACCGCTCTCGGTCCATGCCGAGCCGTCGGTGGGGGCGCCGACATAGCTCTTGTGCCAGCAATCCGCCGTCCACTGCCATGCATTTCCAAGCATGCCGTAGAGCCCGAACGGATTGGGCTTGAAGCTGTCGACGTCAGAAAGGACGTTGTCGTCCCATCGGCTGCCGCATCCGTTGCAATTCGCGTTTCCGCTGCCGATGTCGTCTCCCCACCATCGGGCTGTCGAGGTGCCGGCGCGCGCGGCGTATTCCCACTCCGCTTCGGTGGGCAGACGATAGGGCCCGGAACGGTTCGCCAAAGGCCGCGCCGCCCTGACCTTGGCGTTGAGCCAGGCGATGTAGGCATCGGCGTCGCGCCAATCCAGGCAGACCGCCGGCCATCGCCGCGGTTCGACCTCGTCCGGCGGATAGGCCAGGCCATTGCCGGGCGAGCGCCAGCCGAGGCCCAGCATTTTGTTGCACGGCGCGGGCTGATACCCGGTCTCCTGCAGAAAGATGCGGAATTGGTCGCTGGTCACGTCGTATTTTCCAAGCGCGAAGGCGCGCACGGTAACGACGTGTTGCGGCCCCTCGTTGTCGAAGCGGCCGGGCTCGCTGGCCGGACTGCCCATGACGAACCGACCGGCGGGAATTCCCACCATGATCGGACAGTCCACGCATTCCTGAAATTCACGTGCGGTCTGCTCTTGTCCGCGCGCCGGCGACAGCGGGACCATGGCCGCCATGGCCAGCACTGCCGCCAACAGGGCAGTTGGGAAATTAAGAGTTGTTAACTTCAACGTCCTTGGCCTTCCTGCCCGCAACACGCCCTGCCGCCGGCGGGCTATACGCCCGCCCCGACACTTGTTATGGTATAACAACTCGCTTTGCAAAATGTCGCGGTTCGGTGATCGCTCGGTCTTGCATGCCTTCGAATCAAACACCGCAAAGCTTTGGCGGTTGGCGATCCGCGTTCGTATTTTTGATAGCCCTCGCATTCGGTCTGCAGAGCTACATCACACAGACCCACATCCACATTACATCGGGCGATGCGCAGGCATTGGGCTTCAACAGCACGCATCAGCCTGAATGGAGCGGTACATCTTCGCAATCCGGCGATCGCGATAACCATCCGGATAAAGACGATCCCGCGCATTGTCCGTTCTGCCAGGCCGTCGCCGCCAGCGGCGCCGCCGTCGTTCCGGTGATCCCCATCGTGCCACAGCCGATATCGTTGCCGGCTTTCGAGCCACAGGTGCGCAACACGATCCTGCACGCGGGCACGCCGCGTCATAACTGGCTCAGCCGGGCCCCTCCCAGCCTCCAACAAGCGTAGCGATAACGGCTTGCAACGGTATTGCCGGCGCGCGGTTTGCGCCCAAGCGATGCCGTTTTGGAGTCCACGGTTCGCGCCGTGATTGCGAAGCTTCCGACACAATCTGCTTGATGACGCCATCTTGCGCGACGCGAATGCGGGAAGGCAAAGAGAGGATCGCGGCGATCATGAACACTCGACGTTATGCGCAATTTCTGATCGCGCCGCTGCTGCTGCTGGTAAGCGGCGCAATGCAGCACCAGACCAAGATCCTGAAGGTGCCCGTCGGCCAGCCGGCGGACGAGCGGGCCATCCAGCTTACGCTGCCAAGAGCGCAGGACCCGCTCTGGCTCAAATTCGCAAAATGCAAGATCGGTTACGACAACCGGTCGGGCCTCTTCAACATCGCGGTGACGCCCGACGTTCGCGCGATCGCCGGTCACACCGTCACGCTGAGCGGATTTGTGCTGCCGCTGGACGGTTCGGATCGCACAAAGCATTTTCTTCTGACCCGGAACACCCCGGTTTGCATGTTTTGCCCACCCGGCCAACCCAATGAGGTTGTGGAGGTCCTTTCGCCTCACGCGATTGACTGGACCGACAAGCTCGTAACCGTCACCGGCCCGCTTGCGCTGATCAACAATGGCGAGAAGGGCATGTTCTTCAAGATCGACGCATCGGCCGTACGATGACGGCGATCCGCGGCAGGAGATGACCCATGCGTGAAAGACAAATCGCGGCGTCTTTTTGGACCCATGCCGCAAAGAAGTCGATCCGTGTCCTTGGCTTTGCGGGCTGCCTCACCGGCGTGCTTTGCGCCACCGGTATTCCCGCATCCGCGCAGAGCCTGCAACTGCTGCAGGACACGGAAACCGAGCGGGCATTCCAGAGCTACGAGACCCCGCTTGCCAAGGCAGCCGGTCTCGATCCGTCCGCCGTGCGAATTTACATTGTGGACGATCTCTCGGTGAACGCGTTCGTGGCCGAAGGCCAGAACATTTTCATTCAAACGGGCATCGTTCTCTACGTGCACAACCGCAATGAGCTGGTGGGCGTGATGGCCCATGAGACCGGGCATATCCGCGCGGGCCATCTCTCGCGAAACACGCAAGCGATGCAGAAAGCGACGATCCCGATGCTGGCCGCGATGGTGCTCGGCGTGGCCGCGATGGTAGCCGGGGCGCGCGGAGACGCGGCCATGGCCGTCATCATGGCCGGTCAGCAGATGGCGCAAGCACAGCTCGTCAAATTCACCTATGTGCAGGAAGGCACCGCCGACCAGATCGGCATGAAGCTTCTTACGGCGACGCACCAGTCCGGAATGGGGATGCTCAACGTTTTTCGCAGATTCGCCAACGAAGAAGCGATGTCGGCTTACAAGATTCCGCCGTTCGCCCAGAACCATCCCGTCGGCCAGGATCGCATCGAGTTTCTACAGCGGCTTGTCGACGCCTCCCCCTACAGGGACATCAAGGACAATCCGGCGGACGAGCATGAATTCGAGATGATCCAGGCCAAGCTCGCGGGTTATGTCCTGCCGGTGGACGAGGTGTTCAATCGCTATCCGCTGTCGGACACCAGCGAAGTTGCCCGCTATGCCCGTGCCATGGCCTACATCAGAAAGCCCGATCTCAAAGCCGCGCTCGCGGAGATCGGCGGGCTTCTGAAGGACGAGCCGGCAAACCCCTATTTCCATGAGGTCCTGGGACAAATTTATGTGAGCATGGCCCAGCCGGAACGGGGCATCGCCGCATATCAGAAGGCCGTCGACATCCTTCCGGATGCTCCGGAATTGCGGGTCGAACTGGCCGCCGCCCAAATTGCGACGGAGAAGCCTGCATTCGCCAAGCTCGCGATCAACAACCTCAACATCGCGCTACGACAAGGCCATGAAGACGAAGATGCGTTCGCCTGGTTCGAAGCCGCGCAGGCCTATAGCGACGTAGGCAACGATCCCATGGCCGACCTCGCGACCGCGGAACGCTATTACATTCTCGGAGCGACCCCGCAAGCGACGACATTCGCCAAGCGCGCAATGAGCGGCCTTCCGCCCGGATCGCCGGAGTGGCAACGGGCCTCGGACATCCTGGCGATGAGCGGTTCGGCGTCCGAGAAGTCCAACAACTAGCGGATAACCGGAGCCGTCATCGTGAAAGCAATTGCCGCTGCTGCATCCATCGCGATTCTTGCGATGGTTTTGACCGAGACGCCGCGCGCCATGGCTGCGCCCCCCGCGTCGTCCCTCTACACGGAGCTGGTTGCGGCCGCCGAGTGGGGCCATTCGAAAGTGGATTTCAGGAAGCTGCGGTATTCGTACGCGTTCAGCGGGCAATACGATCCCTATGGATTTCGCACGCGTGGGCTTTTCAACGAACTCACCAACGCGCTCGGCGCCGGGGATTGTGGCATCGTGCTGCGCAAGGCGGACGAACTGCTTCGAGACGATTACACGTCGATCGAAATTCACGCAGCGCGACACAAGTGTCTTTTGCGGCTGGGAAACCGAAAAGACGCGTCCCGCGAAGCCGCGATCGAAAAGGGTCTGGCAGAGTCCATATTGAACTCTGGCGACGGCAAATCCGCGCCAACGGCTTATGTCGTCGTGACGCTGGCGGAAGAAAGATACGTCCTGTCGCACCTTGGAATCACCGCGACCCGCCAGAGGTTGCTCTTTCGCGAGCAGACGCCTTTCGATCTGATAAGTGGAACATCCGGCCCTGCGCAGCGCGAGGCTTCGGTCTACTTCAACGTTGCGGCTTTGCTCGCCAGCACGCAAAGGCCGGTGGCGCCCGACGCGCCTTATGGCTCGACCATCCCGAGAACGCCCTAGCCGCGCCCGTTAGGTATCGAGTGAAGTCGGCTTATGATAGCGGCGGCGCATCCTGAAATCGCAGCAGCCGGCCGGCGTTGGCCATCACGCCAAACGTGCCGACATTGTGCATGACCGCGGCGATCAGCGCCCCGCCGGTGCCCAGGCTTCCGCTGGCCGCGAGCGCGATCACCATGACCGTCCAGCCCAACCCCAGCCCGACATTCGTGTATACCGTGCGCCGGCAGCGTCGGCTGAGGCGGATGCAGGTGCCCAGCCGGCGCAGATCGTTCGTCATCAATACGAGGTCGGCCGAAGCAAGCGCGACGTCGGCGCCCTGCGCGCCCATCGCGATGCCGACGGCGCCCACTTTCAGCGCCAGCGCGTCGTTGATGCCGTCTCCCACCACAAGCGGCCGAAAGCCCGCGGCGATCTCGGCGAGCACGAATTGCATCTTCTGTGCCGGCAGTGCTTCCGCATGGACCTCGCTGAGACCGACCTCGCGCGCGATACGGTGCGCCTCCGCCGATCGGTCGCCGGTGATCAGCATTTGCCGCGACAGCCCCAGATGTTTCAGTTCGCCGATCGCCCCTTTCGCTTCCGGACGCAATTCGTCCGCCAGGAGCAGCCAGCCCAGGAAGCGCGGGCCTTTGGACACACCGACAATAGGACCTACATGGTCCGGCGGCGCGGGGATATTGAGTCCGAGGCTCGCGAACAATTCCGGTCTTCCAAGCGCGATTGTTTCCCCGTTGCAGCGCCCGACGATGCCCAGCCCGCGTGTCTCCCTCACGTCTTCAAACGCCAGGCGCTCGTCCTCGGGAACCAGGCGGCTCACGGCCCGGCTGACGGGATGGCTGCTCGCGGCGCCCAGGCTGCCGGCCAGCTTGACGATCTCCTGGTGCTCCGCGCGTGGGACGTCCTTGCGCCCGACGACGCGCAGCTCGCCCGCCGTGAGCGTGCCGGTCTTGTCCAGTATCAAGGAGTTCACTGTTCCCAATTGTTCGAGGAATGCGGCGCCCTTGACCAGAATTCCGTGCCGGCCGGCGACGGCGATCGCGGCGACGGACGTCGCGGGCGCGGCCAGAACCAGCGCGCACGGGCACGAGGCGACCAGCACGGCAAGCATCGCCGACGCATTGCCGCTGACGAACCAGACGCTTGCCGTCAGAAGAAGAACGAACGCCAGATAGCGCTGCGCATAGCGCTCCAGCAGGCGGCTGATGGCCGGCTTCGCGTTTTCTGCGTCTTGCATGAGCGCAATCACCCGGCCGAGCGTCGTTTCGCGGCCGACGCGGGTGACTCGAACCGTCAGCAACCCATCCAGATTGATCGATCCGTTCAGCACGGTTTCGCCGGGATGGACCTCGACAGGCAGCGTCTCGCCGCTGATCGATGCCGTATCCACGCTCGATGTTCCGGATTCCACCACGCCATCGGCCGCAATGCGGTCGCCGGCCCGGATCTCGACGACATCGCCGGGGCGCAGACTGAGGGCCGGGATTTCCTCGATCTCCTGTCCCTCGGCGATCCGCCGAACGGTGGTTTCCGTCAACTTCGTCAGGGTCCGGATCGCCTCCTGAGAGCCGAGAAGGGAGCGTTCCTCGAGAATATGGCCCAGCATCATCACGAGCGGCAGAAGGGTCGCGGTGATGAGATCGCCGGCGGCCCATGCGGCGATCAGCGCCAGGGCGATCAATTGATCGGTGACGCCGTGAAGATCGGGGTGGCGCAGGCTGCGCCACGCCGCGGAAACCGCCGGTACGCCCACGAGAAGCGCGGCAATCCCGGCCACCAGCTGCGCCACGTCGTCCTGGGCCGGCTCCCAGAACTGCATGGCGCAGGAGATGACCAAGCACCCTCCGGCGATCAAAGAGAGCGTCAGGCGAATCCGCAGCGAGCTGCGCTCGGTTCCGCTGAGAAGACCGACTTCTGGCATCTCCAGCGCCACGGTCATCGGGACTCTCCCGGCAGGATGACGTGCACCTTGCCCTCGGGATCGACCGCGTCGAGCCGGCCGGCTTTCGAAAGCAGATTTCCCGCGCGCTCGAAATAGACGCGGTTCAGCAACATATCGCGCGACGGGCCTTGCGCGTCATGGGCGAGCGCCGCGATGGAGGCGGTCTGCGTCTGGGCGCCGGTAACCTGCTCCTCCGCGCTTGCCGTCGCATCGGTGACGATCCGATCCTTCTGGCGATCGGCGTCCTGGCTGGTGAGCTGGGCGCTGGTTCGGGCGACGGCGATGTCGGTTTCGGCATTCTGGGTTACGGTGAGAACCTTGTCGAAGGCCGCCTTGGCGCCCGTGGGTATGGCCGCGGCGAGGTCGACGCGGCTGACCTGAATGCCCAGGCCGGAGCCCTGCACGGCCAGCGCTTCGAGCCTGCGGTTGACGGCGTTGAGGATATCGGCGCGAAGGCGCTCGCGCAGGCTGGCGTCGTTTGTCCTCAGCGCGCTTTCCGGCCGCGCCACCAGGATGCTGTCCAGGTCCCGCCCGGCGCACACCGACACGGCGCTGGCGATGAAGAGCCTCTCCAGAGCGGGCAAAACATGCTGGGACGAGATCACGTACGCCACGGGATCGGTGATCTGGTAAAAGACGACGGCTTGCAGATGGACGACGCTGGAATCGCCGGTCAGCAGGAACCCCGTGTTGTTTCGCGGGTCCGGGTCGAGATCGAAGCTGGCGTAGCCGGCGTCCGTGGATTGTCCGCCCTCCTGGTACGCCGCGTTCGTGTCGAAACGCGCGATGCGGAATTCCATCTGCCGGGCCGACGACGGCAGAACGAACACCTCCTCGACCGGGCTGGGCCAGGCAAGCAGCAAGCCGGGGCCCTGTTCGCGAACCACCGCTCCGAAGCGCGTGACCAGCGCCTGGCTGTCGGGTGGAATGCGGCGGACATTCGAGACGCTCCAGAACACGGCGATCGCGCACACCGCCAGGAACAGGAACCGGAACGCCAGCGCGACGGATTGGGTCATCGCGCCCATGGCGCGCGAACGGTCGGGTAGCGGGGCGGTGCTCATTTGGATTTCTTCGCGATGGTTGGAACCTGACCGTTCGCGCGGCCCAGCGGTCCGTCCACGAGGACCCGGAACGGCGCCGCGTCGGTTCGCAGAATCAGCCGCGTGTTGCTGCTGAATATCGAGTCCAGCGTATCGAACGAGCGCAGCAGCGTGTACAACTGCGGATCGTCGGCGTAGGCCTGCCGGTAGATATTCGCGGCCTCGATGCGCGATTTGGCTTCCAGCTCCGCGGCATCGGCCTTCGCCTTCGCCACCTCGACACGTGAATCCCGGTCGGCGTTGGACGTGATCTCGGCGGCCGCCCGCTGGCCCTCCGCGGACCGTTCCGCCGCAACGGTCTCACGCTCCGCCTCCATCCGCTCGATGGTCGCTGTGAGCGTTTCCGTGGGCAAGGTCAGCCGCTCGACGCCGACCTGGCGTATTGTGATGCCATAAACCCTGAGCGCCTGCTCGTCGATGCGCCGGCGCAATTCGCCTTCGAACTGATCGAGCTTTATCTGGGACGGGTTGGTGTTCACCAGATTGGCCAGATCGAAACTGCTCGCAGCGATTTCCAGCGAGGAACCAGTGAAACTCCGCAACTGCTCGGCGGCGACGCCGGGCTGGTTTTGAACGGCGCGCAGGAACTGGCGGATATGGTCCGGGTCACTCGGAATCTGCCAGGCGATATAGGCCTGGACCAGGATCCGCAATCCGTCGCGCGTTCCCACGTCGTGCAAGCCGCTGGAGGTTGTCCGCAGCCGGAGGTCGACGGCAATCGTGCCATCGATCGGCGCGGGGAGCTTGAGCGCAAGACCGGGTGTGGTGAGAACGCGGATGGGATTGCCGAACCGCGTAATGACAATCGCTTGTCCCGGACTGACCAGGACAAGACAGGCCGAAAGCACGATCGCCGTCACCACGATCGCGGCGACAAAGAAACGGACATGGCGGACGATCCACGGGCGGACAGCAGAGCCGTCATCCCCATCATGAGCGCTCGCGGAATCGCCGTGGTGGTGGTGAGAATGGGCTGCCATATTGCTCTTTCCTCCCGTTGCCGGCCTCTCATTGCCGGATGCGGCTCATTTGTCCGAATCGATGTATGGCGGGCTTCCCGCTCCATTCTGTGGGCGCAAATCGACCGTCGGCGTGTTCGCGCCGCCGAGGCGATGATCGACGATGACCAAAGATGGCGCGTGCAAGCCCTTCGCCGCGTGGGAAAGCCAGCGCTCAAAAAGGAATGCCTGCCCGCCCTGGGCGTAAGCCTGCCGGTCCCCAGCGAAGAGCGTGGCCGCCGCCTGCGCTTCGTCGACCCGTTCGGCCGCCTCGGCCGCCGCATCGTTTCGCGTTTTTTCGGCAAGCGCATCGGCGGCCTTCAGCACGCGGGTCGCATCGGCCTTGCTGAAGGCGATTTCCGCGATCGAGTGGATCGTCGCGGCCTGAACGCGGTGATAGGCGCGCGCCGCGCCGGCGGGCGGGTGAATCGCTTCCACGACGATCGCTATGATTTCGACGCCGGTGGAAAGCGCGTCCAGCCGGGCCTGAAGCTGCGTCTTGAACGATTCCACGAAAGTTTCCCGGTTCTGGCCGAGCACGTCGGCAAGCGTATAGCGTGCGAAGTGCTGGACCAGCATGCGGCCGGCGGCAACGCGAATGAGCGCCTCGGGCGCCTCCACATGATAGACGGCGTCCATCGCGGCTTCATCGGAAAGCCCGACGCGATATACGATCCTCAGATCAATATCGACGATCTGGAAATTCTGCCGGCCGTTCGCGTTGCTGGCGATCAGATAGCTCACCTCCGCCGGATGCGCGTAGTCCCATAGCCGATCGGCCGTGGGCGGCGGTACGCCTTCGATGTTGCCCGATGCGGCGGCCGGCGTCCCCGGGCTCGCGCTTTCGACGGAGATCGGGCCCTCGCGTCCAAAGACGATCGGAATCTCATGAACGGCGCCATATTCGACCGGCCGCAGGATGCCGAACGGCCACGGCAGATGGACGTGCAGCCCGGGATGGAAAACAGCCTTGGGGACGCCAATCTCCTCATAGACGGCCCTCTGTCCAAGGCCGAGCGCGGTAACACCGCTGAGAAGCCAGGCAAAGGCGATTGTCCCCAGAACGACCGAAAGCGCGGCGCGCCGGACGAACGCCAGAGCCCAACTGCGCGAGAGATCGATGCCGAACCGCTGGCGCACCGCCACCGTGATCGCGCTGAAACGCGGCCGCTCGAACCTGATGAACCCTGCGATCGTGCTGTCAGCCGAGGACCGCCTTTGATCGAGTGGCGGCAGCGGAACGAAAACATAGACGGCGCTGCGCAGGACGATTTCCGCCGCGACGAGCCCGATCACGATGGCGACCGCGTCGGCAATGTACCGTGGCCACGCCAGCCCCAGGGACGAGAGAACGGCCGCCGTGCCCAGAGCGACAAACGCCGCCAACGGCACCCGGCACAATCGCGCCAGGTGGGCCGCGTCGGGCATCTCGGCGGCCGTCAGGTTTGCATAGTGGCGCTCCATCACGAGCACCGGGAACGCAGCCACGATCAACGAGCAGCCGAGCACTTGATAGGAGAGCGGGCTGCCCGCGGCCACGGCAGCCGGCCAAGCTTCGAGGACCAGCCACGCCGCGAAGGCGCCGAGCAGGATGGAAACCAGGGGAGGCGCCCAGTCGGCTCGCCAGTCGATGTTCGCAATCGTGCTGCGAAGCGCGTCCGACTGTTTTCTGAGCCATTGCAAGGGCGCAGCGAGCGGCTTCGCCCCGCGGCGCACAAAGGTCACCCGCTCGCGGGGGCCGCGTCGCCGGGCCTGGGCCAGCAAGGCACAGGACAGAAATGCCGCCGCTGCGATAAGGCAGCTTGCGCTTGCCTCAAACAGGATTTGGATCTGCAAGGCGGAAAACTGCGAACTCCAGATCGCTGCGATCGGCAAAGACAATCCCGCAGCGAGAAAGGTGTACCCCAGGACCATCTCAAGACCGGGCGTGCCGAGCCCATCGTCCCCCGACTTGGGGCTGCCGTTGCGAATCTCGTTTTTCATCTTGTGCTCGCGAACTCGGATGCGCGCTCCGGCGCCGGACACCCCAACATCGAGGGACGCGGAATGTCAGCCGCACGGCTTCGGAATGGTGCAAGCAAACCCACGCTCCAAATCGATTGGAGCGGCGGATCGGCTATGGATGCACCGCGGGCGGTGCGCGCTGACGCCAATTGTGGGAGGAAAATGCGATCGGAACACGAAGCGTTTGGGAAATCCGCGCCATCCAAGTCATTTGCGTCGGCAACAGAGCCACAATCGGAAGGGGCGCCACGAAGTGTGCCGAATATGCAATCGCCTGGCACAACGGACAATGCGCCGGGTCGCCTTTGGACGGTTGTCCGCCCTTGTTTCTTTCCAAATCACCCACAGCCCCCACGGGCGCTGCGGCGCGTTTCGCGTTTCCGGAAACATGAATATGGGTCTGAGTGACGTAGCTCTGAAACAACAAGGCGATGGCCGCCACAAACGTGACCACAAGCCGATATTGCGGCCCATTTTCGGGGCAGGATTTGCTCGGGTGCAGGCGCGCCATCATCCGCTTCGGAGGTCCGGCTCCAATCGGTGCAGAGGCCGCCACTCTAGCCTATTCGCGTTCGCTAACAACCCCCGAACGGCGCTCCACGGAGGACGGCGGCGCGGAGCTCCGTCTCGAGGTCATGGACTGTCAAGGCGGAAATCCTTCGAAGTCGCGTTGAATGGATGGCCTGATCGCTCGGTCGCAAGGCGCGCTGGCGAATGGCTCGCTAGCGGGCGCCGGGGAAATTCGAGGATCAGGCGGCCGGGCGGTCCACGCGGCTGGCGGCCCTACTCCCCGATGCCGCCCTTTTTGCTCGCCGTGGCGTCGGTCAATGCTTCCGCGGCTTCTCGCGGTGACTCGAACGTCCGGACTGCCAAAGCGGAAACGGCGCGATCGGTGCCTGGATTACAAAGTTTTCCATGTAACCCGGCAACTCGGCTTCGCGCGCGAACGCTCGATGTTCTTTCACCTCGGCCCGCACAGTCTTGCCGCTCTCAAGGCGCGGATGGAGAACTTCGGCCGGCGCGATACGCTTCTTTCGACAATTTGATATACATTGCCGCCGCAGTCTGGGCTATCGTCTGCGGGAGACTGCCGGTCGGCGGAGGGGGACATCTATGCATATCCATCGGGTGAATTCGCGTCGCGCATTCGCGATCGGTTCAATTGCTTTTGCCGCATTGGCCACCGCAGCGACGGTCGGCACCGACGCTGCGCCGCCAAAAGCCGTCGCAACCGCTGTTGTGGCGCGCCCGGGCACGTTTCCGGTCGATGGTCATCTGTTCAAGGCGCTCCAGTGGCGCGGCATCGGGCCCTATCGTGGTGGCCGCGCGCTTGCTGTCACCGGCATTGCCGGCGATCCGGAGACGTTCTTCTTCGGCGCCGTGGCCGGCGGGGTATGGAAGACAACCGATGGTGGCGCGACGTGGCAGCCACTGACCGATCATACGCCGATCTCCTCCGTCGGCGCTCTCGCGGTCGCGCCGTCGAACCGCAATATCATTTATGTCGGAACCGGCGAAGCGGCGCCGCGCGGCGACATGACGAATGGCGATGGCGTCTACAAGTCTGTCGATGGCGGAAAGACATGGACCAGTATCGGCCTCAAGGACACTCGGCAGATCGGCGCGTTGATCGTCGATCCGAAAAATCCTGACACCGTTCTGGTCGCGGCGTTGGGGCATGCGTTCGGACCCAATAGCGAACGTGGCGTATTCCGCACCACCGACGGCGGCAAGAACTGGACGAAGGTTCTATACAGGAACTCCGATACGGGTGCGATCGATGTTTCCTTCGATCCGAACAATTCGAGCATTGTCTATGCCGCGTTGTGGCAGGCGCGGCGCCTGCCCTGGAATTTTTCGAGCGGAGGCCCTGGCAGCGGGCTCTACCGTTCGACGGATGGTGGGGTGACGTGGACGCAGCTGTCGGGCAACGGATTGCCCGCGGGCATTCTGGGCCGCATCCATGTTTCGGTTTCGGGGGCGGATTCCAATCGCGTCTATGCGATGATCGAAGCCAAGGACGGCGGCCTTTATCGCTCGGACGACGGCGGCAATCATTGGCGCCGGATCAACGCGGACGGTCGCCTCACGCAGCGCGCCTGGTATTTCTCGACAATTCTCGCCGATCCCAAAAATGCCGACACGGTTTATGCCGAGAACACGGGGCTGTTCCGCTCAACCGACGGCGGCAAGACGTTCAACCTGCTGCCGGCGCGGCATGGCGATCATCACGGAATCTGGATCGATCCTACCGATCCGGCCCGCATCATCGAGGCCAGCGACGGCGGCGCGTCGATCTCGTTCGACGCGGGAAAGAGCTGGACGACTCAGGATAACCAGCCGACGGCGCAGTTCTATCACGTTGCCGTCGACAATCAGTTTCCTTACTACGTCTATGGCGCGCAGCAGGATAATTCCAACCTCGCCATCGCAAGCAGCGACGATGAAGGCGCGATCACCGACAAGGACTGGTTCAACGCCGGCGGCGGCGAATGCGGCTTTGTCATCGCTGATCCGCGCGACCCGCAGATCATCTACTCGACCTCGGAAAATTTGATCGTCCGATTCAACCGGCACACCAAGCAGGACCGCGTGATCTCCGTTTGGCCTATCGATGCGTCCGGTCATGCCGCCAAGGACCTCGAGCACCGGTTTAACTGGACCTCGCCGCTCGCAATGTCGCCCTACAATGCCGACACGCTCTATTACGGCATGGAGCGTCTCTACAAGACGACGAATGACGGCAGCAGCTGGACCGCCATCAGCCCCGACCTGACGCGCAACGACAAATCCAAGCAGGTCGCTTCCGGCGGCCCGATCACCAAGGACATCACCAGCGTCGAATATTACGACACGATTTTCGCCATCGCGGAATCGACGCTCAAGAAGGGAATGATCTGGGTCGGCACTGATGACGGTTTGGTCCAGCTCACGCGGAATGGCGGCGGCAGCTGGTCGAATGTGACGCCGAAAGACATGCCCGAATGGGGCACGGTCAGCATGATCGAGCCGTCGCGCTACGACGCCAACACAGCCTATGTCGCGGTCGATCGCCACAAGCTTGACGACATCAAGCCGTATGTCTTCAAGACCAATGATGCGGGCAAGACCTGGACACGGATCGATTCCGGTCTGCCCGAAGGTTCCTTCGTTCACGCCGTGCGCGAGGACACGGTCAAGCGCGGGTTGCTTTATGCCGCAACCGAAACCGGCGTGTTCGTGTCCTTCGATGACGGACAGCACTGGCAAGACCTGCAACTCAATCTGCCGCGTTCGCCGGTCCACGATCTGGTGGTGAAAGGCGATGATCTGGTCGTCGCCACGCATGGCCGCTCATTCTGGATTTTGGACGATGTCACGCCATTGCGTCAGGTGGCAGAGGCTGCCGCGGCACAGGGCGGTTTCCTGTACAACCCCGAAAACGCTTACCGCCTCTATTATCCCGACTCGGTGGATATGCACCCGCCCGTGGGCCAGAACCCGCCGGCCGGTGCGCTGATCGACTACTATCTCGCGTCGGCGCCGAAGGGCGCGCTGACGATGGATATCGTCGATGCCAAGGGCAATGTGGTGCGCCACCTCAGCAGCGCGAAATCCACAAAGGTGGAACAGCCGCCCGAATGGCCCGATCAGGTGCAGCCCACCGACACTTTGCCGGCGTTGGCAGGCATGAACCGGTTTGTCTGGGATTTGCGCTATGACGATCCGGCGCAAATACCCGGCGCGTTCTACGCAGGATCGGCGCCACGCGGCCCCATCGCGTTGCCGGGGAAATACACGGTCAAATTCACCTATGATGGCCGGACACAGCCCGCGCCGCTGACCATTGTTCCCGATCCTCGCGTGAAGGGACCGCTAACCGGCCTGCAGCAGAAATTTGCGCTGGCGGTGGAGGTCTATCACGACCAGGATGCGCTGCACCGTGCGGTCAACGACATCCGCGCGGTAAAAAGCGAAGTTGCCGCCACTCTGAAGAAGGCCAACGGCAGCGCTGCGCTTACGGCCGAAGGCAATGCGCTCGCCGCGCAGGCATCGCAGATCGAAGATGTCCTGATGCAAGTCAACATCAAGGGATCGGAGGCCAACCTCAATTTCCCCGGCATGTTGAACGAGCAGATATATGGCTTCGCCGGATTGCTCGACGATTCCGATACGGCCCCCACCCGGCAGGAGCTCGAAACCTATGCCGGCATGCATGCAAGACTTGGTACGCAGCTTGCGGCCTGGAGCGAATTGAAAAATACAAAGGTCGCGGCATTCCGGACACACGCGCAGAGCGGCGGAAAATAAGCGGGTATCCGGTAGCGCCATGCGAAAAGTAAGCCTTGTCACCGCGCTGAGCGTGCTTGCGCTGGTATCGGCGCAAGCACAGGCCGGCTCCTCTTCCGTCGAGACGGTAGAGGTGACGGCCACACGCCTGCCGGAACCCGTGAGTAGCGTGCCGGCGGATGTTTCGATCATCACGGGCGATGAGTTGCGCGCGCGCCAGGCAATCAGCCTCGGTACGGCGCTCGATCTCACAGCAGGGGTGGAAGCACCGGCCGGCGGCGACGCGGGACCGTCGAGCGCGGTGCCGTCGTTCTGGGGCCTGCACGAATTCGATGCGTTCCTGCTGGTGGTGGACGATGTGCCCTGGGGCGGGGCGTTCAATCCCGCGATCCCAAGTCTCGATTTCAACGATGTCCAGCGCATCGAGGTGGTGAAGGGCAGCGCGCCTGTCGTTTATGGCGCGACCTCCTTTGTCGGCGTCATTCACCTTATTCACTATCCGGCCGGTGAAGCAGCCGATGAAATCCAGGCTTCCTACGGAAGCTACGGATCATGGCGCGCCGCGACGTCCTTCGCGCTTCCCGGTTGGGGCAGCTACAAGCAGTCGTTGGCGCTGGATGCCGAGCAGCTCGGATTCGCCGACAAGCGCGAATCCGTCCGTGACCAGCATATGCTTTACAGAGGTGAAGCCGCGCTTGGGCCAGGCACGTTCCGGATCGATGCCGATATTTCGCTCGTTCACGATGTCCCGCCCAGCCCGATCGTGCGCAGCGGCGACGCGCTGACGAATCTCACGCCCATCAACGCAAACTACAACCCGGCAAATGCGCGCATCGACGAGAACCGCTATCACGCCGATCTCGGCTACACGCTTCCCACCGGCTTCGGCCTATGGGAAACGCTCGTTTCTTTCGCCAATTCCGACACCCGCGACATCCGTGGCTTTCTGCGCCCCGACCTTGTCGACAACGGCAGCGAAAACGCCGACTCGCAGGACCAGCACCGGTTGATCCAGGACGGTTATTTCGACACGCACATCACGCATACGCTTGCCGACAATGCCGATCTTGTCTTTGGTACCGATCTTCTTTTCGGGCTCGGCCGCCAGCGCAGCATCAATGGCGCCTACTACGTGCCGCTCTCCGGTCTCGTGGTTGCTCCTCCGACGACGAGCCTGCATGTCGACGAGATCAACACGATCCGCGACAAGCGCCTTTTCGGCGGCCAATACGCAGAGTTCGACTGGCGCCCCACTTCTGCCTGGGACATCACGGCGGGCCTCAGGCTCAACGAAACCTACGAAGACAAGGCATCGGTCCATATTGATGGCTTCGACCCGACTGCCGACGAGAACGCGCGCGCAAAAGGGAACCAGACGCGGCTCTCGGGCTCGGCGGGAGTAAGCTATCAGGCATGGAAGGACAGCGACGGCGAGGCAGTTCTCTACGCGGACTACCGCAACACCTTCAAGCCTGCCGCAATCGACTTCGGTCCGGATTACACGCCGGACGTTCTCAATCCCGAAACCGCGCAAGGTTACGAAGCGGGACTGAAGGGCGCGCTATTGGGAGGTGCTTTCAGTTATCAACTCGAAGCCTTCCTGCTCGATTTCTCCAACCTCGTTGTCTCGGAGACCGACAGCTCCGGCGCACCGGTTCTGCGCAATGCAGGCGGCGAACGCTTGAAGGGCGTCGAGCTCGATGCGCGTTATCAGCTCGGGCCGGATCTCTCGCTGGCCGGCAATCTCGCCTATCACGACGCCCGCTTCACGAATTTCATCCTGGATGAAGGCGGAACGCCCGAAGACGTGAGCGGCAACCAGTTGACGCTTGCGCCGCACATTCTCGCGGCCGCCGGCTTACTTTATTCGCCGCAGCAGGGTTTTTACGGAAACGTCGTCGCCAACTATATTGGCCGCCGCTATCTCGATGAAGAAAACAAATCGTTGGCGGCTTCCTATGTCACGCTTAATGCGACGGTCGGCTACAGGTTTGGCCGTTACGATCTGTCGGTGGCGGGAGCCAATATCACGAACCGTCGGCCACCGGTGACGCAGAGCGAGTTCGGAGACTCGTCCTACTATTTGCTTCCTGCCCGGACAATTTTTGTGCAATTGAGGTACGCGTTATAGCGAGCGTTTCATTTCTGCCCAAATGGCTGCGCTCTACCCTGTTCCGGGACCGAAGACGCAATCGATGCCCGATCTTCACCATCCGGAATGAATTGTATCGGTCGCCAATGGCATGGGCGTCGAAGCCAGCCGGGCGACATCGAACGCAGAATTACGGTGAAGGTATAGTCCAGACCACGAACGCTCTCTTCGGGCGGCGGCGAAAGCCGAAGTGGCAAGAAAATCCGTAGGGGCGAAAGCCCTGTGCCGGTTCGAGTCCGGCCGCCCGCACCAACGGACGTTCGAGATCGCCACAGGACGCGTGAGACAGCCGAAAAGCCTAACGGCTGTGTTTTGTCGGTCAACGGGGGGCGGTCGCGTCTTCGCCGTATTGCACGATTTTGACCTTCTCCATCGTCACGAGGCCGCTGCCCATCATGGAATCGAGTACGGGGAGGAAACCATTGATCTTCTCTTCCGCATCCACAATCTCGATGACGAGCGGCAGGTCTTCGGACAGGCGCAGTATCTTGGCCGTATGCAGCCGGCTTGAATGACCGAAGCCCATCGGGCCGCGCAACACTGTCGCGCCGGCCAGGTGTACCTCGCGGGCTTTCAGCACGATTGCCTCGTAGAGCGGGTGGCTGTGGAACTTGTCGGTTTCTCCGATAAAGATGCGGAGCAGAACAGCGTCATTCGGAATGTGCATGATTACGCTCCCTTCGAGTGGTGAAACCTGGATGACAGGCGGCGGCTATAGCAGCGACACGGCAAGAACGGCGACGAGGAGAAAGCCGATAACGGCCAGGTAGAAATTGAGATGGCCGGACTGAAGCGAGCGCAACCGGACGGCAGCACCGACGACGAACCGCTCGACAGGCTCGAAGAGAGTCGCTCCGAACAGCGGGGCGACATCGTGCGAGAAGATCAGGCGCCGCACGAAATACGGATACCCGTTGCCGCCGCCGGATTGCTCCCGTGTCGTTTCGGCGGTCGGGCGATAGACGAAGCTATAGAAGGTGCGCAAGGCATTGGAGAAAGCCAGCGCCGTGGTTGCCGCGCGAACGGGGTCCTGCTCCTTGCCGCCATACCAGACGGGAGCCTGACGGGCGCTGCCCTTGCGCGACAGGAAAAGAAGAAGGACCGGAACGAGCGCCAGCAAAGGCATGACGATCACAAGCTTGCTGGGCGAGATGAACGCAAACGTCGACGTCAGTGGAACCAGCAACCATCCATCGCGCATTTTTTCCGCCACGTTGGCGTAACCGGCAGGGGCCGCCGCGTTCAATCCCGAAAGCCAGAGAGGCATGCCGACGGCGAGCACCAGTACCGCCAGTCCCAGCACTCCGACAGCGACGGCGTGCCATGTTCCAACGCCGGTCACTTCCTTCGAACCCCGACCCAGCAAGCCGATGCCCAAGACCTTCACGAACGTGGCAAGGGCGATGGCCACCATGAGCGCAAAACCGGCACCGGCGATCACGAGCAACAGCCGTTCGCCAAGACCGCTCAGATGAAAACCCTGAAACACGGTCTGGAACAGATACCATTCGCTCACGAACCCGGCCTGCGGCGGCATCGCCGCCAGGCTCATGCCGGCGAATACCGCGCCAGCACCGTAAATCCACGGTCCGTTGCGCAGGATGCCGGATTGGCGGATGTCATAGCTGCCGCTCGTCCGGAATACCCCATCGGCGGTGAGAAACATTCCGCTCTTCGCGAGTGAATGTCCGGCGAGATGAAGTAGCGCCACGATCCACGCGAGGCCCGCAAGGTCTGTCAGGCCGTCGCGCATGAATACCAGCGAGCAGCCAAGGAGGGCGATAGCAACCGCGCCGTTTTCGGCGGAGGAAAAGCTGAGGAGCTTGCGCCAGTCTTCGGCCTGAAAGGCGTAAAGCGCGGTCAATATCGACGTAATGACCGCTACTGCGACGACGAGCGCGGTGAGAATGGACGGTGCCGTTCCGCCGCCAAGCGGCAGCCAGCCGGTCATCCCTCGAGCCAGACCGAAGAATGCCGCATTGAGAATGACACCGGAAAGAAGCGCACCGCTTGCGCCGCTCCCCGCGCCGTAGGTCTCCGGGAACCATTCATAAAAAGGCAGCAAGCCGAGCTTTGCGCCGAAGCCGACAAGGAAAAGCAGGCCGACCAGAAATTGCGCGCCGGGCGCAAGCGCAGCCGCCGCCTTTGTGAAATCGGCGAACGCAAAGCTCTGCGCAGTCCCGGCCAGCAGCAGAACCGCAAGCATGAGCGCGACCGAACCGAATTCGAGCAGCGCCAGCATGAACATCACGGGCCGCCCGCTCTCCGGCGCGAGTCGTTCGGAGAGTATCATCCATGCGCCGCCAAGGCTCATCAGCTCCCACGCCACGAGAAATCCGATGCCGTCCTGCAGGCCGAACACGCCGATAGCGCCGATCAGGCCGCTCGCGGCGCCGAAACACCAGGCGGTTTTTCCGCGTGGCGAAGGCGTGCCGAGGCACGTCGCCAGCACCGCTCCCAGCAATCCAAAGAGAAGGAGCCACGCCGCCGACGGCGTCAGCAGGAAATCCATCCCGCGACCGGCAATCCCAAGCGGCAGACGGACGGCTGCCGTGCCGCCGGGCAACGCCGAGATTGCGCCTGCGCCTGCCGCGAGACAACCGAGCGCCAGCAATCCCCGTGCGACGAAAGCCGAACGGACGAAGAGTGAGCAAATGGCGGCGGCAAGCCACAGCGCCACACCGACGCCGAGCGCTTCATTTGCCATAGCGACCCCCGTTAACGTGTTGCGGGGCACGATCCAGAAGCATCAGCAGCGCCTGAATGATCGCAGCCGGATTTGGCGGGCATCCGGGAACGTAGACATCCACGGGAACAATCTCGCCTGCGCCGTGACCGCCCGCATAGCCGCCTTCGGCAATGCCTCCCGACACCGCACAGGTGCCGGTCGCCACCACCCATTTGGGATCCGGCATCGCCTCGTAGGTTCGCAGGACGACTTCGCGCATCGCATAAGTCACCGGGCCGGTGACGAGCATGACGTCTGCAAATCGCGGCGAGGGCGTGAAGAAAATTCCGAGGCGATGCAGATTGTAGAACGGATTGTTCAGCGCCTGCAGCTCGGACTCGCAACCGTTGCAGGAACCGGCATCGACGTGACGTATGTGAAGGCTGCGACGAAATCCGCTTCGCGGCGCCGACGGTTGCCGCTGTTCTCTTTTTGAAGATTCGCCGGCATCATCAAGCACCAGATCGCATCGCTCGCGCACGCCGAACGCCCAGTCGTGCGACGTTTCCATCGCGCCGGTCGGACAGGCTTCGATGCAGAGCTGACATGCGACGCAGCGCCCGTAATCGATGGCCAGTCGCGGCGCGGCCCCCGCTTCCCCATCCGAAAAGACAATCGCGCGCGTCGGACATACATCGGCGCAAGCGGTGCATCCCTTGTCGCATTTCCCGGCGCGATAGCGCGGCATGCCGATAACGCCTTCCTGGCCGTCATCCTTTCCGTCGGGCCAATCGGTCGTCGCCTTGCCTTCGAGCAGTCCGTAGAGCGTCCAAAGTGCCATCGGTCCCCCTATCGGTCGCAGCCGGCAATCGTCAGGCCGAAACTGGCCTCGTTGATCGCGTAGTCCATCATGTTCGATCCGTGCACCGTGAAGGGGAATACGCGCCAGTTGGAAAACGACGGCGACTTGATCTTCACCCGTTTGAGCCGCGCGTCTTCGCCGAAGTGCACACTGTAAAAGAGTGAGCCGCGTGGCGTTTCCGCCCATCCGAGACCTTCGCTATTGGGGCGCGCTGCGCAGGAGGCATGCACGGGTCCCTTTTCCAGCATCGGCAAAATTCCCAGGATCAGCGCGACACTGGCGTCGATTTCGGCCATGCGGACTTTGGCGCGGGCGTAGGCGTCGCCGGCCGTTTCATGCGCGACGACGGGCGGGGCATCGCCATACGCCGCATAAGGATGATCGCGGCGCAAGTCGCGGTCGATGCCGGAGGCCCGTTCCACGGGTCCGGTCGCGCCCTGGTCGAAAGCGACCTTTCTTTCCAGCACGCCGGTCGTCAACAGCCGGTCGAGATGGGAATTGCTGCGCTCCAGAAGCCTGGCGTAGTCCTCGATTTCCGTCCGAAGCTTTTCGAGCGCGCCGGCAAGCCACGGGCCCGGCTCGATGTCGCGACGAAATCCGCCCGGTGTCACAAGACACCGCAGGAACCGGCTTCCCGTCAATTTGCCATTGAGCTGCTTTGCGCGTTCTTCGAGATACCTTCCTTCCGCCGCCGCCACTTTGAGCGTCGTGGTATCGGCAAGATGGCCGAGGTAATGCAGATGATTGTATAGCCGCTCCATTTCGGCCAGCAGCGTGCGCAGCAGCCTTGCGCGCCGGGGCACCACGCACCCGCTTGTCGCTTCGACCGCCTGACAATACGCAAGCGCATGGGCAAAACTGCCGACCCCCGAGACGCGCTCCGCCCATGTCACCCCGGCCTCGGCCGTCAATCCTTCGAACCGCTTCTCCATGCCGCGATGCTTGAAAAACAGTTGCGTATGGAGATGGATGATGTGCTCGCCGATGTAATAGAAGACAAATTCTCCCGACTCCACGACGTCGGCACGCACCGGCCCCCAGGGCAGGCGCTGCACATCCGGTCCCTCCATTTCGGGCAGGGGATCGGGATGGCCGCGCACGACGAGACGATGGTTTGGCGGATATGCTGCCGAGAACGGCGGCGTGCCCAGATCGACGCCTTCATGGATCACAAGACGCTTCGGTTCCGGATGGCCCGAGAACGTAATGCCGAAGAGATCGCCAATCTCGCGCTCATACCAGCCCAGCAGCGGGCTGACTTGCGCGAGACTCGGAGCCGAACCATTGGCGGGAACAATGCGCCAGATCTCAAAAGGCTCACCCGCCTTGCGGCTCGCCAGATAGCGAAGCTCCGTTCGCCCGGGCGCCGGATGCCACGCATAGGCCATCTGCATCCGGCCACCCGCCTGCAGCAGGAGCCGGGCCTTCTCGTGAAGCGCGCCGGCGTCGCAGGCGATCAGGTTGGGAGCGGTCATGAACCCGGCCCCCCGACAGCATGCGCAATGGCGGCGAGGAACGACCAGATCGCATTCGGCCACCAGAAGCCGAACAGGACGAGCGGAATGAGCGCCAGCGCCATCGGCGCGATGCACCACGCGCTGATCGGCTTCGGTGCAACGGCAGCCGCCCCATAATCCTGCCCGTAATACATCGCGCGGAAATGATTGAGGAAGCCGATGAAGACGATGACGAGCAGCCCGGCCATCGCGTACACCGCCCACGCATAGGCCTGCGCAAAACCGCCATGCATGATCGCGATTTCACTCAGGAATAATGCAAAGACCGGCGCGCCCGTGATCGAAACGGCCCCCGCCAGCCACAACGCGCCGGCACGCGGGAAATACCGCCCGAACGCGCGGATTCCCGCCATCTCCCTCGTGCCGTAGCTGCGCATCGCGCTGCCCGCGCCGAAGAACATCAGCGATTTGTTCAGCGAATGATTGAGCATGTGGAACAGCGCGCCCGCGATCCCGAAAGGACCACCGAAACCGAAACCCAGCGCGATGACGCCCATATGTTCGACGCTGGAATAGGCCATCAGCCGCTTCACCCCTTCCTGCCGTACGATGAACAGCGCGCCAATTCCGAGCGACGCAAGACCGAAGATCACGACAACGTTGTGCGGAACGCCGTTCAGTCCGGCGGCGTTCGTGATGCCGAGAAAGCGCACGATCCCGACCATCGCCGCGTTCAGCAGCGCGCCCGACAGCATGGCGGAGACGGGGGCCGGACTTTCGCTGTGAGCATCGGGGAGCCAGGTATGCATCGGCGCCAGCCCGACTTTCGTGCCGTAACCGACCAGTGCCAGAAGAAACGCCGGGATCAGAACCGCCGGGTTCAATTTGGGCGCAATCGTCGCGAGCGTGGCCCAGGTCAGCGAATAGGTGGGGCCCAGCACGAACGTGCCCGCCCAATAGAGCAGAACCGTCCCGAGCAGGGCGAGGCTGATCCCGGCCGACACGATCATGATGTATTTCCACGCGGCCTCCATGCACTCGGCTGTCCGTTCGAAACCGACGAGAAAGGTGCTGACCAGCGTCGTAAGTTCGATGGCGATCCAGTAGACGCCGATATTGTTCATCAGGGGAGCGATCAGCGTGGTCAGCGCGAAGCCGGCGAATAGCGCATAAAATCCCGGCAGCTTCGCGTCCTCGCCGAGCGTGCGCATGTAGCCGACGGCGAACAGCGAGGAGAGAAAATAAACAAGCGCGGTGCACAGAACGACCCACGCACCCAGCCCGTCCAGCAGGATGTAGCTCTTGAGAAAGTAGTAGGGGCCTCCGGCGCTCAAAAACGGCAGGGCAAGCGCACAGGCGAGGACGACGACGCTGGCCAGCAGGTTCAGGTATTCGGCTGCGCGCGGCCTTTCAATGACCAGGCTCAGCAGGCCCGCGATTGCAGGAGCCAGTGCAATTGCGAGAAGCAGGTCGCCGCGCATCTAGCCCACCAGCCGGTTGAGATCGAGACTGCTGGTCGTCCCGGCGGCGCTCGAAAGGTAGCGCACGAGAACGCCGAAGCACGCCACAGCCACGAGGAGGTCGAACAGGATCACAATTTCCAGCAGCATGGGCATGCCGGGGACCAGAACCTGCGCGCCGAGGAAGATGCCGTTTTCGAGAATGAGGAGGCCCAGTACCTGGCTGATCGCTTCGTGGCGTATCGACAGCATCAGGAAGCCGATGAGTTTCATGGCCAGCATGACGGTCAGTGCAATGACGGCCACGGTGCCGACGAGATCGAGCTGGCTGCCGACATGGTAGGCAATCACAAGCGCGAACACGACGCACGCAGCGCCCGCAACCAGGCTGCTGGACGGTTGCAAAATGACGTGCATTTCGTAGCTGACGGCCTGACGCCGGATAATGCGCGCGATGAGATAAGGCAGCAGAAGCCCCCGAAACAAAATGGTCAGAAGCGCGATCAGGAGAAGTTCAGAATAGTGCGCGTAAATGCCAACCGTCACCGACAGTCCGGCGATCAGCCAGGATTCCGCGGCGAACGCATACAGATAATGATTGAGCCATCGCGAACCCAGCATGACGAATGTCAGCAACAAGGCGGCAATCGCCAGAAGACTGAAGACCGATGCGACGAGGGGCGGCAGCGCTTGTATCGACATGGTTCAGCCCAGTTGGGTGCCGATGATGGCAAGAACGGCGAAGAGGAACGAAACGGCGAGCGGCTCCTGGTAGCGATAAAAGCGCAAACGCGACTGCGCGGTTTCGACGATCACGACCACAAGGCCGACCAGTCCGAATTTGAGAACGAGCCCCGCCGCCGCGCCCAATGCGCCGGGCGCCGTTCCTTCCGCCGAAAGTCCCCATGGAATCAGCAGCACGTTGCAGAAGATCGTGAAGAGGATGAATTGCTTCATCATTGACGCCCATTTCAGGATCGCCAACAACGGTCCGGAGTATTCCAGAATGCGCCCTTCCTCGATCATGTAGACTTCGATATGCGTGCTCGAATGGATCGGAAGGCGGTCCGTCTCGGTCAGGAGCAGCACGAAGAACGCTGCTACGAGAAAGATGTGCGCCGGGCTGAAATAAACGGCGATATTGCCGACGAGCAGATGGTTGACCACGAAGGGCAGCATCGCCTTGGCAAGCAGCGTGATGCCGATGAACACAAGAATGAGCGTCGGCTCTGCCAGGATTGCGACCATAACCGCGCGGCTGGAACCGATACCGCCATAGGCGCTGCCGCTGTCGAGGCCCGCCAGGAGGATCATGAACGATCCAAGCGTCAGGATCAGCCCGCCGCCCAGAATGTCGCCCATGTTCGAAAGCGGAAGCGGGTAATTGGTCAGCACCGGTATCAGGATCGGCACCGTCATCATGCAGGTGAAGGCGACGACCGGAGCCGCCCAGTAAACCCACGAAGCGGTTCGGGGAACGACGAGGCCCTTGTGAAAGAGCTTCCAGAGATCGCGATAGGGCTGAAAAATGCCGGGACCCTGGCCGCGTTGAACCCGTTCCTCGAATTGCAGGATGATGCCCTGGATCAAGGGCGAGAGCGCAAGCACGGCAAAAACCTGAGCGACCTGGAGAACGATGTCGCGCGCGCTCATGCGCCTGCCCCCGCTTTTGCAGCCGTTCGCGCGGCGGTGTCACCATTGCCGGTGTCGAGCTTAATCGGTACAGGGCACATCCCTCCCTCCTCTCGTGAGGAACTGGAGGGGTCATCAGCCCAAACGGGCGGTTTTGGGGAACCCCATCCCCATGCGATTCCCGGCTACGCTAGGCGAGAAGGCGATTCGCGTCAATTCCGCTCGTCGCCGTGACCACAAGAGAATTTTGTGTCGCGTCGCGCATCCGCCGTGATCTACGGCCATGTCGCGACCAGCGAAATCCAATGGGTCAACAACACGCTGTGCATCGACACCGGCTGCGTCTATGGCGGCAGGCTCACCGCGCTGCGCTGGCCGGAAAAGGATATCGCCAGCGTGCCGGCGGCGAAGATGTATTACGAACCATCGCGCCCGCTTGCCACAGCCGGGGAGGCCGTTCTGGCGCGGCTGCGCACGGCGGTGGACCGCATCGGCGGCTGGGAGGACCTCGCGACAGACTGGCTGCTGCTCGACACCGAGATCATGCCGTGGTCGGCCAAGGCTGGCGCGCTGATCGACAATCAATATGCGCCCGTCGCGATCTCCTCGCGCGCCGGTCTCACGGCCGCCAACGACGCGCTTGCGCGCGCCGCCGCGCGCGGCGTTCCGGTCGAGGCGCTGCAAGCGCGCTTCACCGATCGCGCGGCGCGTGCCGAGGCCTATTCGCGCGCCTGGGCACCTTATGTCTGGCCGGTATCGGGCGTGGACGATCTACGCGTCGCGCCATTTCATCTTCTCGCCAGCGAAGGCCGCGTGTGGTTCGACCGCGACCATGTCTGGCACATGCAGTTCGCCGATCGCTTGGCGGGCGATAGCGGCACGATCGTGACGAAGACGCATTGGAAACAGGTTGCGCTGGGCGACGAAGCCGCCTGCGCCGAGGCTGCCGCATGGTGGGAAGACCGCACGACGGGCGGCGGCGAGGGCATGGTGGTCAAGCCGCGCGAATTCGTCACGCGCGGTCCAAAGGGGCTTTTGCAGCCGGCGCTGAAGGTGCGCGGGCGCGAATATCTGCGTATCATCTATGGCCCGGAATATGACGCGCCGGACAATCTGGTGCGCCTGCGCGAGCGCGGCCTCGCGGGCAAGCGCAACCTCGCCATCCGGGAGTTCGCCCTCGGGCACGAAGGGCTGAAACGGTTCGTGGCGCGCGAGCCGCTACGCCGCGTCCATGAATGTGTCTTCGCCGTGCTGGCGCTGGAAAGCGAGCCGATCGATCCCCGGCTTTAGGTTCCGCAAGCTCACTTAATGCTTCACCAACCTCCCCAATAGACGTTTGTTGAGTTTTCACCGCCATGGACGCATTGTTGCCACGGGAGGGAGGGCGCGCCGTGCCGCGACAACATTCCCGGGCCATTGCGGGAGTTTCCCGCCGCGCGGCGTTGGCTGCGCTCGCCTCGGCGCCTTTTCTGTCCGCGCCGGTAGCGGCGCGGGCGGCGGAGCCACGCATTCCCGACCGCACGGGCTATGCGAACGTGCCGGGCGGGCGGGTGTGGTGGCGCAGGCTGGGCGAGGGGGCCAGGCCGCCGCTGCTCCTGCTCCATGGCGGGCCGGGCATGGGGCACGACTATTTGTTGCCGCTCTCCACCCTGGCGACGGACCGGGCGGTGATCTTCTACGACCAGCTCGGCTGCGGCCGTTCGGATGCGCCCGCGGATCTGTCGCTCTACACCATCGGGAAATTCGCCGACCGGCTCGACGCGTTCCGCGCCGCGCTGTCGCTCGACCGCGTCGTGCTCTACGGCCATTCCTGGGGCGGCTTCCTCGCCGTCGAATATCTCGCCGCGCGCCCGCGCGCGGGCGTGGAGAAGCTCATCCTCTCCAACACCGCCGCCAGCGCGCAACAGGTCAACACCGGCGTGATGCGGCTGATCCAGGCGATGCCCGAGGGGGCGGAGCTCTACGGCATGGAGCGCGACGGCGAGACGGACGGGAGCGACTACCGGCGCCTGTCGCGCGCCTTCTACGCGAGGCATTTCTGCCGCCTCGCCGCCACGCCGCCGGAGTTCGACGCCTCGATGAAGAACGCCGCCGCCTCGCCCGCCACGCGCCCGATGGTGGGCGAGGGGATCACGATCGGGGGAAACCTGCGCGACTGGGACCGCCGCGCGGGCCTGCGCGCCATCGCCATGCCCACGCTCGTCGTGACCGGCGAGTTCGACGAGATCGCGATCGACTGCCACCAGACCCTGCGCGACGGCATCGCGGGCGCCAGACTCGAGATGATGAAAGGCACGTCCCACATGCTGATGACCGAAGCGCCGCGGGCGTACAACCGGCTGCTCGCGGAATTTCTCGCCTGACGGCTTGAATTGCGCTCCGTATTGGAGTACACGCGCGGCCCTCGAAGCCAGGAGTCACACCGTTGCTGTTCGATCTAGCGATCCGCGCAACGTCTGTCCGCTTCATCGACCCGCGCGGCTAGTCCGCCGGCGGCCGGTGCTGCGAACCGGCGTTGTCCAGAAACCGAAGCCCAATCCACGCGGAGCATCCGCGTCCACGCGCGCGCGTCCATGGTGGCGCGCGTGCCGCCAGGGTCATGTCATGAGCGAAGAAAGCGCCAGCCGCGAAGTCGCGGCCGCGGTAATGAAATTGATGACGGTGCTGCGGCCTGAAAGCGAAGCGGGCCGCAAGCTGTCGGCATGGGCGCGCGCGAGCCAGGCGTTGCTGGGCGTGCGTTACGAGAAGCTGGTGAAGCCCGCCGGGCGCGCGCGCAGGAACGCCGAGGCGCCGCTCACGCGCGCCGCCTGGGAGCGCTTGCGCCGCGGTCTCGGCGCGCGCGTGAAGAACGCCCGCGCGGGCCGTTTTGCGCAAAACGCCATGCTTCTCGCCGAGGCGCTGCGGCTGACGGATGTGGAGGCCCGCCTGTTCGCCGCGCTGGCGGCGATCGCGCACGACGGCTCGCTCGAGGAGCTCTGCGAGCAGATCGCCGCGACGCGCGCGCTGGGCGGGGAGGAGATCGTCGCCACCTGCGCGGGCGTGGATCGGGCGGAGGCGCTCGCCGCCCTCGGCCATGGCACGCTCGTGTCGCTCGGTCTCGTCGCCGGCACCGATGGGCGGCCCGGTCATTTCGATCTCTATGTGCCGTACGACATCGTGCGCGCGCTTCGCGGCGCGCGCGACCTCGCGGATATCGAGACGGCTCTTCTCGGCCCGCCCGCCGCCTCGCCGCTGACGCTCGCGGATTTCGGCCATGTGGGCGCGGAGCGCGATTTTGCGCGCGATCTCCTGCGCGGCGCGGTCGCACGCAGCGCGCGCGGCGTCAACGTGCTGCTCTACGGCCCGCCGGGCGGCGGCAAGACCGAACTGGCGAAGGTGCTCGCTCGCGAGGCCGGCTCGCGGCTGTTCGCGGTGCGCGACAGCGACAGCTATGGCGACGAGTTGAACCGCCATGACCGTTTCGCGGCGCTCAAGCTTGGCGAAAGGCTGCTTGCCCGCCGCGGCCCGGCGGTGCTGCTGTTCGACGAGATGGAAGACATCCAGCAGTCCGGCGAAGTCAGCTTCAGCGCCGGCCGGCGCATCCGGCGCGCGGGCTCCAAGGCGCATTTTAACCGCTTCCTGGAAGGCAACGCGGTTCCGATCGTCTGGACGGCCAACGCGCTGGAGGAGTTCGATCCCGCATTCCTGCGGCGCATGAGCTTCGCGTTCGAGATGAAGGCGCCGCCCGCCAGCGCGCGTGCGCGCCTGTGGCTGAAGGCGGCGTCCGAACACGGCCTCGTGCTCGACGAGGCGCGCGCGAACGCATTGGCGCGGCGCTATCCGGCGGTGCCGGCGCTGGCACAATCCGCGTCGGCGGCCGTTGCCCTGGCGCATGGTGATGGTGGGGCGATCGATTTCGTCGCGAGCCGGATGTCGCGCGCGGTCTACGGCGCGGCGCGGACTGACGCGCGGGGGCTGTCTTCCTGCGACGTTTCACTGCTCAACGCCGATTGCGATCTCCAGCTCCTGGAACGCAATGCCGCGGCGATGCCCCGCAACGTCTCATTCTGCTTCCACGGGCCGAGCGGCACCGGCAAATCGCTCTACGCGCGCACGCTTGCCGCCAGGCTCGACCTGGAGGTGCTGGAAAAGCGCGGCTCGGATTTTCTGTCCAAATGGGTGGGCGAGGGCGAGAAGCGTGTGGCCGCGGCTTTTGACGAAGCCGCGCGCGACGGCCGCTTCCTCGTCATCGACGAGGCGGAAAGCCTGTTCTGGGCGCGGGGCGGCGCCGAGCGCTCCTGGGAAGTGTCGCTGGTGAACGAGTTCCTGGTGGCGCTGGAACATCACGCCTGGCCGGTCGCGATCACCACCAATCATCTGGAGCGGATCGATCCCGCCGCGTTGCGGCGCTTCACGTTCAAGGTGAAGCTCGATGCCATGACGCCGGCGCAGGCGTCGCGCGCCTTCCAGTCCTATTTTGCCCTGCCGCCGCCGCCCGCGCTGGCCGAAGTGACGGGGCTGACGCCGGGCGACTTCGCCGTGGTGAAGAAGCAGCTCGACTGCCTGGGCACCGCCACGCCCGCCGCCATCGCCGACATGCTCGAGCGCGAAGTGCGCGCGAAGTCGGCTGGCGGACGGCGAATGGGATTCTAGAGCAGGATCGCTCTTCTTCGAATGGCGATCCCGCTCCAGGTATCTGATTGACGCGCAATTTTTCGGGCGAACCGCTGCATACTTCGCCCGATTGCGCTCTAGCCTGGCGCGGAGAAGCCCACCGCCAGCGCCCGGAATGCTGCGTCCAGGATCGTCTCGATCGGGTAGCCCAGTCCCCCCGACATCTGCAGCATCACCACGCCGTGGATGGTGGCCCAGTAGACGTGCCCGATGACGTTGGGGTCGCCGCGCACCATGCCGGTGGCGATCAGGGGTTCGACGTGGCGGGTGAGGGTGGCGCGGGCGCGGTCCTGGGCGCGGGCGAGCCCGGGGTACCGTTCGCGATGGTGCTGGGGGATGTCGAACATCAGCCGGTAGGAATCCGGGTCGTCGAGCGCGAACCTGATATAGGCCTCGGCCACGGCGCTGGCGGCGGCGATGGCGCTGGGGCCGTCATGCGGCCTGGGCCGGGCGTTGAACGCGGCCTCCAGCGTGGCGGAGAAATTCTCATAGGCCCGCGCCTGGACGGCGGCCAGGATCTCGTCCTTGTCCTTGAAGTAGCGGTAGGGCGTCATCGGGCTCACGCCGAGCGCCGCCGCCAGCTCGCGCATGGTGAAGCCCGAAAGCCCCTTGGCCGCGAATATGCGCGAGGCCGCGGCGCAGAGGCGGTCGCGGAAATCCTGGACTTCGGCCTTGGACAGGGCGCGGGGCATGCGGGACCAAAAAAAACTTCGAGTCGGGTCTTGAAAACTCTAATTCTTACATTATAAATTTACAACGTAAATTTCCTCGAGGACAAGCCCGTGAACGCACCTGTGCGCATCGAGAGCAAGAACCCCTTCCTCAGCGGCAATTTCGGCCCCATCCACAGCGAGGACGATTTCGCCGATCTGCCCGTCACCGGCGAAATCCCCAGGGACCTCGCGGGCGCCTATTTCCGCAACGGGCCCAACCCGCAGTTCGCCCCGCGCGACGATTTCCATCACTGGTTCGCGGGCGACGGCATGATCCACGGTTTCTACGTCGAGGCCGGCAAGGTGCGCTACCGCAACCGTTACGTCCGCACCCCGAAATGGGAGCTGGAGAACAAGGCGGGCCATGCGCTCTACGGCACCTTCGGCAATCCCATGACGAGCGATCCGTCGGTGGCCGGCAAGGACAGCGGCGTCGCCAACACCAACATCGTCTGGCACGCGGGCCGGCTGCTGGCGCTGGAGGAAGGCCACCAGCCCTTCGAGATGGATCCGCGCACGCTCGCCTCCAGGGGCTATCGCGATTACGCCGGCGCCGCGCACCGCTTCACCGCCCATCCCAAGCTCGATCCCGAGACCGGGGAGATGGTGTTCTTCGGCTACATGGCGGGCGAGCAGTTCTTCTCCCGCACGGTCGCCTATGGCGTGGCCGACAGGACCGGAAAGGTCGCGCGGCTCGACATGTTCGAGGCGCCTTACTGCTCCATGATCCATGATTTCTTCGTGACGAAGAACTACGTCGCCTTCCCCGTCCTGCCGCTGACGGGCGATCTGGCGCGCGCCATGCGGGGCGGGCCGGCCTTCGCCTGGGAGCCGGAGAAGGGTTCGCACATCGCCGTGATGCGGCGCGACGGCGCGGTCTCTTCCATCAAGTGGTTCGAGACCGGCGCCTGCTATGTCTTCCATCCCATGAACATGTGGGACGATGGCGACCACATCTATGCCGACGTGATGCAGTACGACACGGCCCCGCTCTTCCCCAATGCCGACGGCTCGGCAGGCGAGCCGGCGCGCGCGCGCCTGGCGCGCTGGACCTTCGACCTGAAGGCGGCAACGCTGAAGCGCGAATATGTCGACGATCTCGCCGGCGAATTTCCCCGGCTGGACGAGCGCCGCGCCGGGCTCCCCTATCGGCACGGCTATTTCGCCGCCGGCGCCGATCCGGACTGCAACGATGTCAGTTTCGATTCCATCGCCCATATCGACTGGGCGACGGGCGCAAGGCAGGTCTACACCTTCCCCAGGGGCGACACCCCGGGCGAGCCGGTGTTCGTGCCGCGCGCGCCCGGCGCCGGGGAGGGCGACGGCTGGCTCGTCGCCACCGTCTATCGGGGCGCGAGCGACACGACCGACCTGGCGGTGTTCGACGCGCGAAACGTCGCCCGGGGCCCGGTGGGCACCGCTTCGCTGCCCCGGCGCGTGCCGTTCGGCTTCCACGGCAACTGGGTTCCGGCGGCGGGGATCTGAACATGGTCACGCTCAAATACTTCCTGATGTCCGTTCGCCCGCTGGCGGAGGATTTGCTCTCCACCATCGTCTTCGCGCTGCTTTACGACATCACCGGCAACCTCACGCTCGGCATTCTTCTCGGCATGACAGTGGGCGTAAGCCAGATCGTCTTCTACAGGCTGACCAAGCGGCCGATCTACGCCATGCAGTGGATGAGCCTGGGTCTGGTGCTCGTCCTGGGCACCGCGAGCCTGATAACCGGCAATGCCCGCTTCGCCATGCTCAAGCCCAGCGTCGGCATGGCGGCGGTGGCTTCGGTCATGCTTATACCGGGCTGGCAGGCGCGCTACGCGCCGGCCATCGTGCGCGACAATCTGAGCGCGCGGGCGCTGGCGCTGTGGGGTTACGCCTGGTCGGCGCTGATATTCGCGCTCGCCGCCGCCAATCTCTATGTCGCGCTGAACATGAGCTACTCGGCATGGGTCTGGTACACGACCTTCATCCCGCTCTCGGCGCAGTTTTGCCTGTTCCTGATCCAGTTCACCACCATACGCGCGCATCTGGTGCGGAAGTTCCGCACCAGCGGGGCGCCGGCGGAGTAGGGCGTCACGTGAAGTTGGCGTCCACGGTCAGCGCATTCACGCCGTCGATCTGGATGACGTAATCCTGCCCCGCCTGGTAGCCGGCCACGCCGTTGGCGTCGACGATGACGAAGGTATGGCCCGCCAGCGCGCCGGAGTCCGGCTTGAACAGCACCGCGTCGTGCGCGGCGAGCTGGCCGGAGCCGATGGCGGCGGCAAGCTCGCTGTCGAAATTCTTTCCCGGGTCGAGCGCGCCCGCCGCCACCGTGGCGTCGACGGCGTCGACAGCCAGGCCGAAGATGTCGTGCGCGGCGTCGAAATCGGTGATCACGTCGTGGGCCTTGCCGGTCGAGTCCGACACGCTGTCGTAATAGAAGGTATCGGCGCCCGCCCCGCCGGTCATCCGGTCGGCGCCGCCGCGGCCCTCGAAACCGTCATTGCCGTGTCCGCCGGTCAGCACGTCGTTGCCGGCGCCGCCCTGAAGATAGAACGCGCCGTCGGTCTCCTTGCTGCCGTTGAAGTTCAGCGTGTGGCTGCTGCTCAATCCGTTGGCGTAGACGAACAGCGTCTGGCCGGCGGGCACCGCGGAATCGGCGGCGATGAGCCTGTGATTGAGGCCGCCACCCGGGACAAGCGTGTCGAAGTCCTTGAGCAGATGGCTGTTCAGCACCAGGCCCGTGGCCGAGGTGTCGTAGTCGATGAAGAGCTGGTTGGTGCCGGTGCCGCCGTCGATCCGCGTGTCGGCTGAAAGCGGGGCGTAGATGGCGACGTTGTCGTTGCCGGCTCCGGCCTGGACGATGTTGGTGCCGCCGTAGAGATTGAGGCTGTCGTTGCCCGCGCCGCCGTCGATGGTGGTGTGGAAGCGTCCGCCATAGATCGTGTCGTCGCCGGCGCCGCCCTTGACGACCAGCGAGCCGTCGGCTTCGGCGCTGTCGTCGAAGGTGAGCTGGTTGCCGGCGCCGAGCGTGCCGGCGTTGACGGTGAGCGACGCACCCGCTGCGACCACGGAGTTGGCGAGCGACAGCTCGTAGGAGAATCCCGCGTCCAGCACGATGGCCTCGACGCTGACGAGATTGACGGACGACAGCGACAGATAGCTGGCGCCATAATTGCCTTTCAGGACCAGCGTATCGTTGCCCGCGCCGCCGTTCACCTCGTCGCCGCTGCTCATGGCCGCGCCGAACTGGAAGACGTCGTCGCCCCCGCCGCCGGCGACGATGTCGTCGCCGCCCTGGCTCATGTTGAAGACGTCGTCGCCGGAGGTGCCCGTCAGGTTGTCGTCTCCGCTGGTGCCCTTGAAGTTCATCGCCGCCGTCCCTTCGCGGCGCGCCAACCGCGCGCCCACCACCGAAGAGCCCTAGCCGCGAGCCGCGCGGATTTCTTGGGCGCCCGCGTCAGCCTTGTCGCCAAGCGACGGCGCTTGGCGAAATCCGGCCGGATTTTGCGCGATACGACACGGCAAAGCGCTCCGGCGCCGGGGATTTTTCGTCATCCGGCGGGGGGCAAAGTGCCGTCTTGCGCGCCGCCGGCGGCGCGGTAGAAGCGGGCGGGGAGTTTCGGACAATCATGGACCCGCCACCCTCTGATTACCGTCTTCTGCGGTTCTGGTCGGACGATCTGCCGGTGCATCAGCGGCTGGCGGCGTGGCGCACCGTGCTGGGGCGCAAGCTGCTGCGCGTGGAGATCGAGCCCCTCTCCGACCAGCCGTTCCAGGTGGATGCGAGCCTGCGCGCGCTGCCCGACTTCCGCTTCGGCGTGGGGCTGTTCGGGCCTTCGCTCAGCCGCCGCACCGCCGAACTCGTCCAGGCCGACAACGACGATGTCTATGTCCTCGTCAACCTGGAAGGGCCGTTCACCGTGAGCCTGGCGGGCAACGACATGCCGCTGGGGGAGGGCGACGCCATTTTCCTGTCGTGCCGCCAGCCGGCGAGCTTCCTGCGGCCGGTGGCGGGGCGGCTGCTCGTGGCGCGCTTCCGCCGCGCGCCGCTCGCCGATCTGGTATCGGAGCTGGAGTCCTGCGCCGGCCGGCCCATCCGGCGTGCGGTGGAGGCCGTGCGCCTTCTGTCGAGCGCGCTGCGCGCGCTGGACGAGAACCAGGGCCTGGAAACCGAGGAGGTGCGCAAGTTCGTCTCCCGGCAGGCATACGACATGATGGCGCTCATGCTGAACAGCTCGCGCGGGCCGCTCGAGCATCACGCGGGCGGAAGCGCCGCCGCGCGCATGCGCGCGATCCGCGCCTACATCGCCGATCACCTGGCGCGCCAGGATCTGTCCGTCGCCGGCGTCGCCGCCGCCCATCGCGTGTCGCCGCGGCACGTGCAGCGCTTCTTCGAGGCCGAAGGGCTGACCTTCTCCGAATACGTGCTGGCCAAGCGGCTGCAGCACGTGCATGCCGCGCTCAGCGATCCGCGCCAGGACCACCGCGCCATCGGCGAGATCGCGCTCGCCGCCGGCTTCGGCGACGTCTCGCACTTCAATCGCGCCTTCCGCCGGCACTACGGCGCCTCGCCGACGGCGGTGCGCCAGTCGCGGCCGTGACCGGCATGGCCGCGAGGCGCGCGCGTCAGATGAAGTTGGCCGTCGTCAGCGTGCCGATGATCCCCGGGTCGTTGATCTGCATGACGTAGTCGGCGCCGGCCTGGTAGCCCGCCACGCCGTTGGCGTCGACGATCAGGAAGGTCTCGCCCTGGCCGGTGCCCGCGCTCGGGGCGAACAGGACCGCGTGGTGCGCGGCGAGCTTGGAGCTGCCGATCGCCGCGGCAAGGTTGGTGTCGAAATTCCCCAGATCGTCGTTCAGCGTGCCGGCGGTGACCTTGGCATCGATGCCGGTGACGGAGACATTGAGGTCGAACTTGTCCGCCGAGGCGATGAAGTCGGTGATCGTGTCGCGGCCGTAGCCGGTGGATTCCGACACGGCGTCGTAGACGAAGGTGTCGGCGCCCGAGCCGCCGGAAAGAAGATCGCCGCCGCCGCCGCCATAGATCGTGTCCGCGCCCTTGCCGGTGGTGATCGTATCGCTCGCCGCGGTGCCCTTGATGCTGAACGATCCGTCGGTTTCGGCCGAGCCGTTGAAGGTGAGCCCGCCGCCCACGCCGCCCGCGGTTGCGTCGACCGTCAGCGTGGCGCCGGAGGCGACGTTCGCGTCGTTGGTGGTGATGCTGTATTGGCCGGCCGTCGCGTCGAGATAGAGGAATTCGACGTTCGTCAGGGTCGTGGCGCCGAACGTCATGTTGAGTATCGAGCTGATGAGGACGGCGTCGTTGCCCGCTCCGCCATCGACGGAGTCGCCGGCGGTGAAATTCCCGAATTCGACGATGTCGTTGCCGCCGCCCCCGGAAATGTGGGCGGCCGTGGCGTCGGTCATGTCGAAAATGTCGGTCTTCGCGCCGCCGGTGGCGTTGCAGGTGCCGGCGCCGGACACGATGTAGAACCCGCCATCGGTCTCGGCCGAGCCGTTGAACGTCAGGGTTTCGGTAGAGAGGAGCGAGGAGGCATCGATCTCGAGCGAAGCGCCGGACGCGACGTTGCCGTCCGCGGTGGTGAAGGAATAGTCGACCCCGGTGCTTCCCTGCACGACGATCTTCTCGACGCTCTGGAGCGTGAAGTTGTTGAAGGTGACGCCGGCGGAATAATCGCCATAGAGCGTCAGCGTGTCGTTGCCGGTTCCGCCGTTGATCTGGTCCGCCGCGGTGAACGCGCCGCCGCCATAGATCGCGTCGTCCCCGCCGCCCGCGAACACGACATCGTTGCCGCCCGCCGAAATGGAGATCTGGTCGGCCTGGGCGCCGCCGTCCAGGGCATCGTTGCCGGCGCCGCCGGAAAGCCTGAACGAGCCGTCCGTCTCCAGCGAGCCGTCGAAATTGAGCGAGTCGCTCGCGCCAAGCGACCCGGCATCCACCGCCAGCGTCTGGCCGGCGCCCACATTGGCATCCGCCGTGGTCAGGACGTAGCTGTGCCCGCCCGTCAACTCGATCTTTTCGACGTTGACGATGGTGGTGGCTCCGAAGTCGACCCCGCCCGAATAGTCGCCATTGAGCTGGATGGTGTCGTTGCCCGTGCCGCCGTCGATATGGTCGAAGGCGTCCAGCGTCGCGCCCAGGTAGAACGTGTCGTTCCCGCCGCCGCCGCTCAGCGTGTCGGTGCCGCCGCTGCCGCTGTCGATGATGTCGTCCTGCGCGCCGCCGGTGATCACATCGTTGCCGGCGCCGCCCTGGATGGACAGGGAGCCGTCCGTCTCGGCTGACGCGTCGAAGGTCAGGGTGCCGGCCGCCGGGCCGAGCGTCACGTACATCTGCTGGCCCGCGGCGACGGTCGCGTCGTTGGTGGTGAGATTGTAGCTGTAGGGCCCGTCCAGCGTCAGCGACAGGATGTTCGTCAACGTCGTGGCCGAGAACACGAAGCCGGCCGAATAGTCGCCGTAGACGTTGAGCTGGTCGTTGCCGCCTCCGCCGTCGATGTGGCTGGTCGCGGAGAAGGCGTCGGTGAGCGAGATGGTGTCGGCGCCCGCGCCGCCGGTCACGTCGATCGTCCCATCCGTCTCCGCGCGGCCGTCCAGGCTCAGCGTGTTCGCGGCTCCGAGCTGGGAGGCATCCACCGTCATGGTCTGGCCCGCCGCCACGTTGGCGTCGTCGGTGGCCAGCACGTAATTGTAGCCGCCGCCGAGGTCGAGCGTCTCCACGCTGGTGAGCGTGGCCGGGTTCAGGTCGAGGTTGAAATTCCCGGCGATGCGCACGATGTCGTTGCCCGCGCCGCCGTCGATCACGGACTGCGCGCTGAAATTGCCGATCAGGGTGATCTGGTCGTCGCCCGCGCCGGCGTGGACGGCGCTGGCGAATCCATGCGTGGAAAGGCTCAGGTCGATCACGTCGTCGCCGGCGCCGGTGGTGATGTCGTTGTTGGCGGCGCAGCCCACGACGACGAAGCTGCCGTCGGTCTCCGCCGAGCCGTCGAACGTGAACGCGGACGAGAGGTTAGTGACGCCGGAGGCGTCCACGCGCATCGTCGCGCCGGCGGCGACGGTGGCGTCGCTGGTGACGATGTCGTAACCCGGGCTGAAAAGCAGGTCGAGCGTCTCGACATTGATCATGGTGCCGGCGCCGAAGTGCAGGCCGGCGGTGTAATCGCCAGAAAGCGACACGGTGTCGTTGCCCGCGCCGCCGTCGATGTGGCTCGCCGCGGTCTCGCCGCTGCCCAACGCGATGGAGTCGTCGCCCGCGCCGCCGATGACGCTGAAGTTCCCCGAATTGGCGTAGGACGCGTCCAGCGTCAGCGTATCCGCGGCGCCAAGCGGCTTGGCGTTGATGGTGAAGGCGCCGGAGCCGATTCCGGTGCCGAGGTCGAGATCGTAGCTGTGTCCGGCCTTCAGCTGGATGGTCTCCACGCCGGTGACGTCCAACGTCGAGAAATCCAGCCCAGCGGAGTAGTCGCCGTTGAGCACCAGCTTGTCGGCGCCGTTGCCGCCGTCGACGAAATCGCCGGCGCCGAGGCTCGCGCCCATGTTGATGGTGTCGTCGCCGTCGCCGCCGCTGACCGTGTCCGCGCCGCCGCCCGGCGTGATGACGTCGTTGCCGTCTCCGCCTTCGATGGTGTCGCCCTGGGCGCCGCCGGTGATCTGGTCGTTGCCGGGCCCGCCGGTGATGTCGAAGCTGCCGTCGGTCTCGCCATGGCCGTTGAAGTTCAGCACGTCCGCCGCGCTCGCCAGCCCGGAGGCGTCCACCGTCAGCGTCTGGCCCGCGGCCACGACCGGGTTGGTCGTCGTGAGCCCGTAGCTGAAGTCGCCGTCGAGCTGGATATTCTCCACATCGACCATGGTCGAATACTGGAAGACCACGTTGGCGTGCTCGTCGATGACGACGGTGTCGTTGCCCGCGCCGCCGTCGATGCGGTCCTGGGCGTTGAAGGCGCCGGTCTGGCTGAATTCGATGGTGTCGTCGCCGTCGCCGGCGTGGACGGTGTCGTTGCCGATGCCGGGGTCGATGGTGTCCGTCCCGCCATTGGTCTTGATGAAATCGTTTCCGGCGCCGCCAAGGACGGTATCGACGCCGTTGCCGGTGGTGACGCTGAAGCGCCCGTCGGTTTCCGCGCTGCCGTCGAAAAAGACGCTGTCGGAGGAACCCAGCGTGCCCGCGTTCACCTGGAGCACGCGATTGAGCGCGACGTTGCCGTCGTTGGTGACGATGTCGTAGTCGAAGCCCGCGCCCAGCACGAGCTTCTCCACGCCGATCAGCGTGTTCGCGCCCAGCACCAGCCCGGCGGAATAGTCGCCCAGGATGGTGACGGTGTCGTTGCCGCCCTGGCCGTTGATCTGGTCGCCCGCGTCCAGCGTCGCGCCCATCTGGATCGTGTCGTCGCCCGCGCCGGCCTTGACAATGTCCTCGCCGCCTTGCGTCATGTTGAACAGGTCGTTGCCGGTGGTGCCCACCAGATCGTCGTCGCCCGCCGTGCCCTTGAAATTCATCGCCTTCGTTCCCGCGTGACTCCGCGGCAAACTAGGAACGGCCAAATCCCCGCTTCTTGGCGCATAGCGACCGGATAGGCCGAAAACGACATCGCGGGCGCGCGCGGCCCCGCGCTTAACCCAAACGGATGGTTGCGTTTCCCGCTTTTCGCGCCGCGGCGTTAGCCAGCCGGCGGAATCGCCTTGAACTCGCCAGAATGGCGGATAGATATTTGTCCCTGGGTTCGGTCCGGAGGGCGCCGCCGTCCGCATCGAAGGGTGTTTGGTATGGATGGTCCGCCGCCAGATTTCCGGCTGTTGAGGTTTTCGTCCGATCGCTACGCCGAGAGCGACCGCCGCGAATCCTGGGAGCGCATTCTCGCGCGCAAGCTTCTGCACGTCGACGTCCAGCCGCTGTCGGACGCGCCTTACCGCGCGCATGCGAGCCTGAGGCTGCTTCCGGGCCTGCGCTTCGGCGCGGGCAATGTCGGCGCCTCCGTCAACAGCCGCGGCCGCGCCATCCTGCGCGACGACAACGACGATTTCTCCATCGTCATCAATCTCGAAGGCTCGCTGATGGCCAGCCAGCGCGGCCGCGAGATCGCGCTGGAGGCGGGCGACGCCTATCTCATGGCCTGCGCGGAGGATGGCGTCTATGCCCGCCCGGCGCGCGGCCATCTCATGCTGGCGCGCTTTCCGCACCGGGCGCTGGCGCCGATGGTGCCGGGCCTCTACGACCGCGTGGCCAGGCCCATCCCCCGCACCACCGAGGCGCTGCGCCTGCTCACCTCCTATTTCCGCGTGCTGGAAGACAACCAGGCGCTCGCCACGCCGGAGCTGCGCGAGCTGGTGACCCGGCATTGCTACGACCTGATCGCGCTGGTGCTGAACCCCACGCGCGAGCAGATCGACCTGGCCGGCCGCGGCCTGCGCGCCGGCCGGCTTAGCGCGCTCAAGTCCTTCGTGCACGACAATCTCACCCGCCACGACCTTTCGGTGCAGCACGCCGCCCAGAAGCACCGGCTGTCGCCGCGCCAGGTGCAGCGGCTGTTCGAGGGCGAGGGGATGACCTTCTCCGAATACGTGCAGCAGGAGCGCCTGCGCCGCGTGCATGGCGAGCTGATCGATCCGTTGTCGAAGCGCAGCATCAGCGACATCGCCTACGACGCCGGCTTCGGCGACATCTCGCACTTCAACCGCGCCTTCCGCCGCCGCTACGGCGCCTCGCCCAGCGAGGTCCGCCACCGCGACGTCGTCACCCTCGAAGAGGCCCGCGCCAACGCGCGGCCGTATTGAGCGGGGCGGCCCCGCCGCCGCCCGAGCTTCCTCCGCCGCTGTCGCGGGAGAGGAAGCGGCCATCGGCGCAAACGAAATTCGCGGCAAGACCGCCGCAACGCTCAGATGAAATCCGCCGCGGCGAGCGTTCCGGTCATGCCGGTCACCTCGATCGCGTAGTCGGCACCGGCCTGGTAGCCCGCCACGCCGTTGGCGTCGATGACGAGGAAGGTGTGGCCCGCGAGATTGCCGCTGTCGGGCGTGAACAGCACCGCGTCGCCGGCATGGAGCTGCGCGGCGCCGATCGCCGAAGCCAGATTGGCGTTGAAATGCCCGCTGTTGAGCAGGCCCGAGGCGACCGCGGCGTCGACCGCGGAAACGGCGCCGGGCAGGGCGATACGGTCCTGCGCCGCGTCGAAGTCTTTGATGCGGTCATAGGCCGTGCCACTGGAGTCCGAGGGGCCGTCATAGACGAAGGTATCCGCGCCCGCCCCGCCGGTCAGCGTGTCGGCGCCGCCCCCGCCCCTGATGGAATCGGCGCCCGCTCCGCCCACGAGGATGTCGGCCCCCGCGCCGCCCAGGATCTGGAAGGCGCCGTCGGTCTCGTGATGGCCGTTGAAATTGAGCTGGTCGCCCGCGCCCAGCGCGCTGCCGTCGATCTCGAGCGTATGGCCGGCCGCCACGTTCGCGTCCGCCGTGACGAGCTTGCAGGAATGGCCCGCGGCCAGCGCGATGTCCTCCACGTTGGTGACGGTGAATGCGGTGAAGGTGAGCCCCGCCGAATAGTCGCCGTCGAGATCGACGGTGTCGAAGCCGTCGCCGCCGTCGATGCGATCGGCGGCGGTGAGCGTGGCGCCCGCCTCGATCGTGTCGTCGCCTCCGCCGCCCTTGACGGTGTCGTTGCCGCCGACGGTCAGGTCGAAGGTGTCGGCCCCCGCCCCGCCGGTGAGCGAATCATCGCCCGCGCCGCCGATGATGTGGAAGGCGCCGTCCGTCTCGTGGCTGCCGTTGAAGGAGAGCGCATCCGCCGCGCGAAGCCCCGAGCCGTCGACGCGCAGCGTCTGGCCGGCTGCGACGTTGCCGTCGCTGGTGGTGAGCTTGTAGCTGAAGAACGGCCCCAGCACGATCTGCTCGACATTTGCGATCATGGCGGCGCTGAAGGTGAGGCCGGCCGAATAGTCGCCGTCGAGGTTCAGCGTGTCGGTGCCCGCGCCGCCGTCGAAATGATCGGAAGCGGCGAACGCATCGAAGGCGTAGAGCGTGTCGTTGCCGTCGCCGCCCTCAGCCACGTTGACGCCGCCCGCCAGGGCGAGCTGGTCGTCGCCCGCGCCGCCGGCGAGCGTGGAACGGTATGCTCCGCCAACCAGCGTGTCGTCGCCCGCGCCACCCGTGATCTTGACCGCCGCGCCGTTCTGGCCGATGGCGTCAAAATCGAGCCAGTTGCCGCTACCCAGGGCGCTGCCGTCCACGGTCAGCGTCTGGCCGTCGGACACCAGCGCATGCTGCTCGAAGAAATTGTAGTTGAACCCGGCCGTCACGACGATTTTCTGGATGTCCTCGATCGCGGTGGTGAGCGTGGTGCCGGCTGAATAGTCGCCGTTGAAGATCAGCGTGTTGGTGCCGCCTTCGCCGTCGATGGAGTATTCGCTGCCGCTGAACCAGGAACCGACATTGATCACGTCGTTGCCACTGGTGCCGTCGATCCCCACGTGGCTCAGCGCCGGGATGTCCGCGCCCTTGACCGTGATCGAGAATTTGTCGGCGCTTGTCCAGTTCTCGAGGTCGAGATGGGAGCCGTCGAAGCCATAGGCGCCGAAGGCCTGGTCGGGGAACTGAAGCACGATGGCGACGGTGTCGGGGTTCGCATCGCCCATGATCTCCGCGTCGTTGTGGATGCGGCCTTCGGTGGGATCGAACTGGGTGGACAGGAACGTCGCCGTGGACGCGGTCGCCGTCTGGAAGATCACCGCGGGCACGTTGGCCATGCTGGCATGGGTGTAATTGGTCGTCGCGGTGACGACGATGGCGGTGTCCACGAAGTCCGCCGGCGCGCCGGCGCCCGCGATGTCGCGATCGTCTCCGAAGCCGTCCGTGTCGCCGGCATCGCGGCCGGTGTCGCGTGTGCGCATGTCGTTCCTCGCGCGCGTGGGTGCGGGTTCAGTGGGTGAAATTCGCCGTGCTCAGCGTGCCGGTCAGGCCGGTCACGTCGATCACGTAGTCGGCGCCGGCCTGGTAGCCCGCCGTGCCGTTGGCATCGACGACGAGCAGCGTGTGGCCGGCGAGGTATCCGGCGGACGGCGTGAACAGCACCGCGTGGCCCGCCTGGAGCTGGCCCGCGCCGATGGCGGCGGCGAGGTTGGCGTCGAAATGCGGCGCGTAGAGCGGCCCGCCCGCCACCGCCGCGTCGATGCCCGTCACGGGCGTGCCGGCGAGGTCGAAGGTGTCGTGCGCGGCGTCGAATCCCTTGACGATGTCGAAGCCCACGCTCGTGGATTCGCCCACGGCGTTGTAGATGAAGGTGTCCGCGCCCATCCCCGCCGTCAGCGTGTCCTGGCCGGCGCCGCCGGTGAAGCTATTGGCGTGCTGGCCGCCGGTGAAGCTGTCGTCGCCCGCGCCGCCCAGGAACGCGTAGCTGCCGTCGGTTTCCTGCCTGGCGTTCACGGTGACGCCGTTGGCGGCGGTGTGGCTGCTCGCGTCCACGGTCATCGTGGCGCCGGCGGCGACGTTGCCGTCGTTCATGGTCAGGCTGTAGACCGCGTCGTTGAACAGCTTCAGCGTCTCCACGCTGATCAGCTGGTTGCCCTTGAAGGTGCAGCCGCCGGAGAAATCTCCCGTCAGGAACACGAGGTCGTTGCCGTCGCCGCCGTCGATCCGGCTGGTTTCGGCGGCGGAAGCGAGAAAGACGGTGTCATTGCCGCCCTTCCCCTGGATGACGTCCGTGCCGCCGGTGGTGGAGAACGAGTCGGACCCTGCGCCCCCGGTGAGCGTATCGTTGCCCGCGCCGCCGAAGATGAGCATGCGGACGCCCGCGTTGGTCACGCGCGAGCCGTTGAAGATGAGGGTGTCGCCGCTGCCCAGCGATGATCCGTCGATTTCGTTCGAGTAGAATCCGCTGAACGTGGTGGCGGCGACGGTGAGGTTGTAGCTGTGACCCGCTTCGACGGACAGCACACGGATGTCCTGCATCATTGCCGGCTTCAGGAGCAGCCCGGCGGAATAGTCGCCGTTGAGATCGATGCCGTCGTTGCCGCCGGCGCCGTTGATTCGGTCGCCGGAGTCGAACGACCCGCCCATCAGGAACGAGTCGTCGGCGGTTGCGGATCCGCGGACGGTGTCCTCGCCGCCCCGGCTGAGATTGAAGCTGCCGCCGGCTTGGCCGCCCACCAGCACGTCGTTCCCCGCGCCGCCGGTCATCGAGATATACCCGTCGGTCTCGTGGCTGCCGTTGAAGTTGAGCGTGTCGGACGCCCCCAGCGCGCTGGCGTCGACGCCCATGCTGGCGCCGGCGGCGACATTCGCGTCCGCGGTGGTCAGCTTGTAGCTGTGGCCGGCCGCCAGCTCGATCGTGCCGATGTTGGAGATCGTGCCGGGCTTGAACGCCAGGCCCTGCGAGTAGTCGCCGTCGAGAAAGATCTCGTCGGGCCCGCCGCCGCCGTCTATGCGGTCGCTGGCACCGAGGTTGGCGCCCATGCGCACGAAGTCGTATCCGCTGCCGCCCGTGTAATCGAGCAGCGCGCCGGTGTCGGCCGAGAAGTCGAACGTCAGCCCGTGCGAAGACACCGAGTCGGTCTGGTCGCCGACCGAGAACGTCTGTCCCGCCATGACGGTGCCCGCGCCCATCGTGATCGTGTTGGTGCCGCCGCCCAGCACCAGGAGCTTCTCCACGCTCACGATCTCGCTGGAAGCGATGGTGAGCGCGCCGGCGCCGTCATAGGGACCGTCGAGCTTCAGCGTGTCGTTGCCCGCGCCGCCGTCGACGTGATCGCCGGCGCCGAAGGTGGCGCCGAAATTGAAGATGTCGTCGCCGCCGAGTCCGCTGACCGTGTCGTTGCCGCCCTGGGTGAGGTTGAAGACGTCGTCGCCGGAGGTGCCGGTGAGAGTGTCGTTGCCGCTGGTGCCGAAGATGGCCATGGCCTGCTCCTGGAGGTGTGGGTGCCGCGCGCTGTGCTGCCGGCGACATTTGGTCGATTTTCGCGAGGAAAGTCTTGGACTTAGCCGCCCGCCCCGTTGTCCGACCGCGACCGGATTGTCCGTGGGCGACATCCCGATAGGCCGATCGCGCTATGCGCCTGCGGGCGGCCCGAAACGGGCGCGGCGCCCGCCGCCTCGCGCGGTCCGCGAGACGGCCGGGATTCGCCCCGCCGTCCGCGTGCGCAAAATTTTTCCGCCCGTGAAAAGCATGGTCACGGTGCCGCCAGAATCCACGGCGATGCTGACGTCTGCGATTTGCCGGGCGGCCCCGGGCGGGCGTAGGCTCGCCGGCACGCCTCATCCGGGGTGACGTCGGGGGAGTTTCATGATCAGGCGGCTATTTCTCATCGGCGCCGGTGTCGTCGGTGCGTTCGTGCTCGTGCTCGGCACGCTCTATTACATGGGCGGGAAGAACGGCTCGTCCGGCGGCTTCTTCGAGCGGCTGGCCAAGGGCGTGAGCTCCGTCACCCACGTGATGACCCCGGCGGAGGAAGCCGGGGCGCCGGAGTTCGCGTTCCACCGCCTGGAGATCGACACCTCCAAGGCCCAGCCCGAGGCCTGCCTGGTCTTCACCCGCGACCTCGACGTCTCCGGCCGCACCCATTACGAGGATTATCTCGCCGTCGATCCGGCCACCCGGATCGCCGTGCATGCGATCGACGCGCGGCTCTGCATCGCCGGCTTCACCTTCAACCAGACCTACAACGTCACGCTCAAGCCCGGCCTGCCCGACGCGGCGGGCGAGAAGCTCGCGCAGTCCGAGACCGTCCCCGTCGAGCTCGCCGACAAGCCGTCCATCGTGCGCTTCGCCGGCGGCATCGTCCTGCCCCGCGACAACGCCGAGGGCGTGCCGGTGACGACCGTCAACATCAACAGGCTCGACATCAAGCTGATCCGCGTGGGCGACCGGCTGCTCTCCCAGATCGAGAGCGGCACCGTCGACGAGACCACGCTCTATTCCTACGACGAGATCCAGCTCGAGAACGAGCAGGGCTCCGTCGTGTGGAAGGGCACGATGGACGTGGCCAACGTCAAGAACGACTCGGTGGTCACCAACATCCCCATCCACGACATGCTCAAGAACGAGCAGCCCGGCGCCTATGTGCTGATCGCCACCGACGCGGCCAAGGCGAAGACGGACGCGAACGGGGACGAAGACGCCGGCGACGACGAGATGGCCACGCAGTGGATCGTCGATTCCGACATCGCGCTCACCACCTTCCAGGGCGCGGGCGGGCTCACCGTCTTCACCCGCTCCTACGCCAGCGCCTCGCCGATGTCGGGGGTGAAGCTCACCCTGGTGGCGCGCGACAACAACATCCTCGCCACCACGACGACGAATTCCACCGGCCGCGCCGATTTCGATCCCGGCTTCTTCAACGGCAAGGGCGGCGACGAGCCCGTGGTGGTGATGGCCTACAATGGCGGGGATTTCAGCTTCCTGGATCTGCGCCGCCCCGCCTTCGACCTCACCGACCGCGGCGTCGGCGGCCGCGCCGTGCCGGGGGCGGTGGACGCCTATCTCTACACCGAGCGCGGCGTCTACCGGCCGGGCGAGACCGTGCGCCTGACCGCCATGATGCGCGACAATGTCGGCACCGCCGTCACCACCTCGCCGCTCACGCTGATCGCCACGCGGCCGGACGGCGTGGAATTCTCCCGCGTCACGGTGCCCGCGAGCCAGCTCGCGGCCGGCGCCGCCAGCTGGAACCTGCCGCTGCGCAAGACCTCGCCTCACGGCCGCTGGCAGGTCGCCGCCTATATCGATCCCAAAGGCGACGCCATCGGGCGCGTGCAGTTCGACGTGGCCGATTTCGTGCCGCAGCGGCTGAAGGTGACGCTGACGGCGGAAGAGAAATTCGCCCAGGCCAATTCCGATTTCCACATCAGGGCCGAGAGCCGCTTCCTGTACGGCGCGCCCGCCTCCGGCCTGTCGGGCGACGGCACGGCCACCATCAGCGCCGATCCCGATCCCTTCCCGCAATATGCCGGCTACCAGTTCGGGCGGGTGGACGATTCCTTCTCCGACGTGAAGCTCGACCTGCAGGTGCCCGACACCGACGCCGCGGGCGTCACCGACGTCACCGGCACCATCGGCGAGGTGGCCGCGACCACGCTGCCCCTGAAGGTGGACGCGACCGTCTCCATCCACGAGCCGGGCGGGCGCACCACCGACAAGAGCATCTCCATCCCCCTGCGCACGCACGACGCCGCCATCGGCATCCTGCCCGCGTTCCAGGGCCAGTCGGTGGCGGAAAGCGCGCCGGCCTATTTCGAGGCCATCGCAGTCGATGCCAATGGCAACCGCATCGCGCTCTCGGGCCTGAGCTACACCTGGGTGCGGGAAGACACGACCTATCAATGGTACCAGGACAGCGGCGCGTGGAAGTACCAGTCCGTCACCCGCGACCGGCTGATCACGTCGGGCCATCTCGACATCGGAACGGCCGCGCCCGCCAAGCTCTCCCAGGCGATGCCCTGGGGCACGTACCGCCTCACCATCGTCGATCCGAAATCCGGCGCCGCCTCGTCCTACCGCTACTACTCCGGCTGGGCCGCGTCGGAAGCCGGCGACCGGCCCGACCGCATCCCGGTGGCGGCGAACAAGCCCGCCTACAGGCCGGGCGAGACCGCGCACGTCTCCATCAAGCCCAGCGCGGACGGCAAGGCGCTGGTTGTGGTCGCGGGCGACCGCGTCTACTCCTCGCAGGTGATCGACGTGCCGGCGTCCGGCGCCGGCATCGACGTGCCGGTGTCGGCGGATTGGGGCGCGGGCGCCTATGTGCTCGTCACCGATTACCGCCCGCTCGACCAGGCCACGGGACGCGAGCCCGTGCGCTCCATCGGCGTGGCGTGGCTGGGCGTGGACAATTCCGCGCGCACGCTGGCCACCACCATCGGCGGTCCCGCCAAAATCACCCCGCGCCAGCACATCGTCATCCCGGTGACGATCAAGGGCCTCGACGGCGGCGAGGACGCCTATGTCACGCTGGCCGCGGTGGATGAAGGCATCCTGCAGCTCACCGACTACAAATCGCCCGACGCCGTGGGCTGGTACTTCGGCAAGCGCAAGCTCGGCGTGGGCATGCACGACGATTACGGCCGCCTCATCAAGCCGGTGAAGGCGCCCATCGGCTCCATCCGCGAGGGCGGCGACGAATTCGGCGGCCGCCCGCTGGCGGTGGTGCCCACCCAGACGGTGGCGCTGTTCTCCGGCATCGTGAAGGTCGGCGCGGGCGGCGTGGCCCAGATCCCGCTCGACGTGCCGGACTTCAACGGCGAATTGCGCCTGATGGCGGTGGCCTTCAGCGCCAACAAGCTCGGCAACGCCTCGCGCCCGCTCACCGTGCGCGATCCGGTGGTGGCCGACATCGTGCTGCCGCGCTTCCTGGCGCCCGGCGACCGCGCCGAGGCCGCGCTCAACATGAACAATGTCGAAGGTGCTTCGGGCGCCTATGTCGCCACCGTCACCACCTCCGGTCCCGTCGGCCTCGACGCCGCCGCCAGGCAGGACGTGATCGCCCGGCCGCTGGCCAAGGGCCAGCGCATCCTGGTGCCCGTGCCGCTGAACGGAACCGGGCTCGGCATCGCGGGCATCCACCTGACCGTGACGGGACCGGGCGGCTTCAAGGTCAGCCGCTCCTGGCCCATCGAGGTGCGCGCGCCCCAGCTCGACCAGTCGAGCGAGGACGTGGCCGTGCTCGGCGCGGGCCAGAGCTGGCGGGCCGATGCCAGGCTGATCGCGGGCCTCGTGCCTTCCACCTCCACCACGACTATCAGCGTCTCCTCCAGCCACGGCTACAACGACGTGGCGGGCCTGCTCAAATGGCTGTGGAAGTATCCCTATGGCTGCATCGAGCAGCAGACCAGCACGGCCATGCCGCTGCTCTATTTCAACGACATGGCGGGCCAGGCGGGCCTGCCGCAGGACAAGGCGCTGCACGACCGCATCCAGGACGCGGTGGACACCGTGCTCGACATGCAGAACTACGCCGGAAATTTCGGCATGTGGGGCCCGGGCAGCGACGCGGACAATTTCATCAGCGTCTTCGCGCTCGATTTCCTCTACCAGGCGCGCCAGAAGGGCTACGTCGTGCCGCTCGAGGCGCTGAGGCGCGGCGCCAGCTGGATGAAGACGCAGGCGACCACGGATTCCAACGACGACCAGATCCGCGCCTATGCCTTCTACGTGCTGTCGCGCGAGGGCCAGGTGAACCTGTCCGACCTGCGCTACTTCTCCGACACCCGCGGGCCGGAATGGAACAACGCCATCGCCGCCGCGTTGACCGGCGCCGCCGCCGCGGACGCGGGCGACCGCAGCCGCGCCAACTACGCCTTCAACCGCGCGCTCTCCATCTTGAATTCAGCCAAGCGCGACACCTACACGACGGACAATTACGGCTCGCTGCTGCGCGACCTCGCCGCCACCACCGGCCTGGCCATCGAGGGCGGCGATCCGGAGATCGTGCCCGCGCTGATGCGCAAGGTCGACGAGGTCGACATGCGCATCAACGACACCACCACGCAGGAGAAAGCCTGGATGCTGCGCGCCGCCTATGAGCTCACGCGCGAGCGCTCCACGCTCGCCATCGCGGTGAACGGCGCGGTCCAGAAGCCGCTGGACGGCGCGGTCCGGCTTGCCCCTTCGCTGGCGGCGCTGAACGCGGGCCTCAACATCCAGAACCGGGGCGACGCCAGCGTGTGGCGCGACGTCTCGGTGCAGGGCACGCCCAACGCCCCGCTGCCGGCCTACGCCTACGGGCTGACGGTGAAGAAGACGGTGTGGACCATGTCGGGCCAGCCCGCCGATCTCGCCACGCTCAGGCAGAACGACCGCGTGATGGTGGTGATCGAGGGCCAGATGACGGATTCGTTCTACCGCCACATGGGCGCGATCGATCTGCTGCCATCGGGGCTCGAGATCGAGATGCCGATCTCGGGCGACGACGCCAAGGCCTATCCCTGGCTCGGCACGCTCGACACGGTGGTGATGGAAGACGCGCGCGACGACCGCTTCGTCGCCGCCTTCGATGTGGGCTCGGAATACCAGGAGAAGCCCGATCCCAAGAAGCCGCCGCCGCCGCTGCCGTCGTACCGGCTGGCCTATGTCGCCCGCGCCGTCACCGCCGGCCATTTCGCCATGCCCGCCGCCGTGGTCGAGGACATGTACGCCCCCGCCACCCGCGCCCGCACCGACATGGGCGCGGTGAGCGTGGGGCAGTAATTTGGTTTAACCTCTCCCTTGTGGGGAGGTCGAAAAATGCGGAGCGCATTTTTCGGGCGGGGGGAGGGTTCCGGACATTTCGCACCGCGCCCCCCACCCGAAAAATTTCTCGCTGCGCTCGCAATTCTTCGACCTCCCCACAAGGGGGAGGTTAGTCTGAGCGCGCATGGGTAACCGGTCTTCCCGCCTGATCGTCCTGGCCTTCGCGCTCCTTGGCCTCGCCTGCGCGCTGGCGGCGGCCGACGTGGCCAATCCGCCGGACATGTCGCGTTACGAGAGCGTCTCGCCGGAGGTGGTGGCGCGGGACGGGACGCTGCTGCGCGCGTTTCTGTCGAAGGACGGGACCTGGAGGCTCGCCACCCATCCGCGCCAGGTGAACGCGCGCTATCTCGCCATCCTCAAGGCCTATGAGGACAAGCGGTTCGACGAGCATCAGGGTGTCGATCCGGCCGCGCTCGCCCGCGCCCTGGGGCAGTATCTCGGCGCGGGCCGCGTCGTTTCCGGCGCGTCCACGCTCACCATGCAGGCCGCGCGCCTGCTGGAGCCTGGGCGCTTCAACGCACGCGGCCGCGGGCTCGCCACCAAGTTCCTCCAGATGGTCCGCGCCGTGCAGCTGGAGGAGCGCTATTCCAAGGACGACATCCTCTCCATCTATCTCACGCTGGCGCCGGAGGGCGGCAATCTCGAGGGCATCCGCGCCGCCTCGCTGTCCTATTTCGGCAAGGAGCCTTCGGCGCTCGATCTCTCCGAAGCCGCGCTGCTGGTGGCGCTGCCGCAATCACCCACGCGGCTGCGCCCCGACCGGCACGGTCTCGCCGCCATCGCCGGCCGCAACAAGGTGCTGGCGCGGATGGTGGAGGAGGGCGTGGTCACCAAGTCCGACGCCGCGGTGGCGGAGCGCGAGGGCGTGCCGTCCTTCCGCCTCGCCATGCCGCTGGTCGCGCCGCATCTGGCCCAGCGCCTGGCGCGGCAGCGCAGGAACGCGCCCCGCATCGTCACCACGCTCGATGCGTCGCTCCAGCAATCGGTGGAGCGCATGGCCGCGCGCGAGCGTGCCTATTTCGACGACGCCTCCAGCCTCGCCATCGTGGTGGTGGACAACCGCACGCACGCGGTGCTCGCCTATGTGGGCGGCACGGACTACTGGGGCAAGTCCGGCCAGATCGACCTGGCGCGCCGCGCCCGCTCGCCCGGCTCCGCGCTCAAGCCCTTCATCTACGGCCTCGCCTTCGACGATCTGGTGCTGCATCCCTCCACCATGATGGAGGACGAGCCCACCCAGTTCGGCGATTATGCGCCGCACGATTTCGAGGGCGAGTTCCAGGGCGCGGTGACGGCGCGGGACGCGCTGCGCATGTCGCTCAACATCCCCGCGGTGGCGGCGCTGGAGCGCGTCGGCCCGCTACGCTTCACGCTGGCGCTGTCCAACGCCGGCGCCCGCCTCGCCTTTCCGACCAGGGACGCGCCCAGCCTTCCCGTCGCGCTGGGCGGTCTCGGCATCAGCGTGGCGGACATCGCCATGCTCTATTCCGGCATCGCCGACGGCGGCGAGGCGAGCCCGCTGCGCTACACGATGGATGCGCCCCGGGGCCCCGCGCACCGGCTCTTCGGCCCGGTCGCCGCGTGGTATCTGCGCGACATCCTGAAGGGCGTGACGCTGCCGGAAGGCTGGGCGATGGGGCAGGGGCTTCAGCGCGCGCGCACCATCGCCTTCAAGACCGGCACGTCCTACGGCTTCCGCGACGCCTGGTGCGTGGGCTTCTCCAACGACTACACGATCGGTGTGTGGGTCGGCCGGGCGGACGGCGCGCCCAGCACCGGGCGCATCGGGCGCGAGGCCGCGGCCCCCATCCTGCTCAAGACCTTCGAGCTCCTGCCGCGCGACGCAAATCCCGATCCGCCGCCGCCCGCCGGCGCGCTGCTCGTTTCGACCGACCGGCTGCCGCAAGGCCTGCGCGTCTTCCGCCGCGAGGCCGAGGCCGCCGCCGCGCCGCGCACCACGTCGGTGCCGCCGCCCACCATCGCGTTCCCGCCCAACGGCGCCACCGTCCCGCTGCCCGACGCGAAGGCGAAGGACAAGACCATCATGCTGAAGGCCGACGGCGGCGAGGCCCCGCTCACCTGGCTGGTCGACGGCAGGCCGCTCGGCCAGTTCGACCGCTTCGTGCCCGCGCTCTACGCCCCCACCGGCGAAGGCTTCGCCCGCATCACCGTGGTGGACAGCCGGGGCCGCAGCGACAGCGCCGAAGTGAAGTTCAAGCGGATGAAGTAGCGTCTCAACCTCCCCCTGGTGGGGAGGTCGAAAAACGCGCGAGCGTTTTTCGGGTGAGGGGAGTGGTGCCGTGCTGTCACCATCGCGCCCCTCACCCGAAGAATTTCTCGCTGCGCGCGAAATTCTTCGACCTCCCCACAAGGGGGAGGTTATTTTGTGCCCATGTCCGCCACAGACGACGAACCCGAATCCCCCGCGCGCCATCTGCATGTGATCGCGGAGGAGAGGGCGGTGGCGCGCGCGTTCCTGAGCGCGACCACGCCGGCGGAGCGCAGCCGCGCCTTCGCCATCCTGTTCGTGAGCCTGCTCTGCATGGGCGCGGGCCAGTCGGTGATCTACACCATCCTGCCGCCGCTCGGCCGCCAGCTCGGGCTCGAGCCGTTCCATGTCACCACCATCTTCGCCTGCTCGGCGCTGATCTGGATCTTCTCGTCCGCCTTCTGGGGCGCGCGCAGCGACATCTGGGGCCGCAAGCCCGTGATGCTGACGGGGCTCGCCGCCTTCGCCGTCTCCTTCGCCGCCTTCGCCTCGACCATGCTGTTCGGTCTCGATCATGTGCTGCCCGCGGCGCTGGTGTTCCCGCTGATGATCGCCTCGCGCTGCATCTACGGCACCTTCGGCTCGGGCACGTCGGCGGCGGCGCAGGCCTATGTCGCCGACCGCACCACGCCCCAGGAGCGCCTGCGTGGCGTCGCCATCATCTCCATGGCCTTCGCGCTGGGCACGACCTTCGGCCCGGTGATCGGCTCGGCGCTCACCTATCTGGGCCTCCTGGCGCCGTTCTATTTCATCTCCGGGCTGGCGGTGCTGAGCGCGGCGGCGATCTTCCTCTACCTGCCGGAGCGCACGCCGCCCTCGGCCCATCGCGCGCGGCCCGCGAGTCTGCACTGGTACGAGCCGCGCATGTTCCCCTTCGTCGCCTTCGGCCTGGTGCTGAGCCTGACCGCCTCGATCCCCATCCAGACCGTGGGCTTCTTCCTGCAGGACGTGCTCCGGCTCGATCCCCACGCCACCGCCCGGCTCACCGGCATCGGGCTGATGGCGTCGGCGCTCGCGGCCCTGTTCGCGCAGTTCGTGATCGTGCAGCGCTTCCGGCTGTCCTCGCGCATCCTGACCGTGGCCGGGCTGTCGCTGGCCGCGCTCTCCAACTGCGTGTTCGTGGTGGCGCACGATTTCTCCACCGTCGTCACCGCGCTGGTCATGTCGGGACTGGGCTTCGGCATGGCGCGGCCGGGCTTCACTTCGGGCGCCTCGCTGTCGGTGGCGCCGCACGAGCAGGGCGCCGTCGCCGGCCTGATCAACGCCGCCGGCGCCGCGGGCTTCATCTTCGGGCCCCTGGTCGGCTGGCTCTACGAATTCTCCCCCATCGTGCCCTACGCGGGCGGCGCCATGATGATGCTGGGCCTGCTCGCCGCGCAGTTCCTCTCGCCCGTGCTCTACCGCGCCGGCGACATCCCGCCCGAAGCCGGCACGCTGGAAGACCACGCCGAAACGCCGGTGCCGGAGGGGTGAGCGTGCTGCCCGGCGCGCGCGGGAGAGGACGCGACGCTCACCGCTCCTTCCTTTGCGCCTCCAGCAATATCTGCCCCAGCACCTGCTGGGTGGGGAATCCGTCCGCCGGCAATCCATGGGCCTGCTGATAGAGGCGCAGCGCGGCGCGGGCCTTGCGGCCGAGGATGCCGTCGATGTCGCCGATGTCGTAGCCCAGCGCCTTCAGGTCGGTCTGGAAGGCGATGCGGTCGTCATGGGTGAGCGGGATCTCGTCGCGCGGCCACGGCGCCACGAGCTCGCCGCCGCCGGCGACGCGGTCGGCAAGCAGGCACACGCCCAGGGCATAGGACGCGGCGTTGTTGTACGTGAGGACCGTCTTGAAATTGTCGAACACCAGGAAGGCCGGCCCGCGCGCACCCGCGGGCAGGTAGATCGCGCCCGGCTCCTCGCTCTTGGCAAGCGCCGTGCCGCCGGCGCGCGTCACGCCGAGCGTCCGCCACTGCGCGAGGGGGCGCGCGGTGTCGCCGTCCGCCAGCGCGTAGTCGAAACCGGCGGGCAGCGTCACCTCGGTCTCGCAGGGGAGCCCGCGCTCCCAGCCCGCGTCGGCCAGCAGCGAGGCGGTGGAGGCCAGCGCGTCGGGCGCGGAGTGCCACAGGTCGCGCTTGCCGTCGTTGTCTCCGTCCACCGCGTGCGCCAGGAAGGCGCTGGGCACGAACTGGGTGTTGCCGAACGCGCCCGCCCAGGACGACGTCATGGCCTGGGGCGACAGGTTCTCCTGCTGCTCCATCTTCAGCGCGTCGATGAGCTCCTTGCGGGCATACTCGGTGCGCGGGCCGTCATAGGCGAGCGTCGCCAGCGCCTCGAACATGTTGTAGTGGCCCATGGCGGAGCCGTAATTCGACTCCATCCCCCAGATCGCCACCAGGATCTCGCGCGGCACGCCGTAGCGCTGCTCGTCGTTGGACAGATAACCGGAATAAAGCTGCGCCATCTGCTGGCCGTGGGCGACGCGATCGGCGGACACCGCGCCGTCGATGTAGCTCCAGATCGGCTTGACGAATTCCGGCTGCTGCAGATTGGCCTGCTCCACGTCGGCGTTGCGGCGGATGCCGGCCATCGAAGCGTCGTAGATCGCGGGCGCGATGCCGGCCTTGATCGCCACGTCGCGGAAGTCGCGGATGAAGGCGGCGAATTTGGCGTCCTGCTGCGCCGCCAGCTGGGCGGCCTGCTGGGTGGTGAGCGCGACGGCGGAAGGGTTGGGCGCGGGCGTCGGCACGCCCACGGGCCCTGGAGGCTGGGCCAGTGCCACGCCAGTCCCCATCGTCAAGCAGAAACAGGCGGTTAGAAGGCGCAAACGGTCAGGTCCGGGATCGAATCCGGGGCCATTTTAAGGCCCGGATTGCGGCGTTGACAGGGCGCGCCGCCGTCACTAGGTTCCGCGCCTTCCGGCGGCCCCCACGGTCCGCCAAATGGCCCGTAAGACCCCCGTAAGACCAAGGCGTGACAATGAAAATCCGCAATTCGCTGCGCTCGCTCAAGAAGCGCGACAAGGACTGCCGCGTCATCCGCCGCCGCGGCCGCACCTACGTCATCAACAAGAAGAACCCCCGCTTCAAGGCGCGCCAGGGCTGATCCTTCCGTCCTCGGCCGCGTAGCCCAGGCGGGTTCGTGGAGAGGATCATGACATCGCAATCGTCCATCGCCGGCATCGTCGCCCGCGTCGCCGCGCGTCTTGCGCCCGTGACGGGCGTTCGCGCCGTCGCACTCGGCGGCAGCCGCGCGCGCGGCTGGCACAACCCGCATTCCGACGTCGATATCGGGCTCTACTACGACGGCGCCGCCGGTCTCGACGTCGCGGCCCTCAACGAAGCGGCCACCGCGCTCGACGACGGCCATCGCGCGGACCTCGCCACCGGCCCCGGCGGCTGGGGCGCCTGGGTCGATGGCGGCGCGTGGCTCCGGATCGAAGGCGTCGCGGTCGATCTCATCTATCGCGATCTCGCACGCGTCGACCGCGCGATCGCCGAGGCCGAGCACGGCGAATTCCAGATCGCCTATCATGCCGGTCATCCGCATGGCTTCGTCTCCACCTTCTATGCGGCCGAGATCGCCGTCGGCGCGGCGCTCCACGATCCGCGGGGGCTCATGGCCGCGCGCAAGGCACGGCTCGCGCCCTATCCGGAGACGCTCTCCCGCAACGCCACCCGCCGCTTCCTCGGCGAAGCGCGGTTCTCGCTCGGCCTGTTGGAGAAGGCCGCCCATGCCGGCGATCCGGCCTACGCGGCGGGTGTCGCGTTCCGCATCGTCGCCTGCCTCGCGCATGCGCTGTTCGCGCTCAACCGCCAATGGCTGATGAACGAGAAGGGCGCCGTCCGCCGCGTCGAGTCCTTCCCGCTTCATCCGCGGGACTTTGCCGCGCGCGTGGCGGAGATCTTCGCCGCGCCCGGCGGCGATCTCGCCGCACTGGTGTCGGAAACCGCGGCGCTCGCCGCGCCCCCGTCCTGTTGAGGGGCCATGGTTCAGGGCCCAGGAATGCCGCCAAGTTCGCCCGCATGGATCTCGCCCCCACCGGTCCCGCCATCGTCGCCCGCCGCGCGCAGATCGTGGCGGGCCTGCGCGCGCGTGCCCGGCGGCGGCCCTACCGCGCGCAATCGCCGAAAAATCCGATCCGCCTGTCCCTGTAGTCGAGCAGGAGCTTGAGGCGCATCGCCGCGAGCAGCGGATTGCCGGCATTCGCGAGCCTGGTGTCGATGCTGCCGGGATTGCCGTTGACCGCCGCGCGCGCCCCGGCAGGCACGGCGAACGGCCCCAGCGCCACCGGCGCGTTCACCCTGTAGATCGTCGCGACCGATTCCCCGCGATTGCCCGTGATCCTGTGCGTGCCCGCCACCGTCAGCGCGGCTTTCACCGCCGGCTCCTTCAGCGCGTTCTGGAACAGGTCCACCGCGCTGTCGGAGCCGGTGTCGATGCCGGCGGGCATGAGCGCGGACCCGATCCGCAGATCCACGATCGGGATGAAGTCGCCCTTGAAGGATTTCAGCGGCATCTGCCAGGCGCGGCGGCAGGTTGCGATCTGCGCCGCCACCTCGGCCCTGCTGTCGCCGACCGTGAGCCTGCGGGCCGGATAGTCGATCACGACCACATGGCCGGCGAGGAAGCTGAGCCCCAGCGTTCCGCCGACCGCGCGGCCATAGGCATGGCTGATCGCCGTCTGGTCCGCGGCAAGCGCCGCGATGGGGCCGAAGCGGCGCCCGCCGACGACCAGGCCGTCGATCGGGGCCGGGTAGACGTAGACATGCACGGCGCTTCCCGAGCCCGAGGCTTCGCCGCGGTGGGCGAAGTCGATCTTCAGGCCCGCCGCCCTGGCGCGCGCGGTGTCGATCGCGGACGGGCTCGCGCCCGTGTCGAGGAACATGTAGAGCGGCGCGCCATGCACGCGCACCTCCAGGCCGATCTCGCCGCGCGAGAAATCGAACGGCACGGTGACGGGGCGCGCCGCGCAGGCCGCGGTCAGGAGGACCGTGACCGCCGCCGCGCCCGCGATCGCACGAAGCTCCAGTCGCGGCATGCGCGCCTTATGCCCGAAGCCCACGGGCGTCACAACCGGCGCCCGCGCGGCCGGCGGCGGTCATCCTTCCCCGCCGCCCTCGCGGGGACGGACGCTCTTCGGGCGCGTGCATGCTCCGGCGCGGTGAGCGTACACTGCCCCCATGAATCTCGCCGCCTCCGATCCCGCCATTCTCGCCCGCCGCGCGGAGGTCGTGACCGCGCTGCGCCGTCTCGTGCCCGATGGCGTGGTGGCGGACGAGGCGGGGCTGAAGGCGTTCGACGGCGACGCGCTCACCGCCTATCGCCAGGTGCCGCTGGTCTGCGTGCTGCCGAAGACGAAGGAGGAGGTCGCCGCCGTGCTCGCGTTCGCGGCCGAAACGGAGGTGCCGGTCGTGCCGCGCGGCGCCGGCACTTCGCTGTCGGGTGGGGCGCTGCCGCGCGGCGACGCGATCCTGCTTTCGCTCACCCGCATGAACCGCATCCTCGGGATCGACTACGCCAACCGCCGCGTCGTGGCCGAGCCGGGCGTGACCAACCTCGCCGTGACCCGCGCGGTGGAGGGCAAGGGCTTCTATTACGCGCCCGATCCCTCCAGCCAGATCGCCTGCACCGTGGGCGGCAACGTGGCGGAGAACTCCGGCGGCATCCACTGCCTGAAATACGGGCTGACGACCAACAACCTGCTCGGCGTGGAGCTGGTGCTGCCGGGCGGCGCAAGCGTGCGCCTGTCGCAGAGCGACGGCGGGCTCGACCTGCTGGGCGTGGTCGCGGGCTCGGAGGGCCTGCTCGGCGTGGTGGTGGAGGCGACGCTGCGGATACTGCCCAGGCCGCCGCTGACCCGCACGCTGCTTGCCGCCTTCCGCGAGGTGCCTGCCGCGGGCCAGTGCGTGGCCGACGTCATCGCGGCCGGCATCGTGCCGGCGGCGATGGAGTTCATGGACCGCCGCTGCATCCAGGCGGTGGAGGCGTATTGCGCGCCCGGCTATCCGCGCGGCGCCGAGGGCGTGCTCATCGTGGAGCTGGACGGCATTGCCGCGGAGGTGCGCGAGGCCACCGCGCGCGTCACCGCCATCGCGCGGGCCCAGGGCGCCCACGAGGTGCGCGAGGCGGCGGACGAGGCGGAGCGCGCGCGGCTGTGGGCGGGGCGCAAGGCGGCGTTCCCCGCCATGGGGCGGCTGGCGCCCGACATGCTGTGCATGGACGGCACGATCCCGCGCCGCGCGCTGCCCGACGTGCTGGCGCGCATGGCGGCGATGAGCGAGGAATACGGCCTCGGCTTCTGCAACGTGTTCCACGCCGGCGACGGCAACCTGCATCCGCTCATCATCTTCGACGTCATGAAGGAGGGCGAGCTCGCGCGCGCCGAGGCGTTCGGCGCGGAGATCCTGAAGCTGTGCGTGGCCGTGGGCGGCGTGCTCACGGGCGAGCACGGCGTGGGCGTGGAGAAGCGCGACCTGATGGGCGCGATGTTCTCCGACGCCGACCTCGCCCAGCAGCAGCGCCTCAAATGCGCCTTCGACGGCGCGGGCCTGCTCAATCCCGGCAAGGTCTTCCCCACGCTGTCGGCCTGCGTCGAGCAGGGCCAGATGCGCGTCCGCGACGGCCGCCTGCCGTTCCCCAGCCTGCCGCGGTTCTAGATGACGGACATCCACGCGACGACCGAAGCCGAAGTCGCCGATGCCGTGCGCGCGGCGCGCCAATGGAAGTCGCCGCTCAACATCGCGGGCCGCCGCAGCAAGCGCGGCCTCGGACGCCATGTCGCGCAATGGGGCACGGTGCTCGATCTCTCCGGCCTGTCCGGCATCGTGGACCATGAGCCGGAGGAACTGGTCCTGACGGTCAGGGCCGCAACGAAGGTGACGGAGATCCGCGACGCGCTGGCGGCGCGCGGCCAGCAGCTCGGCTTCGATCCGCCGGACTGGGGACCCCTGTTCGGCGCGCCCGCGGGCGAGGGCACCGTCGGCGGCGCCGTCGCGGCCGGTCTGTGCGGCAGCCGCGCGCTGCGTTACGGCCGCGCCCGCGACCATGTGCTCGGCTTCCGCGCCGTCAACGGATTCGGCGAGGCCTACAAGGCCGGCGGGCGCGTGGTGAAGAACGTCACCGGCTTCGATCTGCCCAAGCTGATGTGCGCAAGCATGGGCACGCTCGGCCCCTTGACGGAGCTGACGCTGCGCGTGTTCCCCAGGCCGGACTGCAGCGCGGTGCTGGTAACGGACGAGATGCCGCCCGAGGACGGCCTCGCCTGCCTGCGCCGCGTGTGGTCCGGCCCGCTCGACCCCTCCGGCCTGATGTACCGCGCCGGCGCCGCGCATATCCGCCTCGACGGCAGCGCCGAGGTGCTGAAGGAGAAGATCGCCGCGTTGCGCGCGCTGCTGGCCGGCGTGCGCCTGCGCGAGAGCGCGGACGATTTCGACGCGCCGATGCAGGCGCCCGAGGGCGCCCTGTGGCGGCTCGCCGTTCCGCCGTCGGAAGCCGCGTCCGTCGCCGCCGGGAGCGGCGCGGCGGATTGGTGGGCCGACGGCGCCGGCGGCGTCCTCTGGATTGTCACGGACGTTACGGCCGACCTCCATCCCGCCGCCGCGAGGGCGGGCGGCAGCGCCGTGCGGCTGACCGGCGGCGGCGCCGTCCCGCCCTTCGCGCCCGAGCCGGCCGCGCGCGCCGCGCTCACCCGCGCCGTCAAGGCCGCCTTCGATCCGCTCGGCCTGTTCAATCCGGGCCGCATGTGGGAGGGCGTCTGAATGCGCACAGCCTTTTCGCCCGCGCAGCTCGCCGATCCGGTTCTGGCGGAGGCGGAGCGGAACCTGCGCGCCTGCGTGCATTGCGGCATCTGCACCGCGACCTGTCCGACCTATGTGCTGCTGGGCGACGAACGCGACGGCCCGCGCGGGCGCATCGTGATGATGCAGGCGATGCTGGAGGCGGACGCGACGCCCTCGCGCGAGACCGTCACGCATGTCGACCGCTGCCTCTCCTGCCTCGCCTGCCGCAGCGCCTGCCCCTCGGGCGTGGACTACGCGCGCCTCGCCGACGCCGCGCGCGCCCATATCGAGGCCCGCTACGCGCGCCCGCCGGGCGAGCGCGCCACGCGCTGGCTCGTCGCCAGGATCCTGCCGCGGCCGGGCCTCGCCAGGGCCGCCGTGGCGCTGGCGCGATTCTTCGCGCCGCTCGCCACGCGCCTGCCGGGATCCCTCGGCGCGCTCGCCCGCACCGCCGCGAAGGCCGGCGCGCCCGGCGCAACGTGCGTCACGGACGCCGCGAACGCCGCCCCGGCCCGCCGCGTGGCGCTGATGCCGGGCTGCGTGGAACCGGCGCTCGAGCCCGCCATCGGCGCCGCCGCGACGCGCGTGCTCGCCCGCCGCGGCATCGGCACCGAAGCGCTCGCCGGCTGCTGCGGCGCGCTCGCCCATCACCTGGGCCGCCGCGTGGACGCGCGCGCCGCCGCCCGCCGCGTCATCGCCGCGTTCGAGACGATGGCCCAGGCGGAAGCCGTCACCATCGCCGCCACCGGCTGCGCCGCGCATCTGATGGAATATCCACATCTCTTCGCCGGCGATCCCGAATGGGCGCCGCGCGCGCGCGCTTTCGCCGCCAAGGTGCGGGACTTCGCCACGCTCGCCGCCACGGCCCGCGCGCCGGCGAACGCCGCTCCGCGCGGGCCGCGCATCGCCTGGGCCGCGCCCTGCTCCATGCAGAACGGCACGCGCACGGCGGGCGAGGGCCGCGCGCTGCTCGAAGCCGCCGGCTACGCCGTCGCCGACGTCCCGGAAGCCCATTTCTGCTGCGGCTCCGCCGGCAGCTACAGCCTGCTTCAGCCGGGGATCGCAACCGCCCTGCGCGCCCGCAAGCTCGCCAACGCCGCCGCGACCGCGCCCGCCGCCATCGCCACCGCCAATATCGGCTGCCTCATCCACCTGCGCGGGCCGGACGCGCCGCCCGTCGTCCATCTCGCCGAATTGATCGACTGGTCCGAAGGCGGCCCCAGGCCGCGCGCGATGGGCTAGAGCGCAATCGGGCGAAGTGTGCAGCGGTTCGCCCGAAAAATTGCGCGTCAATCAAATACCTGGAGCGGGATCGCGATTCGACGAAGAGCGATCCTGCTCTAGCCGGGCGGGCGCGAACGCTCGCGCGCCTTGCGGGCACGGACGATCGGAGCCGCGCGCGCGCGCAAGGCGTCGAGCGCGGCGAGCTTCTCCGCGAATGTCAGCGCCGCGCGCTGCCGCCGGCCGGCGGCCTTGCGCGCGTGTATGCCGCTGTTGTCCGGATAGTCCTTATGTCCGCCGTTCATCGGCCAGTGCGTCCTTCCGTCCGGCCTTCAGGCACCAGGCCCGCCAGGACGCCATGAGATTGTGCCTTTCCAGCACGCCGTTCAAGGCGCGCAGGTCGACCGCGGAATGCTCGAGGAACGACTCAATGCGTGCGAAATCCTTGGGCCGGCCGACCTTGAGCGCGATCGCCACAATGTGCTCCGCGCGCAGGCATCGGGCGCGCGTGATTCCGTCCCCAAGATCGATTTCCACGGCCTGCGCGAGCGCCTCCTCGTCCAGCGGCGACGCCACGGGCAGGAACTGCACCGGCCAACCTTCGATCTCGTAGCCGACATCGCTTCGCCGCGTGTAGCCCATCCTCGCGAGGCCGGCTTCTATGGGGCCGAGAAGCAGCAGGCCGGACTGCCGGTTCTCGAAGGCTTCGACGGAGATCAGGATGTCGAGGTCCTCCGTGAACGTCGGCTCGATATAGTTGAGCGCCGCGACCGCGCCCGCGATGGCGTAGTTGCCGATCACGCCTTCCCGCGAAAGGCGGACGACGACTTCGATGGTTCGTGCGAGTGTCATGGCGGGGCGCGCAGCTTTACAATCCATTCTGCCACAGATTTGCCGCGCGCGGCCTCATGGATCGGGGCCGGGTCTTCCGCTAGATTGCGCCGATGCGTCCCGTTTTGCCCGTGATCGCCGCCCTGCTGGCCGGAATCTGCGCTGCCCATGGCGCCCCCGTCGCCAAGCCCGCGCCGCCAGCCGCACCCGCGGCGAAGACGCCCGCCCCCCGGCCGCCGCTGGAGCAGCTGTTCGCGGAGCTGAAGGCGGCGCCCACCACCGAGGACGCCAAGCCGATCGAGGACGAGCTGCTGGCCCAGTTCGAGCAGTCGGGCAGCGCCACGGTCGATCTGCTGATGACGCGCGCGCAGGCCGCGCTCGCCGCCGGCGACCGCAAGATGGCCCGCCAGCTCATCGATTCCATCACCGACATCGCGCCCGATTTCGCCGAAGCCTGGCACCGCCGCGCCGTCCTGCAGCAGGATTCGGGCGACGACGAGGGCGCGATGATCTCGCTCCAGCGCACGGTGAAGCTGAACCCGCGCGAGTTCCTGGCCTATTCCGAGCTGGGCGGCATGCTGGAGGACTACGGCGACAAGAAAGCCGCGCTCGCCGCCTACCAGAAAGCGCTCGCTCTCGACCCCCAGATCGAAGGTGTCGCCAAACACGTCGAGGAACTGAGCCGCGAGGTCGAGGGGGAGAAGATTTAAGGGGGCGGATCGGCGGTCCTCTTCTAACCTCTCCCTCGAAAGCGGGTCGCACATCCGCCCTCCCCTTGAGGGAGGGCCGACAATTTGCGTAGCGCAGCGAAGCAAATTTCGGGGTGGGGTCATGATTCCGCCGTCTGAGCATTGACCCCACCCCGAAAAATCAGTCGCTGCGCTCCTGATTTTGTCGGCCCTCCCTCAAGGGGAGGGCAGATGGGAGATCGCTTTCGCGGTGTCAAACGCACGGCACCACTCCCCTTCCCCGAAAAACGCTCGCGCGTTTTTCGACCCGCCCACCAGGGGCGGGTTGTTCGCCTTGGGAGGTCATCGGGAAAAGACCTTCAATCAGAACGTGTTATGAACATATTGACGCATTAAACCTAAAGTAGTATATCCTTCCGCCATGACCAAAGGCGACGCCGCCGGGCCGGGTTTCGAGGCCTGCCAGGATGACGACCCGATCGCGGGCCTCATACGCCGCCGCGTGGGCGTGCAGCTCGTCCGGCTGACGGGGGCGGTGCAGGATTGCGGGCGCCGGTCCCGGAAGGCCGTCCTGGATGCCGCCGGCCGGCCGCCCGGCCGCGACGAGATCGCGCTTTTCCTCGCCGACAGCCACCGCGTGGCGCGCCTCATGCGCGCCTCGGCAGACCTGGTGCGCGCGCAGGTGCGGCTTTTCTGGATCCGCGACTACAAGGCGGAATACATCACCCAATATGCCGGCGGCCGGACGGTCCGGAAGACGGTGCCCGCCTTACGCGCCACGCCGCGGGCCGTCGCGAACGCCTGGTTCCTCGCGGAAGCCGCGATGGCCGTCCGGCGGGGGGAGGGGGGGCCCCTCGCGGATGAGGTTCGAATAGAAGGTGCCGGCGAAACGCCGGAGGCCCGCCCGGTCAAGCGCAAACGGGGCGGCCAGCCGGGCAATTCCAACCGCCGCCGTCACGGCCGCTACAGCCGCGCCTGCATCGGCCGCCGGGCCGAGCTCACGGCATTGCTGGCGCGGACGCGGCGGCTGACGGCCACGCTGCGCCTCGCCGCGAGGCTCAGGGATATCGCGGAAGGAAGAGAAGCGGCGGCGAAGTGCGGCTCCGCCCTTGCGTCGCCGCTGCCTCCGCGGACCGCCTCACATGTTCGGCTGCACCGGGAACTGGATCACCACGCGCTTCTGCCCCGTGGCCGGCTGGCTAAAGGTGGCGCTGCGGGTGTCGCCCTTGCCGCCGTCCTGGCGCGTCAGCGTCGCCTCGACCTTGTAGGTCGCGTTGTCCGGCGTGCGGAACAGCACCCAGGAGCCGGGGCAGTCGAAGCTCGCCAGCGCCTTGCCGCCTTTCGACAGCTCGATATGCGCGCCCGCCAGGTACTGCGCGCCGCCGTTCGAGAACTCCACGCGGATGGGATAATCCTTCCAGGCGGGATTGTCCTGCGAACTGCCGATGCCGGTGCAGACGGTTTCGACGCCGTTCATGGTCACCGGATTGTCCATGGCCATCGGGTCGGCCTGCGCGGGCCAGAGAAACCCCGCCGCGCCGCCCGCGATCACCGCCGCCACCGCCAGATGAACGTATTTCATGATCTTCTCCCGACCATGCGCGCGCCATCGCGCGCATACCGATTGCTCCGACATGGAAACGCACAGCCCGGCACATCGGTGCCGGGACAAATGTGCTTTTTCGGGGTGGGCCATGCATTGAGACAGATCAACGGCTTAGCCGGGCGCTTACGATGTCTGCGTCCCGCGCATGGGCGAATCGTGCACAAGGGCGGCACCCCATCCGGAGACGCCCATGCTCACGCTTCATCAGATGCAGATGTCCGGCAATTGCTACAAGGTCCGGCTCGCCGCCCGCCAGCTCGCCATCCCGCTCGCGCTGAAGGATTATGGGCTGCACGACGGCGCCACGCGCAAGCCGGACTTCCTCGCCAGGAATCCCAACGGCCGCGTGCCGCTGCTGGAATTCGACGACGGCCGCACCCTGGCGGAATCGGGCGCGATCCTGTTCCATCTTTCCGAGGGCACGCATCTTCAGCCTACGGACAAATGGGACCGCGCGCGGATGATGCAGTGGATGTTCTTCGAGCAGTACAGCCACGAGCCCCATGTGGCGGTGGCCCGCTTCCTGAGGAGCTACGCCACGCCCGAGCTGCTGGCGCGCCGCAAGCCGGACTGGACCAGGCTGATGGCGGAGGGCAATGCGGCGCTCGCGGTGATGGAAGGCCATCTCGCGGCGCACGACTGGTTCGCCGGCCCGCGCTATTCCATCGCCGACATCGCGCTCTACGCCTACACCCACTGCGCGGAGGAGGGCGGCTTCACGCTCGCCGATTACCCCGCGATCGGGCGCTGGATGGCGCGGGTCGCCGCCGAAAAGGGCCATATTCCCCTGTCCGCGGCGTGACAGGCTTGCGGATGAGGCGCGATGCGCCTATATCCGCGCCGTCGAGGCCGCGTGGACTGACGAGAACAAGTTTTCTGCGCGTCCGACCGATGCTCCGCAGGACGGAGCAATGGCCTGGAGTGACGACGACGCTTTTCCTGGAAGAAAGCCGCGGCAACGACAAACGCGTTTGGCATGGTGCGAAGCGCGTCCCTCAATGCTTTCAGGAGAAAGCCTAAAATGTCGACGACCGGTCAGGTCAAATTCTTCAACACCACGAAGGGCTTCGGATTCATCGCGCCGGAAGGCGGCGGAAAGGACGTGTTCGTGCACGTCACCGCCGTGCAGGCCGCGGGTCTTCGCGGGCTCAACGAGGGTCAGCGCGTCAGCTTCGACATCGAAGCCGACAAGCGCGGCCCCAAGGCCGTCAACCTCAAGCTGGTCTGAGATCGGCGAAAGACATGGCGGCGGCGCGGAGAGCGATCTCCGCGCCGTCTTCATTTCGCCGGCTGCCAGAGCTCGACCTTGTTGCCGTCCGGATCCATGAGCCACGCGAACAGGCCCATTTCGCCTTCGTCGGCCCGCTTCAGGATCGCGACGCCCCTGGCCTCGAGCTGCGCGATGAAGCCGTCGAGATCGTCGACCGCGAAGTTGATCATGAACGGCTTGCCGGACGGCGCGAAGTAGCCCGTGTCCGCCGCGAAGGGCGACCACACCGCGAAAGCCGGCCCGCCATCGTTCCTGACCATCGCGCCGCCCCAGCTCTCGATGGCAAGGCCGAGGGTCTCGCCGTACCAGGCCGCCAGCGCCCTGGGATCCTTCGCCTTGAAGAAGACGCCGCCGATTCCGGTGATGCGTGCCATGTGATGCTCCGTGCGAGGCGATTCAGCGTACACTGGAACGCGTCTGGATTCGAAGGGGACCGGCATGGACATCGCGCGCAGGCTGACGGCGGAATTCCTGGGGACGTTCTGGCTGGTGCTGGGCGGCTGCGGCGCCGCGGTGCTGGCGGCCGGCGTGCCCAATCTCGGCATCGGCTATGCCGGCGTGGCGCTCGCCTTCGGGCTCAGCGTGCTGACCGCGGCCTATGCGTTCGGCCACATCTCGGGCGCCCACTTCAACCCGGCGGTGACCTTCGGCCTCTTCGCCGCCGGCCGCTTCTCCGGGCGGGACGTCGTGCCGTACTGGATCGCCCAGCTCGCCGGCGCGGCCGCCGCCGGCGCGGTGCTCTACGCCATCGCGAGCGGGCTTGCCGATTTCGACGCGTCGGACGGCTTCGCGTCCAACGGCTACGGCGCGCACTCGCCGCAGGGCTATCCGCTCGAGGCGGCGCTGCTCTGCGAGGCCGTGATGACCTTCATGTTCGTGATGGTGATCCTGGGCGCGACCTCGATGCGCGCGCCCGCGGGCTTCGCGCCGCTGGCGATCGGGCTCGCGCTCACGCTCATCCATCTGGTGTCGATCCCGGTGACCAACACGTCGGTGAATCCGGCGAGGTCCACGGGCGTGGCGCTGTTCCAGGGCGGCTGGGCCTTGGCGCAGCTCTGGGCCTTCTGGCTCGCGCCGCTGGCCGGCGCGGGCATCGCGGGCCTGGTCAACCGCTGGCTCGGCGGCGAGGAATCCACGCCGGTGGCGGCGAAGATGTAGCCGCCTTGTTTTTGCCGGAGCCGCGCCGTCTTATGGTTTCGGCATCCGGCAAGGCACGGCATTGGGTTATCAGGGTCCGCAGCACTTTCTCGACGGCGACGCGCTCAGGCGCGACCTCACCGCGCTGGCGCATGCGCAGCCCGACCGGGCAAAGCTGCGCAAGGCGGCGCTGGCGCACCTGAAGGCGGTGCTCGCGGCGTCGCGCGGCGCGGTGGAGGCGCAGGCCGAGGCCGGCGCGATGCACGGTCTGGAAGCCGCGCGCGCGCTCAGCGACATCCACGACACGCTGCTCCAGGTGCTCTACGATTTCGCCACCAAGCACTTCTACTACGCGCAGAACCCGACCCAGGCCGAGCGGCTCGCCATCGTCGCCACCGGCGGCTACGGCCGCGCCCAGATGGCGCCGTTCTCCGACGTCGATCTCCTGTTCCTGAGGCCCTACAAGCAGACGGCCTGGGGCGAGAGCGTGATCGAGTTCATCCTGCACATGCTGTGGGATCTGGGCTTCAAGGTGGGACACGCCACGCGCTCGCTGGCGGAATGCGTGCGCCTCGCGCGGCAGGATTCCACGATCCGCACGGCGCTGCTCGAGGCGCGCTTTCTGTGGGGCGAGCGCAAGCTCTTCGACGAGCTGCGCAAGACCTTCTGGAGCGACATCGCCGCGAAGACGGGACAGGAGTTCGTCGAAGCCAAGCTCGGCGAGCGCGACGGCCGCCACGTGCGCCAGGGCGAGAGCCGCTATCTCGTCGAGCCCAACATCAAGGACGGCAAGGGCGGGCTGCGCGACCTGCAGACGCTGTTCTGGATCGGCAAATACCTTTACCGCGTGGACGATCCCGCCGACCTCGTCGGCCACGGCGTCTTCACGCGCGAGGAATACCGCCTCTTCGCCGAGGCCGAGGCGTTCCTGTGGGAGGTGCGCTGCCACCTGCACTGGACGGTGGGCCGCGCGGAGGAGCGGCTGTCGTTCGACGTGCAGCCGGAGCTCGCGCGCCGCCTCGGCTTCACCGGCGCGAGCCAGCGCCGCGCCGTGGAAGCCTTCATGCGGGCCTATTTCCGCGTTGCCAAGGACGTGGGCGATCTCACGCGCATCTTCTGCGCCGCGCTCGAGGAGCAGAACAAGAAGCCGCGGCCGTCGCTGACGCGGCTCCTGCCGGGCTTCCTCAAGCCGCGCACCGGCGGCGAGGATTTCTACGTGGAGAACGGCCGGCTCAACGCGCGCGCCGGAATCTTCCGCCACGATCCGGTCAACCTGATCCGCATCTTCCATACCGCCGACGCCAAGGGCGTGGACGTGCATCCCGACGCCGTGCGCACCATCACCCGCTCGCTCGGCCTGATCGACGACCGCCTGCGCGAGGATGCCGAGGCCAACCGGCTGTTCCTGGAGATTCTCACCTCGCGCCGCGATCCGGAGCGCACGCTGCGCTGGATCAACGAGGCCGGCGTGCTCGGCCGCTTCGTGCCGGCCTTCGACCACGCCGTGGGGCTGATGCAGTTCAACATGTACCACCACTACACGGTCGACGAGCACCTGATCCGCGCGGTGGGCAACATCGCCGCGATCGACCGCGGCGAGCTGCGCGAGGACCATCCGCTGTCGACGGAAGTGATCAAGCGCATCAAGTCGCGCGAGGCGCTCTACGTGGCGATCCTGCTGCACGACATCGCCAAGGGCCTGCCGGGCGATCACTCGGCGGTGGGCGCCGATATCGCGGAGAGCCTGGGCCCGCGGCTCGGCCTGTCGGCGGCGGATACGGCCTCGGTGTCGTGGCTGGTGAAGAACCACCTGGTGATGAGCGACGTGGCCCAGAAGCGCGATCTCGCCGATCCCAAGACGGTGCGCGACTTCGTTGCCGCCGTGCAGTCGCCGGAGATGCTGCGCCTGCTGCTGGTCCTGACGGTGGCCGATATCCGCGCGGTGGGCCCCGGCGTGTGGAACGGCTGGAAAGGCCAGCTGCTGCGCGAACTCTACTACGAAGCGGAAGCGCTGATGAGCGGCGGCGACACGGTGCCCGCGCGCGCCGCCCGCATCGACGCCGCCAGGCAGAAGCTTGCCGCGAGGCTCGCCGATCTTCCCGAGGACCGGCGCGCCCGTGCGCTCATGCGCCACTACGATTCCTACTGGCTCGCCTTCAACGACGCGATGCTGGAGCACAATGCGCGCCTCGCCGCGGAAGCCGATGCGAAAGGCGAGCTGCTCGCGCTCTCGGCGGAGAGCGACGATTTCCGCGACGTGACGGAGATCGTGATCTACACGCCCGACCATCCAGGCCTGTTCTCCAAGCTCGCCGGCGCCATCGCCGTGTCGGGCGGCTCCATCGTGGACGCCAAGGCCTTCACAACGACCGACGGCTTCGCGCTGGACGTGTTCTCGGTGCAGGACGCCGAGGGCGGGCCGTTCGGCGATCCCGCGCGGGTGGCGCGGCTGCGCGCGACGATCGCCAAGGTGCTGTCGGGCGAAATCCGCCCGCGCAACGTGCTCGCGACACGCACCCGCAAGGCCCGGACCGGCGCCTTTGCGGTGCGCCCGCGCGTGAGCTTCGACAACGAGGCCTCGACCACCGCCACAGTGCTGGAAGTGGAGGGCCTCGACCGCCAGGGTCTGCTCTACGACGTGACCCACGCCATATTCGCGGCCAATCTGTCGATCTCCTCCGCCATCATCGCAACCTATGGCGAGCGGGCGATCGACGTCTTCTACGTGCGCGACGTGTTCGGCCACAAGATCACCCATCCCGAGAGGCTCGAAGCCATCCAGGAAAAGGTCATGGCGGCGCTGGAGGGGGATGGGCTTGAAGCGCGCCAGCCTTTGAGGGCATAAGGCGCGCCTTCCAGAGAGACGACGTGCCATGACCACCCATCCCCAGCTCGTCCTGTCCGGCATGCAGCCCACCAACACGCTGCACCTCGGCAATTATCTGGGTGCGCTGAAGAACTGGGTGCGCATGCAGAACGAGATGCCCTGCCTGTTCTGCGTGGTGGACATGCACGCGCTCACGCAGGATTCCGGCTACGCGCTGCCGGCCGATGTGCGTCGCGCCACCCGCGAGGTCGCCGCGGCCTACATCGCCGCGGGCGTCGATCCGAAGCGCACGCCCATCTTCAACCAATCGCGCGTGCCCGAGCATGCGGAGCTCGCCTGGATCTTCAACTGCGTGGCGCGGCTCGGCTGGCTCGACCGCATGACCCAGTTCAAGGAGAAGACGGGCAAGCACAAGGAGCGCGCGAGCGTCGGCCTCTACACCTATCCGGTGCTGATGGCCGCCGACATCCTCGTCTACAAGGCGACGCACGTGCCGGTGGGCGAGGATCAGAAGCAGCACCTGGAGCTGGCGCGCGACATAGCGCAGAAGTTCAACAACGATTTCGGCGTGCCGGATTACTTCCCGTTGCCGGAGCCGGTGATCGTCGGGCCCGGCACGCGGGTGATGAGCCTGCGCGACGGCACCAGGAAGATGTCCAAGACCGACGAGTCCGACAATTCGCGAATCAACCTGACGGACGATGCCGACGCCATCGCGCAGAAGATCAGGAAGGCGAAGACCGACCCGCATCCCCTGCCTGAGACCGGGAAGGGCCTCGAGGGCAGGCCCGAGGCGGAGAACCTGGTGGCAATCTACGCCGGTCTCGCGGACAAGAAGATCGCCGACGTGCTGGCGGAGTTCGGCGGCCGGCAATTCTCGGCCTTCAAATCCGCGCTGGCGGAGCTGGCGGTGGAGAAGCTCAGGCCCATTGCCGCCGAAATGCGCCGGCTGATGGCGGATGAGGCCGAGATCGACCGCGTGCTCGCAGCCGGCGCCGCGCGCGCCTCGGCCATCGCCGCGCCGGTCATGACCGACATCAAGCGGCAGGTCGGCTTTGTGGTCTGAGCGCGCCCGGCTAGATTGAGGCGGCAAACCTCAAGGCCCCAAGGCCTCCAAGCCATGGAGTTCGAACAGTCCGTCCGCGCGCAATGGCGCGCCGTGCGCGCGCATCTCGCCGAATTGTGGACGCGCGCCGGCCTGTCCGCGGGCCGCGCCGCCGAGGCGGGCCGCGACGCCATCGGCCATCCGCGCGCCGGGCCTGTGGCGCGCATCGCGCTCGGCGCGGTGCTGGTGCTGTTCGTGCTCTATCCGGCGCTGGCGTGGTGGCACTCCACCATCGACGACGATCTCGCCTTCACGGGCAAGGCGCCGCGGCCGGGAATGAGCCATGCGGTGGCCGCCGCCGCCGCCCTGATCTCGCGCGAAATCCACAAGAACGGCTGGACTGCAAATGCGCCATGGTTCTCGCCCTACGCGCTGCTGGACGACATGCCCAACTATCAGACCGGCATCGTCGAAGCCCTGGCCAATGTCGTGTACGGCCTCAACGACCGCAAGCCGGACGATACGCTTGAGGCCGCCGGCGACCTGCTGCACTACCGGCCGGATGCGTGGCTGTGGAATTCCTCGGCCTCGCAATACCGGCTGGGCGCCAGGGACTTGCGGGAGTTCAACGCGAGACTTGCGAGCGGGCAGGCGGCGCTCGACAGAAGCGCGCCGGCGCTGGCCGGCCTTCTCGACCGCGTGGCGGCCGATCTGGACGCGACCTCCGCCACCTTGAGCAGCTACGTCTCCACGGAATCGGGCTGGCCGTTCGATACCGGCAGCGACGATCTCTTCTACAGGGCCAAGGGCAGGCTCTATGCCTACGACATCGTGCTGCACGGGCTCGGCGCCGACTATTCCGCCGCGCTGGCGGCCCGCGGCCTGACGCGGCAGTGGTCGCAGATGCTCCAGGCGTTCGACGCCGCGGCGCACCTGCGGCCATGGATGGTGATGAACGGCGCTCCCGACAGCGCGCTTTTCGCCTGCACGCTTTGCGGCGAGGGCTTCTATGTCGAACGCGCGCGTGACGAGATGCGCGCAATCCACGATAGTCTCATGCCATGACCGGAACCGTCCTCGTCACCGGCGCCGCACGGCGCCTCGGCCGCGCCATCGCGCTCGACCTCGCCCGCGACGGCTGGGACGTGGCGATCCACTACAATTCCTCCGACGCCGACGCGCAGAGCGCGGCGGAGGAGGCGCGCAAGGCCGGCCGCAATGCCACGACCGTGAAGGCCGACCTGGCGGATGAAGATGCCACGCGCGACATCGTCGCGCGCGCCTCGGCCGGGATCGGCCCGCTCACCGCCCTGGTGAACAGCGCCTCGCTGTTCGAGAACGACACCTGGGAGAGCGCCACGCGCGAGAGCTGGTCCGCCCACATGCAGGTGAACCTGCGCGCGCCGTTTCTGCTCTCGCAGGCTTTCGCGCGCCAGCTTCCCGCGGGTGCGGAAGGCGCCATCGTCAACCTTCTGGATCAGCGGCTGTTCAAGCCCGATCCGCAATTCCTGTCCTATGGCGTGAGCCGGGCGGGGCTCCATTGGCTCACCACCACGCTCGCGCAGGCGCTGGCGCCGCGCATCCGCGTCAACGCGGTGGCCCCCGGTCCCACGCTGAAGGCCGCGGCGCAGAGCCCGGCGCATTTCGTCAGGGAGCGGCAATCGACCGTCCTGGGCCGCGGCTCCGATCCCGGCGATATTTGCGGTGCCGTGCGTTATCTTCTGGGCGCCCGGGCCGTGACGGGCCAGACCATTGTGGTCGACGGCGGCCAGCATCTGATCTGGAAACTGCAGGACACCGCGTGATGGCGCCCAACGTTCACCCGTTTCGCATCGCCGACGCCCAGAAGGCCGTGCGCCACGTCTTCATCCGCAACCTCGAAGTGCTGGCGCATATCGGCGTCTATGGCCACGAGCAGGGCAAGCTTCAGCCGGTGCGCATCAACGTCGACCTCGCCGTGGAGGACGCCGCAGCGATCGAGGACAGGCTGGAGAAGGTCGTGGACTACGGCGCCATCGATTCCGCGATCCGCTCCATCATCGCCAAGGGCCACATCAATCTCGCCGAGACGCTGGCGGAGCGCATCGCCCAGGCCTGTTTCGCCGACGGCCGCGTGAAGACCGCGCGGGTGCGGGTGGAGAAGCTGCACGCGCTGCCCGGCGCGGAGTCGGGTGGCGTGGAGATCGAGCGCCACCGGCCCTCCTGATCCTGCCGAATTGACTGCCATGTGATCTGTCAAGGGCTTGCGCGATTGCGTCCGCTTCGTGACAGTGCCCCCGCTTTTCCGGTGGGGATATCCTTGAGCGACGACAACGCGTCCGCCGCGGCGCCCAGATCGACGGCGACCTTTCTCGGCCATCCCATCGGGCTTGCCTGGCTGTCCTCCTCGGAGTTCTGGGAGCGCTTCTCCTATTACGGGATGCAGACGCTTCTGGTGCTCTATCTCACCAAGTACCTGCTGCTACCGGGCCATATCGAGCAGGTGATCGGCTACGATGCGTTCCGCCACCTGATCGCGTGGGCCTATGGCACGCAATCGCAGATGGCGCTGGCCTCGAACACGGCGCAGGCCTATGCGAGCCTGGTCTATCTGACGCCGCTGCTGGGCGGGCTTCTGGCCGACCGCGTCTTCGGCCGCACGCCCACCGTCACGGTGGGCGCGATGCTGATGGTGCTGGGAAGCTTCCTGCTCGCGCTGAACGCGACATTCCTGATCGCCCTTGCGCTGCTTCTGATCGGCGTCGGCTGCTTCAAGGGCAACATCGCCAGCCAGGTCGGCGATCTCTACAAGATCGACGACCCGCGCCGCGCCGACGGTTTCCAGATCTACTTCCTCGGCATCCAGCTCGCGGTGATCATATCCCCGATCATCTGCGGCTATCTCGGCCAGCGGGTCGACTGGCATCTGGGTTTCGTGGGCGCAGGCGTGGGAATGGTCGTGGGCCTGGCGATCTACATCGCCGGTCGCAAGACGTTCCCGCCAGAACCGCTGCGCAAGACCGGCGATCATGTCGAGCGCCCGCCGCTCAGCGGCCGCGATATCGCGGCCGTGGTGCTGCTGGTGGCGCTGCTGCCCGTGCTGGCGCTCTCTATCGTGGGCAACCAGGAGATCTTCGACGCCTATCTGGTCTGGGGCGACCGCACATTCGAGAAAGTCTTCTTCGGCTTCGACATGCCCATCACCTGGATCGTGTCGGTGGACGCCATTGTCAGCACCGTCACGATGGTGGGGGTGATCGCGTTCTGGCGCTGGTACGGCAAGCGCTGGAAGGAGCCGGACGAGATCACCAAGATCGTCATCGGCGTGTCGATCAGCGCGCTGGGGCCGCTGGTGTTGGCCTATTGCGGCGCCGTGGCCGCCGAGACGCATGCCCGCGTGCCGCTGTTCTGGGCGCTGGGATTCCACCTGCTCAACGACATCGGATTTGCAAACGTGCTGCCGGTGGGTCTTGCGCTCTATTCCCGTGCTGCGCCGAAGGGAATGGGCGGCATGATGATCGCCGTATATTACATCCACCTCTTCATCGGGAACCTCCTGACCGGCTATCTCGGCGGTCTGTTGGGCACCATGTCGGATGCGCGGTTCTGGCTGATGCATGTCGTGCTGATGGCGATCTCGGCGGCGATTCTTCTGGTGGTGCGCCTGCTGTTCGCGCATCTGGTGGCGCCCTCGTCGGCGGATGTCCGGCCGGCGGCCGCATAGCGCGCACGCGCCCTTGCATCCGCCGGAAAGCGCTATAGTTGATGGCGCATGAGCGACGCATCCGTTCCACTCAAGGGCCCGGCCCGCATCCAGGCCTATCTCAAGACGCTCCCGGACGGCCCGGGCGTCTACCGCATGCTGAACGACAAAGGCGAGGTGCTCTATGTCGGCAAGGCCAAGAGCCTGAAGAAGCGCGTCACGTCCTACGCCCGCGGCGCCGTCCACAGCGACCGGCTCACCCGCATGATCGCCGAGACGGCGGAGATGATCTTCGTCACCACGGCCAGCGAGATCGAGGCGCTGCTGCTGGAATCCAACCTGATCAAGCGGCTGAAGCCGCGCTACAATGTCTCCTATCGCGACGACAAATCCTTTCCCAACATCCTGCTCAGGCAGGATCACGCTTACCCGCAGCTCCTGAAGCACCGCGGCGCCAAGACCGCCAAGGGCGTCTATTTCGGACCGTTCGCGAGCGCCGGCGCGGTGAACCGCACGCTCAATACCCTGCAACGGGCCTTCCTGCTGCGTTCCTGCTCGGATTCGGTGTTCGAGTCCCGCACGCGGCCGTGCCTGCTGTTCCAGATCAAGCGCTGCAGCGCGCCCTGCGTCGGCCGCATCGGCCAAACGGGCTACCGGGAACTGGTGGAGGAAGCCGAACTGTTCCTGGCCGGCAGGAGCCGCGCCGTGCAGGATCGCCTCGCCGCCGACATGAGCGGCGCCTCCGAAGCGCTCGATTTCGAGCGCGCCGCCCGCCTGCGCGACCGCATCCGCGCCATGAGCCACGTGCAATCGAGCCAGGGCATCAATCCGTCGACATTCGCGGAGGCCGACGTGTTCGCGGCCTTCTCGCAGGGCGGCGAGACCTGCGTGCAGGTCTTCTTCTTCCGCGCCGGGCAGAACTGGGGCAACCGGCCCTACTTCCCGCGCCACGACCGCGACCTGCCGCTGGCCGACGTGCTGGAAAGCTTCATCGGCCAGTTCTACGACGAACGTACCGCGCCCAGGCTCATCCTTGCGTCCGAAGACCTGCCCAGCGCGGCGCTTCTGGCCGAAGCCCTGTCGCTGCGCGCGGAGCACAAGGTCGAGATCTCCACGCCCCGGCGCGGCGAGAAGCGGGAAATCGTGGAGATGGCGCTCGCCAACGCGCGCGAGCAGCTCGCCCGCCGCATGGCGGAGAACTCCGCCCAGCGCGAATTGCTGGAAGGCGTCGCCGAAGCCTTCGGTCTCGATGCGCCGCCGCGCCGCATCGAGGTCTACGACAACTCGCACATCCAGGGTTCGAACGCGCTGGGCGGCATGATCGTGGCGGGGCCGGACGGGTTCGAGAAGGGCGAGTACCGCAAGTTCAACATCAAGGACAAGGAGATCGCGCCCGGCGACGACTACGGCATGATGCGGGAGGTCCTGACGCGCCGCTTTTCGCGCCTGGTGAAAGAGAGCGAGGACGTGCGCACCAAGTGGCCGGATGTGGCGCTGATCGACGGCGGACCGGGACAATTGGCGGTGGCGCAGAGCGTTTTGGAAGACCTCGGCGTGGAGGACGTGCTCCTGGTCGGCATCTCCAAGGGGCCGGACCGCGACGCCGGCCGCGAGCATTTCTACATGGCCGGCCGCGAGCCGTTCCGCCTCGATCCCAGGAGCCCCGTGCTCTACTACCTGCAGCGGCTGCGCGACGAGGCGCATCGTTTCGCCATCGGCAGCCACAGGAAGAAGCGCTCCAAGGCCATCGGTGCCAATCCGCTGGACGAGATCGCGGGCGTGGGCGCGGGCCGCAAGCGCGCCTTGCTGCAGCACTTCGGATCGGCCAAGGCGGTGTCGGCGGCGAGCCTGACCGATCTCGAATCGGTGGGCGGCGTGAGCCGGACGCTGGCGAAAAAGATCTACGATTTCTTCCATCCGGGCGCGTGACACCTTAGAGTGACCGGATGTTTCGCCTTCCCAACGCTATCACCATCAGCCGGATCCTCCTGGTGCCGGTCTTCGCGGTCGCCTACGTGTTGCCGGGCGACGGCTGGCGCATCGTCGCGTTCGTGACGTTCTGCATCGCCGGGCTCTCGGACGCGCTGGACGGGCTGGCCGCGCGCCGGCTCAACGCGGGCTCCGATTTCGGGCGCATGCTGGATCCCATCGCCGACAAGATCCTCGTCGCCGTGGCGCTGATGATGCTGGTGGCCGAGGGCAATGTGCAGCAGTTCAAGCAGTTCAATCTGGAGCCCAGCCTGCAGAGCCTGCTCAAGCTGGTGCCCGCGCTGGTGATCCTCACGCGCGAGATCCTGGTGTCGGGGCTGCGGGAGTTCTTGGCGGGCGCGTCCGTCAGCGTGCCCGTCACGGCGGTGGCCAAGCTCAAGACGACCATCCAGATGATCGCCATCGGCGCCTTCATCCTCGCGCCCGTCGCGGCGCGCCACCTGCCGGACGTGCTGGGCATGAGCTACAGCGCGGCCGCCTATGCCGGCCTGTGGATCGCCGCCGGCCTCACGGTCGCGACTGGCTATGTCTATTTCCGCGCTGGCCTTGCGCATCTGAAGCGCGGAGTCGGCGCATGACGCTGCTCTACTTCGCCTGGGTGCGGCAGAAGGTGGGGCGGAGCGAAGAGACGGTCGATCTGCCGCAAGGCGTGAGCAGCGTGAGCGGCCTGTTGGCGTGGTTGCGCGCGAGAGGTGGCGGCTATGCGGACGCGTTTGCCGATCCCGCTCGGCTGCGCTGCGCCGTGAACCGGGAGCATACCTCTTTTGACGCGCCCGTCGGCGCGAACGACGAAGTCGCGTTCTTTCCTCCGGTGACCGGGGGATGATCGCGATCCGCGTTCAGGAGGAGGATTTCGACCTCGCGGCCGAGGCCGCGAAGCTGCGGGAGGGGGCCACGGGCGCCATCGCCACCTTCACAGGCGTCGTCCGCGGCGACGCCTCGCTGTCGCTGGAGCATTATCCGGGCATGACCGAGCGGGAGATCGCCCGCCATGTCGAGGACGCGCGCGCGCGCTGGCCGATCCAGGGCGTGACGGTCATCCACCGCATCGGCCATCTTCCCCCGGGCGCGAACATCGTCCTGGTCGCGGTGGCTTCGGCGCATCGCGAGGCCGCGTTCCGCGCCTGCGAATTCCTGATCGACTATCTCAAGACGCGAGCGCCGTTCTGGAAGCAGCAGGGCGGCGACTGGGTCGAGGCCCGGGAGTCGGACGAGGCCGCGCTCGACAAGTGGCGGTGATCAGCGTCCGCCGATGAACGCCACGCGCAGCATGTTGGTCGCGCCCGGCGTGCCCAGCGGCACGCCGGCGGTGATGACGATCTTCTCGCCCGCCGCGGCGAAGTCTTCCCGGTAGGCGATGCTGGAAGCCCGCACGACCATGTCGTCGAGGTCGTGGGCGTCCTCGGTGTGGACGCAATGGACGCCCCAGGCGATCGCAAGCCGGCGCGCGGTCTGCTCCAGCGGCGTCAGCGCAACGATCGGCACCTCCGGCCGCTCGCGCGCCGCGCGCAAGGCCGTGGAGCCGGTCTTGGTCCAGCACACGATCGCCCTGGCGTGGATGGTGTGCGCCACGTCGTGCACCGCCGAAAGGATTGCGTCGGGCGTCGTCTCTTCCGGCGCGCTGCGCTGGGCGTCGAGGAAGGACTGATAGAGCGGTCCGCCTTCGACCGCCGCCGCGATGCGATCCATCATCGAAACGGCCTCGATGGGATGCTTGCCGGTCGCCGTTTCCGCGGAAAGCATCACGGCGTCGGCGCCGTCGAACACGGCGGTTGCGACGTCGGAGACCTCCGCGCGCGTCGGCGCCTCGGATTCGATCATGGATTCCAGCATCTGGGTCGCCACAACCACGGGCTTGCCCGCCCGCCTTGCCGCGCGCGTGATCTCCTTCTGGCGGCCGGGAACGGCTTCCAGCGGAAGCTCGACGCCGAGGTCGCCGCGCGCCACCATCAGGGCGTCGGCGAGCTCGATGATCTGCGGCAGGGTCTCCAGCGCCTTGGGCTTCTCGATCTTGGCGAGCACGCCGGCGCGCCCGTTCACGATCTTGCGCAGTTCCGCCACGTCGTCCGGCCGCTGCACGAAGGAGAGCGCGATCCAGTCCACACCCAGCGCGAGGGCGGCACCGAGGTCGGCGTGGTCCTTGTCCGTCATGGCCGAGAAGGGCAGGAGGGTGTCGGGAAGATTGACGCCCTTCTTGTCCCTGGCGACGCCGCCGACCTCCACGATGGCCTCGGCGGAGTCGGCCTTTGCCGCGAACGTGCGCAGCCGGATGCGCCCGTCGTCGATCATCAGCCCGTGCTTCTGCTTCAGCGCCGCGAACACTTCGGCGTGCGGGATGGGCAGGACCCCGGGGTCGCCGGAGGAACCGGCGCGGATCAGATGGATGCGCTCGCCGTCCGTCAGCGTCACCGCGCCGCCCGGAAGCGAGCCAAGGCGGATCTTCGGACCCTGGAGGTCCACAAGGACGCCCACGGGCCGGCCCACCTGGGATTCGAGGGCACGCACAAGGCCGTGCAGCTCGCGCAGGCGGTCATGCGACGTGTGGCTCATGTTGATGCGGAACACATCCGCGCCCGCGTCGAACAGCGCCCTGAGCGTATCCGGCGACGAGGAGGAAGGCCCGACGGTGGCCACGATCTTGGTCTTGCGTCCGCGTCTCATGCTTCAATCCGCGATGTATTTCGTCACGTCCGTGTCGTGGCCCGTGTCGACTTCGTAGAACCCCCGGCGCGCGTAGCCGCGGCCCCCGCAGTCCTCGCGGCCGGCGATGGCGAATTTCTGGGTGTCGGCGACGCAGAATCCGAAGGTGCCGTCCCAGGTGCCGGCGCCGCCATCGCTGGCATAGAGGTAGTAGTAACGCGCGTCCAGCGGGGTCTGGATCAGCCGGGCGCATTTGCCCGGCGCTATGATCCACCACCCTTCGCTGCCCCAGTCGGAGCCGTCGAACCGGCCCAGCGCCACCTTGGCCACGCGTTCGGTCTTGTTGCAGAGCACGAAACCCGCATGCGCCGGGGCGGCGCTCGCGGCAAGAATCGTCAGTGCAACCAGGCAGCGCATCCCCGGGGGTGTCGCGCAAGGCCGCATTGGTGTCAACGCGCGCCTTGTTATGATCCCGTCATGGATGGACCTGCTTTCGAGCGAATTCCCGCGCGCCCGGGCGGCGCGGCGACGGTCTTTGTCTGCGACCACGCCTCGAGCGCGCTTCCCGCCGCCTACGGCACGCTCGGCCTGAAGCCGGAGGATTTCGAGACCCATATCGCGAGCGACATCGGCGCGGCCATCGTCGCCCGTGCCCTCAGCGCGGCTTATGGCAGCGCCGCGGTCCTGGCCCGCTGGTCCCGGCTGCTGATCGATCTCAACCGCGGGGAGGATGACCCCACGCTGGTCGTGAAGCTGTCCGATGGCCGGATCATCCCCGGCAACCGCGATGCCGGGCCCGAGGAGGTCGCAAGGCGCGTGGCGGAATTCCACGCGCCCTATCACGCCGCCATCGCCCGCGAAATTTCGGCGGCTGGCGGCGTGCCCATCGTCGTCTCGATCCACAGCTTCACGCCGGTCTGGAAGGGCTTCCGCCGCCCCTGGGAGATCGGGGTGCTGTGGGACCGAGACGACAGGCTCGCCAGGCCGCTGCTGGCAGCCCTCTCTCGCGCCGGCTTCGTCACGGGCGACAATGAGCCCTATTCGGGCGAGCTCGAGAACGATTGCCTGTATCGCCACGGCACGATGAACGGGCTGCCGCACGTCCTGATCGAGATCCGCCAGGACCTCGTCGCGGCGGAGCCTGCCGCGCGCGCCATCGCCGCCCGCCTGAGGCCCATTCTGGACGAGGCCATCGTGGCGATGGGCCCGCCCGCAATCCGCTATACTCGTCCGCTCAAGGGAAAGACCACAATGGACGAATGCACACGAACCGAGCTCGAAGCCGCCGCTTTCCGCAGGCTGGTGGCCCATCTGCGCGCCCGCACGGATGTGCAGAACATCGACCTGATGAATCTCGCGGGCTTCTGCCGCAACTGCCTGGGCGACTGGTATCGCGAGGCCGCCGCCGCGAAAGGCATCGCGCTCGACAAGGATGCCGCGCGCGAGATCGTCTACGGCATGGCGCCGGCCGAATGGAAGGCGCGCTACCAGAAAGAGGCCTCGCCCGAGCAGACGGCGGCCTTCGCGAAAAGCAAACATACCCACAGCTAAGCCCGTTGCGCGCGGATGGGGCCGCGGGCTAGGGTCCGCGCCCTTCGCACATCCGGGATCCGTCATGGCCAAGAGCGGCTTCGCAAAGGAACACCTGAAATCCTTCATCGAGCGCATCGAGCGGCTCGAGGAGGAGAAGTCGGCGCTGGCCGCCGACATCCGCGAAGTCTATTCCGAGGCCAAGGGGCAGGGCTTCGACACCAGGATCATGCGCAAGGTGGTGGGCCTCAGGAAGCTCGACACGGCCGACCGGCAGGAGCAGGACGCCATCCTCGATCTCTACATGACGGCTCTCGGCATGCGGCGCTGAGCACGGGCCTGATTCGATCATTACTTGTCTGTATTTGGGCCGACTTATCCCCAATTCCGTCCGTGACGGCGGTCACGCGCCACCCGTCCGCCGAATATTGTAGCATCGCGTGACCATTGCCGGGGGCGGGACCGTGTGGCCGTTCGGGAAGAAGGACAAGAGCTCGCTTCGCAAGGATGCAAGTCTCGAAGAGCGGCGGATCGCGGAACGCTTTCGTGAAATCCTCGCCGCCGAGCACGAGAACATCGCGGCGCGCCGAAGCGCCCACGGCCGCGGCCCCGTTGCGCCCGAAGTGCCGGGCATGGACGAGCGCGGCGAGCTGCCCGTGTTCGACACCGCCGGCGTCGCGCTCTCCGGCGGCGGTATCCGCTCGGCGGCATTCTGTCTGGGCGCCCTGCAGTCGCTGGCGGCGCGGGATCTGATCGGCCAGATCGACTACCTCTCGACGGTGTCCGGAGGCGGTTACACCGGCGCGTCGGTGTCCGCCGCGATGTCGCTGCCGCCGGCGAAAGGGAGCGCGTTCCAGGATTTTCCTTTCGCGGCGCCGCGCGAGTTCCGCGACCGGCCCGCGGTTGGCCATCTGCGGGACTTTTCCAACTACCTTCTGCCGCGCGGTAGCTCTAGCTTCATCGATGCCATCGCCGTCGTGTTGCGCGGGCTCGCGGTCAACATGGTGTTCGTCATCGCGGGGGTCACGTTTCTGGTGTCGGCCACACTGGTCGCCTATCCGGACATCGATACGCTGGGCACCGGAAGCTTCTTGCCGCGCTATTTCGAGGCGTGGTTCGGCCACAACCTCAACGCAACGGTCGGGCCCTGTCCGTTCGCCCTGACGGGGTGGGTCGCGCTGCTGCTCGGGATCTACATGATTGCATGGGGCCTGTGGCGGTCTCTCACGACATCGCCGGGATCGGATGTGCGTGGCGGCTGGATCGTGGGCGCCCGCCGGCTCGCCATTCTCCTGATCGTGGTGGCGGCGCTCGATCTGCAACCCGTCGCGATCGATACGCTGCGCCAGTGGAGCGCCGAATGGCAGGCCAAGGGGTTTGCCGGATGGTTCGCCACGATCACCGCGCCATTCGCAGCCGTGGTGGCATTTTTCAGCGACAAGCTCGCGAGCGTGCTGAAGACGGCGGGACAGAGGCAGGACTGGACCGGGTTGATCCAGCGCGTGGCGGCGAAAGCGCTGATCCTTGCCGCCGCCGCCGTTCTGCCTATCCTTTTGTGGCTCCTCTATCTGTCGGCTTTCCTCTGGACCGTCGGATTCACGGAAAATCCGGTGAAACATCCCGGGCTGTTCGGCCTGAACTGGCCGATGCCGGTCTGGGGCACGCCGTGGCTGATGTCCGACACCTGGGCGGTTTTCTGGCTCGCGGCCGTGCTGTGGTCCATCGCCTTCGCGTTCGGGCGCAACGCGAACTCCCTGCACCAGCTCTATCGCGACAAGCTGAGCAAGGCGTTTCTTTTCGATCCGAAGTGGCGCGAAACCTCCGGACCCGACGCCGACGATCTGGTGCCGCGGGACGATTGCAGGCTCACCGATATCGCGCCGGCCACCGGCGGGCCCTACCAGCTGATCAACGCCACCATCAACCTGCAAGGATCGAAATTCGCCAACCGGCGCGGCCGCAACGGCACCTTCTTCCTGTTCAGCGCCGGGCATGTCGGCAGCAGCGTGACGGGCTATGTCGAGACGGCGGAAGTCCAGCGCACGGATCCCCACATCGATCTGGGGTCGGCCATGGCGATCTCCGGCGCGGCGGTGTCCTCGAACATGGGGTCCGCGTCGATCCGCCCGCTCACGCCCACGCTGACATTGCTGAACATCCGGCTCGGCTACTGGATGGTGAATCCAAAATTCTTCCCCAAAGACACGCTGGAGAAACTTGTGAGCCGGACGGTGTCCTATGGCATGAAGATCGCGCCCGGCATCATCGGAAATCCGCTCTACAGGCTGGCCAGCCGGTCGCGCGGCCTGGCCGAATTGATGCCCGCAAACACAGCCGGCACACTCGGCGAACTGGTCCGGCCCTCGCTCCATCAACTCGTTCAGAGCTTGCGGCAACTGTTCTCGAAACTCACGCGGTTCTATCTGTTTTCGGAGACTTTCGGCCGCCTCGACGAAACCAAGCCGGACATCTACCTGACCGACGGCGGGCACATCGAGAATCTCGGCCTTTATCAGCTGCTGGCGCGCCGTTGCAGGGCGATCATCGTGGTCGACGGCGAGTCCGACCCCACGATGAGCTTCAACGCGCTCTCCATCGTGCAGCGCTACGCGCGCATCGACCTCGGCATCCGCATCGACATCCCGTGGCAGGAAATCGCGCGGGTGTCGAACGAGGCCACAAGGTGCGCGAAGGCGGGCGATCCGATCCCGGTCGCGAACGGCCCGCACTGTGCCGTCGGCGCGATCCATTATTCGGACGGGTCCGACGGGCTGCTGCTCTACGTCAAGGCGTCGGTGACCGGCGACGAAGCCGACTACGTCGTCAACTACAAGCAGCGCAATCCCGTGTTCCCCCACGAATCGACGGGCGACCAGTTCTTCACCGAGGAACAGTTCGAGGTTTATCGGGCGCTCGGCTTCCACGCCATGGACGGCTTTTTCGGCGGCGGCCAGGGATTTGCCTGGCTCAAGACCGGCCCCTGGCCGAACGGGACCTTCGCGACCGCAGACGAGATCCGCGCGGCATTCCGCGCAGCGCTGGGGGTGGAGCTCTGACGGCTCAGCCCGCCGCCTGCCGCGGCGCGTCGTCGGCGTCGCCGGAGACGTGGTGCTCGAGGCCGAGATCCTTGAGCTTGCGGTAGAGCGTCGAGCGGCCGATGCCCAGCCGGCGCGCCACTTCCGACATATGGCCTTCGTAGCGGGAGATCGCCATGCGGATCATCTCCGCCTCGATATCTTCCAGCTTGCGGATGTGGCCGGCGGCGTCGGTGGCCGAGAGCGCGTAGGGCGAGCTTTCCACCGTGGTCTGTCTTGCCATGGCTTGCGCCTGGTGCACGCGCAGCGGCGCTTCCATGGTCGCCACGGGGCGGCGCGCATGGGGCTCGACGCCCATGGCGGCCGCGATCTGCGGGAAGTCGCAGACGTCCAGCATCGTGCTGTCGCACAGCACCACGGCGCGGAAGATCGTGTTCTCGAGCTGGCGCACGTTGCCGGGCCACTCGAACCGCGCGATCAGGTCGGTGGCTTCGGGGGCGAGCCCGGTGACGGGCTTGTTCTCTTCGGCCGCGAAGCGCGCGATGAAGTGGCGCGCGAGCGCGGGAATGTCCTCGCGGCGCTGCCTGAGCGGCGGCACGAAGATGGGGAACACGTTCAGGCGATAGTAGAGGTCTTCGCGGAACAGCCCCTCGCGCGCCCGCTCGGCGAGATCGCGGTTGGTGGCGGAGATGATCCGCACGTCCACCTTCACGGGCCGCTTGCCGCCGACGGGATCGACTTCGCCTTCCTGCAGCGCGCGCAGCAGTTTCACCTGCATGTCGAGGCGCAGTTCGCCGATCTCGTCCAGGAACAGCGTGCCGCCGTCGGCCTCCTGGAACTTGCCCAGGTGCTTGTCGGTCGCGCCGGTGAACGAGCCCTTCTCGTGGCCGAAGAGGATCGACTCGATGAGGTTTTCCGGGATGGCGCCGCAGTTCACCGTCACGAACGGCTTGCCCGCGCGGTCGGACGAGCCCTGGATCGCGCGCGCGACCAGTTCCTTGCCCACGCCGCTCTCGCCCTCGATGAGGATCGGGATGTTGGATTGCGCGGCGCGCTGGCCGAGCCGGATCACCTGGCGCATTTCGCCCGACTTGGCGATGAGGTCGTCGAAGGCGAGCCGGTTCTCGGTTTTCTTCTTGAGGCGCGTCACCTCGCCCGACAGCGTGCCGATCTTGAGCGCGTTGCGGATGGAGACGGTGATGCGCTCGGGGCTGGCCGGCTTGACCAGGAAGTCGTTGGCGCCCGCGCGCATGGCCTCGACGGCGGAATCGATGCCGCCCTTGGCGGTCAGCACGATCACCGGCAGGTCGGGATTCGTTACCCGGACCTTGGAGAGCACCGTCAGCCCGTCCATGTCGGGCATGACGAGGTCGAGGAGCACGATGGCGATCTGGTCGCCGCGGGGGCCGTTCAGCAGGTCCAGCGCGGGCTGGCCGCCCGGGGCGGTCACGACGGTGTGCCCGGCGCGCGTGATGGCGGCTTCGAGCAGCCGGCGCTGCACGGGATCGTCGTCGACAATAAGAATGGTCTGCGCCATGAGCAATATCCCCGATGCAGCACGGATCGTGGCCCACGGACGGTAAAAACCGCTTTAAGCCGTATCGCTTTGCGACACCCGCGCGGCTATAGGAAAGCACGTAAGCCCGCCGCGATGTGCGCAACCCCGGCGGCTTGGTGAAGGAGCGGTAAAGAATGGCCACCCGCGTCAACGCAATCGTAATCGGCGCGGGCTTCGCGGGCCTGAAGGCCGCGAGCGTGCTGGCCGAGCGGGGCCTGAGCGTCACCGTCCTGGAAGCGCGCGACCGCGTGGGCGGCCGTGTCGAAGCCGGCGAGCTGTGCGGGCGCACCATCGATCGTGGCGGCCAGTGGATCGGGCCCGGCCACGACCTCCTGCTCGCCGAAGGCCGCCGCTTCGGATGCGAGACGTATCTGCAATACGCCCAGGGCAAGACCATCCTCTCCCTCGGCGGACGGAAGAGCGAGTTCAAGGGCAACATCCCGAAGATGGGCCCGATCTCGCTGGTGGAGCTCGCCATGCTCCAGGCGCGCTGGAACAAGGAGATGAAGACGCTGCCCAGGGGCGCGCCATGGGAAGCGCCGAAGGCGAAGGAATGGGATGCGCAGACGCTCGCCACCTGGTCGCGGAAGAACTTGAGCACAAAAATGACGCGCGGTTTCGCCGGGCTCGTGCCGAGCGGCGCCTACGGGGCGGAGGCAACGGATGTATCCTACCTCTGGCTGATGGAGATGTTGCGCTCCAATGGCGGGCTCGACTACCTGATGAATGTCGAGGGCGGCGCGGTGGATGCCAAGTTCAAGGGCGGCATGCACCAGATCGCGCGGCGCATGGCCGAGAGGCTGGGCGATCGCGTGGCGCTGTCCGCGCCGGTCCGCGCCGTCGCGCAGGGCGAAGCCGGCGTCACGGTGGTATCGGACAGGGGCACGTTCCACGCCGATGACGTCATCGTCGCCATGCCGCCGGTCATCTGCCAGCGCATCGATTTCGGCACGGCGATCTCGGCCAGGCGCGCGGCGCTGCAGCAGCGCATGCCGCAGGGCGCCATCATCAAGGTGCATGTCGCCTACAACGAGCCGTTCTGGCGGCGGAAGGGCTATTCGGGGCAGATCGCGGCCAACGACCGGACGCTGGGCCTGACGCTGGACGACGCGCAAGAGGGGGCCCCCGCGCTCCTCATCGGCTTCATCGAAGGCGCGCATGCCTACGAGCTCTCCGCCGTGGGCGGCAACGAGCGTCGCGCCAAGGTCATCGACTGCCTGGTCGAGATGTTCGGGCCCGAAGCCAACGACGCCATCGGCTATGCGGAAAAGGACTGGGTGGCGGACGAATGGGCGCGCGGCTATGTCGGCTTCATGCCGCCGGGGCTGCTCACGCGCTACGGCACGGCGCTGCGCGAGCCGTGCGGGCGCATCCACTGGGCGGGCAGCGAGACCGCCGAGCACTGGTACGGCTACATCGAGGGCGCGTTGCTGTCGGGCGTCCGCGCGGCCGAAGAGGTCATGGCGGCGCGCGGCTGAAACATGGCGAAAGAGGAAGGCAGCAGCTTCACCGGCCGCCTGGCGCGCTTCGCCAGGGTCTCCGCCGGCATGGCCGGCGTGGCGGCGCGCGGCGCGGGCCGCAGGCTCGGCGGCACGAACGTGATCAGCGCCGCCAATGCCGCGGACCTCACGCGGGTGCTCGGGAATCTGCGCGGCCCGGTGATGAAGGCCGCGCAGTTCGTGGCCACGGTGCCCGGCGTGCTGCCGCCCGAGGTTGCGGCTCCGCTCCTGACTTTGCAGTCCAACGCGCCGCCGATGGGCTCGGCCTTCGTGCGCCGGCGCATGGCGGCCGAGCTGGGGCCGGACTGGGAGAAGAAGTTCCGGAGCTTCGAGCGGGAGGCGGCCCACGCGGCCTCCCTCGGCCAGGTGCATCGCGCCGTGGCGAAGGACGGAACCGCGCTCGCCTGCAAGCTCCAATATCCCGACATGAGCTCCGCGGTGGACGCCGACGTGCGCCAGCTCAGGGGCTGGCTCGCCGTCCAGCGCGGGATCGATCCGACCATCGATACGACGGAGTTCGGCCGCGAGGTCGCCGTCCGCCTGCGCGAGGAGCTCGACTACGATCTCGAGGCCGCGCATATGCGGCTCTATGCGATCATGCTCGCCCATCGCGACGACATCTCCGTGCCCGAGCCGTATGCCGCGCTTTCGACCAGGCGGCTCCTGACCATGCGCTGGCTCGATGGCCGGCCCATCGCCGAATTCGAGAACGCCGGGCTCGACGTGCGCAATGCGGCGTCTGTCGCTCTGTTCAAGGCCTGGTGGAGCCCCTTCGCGCGCCATGGCGTGATCCATGGCGATCCGCACCTGGGCAACTATGCCGTGCGCGAGGACGGCGGCATCAATCTTCTCGATTATGGCTGCGTGCGCACCTTCACGCCCCGGTTCGTGGCGGGCGTCGTCGGCCTCTACCGCGCCATCCGGAAGAAGGACGACGCGCTTGCCGCAAAGGCCTATCGCGCCTGGGGATTCACGAACGTCTCCGCCGAGATGGTCCAGGTGCTCAATCTCTGGGCAAGATTCATCTTCGATCCGCTGCTGGATGACCGCGTCCGCGCCGTGGACAACGGCGTCGCGGCCGCGGAATACGGCCTCAAGCAGGCCAACGAGGTGCATGCGAAGCTGCGCGCGCTGGGCGGCATCCGGCCGCCGCGGGAATTCGTGTTCATGGATCGCGCGGCGATCGGGCTCGGCGGCGCGCTCATCCGGCTGGGCGCGCGGCTCAATTTCCACCGGCTTTTCGAGGAAGAGATCGCCGATTTCGACGTCGACGCCCTTGCCAAGCGCCAGTGCGCGGCGTTCAAACAGGCGCGCGTGCCGCTGCCGGAGGGGTCATGAGCGAGGCGAAGTCGTTCGACTACTGGGATTTCTTCCTCGTCGAATGCCAGCGCGCCAATGCTCCCCTCTATGTCGAGATCGTCCGCGGCATCGGCGCGGATGACGATCTCAAGGAGCTGGCCTCGCATCTGACGCCCGGCCAGCCCATGGCGAACGTCATTCTCGCGGCCGTCCATTTCCTCCTGTTGCGCGGCGCCCAGCATCCGCTGCGCCAATGCTACGCCAATCTCAACGGCGGCGAGCGCCGGAACGGCGAAGACGCCTTCCCGCTGTTCAAGGATTTCGTGAACGCGCACCGCGACGAGGTCGCCGCGCTGATTGCCAGAGGCATCACCAACACCAACGAAGTCGCGCGCTGCTCGGCGCTGCATCCGGCTTTCCGCACCGTGGCGAAGGAAGCGGGCGAACCGCTGGCGCTGATCGAGATCGGCCCCAGCGCCGGGCTCAACATGGTATGGGACAAGTATCGCGTCCGCTATGCGCGCGCCGGCCAGACGCTTCATGCCGGTCCCGGCGACGCGGCGCTCACCATCGATTGCGTGCTGCGCGGCGAGCAGGTTCCTCCCATGGGCCCGTCGCCCAGGGTCGCGCGGCGCATGGGGCTGGAGCTCAATCCCGTCGATCTCTCCGATCCGTATTGGCGCGACTGGCTGAGGGCGCTGGTGTGGCCGGACCAGGTGGAGCGTTTCACGCGGCTGGAGACAGCGATCGACATCGCGGCGGAGGAGAAACAGGACATCCGCCCCGGCTCCGCGCTCGATCTGCTCTCCGGCGCGATCGCCGGGATCCCGCAGGACCTGCCGGTCTGCGTCTACCACACCCATGTCGTCTATCAGTTCACCGAAGAGATGCGCGCCACGCTGAACGACATCCTGGTCGCCGCGAGCCTGCGCCGCCCGGTGTGGCGGCTCTCCATCGAGGGCAGCGTGCACACGCCCGGCACCGCGGAAATGAAGCTCGCCCGCTATCACGACGGCACGCGCGCGCTGCGCCAGCTCGGGCTTTGCCACCCGCATGGCGCGTGGCTAGAGTGGCAGGACGCATGACCGACGATCTCCTCGACGACGACGCGCCCGTCATTCCCGAAGGCTATCGCCGCATGGACTGGTTCCGCGGCTTCGGCCGGCAGATCGGGCCCCTCTATGAGCGCCTGGGCGGGGAACTCGGCTATACGCGCGCCTTCCTCGTCTGCGAGCATCACACCAACGGCATGATGAACTGCCACGGCGGCATGCTGATGGCTTTCGCCGACACCGCGTTCGGCCACGCCGTGTCGCTGCGCAAACGCAGCCACTACTGGGTCACGGTGCGGCTGGTCACGGACTTCCTGTCCGCCGCCAGGCTCGGCGACTGGGTGGAAGGCAACGCCGAGGTCGTGGGCGAGGAGGACGGCGTCTTCACCGTGATGGGCCGCATCTGGTGCGGCGAGCGCACGGTCATGGCCGGCACCGGTGTGTTCAAGACGCTCGGTCCGCGCCCGGAGCGCCGCTAGGTGAGCGAACCGGCTTTCGTCGTTCCGGCCGAAGGTCCCCTGGCTCCGCTCGGCGGGGCCGCGCCTCCCGCGCCGGCCTGGTTCGGGCGCGCCACCGGCGAGACGCCGGAAAGCCGCTTCGTCCAGGTCGAAGGCGCGCCGATCCATTATCTGCGCTGGGGCGACCGCGCGCGGCCGGGCCTGCTGCTGGTCCACGGCAATGCCGCGCACGCCTATTGGTGGAGCTTCATCGCGCCGTTCCTCGCCCGCGAATACAATGTCGCGGCCATGGACCTGTCCGGCATGGGCGATTCGGGCTGGCGGCAGGCCTATTCGATGGAGACGTTCGCGAAGGAAGAGCTTGCCGTCTGCGAGGACGCGGGCATGTTCGCGCCGGCCGAGCCGCCCATCATCGTGGCGCACAGCTTCGGCGGCTTCGTCACCATGCTGACGGGGGCGCTGCATGGTGACCGGCTGGCCGGCACGGTGATCGTCGACTCGCCGGTGAACCCGCCCGACCGGCCGGGCGGCCCGCCCAAGCGCGTGATCAAGCCACACAAGGTCTATCCCACCATGGCGGCGGCGCTGGCCCGCTTCCGGCTGATGCCGCCCCAGACCTGCGACAATCTCTACCTCGTGGACTGGATCGGCCGGCGCTCGCTCAAGGCGGTGCCCCAGGAAAACGGGCCATCCGGCTTCACCTGGAAGTTCGATCCGGCCATCTGGCAGCGCTTTTCCATCGGCGACACCGCGGCCCGGCTCAAGGCGATCAAGTGCCGAATCGCCATTTTCCGGGGCGAGAATTCGGTCCTCATGCCGCCGGAGATCGGCGCCTACATGTTCAACCTGCTCGACAAGGCGGTGCCGATCGTCACCGTGCCCGAGGCCCAGCATCACGTGATGCTGGACCAGCCGCTGGCGCTGGTGGCCGCGCTCAGGGCCCTTCTGGCGGATTGGGACCACTCGATCTCGACCCGTAGACCCGGCTGATCCCTTTGCTATATTCGCTCCCGGTTCACGATCCAGCCGCTTGGGGAATGCAATGGCCGACGATTCCGGACATATGAGCGACACAGACATGAAGGAGCACCTGAGGACCTGGCACGGCTTCATGTCCTTCGTGAAATGGATGATCATCGCGAATGTGGGGCTCCTGATCTTCCTCGCCTATTTCCGCACGCACGATTGATGAAGCTCGCCATCCTGAAGGAGCGTCGCGCCGGCGAAGCGCGCGTCGCCGCCACGCCGGACACCGTGAAGAAGTACAAGGGGCTCGGCCTCGAGGTCGCGGTCGAGGCGGGCGCGGGCGAGAAGGCGCAATTCTTCGACAACGACTTCGCGGCCGCTGGCGCGGCGGTCTCGCCGGACCGCGCGACGCTCCTGGCCGACGCCGACATCGTGCTCAAGGTACGGCCGCCGGATGCCGGCGAGATCGCGGCGATGAAGAAGGGCGCGGTCTACGCCTCGCTGATGGCGCCCTATGCGGAGAAAGACACGATCGCGGCGCTCGCCGCGCGCGGCGTGGACGCCTTCGCCATGGAATTCATCCCCCGCATCAGCCGCGCCCAGGCGATGGACGTGCTGTCGAGCCAGGCCAACCTCGCCGGATACAAGGCGGTGATCGACGCCGCCGCCACCTTCGGCCGCGCCATGCCGATGATGATGACGGCGGCGGGCACCATCGCGCCGGCGCGCGTGTTCATCATGGGCGTTGGCGTGGCGGGCCTGCAGGCGATCGCCACCGCGCGCCGGCTGGGCGCGATCGTCACGGCGACCGACGTGCGTCCCGCCACGAAAGAGCAGGTCGTCTCGCTGGGCGCGAGTTTCGTCGCCGTCGAGGACGAAGAGTTCAAGCAGGCCGAGACCGCCGCGGGCTACGCCAAGCCGATGTCGGCGGAGTACCAGGCCAAGCAGGCGGCCCTGGTGGCCGAGCACATCCGCAAGCAGGACATCGTCATCACGACGGCGCTGATCCCCGGGCGCAAGGCGCCGGTGCTGGTCACCGCCGAGATGATCGCGACGATGAAACCGGGCTCGATCATCGTGGACCTCGCCGCCGAGCAGGGCGGCAACACCCCCTTGACCAAGGCCGACGAAGTGATCGAGACGCACGGCGTCACCATCATGGGCTACACCAATCTGCCCGCACGGCTGGCGGTGGACACCTCTGCGCTCTATGCCCGCAATCTCTTCAATTTCGTCAGCCTGATCGTCGACAAGAAGACCGGCGCGCTGGCGCTCGACTGGAACGACGAGATCGTCAAGGGCGCGGGGCTCACCCACGGCGGCGAGATCGTGCATCCGAGCCTGAAAGGCTGAACCATGGAAGCAACCACAATCGACCCGTTCGTCTTCCGGCTGTCGATCTTCGTGCTCGCCATCTTCGTGGGCTATTTCGTGGTATGGGGCGTGACTCCGGCGCTGCACACGCCCTTGATGAGCGTGACCAACGCCATTTCCTCGGTGATCGTGGTCGGCGCGCTGATCGCGGTGTCCGTCGAAACCATCGGCGCGTCGTCCTGGACCTCCAAGCTGCTCGGATTCGCCGCGCTGATCCTGGCCTGCGTCAACATCTTCGGTGGCTTCCTTGTCACCGCGCGCATGCTCGCCATGTACAGGAAGAAGAACGGCTGATGGACGCGACGCTCAAGCTCGATCTCGCCGCTCTCGCCTATCTCGTGGCCGGCGTGCTCTTCATCCTCGCGCTTAAAGGGCTGTCGTCGCCGGCGTCGTCGCGCGCCGGCAACCGCAACGGCATGATCGGCATGGCGATCGCGGTGGCGACGACGCTGTGGGTGTCGGGCGTCACCGATCCGCTGACCTGGGGGCTGATCGTGGCCGGCGTCGCCATCGGCGGCGGCATCGGCGCCGTCACGGCGCGGCGCATCGCCATGACCGCCATGCCGCAGCTGGTGGCTGCGTTCCATTCGCTGGTGGGCCTGGCGGCCGTTCTCGTCGCGGGCGCGGCGTTCTATTCGCCCGGCGCCTTCGGCATCGGCAGCGAGGGCGCGATCCGCCTTCAGAGCCTGATCGAGATGAGCCTCGGCGTCGCCATTGGCGCGATCACCTTCGCCGGTTCGATCATGGCCTTCGCCAAGCTCAACGGAAACATGAGCGGCGCACCGATTCTCCTCCCCGCGCGGCACCTGCTCAACCTCCTGATCGCGGCGGGCATCGTCTTCCTGATCGTCTGGTTCGCGCTGTATCAGCCGGCCTGGGCGTTCTGGGCCATCGCGGCGCTATCCTTCATCTTCGGCATCACCCTCATCGTCCCCATCGGCGGCGCGGACATGCCGGTGGTCGTCTCCATGCTGAACTCCTATTCGGGCTGGGCGGCCGCGGCCATGGGCTTCACGCTGGAGAACACCGCGCTCATCATCACCGGCGCGCTGGTCGGCTCTTCGGGCGCGATCCTCTCCTACATCATGTGCAAAGGGATGAACCGCAGCTTCATCTCCGTGATCCTGGGCGGCTTCGGCGGCGAGGTGGCCGCGGCCGGCAAGGCGGAGACGCGGCCGGTCAAGCAGGGCTCGGCCGAGGACGCCGCCTTCATCATGAAGAACGCGGGCTCGGTCATCATCGTGCCGGGCTACGGCATGGCGGTGGCGCAGGCCCAGCACGCCGTGCGCGAGATGGCGGACATCCTGAAGAAGGAAGGCGTCAAGGTCTCCTACGCCATCCATCCTGTCGCGGGCCGCATGCCCGGCCACATGAACGTGCTCCTCGCCGAAGCCAACGTGCCTTACGACGAGGTGTTCGAGCTCGAGGACATCAACTCGCAATTCGCGCAGGCCGACGTGGCCTACGTCATCGGCGCCAACGACGTGACCAACCCCGCCGCCAAGACCAATCCGCAGTCGCCCATCTTCGGCATGCCGATCCTGGACGTGGAGAAGGCCAAGACCGTGCTCTTCGTCAAGCGCGGCATGGGCTCGGGCTATGCCGGCATCGAGAACGAGCTGTTCTTCCGCGACAACACGATGATGCTCTTCGGCGACGCCAAGAAGATGACCGAAGAGATCGTGAAATCGCTGGGGTAGACTCGCGCAATGCGCAGGCTCGCGACAGCCATCCTCGGGCTCCCGGTGGGAGAACGGGCGGTGCGCGCGCAGGTGAAGGCCTTCGTCCGCCTGCGCGACGTTCACGCCGTGCGCATGGTCATGAGCGAGAATCTCGCGCATATCACCAGCAAGTCCGGCGCGTTGCTGCAGGCGCAGGGATTGTTCGTGGTGGTGGCCGCGTTTCTGCTCACACACGGCTGGATCCGCACGCTGGCGCTCGTAGCCATCGTCCTTCTCATGCTCTCGGCGCTCGCGATCCTCACCAATCTGCGCACGGTGCTCATCAGCGACCTGCGGCCTTCCAGCGGCGGCAATGACACGGAGCTCGAGATCGCTGTGCGGACCGCACTGCTGGCCTCGCGGCGTGGCGCCGTCTTCAACTTGGCCCTGTACCTGACATTTCTGGCTCTGGTGTTCCTCGGCCTGGCCGCGATAGGCCTTGTGCGATGACTGCGTTCCGCATCCGCGAGGCCGATCTCGGCCGCGACCATGCGGCGTTTCTCTCCTTCGCCCTGGGATCGCAGCGTCACGAGCATGCGGATTACGGCATCCAGCTTGGGAAAAATCTGCGCTCATGCCGTGCGCGCCCGCGTGATAGCATGCGCGGACGTCTGGGGGGCGCTCATGGGCATGATCGCGAAGATTTTCGTCGGTGAAAACCGCGCGCTTCACCACATCTGGCGCGCGGCGATCTTCTTCGCGCTGGTGACGTTCGCCTTCCCGTTCGCGGCCCAGCCCGCCGTCGAATGGGTGGTCGGCCGCTTCCACATGCAGCAGGCGTTGAGCGCTACCAACATCGCGTTCGGCGAGGGCATGAATCTCGTCTTCGCGCTCCTGGCGACGGCGCTGTTCGCGGCGTTCGAGCGGCGCGGCCTCGGCGCCTACGGCCTGCCGCTGCGCCGTGCCTTCGGCGCGCAGACCTGGGAAGGCTTCCTGACCGGCATCGCGATGGCTGGTGCGGTGGCCGCCGGCATGATCGCGCTGGGCGGCATGCAGATCCACGGACTGGCACTGACGGGCGAAGCGCTCGCGCTGTCGGCGCTGGCCTGGCTCGGCGCCAATGTGCTGGTGGGCCTCGCGGAAGAGCTTTGGTTCCGCGCTTATTTCCTGCAATCGCTATGGAGGAGCATCGGCTTCTGGCCGGCGGCCATCGTCATCGCGGCCATCTTCGCGGCGCTGCATTACTTCTACAAGGACGGCGAGAACATCTGGGACGTGATCACGCTGGTTTCGATCAGCATGCTGCTCTGCTTCACGGTCAAGCGCACGGGCTTTCTGTGGTTCGCAGTCGGGTTCCACATCGCGTTCGACTTCATGCAGTTCTTCGTGATCGGCACGCCCAACGGCAACCTCATCCCGCAGGGCCGCATGCTGGACGTCACGTTCAACGGCCCGGCCTGGCTCACCGGCGGCGTGCTCGGCACCGAAGCGAGCTGGCTGATGTATCCCATGATCGCGCTGGTTTGGATCTACGTCGCGATGCGCTATCGTCCGGCCGCCGCCACGGGCGCGGCGCCCGCGGAGTAACCCATGCACTGGATACGCGAAGCCGTCTGGCCGCGGGACGAAGCGGCGGCGCTCGGCTTCATCATGGGATCGCAGCATTTCGAGCACGCGATCGAGCCCAATCGCCGGCTCGACGCCCCCGTCGCCGGCGAACATCTCAAGGTCCTGAAGGGCAGGGTTGCGGAGAACGGCGGCAAGTTCTTCGTGGTGGAAGGCGAGGATGGCGAGGCCGCTGGATGGGGCGTCGTGTATCTTCAGGACGACGACGTGTTCGTGGTGCCCACCGAGCGCCGCTTCGCTTACGTGGCGGAGCTGTTCGTGATCGAGGCGCTGCGCGGGCAGGGGGCGGGCCGGGCGCTGATCGCGGCGTGCGAGGATTGGGGCCGCAGCCAGGGCGCCGGCCTGATGCAGATCGGCGTGCTGCCCGGCAATGCGCGCGCCGCCGGGATCTACCGCCGCGCGGGCTATTCCGACTACGGCCTGCAGCTGCGCAAATATCTCCGCTAGCCGCGCCTCAACGCTGCCACAGCAGCACCGCGCCCTCGAGCGCGAACGCCGCGCCATACAGCACGCCCGAAGCCACGGCCAACGCCGGTTGAACAAGCGATGCCACTCCCGCCACCGTCGCGCCCAGCCACGCCAGCGCGGCCAGTTGGGACGGCGCCCTGCGGTACAGAAGAACGGCCGCGAACAGCGCCGTGCCCACAAGCGTGAGGCCCGCGGCCTCTTGATACACATTCACGTGCATCGCCACGCTGAGCCGTATCGTGAGCAGGCCGAGCGCGCCCAGGACGATTCCGAATATGCCAAGCCAGCCGATGCGGTCGCGCAGCGCAAGGAAGAAGCCGGTATAGCCCAGCAGCAGCGCCGCATCGGTGACCGCGTAGGAAATCTGGAGCGCGAGCGTATCGAGTGAGTGGACGGGGAACGTGTTCGCGATCCGCAGCAGCCCGCCCAGAACCGCTACGTATAGCAAGTCGCGCATCTCAGCCCTCCCTGGCGACGAAGTCGAGCGCCTGGCTCGCATTGCGCAGGCCGTGATGGCGCTTCATGGGAACATGCAGGTAGCGGTTGACCGCCGCGCACATCGGGGCGGCCCAGGGCGCATCCGGCGCGCATGCAAGCTCGCGCCGGAGCGCGTTGAGCACCTTGAGCCGGTGGCAGGCGACGATCGGCTCCGGCACGCCGTGGTCGTAGAGCGCGTGCGTCTCTTCCGACAGGAACCGCGCCCGGTCCGTCACCGTCCAGCCGGCGGCCTCGCCGGCATCGCGCACATATTTGCGGTTGCGGCCCACGAACAGCGCCAGCTGGAGCAGCGCGCTGGGCCAAAGCGCGGGTGCTTCCTCGCAGAGCTCGCGCGCCGCGCTGGCGAAAGTCAGCGCGTGGGTGAAATCCAGCCAGCCGACATTGTCGGCGATGGCATTGCCGGCCGCTTCCTGCACGGCGATGTCGAAATGAAGCATGTTCCAGCCCGCCGCGCCCAGCAGCGCATCGAAAAGCTCCCGCGCCGGCCGGCCCGAGGAGCCGAGCGTCCGTGCCAGGATCGCATCGACCGGCATGCCCACGAAATCCTCCGCGGCCGCGCGCCGGGTTCCGCTGCCGTCCCATTCGGCGAGCGCCCTGGCGTAGCCGCGGAATTCCGGCAGCCGCTCTTCGCGCGTGGCGCGCACGACAGAGCGGGTCAATGACAGCGCCAGCGCCTCCGTCGCCTCGCCGCCCAGCATGTCGTCGAGGCGGGCGAGGTTGACGCTGTAGATGGCGCTGTGCCCGAAATCGGCGTAATGGGCGAGCGCGGCTTTTCCGAAGGCGGCGCGCAATTGGCCGAGCGATCTGCCTTCCGCCAGCGCGCCGCGCACCCGCGAAACGGCCTCGTGCTCCCGTTCGGCTTCGACCGCCGCGAGGAAGGCGGACTCGTCCCAGCGCCGGGCCTCCACCGGGTAGGGATAGGCGCCGGCGCCCTGGCTGTCCCAGGCCAGATGCCCAATGGGCTCCAAAAGCGCGGCCAGGCGCAGCTGCGGCGTGGCCGCGCGCGCGGAAAGCTCCAGCCAGTCGGCGGCGGCGCCATGGGCGTGGGTCGCGCCGTCCTCGAAGCGGTCGTTGACGGCGTTGAGCGCATGCACGAGCGCTTTGCGCCCGTCATAGCCCGCGCGCTCCAGCCGGGCGACCTCGCGCGCCATGCGGGCCGCGTCGTTGTCGCCAAGCGCCGCCTGGAGCCCGCCGAGCGCCCGCGCCCGCTGGGCCTCCGCCGGCGGGTCGGCGAGATCGAGCCAGATTTCTCCCCCCTTTACGGCGACGGGATAGGTTCGCACCGGATCGCGGCCCGCCAGCGCTTCGCCCGTGCCGAGATCGAATTTCCAGTTGTGCCAGTTGCAGGTCAGCACGCAGCCCGGCCCCAGCGTGCCTTCGCTCAATGGATAGCCCTCGTGCGGGCAGCGGTTGGCGATGGCGAAAATCCGTCCCGCCCGCGCGATCAGCAGAACCTGCTTGCCCTCTTGCCGAACCAGCTTGCGCCCGGCGGCGAGAACCTCCGCTTCGCGGATTCGCGTGGCTGCAAGCATCGCCGGCGGCTCCTTCGTTTTTGCAAGTCTGTACTTTCGAAAGTCTGGACCCGCCTCTTGCTTTTCGCAAGTCGAAACTTTAGAAAATAAGCCATGCAGGCATCGCAACCCCCGGGCCGGATGGCCGTCGTCGCGCTCCTGAAGCAGGACGGGCCGATGTCCGCCGGCATGCTGGCCGGGCGGCTCGGAATCACCGCCGCCGCCGTGCGCCTGCACCTGGCCGCGCTCGAGAGCGATGGGATCGCCGCATTCACCCGTCAGTTGCGCCCCCGCGGCCGCCCCGTGCAGATCTGGCGGCTTACCGGCAAGGGCGACAGCTATTTCGCGGACTGCCACGCGGCGCTCGCGGGCGAGCTGATCCTGCAGACCCGCAAGGCCTTCGGCGAGGAGGGCGTGGACCGGGTTCTCGCGCTGCGCACCGGCGAGCAGGAAAGGGCCTATCGTGCGCGCGTGGCGGCCGCCCGTTCGCTCAAGGCGAGGCTCGAACGGCTGGCCAAAATCCGCTCCTCGGAAGGCTACATGGCCCGGGTGGAGCGCGATCCGGACTGCGGGGAATGGCTGCTGGTCGAAAACCACTGCCCGATCTGCGCGGCCGCCCGCCTATGCTGCGGCATCTGCCGCGAGGAACTCGCGCTTTTCCGCCGGGTGCTCGGAAAGGATGTCCGCGTCGAGCGCTCCACGCACATCGTGTCCGGCGACCGGAGCTGTTCCTATCGGATTTCCCAGGCGCGCTGATCCAGCGGCATTTGGCCACTGGCCCGCGCAAGCGTCAGCGATTATGTCTTTTCCAGTCCAAGATGACCGCCAATCAGGACATTTCAACGGGGCTTCTCGCGCGGCTGCAATCGGCAGGCGGCCGGTCCGCGGCGGGCCTCCGCCGGAGCCTGCGATCCAACGATTTCGCGCAGATCCTGGCTTGCGGGGTCGCCGGCACGTTCATCGGCGCGCTCGTCGATCTGCTGCGCCAGGCGGTGGAAAAATTCCACCAGCTGAATTTCCTTCTGGGCCGGCACGGGCTGCTGAGCACCGGCATCGGCGTGTCGCCGGAGCGGATCGTCGTCGTGCCGCTGCTGGGCGGGCTCGCGGTCGGCCTCTTCGCGCTGTGGACGTCGCGCATGCGCGGCCACGATATCGTCGATCCCATCGAGGCCAACGCGATGTATGGCGGGCGCATGTCGCTCAGGGACAGTATGCGGCTGACCTTCGCGACCGTGCTGTCGAATGCCGCGGGCGCCTCGCTGGGCATGGAGGCGGGCTACAGCCAGATCGGCGCCGGGCTCTTCTCCGCGCTGGCCCGCAACTTCGGCTTGCGCCGGGAAGACATGCGGGTCTTCGTCACCGCGGGCGCCTCCGCCGCCATCGCGGCCGCCTTCAACGCGCCACTGGCCGGCGCCTTCTACGGCTTCGAGCTGATCCTGGCGCAATACACCGTGCGCGCGCTGGCGCCCATCGCCGTCGCCTGCGTCGCCGCCACGCTGGCGCAGGACGCGCTCTCCCACCCTCCCGTCCTGTTCCATGCGCCCGCCGGCACGCCGCATGAAACGATCAGCTACGTCCTGTTCGGCGCGATGGGCGTCCTCGCCGCCGCACTGGCAATCCTGGCCATGCTGGCCGTAACGTGGGTGGAGCGCGGCGCCCGCCGGCTGCCGCTGCCGGAATGGCTGCGCCCGGCGCTCGGCGGGCTGCTGCTCTCCGTCGTGGCGCTGAGTTTTCCCCAGGTGCTGGGCAGCGGCCATGGCGGCATCCAGTACCACCTGGACCTGCATTGGACGCTCCTGCCGCTGCTGGCGCTGCTCTTCGCCAAGCTGGTTGCGTCCGCGATCTCCGTGGGCTCGGGATTCCGCGGAGGGCTGTTCAGCTCGTCCCTGTTTCTCGGATGCCTGTTCGGCGCCGCCTTCGCGCAGGGCGTGGCCCTGCTCGATCCCGCGCTGTCGCAGCAATACGACGCTTTCGTCATCGTCGGCATGGCATCCATCGCCGCCGCGATCATCGGCGCGCCGCTGACGATGGTGTTCCTCGTGCTGGAGGGGACCGGCGATTTCCCGCTCACCGTGGGCGTGCTCATCGGCGTGGTGACGGCCTCCACGATCTCGCGGCTGGCGTTCGGGTACTCCTTCTCCACCTGGCGCTTCCACCAGCGCGGACTGGGCATCCGCAGCGCGCACGACGTCGGCTGGATCGCCGACCTCACCGTCGGGCGGCTGATGCGCTCCGATCCCAAGGTCGTCGCCGAGGACATGACGATCGCCATGCTGCGCAAGAAGCATCCCATCGGCAGCGCCAAGCGCATCTTCGTGACGGACGGCGAAGGCCGGTTCAAGGGATTGCTCGATCTCGCCAAGGTCTACGACGCCGAATACGACGCGGACTCCGATTCGCGGCGCGTCGGATCGCTCGCGCGCGACTGCGCCGTGCTGCTGCCGGGCGAGAACGTGCGCACGGCCGCGGCGCGCTTCGAGACAAGCGAAAGCGAGGTTCTGCCCGTGGTGGACTCCCGGGCCGACCGCAAGCTGGTCGGCTATCTGACGGAGGCCTTCGCGCTTCGGCGCTACACCCAGGAGTTCGAGCGCCGCCGCAGCGCCGAGCTGGGCGAGCGGGACCTGTTCTCCATCGGCCCGATACCGCGCGCCTGACGGCCGGCGTCACATTTCCGCAATGGCCCAGGCGGCGCGCCGCTGCGGCGATTTGGCCGTGAACAAAAGAATATTGCCGGCCCGAATTCACATCTGTGTCGCACTGCGAGCTTAACCGCTGGACCCGCTTGGGGCGCCTTGCAAGGAGGGAGAATATGTTTCGTGCACTTTCGGCGGCGCTTGCCGTTTCGGCCGCGCTGATCGCCGCACCCGCGGCGGCGGATTCGCTCAATGGTGCCGGGGGCACCGCGATCTATCCCGTGCTCCAGGTCTGGGCCCAGAAATACCAGGCCAAGACCGGCACCGCGGTGAACTATCAGGCCATCGGTTCCGGCGGCGGCATCAAGGCCATCGAATCCAAGACGGTGGATTTCGCCAATTCCGACAAGCCGCTCAAGCCCGACGACCTGGACAAGAACGGCCTCATCCAGTTCCCGCAGGTCATCATCTCCATCGTGCCGGTCGTGAACCTGCCCGGCATCAAGCCCGGCGAGCTCGTCATCGACGGCAAGACGCTGGCGGAGATCTACCTCGGCAAGATCACCAGGTGGAACGATCCCGCGCTCAAGGCGCTCAACCCGCATGTCGACCTGCCGGACATGGCGATCACCACGGTGCACCGCGCCGACGGCTCGGGCACGACCTTCAATTTCACCGACTATCTTTCCAAGATGAGCCCGGAGTGGAAATCGCAGGTGGGCTCCGACACATCGGTCTCGTGGCCGGGCAACGGGCTCTCTGGCAAAGGCAACGCCGGCGTCGCGGGCGAAGTCACGCAGGTGCAGGGCACGCTCGGCTATGTCGAGTTCGCCTACGCCATGCAGTCCAACATGGTCTACATGGACATGATCAACTCCGCCGGCAAGCGCGTGAAGCCGACCATGGACGCATTCCAGTCCGCCGCCGCCAACGCCGACTTCTCCAAGGTGCAGGATTTCTACCTGATCCTCACCGACCAGCCCGGCGCCAGGAGCTGGCCGATCACGGCTGCCACCTACATGCTGATGCGCAAGGACTACGCCGCCTCGAAGAACCATGCCGTGCTCGAGTTCCTGGACTGGGCGCTGCACGAGGGCCAGGCCGACTCGCGCAAGCTCGACTACGTCCCGTTCCCCGACGGCGTGGTGAAGCAGATCGAGCGCTCCTGGACGTCCAACCTCGGCGCGGACGCCTGGAAATAGCTTTCGTCCTCTCGTGAAGACTCACCGGCGGGCGCAGGCACCCCGCCGGTGCTTTTTCACCGCGGGAAAAGGTGAAGCTGCGCGTATTGCAGCAGCATGATGGTCTTGGCATCGCAGATGCGCCCATCGGCCATCATCGAGACGGCGTCCCCGAAGCCGAGCTCCAGCACCTCGATATCCTCGCCTTCTTCCATCAGCCCGCCGCCCGCGCTCTCCCGTGCCCCGTATTCGCCCACATAGAGGTGAAGCTTCTCCGTCACCGCGCCGGGGCTCATGAACGCCTCGAAGACCTTGCGGACGTTGCGCGGCGTGTAGCCCGTTTCCTCCCTCGCCTCCGAGACGATGCGCGCCTCCGGGCCGGCCTCGTCGAGCAGGCCGGCCGCGGCCTCGATGAGCATTTCGCGGTAGCCGTTCATGTAGGCCGGCAGCCGGAATTGCCGGGTGAGCACGACGCTGCGTCTGGCGAGATTGTAGAGCAGGATGGCGCAGCCGTTGCCCCGGTCGTAGCTCTCCCGCGCCGCCCGCTGCCAGGCGCCGTCGCCCCGCCGCCACGAGAAGGTGACCTTGTGCAGGGTGTAATGGTTGTCGGAGAGGATCTCGTCGGTTTCGATTCTCACCCTGCCGGCGATTTCGGTCATCGGACGCACCCAATGCAAAAGGCCGCCCGCGGCGGACGGCCTTTGGAATTCCTTCAAATCCGAGCCCCGCTTTCGCCGGGATGGACCGGCTCGCGCCAGGTCACTTCGGCAGCACGCCTTCGCGCTGGAGGCGCTTGCGCTGGAGCTTGCGGTAGCGGCGGATGGCCTCGGCGCGCTCGCGGGCCCGCTTCTCGCTCGGCTTCTCGTAATGTCCACGAAGCTTCATCTCGCGGAAGATGCCTTCGCGCTGCATCTTCTTCTTGAGCGCCTTCAGCGCCTGGTCGATGTTGTTGTCGCGGACGATGATCTGCAAGCGAGGCTCCTGGTACGTTTCCGTGGCCGATTGAGGGCGCGGTAAATAACAGATGGCCTGCGGCCTGTCCACCATGCCCCGTCCGGCCCGGGCCGCTGCGGAAACCCCGGAATTCGCTGGGGAATCTGGACTTTCGGCGCGGCTGAACCATATTAGGGCCATGGCCATTCTCAAGATCGCCCGCATGGGCCACCCGGTGCTGGCCGCCAGGGCCGAGCCCGTCACCAATCCGGCGGCGCCCGAAATCCGCAAGCTCGCCGCCGACATGATCGAGACGATGATCGACGCCAGCGGCGCGGGGCTGGCGGCGCCGCAGGTCCATGTGCCGCTACGGCTGGTCGTGTTCCAGGCCCCGGACGACCGCAGCACCGATCCGGGACTGTCGGAAGCCGAGCGCTTCGATCACACCGTGCCCCTGACCGTGCTGGTCAATCCCGAAATCGAGATACTGGGCTCGGGGAAAGAGGCCGGGTGGGAGGGCTGCCTGTCGGTTCCGGGCTTGCGCGGCGTGGTCTCGCGGCCCGATCACATCCGTTACGGCGGCTACGACCTCGACGGCCGGCGCGTCACGCGCGTGGCGCGCGGGTTCCACGCCAGGGTCGTCCAGCATGAAGTCGATCATCTGGACGGCATCCTCTATCCGCAGCGCATGGACGATCTCTCGCAACTGATCTTCGAATCGGAGATTCGTCACTGGGTCCAGCCGGATGGCGAGAAATGAATGCCCGCCGCGTCCGACCTAGGAGCGCCGCGGCAAACGTCGTAATCTCCGCGCCATGGCGGCACGGAAGAAACCGGCGGACGATTCCCTGAAGGCGGCCGTTCTGGAGCACGCTCTGGAACACGCCGCCTTCGACGGCTTCACGGACGCGACACTGGCCAAAGCCGCCCGGGCAGCGGGCGCCGGCAAATCCGATCTTGCGCGCCTGTTTCCCGACGGCCCGCGCTCGCTGGTCGAGGCCTATTCGCGATCCGCCGACGCCGAAATGCGCGCCCGGCTCGCCGGCCAGAAACTCGCCGGGCTCAAGGTCCGCGAGCGCATCGCCCGCGCCGTGACGGCGCGGATCGCGGTGCTGCGGCCGCACAAGGAAGCGGCGCGGCGCGCGGCGGCGTTCCTGACCTTGCCGCCCAACGCCGTGCTGGCGACGAAGCTTCTTTACCGCACGGTGGATGCCATCTGGCGCGCGGCCGGCGACACCTCGACGGACTTCAACTTCTACACCAAGCGCGCCATCCTGGCCGGGGTCTGGACGTCCACGCTGATGCGCTGGTTCACCGACGACGATCCGGGCGAGGCCGCGACGCGCGCCTTCCTCGACGCCCGCATCGAAAACGTCATGCAGTTCGAGAAATTCAAGGCGCGGGTGCGCGAGCGCGCCAAGGGGCTGCCGTCGCTCTCCAGCGTGTTCGGCGCCTTCAGCGGGAATTCTTCAGCCAGGTGATGTGGCCCATCTTGCGGCCCGGGCGGATTTCGGCCTTGCCGTAGAGATGCAGCGCGCCGCCGCGCGCGGCCAGCACCTGCCAGTCGCGCGCTTCTTCGCCGATGATGTTCTCCATCGCCGCATCGCTGTGGCGCGCCGGCGAGCCCAGGGGCCAGCCCGCCACGGCGCGCACATGCTGCTCGAACTGGCTGACCTCGCAGGCATCGACGGTCCAGTGCCCGGAATTGTGCACGCGAGGCGCGATCTCGTTGACCAGCAGCTCGCCCGATCCGAGCACGAACAGCTCCACGCACAGCACGCCCACATGGCCGAGCGCGTCGGCGATCCTGCGGGCGATGGCGCGGGCTTCCTCGCCCTGGCGCGGCGTCAGCCGCCCCGGCACCGTGGAGCGCCGCAGGATGTGATGCTCGTGCGCGTTCTCCGGCGGATCGTAGGCCGCGAAAGAACCGTCATGGCCCCGCGCGCCGATCACGGAGGCCTCGAAGGCGAAATCGACGAAGCCTTCGACGATGGCGGGCGCGTTCTTGAACGCGGCGAACGCCCCGCGCGCCTCCTCGACGGAGGCGACTTTCGCCTGGCCCTTGCCGTCGTAGCCGAAGCGCCGCGTCTTCAGGATGCCCGCGCCGCCCAGCCGCGCGAATTCCGCGACATCCTCCGGCGCCTCGACGTTGATGTAGGGCGCGGTCCTGAGCCCCAGCCCGTTCACCAGCTCCTTCTCGAGGAAGCGGTCCTGCGTCGGCGCCAACGCGGCCGCGCCGGGATTGGTCGGCTTGAAGCCCGCGAGGTAGGAGACCGCGCTTTCGGGAATGTTCTCGAACTCGAAGGTCACCGCATCGCAGGCCCTGGCGAATTTCGACAGCGACTCGCGGTTCTCGTAATGCGCATGCGTGCGCGCGTGGCACACCTGGAAAGCGGGCGCGTCGTTTTCGTCGGAATAGATGTGCGTCTTCAGGCCCAGCCGCGCGGCGGCCATGGCCAGCATGCGGCCGAGCTGGCCGCCGCCGAGAATCCCGATCGTTCCTCCGGGCGGGACCGGAGCGGTGAGGGCCTTGATCGCGGTCATTTGTCGGACGGGATCTCCGCGACGGACTCCGTCTGCGATGTGCGCCACCTGGCAAGCCGCCCCGCCAGCGCGCCGTCCGACAGGGCCAGAATCGCGGCCGCGTGCAGGGCGGCGTTCTTGGCGCCGGACTCTCCGATGGCGAAGGTCGCCACCGGCACGCCGCCCGGCATCTGCACGATGGAGAGCAGCGAATCCATGCCCTTCAGCGCCCTGGATTCGATGGGCACGCCGAGCACCGGAAGCGCCGTCATCGACGCCGTCATGCCCGGCAGGTGCGCCGCACCGCCCGCGCCCGCGATGATGGCCTTCAGCCCGCGGCCGGCCGCCTTCTTGGCATAGTCGTAGAGCCGGTCCGGCGTGCGGTGGGCGGAGACGATGCGGCTCTCATAGGGGATCTCCAGCGCGTCGAGGATCGCGGCGGCCGCCTTGAGCGTCGCCCAGTCCGACTGGCTTCCCATGATGAGGCCGACAAGAGGGCTGGCCATGCATGCCTTCCGGTGGGGGCGAACGCCCGGGAAGCGGCGCATTATAGGCAGCGTTCGCCGCCTGGGAAGGCCAAGGTCAACCGGCTATTAACGATTTGGTGACAGGATTGACCCGATTGTTAAGCCGATCTGTGTCGAATCGGGACGCCATGAAAGTCGAGCGGACGGAGCGCAGCGCGGGCGCCAGGCGAGTGGCCGCCACCGGCTATGCGCGCGCCGCCGAGGCCGCCGCGCCCGTGGCCGCCGCCGCGCCCGTGGCCGCCGCGGCCACCGTGCTGGGCATCCCCGAAGCGGAGTTCACGCCCCGGGTGCGCGACGCCATCATGACCCTGATGAGCGAGGTCGACGGCCTGCGCCGCGAGCTCCAGCAGACCCGCTCGCGCCTGGAAGACGTCGAGCGCGCCGCCGACCAGGACCAGCTGCTGCCGCTGCTCAACCGCCGCGCCTTCGTGCGCGAGCTCAACCGCCACATCAACTTCACCGCCCGCTACGACACGCCCGCGAGCCTGGTCTATTTCGACCTCGACGACTTCAAGGCGATCAACGACACCCACGGCCATGCGGCCGGCGACGCGGTGCTCTCCCACTTCGCGGACACGCTGCTCGCCCATGTGCGCGACAGCGACGTGGTCGGCCGCCTCGGCGGCGACGAGTTCGGCATCATCCTTTCCCATGCCGACAATGCCCAGGCCCACAAGAAGGCCCAGGCCCTGGCCGCCACGCTCAAGGCGAGCCCGCCGATGTGGCGCGGCAAGGCGCTGCAGGTCGCGTTCTCGTACGGCGCCTTCGAGCTCATCGGCGGCGAAAACGCCGACAACGCCATGGCCCGCGCCGACGAAGCGATGTACGCGCACAAGCGCACCGCGCGCTAGGCGATGATGTCCGGCAGCAGCGCGTCCTCGATGCGCGCGATCATGTCCTTCAGCTGAAGCTTGCGCTTCTTCAGGCGCGTCAGCTGGATCTGGTCGAGCACGCCCTGCTCGGCCATGGCGGCGATGGCGGCGTCGAGATCGCGATGCTCCTGGGTGAGCTCCGCGAGTTTTGCGCGCAGCGCCTGTTCGTCGGCCTCCGTCATTTCGCACCGCCCTTGCGGCGGCCTTTCGACAGATCCTCGCCCCAGCGCCTGGTATCGGGCCAGTCCAGGCCGAAGAGATCCAGCACGCGCCCCACCTGCTGGTCGACGATGTCGGCGATCGTCCTGGGCTCGGCGTAGAACGCGGGCGCCGGCGGAAGAATCGTGGCGCCCATTTCCGCAAGCTGGGTCAGCGAACGCAGATGGCCCACATGCAGCGGCGCCTCGCGCACCAGAAGCACCAGCGGGCGCTTCTCCTTCAGCGTCACGTCGGCCGCGCGGGTCAGCAGGTTCGTCGTCACGCCGGTGGCGATCTCCGACCAGCTCCTGACCGAGCAGGGCGCGATCACCATGCCCGCCGTGCGGAACGATCCCGAGGCGATGGGCGCCGCTATGTCGTCGATGCCATAGACGCGATCGGCCCTGGCGGCGACGGCCGCGGGCGGGAGATTGGTCTCGTAGCCGATGGTCATCTGGCCGGGCCTGGACACCACCAGGTGCGATTCGATCCCGAGCTCCCTGAGGGCCTCGAGCAGCCGGATTCCGTAGGCCACGCCCGAGGCGCCGGTGATGCCCACGACCAGTCTTTTTCCCGGTTTTTCCGCGCTTTTCGCCATGGGTGTCCGTTTACATTCTGGCAGGCTTGCGCGAAAGGGGTGGGTGACAGCCCCGGGCTTTGGTGTTCTAATTCCCGTCCCTTTCAAGGACGAGGTGCGGTATGGCACTGCAAGGGCATATCCAGGAACTCTCGGATAAGCACAAGAAACTCGAAGACCTCATCGAAGCCGAAATGGCGCATCCCGATTGGGACGAGGTAAGGGTCTCAGCCCTCAAGAAAGAAAAACTCCGCATCAAGGACGAACTCGAGCGCCTTCGAACAGCGGTACACTGATCCTCCTTTCTAGCTTCCGGCGGCCGGCTGCGCGGCGAAATGATGGCGCGCGCGCGTGAGCAGGACTGCCGCCAGCGCCAGCATCGCCGCCGCGAACAGGAATGCCGCGCCCGGGAAATAGACCGGCGCGTTCTTCGCCGTGAAGTACGCGAACACGTTCGTCAGCAGCACCGGCGCCACGACCGAGGTCACCCCGCCCACGCTCGCCAGCGCGCCCTGCACCTCGCCCTGCTCGTTGATCGGCACCTGGCGGGAGATGATGCCGTTGAGCGAGGGCATGACCAGCCCCATCAGCGACCACACCAGCATCCACGGATACATCTGCCAGCCTTCCGTCGCCAGCGCATAACCCAGGAAGCCGATGGCGCCGCAGACGAGCCCGATATAGGCCGCGCGCGCCTCGCCCAGCAGCGGGATGAGGATGCGCGTCAGGAACCCGAACACGCCCGCCATGACGATGCCGAGGAACGCCATCGCCCAGCCGACCTGCGCGATCGTCCAGTGGAATTTGAGATAGACGTAGTAGCTCCAGATCACCGGATTGGCGTCGTGCGCCAGCCGCATCAGCACGAAGATCGCCACGAAGCCGAGCACCGCGGGATGCCGGCCGATGGCGATCAGCGAGCCGATGGGATTGGCGCGCCACAGCTCGAATGCGCGCCGCTTCGCCGGCGGCAGCGACTCCTTGAGCACGAACAGGCCGAACAGCGCATTCGCCAGCGCCAGCGCCGCGGCGACGAAGAACGGCACATGCGGCCCGAACCTGCCGCCGATCAGTCCGCCCAGCGCCGGCCCCACCACGAAGCCCATGCCGAAGGCCGCGCCCACCAGCCCGAAATTCGCCGCGCGCTTCTCCGGCGGCGAGACATCGGCGATGTAGGCGTTGGCGGTGGTATAGGCCGCGCCCGCGATGCCGGAAAGGACGCGGCCCACGAACAGCCAGCCGATGGTGGGCGCGATGCCGGTGATGAAATAGTCCACGCCCAGCATCGACAGCGACACGATCAGCACCGGGCGGCGCCCGAAGCGGTCCGACAGGTTGCCGATCAGCGGCGAGAACAGGAACAGCATGCCCGCGAACGCCGTCTGCAGCCAGCCGCCCCACCACGCGGCCCCGCTCATGGCCTCGCCGGTGAGGTCGCCGATCAGCCTGGGCGTGATGGGTATGACGATGCCGAGGCCGACGGTGTCGATGAACATGGTCATGAAGATGAAGACCAGCGCCAGCCGGCTGGCCGTGCCCGTCATGGTCGGCGCCTCGGGCGGCGCGCCGGACGGGATGTCCTCGCCCACATGGCTCTCGGATGGACCAGGCGTCAGGTCGGTCATGCAAATCCCCTTTGGCGCGCGATCCTGGCCGCCCCGCGCGCGCCGGACTTGGAGAAATTTGGCGCCCCCGCCCGCCTGTCCACTATTGTCCGTCCCATCGTCTTCCCTACCAGCCCTTGATGGCCACGCCACCCCTTGCGCTCGCCCGGCCCCACGGTATTCGAACGTCGAAAAATTGGGGGGAGGGGGGTGACTCAAATCCCTTCGCCGAGGGCTTCGGAATTCCCGCATTTCGGGGCCGCAGCCACAGCCGGACAGCATAGGAACATTTGTGGAACAATGCAAGCGGGTTCCGTTTCAGGCTAGGGCTCGACGATGGCCTTCCCGATGATGCTGCGGTCCTGGAGCGCGCGCATGGCGTCCACCGCCTGGCGCAGGGGAAAGCGCGCGCCGATGTGGGGACGGATTCTGCGCTCGGCGAGGAGGCGGTCGATGGCGGCGATGTTCTCGCGGCCCCTGGCGGGATTCTTGCGGCCATATTCGCCCGCGCGCACGCCCACCACCGAGAAGCCCTTGATCAGCGGCATGTTGGCGGCGATGGAGGGGATGCGCCCTGACGTGAATCCGATGATGAGCAGCCGGCCGCCGAAAGCGATGCAGCGCACGCTTTCGTCGAACACGTCGCCGCCCACCGGATCGTAGATCACGTCCGCGCCGGCGCCACCGGTGAAACCCTTCACCGTCTCGCGGAAGCCGCGCGGCGCCAGCACCAGATCGGCGCCGTAGTCCTTCAGGAACGAACGTTTCGCCTCCGTCGAGGCGGTGGCGATCACCCGCGCGCCCAGGACCTTGCCGAGATCGACGGCGGCAAGCCCTACGCCGCCGGCCGCGCCGTGGACCAGGAGCGTCTCGCCCGCCTCCAGCGCGCCGCGGCGCACCAGCGCGACATGGGCGGTGAGATAGGCGGTGGTGAAGCTCGCGGCCTCGGCATAGCCCGCCTCGCCGGGAATTTTGCGCAACAGCGCCGCCGGCAATTGCCGCTCCTCCGCGAAGGCACCCTGGAAGCCGCCGCCGACGACGCGGTCGCCCACCGAAACGTCGGTGACGCCGTCGCCGGTCGCGATCACGTCGCCGGCGAATTCGCCGCCCACGACGAACGGCAGCTCCGGCCGGTGCTGGTACTTGCCCTGCACCATCAGGATGTCGGGGAAGTTGACGCTGGCCGCGCGGATGCGCACCCGCGCCTCGCCGGGCGCCGGCGGCGGCAGCGTCACGTCCTCGAATTGCAGCGTGCCGATGTCCTCGGCATTCGCCCGGCAGACGAGCGCTTTCATGCGGGGGGCTATTCCTGCGCGTGGCCGTTGCTGGAGGGCGGCAGCGCGCGCACGCCGCCCATGAATAGGGCGGTGGCGAAGTTGGCCGCATAGGCCGGATCGCGGGGCTCGCGGCGCAGCAGCCGCTCGGTGATCTCGAACGCCACGCCCACGATCGAGGCCATGAGGAAATCGGCGTCCACCGGCGGGAACACGCCGCGGGCGATGGCGCGCTCCAGATCCTCGCGCAGCTCCTCGAAGCCCGCGATCACCTCCGGAGTGTCCATGCGCACGCGCGTGGTGTCGGCGGAGTGGCGCAGGTTGCGGAAATTCATCTCGTCGCGGGTGACGAACTCGAAGAAGGTGCGGAAGGTGCCGGAGATGAACTCCTCCACGGTGGAGGCCTTGTTGCGCTCTTCCCGCAGGCGCGGGCGGATGACCAGCGCCACCTCGTTCTGGATCGCCTCGTACACTTCCTCCTTGGAGTCGAAATAGTTGTAGAAGGTGCCCGAGGCCAGCGGCGTGGCGCGGATGATGTCGCGCACCGTGGCCGCGCCATAGCCCATCTCGGCGAACACCCGCCGCGCCGCCTCCAGGATGACCTGGCGGTTCTGCTGCTTGGTCTGCTCGCGCTTGCCGGGCGCCTTGGCGGGCGGCTTGGCGGAAGCGGGTCGTGCGGCCTGGGCGTCCATGGCGCTCCTCGAAAACGGCCGGGGAGTGTAGCCTTCCGTGACGCGTCGTCAATTTCATGAAGTTGACAGAAAGTCAGGCTTGGTGTCGATCCCGGCCATGAGCAGCTCGGCCGGCAGCCCGGATTTCAACGACCTCGTCCGCGAGCGGATGAACCTGACGCCGTACCTGGCCTCCATCGGGGGCGAGATGATCGAGCTTTCGGAAGCGCGGGCGCGGGTGCGGCTGCCCTATGGGCCGCATCTCGTCGGCGATCCGCGGACGGGCGTGGTCCATGGCGGCGTTGTCACCGGCATCCTCGACCACACCGCGGGCATGGCGGTGTTCGGCAAGCTGCGCCGGCCCGTGCCCATCGCCACGCTCGACCTCAGGATCGACTACATGAAGCCGGCCACGCTGGGCGAGGCGATCGTCGCGGACGTGACCTGCCTGAAGGTGACGCACGACATCGCCTTCGTGCGCGGCGCGGCCTATCACGCCGATCCGGCCGATGCGATCGCGCTGTGCACGGGCGCATTCATCCTCATCAGGGGCGGCGTGTCGCCGGGCATCCCATGAGCGCGGACGACGGCGGCAGGCCGCCCGTGCGCGACGTGGCCGCGCTCGTCGCGCGCATTCCCTATTGCGCGCATCTGGGCATCGGGGCCGCGGCGGCGGAGGGCGCGCTGAGGCTCACCATGCCGTTCGCGGAGAAGCTGGTGGGCAACGTCATGCTGCCGGCGCTGCATGGCGGGGTGATCGGCTCGCTGCTCGAGACCGCGGCCATCGCGCAGATCCTGTGGGAGACCGCGCCCGAGCGGATGCCCAGGCCCGTGGACATCGCCATCGACTACCTGAGGAGCGCCCGCGCGCTCGACAGCTTCGCGCGCGCCAGGCTGATCAAGCAGGGCCGCCGCGTCGTCAACGTCCACGCCGAGATGTGGCAGGACGACCCCGCCAGACCCGTCGCCGCGCTGCGGGGGCATTTTCTGGTAGGGTAGCGTCCATGGCGGAGGGCGCTTATCCGATCATCGTTCGGGAGACGGCGGGTTTGCGCCTGTACACGGTGGCGCTGTTCGTCCTCGCTGCGGCGATGTTGGGATTTGTCGCCGGCGTGCCCATATTCTTCGGCAAGACCGATGATCGCGTCGGCGACGTGTTCGCGGCCATTTTTGCGCTGGCGAGTTTGGCGTCGCTTGCGGCAGCTTATCACACCGCGATTTGGCGCCTGGTGCTGGAAAAGGACAGCATCGCGAGCAGCGGCATTTTCGGCCGCCGCACGTTGCCGCGCAGCCAGATCGCCGGCATCCGATCGATTCTCAACGGCCGTCGTTGCCGGCTCGTCCCGTCGGATCGCACGCACAAGCCGCTCACCTTCTCGGCGGCGCTCTTCAAGAACGAGGCATTGCTGGATTGGCTCGAAGGCATCCCCGATCTCGACGCGGCCGAATACCATGCCGCGCTCGCAGCCTACGAGCAGGATTCGCGCTATGGCGCCACGGTGGAGGAACGGCAGGCTCGGCTGGCATGGATGGAACGGATCGTTTCGGCAGTCGATTGGCCCATATTCGGTCTCGGCCTGGCGGTGGTGGTTGTCGGCCAATCCTATCCCCTGCTGTTCGCGGTTCTTGCCGCGTTTCCGCCTCTGGCCATCGCGCTCAATTTTTGGTCGCGCGGGCTATTGCGCTTCGGACTGGAGCGCGCGAACGATCCAAGGCCCACATTGGGGGCGCTGTTTTTCATGCCGGGCATGGCACTTGGTGTCAGCGCGGGGATCGGCACGAATCTTCTGGATTGGCGCCCGGCGCTGGCGGACACCGCTGTTCTGGCGTTGAGCGTGATGGCGCTGTTGCTGTGGCGGTCGCGCCATCCGGTGCGGTGGGATCAGGTGTTCCTGATGGCGGTCCTGGTGGCGGCCTACTGCTTCGGCGTGCTTGCTCTTGCCGATGTCACGCTGGACACCGCATCACCCCAGCGGTTTCCAGCGCGGGTCCTCGGGAAGCATTTCGAAACGGGCAGAAGCAACACGCGCTATTACCTGACCGTCGATCCGTGGGGGCCGATGACCAAGAGCGGCGACGTTCGCGTTTCAGAATCTGTGTACCGGGCGGAGAATAGCGGCGATACGGTCTGCGTCTTCGTCGGCCCCGGCCAGCTTGGCTGGCGCTGGTACGGCGTCGGTAAGTGTTAGCCCGGATCGGGCGGGATGTTGTTGAGGGCTTCTTCGAGCTGCTGGAAGGTGGGCTGGGCTTCGCTGGGGACGCTGCCGCGGCCGATCTCGACGGAAACCTGGGCGGCGTTGCCGTGCAGGTGCGCGACCAGGATGTCGCGGATGACGTGATAGAACTGCGCCTCGTCGTCGACGATCGCCTTCAGCCGCGTCGCCATGGGCCCCACGATGCCGTAGGCCAGAAACACGCCCATGAAGGTGCCGACCAGCGCGGAGCCGATCATGCGGCCGAGCACTTCCGGCGGCTCGCTGATCGCGCCCATGGTCTTGATGACGCCGAGCACCGCGGCGACGATGCCGAGCGCGGGCAGGCCGTCGGCCATGGTCTGCATCGCGGTGGCGGGGCCGAGCGCTTCGTTGTGGTGCTTCTCGAGCTGCTTGTCCATCGCGGTCTCGACCTGATGGGGGTCTTCCAGGCTCATGGTCATCATGCGCAGCGTGTCGCAGATGAAGGCGAGCGCGAAATGGTCCTTCGAGATCTTGGGATAGCGCTTGAAGATCGACGATTCCCCGGGCTTCTCGATATGGGCCTCCAGCGCGATCAGGCCCTTGGACTTCATCGTCTTGGTGAGCAGGAACAGCAGGCACAGAAGGTCGGTATAATCGCCGGGCTTCCATTTGGGGCCGGAGATGACCTTGCCGACGTCGCCGCCGATCTTCTTGAGGGAGTACATCGAGCCGCCGATCAGCAGCGCCGCGACGGCCGCCCCGCCGATGGTCATCATCTCGTGCGGCAGGGCCTCGAGAATGACGCCGACCGAGCCCCCCGAGATGAGGAAGCCGCCGAACACCATCGCGAACAGGAAGACGATGCCGCCGATCTGGAGCATGAAGGACAAACCCCGACGACCGGAGCGCCCGGCCAACCCCCGTTAGTATTAAGGGGAGCCCTTAAGGACGGGTGAAAACGGGGCGCCGGCGGGTATGTAGCGGGATGCGGGGCGGGATCTGCGCGATTTATTCATGCACGCCGGGCGGCGGATTGTCGTAAAACTTAACGGGGCATTAGACTTTCGGCCATGACCGCGAACAACCGACCCTACGTTTCGCTTCAGACGGGCGACCCGGCGCCCTGGTTCCACCAGCGCTCGAGCGGCAATTCGCGCTACGCCTTCGACACCGCCGCCGGCCGCTTCATCGTGCTGTGCTTCCACCTCACCGCGCGCGACGCCCAGGCGCGACTGGCGCTGAAGGCGGTGGCCGAGAACCGCGGCATCTTCGACGACGAGAACATCTCCTTCTTCGGCATGAGCCTGGACCCGGGCGACGAGAAGCAGGGCCGGGTGAAGGAGGCGCTGCCCGGCATCCGCTTCATCTGGGATTTCGACGGCGCCGTCGCCAGGCTCTACGGCGTGCTGCCCGCCGACTCCACGATCGAAGAGCCCAACCTGCCGGCGCGGCGCATGTGGGTGGTGCTCGATCCCACGCTGCATGTCGTGCGGGTGTTCCCGTTCAAGCCGGAGGGCGCGGAGATCGCGGAGGTCTTCGCCTGCCTGCGGGCGCTGCCCAGGCCGGAGCTCTTCGCGGGCACAAGGCTCCAGGCGCCGGTGATCTACCTGCCCAACGTGTTCGAGCCGGAGTTCTGCCGGATGCTGGTGGGCCTTTACGAGATCAACGGCGGCACCGAATCCGGCTTCATGCGCGAGGTCGAGGGCAAGACCGTCCATATCCTCGACCGCAACCACAAGAGCCGCAGCGACTACCTCATCGTCGACGAGCACATCGTCAAGGAGACGCAGAAGCGCATCCAGCGGCGCATCCTGCCGGAGGTGCAGAAGGTGCACCAGTTCAAGGTCACGCGCATGGAGCGCTACATCGTCTCCTGCTACACGGCCGAAGCCGGGGGGCATTTCCGCCAGCACCGCGACAACACCACCAAGGGCACCGCGCACCGCCGCTTCGCCGTGTCGATCAACCTCAACGACGATTTCGAGGGCGGCGAGCTGTCGTTCCCCGAATACGGCCCGCGCAGCTTCAAGATGCCGGCGGGCACGGCGGTGGTGTTCTCCTGCTCGCTGCTGCATGCGGTGTCGCCGGTCACCCGGGGCCGCCGCTTCGCCTTCCTGCCGTTCCTCTACGACGACGAGGCCGCGCGCATTCGCCTGGAGAACAACAAATTCCTCGGCGACGAAGTGCCGGCCTACCGCGATCCGGAGATCGAGGAGAAGCTGAGCGAAGCGGCGGGCTGAAACCGCCGCCCGGAAAAGCCCTTCGTCAAGCGAAATATCGTGCTCACGGAATGTTTCGGGGGCCTTGTTTTCCGCCGCCCCGGGATCACATTTCGCACGCACTTCGCAGGAGTCGCCTGCCGCACACGCGTCTTACCCGCCATCCGCGGTATCCCTGCCGCCGATTCCCGACATCGACACTGCGCGAGCGCGCCGGACCGGCGTGAGGCCGCACCTGCGGCAACCCATGGGGCATGTCATGACCACCGCGATCGAATTTCTTTTCACCCACGCCTGGACGCTCCTCGCCATCGTCGTGCTGGCGTGGATTGCGCTCCTGGTGACCACCAAATCCGTCCGCAACATCGGCGCCACGGAAGTGGGACTGGTGCGCAAGCGCTTTTCCTCCCGCAAGCTCGGCGGCGGTTCGGCCGTCGCCTTCAACGGCGAGGCCGGATACCAGGCCGCGCTGATGATGCCCGGCGTGCAGTTCAAGCTGTGGCCGCTTTACGACGTCACGGCGCATCCCATGGTGCAGATCCCCGCCGGCCAGATCGGCGTGGTCATCGCGCAGGTGGGCGACGCATTGCCGGTGGGCGCCAAGTCCGGCGTCTACAAGCCGGCCTTCGGCAATTTCCAGGACGTGGCCGGCTTCGTTTCCGGCGGCGGGCAGAAGGGCGTGCAGCGCCTGGTGCTCGCGCCCGGCACGGTCGTGCCGATCCACCCCGTCGGCTTCCTCGTCATCACCAAGGATTCCGTCTACGGCGTGCCGATCGACGAGAACTACGCGCTGCTGGAGAAGCACGGCGCGCTCAAGCCGCAGAGCTTCGGCCTGGAGCCGGTGCAGCTCGACGTCGTGCGCATCGAGCCGCGCGTGTTCCAGGACGGCAAGGTCGTGGACATGATCGGCATCGTCACGACCTATGAAGGCCCGCCGCTGCCCAAGGGCGCCATCGCCAACCGTCTGGGGGACTTCGCCGACCTCGCCCAGCTGGAGGGCAATCCCGCGTCCAAGGACAGCGACCTGGTCGAGGCGATCCTCGCGGTCAAGAACGAGGTCCACAACAACTACCAGGACTTCCAGGCCTTCCTCGACAGCGGCGGGCGCATCGGCCTGCAGCACGATCCCCTGATGTACGGCGCCTACAACCTGAACCCGTTCCTGGTGTCGGTGGAGATGGTGCCGATGCTGGTGGTCAACCAGGGCGAGGTCGCCGTGCTCAAGGCCTATGTCGGCCTCGCCACCGAAGACACCTCCGGCGCCGACTTCAAGTTCGGCAGCCTGGTGCGCCCCGGCCATCGCGGCATCTGGCAGGAGCCTCTGCGCACCGGCAAATACGCGATCAATCCGCGCTGCTACTCAGCCGAGATCGTGCCCACCTTCATCCTCACGCTGAACTGGGCGGACGCGAGCTCGACCGCGCACAACCTCGACAAGGGCCTGAAGCAGATCACCGCCAAGTCGAAGGAAGGCTTCGTCTTCAACATCGACCTGCAGGTGCAGATCCACGTCCCCGACACCGAGGCGCCGAAGGTGATCTCCATCGTCGGCACCATGCTGAACCTGGTGACGGAGGTGCTGCAGGCCGCGGTCGGCAACCATTTCCGCGACAAGCTGCAGTCGATGCCCGCCATCGACTTCATCGAGAAGCGCCAGGACGTGCAGAACCAGGCCCAGCAGCACATCACCGAGAAGCTCAAGGAATATCGCGTCGAGACCCGCGGGGTGTACATCCAGGACGTGATCTTCCCCCAGGCGCTGGTCGACGTGCTGACCACGCGCGAGATCGCCAACCAGCAGCAGGAGACCTATCGCGCCGAGGAGCGGGCGCAGGGCGAGCGCCTGCAGCTCGAGCAGGCGCGCGGCAAGGCGGACATGCAGTCCGAGCTCGCGCGCTCGTCCATCGGCATCGATATCGCGCGCAACAAGGCTCAGGGCGTGCAGGCCGAGGCGGACGGCGAGTCCTACAGGCTGGAGAAGACCGGCCGTGCCGGGGCGGTGCGCGTGGAGGCCGAGGGCCTGGCCATCGCCAAGGGCATGGAGGCGCAGCAGGCGGCGGTGGGCAAGGACCAGACCGCGTTCGTCAACGCGGTCAAGGCGCTCGCCAACGGCAGCCAGCGCTTCATGCCCGAGAACCTCGCGCTCACCCTGGGCGGCGAGGGCGGCAACCTCGCCGGCAGCCTCAATTCGCTGGTGCCGCTGATCATGGAACGGCTGCAGCGAACGGACTCGAACTGAGTTTGATGCACCTTCGACCTCCCCCCTTGCGGGGAGGTCGAAACGCGCAGCGTTTCGGGTGGGGCTTTTTCCATCTGCACAGGACCCCCGCCCGAAAAAGCTCTTCGCTTCGCTTCGATCTTTTTCGACCTCCCCGCAAGGGGGAGGTCGATCCGGCGAGCGCGTAGCGCGAGGGAAGGGGACCCAAGCAGCGACGTCAGCACCGGTTTTGAAATTGCCGTCTGGGTCCCCTTCCCCTCGTTTCGCTCGGCCGGGGATGACAATGGAGTTTCAGCTCCGCCCCGTCACCGGCAGCGAGCTCGACAGGCCGCCGTCGACGGGGATGGCCTGGCCGTTGACGTAGGATGCCTCGTCGCTGGCGAGGAAGAGCGCGGCGGCGGCGATCTCCTCGGGGTGGCCGTAGCGGCGCAGCGGATTGAGCTGGCCGATCTTGCCGTCGGTGCCCTTCTCGCGGGCGCGGTCGAAGATGGGCTTGGTCATGCCGGTCTCGATCAGGCCGGGGCAGATCGCGTTCACCCGCACGCCCGTGCCGTAGAGGAAATTCGCCGCGGTGGCGACGAGGTTGATGACGCCGGCCTTGCTGGCGCTGTACGGCCCCGGTCCCGCGCCCGAGCGCAGGCCGGCGACGGAGGCGGTGCAGACGATGGAGCCCTTCCTGTTGGGCACCATCACGCGGCTGGCATGCTTGATGGCGAGGAAGACGCCGATCAGGTTCACGCTCAGGATCTTCATCCAGTCCTCGGCGGTGGCCTCGAAGAAATTGGGGCCGAGACCGCCGGAGATGCCGGCATTGGCGTAGATCGCATCGAGATGGCCGAATTCCTTCACCGCGGTGTCGACCGCCCGGGCGACGTCGGCCTCGCTCGAGGCGTCCGCGTTCATGGCGATGGCGCGACCGCCCGCGTCCCTGATCATCTTGGCGGTTTCTTCGACGGCATCGGCGCGGTCGAAGCAGATCACGCCCGCGCCCTCGGCCGCGAACAGCCTGGCGGACGCCCGCCCGATCCCGCTCGCCGCCCCGGTCACGATGGCGCCCCGGCCTTCCAGACGTTTCATGAGAGTCTCCCCAACGGTTTCTGGCGTCAAACTTAGAAGGTTCGCAACAAAAAGCACCTCCCCCTTGCGGGGAGGTCGAAAAGCGAAGCTTTTCGGGTGGGGGTCCGGCGAAGCCCCGCCCGAAAAATCCTTCGGATTTTTCGACCTCCCCGGAAGGGGGAGGTGGGATTGTGGCGGCCGCCCGGCTATCTTCGCCCGGCAATCCAAGCCCCCATTCCCATGACGGAGAATCTCCGCCCACCGGTCAAATCCGCGCTCGATCTCATCGGCAATACGCCGATGGTGGAGTTGACCAAGTTCGACACCGGGCCGTGCCGGCTCTTCGTCAAGCTCGAGAGCCAGAACCCCGGCGGCTCGATCAAGGACCGCATCGGCAAGTCGATGATCGAGGCGGCGGAACGCGACGGCCGCCTCAAGCCGGGCGGCACCATCATCGAGGCGACCGCGGGCAACACCGGGCTGGGGCTGGCCCAGGTCGGCATCGTCAAGGGCTACAAGCTCATCCTCATCGTCCCGGACAAGATGGCGCGGGAGAAGATCCAGCACCTGCGCGCGATGGGCGTGGAGGTGCGCATCACCCGCTCGGACGTGGGCAAGGGGCATCCCGAATATTACCAGGACGTGGCGCAGCGCCTGGCCGACGAGACCGGCGCCTTCTACGTCAACCAGTTCGCCAATCCCGCCAATCCGCTCGCGCACGAGACCGGCACCGGGCCGGAGATCTGGGAGCAGATGGCGCACGACGTGCAGGCCATCGTCGTGGGCGTGGGCTCGGGCGGCACCATGACGGGCATCGCGCGCTTCTTCCGCCGCGTCTCGCCGGACACCGAGATCATCCTCGCCGATCCCCTGGGCTCGATCCTGGCGCCGCTGATCAAGACCGGCAAGAAGATCGAGCCGGGCTCGTGGACCATCGAAGGCATCGGCGAGGATTTCGTGCCGCCGAACTGCGACCTCTCGCTCGTCAAGGACGCCTACGGCATCTCCGACAAGGAGAGCGTGGAGACCGCGCGCCGGCTGCTGGCGAAGGAAGGCATCCTGGGCGGCTCCTCCACCGGCACGCTGCTCGCCGCGGCGCTGCGCTATTGCCGCGAGCAGACCACGATCAAGCGCGTCGTCACGCTGGTGCCCGACAGCGGCAACAAATATCTCTCCAAGGTCTACAACGATTACTGGGTGATCGAGCAGGGGCTGGCGGACCGCAAGCTCACCGGCAACCTCTCCGACCTCATCACGCGGACCTATGAGAGCGGCGGCACCGTCACGGTCTCGCCCGACGACACGCTGATGATCGCCTACAACCGCATGCGCGCGTCGGACGTGTCGCAGCTTCCGGTGCTGAAGGACGGGCGGATCGTGGGCATCCTCGACGAGAGCGACATCCTCGCCCATGTCGAGGGCCACGACGAATTCCGCGCCGCGCAGTTCAAGGACCCCGTGCGCACGGCGATGACGGCGCGGCTCAAGACCGTGCAGGCCACCGACAAGATGGACGTGCTGGCGCCGATCTTCGAGCGCAACGAGGTCGCCATCGTGCTGGAGGGCGAGAAGTTCGTGGGCCTCATCACCCGCGTCGACCTGATCAATCATCTGAGGCTCAATCCATGACGGCCAAAGGCCACAACCGGCTCGCCTTCTCCACCCGCACCATCCATGCCGGCCAGCACCCCGATCCCACCACCGGGGCGGTGATGGTGCCGATCTACGCCACCTCGACCTATGCCCAGGAGAGCCCGGGCCAGCACAAGGGCTACGAATATTCCCGCTCGCAGAACCCCACGCGCCAGGCCTTCGAGCGCTGCATCGCCGATCTGGAGAGCGGCAACGAAGGCTACGCCTTCGCCAGCGGCCTAGCCGGCATCGCCACCGTGCTCGAGCTGCTGGATAGCGGCGACCACGTCATCGCCTCGGACGATCTCTATGGCGGCTCGTTCCGGCTGTTCGAGCGGGTGCGCAGGAAGAGCGCCGGGCTGGCGTTCGATTTCGTCGACATGAGCGATGTGGCAGCGATCGAACGCGCCATCACGCCCAGGACCAAGCTCGTCTGGGTCGAGACGCCCACCAATCCGCTGCTCAAGCTCGCCGACCTCGAAGCCATCGCGACGCTCGCCCGGTCACGCGGCCTCCTCACCTGCTCGGACAATACGTTCGCGTCGCCTTACGTGCAGCGGCCGCTGGAGCAGGGCTTCGACGTGGTTGTGCATTCTACCACCAAATACCTCAACGGCCATTCCGATATCGTCGGCGGTTGCGCGGTGGTGGGGGCGAACAAGGCGGTGGCCGAGCGGCTGCGCTTCCTGCAGAACGCGGTGGGCGCCATCCAGGGGCCGTTCGACTCGTTCCTCGCGCTGCGCGGGTTGAAGACGCTGGCGCTGCGCATGGAGCGCCATTGCGCCAACGCGCTGAAAATCGCGCGCTGGCTGGAAGGGCGCAAGGACGTGGAGCGCGTGTTCTATCCCGGCCTCGACAGCCATCCGCAGCATGCCTTGGCGAAGGCGCAGATGGCGGCGTTCGGCGGGATCGTCACGGTGGTGCTGAAACGCGATCTCGCCGGCACGCGCCGCTTCCTGGAACGCTGCAAGCTGTTTACGCTGGCGGAGTCGCTGGGCGGCGTGGAGTCGCTGATCGAGCATCCCGCGATCATGACCCACGCCTCCATCCCCGCCGACAAGCGCGAAGTGCTCGGCATATCCGATGCGCTGGTGCGGCTGTCCTGCGGTGTCGAAGACGCGGACGACCTCATCGCCGACCTGGACCAGGCGCTGCAATAGTCAACCCTCCCCTTGTGGGAGGGTCGAAAAAGCGAAGCTTTTTCGGGGAGGGGGAACGGCGCGTACGGCCTTCCCCCCCCTCCCCGAAAAATCATTCGCTTCGCTCCTGATTTTGTCGGCCCTCCCACAAGGGGAGGGCAGTCATTCCTTCACCCACACGATGTCCCAGCTCTCCCGCCGTTCGACGAAGCCGGTGACGCGGCCTTGCGCGTCGTACTGGAAGATCTTGCGGATGCGGTTGTCGCCGGGGATGAAGAAGACGTCGCGGGTCTCCGCTTTCCACTCCGCGGCAGGGCGCCCATTGCGCGATCCCATCAGCTTCCCGTCCTGCACCGTGAGCGTATAGACCGGATCGGAATCCTTGAGCTTGTAGGTGCCGGCGAATTTCGCCAGAGCGGCGGCGGGCAATGCGACGGAAGGCGGATCGGTACGCTCCGCCAGCACCTGGCCTTCGATCTGCTTCCAGCCATCGGCGCGCTTCTTCCACACCGTGTTGGTGAGATAGCTGGCGTGGATCGTCTGGCCGTAATAGTGCTCGGTCTCGACCTGGCGGAACAGCGCCACCGCGGTGTCGCCGTCCTGGTGATAGGCGAGCAGCACGATCCCGATCTCGCCGGAGAGCCCCTTCGGCAGCGGCCGGATCTCCTTCAGCATCGCCGCCTTGCCCTTGTAGCTGTCGTCCTCCTCGGCGTAGATCGCGTCCGCATCGAGATATCTGTCCCACACCGCCACATCGCCCGCCGCGATGGCATCGGCCATCTGCTGCTCCTGCCGCGTGATGACGGCGCGATCGTCGGCGAATGCGGGGGTGGCGAGGATTGCGAACACAATACCTGTGAGAAACGCGCCCTTCATTCTGCCCCTCCGTGTCATGGCCTGCGAATGCAGGCCACCCAGGTGACGTCTCTGCCGCAGCCGAAAATACGATCTCGATTCTGCTTGATCGAGTCGTGCAGAATTCAACTGGGTGGCCCGCATGCGCGGGCCATGACAGCTTAAAGCTCACCCCAGCGACGGCAGATCAAGTCCGTGTGAGTGTGCGCAATCCACCGCGATGCCGTAGCCGGCGTCGGCGTGGCGCATGACGCCGCTGGCGGGATCGTTCCACAGCACGCGCGCCAGCCGCCGCGCCGCGGCCTCGGTCCCGTCGGCGACGATGACCTGTCCTGCGTGCTGCGAATAGCCGATGCCGACGCCGCCGCCGTGATGGATCGACACCCAGGTGGCGCCCGAGGCGCAGTTGAGCAGGGCGTTGAGCAGCGGCCAATCCGACACCGCGTCGGAGCCGTCCTGCATCGCCTCGGTCTCGCGGTTGGGCGAGGCGACGGAACCGCTGTCCAGGTGATCGCGCCCGATCACCACCGGCGCCTTCAGCTCGCCCTTCGCCACCATCTCGTTGAAGGCGAGCCCGGCGCGATGGCGGTCGCCCAGGCCGATCCAGCAGATGCGCGCGGGCAGGCCCTGGAACTTGATCCGCTCCCGCGCCATGTCGAGCCAGTTGTGGAGATGGCGGTCGTTGGGCAGCAGCGCCTTCATCTTCTGGTCGGTCTTGTAGATGTCTTCCGGATCGCCGGAGAGCGCGGCCCAGCGGAACGGGCCGATGCCGCGGCAGAACAGGGGACGGATATAGGCCGGCACGAAGCCGGGGAAGTCGAAGGCATGGCTCTCGCCTTCCTCCAGCGCCATCTGGCGGATGTTGTTGCCGTAATCGACGACGGGAATGCCCATCTTGTGAAAGGCGAGCATCGCGCGCACGTGCTCGGCCATGGATGTCTTCGCCGCGCGCTCGACCGCCTTGGGATCGCTCGCGCGCTTGGCTTCCCATTCGGCCAGCGTCCAGCCCTTGGGCAGATAGCCATTGACGGGATCGTGGGCGGAGGTCTGGTCGGTGACGGCGTCGGGCCTGACGCCGCGGCGGACGAGTTCGGGCAGGATTTCGGCGGCGTTGCCGAGCAGGCCGACCGACCGCGGCGTCTTCTCGCGGCAGGCGCGCGCGATCATCTCCAGCGCTTCGTCCAGCGTCGCGGCCTGCGCGTCGAGATATTTCGTGCGCAGCCGCATCTCGATGCGCGAAGGCTGGCATTCGATGGCGAGCATCGAGGCGCCGGCCATCACCGCGGCGAGCGGCTGCGCCCCGCCCATGCCGCCGAGACCCGCGGTCAATATCCAGCGCCCGGAAAGATCGCCGCCGTAATGCTTGCGGCCCAGCTCGGCGAAGGTCTCATACGTGCCCTGCACGATGCCCTGGCTGCCGATGTAGATCCACGACCCCGCCGTCATCTGGCCGTACATCATCAGGCCGCGTCGATCGAGTTCGTGGAATTTGTCCCACGTGGCCCAATGCGGCACGAGGTTGGAATTGGCGATGAGCACGCGCGGCGCATCGGCATGGGTGCGGAAGATGCCCACGGGCTTGCCCGACTGGATGAGCAGCGACTGGTCGTCCTCCAGCCGCTTCAAGGCGGCCACGATGCGGTCGAAGCTCTCCCAGTCGCGCGCGGCGCGGCCGATGCCGCCATAGACGACGAGCTCCTCCGGCTTCTCCGCCACCTCGGCGTCGAGATTGTTCATCAGCATCCGCATCGCCGCCTCGCTGAGCCACGATCTGCAGCTGATCTCCGGCCCGCGCGGGCTTGCGATCTTCCGGCTGTTGTCGAGGCGGGTCATGGTTCTGCTCCTGAATCCCTGGTGTCATGGCCCGCGAATGCGGGCCACCCAGTTGAAAGCGGCACGAAGGCGACCGGCGATGAAGATGATCTTGCGTTCATTCGAAACCTTACGAGGTCACCTGGGTGGCCCGCATTCGCGGGCCATGACACCTAAGTGTGAAGAGAGAACCGAACACACGCTTCGAGAATCCGCGCCAGCACCGCGCGCAACGCCGCCGCGCGTTCGTCGCGGTAGGGCGCCGGCCAGTTGTCCGGCGTCACCGCGTCCGGCTCGTCGAGGTAGCTGCGGATGGCGAGTTCGAGCTGGAGCACGTGGACGCCGCTTTCGGGCTTGCCGTAATTGCGCGTCGTCCAGCCGCCCTTGAAGCGGCCGTCGGTGACGCGGGAAAAGCGGCTGGCGAAGGCGGCCGACTCCACGGCGAGCAGCAGCGCCGGGTCGCAGCTCGCGCCGTCGTTGCTGCCGAAATTGAGATGCGGCAGCTCGCCGTCGAACAGCCGCGGGATGCGCGAGCGGATCGAATGGGCGTCGAACAGCACGACCCGCGCGTGGCGCGCCCGCAGCCGCGCGATCTCCCCCTCGATCGCAGCGTGATAGGGCTCGAACCAGCGCGCGCGCCTGTCCGCGATCTCGCCCGCGTCCGGCGCCTCGCCGTCGCGATAAAGCGGCTCGCCGTCGAAACTGGTGGTGGGGCAGAGTTCCGTCGTCGCCTGTCCGGGATAGAGCGAGCGGCCCGACGGGTCGCGGTTGCAATCGATGACGGTCCGGCAAATCGCGGTGCGGATCACGGTGGCGCCGAGCGGGGGCGCGAAATCGTAGAGCTTTTCGACATGCCAGTCCGTGTCCTTGCGGGCGAGCCAGGGCGAGACCAGGCGGGCCTCGATGCCGCCGGGGATCTCGGTGCCGGTGTGCGGCAGCGATACGATCAGCGGCGCCTCGCCGCGCGCGACGGTGAGCCAGTCAGCCATCCGCGCCCCCGAAGATCCGGGCGTGCAGGGGATTGAAGCCCATGCGGTAGACGAGCTCCGCCGGGCGCGCGATGTCCCAGATCGCGAGATCGCAGCGGCGCCCCTCCTCCAGCACGCCGATATCGCCGCGGCCGAGCGCGCGCGCGGCGTTGCGCGTCACGCCCATGAGGCATTCCTCGACCGTGAGGCCGAAGCAGGTGGCGGCCATGTTCATCGCCAGGAGCAGCGAGGTCAGCGGCGAGGTGCCGGGGTTGCAGTCGGTGGCTACCGCGATGGGCACCTTGTGCGCGCGCAGCAGATCGACCGGAGGGACCTTCGTTTCGCGCAGGAAATAGAACGCCCCCGGCAGCAGCACGGCCACGGTGCCGGCCTGTGCCATCGCGCGCACGCCAGCCTCGCCGGTGTGTTCGAGATGATCGGCCGAGAGCGCGCCGTAGCGGGCCGCCAGCTCGGCGCCGCCGCCGTCGCTGAGCTGGTCGGCATGGAGCTTCACCGGCAATCCGTGGGCGCGCGCCGCCTCGAACACGCGCGCGACCTGGGCGGGCGAGAACGCGATGGTCTCGGCGAAGGCGTCCACGGCCGCGGCCAGCGGCGCGATTTTGGGAATCATGGCGCAGACGGAGTCGATATAGGCGTCCTTGCTGCCCGCTTCCGGCGGCAGGGCGTGGGCGCCGAGGAACGTTGTGACGACATCCACCTTGCGCCGCGCGGCCAGTTCGCGCGCCGCATGGAGCATGGCCGTCTCCGCCTCCAGCGACAGCCCGTAGCCGGACTTGATCTCGACGGTGGTGACGCCTTCGGCGAGCAGCGCGTCCAGCCGCGGCAGCGCCTGCTCGACGAGTTCGCCCTCGCTGGCGTCGCGCGTAGCCTGCACGGTGGAGGCGATGCCGCCGCCCGCGCGCGCGATCTCCTCATAGGTCGCGCCGCCCAGCCGCATCTCGAACTCGCGGGCGCGGTCGCCGGCATAGACGAGATGGGTGTGGCAGTCGATCAGCCCCGGCGTGATCCAGCGGCCCTGGCAGTCGATGCGCTCGGCCTTGGGGAAGGCCGGCGCCGCCATGGCCGGGCCGGCATAGACGATGCGCTCGCCGTCCGCCGCCACGACGCCGATGCCGGCCGGCGCGTGTCCCGGCCGCGCGGTGAAGAGACGTGCATTGTGCCAGACGCGCATTCTTGCCCATTCTTGCCCTGGGGCCATCGAACGTCTCTTATGTAGTCCATGTCGCTCTGGTTCGGAACCGCGCTGCTGCCGGATGGCTGGGCCGCCGATGTGCGGATCGCCATAGCACAGGGCCGCATCGCGCGGATCGAATCGGGCGTCGCGGCGCAGGCCGGGGACGAGCGCCATGCCATCGGCCTTCCGGGCCTGTGCAATCTGCATTCGCACGCCTTCCAGCGCGGCATGGCCGGGCTCGCCGAGAGGCGCGGTCCGGCCCACGACAATTTCTGGACCTGGCGGGAGGTGATGTACCGCTTCCTCGACCGGCTCTCGCCGGAGGACGTGGAGGACATCGCGCTGCTGGCCTATGTCGAGATGCTGGAGACGGGCTTCACCCGCGTGGGCGAATTCCACTATCTGCACCACGATCCGCGGGGCGCGCCCTATGCCGACATCGGCGAGCTGGCGGCACGCATCGCCGCCGCCGCGCAGCAGGCGGGCATCGGGCTCACGCTGCTGCCCGTCTTCTACGCGCACGCCAATTTCGGCGGCGCGCCGCCCGCGCCGGGCCAGCGCCGCTTCATCAATTCGGTGGACGGCTTCGCCGCCTTGATGGAAAGGAGCGCCGCTTCCATCGCCTGCCTCGAAGGCGCGAACATCGGCGTGGCGCCGCACAGCTTGCGCGCGGTGACGGCGGAGGAACTGGCGCGCATCGCGCCGCTGGCCGGGGGCGGGCCGGTGCACATCCACGCCGCGGAGCAGACCGGGGAGGTCGAGGATTCCCTCGCCTGGTCCGGCGCGCGCCCGGTCGAATGGCTGCTCGATCACGCCGCCATCGACGCGCACTGGTGCCTGGTGCATGCGACCCACATGACCGCGGGCGAGACCGGGCGCCTGGCGCGGTCCGGCGCGGTGGCGGGGCTTTGTCCCGTCACCGAAGCCAATCTCGGCGACGGCGTGTTTCCGGCGGAGGCCTTTCTCGATGCCGGCGGGCATTTCGGGATCGGCACCGACTCCAACGTCCTGATCGGCGCGGCGGGCGAGCTGCGCGCGCTGGAGTATGCGCAGCGCCTCGCCCGGCGCGCGCGCAATCTCATCCCGCGGGAGGCGGGCCGCTCGACCGGGCGCGAACTCTTCGGCCGGGCGCTCGAAGGCGGGGCGCGCGCGCTCGGCCGCGAGGCGGGCGGCCTCGGCGAGGGCGCCCCGGCCGACCTCGTGAGTCTCGACGGCACGGACGTTTCGCTCGCCGGCCGTTCCGGCGATGCGATTCTCGACAGCTGGATCTTCGCCGGCGCGCGAATCGATTGCGTCTGGCGCCACGGCCGCAAGGTCGTGGCCGGCGGGCGCCACCGCATCCGCGACGCCGCCGAGGCGCGCTACCGGGCCGCGATGGCGCGGATTCTGTCCTGACGCTTCCTCCCCCCGGGAGCGGGGGAGGTGGATGGCGAGCGCGTAGCGCGAGACAGACGGAGGGGGCGTGTCAGTGCCGACGGGCGAAGCTCACCTTCTCCACCGCCGTCCCCCTCCACCGGCTTCGCCGGTCCCCTCCCCCGCTCTCGCGGTGGAGGAAGTGTGGGGGCCCGAATCGGATCAATATGCGTTTGACTGACGGGGAGGGGACCCCGCCTTCATGCTAAGACTTCGTCCATGGTGAGGAATTTCCAGGTCCACCTGCCGGTGGAGAACCCGGCGGTCGTGCGCCTCGAGACGCGCGGCGGCAAGGCGCGCCTGGTGGCGACGGGCGACTGGACCATGCCGGAAGTCCCCCGGCTCGATTCGGAGCTCCGCCGCCTGGACTACGGCGATGCGCGCGAGGCCGACATCGACGGCGGCGGGATCAAGGCGCTCGACAGCGCCGGCGCCTGGCTCCTCCTGCGCTCCAAGCGCGAGATGGAAGACGGCGGCGTCCGCGTCGCCTCCTTCGCGATGCCGCCGCGCTACGCGCCGCTGCTCGAGACCATGGAGCGCGAGCACAAATCGCCGCCGGTGACCCACGATCGCGAGGGCGGGCTGATGGGCCTGCTCCTGCGCACCGGGCAGGGCACGGTGCAGGCGCTGCGCCAGGGCTACGATCTCGTCGGCTTCCTCGGGCGCATCACGGTGGAGACCTGGGAGGCGATCCTGTCGCCGCGGCGCGAATTGCCGTGGCCCGCCTTCGTCCACCAGATCGAGGAGACCGGCGTCACGGCGCTGCCCATCGTGGGCATGCTCGCCTTCCTGCTGGGCGTGGTGCTCGCCTACCAGGGCGCCGACCAGCTGCGCCGCTTCGGGGCGGAGATCTACACCATCGATTTCCTCGGCGTCGGCTTCCTGCGCGAATTGGGCGGGCTCGTCACCGCCATCATCATCGCCGGCCGCTCGGGCTCGGCCTTCACCGCCCAGATCGGCACCATGCGCGTCAACGAGGAGACCGACGCCATGCAGACCATCGGCCTCAACATCGCCGAGGTGCTGGTGCTGCCGCGCGTGCTGGGGCTGGTGATCGCGCTGCCGCTGCTGACGTTCTACGCCGACGTGGTCGGCATCGTCGGCGGCATGGTGATGACCTATTTCGACCTCGGCATCACCATCCCCGCCTTCATGCGCGAGCTGCAGGGCGCGATCAACTTCAACACGCTGATGGTGGGCCTCATCAAGGCCCCGGTCTTCGCCTTCGTCATCGCGCTGGTCGGCTGCTTCGAAGGCATGCGGGTCGAGCGCAACGCCGACAGCGTGGGCAAGCTCACCACCCGCTCGGTGGTGGAATCCATCTTCCTGATCATCGCGCTCGACGCGATGTTCTCCATCGTCTTCTCGGTGCTGAAGATATGAGCGGGTTCTTCCAACCTCCCCCTTGCGGGGAGGTCGAAAAAGCGAAGCTTTTTCGGGTGGGGCGCCCCCACCCGAAAAACCCCTGCGCTTCGCTTCGGGATTTTTCGACCTCCCCGCGAGGGGGAGGTCACGGTATGGCGTCATGAGCGGGACCGGCACCAAAGACCCCGTCGTCATCCGCGTCCGCGGGCTCGTCAACGGGTTCGGCGGGACGGTGATCCACGACCATCTGGACCTGGACGTGAAGCGCGGCGAGGTGCTGGGCGTGGTCGGCGGCTCGGGAACCGGAAAATCGGTGCTGCTGCGCTCCATCATCGGGCTCAACAAGCCGCTGGAAGGCTCGATCAAGGTGTTCGGCCAGGAGACGGTCGGCATGGACACCGAGGAACTGCGCGGATTGCAGCTGCGCTGGGGCGTGCTGTTCCAGGAAGGCGCGCTGTTCTCCTCCCAGACCGTGGCGCAGAACATCCAGGTGCCGATGCGGCGCTGGACCAGCATGTCGCAATCGCTGATGGACGAGCTGGCGGCCCTGAAGCTCACCATGGTCGGCCTGCCGCCGGACGCGGCGAGGAAATTCCCCTCCGAGCTTTCCGGCGGCATGAAGAAGCGCGCGGGCCTGGCGCGCGCGCTGGCGCTCGATCCGGAGCTGCTGTTCCTCGACGAGCCGACGGCAGGCCTCGATCCGATCTCGGCCGCCCAGTTCGACGAGCTGGTCAAGAGCCTGCAGGAGAGCCTGGGCCTCACCGTCTTCATGGTCACCCACGACATCGATACGCTGCGCGCCACCACCGACCGCATCGCGGTGCTGGTGAAGAAGGGCATGAAGGTAGGGACCATCCAGACCCTGATGAAGGACAGCGATCCCTGGATCCACGAATATTTCTCCGGCCCGCGCGGACGCGCGGCGCTGGACGCCTGAGGAGACGAGAGCCATGGAAACCAAGGCCAACTACGTGGCGGTCGGCGCCTTCGTGCTGATCCTGGTGCTGGGCGGGGTGATCGCGCTGCTCTGGCTGGCGGGGGCGCAGTACAGCGAGGAGTACGCCTACTACCGGACCTATTTCACCGGCAGCGTGACCGGGCTGGGCGAGGGCACGGCGGTGCGCTACAACGGCATCCAGGTCGGGCGCGTCTCCAAGCTCACCTTCGATCCCAACGATCCCAAGCGCGTGGTCGTCAATCTGCAGATCAATCCCGAGCTGCACATCCCCGACGATTCGGTGGCCTCCATCGCCAGCGAAGGGCTGACCGGTGGCTCCTATGTCGAGATCGACGGCGGCTCCAAGGGCAGGCCCACGCTCAAGCCCTCGATGTTCGGGGCGCCGCCGGTGATCAATTCCAAGCCGTCGACGCTGCAGGAGCTGGAGCAGTCCGCGCCGCAGCTCGTCGCCAAGCTGAACGGCATCGCCGACAGGCTCAACAACGTGCTGAGCCCGCAAAACCAGGCGGCCATCACGCACACGCTGGCCAACCTGGATTCGATGACCACGGCCATCGCCCGCCACGACAAGGACATCGAGACCACGCTCACCAACGTCTCCAGCGCCACGGGCAAGCTCGACACCGATCTTTCCGACCTCCACGTCACGCTGACCAACGCCAACGGCGCGGTGACGAAGGTGGGCCGGCTTGCCGACGACGCCGACGCGGCCGTCAACGGCGCCGATATCGGCCAGCTCTCCGACCAGCTGCGTTCGCTGGCCGCCAGCCTGACGCGGCTGTCGAACCAGTTCTCCCACGAGCCCACGCGCCTCATCTACGGCGACCGCAGGAAGGGATACACCCCGCCATGACCACGACACCGATCACGATGCCCGCGACCTCGCGGCGCGCGTTCCTCGCCTCGGCGGCCACCCTCGCGCTCGCCGGCTGCGGCAGCCTGTTGTCGCCGTCCAATCCGCCCAACCAGATCTACGTGCTCGATCCCCCCTTCTCGGCGATCCCCGGGCCGGCGGTGGATTGGGCGCTGGTGATCACGCAGACCGACGTGCCCAGCGTCTACGACACAGAGCGGCTCGCGCTGAAGCGCAACGAGACCATGGACTACTACGCCAACACCCAGTGGACGGACTCCACGCCGCGGCTGCTGCAGTCCCTGATGGTGGAGGCGTTCGAGAAGAGCGGGCGCATCCAGGGCGTGGCGCGCGACACCGGCGGCGTGCATGGCGACTTCATCCTGGCGCCGGAGCTGCGCCATTTCGAGGCGCTCTACGACCAGGGCGACGGCGCGCCGCGGATCGACGTCAACATCGTGGTCAAGCTGCTGTCGCTGCCGCGCCGCGAGGTGCTGGCGACGCATGACGCCTTCCAGCGCGTGCGCGCCGGCGCCAACAGCGTGCCGGCCGTGGTCCAGGCCTTCAACCAGGCCACCGGCGCCGCCATCGAGGACATCGTGCAATGGACGCTGGGCGCCGGGACGACGCAGGCCCCGGCGCCGGACGCCGGCCCGGCGCCCGCGCCCCCGATGCACCGCCGCCGCCACCGGCCGCGATGACGCAACGGCCCGAAAGCCGGCGGATGCGCCCCGCCTGCCGGGCTTTGCCACCCCGATGACGCTCCTGTAACAAACCGCATGGCCGACGCGAAAACCTCTTCCGGGGCGAAGGACGGCGCCCGGGAAACCGAATGGGCCGGGCTGATGCGCGCGGGCCTGGCCGGTGACGACGCGGCCTATCGCAAGCTCCTCGAAAGGCTTGCGCCGGTCCTGCGCGTCATCGCGCGGCGCGGCCTGTCGCGCGCGGGCTCCGCCGACATCGAGGACGTGGTGCAGGAGACACTTTTGGCGATTCACCTGAAGCGCCATACCTGGATGACCGATCAGCCCTTCAAGCCGTGGCTGAACGCGATCGCGCGCCACAAGCTGATCGACGTCCTGCGCCGCAAGGGCCGCCGCGGCGAGGTGCCCATCGACGGCCTGGAGGATGCGCTGCCCGGCGAGTCCGGGGCGGTGGAAACCTCGCAGGGGGAACTGGCCCGGCTGGTCGCGCGGCTCGAGGGCCGCCAGCTCGAGGTGGTGCGCGGCATCTCGCTGGGCGGGGACAGCATCGCCGAGACGGCCGCCAGGCTCGGCATGAGCGAGGGAGCGGTGCGGGTGACGCTGCATCGGGGGCTGAAGAAACTCTCCGAACTGTTCCGGGGCGCGCCATGAGCACGGAAAATCTCATCGCCGCGCTCGCCGCGGACAGGAGCCGGGGGATGAAGCCGGGGCGCGCGCTGGCGGCCGCGGCGGCCGCCGGCATCGCCGCCACGGCGATCGTCTTCTTCGCCTTCGTCCATCCGCGGCCGGATTTCATGCCGGCGATGCACAGCTGGCGCTTCGTGACGAAGTTCGTGCTCGCCTTCGCGCTGGCGGCGAGCGCGTCGGCGCTGGTGCTGCGCGCCGGCCGCCCCGACGACGGGCATGGCGCACGCGATCGTCTGCTGTGGATCGCGCCCGCCATGCTTTTCGCGGCACTGGTTGTGGAGCTGTTCAGCCTCGCGCCGGACGAATGGACTGCGCGCTGGATCGGCCACAACGCCACGATCTGCCTGCGCCTGATCCCGCTGCTTTCGCTTGCGCCGCTCGCGGCCCTGCTGCTCGCGCTGCGCGGGGCCGCTCCGGCGATGCCGGCGCGCGCCGGCGCGCTGGCGGGGCTCGCGGCCGGCGGCATCGGCGCGCTGTTCTACGCGGCGCACTGCTTCGACGATTCGCCGCTCTTCGTCGCCACCTGGTACACCATCGCCATAACGTTCGTGACGCTTCTGGGCGCGTGGATCGGCAGCCGCGTGCTGCGCTGGTGAGGCGGCGAATTTCCGCTTTGCGAATTTCCGGTATGGCGCTAGCTTCGCTGCCGCGCGCGGCTTCGGGGGAAGGCGCGGGCATCCGCGTGGGAGCGTTGGGCGCGGATTTCATCAACAGACCCGAACAAGGGCATGCATGTCACCGCGTTTGTCTGGCGTAAGTAGCGAAGCCGATCCGCAGATTCTCGAACATCCGGTCCTCAGGTTCCTGAGGGACTATTGGGAGGCCAAGCGCGCGGGCCGCAAGATGCCCGCGCGCGCCGACATCCGGCCTTCGGAAATGAAGGAGCATCTCGGCTGGGTGATCCTGGTCGATGCGCTGGCGGATTTCGCGGACTTCCGGTACCGCATGATCGGCTCGCGGGTGTCGCAATATTTCCTGCAGGATTCCACCGGCAGGACGGTGCGCGAGGCCTTCGCGCCCTATGGCGAGGCCGCGGTCAACGCGGTGGTGGCCGTGCACCGCAAATGCGCCCGCGACCAGGTGGTGCTGCGCTCCTTCGGCGGCGCGGGGTGGCTCGGACGCTCCTTCCTCGACTTCGACTCCCTGTACCTGCCGCTGTCGGAGGACGGGGTCACGGTCAACATGATCCTGAGCTGCTTCACCTTCGACCAGGCGGCGCTGATCAGGGCGCGCGGGTAGGCTGCCCGTCCTAAGTGCTTGGCGGGATTGCGGTTTGGGGCCTATCTTTGCATTCGATGGAGTTCGGGCGGGACGCTTCGCGCGAATTAATGTCGTCCCGCGCCCTGGCGCGGGCGGCAACCCGCTGGCAAGGCGTGCTGCTATAATGTAATTGCGCCGCGCCAACCTCGCGCCAACCCACGGAGCCATACCCCCGACATGAGTTTGCCGGGAGTCATATCCGCCCAGAACAAGCCTCCGGCCGATCCCATCCGGGCGGCGCTGGAGGCCAATGCGCGGCTGATCGCGGCGTGCTTCGCCATCGCCGCCGCCATGAGCATCCTGGCGCTGACCGTCTCCTTCTACATGCTGGAGGTCTACGACCGGGTGCTGAACAGCCGGAGCCTTTCGACGCTCCTGCTGCTCACCATCATCGCGGCGGGCGGCGTCTACGTGTATTCGGCGCTGGATTCGCTGCGCCTGCGCATCCTCATCCGCGTCGGCATGCGCGTGGCCAACCAGCTCAATGCCCATGTGCTGCGCTCGATGATCGCGCTGTCGGCGCAGGCGGGCGGCGCGGTGGCGCGCCAGGGCCTGCGCGACATCGACACGGTGCGCAATTTCATCGGCAGCCCCGGGCTCGCCGCCCTCATCGACGCGCCGTTCCTCCTCGTGTTCCTGCTGGTGCTGTTCTACCTGCACTGGGCCTATTTCCTCATCGTGCTGGTCGGCGGCGGGATCATCATCTTTCTGGCGGTGCTCGACCAATGGCTCACCAGCCGCACGCTGACGAGCTCGATCAGCGCCACCATCCGCGCCCACCAGTTCGCCGAGGACGGGTTGCGCAACGCCGACCTGCTCGAAGGCATGGGCGTCTCCACCACCTTCGTGGGCCGCTGGCGCGACCAGTGGATCGAGTCGCTGCGGCTGAGCCTTCAGTCTTCCGACAAGGATTCGGTGATCACCGGCATCTCGCGGGGCACGCGCCAGTTCATCCAGGTGGCGCTGCTCGGCACCGGCGCGCTCCTGGTGCTGATGTTCCATGCCTCCGGCGGCGTGATGATCGCGGCCTCCATCATCGGCGGGCGGGCGCTGGCGCCGATCGAGACCATGGTGTCGACCTGGAAGAGCGTCACCGCCGCGCGCCTTGCCCGCGGGCGCATCCTGGAGATTCTGCGCCGCGCCCCCAGGCGCGAGGAAGGCATGCCGCTGCCCGCGCCGCAGGGCCGCATCAATGTCGAGCGCGTCAGCTACGCCCCGCCCGGCGCGCGCAAATACATCGTGGCCGGCGTGAGCTTCAATCTCGAGCCCGGCGAATCCTGCGGCGTGATCGGGCCTTCGGCCTCCGGCAAGTCGTCGCTGATGCGCCTGCTGGTCGGCGCCTGGCCGCCCGCCTCCGGAAACGTGCGGCTGGACGGCGCGGACATCTATGGCTGGCCGCGCGCCGAGCTCAGCCCCTATATCGGCTACCTGCCGCAGGACGTGGAGCTCTTCGGCGGCTCGGTGCGGGAGAACATCGCCCGCCTCGCCGAGGGCGATCCGGAACTGGTCGTCGCCGCCGCGAAACTCGCGGGCGCCCATGAGATGATCCTGGCGCTGCCCAACGGCTACGACACCGACATCGGCGAGAGCGGCGCCAAGCTCTCCGGCGGCCAGCGCCAGCGCATCGGCATCGCGCGCGCGCTCTACGGCGATCCGCGCTTCGTGGTGCTGGACGAGCCCAACTCCAACCTCGACGCCGCGGGCGAGGAGGCGCTGCTGCATACGCTGATCGAGCTCAAGCGCCGCATGGCCACGGTGATCGTGGTGGCGCACCGCCCCAGCATCCTGGGCGCGGTGGACAAGATGCTGGCGCTGCGCGACGGGCAGGTCGAGGCCTTCGGCCCGCGCAACGAGGTCATCCAGAAATACACGCCGCGCCCGCAGCCGCCGCGGCCCAACGTGGTGCCCATCGGCGCCACCGCGCAGGCCATCGATCCGCGCCAGGACAAGCCGGCATGACGGACACCGGCCATCTTCCCGCCGAAACGGACGGCCAGGGCGCCGTGGACGACGCGGCCGCGAACGACGGCGACCGCGCCAATCTTCCCGTCCCGCGCTACAGCTTCGGCGGCGTGATGGCGCCGGCCTGGCACTGGATGAGGCTCGCCTTCGCCGGCCCCGACGTGCCCACGCCGGAGGACGAGCAGCTCACCTTCCTGCGCACCGGCCGGGTGGTGCGCATCGCGCTCTCCACCGTGGTGGTGTTCGTGTTCGGGGCGCTGGCCTGGGCGGCGTTCGCGCCGCTCGAAAGCGCGCTGATGGCGCCCGGCGTGCTGGTGGTGGAATCGCACAGGAAGGACATCCAGCACCTCGAAGGCGGGATCGTGAAGGAGATCTACGTCAAGGACGGCGACAGCGTGAAGGCCGGCCAGACGCTGATCAAGCTGGACGACACCCAGGCCCGCGTCCAGCTCGCCCTGCTGCAGGACGAGGCCGACGGCCTGGAGGCGCAGGAGGCGCGGCTCATCGCGCTGCGCGACGGCGACGATCACGTCAGCTTCCCGCCCGACCTGCTGGCCCGCCAGAACGACCCCAAGGTCGCCGAGGACATCCGCGGCGAGGAGAAGACCTTCGAGACCAAGCGCAGCTCGCTCACCGAGCAGATCGGCATCCTCAACCAGCGCAAGGGCGAGAACGGCAAGGTGATCTCCGGCCTCAAGGCCGAGCAGCAGGCGCTCGACACCCAGATCACGCTGATCAACGAGGAAGCCGGCAACGTCCAGCAGATGGTCGACAAGGGGCTGGAGCCGCTGCCCAGGCTGCTGGCGCTGCAGCGCCAGGCGGCGGACCTCACCGGCCAGCGCGGCCAGGTGCTCGAGAAGATGTCCCAGGTCGATCTCAACAACGGCGAGACCGACATCCAGATCGTCAACCTCAGGAGCCAGGCGCTGGACGACGAGCTGAAGGACCTGCGCGACGTGCAGTCCAAGCGCTTCGACCTGCAGGACCGCATCCAGGCCGCGCGCGACGTGCTCATGCGCACCAGCCTGACCACGCCGGTCAGCGGCAAGGTGGTCGACCTTTCGGTGCACACCCGCGGCGCCGTCATCAAGCCGGGCGAGACGGTGATGGAGGTCGTGCCGCAGAAGGACGCGCTCGAGGTCGAGGCCCATGTCCGCCCCGAGGACGCCGAATACGTCTATGCCGGCCAGGAGGCGAAGGTCACGCTCACCTCCTATCTCGCGCGCCGCCTGCCGCAGCTTTCCGGCCGCGTCGAGACCGTCTCCGCCGACCGGCTGACCGACCAGCGCACTGGCCAGGCCTATTTCGTGGCGGTGGTGAGCGTGGACCGCAACGAGCTCAAGCCCTTCCCCGACGTGCGCCTCATCCCCGGCATGCCCGCCCAGGTCGCCATCCAGACCGGCACCCGCACCGCCCTCGACTACTTCATCGAACCGATCCGCGACGTGATTCGCAACGGGATGAAGGAGCGGTAGCCGCGTCTTCCTCCCCCGCGTGAGCCCGCACGCGTCCTCCCCCGCGAGAGCGGCCCGCACGCTTTCTCCCCCGCGAGAGCGGCCCCGCGCTTCCTCCCCCGCGAGAGCGGGGGAGGGGGACCGGCGAAGCCGGTGGAGGGGGGACGGCGGTGGCGGGAGCCGGTTTCGTTCTTCACCACTGACACACCCCTTCCGTCTCGCGCGACTGCCGTCGCGCGATCCACCTCCCCCGCTCTCGCGGGGGAGGAAGCTCCGCCGAAGCGGGGTGAGGAAGGCGGAATGGCGGAAAACGGGGGTTTTTGGCGAGAAATATTCCTCTGCGAACCTCTTGTGTTCTACTGTGGGCTGTATTATATGCTCTCCAGCATCACACGCAGGAGTTTAGCCTTCCACTGACGGACGACCGCAAGACCAGACAGGCAAGGGCGCCCACTTGCGGGTGGCCCGCGCGGATTTCGAGGATCGACAGGCCGGAGGCGCCCCCAGGCGGAGGGCCTCAGATCGGCGCCCCTCCGGGGAGCGAGGCTAGGGTGTTTGCACCAGAGGTGGCCCGGGCATCACAGCTACCGGATCGAAGGCGTCGGGGCGAAGATCCCTTCTTCCGCATGAAAGCCGTGGAGATCCCGGAAGGGCGATGTGGCTGGCGAGTTAAACTGCGTCACGTCACCGGCCCCAGGGGATTCACCCCAAAGCCCTGGCCCATCCCAACGGTCCAGGGCTTTGGTGTGTCTTCCCTTATCCTCCCCCGCGAAGCGGGGGAGGTGGATCGCGCCGCGCAGCGGCCGCGAGACGGAGGGGGTGAGTCCGCGGAAGATCGAGGCGCCAATAACCTCCCCCTTGTGGGGAGGTCGAAAAATGCGAAGCATTTTTCGGGTGAGGGGAGTGGTGCTGTGCTGTCTCCACCGCGCCCCTCACCCGAAAAATTCATCGCTGCGCTCGAATTTTTCGACCTCCCCACAAGGGGGAGGTTATAGTTTGAGCAACCCGCCATTGGAGCCTTCGCGTGCCCATCCGAAACCGCATCACCGAAATGCTCGGTGTGGAGCATCCCATCGTGCAGGCGCCGATGGGCTGGATCGCCCGCGCGCAGCTCGCCAGCGCGGTGTCCAACGCGGGCGGGCTGGGGATCATCGAGACCTCGTCCGGCCGGCTGGACGAAGTGCGCGAAGAGATCAGGAAGATGCGCACGCTCACCGCCAAGCCCTTCGGGGTGAACGTCGCGCTCGCCTTCGTGCGCGATCCCTCCATCGTGCAATTCGTGATCGACCAGGGCGTGAAGTTCGTCACCACCTCGGCGGGCGATCCGCGCAGGATCGTGGGCCCGCTCAAGGAGGCGGGGCTCACCGTGTTCCACGTGGTGCCGTCGCTCAAGGCCGCGCTGCGCGCCATCGAGGCGGGGGTGGACGGGCTCGTCGTCGAGGGCGGCGAGGGCGGCGGCTTCAAGAACCCGCGCGAGGTCGCCACGATGGTGCTGCTGCCGCTGGTCTGCGAGAAGACCGGCGTGCCGGTGATCGCCGCCGGCGGCATCGTCGACGGCCGCACCATGGCCGCGGCGTTCGCGCTCGGCGCGGAAGGCGTGCAGATGGGCACGCGCATGGTGTCGAGCGCGGAGTCGCCGGTGCACATCAACTGGAAGAATTCCATCCTCGCCGCGGAGGAGACCGGCACCGTGTTCCTCAACCGCTTCGGGCCGGGGCCCGCGCTGCGGGCGCTGCGCACCGAGCGGACGGCGCGGCTGGAGAAGGAGCCCGGGCCGAACATCATGGGCGAGTTCGGCACCGCGCTCGATCTCTATTTCGGCGGCGACATGGAGGCGTCCATCGCGCTCTCCGGCCAGGTGGCGGGGCGCATCGACGCGATCAAGCCGGTGAAGCAGATCATCGACGAGGCGGTGAGGGAGTTCGAGGAAACGATCCGCGCATTGTCGGGCAAGTACAAACTCTGACGCAGCCCGTGCCCGCGCATCCGGGCAGAGGAACAGGAAGGTGGCGAATGGCGCTTCTCAACCGCGACGGCGTGAACATCTACTACGAAGTGCACGGCCGCGGCCCCGCGATCCTGCTCACCCACGGCTATTCCGCCACCTCGCAGATGTGGGCCGGCCAGATCGCGCCGCTGTCGAAATCGCACACGCTGATCCTGTGGGACATGCGCGGCCACGGCCAGTCGGACTCGCCGGAGGATCCGTCGCTCTACAGCGAGGAAGCCACCGTCGCCGACATGGCGGCGCTGCTCGACCGGGCGGGCGCGAAGGACGCCATCGTCGGCGGCCTGTCGCTCGGCGGCTACATGTCGCTCGCCTTCAACCTCGCGCATCCCGGGCGCACCCGCGCGCTGCTCATCGTCGACACCGGCCCCGGCTTCCGGAACGACGCGGCGCGCGAGGACTGGAACGTCTATGCCCGCAAGAACGCCGATCGCTTCGAGCGCGAGGGCATGGACCAGCTCAAGTCCCAGAGCCCGGAGCGCGCCGGCGCCCGCCACCGCTCGGCGAAAGGCCTGGCGCTGGCCGCGCGCGGCATGCTCACCCAGCGCGACGCGCGCGTCATCGACTCGCTGCCGCGGATCGCGGTGCCGTCGCTGGTGATCGTGGGCGCCAACGACACCGGCTTCCTGAAAGCCGCCGATTACATGGAAGCAAGGATCCCCGGCGCGCGGAAAACGGTGATCGCGGACGCGGGCCACGCCGCGAACATCGACCAGCCGGACGCGTTCAACGCGGCGGTCATGGCCTTCGTCGACGCGCTGTGAAACGGCAAATCGTTCCCGGGTTCCCCGCGCGGCCGGCGGGGATCGAATTCGCGCGCCGCAAGTTAACAATTCGCACTCACAAACAGCGCGTTCCGAATGCCGCGTCTTCGCAATCTCACGCCGGGCCCGCCGCCCGATCTCGTCGTCAGGCGCCTGTCGCGTTTCGCGGCGCTGAACGAGAGCGAACGCGCGCTCCTGCGGTCGATCACCGTGGTCACGCGCGACGTCGGTCCCGGCCAGAGCCTGGTGGCAGAAGGCGACCGGCTGGACACGCCGTGGCTGCTGCTGGCCGGCTGGGCCTGCCGCATGCGCGGCTTCCCCGACGGGCGGCGCCAGATCTTCGAGTTCATCCTGCCGGGGGAGATGTACGGGCTGTGCCTCAGGCCGCTCGCGGTCTCGCTGTCGACCATCGTCACGCTCACCGCGGCCACGATCAGCGACGCGATGCCCCTGCGCGAGGTGCTGCTCGGCCGGCCGCAGGCCTATCCCAATCTCGCCGCGGCGCTGCATTGCACCGCCGCGCTGGACGAGGCGCATCTTCTCAACCAGCTGATCCGCATCGGCCGGCAATCGGCCTTCGAGCGGTTGGCGCATCTGATCCTGGAATTGCGCGAGCGGCTTTCGATGGTGGGGCTTGCCGGCGCCGACACGATTCCGCTGCCGCTGACGCAGGAGATGCTGGCCGACGCGCTCGGCCTCTCGATCGTGCATCTCAACCGGACGCTCCAGCAGCTGCGCCGCGAGAACCTCATCGCCTTCAAGAGCGGCGTGCTGCGCCTCATCCAGCCCGACCGCCTGATCGAGATCGCCGACTTCCGCCCGCCCCAGGTGATCAAGGCGGCGGCATAGCACCGTCCGGAATCGCGTTTCCCCCGCGGCCCCGAGCTCCCGAATTCCCGCGTCCTCAGCTCGCCACGAACAGGATCGGGCCCGTCCAGTCGCGCATCAGGGCGGCGGCGGTGTTGCCGAAGAAGAGCACTTCGCCGGGCCGCTTGTTCACCCCCATCACGATCAGGTCGTGCTTCGGCGCCACGCGCGCGATGGGCCGGCCCGCGGCGCGGTCCGACGCCACGGCGGTCTGGATGTCGAGATCGTAGCGCGCGGCCAGCCGCACGATGTCCTTCAGCACGGCCTCGGCGTTGCGCCGCGCGGCGCCGCTGCGGCCCCCGCCATTCTCCGCCGAGACGTAGAGCGCGGTCGCCCCCGCGCCGCAGGCCCGCGCCAGCACGAAGGCGGTCTCCGCGCCGCGCCGCGAAACGTCCGTGCCGTTCACCGGCACCAGGATGCGCGCGCCGCCGTCGAGGAATTCCGCCGCCGGGCAATCCTCGCACACCAGCACCGCCAGGGGCCCGTCGAAATCGCCGGCGATGCGGCTCAGCCGCGGCGAGATTTCGCCCGCGCGGTTGCGGCTGCCCGCCGTGCCCAGGAACATCAGGCCGAAGCCCTTGCGCGCGGCCTCGGCCACTTTGTCGCCCGGCGTGCGGCCCTTGACCTCGCGGGAGATATCGACCTTGCGGGGCTTTTCCTCCTCGGCGGTTTCGGCGGCCGCGGCGGCGCTCTCCTTCGCGCTGTCCTTGATGACGCGCTCGTGGCCTTCCCCGGCGGCATCCGCCTTCCTGGCGGATTTCGCGATCTCCACGATGCCGATGGGCATGCCGCGCGATCCCGCCACCGCCCCGGCGATGCGCGCGGCGATCTTCCCGGCCGCGCTGTCGTCGACCGCCAGGAGGACGCGCTCGAGCTTGGGGATGAAGCCCTTCTCGTCGAGCGCCTCGCGCTCCAGCCGTTCCTTCTCGCTCTTGCCGAGCGGCAGCCTGGCCAGCGCGCGGCGCAGCATGGGCGGCATGGCGGTGGTGGTGACCAGCGCCATGGTGACGATCATGGTGAAGAGGTTTTGCGTCAGCGCGCCCATCGACAGGCCGATCGAGGCCACGATGACCTCGGTCGAGCCGCGCGCGTTCATCCCGCAGCCCAGCGCCAGCGCCTCGCCGTTCCTCAGCCCGCCGAGCTTGCCGCCCAGGAAGGCGCCGGAGAACTTGCCCAGGCTCGCGATGACGATCAGCCCCAGCGTCAGGAGCAGCATCGCCGGATCGCGCAGCACCGTCAGGTCGGCGCTGATTCCCGAAAGCCCGAAGAACACGGGCATGAACAGGGCGGTGATCACCCCGCGCAGCTGTTCGTCGATGTGCCTGGTCAGGATCGGGGATTCGCCCACCAGCACCCCCGCCACGAACGCGCCAAGCACGCTTTGCACGCCGATGGCCGAGGTGATCAGCGCCATGGAGCCCATGATCACCAGGATCGTGGTCACCACGGCGAACTCGCTTTCGAAGGTGTCGTTGGCCCAGCGGATGAGCGCGAAGACGATGCGCCGCCCGAAGGTGAGGCTCAGCACCAGGAAAGCGGCGATGCCGGCGGCGATCCGGGCGATCGAGGCGAGGCCGGGCGCGCCGGATTCCGCGATGCCCAGCGTCACCGCCACGATGATCCAGCCGATGGAGTCCTCCAGGATGGCGGACGCCACGATGATCTGGCCGAGATTGCGGCGCATGAAGTTCATCTCCCGCACCACCATCGCCACGATCTTGATGGAGGAGATCGACAGCGCCGTGCCCAGGAACAGCGCCGTCACCAGGCGGTGTCCGGCGTCGGGCAGGATGGATTGCGGGACGAATTCGCCCAGCGCGAACCCCAGCGCGAAAGGCACCGCGATGCCGGCCAGCGAAACCGTGACCGCCGCGCGCCCCACCTTCCGCACCAGCTTGAGGTCGGTCTCCATGCCGGTGAGGAGCAGCAACAAGAGGATGCCGAGCTTCGACAGCCCGTCGATCATCGCCTTCTGCGCCGGCGCGGACGGGAAGAGGAATCTCTCCGCGCCCGGCCAGAGCGCACCGAGGACGGAATGCCCCAGCAGGATTCCGGCAAGCAGCATGCCCATCACCGAGGGCTGGCCCAGCCGCACCATGGCCTCGCCGAGGAGCCGGCCCGCCGCGAGCAGGAGCACGATCTCCGCCACGAAGGCCGCTTCGCCCGTCGGCGGGAGCGGCGCGGCCGCGCCCGCGGCCGCCGCGGGTCCCGCGAGCCCGAACATGGCCGCTGCCGCAGCCATGACGGCGAGCCACATGGCATTGGCCCGCATTCCGTTCCTATACTGCATGCATCCGGCGCCCGGTTGCCCTCAATTGCAAAACGCACGAGACGGCGGAAGTTCCCGGGAAAAGGGGAAAGCATGAATACGAAGGACGCCCATCCCGCCACCATCGCGGCCCAGGCGCTGGGCTGGGTGGAGGAAGCGAGCAAGGCGGTGTCGCCGGGCATCCCGATGTCGTCCACCTATGTGCGCGACGTGGACAACGGCTATCGCTCCGGGCGCATCTATGCCCGCGCCGACAATCCGGCCTACGACCAGCCGCAGGCCGTGCTGGCCGCGCTGGAGAAGGGCGCCGATGCGATGCTGTTCTCCTCCGGCGTCGCGGCGGCCACCGCGTGCTTCCTGGCGCTCGAGCCGGGCGATCACGTGGTGGCGCCCAAGGTGATGTACTGGTCGCTGCGCAACTGGCTCATGAACTACGCGCGGCAATGGGGCCTCGATGTCGAGCTGGCCGACATGACCGACATGGCCGCGCTGAGATCCGCCATGCGTCCCGGCAAGACCAGGCTCGTGTGGCTGGAGACGCCGTCCAATCCGCTGTGGGAAGTCACCGACATCGCGGCGGCGGCGGAGATCGGGCGCGGCGCCGGCGCGCGCCTCGCCGTGGATTCCACCGTCGCCACTCCCGTGCTGACCCGGCCGCTCGAACTGGGCGCGGACATCGTGATGCATTCGGCCACGAAATACCTCAATGGCCATTCCGATCTCGTCGCCGGCGCGCTCGTCACGCGCGCGGAGGATGCGTACTGGGAGCGGCTGAAGACGATCCGCGTGCAATTGGGCGCCATCCTGGGCGCGGTGGAGGCATGGCTGCTGTTGCGCGGCATGCGCACGCTCTATCCGCGGGTGCGGACGGCCTGCGCCTCCGCGCAACGCATCGCGGAACACTTCGCGCATCACCCGGCGCTGGTGGAGGTCCTCTATCCCGGCCTGCCGGAATTCCGCGGCCACGATATCGCCGGGCGCCAGATGCGGGGCGGCTTCGGCGGCATGCTCTCCATCCGGGTGAAAGGCGGCGAGCAGGCGGCCGTCGGCGCGGCGGCGAAGATCAAGGTGTGGAAGCGCGCCACCTCGCTCGGCGGGGTCGAGAGCCTGCTCGAGCACCGTGCCTCGGTCGAGGGCGCCAACTCGCCATGCCCGCCCGATCTGTTGCGCCTCTCCGTGGGCCTGGAAGAAACCGGCGATCTCATCGCCGACCTCGAGCGCGCGTTGAAGCCGTGAGGCCGGTGCTTTTCGCGGCCATGCTCGCGGCGCTGCCCGCATTCGCCCAGCAGGAGGTCGTGACGGTGACCGGCACGCGGCTGCCGGGCGGCACCATCGACCCGGACAAGCTGCCCGGCCAGACGCAGAGCCTGTCCGTCTCCAGCCTGTCGAAGGACCGCCAGACGGACGTGCTGCCCAATCTGGTGGCCGGCCGGTTGCCCGGCGTATCGCTGAGCGACGAGCAGGGAAGCCCGTTGCAGCCCGACTTCGTCTATCGCGGCTTCAAGGCGTCGCCGATCTCCGGCGTGGCGGAAGGGCTCGCGGTCTACCAGAACGGCACGCGCATCAACGAAGCCTTCGGCGACGCGGTGAACTGGGACCTCGTGCCCGAATTCGCGGTCGACCGCTTCACCCTGCAAAGCGGCAATCCCGCGCTGGGCCTCAACGCGCTGGGCGGCGCCGTCGCGCTCGACATGAAGGACGGATTCAGCGCCACCGGCACGCATGCGCAAATCTCGGCCGGCTCCTTCGGCAGCGTCACCGGCGACGCGGAATATGGCGGCCGTTTCGGCGATTTCGGCGTCTATCTCGGTGTCGGCGGCATGCATGACGGCGGCTTCCGCGACCGCTCGGCGAGCAATTTGCGCCAGGCCTATGCGGACATCGGATACGAGGCGGGGCGGGCGACGCTGCACCTGTCGCTGTCCGCCGCGAACGACAAGATCGACGCCGCCGGCCCCACGCCCATCCAAATGCTGGAGGCCGACCGCAAGTCCATCTTCACCCATCCGCAATCCATGGCGAACAAGGCGGAGCTCGCGCAGTTGCGCGGGACCTATCGCCCGTCGCCGGATTTCCTGCTCACCGCAAGCCTCTACTACCGGCACTTCTCGCAAGGCCTGGTCGACGGCAACACCACCGATGTGAAGGCCTGCGGCAACGATCCGTCCGAGTTCTGCCTGGAAGGCGACGGCGATTTTCCAGGCGATGCGCTCTACGACCGAAACGGCAATCCCGTGCCGGTGAGCGCGTTGCCCGCGGGCGCGACGCCGGGCGAGACGGATTTCTCGCGCACCGGCAGCCACGCCATGGGCGTCGCGCTGGAGCTGTCGTCGAAGCGCGATGCGTTCGGCCATGGCAACGATTTCGCCGCGGGCGCGAGCTACGACCGCGGCCGCACCGCCTACGGCGCGTTCGGCGAACTCGGTGCGCTCCTGCCGACGCTCGAGGTCGTGGGTTCGGGCGTGATCATCGACCAGGCGACGAGCCCCACCGCGTCGCCGCCGCTCGAGCAGCCCGTCGATATCCGGGCCACCAACGCATATGCGGGGCTCTATCTGATCGACGCGTTCGACCTCACCGCGCGCTGGACCGTGACGCTGAGCGGCCGCTACAACGCAGCCCACGTCGCGCTCGCCGACCGCATCGGCTCCGGCCTCAACGGCCATCACGACTATTCGCGCTTCGATCCCGGCGCCGGCGCCACCTACAGGCTGCCGGGCGCCACCTTCTATCTCGGGTATTCGCAAACCAACCGCGCGCCGACGCCGGGCGAGCTCTCCTGCGCCGATCCCACCTCGCCGTGCATCCTCGACACCTTCCTGGTGGACGATCCGCCGCTGAAGCAGGTCGTGGCGCGCACCTGGGAGACGGGCCTGCGCGGGGCGTTCGACCCCAGAGTCGACTGGAACGTGAGCGTCTACCGCGCCGAGGTGTCGGATGACATCCTGCTGCTCGCCACGGCCGTGAACGGCTTCGGCTATTTCACCAATGCCGGCGAGACGCGGCACCAGGGCTTCGATGCGTCGCTCGGCTGGCACGAGGGACCGTGGCGGGCCGATCTCGCGTATTCCTTTCTCGACGCCACCTTCCGCGACGCGCTGGCGCTGTCCTCCAACAGCCCGGCGGCCGATGCGAACGGCCTGATCCATGTGGTCAAGGGCGATCGCATTCCGCTGATGCCGCGCAACCGCATCAGCGCAAGCCTGGACTATGCCGCCGCCCGCTGGGCGCTGGGCGCGCAGCTGCGCTGGCAGAGCGCGCAATATCTCGCCGGCGATGAATCCAACCGGGAGCCTCAAATCCCGGGTTACGCCACGGTCGGCCTGCATGGCGCCTACGAGATCGCATCCGGCGCGAGCCTCTTCGCCGAAGTCGAAAACCTCTTCGACCGGAAGTACTTTACCTACGGCGCGTTCGCCGATCTCGACGGCTTGCCGCCGAATTTCTCGCTCTCCGATCCGCGCACCTTTTCCCCCGCTCCCGGACGGTTGATCTACGGGGGCTTGCGGCTGTCGCTCTAGCGTCGCACTCTCGCGCCCGCTGTGGGAGGGAGTGTTTTCATGCCGAAGATCGCAACCGCCGCGCTGGCCGGCGCGGCCCTGCTCGCCTGCGCGGCGCTCGCCGCCGATGCGCCAAAGCCGCTTTACGGCGCCTGGGGACTCGACACCGCCGGCATGGATACGAAGGTCAAGCCGGGCGACGACTTCTTCGATTACGCCAACGGCACCTGGCTCGCCGGCCACACCATCCCCGCCGACAAGCCGGCCGTGTCGCTGCGCCTGGAGATGACCGACCGCACCGAAGCGCGCCTGCACGACATGATGGAGGCGGAGGCCGCCAGGGTCTCGCACCGGCCCGGCGATCTCGCGGGCAAGGTGGGCGCCTTCTACAAGGCCTTCATGGACGAGAAGGGGATCGAGGCCGCCGGCGCGAAGCCCATCGCGCCCGAGCTCGACAAGATCAAGTCCGCCAAATCGCGCGACGATCTGGCGGGCCTGCAGGGCGCGGGCGTGGACGATTTCTACGGCGAGCTCTTCGCCGTCTATTCCGACGTCGATCTCAAGAACACCGGCCGCTACGCGATCTATCTCTCGCAATCGGGTCTCGGCCTTCCGGACCGCGACTACTATCTCGAGAAAGGCTTCGCGGCGCAGAAGGCGGCCTATGCGGAATACGCCGCCACGCTGCTGAAGCTGGTGAACTGGCCGGACGCGGACGCGCGCGCCAGGGACGTCGTCGACTTCGAGACGAAGCTCGCGGCGGCGAGCTGGACCAGGGTGCAGGACCGCGATCCGGTCGCCACCTACAATCCCATGAGCGTGGACCAGCTTCAGAAGCTCACGCCCGGATTCGACTGGAAGGCCTATCTGGCGGCCGCGCAGCTTCCGGCGCTGCCCAGGGTGATCGTGGCGGAGAAGTCGGCCTTCCCGAAGCTCTCCGCGCTCTATGCCTCGACGCCCGTTCCGGTGCTGCAGGCCTGGCTCGCCGTGCACGTCGCGGACAATGCCGCGCCGTTCCTCGATAGCCGCTTCACCGGTGCGTATTTCAAGCTCCACGACCAGACGCTGGCCGGGCAGAAGCAGCAGCGCGTGCGCTGGAAACGCGCGGTGACGGCGGTGGCGGGCGGCGACTTCCTCGCCACCAACGGCTTCGGCGCCTGGGGCACGATGGGCTTCGGCGTGGGCCAGCTCTACACCGCGAAATATTTCGGCCCCGACTCCAAGGCCAAGATCGAGGCGCTGGTGCACAACCTGCTCGACGCCTATGCCGCGCGGCTGAAGAATGTCGACTGGATGAGCCCCGCGACAAAGGCGGAGGCGCTGAAGAAGCTCGAGACCTACACCATCAAGGTCGGATACCCCGACCATCCGCGCGACTATTCCAAGGTCGTCATCACCGACGACGACGTGACGGGCGACGTGCGCGCGGCGGCCGCGGCGGACTGGGCCTACTACACCGGGCGCCTCAACGATCCGGTCGACAAGCTCGACTGGGGCATGACGCCGCAAACCAACGACGCCTATAACGGCACGCTGCGCGACATCGTCTTCCCGGCGGGCATCCTGCAGGCGCCGGTGTTCGACGCCAATGCCGATCCCGCCATCAACTATGGCGCGGTGGGCGCCATCATCGGGCACGAGATGACGCATGGCTTCGACGACCAGGGCCGCAAGTTCGACGCCCAGGGCAATCTGCGCGACTGGTGGACCAAGGACGATGCCGCCAGGTTCGACGCCCGCGCCAAGCGCCTTGGCGCGCAGTACTCCCAATTCGCGCCGCTGGCGAACGATCCCAAGGTGCATGTCAACGGCGATCTCACCATGGGCGAGAACATCGCCGATCTGGGCGGGCTGACGCTGGCGCTGGATGCCTATCACGCCTCGCTGCACGGCAAGCCGGCGCCGGTGATCGGCGGGCTCACGGGCGACCAGCGCGTGTTCCTGGGCTGGGCGCAGGCCTGGCGCGGCAAGGTGACGGACGATTTCGTGCGCCGCCAGGTGGTGAGCGATCCGCACAGCCCGCGCCAGTTCCGCGTCAACGGCGTGGTGCACAACATCGATGCCTGGTACGCGGCGTTCGGCGTCAAGCCCGGGGACAAGCTCTACGTCGCGCCCAAGGACCGCGTGCATATCTGGTAGGGTCTCCGGAATGTGGACCCTGCTCGGCATCGCCGTGGTCGTCGCCGGCTTTGCGTTCCGCTTCAATCCGCTTCTGGTGATCGCCGCCGCCGCGGCGGTCACCGGGATCGCGGGCGGCATGCATCCGCTGGAGATCCTGGCGGCCTTCGGCAAGGCCTTCAACGACACGCGTTACATCAGCGCGGTGTTCGTGGTGCTGCCGGTGATCGGATTGATGGAGCGGGCAGGGCTGCAGCAGCGCGCGCGCATCCTGATCGGCAGGCTCAGGGGCGCCACCGCTTCGCATATCCTCTTCATCTACTTCGTCTACCGCCAGATCACCTCCGCCGTCGGTCTCACCGCCGCGGGCGGGCACGCACAGATGGTGAGGCCCCTGATCGCGCCGATGGCCGAAAGCGCGGCGGAAGCGGGGCTGGGCGGGCTTTCCGACGGGCGGCGCTGGCACATCCGCGCCTTTGCAGCGGCGACGGAGAACGTGGCGGTGTTCTTTTCCGAGGACATCTTCATCGCGCTGGCGCCGGTGCTGCTGATCCAGGGCACGCTGGCCGCGGGCGGCATCGTGGCGACGCCGCTGTCGATCTCGCTGTGGGCGATCCCGACCGCGCTGCTCGCGCTCACGATCCACGGCCTGCGCATCGCGCTCTTCGGCCGCGCGCTCCGCCGCAAGGAGCCGCCCGCATGATCGGATATGCGCCGCTCTACGTCGTGGTGGGCCTCTTCTTCGCGGCTTACGCGGCATTGAGCGTCCTCGACAGCGCCAATCCCCGGCGCCCCGGCAATACGGCGTTCTGGGCGCTCCTGGCGGTGAGTTTCCTCTTCGGGTCGTGGCTGGGCGACATCGCCAATGGCGTGCTGGTGCTCGCGTTGGCGGGGATCGGCGGCTTCAACCTGCTCGGCAAGGCCGGCGCGGCCACCACCGGCGCCGCGGAGCGGCAGGCGAGCGCGGTCCGCCGCGGCAACTGGCTGTTCGCGCCGGTGCTCATCGTGCCCGCGACCGCGCTTGCCGGCACGCTCGCGTTCCGCGGCATGCATCCGCCCCTGTTCAGCGCTCCGGCGCTGACGCTGTTCTGGCTCGGCGCGGGCGTGCTGATCGCGCTGGCGGCGGCGATGCTGTGGCTGAGGCCGCCGGCTCTCGCGCCGCTGCAGGAGGGCCGCAGGCTCGCCGACACCATCGGCTGGGCCGCGATCCTGCCGCAGATGCTGGCCTCCCTCGGCGCGGTGTTCGCCGTGGCCGGCGTGGGCAAGGCGGTGGGCAGCGTGGCGACGAACTATCTCCCGCTCGGCCTGCCGTTCGAGGCGGTGGCGGCCTACTGCATCGGCATGGCGCTGTTCACGGTGGTGATGGGCAACGCCTTCGCCGCCTTCCCGGTGATGACGGCCGCCATCGGCCTGCCGCTCATCGTGGGCAAGTTCCACGGCGATCCCGCGATCATGGGCGCGGTCGGCATGCTCTCCGGCTATTGCGGCACGCTGGCCACGCCCATGGCCGCGAACTTCAACATCGTGCCGGCGGCGCTGCTCGAGCTGCCCGACAGGAACGGCGTGATCAAGGCGCAGATACCCACCGCCGTGCCGCTGCTCATCGGCAACATCCTGCTGATGTATTTTCTCGTCTACCGCTATTGAGGTCCACATGAAGCTCACCCGCGAACTTGCCTCGCACTTCGCCCGCACCGCGCTCGGTCACGTCACCCGCGAATGGCCCAACAAGATGGACCATGTGCTGACGGGCCCCCAGGACGTGAAGGGCCCGCGCGAGCTTCATCCCATCTTCTTCGGCAGCTTCGACTGGCATTCCTGCGTGCATGGGCACTGGACGCTGGCGCGCCTCCACCGGCGCTTCCACGATCTGCCGGAGGCGGACGCGATCCGCGCGTTGCTCGATGCGCAGCTCACGCCGGAGAAAGTGGCGGGCGAGGCCGCCTACCTGGCGCGCCCCTCCGCGCGTGGCTTCGAGCGGCCCTATGGCTGGGCGTGGCTGCTGATGCTGCAGGCCGAGCTCATGCGCCACACGACAGCCGACGGCATCCGCTGGGCGGCCACGCTCAAGCCGCTGGCGGACGCCTTCGCGACGCGGTTCAGGGACTTCCTGCCGCTCATGACCTATCCGGTGCGCGCGGGCCTGCACTCCAACACCGCCTTCGCCGCGATCCTGGCACGGGACTACGCCCGCGCGGCGGGCGATGGCGGGCTGGAAGCGATGCTCTCGGAGAGATCGCTCGGCTGGTATCGCGGCGACCGCGATTGCGACGCGCGCGAGCCCTCGCAGTCCGACTTCCTGTCGCCCACGCTGATCGTGGCCGCCGCGGTGCGCGGCGCGATGACGGAGCCGGCGTTCCGCGACTGGTTCGCGGGCTATCTGCCGCGCGCGGCACAGGGCGAGCCCGCCGTGCTGTTCGAGCCCGCCTTCGTCACCGACCGCAGCGACGGCCAGATCGCCCATCTCGACGGGCTCAATCTCTCCCGCGCGTGGTGCTGGCGCCTGATCGTCGAAGGCCTGCCCGCCGGCGATCCATTGCGCGCGCGCGTCGAGCCGGTCATTTCCGCACATCTGGAGAGCGCCATGGATCACGTCGCGGGCGACTATATGGGCGAGCACTGGCTGGCGAGCTTCGCCCTGCTGGCCCTCGATCCGGATCCCGCATGAGCTTGGCGGGCCTTGCGGCTTTGGGGCCACGCCGCTAGCGTTCGCCTGGGAATTGGGGACATCGCCCGTGAGGATCTCGACACTTCTGCTGCCGCTCGCGCTTGCCGCAACCGTTGCCGCCGCGGCCGTGCCGCCGCCACCGGCCACGCCGGCCGGCAACGACACCGAAACTGTCGCGGGCAAGAAGGTCCCCGATCCCTACAAATGGCTGGAGAACGCGGCCGATCCCAGGGTCGGGGCCTGGAGCGACGCGCAGAACGCGCGCACCCGCGCCTATCTCGACGCGCTGCCCGGGCGGGATGCCGTCAAGACCAGGCTCATGGATTTGGTGAAAGCGGCTTCGCCCTCCTACCGCGAGATCGTGGCCCGCGGCACGCGCGTCTTCGCGCTCTACAGCGATCCGAAATTCCAGCAGCCCATGCTGGTGACGATGGATGCCTCGGCCGATCCCGCGAGCCGCAAGCCGCTCCTCGATCCCAACACGATCGACAAGAGCGGCCTCACCGCAATCGACTGGTTCACGCCCTCCGGCGACGGCACCAAGGTCGGCGTGTCGCTTTCGAAAGGCGGAAGCGAGCAGGGCACGCTGCACGTCTACGACGCCGCCACCGGCAGGGAGATCGGCACGCCCATCGCCGAAGTCCAATACCCCACCGCCGGCGGCAGCATGGCGTGGGCGCAAGGCAGCAAGGGGTTCTGGTACACGCGCTATCCCGGCCCATCCGCGCCCAAGGCCGACCGGCAGTTCCACATGCAGGTCTATTTCCACACGCTCGGCCAGCCGCAGGCCGCCGACACGCTGGCGCTGGGCAAGGCCGACGGCCTGGAGCGCATCTCCGAAATCTTTCTCGACAACCGCTTCGACCGGCCCTCGATCATGGCCATGGTCCAGCGCGGCGACGGCAACATCTGGGCCTATTACGTCCTCAAGCCCGGCGCGCCCGCCATCCAGATCGGCAGCTACGACGACGACGTGGTCTACGCCACCATGGGGCCGGACGACGCGGTCTACGGCATCTCGCGCAAAAACTCCTCCAACGGCCGCATCGTGAAGCTGAAGGCGCCTTTCGCGAAGGGCGGGCTGGCAAGCGCGCCCGTGATCGTGCCGGAAAGCGGCAGCGAGGCGATCCAGTCCGGCGGCGCGGAGGAGCAGGAGGTCGATCTGGGCCTCAGCCGCGACAAGCTCTTCGTGCGCGACATCGTGGGCGGCCCCATCGACGTGCGGGTGTTCGGGCTGGACGGCAAGCCCGAAGGCAGGCTGCCGCTGCCCGATGTCGCCTCCAACGACGAGGTCGAGGCGCTGGCGGACGGCAGCGTGCTGTTCGACGTTTCGACCTATCTGCGCCCGCGCTACTACGCGCGCTGGAATCCGGGGACCGGCGCCGCCGCCGAAACCGGCCTCAAGGCCACCTCACCGGTCTCTTTTTCCGATACGGACGTTACGCGCGTCTTCGCCACCTCGAAGGACGGCACGAAGATCCCGGTCAATGTGGTGATGAAGAAGGGCACGAAGCTCGACGGCACGAACCCCACGATCCTTTACGGCTATGGCGGCTTCGGCATCAGCCAGTCGCCCTACTTCCTCGGCCCGTTCGTGCGGCTGTGGCTGGATCACGGCGGCATCTATGCCATCGCCAACATCCGCGGCGGCTCGGAATTCGGCGAGCGCTGGCACCAGGACGGCATGCTCGGCAAGAAGCAGAACGATTTCGACGATTTCGCCGCCGCCGGCGAATACCTGATCGCGCAACACTACACCTCGCACGACAGGCTCGCGCTGCGCGGCGGCTCCAATGGCGGGCTTCTGGTCGGCGCGGTGCTCACCCAGCATCCCGAGCTGGCGCGCGCGGTGGATGGCGTGGCCGGGCTCTACGACATGGTGGCCTGGGCCCATGAGGTCAACGGCATGTTCACCTCCACCGAATACGGCTCGGTCGACGACCCCAGATACGCCGCCGCCATCATGGCCTATTCGCCCTATCACCACGTGACGAAGGGGACGGCTTATCCGGCGGTGCTGCTCTCGACCGGCGCAAACGACGGGCGCGTCAATCCCCAGCAGTCGCGCAAATTCGCCGCCGCGCTGCAAGCCGCGGGGTCGCCCCATCCGGTCTTCCTGCGCACCAGCAAGAATTCCGGCCACGGCATCGGCAGCTCGCTCGACGAACGCGTCGGCCTGTGGACCGACGAGCTGACCTTCCTGATGGCCCAGCTGGGCGCGAAGTAGGAAGATTCAGGCGCGGACGCGGCACCCGGAAGGCGCGCCGGATCGCCGGCATTCGGCATTCGGCATTCGGCATGCGGCGGTCGAATTCCGCGGCTCCGCGTGAATCGGACTTTTCCGAAAATTCGACATAAAGGCGCGGCTTGTCCTTCAGCGCGCTTCAATGCGGACGCGGTACAAAGCTGCGATCGAGGCGGGATCGAAGCGCATGCATGTGCTGGTGTTGGCGTCGCAGAAGGGCGGCTCGGGGAAGACGACCCTCTCCGGCCATCTCGCCGTCGAGGCGGACCTGGCGGGCATCGGCCCCGTCGCGCTGATCGACACCGATCTGCAAGGCAGCCTCTCGCTGTGGTGGAACGCCCGCAAGGCCGAGACCCCGGTCTTCGCCCATACCTCGCTCGCCGAGCTTGGCGCCACCCTCGACAATCTGGAGCGCGCCGGAGTGCGGCTGGCGGTGATCGACACCCCGCCCGCGATCACCGCCTCGATCTCCGAAGTCGTCGCGCATGGCGACCTCGTCATCGTGCCGACGCGGCCGAGCCCGCACGACCTGCGCGCGGTCGGCGCCACCGTCGACATCGCGGAGGCCCACGGCAAGCCGCTCATCTTCGTCGTCAACGGCGCCACCCAGCGCGCGCGCATCACCGGCGAGGCCGCCGTGGCGCTGTCGCAGCACGGCACCGTGGCGCCCGTCACGCTGCATCACCGCGTGGACTTCGCCGCCAGCATGGTCGACGGACGCACGGTGGGCGAAGCCGCGCCGAAATCCCCTTCCGCGAGGGAGATGCGCGAATTGTGGCTTTACGTGCAGGACCGGCTGTCGCGCATCACCCACGATTCCCACCTGATGCCCCAGGCCCGGCCCGCCCATCTCGCCGTGGCGCCGCTTTCGATCTTCGACGAGGCGCCGGCGCGCGCCGAAGCCCTCGTTCCGCCGGCCGACGAAGAGCCGCCGCAGACGGTGGACACGCCGCTGATGCTCGACGTGCTGCCCGCCCGCGCGCCGCAGCCCGAGCCGCTGGGAGCCGCCGGGGAGCAGGAGCTGCCGGACCAGCTTCCTCTCTACGGCGGGCCCGAACGGCGCTCCGGCAAGGACCGGCGCGAAGGCCAGCACGGCTTCTTCGGATCGGAACGGCGCACGCATCCCTTCGGTCGCCGCGCCACCGACCGCCCGTTCGGCAAACTGGGATAGAGCGCCATGAGCCAGCCGCGTTTCGCGCCGATCACCGCCAGCCTTCTCGCCCGCAAAGGCGAAGCCGCGCCCGCGCCGGCGAAGCAGCCCGTCGCCTGGCTGCACGAGGCGGCGGCCGTCCACGAGGCGGGCGAAATGTTTCCCATGCCGGCCGGCGAGAAGCCGCACCGCATCATGGTGGCGCTGTCGGCGCGGGAATACGAAACGCTGGGCATCGCGGCGGTGAAGAAGAACACCACCCGCCACAGGATCGCGCGCGAGGCGATGGACGCCTACTTCGCCCACCTGGCGCGCGAGTTCAACAATGCCTGCCGGTGCGTCTCCGACGCGGCGCGCGACGGCGGCTGCTGCCGCGAGAGCTGAATTCGGCTGTACTGTTCATCTTCGAAATATTCACGTCCGTTTACTTTGGGACGTCTTCTGTCTAGAGTCGCGATGATTGAACGTTTGCGCGCGTCTGCTTGCGCATGTCCTTCCGGTTGCAAGTGTTGAACGCGCCCGTGCGCCACGGGCGCTCGATCCCGTTGTCGAAGGAGAATCCTCATGATCGTCGCCGGCACGCCCGCACCCGCCGAACTCGCCGTCACCGACTGGCTGCAGCTGATCCTGCTGGCCGGACTGGCGGGCGCGGTGGGCCAATGCACGCGCATCATCGTGGGCATCAAGAAGGTGAACGACCAGGCCTCCGCGACCAATCAGTCGCTCGGCGATCTCGTCGACCTCTCGCGCATGGTGGTGAGCCTTCTGATCGGCTTCACCGCGGGCGTGCTCGCCTCGCTGGTCATGCCCAACGTCAACATCCACGCGATGACGGCGGAGATGATCCTGGCCTTCGCCGCCGCCGGCTACACCGGCTCGGACTTCATCGAAGGCATCATGAGCCGTTATGTGCCGGCCACGCAGGCATCCAACGGCAATTCGTCCGGATCCACGTCCAGTTCCGGCAAGCCGACACCGCCGCTCAACGCAAAGGGCTGAGCCATGGCAAACGTCACGCCGGCCAGCGGAACGGTCACGACGGTCGAGCCCCTGAATCTGCGCACGGGCGGCGCCAGCACCAGCGCCCCCATCGTCGGCCAGATCCAGACTGGCTCGATCTTCGTCGTGACGGGCACCACGCAGGGCCAATCGATCAGCGGCAATTCGACCTGGTACCAGGGCCCGGGCAACGTCTATTTCTGGTCCGGCGCCTGCGGGGCCCTTCAGGTCACGCAACCGCCGCAAGCCCCCGTGTCCCCGGCGAGCGCCCCGGCCGGCACGCTTCCCGGAACCGTCCAGGCCGCGCCGCCCGGCACGCTCGGCTTCGACTGCGACTTCACGCTGACGGCGCAGGACGTATCGACCTACGTGTCCGATGGCTACAAATACTGCATCCGCTACATCACCCGCTCGCAGCCCACCGAGCAGCCCGGCGATCTCACCACCTCCGAAGCGCTGACGATCCTGAGCGGCGGCCTGTCGCTGATGGCGGTGCAACATGTCGCCGCCTCGCCCTGGGTGCCGACGCCGCAACTCGGCACGCAATACGGTCAGAATGCGGTGTCCTGTTCCAGGGAAGTGGGCCTGCCGCCGGGCATGAACATCTGGCTCGACCTCGAAGGCGTCGCCACCGGGACGCCGTCGCAGGACATCATCGATTATTGCAACAACTGGTTCGCCCAGCTTGCCGGCGCGGGCTACGTGCCGGGCCTCTATGTCGGCGCCAATTGCGGGCTCAACGGCGACGAGCTCTATTGGGATCTCGTTTGCCAGCACTACTGGCGCTCGGGCAGCAGCGTTCCCGACGTGGCGGTGCGCGGCTACCAGATGTTCCAGCGCATCACCGGCGGCGACATCGACCAGGACGCCACCCGCACCGACAATCTCGGCGGCACCGTGCTCTGGCTGACGGACTGAGCCCCGCGTTCAGCGCGTCGTCTCGTTCAGCAGCGCGGCGAGGTAATCCTTCCAAACCGCCGCCCAGGTGTGCGTGCCGTGGCCGTGAGTTGCCGGGCTCTGCGGGATGAGCACGTAGCGGATGCGCCGGTTCTTCGCGGCCAGCCCTTCGGCGATGCCGAGCTCCGGCGGGTTGATGAAATCGTCCGCCGAATTCACCCACGTCACCGGCGCCTGGATTTTGTCCAGTTCCGCGGAAGGATCGTAGTCGCGCGAGGCGGCCACCTGGTAGAGGATATCGTTGGCGTCCAGCGTGGAAAGCTCGCGCGCGGTGTAATCCTCCACGAACTTGTCGGCGTCGTCGCGCGTCGGATCGGTTTTCTGCATCTGGTAGGGCGCGCTGCCCGCGATGATCAGCATGTCGGTGGCGATGCGCAGCGCCATCTGCGGCTCGCTCTTGTATTCGCCGCCCTCCCAGGCCGGATCGTCGCGGATGCCGTCGATCAGCATCTTGCGCCACATGCGGTTGCGCCCGGCGATCTGGGTGGGCTCGCAGGCAAGCGGCATCGCCGCATCCATGAAGCGCGGCCAGGTCTCCGCCCACATGAAGGAATGCATGCAGCCCATCGAGGTGCCCATGACGAGCCTCAGGTGATCGACCTTCAGTCCGCGCGAGACCAGCTCGTGTTCGGCCGCGACCATGTCGGTGTAGCCGTAGCCGGGGAATTTGGCGTGCAGCCCGTCGCTGGGCTTGGAGGACTTGCCGTGGCCGATGTCGTCGGGGAGGATGACATAGTACTTCGTGATATCGAGCAGCCCGCCGGGCACGAACAAGACATCGGCGAATTGCGGGCGCAGGAATTGATGCCCGTCCCCGCCCGTGCCGTGCAGGATGAGCACCGCATTGTCGACATGGCCGCGCGCATCGCGGTGCGGGCTGCCCAGCGTGGTGTAGTGCAGCCTGAGTTCGGGCAGCGTCTCGCCGTCCGCGAAGCGGAAATCGCCCACGGTGAAGTCGCCCTCCTTCGTCGGCCAGTCCGTGGCCCGGGCGCCGGTGGCCGCCGCGGCGAGCGCGAGGCCGGCGGCAAAGAGGACGGTGCGAATCATGAAATCCCCCTGATTGTTGCGAGCCCCGCCGGGCTCATTCGTCGCGCGATCCGTATTGGCCCGCCACGCGTTATTGGGGCACACTCTTGGCGCCCATGCCAGCCGCGATCGGACATTTCGGACTCGTCGCCGATATCGGCGGAACCCATGCGCGCTTCGCTCGCGTGGATGCGGGTGGCCGGCCCGGCGAGGCCCAGTCGTTTCCGGTGGCCGACTACCCGAACGTGTTCGAGGCGGCGCGGGCGTATCTCGGCCGCGACGAGCCCGAGGCCCTGGTCTTCGCGGTCGCCGGGCCGGTGACGGAGGGGCGCATCCATTTCACCAATTCCGGCTGGGTGTTTTCCGAAGGCGAGCTCCGCGAGCAGCTCGGCGTCCGCCATGCCCGCCTGATCAACGATTTCGAGGCGCAGGCCCGTGCGGTGGCGCACCTGCCTGCGCAGGCGCTGGTGCATCTCGGCAGCCCGCGCGATTTCGATGCGCGGCAGGACGGCACCATGGCGCTCGTCGGTCCCGGCACCGGGCTCGGCGTGGGCGGGCTCGTGCGCGCGGGCAAAAGCGAGATCGCACTGGTCACCGAGGGCGGCCATGCGAGCCTGGCGCCGCTTGACGAGGCGGAGGTTGCCATCCTCGAGGTCCTGATGAAGCGCTTCGGCCATGTCTCCGCCGAGCGGGTGCTCTCCGGGCCGGGCCTGGTCAATCTCTACGAGGCCATGTCGGAAACCGAGAGCATGATCCGCACGCCGCCCGAGCCTTCGACGATCACGGAGAAGGCGCGGCGCGATCCCGCCTCCTTCGAGGGCCGCGTCTTCGCGCGCTTCTGCGCGATGCTGGGCAGCGTGGCGGGCGACGTGGCGCTCACCATGGGGGCGCGCAGCGGCGTGCTGATCGCCGGCGGGATCCTGCCCGACATGGTGGAGCTCTTTCAGGCGAGCGACTTTCGCAAGCGCTTCGAGGCCAAGGGCCGTTTCGCCGACTATATGAAGGCGATCCCGACGCTTCTCATCGTGGAACCCAATGCCGGCCTCATCGGTGCCGGCGCGGTCTTGGCCTCCATGAGAGAGATTTAGTAATTTCAATAGCTTAGATCACAAAGCGATCCAGAACTGACATATTGTCATTTCTGGCGACTTCAGCGACAATGGTCGGACGCCGCGAAGGGATCGGGCCGATGGAGCATTTCGACGTCATCATCGTGGGCGCAGGGCTCTCCGGCATCGGCGCGGCCTGGCATCTGCAGGCGGAATGCCCGAACAAGACCTACGCCATCCTCGAAGGGCGTGACGCCATCGGCGGCACCTGGGATCTGTTCCGCTATCCCGGCATTCGCTCGGACTCCGACATGTACACGCTGGGCTACCGCTTCAAGCCGTGGCGCGAGGCCAAGGCGATCGCGGATGGCCCATCGATCCGCAAATATGTGCGCGAGACGGCGTCGGAGAACGGCATCGACGGCAAGATCCGCTTCCGCCACATGGTCAAGCGCGCCTCCTGGTCCAGCGCCGACGCGCGCTGGACGGTGGAGGCGGAGAAGGGCGCAGCGAAGGAGATCGTCCGCTTCACCTGCAACTTCCTCTTCATGTGCAGCGGCTATTACAGCTACGCCGGCGGCTACGACCCGGACTTCGAAGGCCGCGCGAGCTTCGGGGGCCGCATCGTCCATCCCCAGAAATGGCCGGAGGACCTCGACTACCGCGGCAAGAAGGTGGTGGTGATCGGCTCGGGCGCAACGGCCGTCACGGTCGTGCCGGAAATGGCGAAGGACGCCGCTCACGTCACCATGCTGCAGCGCTCGCCCACCTACGTCGTCTCCCGCCCGGCGGAAGACGCGATGGCGAACTGGCTGCGCGCGCGCTTGCCCGCCAAGCTCGCCTACGCGCTGGTGCGCTGGCGCAACGTGCTGATGGGCATGTACTTCTTCAACATGGCGCGCAAGAAGCCCGCGCAGGTCAAGAAATACCTCATCGACATGGTGCAGAAGGAACTCGGCGGCGATTACGACGTCGGCACGCATTTCACGCCCCGCTACAATCCGTGGGACCAGCGGCTCTGCCTGGTGCCGGACAGCGATCTGTTCGAATCGATCAGGGAGGGCAGGGCGTCGGTCGTCACCGACGAGATCGCCAGCTTCACGCCAGCCGGCATCAGGCTCAAATCCGGCAAGGAGCTGGAGGCGGACATCATCGTAACCGCCACGGGCCTGGCGCTGGAGATTCTCGGCGGCATGCAGGTTGTCATCGACGGCGTCGCGAAGAACGTCTCCCGCGCCATGAGCTACAAGGGCATGATGTATTCGGACGTGCCCAACCTGGCGTCGTCCTTCGGCTACACCAATGCCTCCTGGACGCTGAAGTGCGACCTGACCTGCGAATATGTCTGCCGCCTGCTCAACTACATGGACCGTCACGGCATGCCCGTCGCCACGCCGCGGCTCAACGATCCGGAGGTGAAGGACGCGCCGTGGCTCGATTTCTCCTCGGGCTACATCCAGCGCGCCAGGGACATCCTCCCCCGCCAGGGCACCAAGAAGCCGTGGAAGCTCTACCAGAACTACGCGCTCGACCTCGTGGCGCTGCGCTACGGCAAGGTGAACGACGGCACGATGGAGTTCTCGCGCGCCCTGCGCCAGGCGGCGAACGAGCCGGAGCCGGCCATGCTGGCGGCCGAATAATGCCGCGCGTGCCCGCCTTGTAACGTCCGGTACTGGACAGCGGCCGGTCCTGCGCGGATTCTGCGCGCATGCGCGGGGGCCAATCGCGGGACGGGAGCGCCGGAGCCGGGGCGGAGCTGCAGGCATTCCTGCAGTCGCTGTTCGCCTGCACGGCGGAAGTGGCGCGGGGCATCGCCCTGCGCGCGGCGCTGCGCGGCTACCCCATCAAGGCGGTGATCCTCGCGCAGGGCGAGCAGGCCTCGGTCACCTTCCTCGTGGTGGCCGGCCGGGCGCACGCCATCGCCTACAGCGCCGAGGGCCGGCTCGTGCTGCTGCAGGAATTCCGCCCCGGCGATTTCTTCGGCGCGATCGCCCAGGCCGAGGCGTCGCTGCAGGAATCGGACGTCGTCGCCGTGGAGGCGGTGCGCGCCGCGCTGTTCCAGGCCGTCGACTTCCTGCAGCTGGCGGAGGTGCATGCCTGCATCGGCGTCGCGCTTTCGCGCATGCTGCTGCGCCAGCTCCGAGCGGCCAACGCGCGCATGGCCGAGCGCACGACCTTGTCGGCGGCGGGCCGCGTCTGCGCGGAGCTGCTCAGGCTGGCGCGGCTCGCCGATGGAAGGACGGTGAGCCCCGCGCCTGTGCTGTCCGCATTGGCGGTGCGCGTGAACAGCACGCGCGAAACGGTCTCGCGGACGATCAGCGACCTGCAGCGGCGCGGCCTGGTGCGGCGCGACCGCAAGGCGCTCGTCATCGTGGCGCCCGACCGGCTCGAGGACATGACCGTCTGAGCGCTCAGCGCTTCAGCGAATAGAGCGGGATTGGCGCAGCCGCGTCTTCGAGTTCGCCGACATATTCCGTGCGGGGGCGGAGCGCGCTGGAATGCAGCGCGGCGGCGAAGTCTCCGGTCAGGTGGATGGCGCCGAACGGCGTCGCCTGCGCCAGCGGCGCGAGCAGCGCCGCTCCCGCGCCCGCGAGGAAAGGACCGCCGCCGAAGGGATCCTTCGCCTGCCGCACGATCGCGTAGTTCCCGGCGATGCGCAGATCGGTCTTGTGCTCCATCACCGCGGCGGCGGAGAGCGCGGCGCGCGCGGCATCCTGCGGCGTGTCGAAGGCGGCCAGCACGGACTCGCCCGTCCAGCGGATGGGCACGCATGGCGCCGCTCCCGCGGCCAGCGCGCGCGCGATCCAGGGCAGTATGTCTTCCGTCAGCCTTGCGGCGGCGGGGTCGGGAACATCGATGCGCAGCATCGCGGCCAGCGCGGCGCCGGAGACGCGGTCCAGCGGGCGGCGGGCGGCGCGCCTGCGCGGAGCGACGAGGATGTGCTGCCTGCGCCCGGTCCGCTTCCAGGTGGAGGCGATCCAACCGCTGCCGCCGGGCGTGCGATCGCGCCGCCCTTGCCGGTCCAGCACCACGAGCTGCACCGCCTCGGTGGAGAGCGTGGCCGCGCGCATCACGGCCTCGCCCATCGCCACTTCGGCTGCGAGCCTGAGCGCGAGCGGCGAGAGCGTGTCGCCGCCCGGTATCGTGCGTATCGACCGCGCCTTGCCCAGCACGCGGTGAAAGCGCCGGACCCAGTCCTTGCCGTGGCGCGTGACGGAAGCGTCGCGGAATGCGCGTTCCGGCGCGGGCAGGACGAGGTGAAGTTCCGCGCCCGCGCGCAACAACGCCTCCGCGATCAGGATGTCCGCGCCCGCGGCCAGTGCGCCATATCCGAAGCCGATGCGCTCGCGCTCCAGGAGCGTGCGGATCGCGCGCGCCGTGTCCGCGCCCGCTTCCATGTGGCCGGCGAAATGCAGCGCCCGCGGGGGACGCAGCGCATCGAGCCAGCCTTTGTCTTCATCCAACGCGTCCAGGATGAGCTCGAATTGCCGCAACGTGGAGGCGTGGTCCTCGTAGGCCTGCGGCGCGCGCGCGACAGCGCCGGTGAGCGTGGCGGCCGCCCCTTTCAGATCATCCAGCAGCAGCAGGGCTTCGGCGCGCGTCGCATCCTGATAATAGGCCGTCTCGTTCCTGTCGCCGCCATGAGCGAGGACCTGCCGCGCGAGCTTGCGGGCCTTCGCGGGCTGTCCGGCGAGCAATGACAGCGTTGCGGCGTTGATCAGCGGATAGGCCCGGCCGTCGAGGCGCCCGGCCGAGGCATAGGCGTTCGCCGCATCGAGATAAAGCGCGCGGCGCGCGGCTCCCTCGGCGCGCAACGCCTGATCCTTCAGCAGCCGCCCCTTGAGGCTGAGCGCGGACGGATCGTTCCTGGCGCGTTCATACCCGCCCTCGCGGAACAGCCGCCATGCATGATCCAGCGCGCCGGAGCGGGCATGGGCCGTGATGGTGAGGAGCGACGGACTGGCCTTCAATGTCTTACCGAATCTGTGGCGGTGAATCCCGACCCGTCGCCATCATGCGGAAGCCGGCGCGGACTGCAACATCCGCGAGTCGAGATAGTCCTGCTGCTTCAGCAGCACCGGGTTGTCCGGGTCCAGGTTGAGCAGCTCGTTCAGGGATTTCGACGCACCGTGAAGGCGCCTCTCGGCCCGGCCGTGCCGGCCGCTTCGCGAGTCCAGGAGCGCGAGCGCGAACTGCAGCGAGATCCAGCAGGTCTTCAGCCTCATGTTGAGCGGATCGCGCTCGATGAGCTGGCGCACGATCGGCTCCAGCATCCTGGGATCGACGGTGCCCCGCTCGAGCGGCGCGCCGTCGGGGAGCGGGAAGGGAAGCGCGGTTCGGGGCCCGGCATCCGTGAGGGGATTTCTCGCGAGAGACACGGCAGTTCCTCGATCTGTCTAGTCGGGATCGTCGCCCGGGTTTTTGATGTCGGGATCGACGGCTTGCACGATCACGAACGTGCTGACTCCGTTCAGCTTGTGATTCGTGGCGACCGCGACATCCATGGAGAAGCTGTCGATATTGTAGATATTTTTCCTCAGAAGCTCCGCGATGAATACGAGCTGGTCATAGCCGGCGTTGAGGTTCGGGGATTCGTGGGGAATGCCCTGGCGCGCAAAACGGTAGCGAGTGCCCGTATCCGCGTTCATCTGAATTCTGTCCTGGCCCGCGAAACTCCATTCCGGCTCGTGCGCTTCCGGCGGCTGCGCCACCAATTTGACGTGGCAGGATTCGAAGATGTGAATCATGTCGGGTGGAGAATTCGGCACCGCATCCTTCGGATTCTCGGGCACGAAGCGAAATTTGTTCGTGCTGTGGCGATAGAAGGTGTTGAAGACGTGCTCGGGCCTTGGGTTCGGCTCGAGGATGTCCGGGAGCGGCCATCCCGCCGTTTTCTTCGCCATTTCAAGCCTCCTTTAGGTTGGGCATGCGGGCCACGGCTCTCGCCGTGGCCCGCGTCTCGCTAGCCCGGATCGTCTCCGGGATTCTTGATGTCGGGATCGACCGTGACCGACAGGGGGTAGGAGACCTGTCCGCCGGCCGGCGTGGTGAGGTACACGTAGATGTAGAGGTTGAATGGGTCCGGGTCGCGCGGCGAGCCCTGAACGACGGGGATGTATTCCGCGTGAAAGGACAGGGACCGGCGCAGGCCGTCCGCATCCGGCGGCGCGACCGCGAGATTCGAATAGGCGCTGGTGGCCGGATCGTCGCCGAGCATGATGGGGTTGTTGCTGCTGAATTCCCAGTTGTAGTCGTCGAGCTGCAAGGTGACTTCGCAGGAACGAAAGATCCTCAGCCTGCAAGGCGGATCGTCGGGATATAGCGGATCGCCGGCGACCGGATTCTGCTTGGTAGCCTTGAGCTCGAGGTGGTCGCCCACCACGACCGGCGAGATCAGATAGACGGGGTATTCTTGGTCGACGGGCGAACTCGTGCCCCGCCAGGGGCCGATCGGATGCGCCTTCCCCGGCGCGATGTCGGCCGGCGCAGTCGTCTTTGCTGACTCCACGAACTTCGGGATAATTGTCATGGCACGTTTCCTCCTGCTTGAAATTCAACATCTGTGGAAAAAACTTCTTCAACGCGAACGGGAGCATGCTCCCGGACGCACCGCACGGCCGTACTGCCAGCGGATGGCGGGACAAGCGTCATGGGGCTCTCGCCTTCCGTCGGGCTTCGAGTTGCGAGATCTCCCGATCCACCTTGGTCTTCAGCGACGCCCAGTCCTTGTTCTCCGGGTCGAAGGCGGTCATGTCGTTGATGTGCTTCTGCGCGTCGCGCAGCCGGTCGAGTGCATCGTCGAACTCGCCGGCGTCGGCTTCGATATAGGCGAGGACCCGCTGGCTTGCGACCCAATCGCGGCGCAACATCATGTTGAGGGGTTCCGCCGTCAATAGCGGCAGGATGTGCGCCTGCTCGCGTTTGAGGTAGGCGGCGGCTTCGCGGTCGTCCTTCGCATAACGGAGCGCCGTCGCCATCCAGCTCTCGCGATTCACGATGTCGGTGTAAACGATGCTGGTGACGCCACGCTTTCCGGCGGCCTCCGTCATATGGTCGAGGGACGCCCGGCAAAGCCGCACGGCTCTCGTTGCGTCGCCATGCCTCTTGATTTCGAGCGTGCAAAGGAGGCCCTCGGCAAACCCCAGCTCGCGAAGATAGCGCCAGTCGGAAGGCGCGCGCGTGACCAGGGCCTGCGCGAGGCGGCGATAGTTCTCGAAATACCGGGCCGCATCGCTCCAGTCGGAGTCGGAATAGGCGTGGATGCCGCTATAGGACTCGCTCTGCGCGTGATCGTAGATCCATGCGGGATTTTCGGGATCGGAGGCGAGCAGCGCTTCGGTGATGCCGTAAGCCTCGGAAATCATCCTGCCGGCCGCCGCGGAATGGCCTTTCGCGTCCTCGTCGATGCCCATGTAGTCGAGCACAAGGGCGCGGTTGGCGCGGGAGTCCGGACTCAGCCTGCCGGCATTGCGGTCGAAGTAGTCGAGCGCGTTCTGGTTGACGACCGTCATGATGTCGAGCCGGCCGATCGTTTCAACCCGTTCCCTGAGATCCCTGCTCATGAACCTGACCAGCCCCTCCGCCTCGCTTCGCTGCCGTTCCGCCTCTTGCCGGGCGGTGAATGCGAAGATCGTCAGCAGACCCATGACTAGCATCCCGGCGAGCGCTCCCGCCGTGACGGCGGTCACGCGGCGGATATTTCGCTGGGCGTCGCGCTGGACAAGCTCGTCGAGCCCGATCCCCGCGATTCCGGCGACGAGCTTGAGGAGGGCCGCGCGCTCGCCGTCGCCCTTCTCGCGGAAGTCCGCGGCCAGCGGCTCGATCTGCACCCCTCCTGTTCCCGCGAGCCGGAGCGCGGCGGGAAAGGCTTCGGAAGGTTCGCCCTTGGCGATGGCGGCGAGGATGGGGCGATCCGGATGCAGCTCGCGGAACGCTTCGATCTCGCGCGACACCCAGGGTGACGCCGCCGCGTCGGGCGAGCAGACGACGATGAGGCTGCGCGAAGCCGCGAGCGCGGCGCGCACTTCCGCGCTCAGGTCGTGCGCGGCTGCAAGCTCGTCACGGTCGCGGAAGATCGGAGAAAGCCGCGCGGGCACGGTGCCGCGCGCCGTTGCCCGGCCCGCGAGCCGGCGCGGCATGGCGTAGTTCTCCAGGCGCCGGTGCAGCCGCCGCCCGAAAGCGGCGTCCCGGTGGCTGTAGCTTATGAAGGCCCAGTAGCGCGCCCCCGCCCCGACGGCGTCTTCCGCCATCGCTCCGCCCCCCAAAACGGCGTGGGCAGTCTGCCAGAACCGTTCGTTACGCACAACGTGAAGCTGCATTCGGGGCGCGCGGCCCTCGGGCCACCCGTCATGTGCGGCCTGCCCGGCCGCGGCGGGCAAACCCGCGCTTTTGCCGCGCGGCGGCCGAAGCGGCGCGAAGGCCGGTGCGGGAGCGGACTGAGGGGTCCCGCTGGCACGCCCGTGCATATGGGCAATTTTCGTCCGCCTCCGGGCGGCCACTGCGATGCCGCCTCGGCCCGAACCGTTGGGGCCGCGGATGCATTGCATGCCTTTTATATTTTTGCCGCTCCGTCGACCGCTCGAATTCGCACGCCCCGATGACGATCATCGCCTGACGAAAAGGAGACGTCATGCTCGATATCGCGTTCATTGCCGCCGGCGCGGCATTCTTCGTGCTGGGTGCCGGCTACGCGCTTGTCTGCGACCGGCTCTGAGGACTTGGCTCATGACCCTCGACTACGGCCTCGGCGCTTGCGTCACGCTCTTCGTCCTCGCCTATCTCGTATATGCGCTGGTGCGCCCGGAGCGATTCTAGGACATTCCCATGACGGTCAACGGCTGGATCCAGATCGCGCTCTACTGCGCATTCGTCATTGCGATCGCGAAGCCTTTCGGCGGCTATCTGACGCGCGTGTTCAATGGCGAGCGAACGCTGCTCGCGCCCGTGCTGGGCTGGCTTGAGCGCGGCATCTACCGGCTGTCGGGCGTCGACCCCGACGAGGAGCAGCATTGGCTGACCTATGCCTTCGCCATGCTCGCATTCAGCATGGCAGGGTTCGTGGCGCTCTACGCGATCCAGCGCCTGCAGGGCGTTTTGCCCTTCAATCCGCAACATCTTCCCGGCACGAGCGCCGATCTGGCATTCAACACCTCGGTCAGCTTCGTCTCCAATACCAACTGGCAGTCCTATGTGCCGGAAACGACGATGAGCTACCTGACCCAGATGGCCGGGCTGACGGTGCACAACTTCGTTTCGGCCGCCACGGGCATCGCGCTCGCCGTGGCGCTGGTGCGTGGTTTCGCCCGGCGTTCGGCGAAGACAATTGGAAATTTCTGGGCCGACCTCGTCCGCTGCACGCTCTATGTCCTGCTGCCGGTCTCTGTTGTCGTCGGGCTGTTCTTCGTCTGGCAAGGCATGCCGCAGAACCTGCATGCCTATGTGAGCGCAACCACGCTCGAAGGCGCAAGGCAGGCGATCGCGCAGGGCCCGGTGGCCTCGCAAGAAGTCATCAAGATGCTGGGCACCAACGGTGGCGGATTCTTCAACGCCAACTCCTCGCATCCTTACGAGAACCCGAACGCCATCACCAATCTCGTGCAGATGATCCTCATCTTCTCCATCGGCGCGGCGCTCACCAACATGTTCGGCCGCATGGCCGGCGATCAGCGCCAGGGCTGGGCGATCTTCGCGGTCATGTTCGTGCTTTTCCTCGCCGGAACCGCGGCCATCTATGCCGCCGAAGCGCCCGGCAACCCCGCGTTCGCCGCGCTGCATATCGACCAGACAGCCGGCGCGTTGCAGGCCGGCGGCAACATGGAAGGCAAGGAGGTCCGCTTCGGCATCGCCAACTCCTCGCTGTTCGCGAACGTGACGACCGACGCCTCCTGCGGCGCCGTCAACACCATGCACGACAGCCTGATGCCGCTCGCCGGCATGATCCCCATGATCAACATCATGCTGGGCGAGATCGTCTTCGGCGGCGTGGGCTCCGGTCTCTACGGCATGCTGCTGTTCGCCGTGGTGGCGGTGTTCATCGCCGGGCTGATGGTCGGCCGCACGCCGGAATATCTGGGCAAGAAGATCGAAGCCAGGGAAGTGAAGATGGCAATGCTCGCCATTCTCATCCTGCCGCTGTCGATCCTGGGGTTCACGGCGCTCGCCGCGGTCCTTCCGCAGGGGCTTGCCGGCCCGCTCAATTCCGGACCGCACGGATACAGCGAAATCCTCTACGCCTATACCTCCGCGACCGGCAACAACGGCAGCGCCTTCGCCGGCATATCGGCCAACACGCCGTTCTACAATTCCACGCTGGGCGCGGCGATGCTCATCGGCCGGTTCCTGATGATCGTCCCGATGCTGGCCGCGGCCGGATCGCTGGCGGCGAAGAAGATCGTGCCGCCCTCGGAGGGCACGTTCCCCACGCATGGCGCGCTGTTCGTCGGACTTCTGATCGGGGTGATCCTGATCGTCGGCGGGCTCACCTACTTTCCGGCGCTGTCGCTCGGCCCCATCGTCGAGCATTTCGCGATGATTTCCGGGCATACCTATTGAGGCTTTCATGAGCACCGCCGAACCCAGGCCCGCCGCCGCCATGCGCAAACGTTCCTCCGCGACCATGACGGATTCCAGGATCGTCGTCCCGGCGATCCGGGATTCGTTCAGGAAGCTCGATCCGCGCAAGATGGCACGCAACCCGGTGATGTTCACCGTGGAGATCGTCGCCACGCTGACCGCCGTTCTGTTCGTTCGCGATCTGGTGCAGGGAACCGGCAATCACCTGTTCTCCTTCCAGATCAACCTCTGGCTCTGGTTTACGGTATTGTTCGCGAATTTCGCGGAAGCGGTGGCCGAGGGCCGCGGCAAGGCGCAAGCCGAGGCGCTGCGCAAGACCAGGATCGATCTCGAAGCCAAGATCGTGCCCGCCCGGGACATGAAAGTGTGGCGCAAGGTGCCCGCGGCGCAGCTCGAGCAGGGCGATCTGGTGCTCGTCGAGGCGGGCGAGCTCATCCCCTCCGACGGCGACGTCGTCAATGGTGTCGCCTCGGTCGACGAATCCGCCATCACCGGCGAAAGCGCGCCCGTGATCCGCGAATCCGGCGGCGACCGCTCGGCTGTGACCGGCGGGACGCGCGTGCTGTCGGACTGGATCGTGGTCAAGATCACCGCCACCCGCGGCCATACTTTTCTCGACCGCATGATCGCGCTGGTCGAGGGTGCGGAGCGCCAGAAGACACCCAACGAGATCGCGCTCAACATCCTGCTCGCCGGGATGACGATCATTTTCGTTTTCGCCGTCGCCACCCTGCCGGGCTTCATCCGCTACGCCGGCGGAACGGCGAGCGTGCTGGTGCTGGTCGCGCTGTTCGTGACGCTCATCCCCACCACCATCGGCGCGCTGTTGTCCGCCATCGGCATCGCCGGCATGGACCGCCTGGTGCGCTTCAACGTGCTCGCCATGTCCGGCCGGGCGGTCGAGGCGGCGGGCGACGTGGACACGCTGCTGCTCGACAAGACCGGCACCATTACGCTCGGAAACCGCCAGGCCTCGGAGTTCCTCGCGCTTCCCGGCGTGGACGAGCGCGAGCTGGCGGAGGCGGCGCAACTCTCTTCGCTGCCGGACGAAACGCCCGAAGGCCGCTCCATCGTCGTGCTTGCGAAGGAGAAATATGGCCTGCGCGGCCGCGAGATGGCGTCGCTGCAAGCGACCTTCGTGCCGTTCACGGCTCAGACCCGCATCAGCGGCATAGACGTCGAAGGGACCGCGATCCGGAAAGGCGCGGTGGACGCGGTATTGAACCATGTGCGGGCGGCCAAGGGCCTTCCGCCGTCGAACGACGCTCCCACGGCCGCCGTCCAGGTGCTGGGACAGGATATGGCCCGCAATTTCCTGGCCATGGTGGAGCGCATCGCCCAATCCGGCGGGACGCCGCTCGCGGTCGCGAAGGGCGACCGGCTGCTCGGCGCAATTCACCTGAAGGACATCGTGAAGGGCGGCATCCGCGAGCGCTTCGCCGCCCTGCGCAAGATGGGAATCCGCACGGTGATGATCACCGGCGACAACCCGCTCACCGCGGCAGCCATCGCCGCCGAGTCGGGCGTGGATTCGTTCCTTGCGCAGGCCACGCCGGAAACCAAGCTTGCGCTCATTCGCGAGGAGCAGGCCAAAGGCAAGCTGGTCGCCATGTGCGGCGACGGCACCAATGACGCGCCGGCGCTGGCCCAGGCCGATGTCGGCGTGGCGATGAACACCGGCACCATGGCGGCGCGCGAAGCGGGCAACATGGTCGATCTCGACAGCGATCCGACCAAGCTCATCGAGGTGGTGGAGATCGGCAAGCAGCTTCTGATGACGCGCGGCGCGCTCACGACGTTCTCGATAGCGAACGATGTCGCCAAGTATTTCGCGATCCTGCCCGCGCTGTTCGTGGCGTTCTATCCCGGGCTGAGCGCGCTCAACATCATGCATCTGCATTCGCCGCAAAGCGCGATCCTGTCCGCGATCGTCTTCAACGCGCTCATCATCGTGGCGCTGATCCCGCTGGCGCTGAGGGGCGTGAAGTACCGGCCCGTCGGCGCGGCCAGCATTCTGCGCCGCAATCTTCTCATCTACGGCCTCGGCGGCATCGCGATCCCGTTCCTCGGCATCAAGCTGATCGACCTTGCCGTCACCGCCATCCATCTTGCCTGAGGAGGCAATCATGCTTCGCCAAGCCCGCCCCGCCGTCATGATGATCGTGCTGCTCACGATCTTGACCGGGCTCGTCTATCCGCTGGGCATGACCGGCATCGCCCAGATCCTCTTTCCGCGCCAGGCCAATGGCAGCCTCATCGAGCGGGACGGCAAGGTGATCGGCTCCGAGCTGATCGGCCAGCAATTCACCGGCGCCGGATATTTCCACGGCCGGCCGTCCGCCGCGGGTGCCGGCTACGATGCCGCCAACTCCTCCGGCTCCAATCTCGGCCCGACGTCCAGGGCGCTCATCAAGCGGGTGGCGGCGGATGCCGCAAGGCTGCATGCCGAGAACCCGAACGTGCCGGTGCCCGTCGATCTCGTGACCAGCTCGGCGAGCGGCCTCGATCCCGACATCACGCCGGCCGCCGCCTACTTCCAGGTGCCGCGGGTGGCCAAGGCCCGCGGGCTGTCCGAAGTCTCCGTGCGCAGGCTGGTCGACGACAACATCGCGCAGCGCTTCGTGGGGGTGATCGGCGAACCCCATGTGAATGTCCTCAAGCTGAACCTGGCGCTGGACGCCATGCGCCGCAGCTAGGCTTGCGCTACAATAGCGCATGACCGAACAGGCCGCCCGCCCCTCGCCGGAAGCCCTGCTGAAGCAGGCGGGCGACAACGGGCGTGGTCGGTTCAAGGTGTTTCTGGGCGCGGCGCCCGGGGTCGGCAAGACCTATGAGATGCTGAGCCAGGCGCGCCAGCGCCGCGTCGATGCGGGCGATGTCGTCATCGGCGTGGTCGAGACGCACGGCCGCATCGAAACCGATCTCCTGACCAAGGGCTTCGAGACCGTTCCCAGGAAGCGCATGCTCTACAAGGGGCGCGTGCTGCAGGAGATGGACATCGACGCCATTCTCACGCGCAGGCCGAAACTGGTTCTGGTCGACGAGCTGGCCCATACCAACGCGCCGGGCAGCCGGCATCCCAAGCGCTACCTCGACGTGGAGGAGCTCCTGGATCACGGCATCGATGTCTACACCACGCTGAACGTCCAGCATCTGGAAAGCCTCAACGACGTGGTGGCGCAGATCACGCGGGTGCGCGTGCGGGAGACCGTGCCGGACTCGATCCTGGATCGCGCCGACGACGTGGAGCTGGTCGATCTGACGCCGGAAGACCTGCTGCAGCGGATGCGGGAAGGGAAGGTCTATTTTCCCGAAGCCGCCGAACGCGCGGCGCAGAATTTTTTCGCGCCCGGCAATCTGACCGCGCTCCGGGAGCTGGCGCTGCGGCGCACGGCCCAGCGGGTCGACGCGCAGATGATCGACTACATGCGCGCCCATGCCATCCAGGGACCGTGGGAGGCGGGCGAGCGCGTGCTGGTGTGCGTGGACGAGCGGCCCGGCGGCGCCGCGCTGGTGCGCTACGCGCGCAGATTTGCCGACAAGCTGCGCGCCTCCTGGACGGCGATCTACGTCGAGACGCCCTACGCGGCCAGCCTGACGGAAGACGAACGCGACCGTGTCGCCGAAGCCCTGCGCATCGCGGCGCGACTGGGCGCGGAGCCGGTCACGGTGCCCGCGGCCAGCGTCGAGGACGGAATCCTGAGCTACGCCCGGGACAACAACGTCACGCAAATCATCGTATCGAAGGTGCAACGCCCGCGCATCTCGGAATTCTTCCGGCGCTCCCCGGTGCTCGAAATCATCCGCCGGGCGGGCAACATCAGCGTGCATGTCGTGCCCGGCCAGCTGTCGCGGGCGATGAAAGGCGTGGCATCGCGCGTGCTGGGCTTCGATCGCCGCGCGCAACGCACCTCCGCCTATGCCGGCAGCCTCGCGATGGTCGGCGTCGCGCTCGTGCTCGGGCTGGCGCTGCGGCAGGTCCACATCACCAATGTGGCGCTGGTTTTCCTGACGGCCGTTCTGGCGAGCGGCGTCGCCTATGGCCTGTGGCCGTCGCTGCTGGCCTGCGTCGCCAGCGCGCTCGCCTACAATTTCTTTTTCCTCCCGCCCTACTACACCTTCACCATCGCCGACCCCGAAAACGTCGTGGCGCTGTTTTTCTTCTTCGTCGTCGCGGGCGTCGTGAGCAATCTGACCGCGCGGGTGCGGGCGCAAGGCGCGGTCGCGCGAGGGCGCGCCAAGGCGACGGAAGACCTCTACCTGTTCGCGCGCAAGCTCGCCGGCGTCTTCACGCTGGACGACCTGCTGTGGGCGACCTCCTTTCAGTTCGCGCAGATGCTGAAGCTGCGCGTGGTGATCCTCTATCCCGAGGGCGACAGCATTGCGGTGCGCGCCGGCTATCCGCCCGAGGACATGCTGAATGAAGGCGATGTCGCCGCCGCGAAATGGGTCTGGCAGCATGGCGCGCCCGCGGGCCGGGGCGCCGACACGCTGCCCGGCGGCAGGTGGCTGTTCCTGCCGATGCGGACGGGGCGCGGAATCGTGGGCGTCGTGGGTCTCGACAGGGACAAGCCGGGCGTCCTGCTCACGCCCGATCAGCGCCGGCTTTTCGACGCGCTGGCGGATCAGGCCGCGCTCGCGATCGAACGCATCAATCTCGCGCAGGACATCGACCGCAACCGCCTCAACGCCGAGACCGAGCGCCTGCGTTCGGCGCTGCTCACTTCGATCAGCCACGACCTGCGCACGCCGCTCGCCTCGATCCAGGGCGCGGCCAGCAGCCTGAAAACCTATGGTGCCACGCTCGACGATGCCGCGAAGCAGGAATTGCTGGGCTCGATCCTCGAGGAGTCGGAGCGGCTCAACCGCTTCATTGCCAATCTGCTCGACATGACGCGGCTGGAATCCGGAGCCATCGCGCCGAAACTGGAGCCGATCGATCTCGCCGACGTCGTCGGCAGCGCGTTGCGCCGGGCGTCGAAGGTTCTGGCGCAGCACGAGGTCGAACTGTCGCTCGCGCCGGGGTTGCCGATGCTGCGGCTCGATCCGGTGCTGTTCGAGCAGGCGCTGTTCAACCTTCTCGACAACGCGGCCAAATACTCGCCGCCGGGCTCGAAGGTGTCGGTGGCGGCGGCGGTCCACGGCGCGCGCCTGCAGCTTTCGGTACGCGACAGCGGCGAAGGCATCGAGCCCAGCGACGTCGAACGCATCTTCGACAAGTTCTATCGCGTGCAATCCTCCGATCAGAAGCGCGCGGGCACCGGGCTTGGGCTCGCGATCAGCCGCGGCTTCATCGAAGCCATGGGTGGCACGCTTGGCGCCGCCAATCGCAACGATGGACGCGGCGCCGTCTTCACCATCACGCTGCCGGTTCCGCAGCCGGGCGAAATCGGGGAACGGGCCGCATGAATCCATCCTTGCGGGTTCTTGTGATCGACGACGAACCGCCGATCCGCCGCTTCCTCCGCACCAGCCTGTCCGCCCAGGGCTATTCGGTGCTGGAGGCCGAGGACGGCGAGACCGGACTCGCCATGCTTCAGCGCAACGCCGTCGACGTGGTGGTTCTCGATCTCGGCCTGCCGCGGATGGACGGGCTGGCGGTGCTGAAGGCGCTGCGCGACGGCGGCTCCTCCGTGCCCGTGATCGTGCTTTCCGCCCGCGGCGACGAGAAGGGCAAGGTGGCGGCGCTCGACATGGGCGCGGACGACTACGTCACCAAGCCCTTCGGGATGGACGAACTGCTTGCCCGCATCCGCGCCGCCATGCGCCACCGGCTGCAGCAGGAGGGCGAGAAGCCCGTCTTCAGGAGCGGCGATCTCGCCGTCGATCTCGTGCGCCGCATCGTCACGGTGCGCGGGCAGGAGGTGAAGCTGACGCCGCGGGAATACGATCTGCTGCGCCTGCTCGTGGCCCATGCCGGAAAGGTGCTGACGCACCGCTTCATCCTGCGCGAGGTCTGGGGCGGCGAGACGGACGTGCAATATCTGCGCACCTATGTCCGCACGCTGCGCCAGAAGATCGAGACCGACCCCGAGCGGCCCGGCCTGATCCAGACCGAGCAGGGCGTCGGCTACCGGCTGAGGGCGCCGGATTGACGCTGCAAGCCGGACGCCCCGCCCGCGCCTCGCCGCCGTCCTGCCGGGCCAGGCGCGCGCAATCCCGGCAGATCTTCGACGAACCGTCCTGGATTTTGCCGGACTGCAAACTGGCGGAGCCGGAGGGATTCGAACCCTCGATACGGCTTTTGACCGTATAACGGTTTAGCAAACCGCCGCCTTCAGCCTCTCGGCCACAGCTCCGTTGGGAGGCCTCCTTTATATACAAGCGGCTTTTGCCTCAAGAGCCGGGCGCGGATCGCGCGCCTCACGTGCCGCCGCCGCGGGCGCGGATGAGGCTTCGCACCTTGGCCAGCGGCTCGCGCACGGCCTGCTGCGTGCTGCCGATGGTGATCACCGCCTGGACGCCGGGCGGGTATTCGCCGGGAAACACCGCGCGCACGCGCACCGCCGCGCCCGCGTCGATCCACACCGGCGTGCCGTCCGGCCGGGTGAGCTTGAGGTTGCCGCGGCCGGCAGGCGCCCCCCCGGGGCCATTCATGGGCCGGCCTTCCAGCCGGGCGGTGATGAAGCCGACATAGCTGCGCGTCTCGTCCGGCAACAGGCCGCCGGCGCGCATGCGCTCTTCCAGATGTCCCGGTCCGTCGTTGTAGGCGGCGAACATCTGCGGATAGCCGTATTTCGCGCGCAGGATGCGCAGATAGGCGGCGCCGGCGATGATGTTGTCGTGCGGATCATAGGGGTCGTCGCCCAGCCGGTAGGCCCGGCGCATCTCGTCATAGGTCTCGGGCATCAGCTGCATCAGGCCCATCGCGCCCTGGGTCGACGTCATGGGCAGGCCCTCCGCCAGCATGGTGCGCCCGCCGCTCTCGGCCTGCATCACCGCGCGGATCCACGCCGCCGGCACGTCGAAGCGCCGCGCGCCTTCCAGGATGTAGGGATCCCACCGCTTGACGAGCTGCGCGTGCGACATCGCCTGTTCGATCTCGAACGTCGTGGGCTTGTGCGGCGCGGGCGGCGGCGCGGAGGCCGTCCGCGGCGGCAGCGGATGCACCGGCGGCCGCTGCGCGGTCACCTTCACGTTCACGACCGGCGCAGCCGGGGCATGCGGCGGGGCGGGGCGCAGCGCGAAATATCCGCCCGCGCCCAGCGCGACCACGGCCGCGCCCAAGAGGGCCAGAAGCGCTGGGCGCGAAGGCGTCATGGGGGAACCGGTTCCTGTTCGCCGCCCCAATGTATCAGACACGTCATGGAAACGCGCAGGCGCCGGCCCGGGCCCCTCCGCCAAACCCGCGCGCGGATGGGCTATGGTGTCCGGGCCGGTGCAGGGGCGGATGGCGGGGCGCGCACGGATGGACGGGGTTTCCCACGAGCTCGACGGCGCGAAGATCGAGGAGACGGCGGCCCGCCTCGCCGCGCGCGTGGGCGAGCGCTTTCCGGGCTCCGGCCTTGCCGCGATGTGCGCCGACCTCGTGAAGGTGGCCGCGGCGACGCGGGAGCCCGCGCTCCGGACCGCGCGCCCCAATATCGGTCTGCGCGCCATGGCGGCGGCAGTGGTGGCGGCGGTGCTCGCGCTGGCGCTTTATGTCACGCGCCTGCTCGACTGGAGCTCGCTCGCCGGCAAGGCCAATGTCTACAACTTCATGCAAGGCATCGACGCGGCGGTGAACCTGCTCATCCTGACCGCCGGCGGCATCTGGTTCTTCGTCACGCTGGAGGCGCGGATCAAGCGCCGGCACGTGCAGCGCGCGCTGTTCGAGCTGCGCTCCTATGCCCATGTCATCGACATGCGCCAGCTCACCAAGGACCCGACGGTGATCCTCAGCCCCGGCTCCGCCACCAGCTCCTCGCCCCGGCGCGGCATGACGCGCTTCGAGCTCACGCGCTATCTCGAATATTGCGCCGAGATGCTTTCCCTGCTGGCCAAGCTCGCCGCGCTCCATGCCGGCGCCACCACGGATGCGGAAATCCTCGCCGCCGTCAACGAAGTCGAGCAGCTCACCAACAATCTCGGCCGCAAGATCTGGCAGAAGATCATGATCCTGGGCCAGCTCGACGAGCGCGCGACGGCGGGGTGATCCCTATTTCGGCACCTGCACGAAGGGCACGCTGCCGCCGGGCACCATGGTGGTGGGCAGCACGCCGTTCCATTTCTCCGCGGCGGTGAGCGCCACGAGGTCCGGGTTGGTCCTGAGCGCGTCGGCGCGGGCCTTGATGGCGGTGGCCTGCGCGTTGCCCTGCACCTCGATGGCGTGCGCCTGCGCGTCGGCGGCCGCCTTCACCTCATAGGCCGCGGCGTCGGCATTGGTGATGCGGCGCTGCTTCTCGGCCTCGGCCTGGTATTGCGCGACGACGGATTTCATCCGGTTCTCCACGGCGGTCTCGTAGGCGTCGGAGAACGCCACGTCCTCGACCTGCACCGACACGATGTGGATGCCGCGACCGTCCAGCGCCGCCTCCAGCGACTTCTCAACCTCGATGCCGAGCTTGGTGCGATCCTGGATCATGCTCTGCGCGGAGAAATTGCCGAACACTTCCTTGAGGCGCCGGGGAAGCTGCGTGTCGATCAGGATCGAGGGATAGTCCACGCCGTAGCGGGTGTAGACGTCCATCACGTTGCCTTCCGGCAGGCGGTAGTTGACGCTCACCTGCACGTTGGCCGGCTGCTGGTCCTGCGAATAGGCTTCGGTCTTGAAGTCTTCCTTCTGCTCGCGGACGCTCATCTTCACCACCGACTCCACGAACGGCAGCTTGAAGTGCAGGCCCGGGCCTTCCACGCCCACCGCCTGGCCGAAGCGCAGCAGCACCGCGCGCTCGCCCTGGTCCACGGTGTAGGACGTGCTGAACACCGCGTAGATCGCCAGCATCGCGACGATGACGAAAAAGACCAGGCTTGCCTGGTTCATCCTGTTCATGGGTTCCCTCCGGCATTCGCCCAACGAGAAATAGGTTCCCGTTCCCGGGCTTCAATGGGCGGGGATTCGCGGGATTCCGCAAGATTCGGGAACCGAATTTAACCGTGCGCCGCTCTTGCGCGCCGCCACGCGCGGGCGCAGCATTCTCCACCTAGCGGGGCCAGCACGCCCCGCCGCGAAGAGCCGCGAGGGCGCCGCGCGGGTGAAGCAGGCGGCATCCTCAACGAGAGATGGGAGCGGCGTGGGAACGGCCGGCCCCTTCGGGATCCGAAGGAGGATACGCCCATGCTCGTCAGTCACATTCTGCGAAACAAGGGCCGCGACGTCGTCACGGTGTCGAGCGAGGCCACGCTCTCGGAGGCCGCGCGCCTTCTGGCGCGCAAGCATATCGGCGCGGTGGTGGTGCGCGGCGCGGACGGCGCCGTCAAGGGCATCCTCTCGGAGCGCGACATCGTGCAGGCGGTGGCGGAGGCCAGCGTGGCCGCGCTCGCGCATTCCGTCGCGCGCCACATGACCACCGCGATCGAGACCTGCGGCGAATCCGACTCGATCGACGACCTGATGGAGCTGATGACCCATCGCCGTTTCCGCCACGTGCCGGTGATGGACGGCGAGCGGCTTGCGGGCATCGTCTCCATCGGCGACATCGTCAAGACGCGCATCGCCGAGACCGAACAGGAAGCGAGCGCGCTCCGGCAGTACATCGCCGCGAGCTGACGCGGGAACATTGCGGAACCCGCGAGCCTGGGGAAACCGGGCGGCAACAGGCCCGTTTCCTCCGCGCCGCGTCCCGCGGCCCGGGGGCTCGCAGGAGCAGAACATGAAAACCGCAATCGTCGCCGCGGCCGCCGTCTTGCTGGCGGCGGGCACGAGCATGGCCGCGCCCGGCGGAACCCCGGCGGCCGCGCCCGCTTCCGCGCAACCCTCCACGCCCGCCGCCGCTTCGCCGTCACCGGGTCAGACCCAACCCAATGCCGCGCAACCGCCCGCGGGAACCATCGAACCGAAAGCCGCGCAGCCGCCGCCCGCGACCGAACCCGAGGCCACCCGTTCCGGCACCGGCGTCAAGCCCGCGGACACGCCGCCGGAATGCACGCAGGACATCAAGCCCGGCCAGCCGCCCGGCTATTGCCCGCCGTCGCCCAAGCCCCCGCCGGGCGAAGGCGGAACGCCGAAATAGCAAAGGTGAATTTTTTTCCCCGCGGGCGAGGAACGCAGACCGCGAGGCAACCGTTCTTCTCTACGCCGCGCCGCGGCCCAGGGGCTTGCAGGGAGCAAAGTCATGACACACCGCAAGTCCATCCTCGGCGGCGCCGTGCTCGCGCTCGCAGGCACGCTGGCGATTTCCGCGCCGGCCTTCGCCAAGACGACGCATCATCGTCATCACGCCGCGTCCGCTTCGGCCACGGAGAACAGCCAGGAAGAACAGACCACCCAGCAGCTGAACGAGCAGCAGCTCACCAATCCCGGCACCGTTCCCTCGGGCACCGGATCCACCGGCGGCATGAGCGGCGGCAGCGCCAACGGCATGCAGACGGGTTCGGGCATGAACGGTAATTCCGAAACCGGCTCGCCCACGCAGCCTTCGACGATGCCGAACGACAATGCCGCGGCCAAGCCCACCACGGCGCAGCCCAACGGCACGACGCAGAACAGCCAGCAGCCCGGCAACGGAACCACGCCGCACTGACGCGGCCCGGCGGCAGGCGGCCTGGCACAAGCCGGGCCGTCCACCGTTGCCCTCGAGGCGCCGCGCGAACCCGGAACCTCGCCCCGCACGGCGCGTTTTTTCACGATACGACGCGGAGGGTGTCGCGCGCCGGGCCATCAAGGAGACGGATATGAGAATGAGAGCACTCGTTCTGGGGAGCGCCGCCAGCCTTTCGCTCGCCGGTGCGCTCGCGATCGCGACCCCCAGTTTCGCGCAATACGAAGGCAATCCTCCGCAGGTTTCGACGCCCGCGGAGAAGCAGGAAACACAGCAGCTCAACGACCAGGCCACGCAGGGCACCACGGCCAATCCGGCCGCGCTCAACGGAGATGCGTCCGCGCCGCGGCAATCGCCGCAGCAGACGCAGTACGACAGCGACAGCGACCGCTACCGGCAACAGCAGCAGCAATACCGGCAGGACCAGGACCGCTATCGCGACGAGCACGCCCGCTACGAGCAGGAGATCCGCCACTACGACGTGCGCGAATATGCGTGGGACTATCCCCATCGCGTCTACGTCTACCGCTACGGCGACACGCCGGACCTGCAGCGGCTCTATCTCATCGCCCAGCCCGAGCAGCAGCTCGCCGATCTTCCCATTGAAGGACCGGGCGGAAACTGGGTCGGGCGCGTGCGCAACGTCGAGACCGGGGTGGACGGCCGTCCGTTCCGCATCGAGGTGGCGCTGAACCGCCGCGTGTCGGTGTGGGTGCCGTCGGGCGATTTCCGCTTCGATCCCGACGAGCGCATCCTCTTCACCGACATGACCCGCGACCAGTTGTGGGACATGCCGGGCGCCACGGTGGAAAGCACCGCCTACTACGCGCCGTAACGGCCCTGGAACTTTGGGAACTGCCGCGTGCGGCGCAAAATGCCGCGCGCGGCAGTTTCGTTTGGCCTTGCCCCGCACGGAACGCTCGTGCGCGCAACCACGTTAACGAAACGGTCCGGACAGCCAACGCGCCCGGCAACCGTCACAACCACACAGCAAAAGGAGTGCGCGATGAATCGCACGCATATCGCAATTGCCGCCATGCTGGCGGGCGCCCTGACGGCCGCGCCGGCCCTGGCGCAGACCGGCACGACGCCCTCTTCGCAGGGCAACCCGATGCAGTCGTCGATGTCGTCGAAGACGGGCAGCGCCGTGTCGCTCAGCGCGGTGTCGAACCCGGCCACGACGATCGCCAACGCTGCGGTCGACGATTCGACCGGCCAGCAGGTGGGCCAGGTGCAGAAGGTGAAGACCAATTCGAAGGGCAAGCCCACGGCGGTGGAAGTCAGCCTCACCAGCGGCGCCAAGACCGTCTCGATCCGCGCCAGCAAGCTGAAATTCGACCAGAGCAGCAACCTGCTCAAGGCCGACATGAGCTACAGCCAGATCCAGGCGCTTCCGGCGGTGCAGAACCCGTAAGGCGGTCCCGGATCGCACCGCGACACAAAGCCGGCGCCCTCGCGGCGCCGGCTTTTCCGGCGTAGGATGTGACCTCGCATCGAGGGGGGTTGGGTCACATGAAGCGCATGGTGCTGGCCGCTGTCGCGGCCGCCATCCTTTACACGCCGGTCTGCGCGCCCGCGCAGACGGTGGACATCCGTTCGCATCGGGGCATTTTCGGCCTGCTCAATCCGGACGGCACCTTCAAGCCGCTGGTGATCCCGCAGCCCGCGCCGGAAGCGCTCTCCGCCAAAACCTGGAACGGCACGCTCAGCGCCACCATCAGCGTCAACGTCCAGTCGACGCTGCCGTCGGGCACGACGGTCCACTGCGCGCTCACCGCGAGCGTCAGCGGCATCGCGCCCAACGGCTGGGTGGACGTGGTATCGGAGACCGCGCAGGTCACCGCCACCGGCTCCGGTTCCAATCTCACCTGCCATGTCACGATGCCGTATCAATGGCTGCTCTACGCCAGCACGTCCGCGGCGCTGGAGCGCGATACGGTGCAGGTCGGCTACGAGATCCTGGCGGTCAATTCCTCCGGCGACGGGCGCACGACCCTGTCCTCGGTTGCCACGATTTCGCTGCCGGCGCCGGGCGCCACCACGAACTACAACATCAACGCGCGAATCTGAGTTACGGCCGGTTCGCCGCGCCTTCATCGTGCCAGTGCTCGACGATCGCCTGCCAGGCGGCGCTGTCCCAGTCGCGCACCGTGTGCATGGCCTCGATGCCGCGGCCGTCGGCATGGAAGAAGCTGTGCTCGGGCAAAAGGAAATCCTTGCCCGTCTTGCCGAGATCGATCGCGGCGAGTTCGGCAGCGGTGGGATTTCGGATCGTCACCATTTCGAAATCGAGGCCCAGCTCGCGCGCCGCGCGCTTGTCCTTCTCCCAATATTGCGGCTGGGAGAACAGCACCACGCGAAGCCGGCCTCGCCCCACGCGATGCTCCAGCGCCGTCATCGCGGGAAATTCCATCCGGCAGGGCACGCACCAATAGGCCCACTCGTTCAGCCAGATCACCGCGTGCGGATCGCGGCGCAAATCGAACCGCTTTCCGTTTTCATCGACGAGATCGGCATGTTTCAGCGCCGCGATCTGGCGCGCCAGCATCGCCGGCGGAACCGGCGCGTTGAGATCGATGCGCTCCATCAGCGCGTAGATCACGCCGTAGCGCACGTCTTCCGACAGCCACATCGCGCCGATGAGCAGGAGCAGCGCGCCCAGCGCGCCGCCCAAGATGCCCGCCGCCCAGTACTGGATTTTCCGCATGCCCAGCCTCCAGAATTATTGTGCGCCGATAACTTTACATTCGCAAACCGGCAAAAATCCGCCCGCAACGCAGCCAAACCGAAAAACAATCCCAATACCTAGTGGCTCATGGGTTCCCTGCCCATATAGAAAGACGGGTCCGTGTGCGGCCGCCGCGCGGCGGGACAACTTGTCCACAGGCCGCGCGGAAAAATCCTGAAATCCGGGCGTTTTTTTCGGTTGACGGGGCCAGACCGCACGCCTATACACCGCGCCCACGCCGCTCGCGAGCGTACGGCTTGCGAGCGGCGTTCCGTCTGTAAGATAATGGTTTTTCGTCTCCAGACGGGGCTGTTTGACATTGTGATTCGAGGAAGGGGAACGTGGGTGGCGGCTCGCTCGCCGGCACGCAGGTCAAACTGCGTGCAGCCCGTGAGAAATCACGGGTAATGAATCGAGCTTCCGAACGCTCGCGTTCTCAGCAAGACAACACATGAAATGAAGTCGATGTGCCGGAGCCTTGACGGGTCCCGGGGCATCTGACCTCGTCAAATGAACGGTTTTGCGAACAACGTGAGCGTTTCGCGACCAGCTCAGGATCATAACTTGAGAGTTTGATCCTGGCTCAGAACGAACGCTGGCGGCAGGCCTAACACATGCAAGTCGAGCGCCCCCGTCACTAAGCCAATCGAGAACGTGCGAGATTTCGTGCGGTGCGGGTTGGCTTAGTGGCGGGGGAGCGGCGGACGGGTGCGTAACGCGTGGGAATATGCCTTTCGGTTCGGAACAACTCAGGGAAACTTGAGCTAATACCGGATACGCCCAGCCACTAAATGACCTCTCTAAACGAGCGGAGACGTGACAATGCACTATGTTTACGTCTTGGTGAGTGAGAGTGATGAACCGGAATCGTACATCGGATTCTCGTCCGATCTCCGGACCCGGTTCATGCAACACAATTCCGGAAAGAATACATCGACGCGCGGCCGCAAATGGCGGCTCGCGTACTACGAAGCTTACATCTCCAGAAAATCTGCGGAGAAGCGGGAACGACTGTTGAAGCACGACGGTCGGAGCCGAAGATTTCTCATGCAGCGGGTTTGGAGCAGTTTGCGCGAAGACGATGTTTCGCCGTGAGAGATGTCATTTAGTGGCTGGGGAAAGATTTATCGCCGAAAGATTAGCCCGCGTTGGATTAGCTTGTTGGTGAGGTAACGGCTCACCAAGGCGACGATCCATAGCTGGTTTGAGAGAACGACCAGCCACACTGGGACTGAGACACGGCCCAGACTCCTACGGGAGGCAGCAGTGGGGAATCTTGGACAATGGGGGAAACCCTGATCCAGCCATGCCGCGTGAGTGATGAAGGCCCTAGGGTTGTAAAACTCTTTCGGCGGGGACGATAATGACGGTACCCGCAGAAGAAGCTCCGGCTAACTTCGTGCCAGCAGCCGCGGTAATACG
>Ga0335085_10000187_pt1 | contig 193195 bp, 160 predicted proteins | sample Lox_Sample_45_FD_206712 | JGI IMG/M metagenome (GOLD analysis project Ga0335085, IMG submission 206712) | Soil microbial communities from Loxahatchee National Wildlife Refuge, Florida, United States - Lox_Sample_4.5 | ecosystem: Environmental > Terrestrial > Soil > Wetlands | place: USA... | reverse complement strand
CAGAAGCGAGCTACTGGCCGAGACGAATGGATCCTACACCACCTCGGAACTCTCTTACTTTTTGGGTGGTTCCTTTCTAGAGTGATGTGTCCCGGAAGTTCCTCAGCAGAGTCTGAAGTTTTTCCCTAGGATGGAGCGCCGACCTATGACGCGAATCTGTGGAACAGTACATCGTCTGATCCTTACGGAAATCCCGGCGTCGTTGGCGCCAACCTTAGCGGATTGATTGGATTTCTGTCAGTCAAGAGCGTGCCCGCACCTACCGACGAAATTCCCACGCTGGAGTACAATGTCGGTTTCTGAACGAGCCGCGAAGGGAGTCCATGGCTGCAAACGTCAGGGCCTGTGTAAAACAATGGATACCCTCTTTCCTGCTCTGTGTGTTCCTGTTCTGTCCTGGCTGTAACCGAACGTCCAAAACTCCTGCAGCATCTCCGATGATCACGTTCATGGGTTGGGGCCCAGCGACGCAACGTGAACTCTCAATGGACCGGGATGTGTTCGAGCAATTTACGCAGAAGACGGGAATTCGAGTCGACTTCATCTCCGGCCCGGAATCGATGACGCAGCGTCTTGAACTCTACCGACGCTATCTGGGAGCGCAATCACCAACTCCGGATGTTTACTACATTGATGTGGTTTGGCCGGCGGTGCTGGCAGATCAGATGGTCGACTTGAATCAATACCTTGCGAACGAGGCCGGCGAACAGCTTGAGTCCGAAGTGCGGAACGACACGGTGAACGGGCGGTTGACGGGTATGCCGTTCAATACCGAGTTGGGAGTGCTGTACTATCGCGTGGATCTGCTGCGCAAGTATGGCTATCGCGAGCCGCCCGGGACATGGGACGAACTGGAGAAAATGGCGGCCCGCATTCAAGCCGGCGAGCGCGGGGGCGGAAACAAGGATTTCTGGGGCTACGTGTGGCAGGGAGCTGCTTACGAAGGCTTGACGTGCAACGCACTGGAATGGCAGGTGTCGTACGGGGGTGGAAGCGTGATCGAATCCAACGGCACGATCACGGTGAACAATCCACGAACGATCGAGGCGATGCAGAGGGCGCAGCGCTGGATCGGCACGATCTCACCGCCCAGCGTGGTGGCGTTCAAAGAGCAGGATTCAAGGAACGTGTTGCACTCAGGCAACGCGGCGTTCGCGCGCGACTGGCTGTGGCGGCAATTCACCGGGGAATCGCTGGTCCCGAATTCGAAGGCCATGATTGCGATCGCGTTGTTGCCCGGGGGGCCCGCCGGGAGGGCGTCGACGCTTGGGGGACAATCGCTGGCGATCTCCAAATATTCGAAACATCCCCGTGAGGCGGCAGAGCTGATCCGTTATCTGACAAGCCACGAGGAACAACTCACGATGTGGAAGAAGCACGCCATGCTGCCGACACGGCGCGAATTTTACGCCAGCCCTGAATATTTGCAGGATCGTCCGGGAATCGCGCAGCTCTGGAAGGAGCTGGGAAGCGTGACCGTAGCCCGACCATCGACGGTAGCGGGGGCGCGTTACGATGAGGTTTCGAGAGCATATTTTTCGTCGGTGCACTCCATCCTTGCGGGCGAGCAGGACGCAAGCAGAACGATGTCCCAACTGCAGGCGAAGCTAGAGAGCATCACGGGCGGGAAGCCGGGGGCGCCGCCGGTCGCAAGTGCAGTTCACTAAGAGGAACGTTCCAGGGAGCGATAAGCGATTGAATTCGAGCCCGGATCTGGGCACGTTCGAATTCGCCGAGAAGCGCAACAGTATAGGCCAGTTGCTGAGGCACGCGTTTGTGCTGTTAGGCGGGCTGATGCTGCTTGCGGCCGCGATCGCCGTGTGGCAGGTGAGCGTCATGCGGCAGCGGGCGCAGCTGCTGTACAACGCCGAGCAACCCGCTCTTGCCGTGCTGATGGCGCACAATCACTTCCAGAGATTTCAAGCCGAGCTGCAATTATTGTCGGAGACGCACGACGCACAGCGGTTTACGGCGAAGGCCCAGGAATTGCGCACCGTCTTCAATAAGGATGTGGATCGTGCAATTGAAGCTCTGTCGGGATTGCGGCAGGGCCCGGAGCGGGGGCGTCAGTTCACCGGGCTTGAGGCGATCCGTACGATGTTTTCCTCCCAGATGGATGACCTGATGGAATTGGTGCAACTGGGCGATTGGCGGGCGGTGGAACTACGCTCACAGAGCCGCGATCCGGTGCTCTCCGCACTTTCCGAGTCGTTGGTACGTGATATCGACGAACTGGTCGCCGAGCAAAAAACGCAGGAACTGGAAGAGATCGAACGGGCCGGAGACCGGACCACGGTGACCCTGTTGACGATCGGACTCGCCATATTTCTGATCACTGCGTTTCTGGGCTGGCGAGTAACGCGCACGATCGGCGGAAGGTTGCAAAAGCTGGATGCCGCCGTCCGCGCACTTGGTCGAGGAGAATTTCGGCAACGGGTCGAGGTGGGCGGCCGGGATGAGATTGGCCGACTCGCGCAAGTATTTAACGACATGTCAGCGCGTGTCGGTGACCTGTACGAGACGCTGCAAAGAAGCGAAGCGCAGTTCCGATCATTGATCGAGAATGTTTCCGACTTCATCGTAGTACTGCACGCCGACGGGACGGTTCGATATGCGAGCCCATCGTTCGAGCGCGAGGCCGGGCAGGGCAGTTCAGTTGTGGGGAAGAACGTTTTAGATCTGGTGACCCAGGAGGATCGTGCTGAGGTTGAGAAGTTGCTGGTGGCGGTGCGGGAGAAACCGTCACCGGGAATGGGGGAGATTGTCCCGATAGAATCCGAGTTCCGGATTCGACAGGGTGGCGGGGAAGTAAGGACGCTCGAAGCCTCCGTCACCAACCTGCTACGACATGCTGCAGTCAACGGGATCGTGGTAAATGCCCGGGATATGACCGAGCGCCGCAGACTGGAAGAGCAATTGATGCGGGCGCAGCGGATGGAGGCAATAGGGACTCTTTCCGGCGGCGTCGCCCACGACTTCAACAACATTTTGACCGTGATCCTGGGACACACCGAGATTCTGCTGCAAGCGTTGCAGTCCAATCCTGGCAATTACGACCACGTGAAGAGCATCGATGAGGCCAGCCGGCGCGCGAGTGCCCTAACCCGACAGTTGCTGGCTTTCAGCCGCAAACAGGTGCTGCAACCCAAAGTGTTCAACCTGAACTCGCTGATCGTGGATCTGGACAAGATGCTGCGCCGGTTAATCAGCGAAGACATTGAGTTTGAGACGGTCACCGACCCTAAACTCGGAGCTACCAAGGCCGATCCAGGGCAGATCGAGCAAGTTGTTATGAATCTGGTGGTGAACGCCCGGGATGCCATCAAGGGCGGTGGAAAAATCATCATCGAGACCGCGAACGTTACGTTGGACGAGGACTACGCGCGCAACAACGCGGGCGCACGTTCGGGGCCTTTCGTGATGCTCGCGGTGACCGATACGGGAGAGGGCATCATCGCCGAGAATCTGCCCCACATCTTTGAGCCGTTCTTCACTACCAAGGAGGTCGGCAAAGGTACTGGGCTTGGCTTGTCGACCGTCTACGGAATCGTGAAGCAAAGCGGAGGAAACGTTTGGGTTGAAAGCCAACGTGGACGTGGGACCACGTTCCGGATTTACCTTCCCCGAGTGGACGAACCGGAACCGGCCCTGGCGGAGCCAAGCCAGCCGGCGGTTACTTCCGGAGCTGAAACTGTGTTGTTGGTGGAGGATGAACCGGCGCTTCGCGATCTGATCAAATATGCGTTGACCGGGAACGGATTCACCGTCCTGGACGTGCCCAATGCAGCAGATGCGATCACACTGTCCAGAAGGCACACGGGCTTACTGCACTTGCTGCTTACCGATGTGATCATGCCAGGAATGGATGGACCGGCGCTGGCGAAACAGGTGCAGAAGGAGAGGCCCGGTATCAAAGTACTGTATATGTCCGGCTACGCGACCAACTTCATCACGCATGATGGAGTAGTCGATCCTGGCACCAACTTCCTCGAGAAACCTTTTCACCCACGTACTCTACTGAACAAAGTTCGGGAGGTACTGGATACCAGCCCGCGTGTTGAAACTGCCTGACTTCGGATCCCGGTTTAGATTTGGTAAACGAAATGTTCTTACTGAGGTCGTAGCTATCCGCAACTGCAGATAGCAAGGTTCTTCCGCTCCGGATCTTTGAGCTTAGCTGATGGCTTTCTTTTCGAACTGGCGCAGGCCCAACAGCAATAACAGAAGATCGAAGAAGCAGAGGGCGATCAGGATCGCGACGGTGGACAGATGCGGGAACTGGGGGACCAGCGCCGCGCGCAGACCTTCGCTGGCGTAGACCAGCGGGTTTACCAGAACCGCTCTTTTGAGGATTGGAAACGTGCTGAGCGCGCTCCAGGGGTAGTAGGTGCAGCCGAAGAAGATCATAGGCGTGAGGATCATACTGAACATGAGGCCGACGTGCTGCTGATTCATGCTGCAGCCGAGAGCTAGACCTCCGCAGGCTGAGAACAGAGACACCAGCAGCAGCATCGCGATGAATTCCAACGGGGCGTGGATTCGAATATCGACGCCGGGGCGCAGAACGAGCCACGCCAACGGCAATACGACTAAGCCGGCGAGTAATGCCTGAATCATTCCGGCGACTACTTTCTCGATCGCAATCCAGGAGATGTCGATGGGCGCTAGCAGCCGATCTTCAATTTCGCGGGTCCACTGAAATTCGGCGATCAAGGGCATCGCGACGGCCCAGATTCCTGTAAAGACCATGCTGATGGCGATGATGCCGGGCAGCAGCAGGCTCTTATATTCAGGCCGCATGTAGCCGCTGCCGACCATGACGCGTCCGAAGATGAAGACGAACAGAAGCGGCTGGAGGAACGTCTGGAACATGATCTGAATGATGTTGCGGCGGGCGACGTGGGCGTCGCGGGCGAGCATGGCGCCAAACGCTTTCCAGTTCAATCGCGCAAACTCCTTCCGGTGTGATGCAGGAACAAGTTCTCGAGGCTGGGTTCGGAGATGTGAACGTCGGAGAGTTCCGCGCCGACCGCAGTTGCTACGGACGCAACTTCGGGGATCAGGGAGCCACCACGATCGGCGTAGACGTCAGCGCCGGTGGAGTTCAGAGGACGGACTTCGCGCACTCCGGCGAGCGACTGCAAGCGCTGGATCAGTTCCGGAGGCTGTTTGGCGAAATGCAGGCGCAGCAGATATCCGCCGGGGATCGAGCGCTTCAATTCGTTTGGCGTGCCCAGAGCGATCATCTTGCCGTGATCGACGATGGCGAGCCGCTGGCAGAGGGCGTCGGCTTCTTCCATGTTGTGCGTGGTGAGGAGCACGGTTTTGGCCTGCTGATTGTATTCGCGAATGATCTCCCAGAGGAGGATGCGGGTCTGCGGGTCGAGGCCGGCGCTGGGTTCATCCAGAAACAGAACCTCGGGGTCGTGCATCATGGCGCGGGCGATGGAAAGACGCTGGGCCATGCCGCCGGAGAATCCGCGAACCATCTGGTCGGCGCGATCGGTGAGCTTGAATTTCTCGAGCAGTTCAGTGGCGCGCCGGGCTCCTTCTTTGGGGGGAATGCCGAAGTACGCCGCGTGGAAGATGAGAATCTCGCGGGCGGTGAGCGAGAAGTCGTGATTCGGGCGCTGGGGCACAACGCCGATAAGGCGCTTCACTGTGGCCTGTTCTTGCCAGACTTCGTGGTCTCCGATCCAGGCGTGGCCGCCGGTGGCGCGGACCCGGGTGGTGAGAATGCCGATGGTCGTGGACTTACCTGCACCGTTGGGGCCGAGCAGGCCGAAGATTTCTCCGGGCTCGATCTGCAGCGAGAGGCCGTCGAGAGCGAGAATCTGGGGCTTCGGTTGCTTCGAGCTCTTCGCGTCGGCGCGGGGGATGAAACCGCCTCCGGCGCCGAGTGGCGGGGCAGAGTGATACACCTTGCGCAGATCCTCTGTGCGTACAGCGACTGCCATGAGTGAATTCCTAAGGAGTAGTTACAGCGCGGTGCTGGAAGTATAACGCAAGGGAGGGAATGGAAGTTACGAGTGGGTGGCCTGGGATACAGGAGATTTCGCCGCGTAGACTCGTCGCTTCGCGACTCGGCCCGGACGAAGGCGTCCGGGCCTGCATACGTCGGGAGCGTTGCTCTGGGGGACCGGGCAAGGCTTGCACTTGCATCTGCGAGCGCCGACTGCGGTCAACGGTCGCTGTGTTTCCCCTTACACCACCGGTCCACCTCCGGGGGGAAAAATTGTGAACCTCTACCTGCCTGACGACTCGTCCTGCAAGAGGTCTGCATAGAGCGTTGCTTTCTTTCCGAATTAGCGACGGCCTTCCACGACTTACACTCGTCGGTTCGCGACTCGGCCCGGACGAAGGCGTCCGGGCCTACACTGGGCCCGGTCCTACCCTTGTCCGGGCCTACTGGTCCAGGAATACATTTCAATCTACGTGCTCGCCTTCGGTCATGAAGCTTTGTTCGGCGGGGGGGAGGCGGTCTCCGGGTCTTGCCCAGAAGACGTACAGCGTTGGCCACAGGATTACGCTTACCAACAATTCGACTATCAGACCTCCTACGATCACGATGGCGAAGGGGCGCTGCGAGTCGGAACCAATATCGTGCGACATGGCAGCGGGGAGCAGACCTAACGTCGCCACTAGCATCGTCATCATGATTGGGCGGAGACGGAGGGCGGCGCCTTCTTTGGCGGCGTCTCTAACGGGCATGCCGCGGGTGCGGAGCTGGTTGATGTATTCCACCATGATTACGCCGATTTCGACCGAGACGCCGATGAGGGCGAGGAATCCGAGTCCGGAGGACACGCTGAAGTGAGTGCCGGTCATCAGAAGGCTCAGGAATCCACCGAGCGGGGACAGCGCGACCACGGCGAGGATCAGGAAAACCCATTTCCAGGAGCCGAAGGCAGAGTAAAGAATGAAGGCCATCAATAGCAGGGTGACCGGGACGATGATGGCGAGGCGGCGGTTGGCGCGCTGCTGGCTTTCGTACTCGCCGGTCCAGTCGAGGTGGTATCCCTCGGGGAGCTTCACTTTTTGGCCTACTTCATCGATGGCTTGACGGACGGTGGAACCTAGATCGCGGCCTCGGACACTGTACTTGATCGCAATGTAACGCTGGTTTCCTTCGCGATAGATAGTTGAGGCTCCATCGTCGAGCGAGATCTTGCTTAGCTGAGCGAGAGAGACCCGTTCCCCGGAGGGGGCCAGCAGGCGGACGTTGCTGATGTCTTCTACCGATCGACGGTATTGAGGCTGATAGCGCACGGTCAGGTCGAAGCGTTGTTCGCCGATCAGGATCTGGCTGACGGCTTTGCCGCCGACGGCGGTTTCGATTGCATCCTGGACGTCAGCGACGTTGATTCCGAAGCGATCGGCGGCGGCGCGGTCGATGTTGACGTTGACGTTGGGCTGGCCGCGGACCTGGAATGTACCGAGATCGGCGACACCCGGGATACGACTCATGACGGCCTGCATCTCGTCGGCTTTCTGCTCGAGCGTTTTGAGGTCGCGGCCGAACAGCTTGACGGCGAGTTCGCCTTTCACGCCACTGACCGCCTCTTCGACGTTGTCGGAAATGGGTTGAGAAAAGTTCCAGTCGACGCCGGGGAACTGCTGGAGTTCCTTGTCCATGGCGGCGATGAGTTCTTCCTTATTGCTGTGGAACTGGGGTCGCCACTCATCGCGAGGAAGCAGATCAACGAAGAATTCTGTGTTGTAGAAACCGCTGGCGTCGCTGCCATCGTCGGGGCGACCCACCTGGCTGACGACCTGCGTGACTTCCGGGAATCCAGCCAGCATGAGGCGGGCTCGCTTGGACATGTCGATGCTTGAGGAAGGGCCGGTGCTGGGTGCGAGAGTGCCGCGAACCCAGATAGCGCCTTCGTCGAGGTGAGGAAGAAATTCGGAGCCGATGATGCCGCTGAGGGCGAAGAAGAGGATCAGGCCGAAGCCGAGCAAGGCGAGCGCCAGCGTGAACTTCATGTGATCGAAGCACCAGTCGAGCGATCGGGCGTAGCTGCGGTTCAGCCATTCGAGGACAGGGTTGCGCCATTCCTTCAGTTCGCGGCTGAAGAAGTAGTTGCAGAGCACGGGTGCGATGAAGAGGGCGAAGGCCAGGGCGCCGAGCAGCGCGAAGGCAACGGTCCAGGCCATGGGGCTGAAGAGGCGCCCCTCTACGCGCTGCAGGGTAAAGATGGGGAGATAGGAAACGATGATGATGACGCGGGCGAAGAAGACCGGTTTCTGAACTTCGTGCGCGGCGACAGCAACGATTTCGCGGAATGACTTTTTGTGGTCCCCGAAGGACGTGTGGCGAAGGATGTTCTCGACCATGACGACCGAGCCATCTACGACCATGCCGAAGTCGAGTGCGCCGAGCGAAAGCAGGTTTGCGGGGATGTGACGAAGATCCAGGAGGATCGCGGCGAAAAGTAAGGAGAAAGGAATAGTGACAGCGACGATAAGAGCACTGCGCACGTTTCCGAGGAAGAGGAAAAGGACGAGCGTGACGAGGAGCACACCGTCAGTGAGGTTGCGCAGGACGGTATGCGTAGTGTGATGCATCAGTTCACTGCGATCGAGATGAGGAACTAGTTTGACGCCGACGGGCAGTAACCCCGGTTTGCCATCGATGCCATTGAGTTGAGCGATCTTCTGATGGAGGGCATCGAGTGTGGTCTCGGCCACGGCACCCTTGCGAAGCAGGACGATGCCTTCGACGACATCGTCGTCGTTAATGATGATTCCGTCTTTCTTGCGGACGGTTCTGCCGAGTTGACCCAATCGAACCTTGGGGGCTTGCACGACATTGCCTAAGTCCCGGACACGGATTGGCGTGCCACTCTGAACTTTCACAACCGTTGCGCCAATGTCGTCGGTCGTCTGCATGAGGCCAACGGCGCGAACGTTTAGAGCTTGCTGGCCGCGCTCGATGAATCCACCGCCGGCATTGATATTGTTTGCGATCAGGGCTTGCTCGACTTGCGGCAAGGCCAAGCCGTAGGAAACGAGCCTCGTTGGGTCGAGTTGGACCTGGTATTCGCGGGTGGGGCCACCGAACGGATTCACGTCAACGATGTTGGGAACCGATTTGAGTTGGTTGACGACGAACCAGTCGTTGAGAGCTTTGAGTTCCATCACGTCGTACTTCGGGTTAGTGCTGGTCAACGTGTAGAACATGATCTGGCCGATGGGACTGTAGTCAGGGCCTATGCCGGAAGTCACGCCGGGAGGCAGCGTGACGTTCTGAAGGCGATCGAGGACTTCCTGGCGGGCGTTGAAGGTGGTGATGTCGTCGTCGTAGATGATTGTGATCGCGGAGAGTCCCATCAACGAAACGGAGCGCAGGTGGGTGAGATGGGCCACTCCATTCAGTTCCACTTCGAGCGGGACGGTGATCTGCTGCTCAACCTCTTCGGCGGCGTGGCCTGGCCACTGCGTGATGACCTGAGCATAAGTGTCGGCGACGTCGGGATAGGCCTCTATGGGGAGGTTATGAAACGAGATGATGCCCCAGACGAAGAGGACGAGAGCGCCGCCCAGGACCAGCAGCGGATTCGCGAGAGCGAAGTCGATAGCCTTGCGGATCATTTTTATTGTCCCGCCCGCTTCTCGGCGACATCGGTGGAGAATTCGAGAGCGTTAGTCACCAGTTCGTCTCCTGGCTTTACGCCTTCACGGATTTCCTGCATGCCATCGGGAGCCAGGCCGTCAGCGTTGATGGAGATCTTGCGGAATTGATCGGGGCTTTCTTTGCGAAAGACCCAATCTTTATCGTGAAGGCGCATGATCGCAGTTGCGGGCACGACGATCCGATCGGTGAGCTTCCGCGAACGGAATGTTGCGACGGCGAACATGCCGGTTCTGAGCGAGCCATCGGGATTGGGAAGCACGATGCGTACTTTTGCCGAGCGGGTGTTGGGGTCGAGCACGCGGGAGATATCAGCGACCCTGCCTTTCAGGACACGATCGGGGAATGCGTTGAGACGGATTTCGGCGGAATCGTCGAGATGGACGTCACCGAGATCGTTCTCAAAGACGTCGCAAACAACCCAGACTTGCCCGAGATTGGCGATGGTGAACAGGTTGGGTGAATTGTCGAGGCTCTTGATTCCTTCGGCGCCGGCGACGTTCTGTTCGACGATCGTGCCGTCGATGGGAGCTCTCAATTCGAGCAGGGGACTGGGCCTGGCGGGATCTCCGCCGAGAATCCTGACGCGATGGTCGGACGTCTCCAGGTCGACTTTGGCTTTGTCTTCGGTGTCCTGAGCGAATTCCAGATCCTTGGCAGCAATGGCTCCGCGGTCGTAGAGCATCTGGGCGCGGTCGAGAGCTTTACGGGAGAGGACTTCGTCGGCTTTAGCTTTTTCGAAGTCCGCGAAGGCGCTGGCGAGGTCCGGACTGGAAATTACGAGGAGAGTTTGTCCCTTCTTCACCGCATCGCCAAGTTTTACTTTCAGGTCGATGACGCGTCCGGAGCCCAGGGATGTCACGTGGATGGTGCGGTTCACGTCGGGCGCGATGACGCCGTTGGCGGTGATTTGGGTGGGAAGCTGGCGGAGTTCGGCCTTTGCGGTTTTGAAGAGTTCCGGGTGATCGGCAGTGAAGACGTCAGGGTCGAGGGTGACGGAAGGCTTGGATGCGGCGGCGGGCGTTTCGCGGGAGCAAGCGGCACACATCGCGAGAGCGCTGAGCAAGATCGGGATGGAGATGTAGCGGAGTATCGAGTCAGAAATTCGAGCGGCGGGGGCGGGTGTCCCGACGGCCTCGGCCGCATTTTGCGGGACGTCCCAACTCTCGCAAATGCGGCGCGACGCTTCGATTGTCCTGTGTCGAAAATCCCCACTTCTGGCAAAGGCGGCCAGAAGCGGGGCACCCAGTCTCGTGTACTTCGAGGGACCGGACTTCGTTTGACTTTGTTCTCGAATAGGGATGAGTTTCATGGGATGACCTCGCGGCCAACGGCCTGATTCAGTTGCGCTGCCGCGGTGAGATAGGAGCCGATGAGGTTTACATAGCTCTGTTGCACCGTGCGGTATTCGCTTTCGGCGTTCAGAAAATCGAGGAGTGAGGCGCCGCCGTGCTGGTAGGAGAAGAACACCGTTTCACGCACGCGGACAGCCTGCTCCAGGTAGTGGCGTTTGTAGGGCTTCAGGAGGGTGATGTTGCTATTCAGTGTGGCGTAGGCGGAGTCGACGTCGCTGTAGACCTGGGTTTCGACACCCCGGCGCAACTTCTCATTGCGGCCGACATCGATCTTGGTGCGCAACTTCTCGCCCTGATTGCGGTCGAAAATGCGTAAAGGAATACTGACGCTTGCGCCGATAGTGTTGAGGGCATCAGGGTTGTTGAATGAGCCGTTGTGGGTGAACCACAGGCCGATGGTCGGATCGATCGAGCCGTTGGCCTCGGCCAGTTGATAATTTGTTTCCGCCTGCTTCACGGTTAAGACGGCGGCGCGAAGGTCCGGGCGGGCGTCGATTGCCTGCTTGCGGTAATCATCCAGCGCGAGGATGTCTTCGCGGAAGTCGAAGGTGCCGTCGACGTCAACGCTGTCGACCGGACGGTGATCATCAAGCAATGCCAGGAGGTTGATTTTGGTAGTACGAAGATTGACTTCCGCGTTCTGCAGGTCAGATTCATATTGGAGGCGCTGCAGCTCCAGGCGATCGAGATCGATACGCGAGATATCGCCGGCTTGAAAGCGATCGCGACTGACTTTCAGGATCTTGTCGTAGTAATCGAGATTTTCTTTGGCGAGGCGGAGGACGGCTTTTGCCTGCAATACGCCAACGAACGCGCTGCGCAGATTAAAGAGGAGCGTGCGCTCGGTGTCTTCGGATTGTGCGGCGCCGATGGCGGTGCCTTCTTTGGCAGCCTGGTAACGCAGGCCGCGTTTGTTGCGGCGCTCGAAAAGATAGCTGATGCCGGGTGAAACAAACGTTCCCGCGAAGGGCTGCCAGACACCGTGGCTGGGAGTGATCTGGGTGCCATCGGCGGTCAGGGTGAAATCAGGGTTCGGGCGAAGATGAGCGGTGATCTCCTGGGCTTTGAGTTCGTCGATGTTCAGTTTGCTGGCAAGCAGGGTGGTGTTCTGAAGGCGAAATTTGTCTTTTACCTGATCCCACGTCCAGGTCTCGACTGCCGACGGGGCAGTCTGACAGAGCGACGGCGCGCCGAGCATAAGAGCGCTCAGAGCTGTCGCGGTTATTGCGATGTATCGGTGCAATCGCATCCAACACTCCATGCCTGTGGGGACACACCACAGGGCCTTAACTGGCTAGGGGGTTTGCCTGAGAAGCCGGGGACAAACCACAGCGTTTTACGAGACGGACGATCCTCAGGAGAACTACGCCAGGAGCAAACTGGGTGGGGCGCGAGGAGCGCGAATGACTGTGGATGATGACGCGTTCGATGTGAGTACTGCGGGCGCTTGATGCCATGCCGAATCGGGCACGAAGGGCGGCTGCAACGCAACCGTGAGCGCCGGTTGAATCAGCGATCTTGGAGGGGAATGTTTATCGCCGGTCGACTGCCCTATGTTACGGCTACCGGCGGGCGATTCCTCGAACTCGGCCCGCATCGCGCACATATCGTCAGTGGCGGAAATTACGGGAAAAAGAACGAGCAGCAAGCAGCCGAGCGCCAAGAAGGTGTGGAACGGATTGGCTTTTCGTCTCTCGGGGGCAGTTCTGGAATAGCGCCATAGCCAGAAGGCAGGCATCGCCAGAAGCAGCCAGAAAAGGTTCAGCAGCAGTTCCATGTTTCGAGAGACGTCAAGAAAGAGATCAGTCTTCCAATTAAGTGTTCCAGAAATTCGGAAGGCGCGTCAATATGACGTTCGTTTGGCCAGGAAAGCTGCAAAAAGAGGTCCGGGAAACATTCCTATGATGATTTGCCAGCCAAAGGTTGAAGACTATTTTCCCGAGTAAACTGGGGAGGCCGTGAACTGAGGATCGTGAACATCCATTTCTTGATTCGTCCCATGCTGCTGGTTGGGCTCCTTGCCGGTGCCTCATCCGTGCTGCTCTCGCAGCAGAGTCGTGATGGAACCGCCGCGGAGTCGATGGGCGTTCCGGCGGCCGGGCAACGCGGGATTGGTGAATCGGACCTCATTATCGAAAATGATTCGGAGTTGCCGGACACGTACCCGCATGCCGCTTACGAGGTGCGTTTCCGCGCGAGGGGAGGTGTGCCTCTGTTGCATTGGCGAGTGGAGAAGGGCATTTTGCCGCCCGGACTCAAACTCGATGACGATGGATTGCTGCATGGCTCACCGAATCAGACTGGGGAATTCCAGTTCACTGTTTCCGTTACTGATCGTGGACAACCGCAGCAATCGGTACAGAAGGTGTTCACGATTCGTGTGTTCTCGGCCATCCTGCTGAACTGGAAGACTCCGGCGCACGTGAACGGCAGCCGCATCGAGGGGAGCGTTGACGTCTCCAATACAACCCGGGATGACATTGATCTGACTTTCATCGTGTTGGCGGTGCCGGGGAATGGGCGAGCGGTTGCGATTGGTTATCAACACTTTGTGCTGCGCAGGGGGACACTCGCCCAGGAACTGCCATTTGGAGAAACCCTCCCACGCGGGGGATATGTGGTGCACGTGGACACGGTAGGCGAGGTTGCGTCCCGCAATGTGATTTATCGGGAAAGACTGCAAACCCCCTCGATGCTGCAGGTGGCGGTTGGACCCTAAATTCGAGTCGGTACGGTAAGCAAATTCCCACCTCTCGCCAATGCGGCGGCGAGAGGGCACCCGAGGCAACCCTGTGTTTTTGGCCGAATCGCTCTTCCCGGCCGAGTACTCCGGTAACCATCGATCACATAGAGGAGTGATGCAGATCACACACCCGTGTGAGGGAAATGCCCCAAAAAACCTTGCTAAGTCATGGAGTGAGGGAGGAACCGGCGGAAGCTAATCTGGTAGTTAAGTGCTTTGTTATCTGTGTGGAAGGTTCGTTACCGCCTTGGTTTGGGAGGCTTCCAAAGGGAATGGTTTGCCACGTGCCATACCTCAGATGTGGTTGAGGTGAGGAGCCGGATGGCCGGCAGCCTTTAAAACCGCGGGAGGCTTCAGATGCGTGCACCATACGGACTGAACATTCTCGATAACTGCATGACGTGCCCTGCCAAGGGGGAACACCTGTTCTGTAATTTGTCGCTGCAAGCCGGCCAGCGGCTGAACGATATCAAGTCGACGGCGGTTTATCCGAAAGGCGCGATGCTGTTCATCGAAGGACAGAGCGCACGCGGAGTTTTCGTTCTATGCAGTGGAAAAGTGAAGCTTTCAACCACGTCGAGGGAAGGGAAGACGATTATCACGAAAATCTCGGACGCGGGCGATGTGTTGGGACTGAATGCTGTGATCTCCAACGTCCCATATGAGGTAACTGCTGAGATGATGGAGCCGGGTCAGGCGAACTTCATTCCGCGCGACTCACTGCAACTGTTCCTCAAAGAATTTCCAGAGGCAGCCATGCGAGTGGCGCAGCAGTTGAGCCGGAATTATTACACCGCTTACGAAGAGATCCGGACGCTGGGACTGGCGGCATCGCCTTCGGAAAAGTTTGCGAAGTTGCTGCTTTCATGGTCGACCAAATCGACCCAGAGCGACGGGTCGTCGCAGGTGAAGCTGACGCTCACGCATGAAGAGATCGCCGAGATTATCGGGACAACGCGAGAGACGGTGAGCCGGCTGTTCTCGGAATTCAAGAAGAAGCAGTTGATGCAGGCCAAGGGTGCGACGCTGGTGATCCGAAGCCGGTTTGCGCTGGAGAAGATAGTGCAGTCTTACTAGGCCGAAGTGATGGGAGTCGAGGGTACTCGAATTCGGATATTCGAGTGAGTGAAGGAACCGGCTGCAGGTGCAGCCGTTTTTTTTGTTGTCGAGGAGTTCGCTTCAAGAACTCGGGGTGCTAGAACTTGTCAGGGTTGCAGGTTCTGCTGAAGGGAGGCAGAATGACGCGTACAAAATGAGTCGGCGCGATTGCGTCAGAGATTGAACCTGCTACGGAACAGTAGCCGTTTTGCTTGTCGAGTAGATGAGCCGCGACGGTCTTGGTCTTGAGGGGGTGCGGCCCTGTCCCTACATCTTATCGTGGCCACACCTCGGTGGTCTGCTGTATCGAAGAGATCCCTTTCTGCTGTTATGGTAACAGCGTCGTTAGTCCGACCGATTAGCGGACCAGTCCTATGTGGGGTCGAAAGCTGCAGAGTTACGTTTTCGTCGTTTGCCTATCCAGCGTGCTTTCGCTGGCCCAGGACATGGACGACATCGCGTCCCCCAGGCACAGAGCGTGGGACATTCTGATTACGGCATCGCTTTCCAACAAGAGCGATGAGAGGATCGACGGGATTCGCGCGCTGGGATTGTTGCGAGACAACATACAGGCGCGACAATTTGCGGAATACGCGCTGGCGGATCACAACGCTGAGGTACGCCGGGCCGCAGCGACGACACTGGGACAGATAAAGGCGAAGGAGTCCATCCCGAAACTGGAGGGCGCACTCTCGGATAAAGCGGTTCCCGTGGTGATGGCGGCAGCAGAGTCCTTGCGAGAACTGAAAGAGGAGAAGCATGCGTATGCGATCTACTACGATCTTCTTACCGGGGAACGCAAGACAAATGACGGAATCATTGCGCGGCAGTTAAAGACTCTGCAGGACCCGAAGCAGCTGGCACAGATCGGGATCTCAGAAGGAGTTGGATTCATACCATTTGCCGGCATTGGGTGGGAAGCTTACCGGACATTGAATAAGAAGGATCCGAACCCGGTGCGGGCGGTGGCTGCGAGCCTGCTGGCGCACGATCCGGACCCGGCCACGGGTCGTGCCCTGGTCAAAGCGACCAATGACAAGAACTGGATCGTGCGCGCCGCCGCCGTGGACGCGATTGCGCAACGAGGTGATCCGGCTCTACTGCCGCATCTGGTGGAGAGGTTCTCTGACAGGAACGAGAAGGTCCGTTACCGGGCGGCAGCGGCAGTAGTTCGATTGAGCGCCATCGAGCAGAGCAAGACCGCGAGGAATAGCAGATAATGTCGGTATGTCATTGGGTCGCCGATCGGACATTCTTGGCCCCCTGATGCTCCTGATGCTCTTCGGGGGGCTTTCGCAGTTGGGCAGTGCGCAGGCCAGTTCGGGCGAGCAATCGTGGACAACCACCAACCAGTTGACCGATCCGGGCGGCACGGTCAATCCCACGCGAAGCACAACTACTCATAGCGAAGTCGACGGTCGCATCGTGGAGAAGACCGTTTTGGAGGCGCTCGGTCCCGATGGACGCTATGTCCCGTATTCGGAGATTGAAAAGGAATCGGCACGGGTGAACGACACGACCGTGCGCAACATTGAACGCTCGTACGGCAGGACTCCTGACGGGCAGCGGAATCTTACCCAGGAAACGCGGGAAGAGTGGCGCAGTCTTCCCGGCGGTGAGAAGAAGGTGACTCGCACGACGTCGAATCCTGACGGAAATGGGGGGCTGCAGGTGGTGCAGCGGGCGCTAGTCGATTCGAAGCAGGTCAGTCCTGGTGTCCGGGAAACGAAGACGACATTGTTTTCGGCAGATGGAAGTGGAGGGCTGGCGGCCACGGTAGAGATTCACGAGCGTGAAAGCCAGCGGGATGCCAACACGGTCGAGTTCAGCAAATCGACTTCTCTCTCAGACGGAGTGGGTCATTGGACTTTGAATGAAGTTCGCGAGGGAGTTAGCCGGAAGGATGAGGGCGGGGGGATCACAAAGGAAGAAAGCGTCTCGCGGCCGGATGCGGAAGGCAAGATGACTGTGATGGAGCGGACGGTGAGCAAGCAGTCTGCGACTGGGGGCGGAGAGCGTTCAGAGACGACTGAAACGTACTCCAACAATGTTCCCGGACAGGCGGGCAGCGAGGGCTTACGATTAGTACGGCGAGAAAGCACGGTGCAGCGGACCGGCACGACCGGGGCTCGGAGCACGACGCGACGAGTGGAGCAGAAAAATCCGGGAGATCCCAGTGCCGGTTTGCAATTGACGCAGGAAGCGATCGACATCGTGCGGCCGGGCGCGAATGGGACAGCAGCTCAGACCAGCACGATTCGTACTTCAGATTCCAACGGACGGCTTAACACCGTCTGGATTGATATGGGACACACCGACAATCCGGCGGCGGTGAAGGTGGATACGGATCCAGCCAAGAAGTCAAAGTGAAGTCCCCGATGAACCGGATATACGCGGCGACTCGCTGTTGGCATCGCGACCGGGTCAGCCGAAATAGAAGAGCTGACTAGGGTCTTGGCATCTTGAACCCGGAAACAACGCCCACTCCTACCGTCTAACTTCCCGCCGCGAATCGCCCGTCAATGCTGCAAGGGTGAAGAGGACCGCTATGATTGGAAGCGCAAGGAACGCCAGGAACCAGCGGAATTGAAGGCAAAAGACGACGACATCGAGAAGAACAGGTATTCGGGGACCGTGTTTCACAGCCGGAAAAACAGCAAATACTGCGGCGGGCAAGCAGAACATCCCGCCAATTAATACAGCAACGAAAATCGCGGCGGTCCTGTAGCGCATAACTCCTCTCCTTACTGATAAGCCTACTCCGCCGCTCTGGTACGCCACAGTTACGTCGGTTCGATCCCAATCTCCGTGGCCGATCCCGCCCCGATCCGGACTGAATTAGCCGCTCCTCGTGCAGCGCAGGGTTCAGGCCGAAATCGGCGCATACATTCCGGGTGGGTTAAGGGGGCCGCAGCGAATCGCTCGTCGCTTCGCGACTCGGGGCGGACGAGGCGTCCGCCCCTACATTAGATCAACTACTTCGACAGCGTCAGCACTATTATCCGGTCTACTTCTTCGGGCTTCGGGGCCGGCAGCTTCAGGATTACCCCGTCTTCTTTTTGCGTGACTTCCAATCTTGTGCCGTCGGCCAGGGACTGCGCCGATGCAATCTTCGCGGGGATCGGCGGCAGAGCCATCATCGGGGCGGACCAGTTCAGCACGTGTACGTAGATCTTGTCTTCCTTCTGGGTTGCTACACCCCAATCTCCGGGGGGAATGGGGCCGCCGCGAGTTCCGTAGATGGAATCTCCGTATCTGGCGAGCCATTCGCCGACTGCCCGCAAGCGAGTGACGAATTGGGGGTCAATTTCGCCGTTCGGGTAGGGACCTATATTGAGCAACAGATTCGAATTGTTGCCGGCGGCGCGGATGAGGCGGCGTTCGATTTCGGCGACGCTTTTGTAGTCGGTGTCGCCAATATTGAATCCCCATGAGCCGTTGAGCGTGTCGGAACTTTCAAGCGGGATGTCGGTGGCGATATATTTCGTGTTGAATCCTGCGGTGTTCTGGCCCGGGAGGTCACGCTCAAAGGTCTGGACGTCTTCGCCCGGGCGCGGCGTTTGATGGTGATTAGGGATGATCAGGGCTGCGGGCTGGAGCTTGTGGATGAGAGCGTAGGTCTTGTCGAGATGCCAATCGGCGTCGGGCTTATCCCACATACCGTCGAACCAGATTCCGCCGATCGGGCCGTAGTTGGTTGAGAGTTCGGTGAGTTGGCCGTCCATGTAAGTATCGAGGTATGCGTTCCAGTCGCCGTGATCCGGGCGGCCATTCTCCCAGTCGGTGCGGCCGCGTGGGTAGTAATCGGGATTGTGCCAGTCGAGCTGGGAATAATAGAAGAAGAGCTTGATGCCCTGGCGGTGGCATTCATCGGCCAACATCTTCAGCGGGTCTTTCTTATAAGGGGTGCGGGCGACGATATTCCAGTCGGAGACTTTTGAGTCAAACATCGCAAAGCCATCGTGATGACGCGAGGTTATGGTGATGTATTTCATGCCGGCCGCTTTGGCGAGGGAAACCCAGGTCTTGGCATCGAATTTTTCGGGGTCGAAGAAGGCGGGGAGGCGGTTGTACTCGTCGAGCTTGAGATGGCGCTCGTGAAAGATCCATTCGCCGTTGCCGAGGACGCTGTAGACGCCCCAGTGGATGAACATGCCGAATTTCATGTCCTGGAATTCGCGGCGCGCCTGGAGGTTTTCGGGCGAGGGTTGATAGGTGGACTGAGCGGCGGAGGGTCTGCCAAAGCTGAGTAACAAAAGTACAAACGCAACGAGGTATCGCGCGATGCAGATACGACCGAAGTTTTTCATGGCTCGTTTCTTTGTCCTCTAGCGCTGCAGGGGCAGCAAATATCCTGGGTTGCTCTCGAAGGCTCCGCCAAAGACTTGACGGTCGGCCTCGCGCATGTCCCAGGCGATGACGGATTGAGGCGTGATTTGAATGGTTACGTCGTCCCAGCCGGCGAAGACCGGTCCTACTCTGGTATCAGCCAGGGCGGCGGAGCTCAGGTACTTGCGGTGAATTTCTTCATTTTTGAATTGTGAGTCCTCTCCGCTGAGGAGACGGGCGGTTCCGGAGACGGTGACACCGAACGAAGCGGCGGGGTCGCGCGCGTCGATCATCAGTGTGACCTTGGGTGTGGACTGGAGGTTTTTCGCCTTGCGCGAGCGGGAGGACGTGGCGACGAAAATGCTTGTTCCGTCGAACCAGTACCACACGGCAACCATGTGAATGAAGCCATTCGGGTCCTGAGTCGCGATCGATGCGATGTATCTGCCTTCCAGTAACTGCCGCACGGAAGGATCGGTCAGTGCTGCCATAGTTGTTTCCTCGACGCTTGCCGCAATCTCGCCAAAACCTTATCACACGAATGCGAGCGGGAGACAAGAACAGCTCTTGGGAAGCAGAGAGGTAGAATTGCGAAGGAACCAGCGATCATTTAGGCGAAAAGGTACCCACATGGAGAGGCACGCCCAGCGTTCCGGCCTGGCCGGACTTCAGATCGTAAATGCCCGTGCGCAAGAAGATGTTTCCGTTGGGAATGTCAATTTCCTTGTGCATTTGCAGTCCGCCCTGCAGCACCTTGGGATAGTCCTTCGCGGAGATGCGAATCTCGCTCCTAGCGACAACCAGATTCAACGGCTTCCCTTCAGAATCGTAGGCGATCAGCATGACTTCGATGTCTCCCTGGTGGATATCGTCGGAAGACTTGTCGAGTCTGAGGTCTCCGGGCGTGACGGCGAAGTCGACACCATAGCGGGTGAGGGGGCCTTTCATCTGCGAATTGGTTCCAGCGCGAGGCGCGTCGGCGGAGGGCTGCGGGTTGGTTGGTTGGATGAGAATCTTGTAGAGAATTTGAGAGTAGTCGGGGAGATTGCGTCCCATCAGGGATAGCAGGGGGTCGGAAGCCGGCTGCTGGCCGGACGTGAAGGCTGTACTGCTGTCGTCGGCGTAGTATCCGTGGCGATATGCGGGCGTGCCCTTTCCTGCAGTCAGTTTGACCTGAATGCGACGGTATTTTCCGTCCATATTCGCATTGGCGGGAGAGTAGGCGAGCGAGTAGTAGTGTGAGCCATTGTTCACGACCCTAGTCAGCGCATCGTTCAGGCCATTGGTGTTATAGAAAGCCTGACCGCCGGTGTCTTTCGCCAACTGCTCCATGGACGCGTGGCTGGAACTCAGATCGAGGGCAGCCTTGCGCGACTGCTTCATGGTGTCCTGGGCGGCGACGCTAACTCTTTTTTGGCCGATGGGACGGTTGTCGACCTGGAAAGCGGTATCGGAGACCAGCCCTTCAGCCGCGACTGGATACAGAGCCACCTGGGCGGTGGTAAGCAGGTTGGTCGTTCTACGGATTTCACCCTGGAAGTTCCTGGCGCCGCTGAACGGGTCGGGGAGATCGGAGTCGGGAACAATCCCGGCGGGAAAGGAACCGGAGAACCAGATGACATTCTTGCGACCGGGAATGCCTGAGAGATAGCGGGCGAGTTGTTGCAGAGCTTCCAGGGTCATGCCGATACGAGCCTCGGTCAGAAAAACAGCCGTATCGCTGAGGAATTGCTTGGTGGCGCCGATCGGGTCTGCCGTGTACTGGACTGGGATCTGATTCGGGGCAGGCGGGGGTGCCATGGATTCGGAGGTCATGAAGTCGACGCGATTCTGGTTGGCATCACTCTCGGCCGATGAAGGGCGCAGGGGCGAAGCATGGGGGCCGGCTTTAGCACTGTTGACGACGGCCAAGAGTTGCGAGGAGTCTGTGGTGACCCCTTGCAGCATGCGCAATTGCGATGCAAGAGTAAAGATGGCGACACGCGTGCCCGGGGGAATCGATTGCAGGTATTTGAGCATCTGGGAATGCACATAAGACTGATCGGCTGAGGGCGTATTGAGCGCGTCGAGGAGAATGACATTGATGGAGTCGGCCGACTGGGTGGCCGGGAAGTTTGTGTAGACGTTGGGTGGCATCGGCGGCAGCTTGAATTGCGTGGGCGCCACGCCTTTGTGTTCTTCAAAGACCGAGATCGTCTCTGGCTTTCCGTCTTCGAGAACTTCAAAATCTTCTTTCTTGAGACCGGGAGTTGGTTTTCCCTTGTTGTTGGTCACGATGACATCCACCACGACCAGGCGAACTTGAGTTTTCAATGTGGGGACGGGAGTGGGACTGTTTTGGGCATTCTGGGTGTGCAGAGATGCTGTGAGTGACGCGCCGAAGACCAGGAGGAGCACGATGGGCCGTCGAAACATTTTGTGCCTTCTTGACCCAAACCTTATCACATGGAACAGCCTGCGGAGACGCAAGGAAAAGGACAGGTATGGCCGACGATAACGGTTTGGTTCGAGTTGCCAGTCACTACGCGATGGACGATACAGTGCGCCGACTGGAGAAGGCTTTGGCCGAGAAAGGCCTGCAGGTGTTTGCCCTCATCGATCATAGCGGGGAAGCGGAGAAGGTTGGGCTGAAGATGCCACCGACGAAGGTGTTGATTTTTGGCAGCCCGAAGGCAGGAACGGCGGTGATGGTGGCGGCCCCAAGTCTCGCGATTGACTTGCCATTGAAGGCTCTGGTCGCCGAAGGCGCGGAGGGGAATGTCTCCGTTACATATAATGATCCGGAATATCTGCGCATGCGTCATGGGTTTCCGGCCGAGTTGACCAAGAATCTGGCGGGTGCAGGCGCGTTGATTGCCAAGGCTGTGGAATAATGCTGGCGTTCAGACGACGCCTGTGACTGAGAATCCCAAGAACAGTTTTGCGCCCAATCCTAATCGGGCGAGGGATCATCTTGCCAACGAAAGGACGTTTCTCGCCTGGGTGCGAACCGGGGCGGCGATCGTGGTGTTTGGGTTTGCGATCGGGCGGTTTTCGATTGCGCTGCGCCAGTTGACCTCGTTGCAGGGACATCCGGTGCATCGCAGTGGGATTTCGGTGTGGATGGGAGCGACGTCCATTGTCTTGGGGGTGTTACTGGTGATGGCCGGGTTGTTTCGCTATCGCCAGACGCGCGATCGTTTGGACAAAGGGACATTCGAACCGGCGGGATTTGTGCTGGATCTGGTGACAGCGTTGACCGTGCTGTTTGGATTAGTATTGGCGGGGTACTTGATTTATATCGAGAAGAGCGTGGGATGACGCTGGGGCCTGAATGGGATGACGCTCCTGTCTTTCACCGCGTAGCGGCCGCAAGGAATACAGCCGAGCTTTGCTCGGCTGGGACGGGCGAGGCGCCCGTCCCTACACAAACTATGGCGAATGATCGCGAGAAAGAAGCGGCGGCACGGGCTAGTTTGCGGTTCATAAAAGACGGCCAAGTCGTTGGGCTGGGTACGGGGTCGACAGCGGCCCACTTTATCAGGTTGCTTGGGGAAGAAGTGAAAAAAGGGTTACGGATTCGTGGTATCCCAACCTCAGACCGATCGCGGGAACTGGCGGAGAGTCTGGGGATTCCGCTGATCACACTGGATGATTGCCAGGAGATCGATGTCACGGTGGATGGGGCGGATGAGGTGGATCCGCAGTTGCGTCTGATCAAGGGTGGCGGTGGGGCGGCGCTTCGGGAGAAGATTGTTGCGTCGGCTACACGGCAAATGATTGTTGTTGCCGACGCTTCGAAGCAAGTGCAGAGGCTTGGCAAGTTTCCTTTGCCCGTTGAGGTGATCAAGTTTGCGCAGGCTTTGATTGCCAAGCGGATCGCTGCGTTGGGAGCGGAGGTACAACTTCGACGGGATGCCGCGGGAAACCCCTATGTCACGGACGAGAATAATCACATCCTGGATTGCCGGTTTGGTGAGATGCGGGATCCGGATGGGTTGGCACTGGAACTGAGTGCGATGCCGGGCGTTGTGGAACATGGATTATTCATCGGGATGGCTAGTGTGGCGTTGTTTGCTCGTGGAAGTGAGATCATTGAGCTGAGACGGTAAGGGGTGGCGTTAGCAGAAAGAGCCGAGCTTCGCTCGGCGGACAGCCGAGGCGACTGCCCCCACATCTGTGTTTGTCCCACGTCGTTTTATGGCAACTGGAGCACAAACCGAAGGCTGGCAGGGGCCGTCGAGGCGCAGCGTGCCGCGATTTCACATGGAGGCGCCTATGGATCTGACGGTGCTTCGGTCTGGAGTACCGGATACGCTTCCGGGAAGATCGCTGAACGTGTGCGAGCGAGGGGTTGGCGCCATCGTCGCGGGAGAACTCGTGGCCGGCGAATCTGTGGGGGTGCAACTCGAACTGCCTCCGTTAACCGAGCCGCTGCGAACGCGAGCACTGGTGCGGTACCAGGACAGGCTGCGGTGCGGGCTGGAGTTCGTGGCATTGTCGGCGGAACAGCGCGCAGCGATCCGCGATTGGGCAAAAGAGGCGAAGGCGATGGGGGCAGAGCCGTGGGCGGCTTCACCGGCGGACACAGCGGAGAAGCAGGGAAGCGAGCGGAGCAAGGACGCGAAATCACCGGGTCATCAAAAGCCTCCAGGTAACTCCAGGCGAGAAAAATATGGGCGATGGGTGATCATTGCGGCAGTGCTCGTACTCGCTGCGGCGGGTGTGTGGTGGTGGCGCTGGAATCGCGCGTGGGACGATCTGGAGTTCGGCTTGAAGACTCCACCGGCAAGCTTGGCGGAAAAGGCGCGGGCGCAGGTGCCAGCGGAGGTCATGGAGAAGCTGCTGGTGCATCGGGTGGAGCCCGTATATCCGGCGGAGGCGCGAAGGGAGAAGCTGGAAGGAACCATTGCGCTCGACATCGTCATAGGGCCGGATGGATCTGTGCAGAGTATGCGTTCGCTGAACGGGCCGGATGTGTTGGCGCGAGCGGCGATGGACGCGCTGCGCTGGTGGAAGTTTGAACCTTACAGAATTAATGGGGAACCGGCAGTTGTCGAGACTACTTTGGCGGTGGAGTTCAAGAGATAGCTTCCGGCCTGCGCTTTCCGGCATCCAAAAGAACGGCTTTCCGGATTTTTTGATCTATTGCGTCGTGTGACCGTATTCGCTTCTTTTTTACGGTGCTCACTTCCAGCCGAAGCGACTATTCACTCTTCTTGCCGCGCAGGGAACGCAGGACGTTGGCGCCGCTGATGGCAAAGCAGACGACCGCTGCGAGTGCGGCGACCATCATGAGACTCGCGCTGAGATGAAGGAAATCGGCGATCACAGCGCCGATCGCGAAGATCAATCCCAAGAGATTGAGCCATAGAGGCGCGTGGATGCTTTTGTCCATGTCTTTGCGGAGGCGCAGTTGCATGAGCAGGGCAGCCAGGCCGATCGCAGCAACCACAACTAAGGCCAGCGGGCTCAGGAAGGCTTTTCTGCCTGTGTAGATGACCACCAGGCTGAGAGCAAGAAGCAAAAAGCCGGCAGCCACTAGCGACCAGCCGCGAGGCTTGGGAAGACCGGCGGGATTGGAAGCGGGATCTGACACGGGCTCTGCCCAACGTTATACAGGGCGAAGGCGGAGGTTTCAAATAGGCGGGAACCTACTGGCGTTGGGCGAAAGTCTGCCTGGTGGGCTCGGACAGATGAAGTCGTTGAAATTTGCCATCGGTTTCAGCCGCAAACTCGAGTTCGGTGCCCTCCAATCCTTCCACAACAAATGTCGTCTCTGAGAGGGGTGATAGATCGCGCTCGGGTTCCTCTCCTACTCTTAATACCAACTGATCGGAGTGGATAGTAATCGAGACCGTCACAGGCGGCGAACTGGAGAGATAAGTTCCGGCATAGGACTGGAGCCTGATCTGAAACGACCTCAACACGGGGACGGGCTTTCCTAATGTGGAGGAGACAAGCTTCGAGGTTGAGGCTGTTAGTGCAGGCTGAAGGGCCTCCGCTGCCTCAACCGGGATCGGCTCGACGTACAAGTGACTTGGAGGTGGCAAGGCCACATTTTTGTTGCTGTCTTTTTGTAATGCGGGAGGTTGGGTTTGACCGGACTCCGAAATGGTACGCGCATGGAGATATGGAGCTTCGAACTCAACCTCTGGGATTTGCACATGAAGGACGTGGATCCAGCTGTAGCGGATGGCGACGCAGGTCAGGGTAAAAAGAGTGGCCGTGAGGACGACCCCATGAATGACGGCACTTGCACGTGGGCGGAAGGGATCGAGGGTGGAGAACGAAGGCAGGCCATTCCAAGCAGCTGGCCGCACCGGGACAGCGGATGCTTCATTCCAGAAATCCGAACGCAAAGTCCATTGACGAACTAGAGAGAGGATGCAGTCAGTCAGCAACTGGAATCGCAGCGAGCTTCCCTTGGTAACGTCAAAGATCGAGAGCATCTCATCGCCGAATCTTCTGCGGAATGCGGGGGGATGTAGTCGCAGAGTGACGCGATACAGATGCCGGAGCATCAGGCCCTCCTTGGCTTGGCAGCGGGAGACCTGGAGAATTGCAGGCGCGAGCGGGCTTCGCGCACGACTCCGGCTAATCGAGTAATCTCGGCTTCGAGGATACCCCGACCGGAAAGCGTGAGCCGATAGTAGCGACGGCGGGGATCTTCATCGCCGGGCCGACGGCCAAGCTCTTCCACCCATTCTCGCTGAATCAACTTCTGCAAGTTGTCATACAGCGTGCCAGGTCCCAGCTTGTACTTACCTTCCGATTGCCGGGCGATCTCCTGCATGATGCCGTAGCCGTGGCGGTCTTCGCCAGCCAGAGAAAGCAAGATATGCAGGGTAGCTGGAGACAGCGGCAGAAATTGGTCAAGAACGTCTCTCATAACTCGGATTTAGTTATATCGGATTCCGAGTCAGTCGTCAAGTCTTGTCAGGCGCTGGGTATGACGCGCGTGACACCGGCGAGCCACTCGGCCTGGCGCGGGTCGCCATTGTTCACGGCATAAAGGACAAGCTCCACACGGCTGGAGATGCCTAACTTCTCAAAGATCCGAAAGAGATACTTCTTGACCGTGTGCTCGCTGAGGTTGAGCTCGCGCGCGATGTCACGGTTACTGAGGCCCTCGGCGACGAGCGCGACGACCTGTTCCTCGCGCGGGGTGAGAAGAATGTCGCCAGTCGAATTGAGGACGCGCAACGATGGCACCTCTGTGATGAGCTCCAGAATATGGTTGAGCTGTTGAGTGTTGGCCCAAATCTGTCCCTGCGCAACCCGGAGCAGGCACTTGCAGAGCAGGCGGAGGTTGGAGTCGGCGATGCAGAAGATGCCGCGCACTCCGGAACGGAATGCGTTGACCACGAGATCGCGGTTCGAGGATTCGACGAGCAGGACTTTGGGGATCTCAGGATGTGAGAGATGGAAACGGCGCAAGGTTATGACTGTCTCAGATAATCCCAAGGACGCGTTCACCGATAGCAGAACGATGGCTGGGTTTTTCTGTGCGACAGCGCGGTGGATGGAAACTGTCTCCATCTGGCAGGCGGCGACGCTGAACTCGGGACGGCGGCGCAAGGCACTGATGAGCAACTGCGACTGCATACGATTGGAATCGGCAATGAGGACATCGATGGAACGAGAAGTGGCGGCGGACGACGAAGTCATATGAAGGGCGCTCTCCAAAAAAAACAACCATGTGGCGATTGTAGGAATGCACGGAGACTACCTACAAGAAAACTCGTCAGAAATTTCGAGCGTGGATTTCAATTTGGGAATGTTGATTCTGATGTCGCTGCCAGCAGTGGCTCGTTGGCGTCGATTTGTGGAGAACAGGAGCGAAGCCGTGGATGTTGCTGCAGAATGCTACAGATTTTGGTGATGCCCGTCACATCCGAGTGCCGGCATGGGAAATTGAGCGGTGGGGTTCTGTTGGCGCAGGTGACGAACGCAATGTGCAAGTCCACTTTTGTAGGTACTCCCGCAAGAGATATCCACCGGTGGTCCGTTTAGAACTGCGAACGTAAACAGATTTCCACAAGCGAGTGATTCGAGAAGTCTGACCTGCTGTTTCGCATTATGTTAACGGCGTTCCACTTTTGTGGACAGAACTTCTCATGTCTTGTTGGGGCTAGCAAATCGGCTTAAGTTGCGACACAGCGCCACGAAAAGAAAACGAGGGCTCTGAGCGTCAGGTCATCGCGGCGCAGGGCAAATGCAGCGTGTCTTCATCATCGTTCGATTCATACAAGTCGGATTGCTGGTTTTGAGTTGCGGTTCGGCCGGGATTGCGCAGGGCGAGAAACAAGACCTGGGCAGCGACATGAAGGCCTCTCAATCCTGCCTAACCGGGGCGGAAGAGGGAGGAAACAGCTCGACGGCCGCAAAAACCGGGAGAGCGGATGGCCTGGGAAACTCCTTGCTCGGAGGGTGTCATCCGCTCTACCGGTTGCGTCCCAGCGACGTAGTCGAAGTTACGTTCACGGTGGCGCCGGAATTCAACCAGAGTCTGACAGTCCAACCGGACGGCTATGTCACATTGAAAGACGCGGGTGCGGTACTTGCACTGGGATTGACGGTGCCGCAATTCGCGGAGGCCGTACGCAAAGCGTACATCGGGTATCTGCACAATCCGGAAGTAGCGGTGGCATTAAAAGACTTCGAACGGCCGTACTTCGTAGTGGGAGGACAAGTCGGCAAACCCGGGAAGTATGAGCTGCGGTCCGACACGACGGTGGCAGAAGCCGTGCAGATCGCCGGAGGGTTGACATCACAGGCGAAACATTCGCAAGTGGTGCTGTTCCGACGGGTGAATGACGACCTGATCGAGACGCGGCTTCTCAATCTCAAAAACATGCTGAAGCAAGACGGCTTGAAGGAAGATGCGCACCTTCGGCCGGGAGATTTGGTGTACGTCCCGCAGAATACGATCTCGAAGATATCGAAATACCTCAGCCCACCCTCCATGAGCATATACATGAATCCATCCCAATTTTGAAGATTCCCCCTCGGTCGCATGACAGACGAAGACCCAATTCGCGGGCGCGCTCAGCAATCGATTCCGACGGTACGCGAGTTGGCGATGGTGTTGTTCCGGCAGCGAAGGGTCTTCGTCTGGGTCGGGGCAGGAGTCTTTGCGGCAGCGGTACTGTACGCACTGATTGGGACCAGATATGAGGCGAGCATGAAGATTCTGGTCCGGCGCGGCAGGGCGGATGCCCCAATCAGCTCCGCCGAGAATGCGCCTCTGGACCTGACGCATCTCGTGGTGACCGAGGAGGAACTGAATTCGGAGGTGGAGCTGTTGAAGGATAACGATGTGTTGCGGCGAGTGGTGGAGGAGACCGGGATCGGCGGGCGAGATTGGTTTCACTTTCTCCGCATGCACGAGGGTCACACGGAGCGGGTGGAGCGCGCAGCACGGCGGCTGGCCAAGCATCTGAAGGTCGAGCCGGTGAAGAAGACAAACCTCATCGCGATCGGATATGCAGCGGACAATCCGCAGACAGCGGCGCGCGTGCTGCAGTCGCTGGAAAAGGTGTACACGGAGAAACATGTGAATGTCCACCGGCCGAGCGGAGAGCTGCGATTCTTCACCCAACAGACGGCCGAATCCAAGCGACAGCTGGATGAGGCGAAACAGCAGTTGCTTCGATTCACCACGGAACACCGCATAGTCTCCGCCGGCCTGCAGCGCGATCTGACGCTGCAGAAGCTAAGCGAAGTGGACGCGAGCTACCACCAGACGAGCGTCGAATTCACAGAGACAGAACGGCGTGTTTCAGAACTGGAGGGCCAGCTGGCAAGCCTGCCGGAGCGTTCAATCACTCAGATTCGCTCGGCGGACAATCCGGAATTGCTGAAGGAACTCAAGTCTACCCTCCTCAATCTGGAACTGAAGCGGACTCAACTTCTGACCAAATTCGAGCCGAATCATCGTCTGGTGCAGGAGGTGGAACTGCAGATTGCACAGGCAAAGGCGGCAATCGCGGTTGAGGAACTGGCGCCGTTGAGGGACGAAACCACGGACAAGAATCCGCAGTACGAGTGGGCCAAGTCCGAGTTGCAACGAGCGCAAGTGCAACTGAAAACGCTGGCAGCCCGAGAGGCGGCGCTGGCGAGGGTGAAAGGCGCGTATTCCGAAATTGCGATTCGATTCGGGGATGATGCGGTTACGCAGGAGGATCTGCTGGGCAGGGAGAAAGCGGCCCTGGAAAATTATCTGCTGTATGTGAAAAAGCAGGAAGAAGCGCGCATGCACGATGCTCTCGATCAGGGCGGCATCGTCAACGTTGCCATGGCCCAGGAGCCGGCTGCTCCGGCGTTGCCAGTGCGATCGGGATGGATGGTATTGGCACTGGGATTTGTTGCCGCCGGAACCAGCGCGACAGGAGCAGCGTTCCTGGCCGACTATATGAATCCTCTGTTCCGGGATCCAGATGACCTGGTCGAATGTCTGAACAGCCCAGTGTTGGCATCGCTTCCCAGGAGACCCTGCGGGAGGCTCTCAGCATGAGGGCAGACGTGTTGAGGACGGCTCCATGGACCGTGGCTGGGGAACATCCCGTTGCACGAGCGGAGGAAACGTACGGGGAGGAACGCGCTCAACCGGCGCGATGGAATGAGGAGACATTTGCCGACGAGCAGATTCGCGGATTGGTGCGACAAGTCTTTTCTCCGACACTCAAACCGGCCGTACAGCAAGTGATCTTTTGCCCCATAGAGCCTGAGACCGAAGTACAAAGTTTGTGTAATTGGGTGGGAGAGGTTCTAGCTGAGGAAAGGGTGAGTGAGGTAGCGGTTCTCGATGAGAGCGAAGTTGGCGCGGAGCGGTCGACTGTCGACGAGGCCGGGCCGCCTCTCCACCGAACTGCCTGGGTGCGCCAATTCGGTAGGCGCGTTCAAGGCAAAGTGTGGTTATTCCCGGCCCGAAAGGTGATTCCTGATCCGTGGGGGGAATCACTTGGCATCTATCTCGCGGAACTGCGGAAAGAATTCGAGTACACGATTGTGGCTGCACCCGCGCTCACAATTTCGAGCGAAGGGCTGGAGTTGGCGACCCTTGCCGATGGAGTTGTCCTCGTGGTTTCGGCGCAGAGAACGCGCCGGGTCACCGCTCGCAAAGCGAGGAGCGCGCTGCGGCAGGCAAGGTTGCTGGGGACGGTGCTGAGCGATCGGGAGTTTCCGATTCCAACGAGTATCTATCGAAGACTATGAGTTGAGTTCTGAGCGTAAAGGCACTGCAAGAACAAGGGTCGACAGGAGTGGAGCGTGTCTTCTGTACTGATTCATCCAACGCACCAGGGACTGGACTCGTCGGAGTGTGCCCGATTGATTCCCGGTGAAGCGCCCGTACCTCGCTTGCTGTTCCGGAAACCGGCGCAGTCGGTAAGGCGCGCAGTTGCCGGGAATACGGAACCCGAACGGGCAGGTGTGGCCGGAAGTCCGCTGAGTTTTGTCGGTTTGCTGGTTCCTCATCCACTTCGCAGCAGAACTGCGCCTGCGAGTCTGCGATCGATCTGCACCGATGTTTCCCTAATTGCGATTAACTGGCTTTTCATCGGCGTGTTGTTGCGGCCCTTGCATGAGATATCTCCGGTGGTCCCGGTCTTCGAGTTCTGCTTACGTTCGTCGGTGTTTCTGCTAGGAGTGTCGTTGTTGCATGCGGCCCTGATCACGCTCGTCGGGTACACCGAGGGGTTATACAGAGTGGGCACAGGCTCGCGCGAGCGGGCACGGTGCATCAGCAGGTCTGTGTTGTTAGGAAGCCTGGTGTTGTGTTCTGCCTACAGTTTGCAGGGATCGCACTGGAGCATTGTTGGACTGGTGGGCGTGGCGAGTGTGCTCCACTTCGGGTCCATGAGGCTGTGGAGATGGTGGAACACGGAAGGCGAGTCTCTTGGTGGCATCGCAATTCGGAACGTGCTGATTATCGGAGCAGGCCGGGTTGGACGGCGAGTAGCCGCTTACATCGAAGGTCATCCTGGATGTGGCCGAAGCGTCTGCGGATTTCTCGACGACAATGGGCCGCTTGGGAGCGATGTGATCGGCCGAGTCTCGGACCTGGCACTGTTGGCGCGAAAGGGATTTGTGGATGAAGTAATCCTCGCCGCGCCACACGACGGTAGATTGGCGGAGCGAGTATTGCGGGAAGCCCGACGGCTGAAGTTGGATGTGGAGATCGTTCCTGAACTGTTTGGCTGTGATCCGGCGGAACAGGAAATCGAGGATCTAGGCGGTCTGCCCGTGATCTGTGTTCATGCCGAACGGTTGCCTTCCGCGGGCTTGGTGGCCAAACGAGTGATTGACATCGTGGGTGCGAGCCTGGGGTTGATCCTGATTTCGCCGGTTCTGGTCGCGATTGCGCTTCTCATAAAACTGGATTCGAAGGGACCGGCCCTATACGTGGGGAGACGTGCGGGAGCCAAAGGGAGATCTTTTCGCTGCTACAAGTTTCGCACCATGGTGAGGGATGCCCATCAGCAAAAGCACACGTTGCGAAAAAGGAATGAGCGGTCCGGGCCGATCTTCAAGATTTCTGACGATCCGAGAATCACTCGCGTCGGCGGTTTCCTGCGTCGATACAGCCTCGACGAACTGCCGCAGCTATGGAACGTGGTAAGGGGCGAAATGAGTTTGGTGGGGCCTAGGCCTCATCCGGTGGAAGAATTCGCCGCCTATGATGTGGGGCACCTGGCGCGGCTGGACATCACGCCCGGGCTGACGGGGCTCTGGCAGGTTTCGGCGCGACGTGATCCGTCGTTCGATCGGGCGATGGAGTTGGACCGGGAATATATCCGCACCTGGAGCCTGGGCCTGGATCTGAGAATTCTGCTGAAAACCGTGTTGGCGGTTGCACAGGGAAGCGGCAGTTGATGCAAGGGTTCTCCAGTGCGGCGGAACCGGATCACCAACTCACTCCGCGGTTCTTCGCCGCCGCGATCAAGGGCTGTTTGCGACCGGTCCAGTTGGTGATGGCCTGTCCGACGCTGCTGTTTCTGTTCGCGTTGACTGCGATGTTGTTCTGCCATCCTGATGTTCCCTTTCACAAACTAAACCGCGTGACATTCGGGGTGCTCGTTGTAGGCGTCATCGGCAAGGCGCTGGTGTCGAAGCACAAGGCAGTGCCGTTCGAGCGTGCATCCTGGCCGATGATTGCTCTCACGATGGTGATGCTGATCAGCCTTATCGGCAGGCCTATCGACGACGAGACCCTGGGTGTGCTGGGGGCGAAATACCTGTTTCCATTCACACTGTTTCACGTCGCCAAGCACGTGTTCACGGGAGAGAAGGAGGTACGGCGGTTTGAGGTCTTTGCCTTAGTTGTACTCACGTACTTGAGCTTCACGGCAATTGCATTCCTGCTGGGAGCACACGCGTTAGTGTTTCCGAAGTTCATTTTGGACCCGAACCTGGGATATCACGTCGAGAGGGCTCGCGGGCCGTTCCTCCAGGCAGTGGCCAACGGAGTGTCACTGAACATGCTGGCGCTGCTCGTCCTGCACGGATATCGGCGGGGCAGCTTGCGAAGCGTGAAGACAGTCATCGTGCTTGGGTCGGTTCCGCTGGCAATTCTGGCGACTATGACGCGAGCTGTTTGGTTGTCGTTCGCGGGATCCGTGCTGGCCCTCCTGATGCTTTCGAGGAATCGTCGGCTGCGTCTGTCCCTAGGGATTTTGCTCGCGCTAGGAGCAGGCGGGCTGGCTCTTGCAATGAGCGCAACACAGCTCGGGGCAGCGGTTGACGATCGCGTGTCGCAGGATGCGCCCGTGGAGTATCGGAAAGCGGTGTATGCCGGGGGCTGGCGGATGTTTCTCGACCGTCCGCTAATGGGATGGGGCTTCCACCAGATGCCGGCTGAGCTGCCGAAATATGTCGATGAATTTCACGAGAAGCTGCTGTATCCCCATAACACCTATCTGGAGGTGGCGGTCGAAAACGGATTGCTGGGGCTTTCCCTGTACATGTGGTTGATGTGGGAGCTGTTGCGGTTGGGAAGTAGCAGACTTCGCGGACAGAAACCGCACGACCTGTTGAATTCAGAGTTTCACCGCATGTGGCCGATTTTTCTGGCGGTGTACTGCGTTAATGCCGCTGTAGTGGTCATGAGCTATCAGTTTGTGAACGGGTTGCTGTTCAGCGTGGCGGGCATATTGGCGGCACAGAGACGCAGGGCGGAGGCTGTCGCCGCATGCTGACGGTGGCGTATCTGGCGAACCAGTTTCCGGCGGCGGTTGAGCCCTACGTAAAACACGAAGTCGAGGCGTTGCGAGAACTCGGCGTTCCGGTCATCACTGGAAGTGTGAGCGAAGCGCACCGAAATGACGGTGAGGTAGCCCCGGATATTGTGTTGCGTCCGATTCGAGCGATGGCCCTGGGCCGAGCTCTCTGGACAAGCCTTCGGCGTTGGAGCCGGATTTCTGGCTTCGTGATGCGAGTTTTGTTTCACGGACAGGAAGGGCCCATCCGGCGTTTCAAAGCTTTGGTCCATACGCTCCTCGGTGCTTCCTATGCAGTTCAACTCGAGGGGCGCCGGATCGAACACATCCACGCACATCATGGGTTCTCGGCGTCGTGGATTGCGATGGTCGCCGCGCGATTGCTCGGAGTAGATTTCAGCATGACGCTGCATGGATCGGACGTATTGCTACACCGGGCGTATCTGGATGTGAAGCTGCAGCACTGCAAGTTCTGTCTGACGGTTTCGGAATACAACCGGAAATTCCTTGTGAATCACTATCCGGAAGCTGATGTGAGGAAGATCCTTGTTGCCCGGCTTGGAGTGGAAATACCTGAAGCCGGACTTTTGAGAAATGCCGTCTGCCCCGATCGAGCCCAACCCTTCCGCATGCTTGCAGTGGGACGGTTACAGGCTGTGAAAGACCATGCATTCCTGGTGCAGGCGTGCGCGCAGCTGCAGGATCACGGATTGGACTTCCGTTGCGAGATCGCCGGAGACGGCCCAGAACGTGGGCGGCTGGAGTTGCTGATACATGAGCTTGGGATCGAGAACCGAGTCACGCTCTTAGGACACACTTCCGCCGAACAGACAGATTCGTTATATAGACAAGCTGACCTGGTTGTGCTCACGAGTCGGAGTGAAGGTATTCCTTTGGTGTTGATGGAAGCGATGGCACGGCGAAGGCTCGTACTTGCTCCTAATATCACTGGCATCCCGGAACTCGTGGTATCAGGCAAGACTGGTTTCTTGTACGAACCCGGGTTCATGGAGGACTTTGTGGGGCAGGTGATGAAGATTTGCCGCGTGGCGGGGGGACACAATCCTCCCGGCTCCGTATGCCCACCAGAGTCCGTCCAAAGCCTGGACTGGATCAGGCATTCCGCTCGCTTGTACGTCTCTCACAATTTCAACCGCGAGAAAAACCTGCGCTTCTTTACCGATCTATTTCTCCAACGACTAACTGGGGCACAAAGCAAGGATCTTCCTCATGCGTGTTCTGTACTGCAACAAATATAACTATCGGTTCAGTGGTACCGAGGTTTACCTGTTCGAGTTAATGGAGTTGATGCGGTCGCATGGCCATGAAGTGGCCTTGTTTTCGATGGCGGATGAGCGAGGCGAACCAACTCCATACGACAAGTATTTCGTGCCGCACATTGATTTCAAGGGACGGTTGAGTCTTGTTCAGCGGATTCAGGGTGCAGCTCATGCGATCTACTCAACTGAAGCGCGGAAGCGAATCCGAGGGATGATTCAAGAGTTTCGGCCGGATGTGGCGCACATCCGGGGCATCTATCACCACCTATCACCGTCGATACTGTGGGAACTGCGGGCGCAGAACGTCCCGGTGGTGTACCACCTGAACGACTTCAAGCTGCTGTGCCCCAACTACAACTTCGTGGCCGCTGGCCGCTCGTGCGAGAAGTGCAAGGGCGGAGCATTCTGGCAGGTGTTGCGAACACGCTGCTATCCCGGATCAACCGGGGCGCGCGGCACATTGGCTGGGGAGGCTTACTTTCATCGCCGGCTGGGAACATATCGTAAATGCGTCGACCTGTTTCTCGCACCCAGTCGATTTGTACGCGACAAGTTCGTCGAGCATGGCTGGAGCGCAACTGGCTTCGAAGTGCTGCCGCATTTTCAGCACGTTCATTCTATCGATGAAGCGGCGCACGACGGGCCGATTCTGTATTTCGGAAGGTTGTCATCGGAAAAGGGTGTTGATGATCTATTACACGCCATGCAGCACGTGCCTCATGTGCACTTGGTGATTGCAGGCGATGGGCCCCAAAAGAACGAACTTCTACAACTGTCCAAGATTCTGAGCCTCAAGAACGTGAGTTTTGTCGGGCAGCTCGGGCCTGACCAACGGGACCGGCTGATCGCGCAATCACGGTTTACAGTGTTTCCTTCCCACGCATACGAGACACTTGGCAAGACCATTCTGGAGTCTTACGCGCTCGGTCGAGCGGTCGTAGCTTCTGACCTCGGATCTCGGCGTGAGTTGATTCGTAATGGAGAAACCGGATTGCTATATCAGGCCGGGAGCGTCAGTCGCCTGGCCGAAGCCATTCAATTCCTTGCCATGAATCCTGAGGTGGCGAGACAGATGGGGCGCGCAGGTTGGGAAATAGTTCGTCGCGAGCATACTCCAGAACGGCATTATGAGAAGTTGATGGGGCTTTACGAGCGACTTGTGTCTGGAAAACACCGGAGCGGGCAGCGCAAGGCGTTTCAGTCTGCGCGCGCGCAGGATGCGAAACCCGTCCTCCGCGTGGCCTTTATTGGGGGCCGCGGGGTGATTTCGAAGTATAGCGGTATTGAGTCGTATTACGAGGAAGTCGGGGAGCGCCTGGCGGCCATGGGGCACGAGGTGACTGTGTACTGCCGGAACTACTTCACGCCCGATCTGCCAGAACGCAACGGCATGAAGCTGATACGTCTGCCGACGGTGCGTTCGAAGCATTTGGAAACCCTCCTTCACACATTCCTCAGCACTTTTCACGCTGTTACGCGTCAGTACGATCTGGTGCATTATCACGCGTTGGGCCCAGCGCTGTTCTCATTTATCCCGCGCCTGGTGGGCGTTAAGACCGCGGTGACGGTGCAGGGGTTGGATTGGCAGAGGAAAAAGTGGGGACGGCTCGCATCCACTGTGCTCCGGGTTGGCGAGAAGGCCTCGGTCGTCTTGCCCAACGGAACCATGGTTGTTTCACGTGAGTTGCAGCGACGCTGCCGCGAACAGCATGGCGTTCAGGTGCGGTACGTACCGAATGGCGGCGTATTGAGGGAACGCAGTCTGCCGAGCAAGATCCTGGAGTGGGGACTAACGTCGGGCAGATACATACTGTTCCTGGGGAGATTCTCGCCGGAAAAAGGATGTCATCTGCTGGTCGCCGCCTTCGAGCAGATTGAGACTGATGCCAAGCTGGTCCTGGCGGGAGCGGGAAGTTATTGCGATGAATACAGCAGAGAGTTGCGGGCGCACGCCAGCGATCGCATTCGCATACTCGATTGGGTTTCTGGGGAGACGCTGGACGAACTCCTCACCAATGCCATGATCTTTGTTCTTCCGTCAGATCTGGAGGGGCTCTCGTTGGCGTTACTTGACGCCATGGGGGCCGGGCTTTGCGTGCTGACCAGCGATGTTCCGGAAAACCGGGAGGTGGTCGACGGTGTGGGATTTACCTTTCAGCGAGGGAACGCTGTCGATCTCGCCGACCGACTCAGGTTTCTGATTGCCAATCCTGCTGTGCGGGAAGGCGCCGGGCGGGCCGCCAAGAAACGGATTCAGGATGAGTATCAATGGCAGGCAATTGCAGAGAATATCGAGAGTGCCTATTTCGAGATCCTCGGGAAACCGAAGATAAAGGAGATGGAGGACATAAGAATTAGCGCGGCGGCCGTCGGGGGGGACGATCTGACCTTGCACAAGCGTGCTGGATAAAAGAATCCCCGGAAGTCAAATTGTGTGAACAGCGTTGCTGGGCGGAGCAGACTCCGCCCCTTTTTATTACAATCAAAAGTCTTGATGAGACTACTTCGACACCAAAGCGGTCGTCGTTTCGCATGAAAGATAGGATCCTCGTCACAGGTGGAGCGGGATTTATCGGGTCGAACTTCATCCTGCAGAGAATGCAGGACCCTTCAGTTTCTATTATCAACTTCGACAAACTGACTTATGCCGGGAACCTGAGAAATCTGGAGAGCATCACGGGCGATCCGCGGTATGCGTTCGTGCAAGGCGACATCGCCGACCGTAAACTGGTAGGCCAGGTTCTCGCGGAACACAGACCGGCGGCAATTGTCCACTTCGCCGCTGAGAGCCACGTGGATCGGTCGATTCGCGGACCAGAAGATTTCATCCGCACGAATGTGAACGGGACGTTTGCGTTGCTGGAAGAGGCACGAGCTTACTGGGGCGGGCTTTCGGAAGATGATCGCAGGCGGTTTCGATTCGTGCACGTCTCGACCGACGAAGTGTTTGGATCCCTGGGGGCGGATGATCCACCGTTTTCCGAAAGCACTCCCTATGCACCGAATAGTCCGTACGCAGCGTCGAAAGCTTCATCCGATCATCTCGTACGGGCGTATCACCATACCTATGGTTTGCCGACGGTGACTACGAACTGTTCGAACAACTATGGGCGATTTCAGTTTCCTGAAAAGTTGATTCCTCTGATGATCCTGAATGCGCGCGATGGCAAGCCGCTGCCGGTGTATGGCGATGGCAAGAATGTTCGTGACTGGCTCTACGTGGAGGATCACTGCGAGGCGATCGAAACGGTGCTGCTTGCCGGGCGTGCGGGAGAGACATACAACATTGGAGGGTGGAACGAGAAGCCGAATATCGAAATCGTGCAGACGATTTGCGATCTGGTAGATGAGATGTCGCCGCGCACGGGACCTTCGCGGCGGGAACTTATCGCCTACGTGAAAGATCGTCCGGGGCACGATCGGCGCTACGCGATGGATGCCAGCAAGATCGAGCGGGAATTGGACTGGCGACCGAAAGAGACGCTGGAGAGCGGACTTCGCAAAACCGTGCGTTGGTACCTTCACAACCACGATTGGGTTGCCGACGTGACCAGCGGAAGTTATCGGCAATGGATAGCCACGCACTACTCAGCCTGAAGAGTATCAGAGCAACTCCTTTGAATATGGCCGAAAGCACAGTGTACAAGGGCATCATTCTGGCGGGTGGATCGGGCACGAGGTTGTATCCCGTAACCCAGGCTATCGGGAAGAGCTTGCTGCCCGTATACAACAAGCCAATGATCTACTACCCATTGTGCACATTGATGAAGGCGGGGATCCGGGATGTTTTGATCATCTCGACTCCTGAGGATGTTCCCAAATTTCAAGCGCTGCTCGGGGAGGGAACTCAGTTTGGAATTCGACTGCAATACCTAGTGCAGCCGAAGCCCGAGGGCATTGCGCAGGCTTTCCTCCTCGCCGAGAAATTTCTTGGCGGAAGTCCGTGCGCTCTCGTACTCGGGGATAATATTTTCTACGGACACGATTTTGCGAAGGATCTCCGCGAATCTGCAACGAAGACGGAGGGAGCGCGAGTATTCGCCTATCCAGTGCACGATCCGGAGCGGTACGGGGTGGTGGAGTTTGACCAGAATGGGCGCGCTCTCAGCATCGAGGAGAAACCAAAACAGCCGAAATCCCGCTATGCCGTGACCGGTTTGTATTTCTATGACCGCCAAGTTGTGGGTATTGCGAAGTCACTCACGCCCAGCGCTCGCGGGGAGTTGGAAATTACCGACGTGAACAAGGCGTATTTGAATAAGAGCCAGTTGGAAGTCGTAGTCATGGGACGCGGAATGGCCTGGCTGGATACAGGGACACACGAATCGCTCATGGATGCGGCGCTTTATATCCAGGCGATTGAAAAACGGCAGGGGCTGATGGTGGCCTGTCCCGAGGAAATTGCTTACCGATACGGCTACATCACGGCGGCGGACATCGAGAAAATCGGCACGTCGATGAGGAACAGCAGCTATGGCGCCTACTTGCTGCAACTGCTGCGAGAGAAGGTATTCTGAGGAACTCAGTTGATGCCAGCGCCAGCGACGGATCGAATCAAGAAAATACCAACCACACTGCCCGACGTTTATGTGCTTGAGCCTCAGGTCTTCGGGGATGAGCGCGGGTTCTTCCTGGAAAGCTACAACGAGAGGGATTTCGCCAATCTTGGTATTAACCATCGATTCGTGCAGGACAATCACTCCCGCTCGGCAAAGAATGTACTGCGCGGATTGCACTATCAGGTCAAACACACTCAGGGCAAGCTCGTGAGGGTGGTGGAAGGCGAGATTCTGGATGTGGCGGTGGACCTGCGGCGCAGTTCTGCTACGTTCGGCAGGTGCGCGGCCGTGCATCTGTCAGGAGAGAATAAGCACATGCTGTGGATACCTCAGGGATTCGCACATGGATTCCTCGTTCTCTCTCCATCTGCGCACGTTTTGTACAAAGCAACCGACTACTACGCTCCGGAACATGAGCGCACGTTGGCCTGGAATGATCCGGACCTGCAGATTGAGTGGGAACTGACGGGCGAGCCGATCGTGTCGGCCAAAGATCAGCAGGGAGCGCGGTTGCGGCACGCGGAGTGCTTCGACTAGGTAAATCACGAGAATGAAAGTTCTGATATTTGGCGGCACAGGGCTGCTGGGCAAAGCGCTGGTACGCGAGTGGCAACGCGACTCGGTGATTGCGTTGGGTTCGCTAGACGTCGATATTCGCGACACCGCTCAAGTACAACGCAACGTTGGAGATGCTCATCCGGATTGGATTGTCCTGGCAGCGGCCTACACCGACGTTGATGGCTGTGAGACCAAGCGCGATCAGGCGTTCTCGGTGAACCGCGATGGGGCAGTTGTGGTCGCGCGCGCGGCCAAGGACGCAGGCTCGAGGCTCATCTTCCTTAGTTCCGACTATGTGTTTGATGGGAAGAAGACTTTGCCCTATGAAGCGGATGACAAGCGCAATCCGCAGAGTGTGTATGGACGTTCGAAAGCGGAGGCTGAAGTCGATTTGCTGGAAATTTTGCCCGGCTGCTGCATCGCTCGCACTTCCTGGGTCTTTGGAGTCGGTGGGAGATGTTTTCCTGATACGATCTTGCGATTGGCGGCGAACCGGGCAACGATCGATGTTGTCAACGATCAGCGGGGCTGTCCGACTTACACCGTTGATCTAGCGAGAGCAATTATCCAGCTTTGCCACAATGACGCCGGCGGGATTGTGCACGTCACCAACACGGGCGAGTGCTCATGGTTTGAATTCGCGCAGGCGATCATCCAGGACGCGGGACTCACGACTGAGGTTCGTCCTGTGACTAGTCAACAGATGCCGCGGGCCGCGCAGCGCCCAGCATATTCAGTGCTTTCGGCAGCAAGCCTGCACCGCTACGGCATCGAAATGCCCGGGTGGAAGGACGCGCTAAGGCGATATCTCGGCGAACGCAAGAGCTAGGTCGGTGGGGCATTGCTTCGGCTCTTCTTGACTGCTGTGTGCCGTGCGCCGCGGCCCTGAGGAGAGAGCAGATACGGGATTGTATGAGGACGAAGTCTTGTAGCCATATCGCTCGCGTTGAGGATCTTGGTTGGGGAAATGCCGAAAGAATGATCTGCCATGAATTAGCCCCTCTGGAGCATTTCTGACGCCCGCACGATTTCAGCTTGGACAGGAATACGCGGCGCAAATGGACGCGCAGGACCTCTTAGCGCACTTTCGCGAGCGCTTTTACATTCCCAGGACAAAGCGTGAGGAGGAGTGCATCTATCTTTGCGGGCATTCTCTCGGGCTTCAACCGAAGTCGGCGAAAAACTATGTCGAAGAGATGCTGAAGGACTGGGCGAAACTCGGTGTCGAGGGGCACTTCCACGCCGGGAATCCTTGGCTGCGTTATCACCGGTTGCTAGCCGAGCCAACGGCCGCGCTACTCGGCGCCGAGTTGGCCGAGATAGTAGTCATGAATTCCTTGACTACGAATCTGCATTTGATGATGACATCTTTCTATCGCCCGACGCCGCAAAGGCACAAAATCCTGATGGAGCACGGGGCTTTCCCTACCGACCAGTATGCGGTGAAGTCTCAGATTTGCTTTCACGGATACGAACCGTCGAGGTCACTGCTTGAGCTAGTTCCCCGAGAGGGAGAATCCTATATTCGCGATGAAGATATTGAGGTCTTGATCGAAAGAGAAGGCGAATCCGTTGCGCTCATTTTGCTGGGAGGCGTGAATTACGCCACGGGACAATTGTTTGATCTAGCCGAAATTACGAAAGCCGGGCACCGGAAGGGGTGCCTCGTTGCCTTCGATCTCGCCCATGCAGTTGGGAACGTGCCCCTGTGCTTGCACGAGTGGGGGCCGGACTTCGCGGTATGGTGCAGCTACAAGTATCTGAATGGTGGTCCGGGTTGCGTTGCGGGGTGTTTTGTTCACGAGCGGCATTGCCGCGCCTGGGACCTGCCGCGATATGCGGGGTGGTGGGCGCACGATGAGAAAACGCGTTTCGAGATGGGCCCCGATTTCCATCCCATGCCGGGAGCGGAAGGCTGGCAATTGAGTAATCCGCCGATCTTGGCATTGGCTCCGCTGCGTGCGTCGATGGACATTTTCTCGGAGGTAGGAATAGACCGTCTGCAAAAAAAGAGCCGGTTGCTGACCGGCTACATGGAATTCCTTCTTGAGGAAAAGACCTCGTCCAGATACCCGATTATTACGCCCGCCGATCCGGAGCGACGTGGGGCGCAGCTCTCCATCCGCGTGCCGAATGGCCGCAAGATATGTGACAGACTTGGCTCACAAGGAGTGATCGGAGACTGGCGTGAGCCCGATATTTACCGAGTTGCGCCTGCGCCTCTATACAACTCATTTCGGGATGTTTACAGTTTTGTGCAGCGATTCTCAGAGGCTCTTTCGTAATAGGACTTCGGACCCCCGCTGGTTACCCTGGTAATTCTTTACATTTTCCTTACAAACATACAATTCGTTTTGTGGGGAGTGCTGCGCTCCAAGACGGGCGAAAGTGGACTATCGCGATCTGCATACTCGTCTGCGTGCATATTGCGTTGTCACTTTTCGTGCCGCGTAGCTTTGCTCTGACGGCATTTGGCGACATTCTTCAGAACCTTCTTCTATTTCTGGCGACCATTGCATTCCTCCTTCAGGTGAGATCCACATCGGGCAAGACTCGCTTGTTCTGGTTGTTGATGGGGCTGGGACTCGCGACGTGGTTAGTGTCGCAGGTAATGTGGACATATTTCGAGGTCTACCTGCGGCATGAAGCGCCCAATCCCTTTGCGGGTGACGTAATTCTTTTTCTGCATGTCGTGCCTATGATGGCGGCCATCGCCATGCAGCCACACCAGAAACAGGATGACCATGCGCTTCGCGCGCGCACACTCGATTTCGTGCTGCTTCTGACATGGTGGCTATTCCTGTATCTTTTCGTTGTAATCCCCTGGCAGTACGTGCACCTTTCGGAGCCGGCATATGGCAGGAGCTTTGACCTGCTCTATTTCAGTGAGGAACTCGTACTCGCCGCAGGGTTGCTTCTGGTATGGCGCCGCAGTCGGGGCATCTGGAGGAGCATTTATCTCCAACTGTTTGGCGCAACCATCCTTTACTGCGTGGCCTCACTAACCGCCAGTGAAGCCATTGACCTGCACTTGTATTACACGGGGAGTCTCTATGATGTCCCCCTTGTGGCATCCATGGCCTGGTTTCTCCGGATTGGGTTCCTACCTGCGTTGGCAGATTCTGAAACACCGCCGGACGAATTACCGATACGAGGTTTTGGGATCTGGAAAGCACGTATCGCGATGGTGACCGTTTTTGTCACACCTCTCATGGTGGCCTGGGCGGAATTCGGAGGTGATGCTCCGCAGAAGGTTCGTACCTACCGCGTGTTTCTGACGGTTGCCGTCATGCTCGTCATGGGCTTGCTGGTATTTCTGAAACAGCATCTGCTCGATCGGGAGCTGTTGGCCTTGTTGCGATCCTCGCGACGGAATCTCGAGGAGATGTGCCGGCTAAAGGATGAACTGGAGAATAAAGAGCACTCGTTGCGGTGGCACAGTCTCGAACTGCAACGCAAGAATCTTGAGTTGCAGGAGATTTCCTTTACCGACGTCCTGACGGGTGTTTGGAACCGCCGATACATGGAGGAAATCCTTCCAGCCGAATCGGGACAGGTTCTGCGCAACTATCAGCGCGCGCGAGGAAGTGACATCCGCAAAATGGACCATCGCGACCTGGTATTCATCATGGTGGACATGGATTTCTTCAAGGAAGTGAACGATCTCCATGGGCATCCTGCGGGCGACCGTCTGCTGCAGCTTGTGGCGCAAAGACTCTCGACAGTGGTACGCAAGTCGGATGTGCTGGTGCGTTGGGGCGGCGAGGAGTTCCTGATCATGAGCCGGTCGACTGATCCCTGGGGAACGCCGGCCTTCTGCAGCCGCATCCTGGAGGTGATCTCAGCCGAACCGTTTGATCTCGGACATGGGATTACGGTGCGAAAGACCTGTTCGGTGGGCTGGGCTGCGTATCCGTGGTGCCGTCAGGTGTACGAGGCGATTTGCGCGGAGGAGTCGATCGAACTTGCGGATGCCGCGCTCTATCGGGCCAAAGCTCTGGGGCGAAATCGGGGAATCGGCATCGTGGCGACCGAGGCGGCGGTAAAGAGTCCGAGCGAGATCAACCTGTATTCTTTGCGTCAGGAGCAATCAATCCTCGCGCAGAACATCAAGACGCCTTGCCCGGCTGCTCCTCACATCGCAGTTGCGCCGCCATTGGCGGCCGCACAAGCCGCAAGCAAGAGCCACACCTGATTGCGGCATCTGCAGGCGCTTGACCTCAGCCACATGGTTTACTACAGTGAGAAGCCGGTCCACGGCAACCTGAGGACATAACCTCGAATGAAAAATAGTGTGCGAAAAACAGGCCTTCGTCAGAAGGCTCAACTGATGTCCGCGTCTGAAATCGAACGTACGCTGGTACGGCTTGCTTACGAGATTGTGGAAAAAAATGAGGGTGTCGACGGTTTGGGGCTGGTGGGGATTAGACGCCGTGGAGTACCTCTCGCGGAAAGGCTGGGCAAGATCATCACCCGCATCGAAAACGCCAAAGTGCCGGTGGGTACGCTGGATATTACCTTTTACCGCGACGACCTGTCGACTCTTGGACCGAAGCCGGTCGTGCAGCAAAAAGAAATCGGTTTCGAGATTGGCGACAGGAACATTGTGCTTGTCGATGATGTGCTCTTCACTGGCCGCACGACTCGCGCCGCGCTGGATGCGTTATTCGAACACGGGCGGCCCCGGCGCGTGCAACTCTGCGTGCTGATTGACCGAGGCCACCGCGAAATCCCGGTGGAGGCGACGTATGTCGGGCGCCACGTGCAGACGACGATGAACGAGGTGATCGAGGTGAAGCTGACCGAGATCGACGAAGCCGAGAAGGTGCTGCTGATGGAGAAATAGCTCGAATTCATCCCCTAGAGAAAAGACGGTGGCCAGGAGCCACCGTCTTCATTTTGCAGTGAAGGTTCAGGCCACTCGCGTGCAGACCGCCTTGGTTTGGGTGTAGAGATTGAGCACGTCGTGTCCCATCTCGCGTCCCCAGCCAGACTGCTTGTAGCCTCCGAATGGGAGAGCCGCGTCAAAGATGTTGTAGCAGTTAATCCATACGGTTCCGGCGCGGAGCTGATCGGCCATGCGATGCGCCTTGCTGATGTCGCGAGTCCACACTGCGGCCGCCAAACCATAGGTACTATCGTTGGCACGAGGAACAATTTCTTCGGGATCGGTGAACGGCATGGCCGCTACGACTGGACCGAAGATTTCTTCCTGCACCACCTTCATATCTTCATTGGTGTTGATGAGAACCGTCGGCTCGACAAAATAGCCGTGGTCGCCGGCCTTGTGGCCGCCGGTTACCGCCTTGGCGCCTTCGGAGAATCCCGACTCGAGATATCCGCAGACACGATTCAGCTGCTCTTCAGAAACCAGAGGTCCCATCTGGGTCTCAGGCTCGAGTCCAGATCCGACCTTGATCTTCTTCGCATAGTCGGCGACGCCTTCCACCACGCGATCGTAGACGGATTTTTCCACGTACAGGCGCGATCCCGCGCAGCAGCATTGACCGTGATTGAAAAAGATCGCGCTGGCTGAGCCGGAAATCGCGGCATCCAGGTCGGCATCTTTGAATACGACGTTCGGAGACTTTCCGCCGAGTTCCAGAGAGACTTTTTTCAAATTGCCCGCAGCTGCGTGGACGATCAGCTTACCGACTTCGGTCGAGCCGGTGAAGGCGACCTTGTCGACGTCGGGATGGGCTGCCAGTGCTGCTCCGGCGGTCTCGCCGTAACCCGGAACGATGTTGACAACGCCTTCCGGGAAACCTGCTTCCATGATCAGGTCGCCAAGGCGAAGCGCAGAGAGAGGCGTCTGCTCGGCTGGCTTCAGAACGACGGCGCAGCCGGTGGCCAGGGCCGGACCGAGTTTCCAGGCAGCCATCAGGAGCGGGAAGTTCCAGGGAATGATTTGCCCAACGACACCGACCGGTTCTCGCAACGTGTAAGCCAGATACTTTGCACCGGGCGTGTAGGGAACCGAGAGTGGGATCGTGTTGCCTTCAATCTTTGTCGCCCATCCCGCCATGTAGCGGAAGAGGTCGACTGCGAGCGGGACATCGGCCGCCATCGCGATGGCCAGTGGCTTGCCGTTATCGAGACTCTCAATGTAGGCGAATTCTTCGGTGTGCTGCTCGAGCAGGTCTGCCAGTTTCCAGATGAGGCGGCCGCGCTCAGAGGCGGTCATTCTACGCCATGGTCCGTTATCGAAGGCGCGGCGTGCGGCCCTTACTGCCCGTTCAATGTCTTCGCGATCGCCTTCTGCGACCTGGGCGAGAACTTCGCCGGTTGCAGGGTTATAGGTTGGAAAGGTTTTGCCAGACGCGGCGCTCACCCACTGTCCGTCGATTAGCATCTTGCGTGGTTTATCGATGAACTCGGCTACGTGGGGATGGATTTGCGGGGAAACTGCGATGCCCATAGGCCCTCCTTGGTCAACGTGGACTTTAAAAGAGAAATGATGCCTGGAGGAAACTCCCGGTATGCTAGTCCTGCCGGGGCAGAAAAATCAATCCGGGAAATTACTCGCCGTAGGGAACCCAGATGTTCTTGACTTGGGTCGCATGTTCAAGGAACCAGCGGCCTTCGGAGACCTTCCAATCGAACCAGTCGATGGCACGCCCTTCGTTGGTCCAAACCTGCTTCAGGTTTCCGCTTGACATGGCCTTCGCGGAGGCGATTGTCGGGTCGTCACCGTAGCACCAGATCGCGTCCACGTCGTCGTGCTCCGCAAGCGGCTTGAGCAACTGGGAAATATATCCGGTCACGATGTTCACGGCGCCTGCGGGCAGGTCGCTCGTGTCAAAGAGTTGATAGAGATCACCTGCGATCAGCGGATATTTCTCGGAGGGTACAGCGATCACAGTGTTTCCGACGGCGAGGAGAGGCATCACCATGGAAAGAAATCCGAGCAGAGGAGCCTCGAACGGACAGATCACACCGACCGTGCCGATCGGTTCGTTCATGGCGATGGCAATATTCCGGAGGGGCGGATTGTGGACCGTGCCATCGAACTTGTCGGCCCAGGCCGCATACGAGAAGATGCGCTCAATTCCCAATTCCACTTCGCGTCTTGCCTGCTGTTGTCCGACAGCACTCGCAAGTCGCTTTGCGATCTCATCGGTCCGAAGGGCCAGGTTTTCCGCGCAATAGTAAAGAACCTGCGCACGATTGTGGGTTGTTGCTTTTCCCCAGCCTTCGGCCTTGCGGGCTGCCTCTACGGCGTTCCGGATGTCTTTGCGATTGCCGAGAGATGCCTCGCCGAGCAACGTTCCGTCCGGCGAACGCACTTCCATGCTATAGCCCGAGTCGGGGCGGGCCTGTTTCCCGCCGATGTAGAGCTTGACAGTGCGGTCGATAGGGGGGGTAGCCAAGGCGGACGCTTCCTGCGAGTTCGGAACAGGTAATGTGGCAGGTGCGGGAAGTTTCGGGGCGTGTTTGAACCACTTCGGTTCCAGGTATTGGAGCAAGCCCTCGCGTCCGCCCTCGCGCCCGTAGCCGCTTTCGCGATATCCGCCAAAACCGCAGGCAGCGTCGAAGAGATTGGTACAGTTCACCCAGACGACACCCGCTTTTATCTGCGCAGCCACATGCAACGCAACGTTGATATTTTCGCTCCAGATGCACGAAGCCAGTCCGTAGACCGTGTTGTTCGCAAGTTCGACAGCTTCTTTTGGAGTGCGGAAAGTCATGGCTGCGATGACAGGACCGAAAATTTCCTGCTGCGCAACGATAGACGCCGGATGCACGTTGCTCAAAATTGTCGGCGGAAAATAGAAGCCGCGATTTGGCAGGGTCACTTGTGGCTGCCAGCAGGTTGCACCCTCCGCTACGCCCTGGGCTACCATGCGCTCGATTCTCTCCAATTGCACGCGGGCCACGATGGCTCCGATATCGATCGCCTTGTCAAGCGGTGGCCCAATGCGCAGTGTGTTCATGCGATCGCGGATCTTCGAGATGAGCACTTCGGCAATACTTTCCTGCATGAGCAGGCGCGATCCGGCGCAGCACACCTGTCCCTGGTTGAACCAGATCCCGTCGACCAGTCCTTCCACGGCGCTATCGAGATCGGCATCATCGAACACGATGAAGGGGGATTTGCCGCCGAGTTCAAGAGAAATGCGTTTGTGGCTGGCCGCGGTTGCGGCGCGGATGGCTCGCCCTACCTCGGTCGAACCTGTAAAGGCAATTTTGTCGACGTCGGGATTCTTCACCAAAGCCTCGCCGGTCGATCCATCGCCCGTAACGATATTGACCACTCCGGCTGGGATGCCCGCTTCCTGCAAAAGACCGGCGAAAGCGAGAGCGGTGAGAGGAGTGAACTCCGCGGGCTTGAGCACAACGGTATTCCCCGTAGCCAGTGCGGGCGCGATTTTCCAAGCCAACATCAGCAGAGGAAAATTCCAAGGGATAATCTGTCCGACCACACCGCAGGGCTCGTACTCGGGAAATTCCTGGTCAAGTAATTGCGCCCACCCCGCGTGGTAATAGAAGTGGCGAGCCACGAGCGGGATGTCGATGTCACGGCTCTCGCGAATGGGCTTGCCATTGTCCATCGTCTCTAGCACGGCGAGCAGTCGGGAATGTTTCTGCACAAGGCGCGCAAGGTTGTAGAGATAGCGAGCGCGCACGTGGGGTTTCAGCTCACGCCACTTCGGGAACGCAATTCGCGCCGCAGCGACTGCGGCATCGACGTCGGCTGCACTGCCTTGCGCGACGCTCGCCAATTTTTCGCTGGTGGATGGATCGATAGTATCGAAATATTGTCCGGCTGCTGGGGCGTGCCATTCTCCAGAGATGAAGTGATTAAACTTGCGGCCGTGACGATCCAGCCAGAGTTGCGCTTCTTTGGGATCTTCAGGTGCAGGGCCATATTCCATGCTGACGAACTTTTCGACGATGCTCATCGGTTCGAATCTTTCGTGGTGGCGCGGATCTTTATCAGGCGATCGGATGCCGGTACTCGGCGGAATAGCGTCCGGTTGCAAAATGTTCTAGCTGTCGCTCTATGTCACTCAGAAGGCCGCTGGCGCCAAAACGCAACATTTCCGCACGCAGCCAGAAATCGCCGAGTTCCTCTTTCATCAGGGCAAGCCAGTCGAGGGATTGCTTTGCGGTGCGAATTCCTCCCGCCGGCTTAAATCCGACGGCCATGCCGGTCCGTTGCGCGTATTCGCGGATGGCGCGAACCATCACCAGGCTCACCGGGAGGGTGGCGTTTATGGATTCCTTTCCCGTCGAGGTCTTGATAAAATCAGCGCCCGCCATCATTGCTACGAAACTGGCCCTGGCTACGTTGCGCAGTGTCTGCAGATCGCCTGTGCCCAGGATGACTTTTATATGAGCGTTGCCGCAAGCCTGCTTGAACGCTGCAATCTCGTCGTAGAGAACCTGCCACTCTCCGCTGAAGACGTGAGCCCGCGTAATGACAACATCGATTTCGTGCGCGCCTGCCTCCAAGGAGCGGCGGATTTCGGCGACGCGTTCCGCGAGCGGAGACAAGCCCGCGGGAAAGCCTGTCGAGACTGCGGCCACGTGAATCCCGCTGCCCTCAAGCGCATGGAGAGCGGTTTCCACAAAAGTGTGGTAAACGCAGACAGCGGCGACCTTGATTCCAAGATGCTCAATTCCAAGTCTTTCAACCAGATCTTGCTGGATCGGATGCTGCGCTTTCGCACATAAGCGGCGAACGCGATCTGCAGTGTCATCTCCGGACAAGGTCGTCAGATCCATGCAGGTCACGGCGCGGAGAAGCCACGCAGCTTGCCATTCCTTCTTGACAGTGCGACGTGCTACCTGGGATTGCGTCCGCCTTTCGATGGCGCTGGTATTTGCGCGGACGTCCCGAACCCAATTGAGATCCAGCGGAATTCCGGAATTCGGCAGAAGAGGCCGCCCACCAAGCTCAGCGATTGCCGCAGACACATCGCGCTCGCGAGTCGCTAGCCCACCATTACCATGTCGCGCGGGTTTGGAGGGATCGCTCACCATAGCGGCGTCGGCCTGCGAACCCCGAATCGAGGCCAAGGCTAGGATGCAATTGTACGGCAGCGACATGCGGCCGTGCGAGTACATAGCCGTGCGAACCGCGTACCCGGAGACTCGAATGGAAAAGGGGTCCAAGGGTTTACAATGGCGCACGATTTGCTGGCATTGCTTGAGACACTGAAAACATCGAGGCGATCCATCTCATGCCGACACCCAAAACATCGGCGGCCGTGCGAAAGAAACTCGAACACGCTGCATCAAAAGTAATGAAGAATGCGCACGCTCCGTATTCCAAATTCCGCGTCGGTTCTGCGATTTTGTTGACGAATGGAAAAATCTTTTCAGGCTGCAATGTGGAGAATGCTTCGTACGGCATGAGCAATTGTGCGGAGCGTACAGCCATCTTCACAGCCGTCGCCGAACTGGGACCCAAAATCGAAATCCGGGCAGTGGCGGTGACAAACGAGCAAGGAATTGCGTGCTCTCCCTGCGGGGCCTGCCGACAGGTAATTTACGAATTCGGCCCGAATGCGACGGTGTTCTTTCTGGGTGCCGAAGGGCCCAAGCAAGCGCACATCAAGGATCTTCTTCCGGAGGGATTCCGGTTCCAGTGAAGGAAGCGATGGTTACAGGTTCTACTTTTCGCGCGATCGATGTCATTCGCAAGAAACGTGACGGCATTGAACTCGCGGGGAAGGAAATTGAAAGCCTGGTTCATGAGTACACGCGAGGCGAAATCCCTGATTACCAGGTCTCTGCGTGGTTGATGGCGGTTGTGCTGCGCGGTATGACACGAGCCGAAACTGCCGCGCTCACGGATGCCATGCTGCGTTCCGGCGAAGTCCTCGATTTTTCTTCCATTCCGCAGAAGAAGGTCGACAAGCATTCGACGGGCGGCGTGGGCGACAAGACATCTCTCGTGCTCGCTCCCTTGGTGGCTGCCGCGGGCGTTGCTGTACCGATGATCAGCGGGCGCGGGCTCGGCCACACCGGGGGTACCCTCGACAAGCTCGAAGCTATTCCCGGATTCGATGTAAATCTCCCCGTGCCCGAGTTTCGGCGCGTCCTCGAAACCTGCGGATGCGCCATGATCGGTCAGACAGCAGAGATTGCTCCGGCTGACCGAAAACTCTATGCGTTGCGCGATGTGACGGGAACAGTCGAGAGTCCGTACCTGATCTGCGCGTCGATCATGAGCAAGAAATTGGCTGAGGGTATCGACGCACTGGTGCTCGATGTGAAGACCGGATCCGGCGCTTTCATGAAGAGTGAGAAAGACGCTGCTTACCTTGCGGAGCTCATGGTTGAGACGGGAGAGCGCATGGGCAAGCAGGTAGTCGCGTTGATCACAGACATGGACCAGCCATTGGGGAAGATGATTGGCAATGCACTGGAAGTCGTTGAAGTTATCGATGTCTTGCGAGGTCATGGTCCCGAGGACCTACGTGAGTTGTGCCTTCATCTGGCCGGCTGGATGCTCTATCTGGGGGGAGTCTCCAAGAGCATTGCGGAAGGGACGCAGCTGAGTTCGGAACTGATTTCTTCTGGAAAGGCACTCGAGAAATTCCGGCAGATGATTGAGCTCCAGGGCGGCGATGCGCGGGTAATTGACGAGACCAGCCGACTGCCCCAGGCGGCGCGAACAATTCAGGTTGCTAGTCCGGCCGCAGGGTTCGTCTTCTCCATGCAGTGCGAGCAGATCGGTACGGCGAATGTAATTCTCGGTGGCGGACGCGAGCGCAAGGAGGATTCTGTTGATTCTGCCGTGGGGATCGTGCTGCACAAAAAAATTGGAGATCAAGTGAGCGTACGCGAGCCGTTGGCGACGATCTATTACAATTCGGAATCCCGGGTGGAACGTGCTCACAAACTGACTGCGGAAAGCATTCGAATCGGTGAAGCGACGCCTGCCAAGCGGTCACTGATTCATAGAGTCATCCAGAAGTCCGGAGACAGAAACTGATGGGACGGTACACCGGGATACTCGGCCTGATTGTTCTGCTCGGTCTGGCCTACGCCTTTTCCAGTAACCGTCGTGCGATCCGCCTCAAGACGGTGGCCTGGGGATTGGGCCTGCAGTTTGCACTCGCGATTTTTGTGTTGAGGGTGCGGAGTGGAGAATGGCTTTTCGCCAAGGCAGGAGAGGGAGCGAAGCACCTTCTGGATTTTTCCTACTACGGGTCGGTGTTCGTCTTTGGCGAGCTCGGAAAGCAGCAGTCTTCGCTCGGACTGATTTTCGCGTTTCAGGTGCTACCGACCATCATTTTCATCGCGGCTTTTTTTGCGGTGCTCTATCACCTCGGAATTATGCAGTTGATCATTCGCGCAGGTGCCTGGATCATGACGGCTGTCATGGGAGCAAGTGGTGCGGAATCGCTGAACCTTGCGGCGAGTATCTTCATGGGTCAGACCGAAGCACCGCTGACCATCCGCCCTTTTCTACCAGAACTCACGACATCGGAACTCATGACTGTAATGACCAGTGGCATGGCGCACATTTCCGGGGGCATGATGGCCGCCTACATGAGGGTCGGAGGTGCGAATCCTAAAAATCTGTTGACGGCAGTCATCATGACGGCGCCAGGGACGCTGTTGATCGCGAAGATGTTGGTGCCGGAGACAGAAAAGCCGCTTACGGCCGGCCGCGTTCAGATGCCTGAGATGGAGAAGGAATCGAATGTGCTCGGTGCCATCGCTCGCGGTACTTTGGATGGACTGCATCTGGCGCTGAACGTCGGAGCGATGCTGATCACGTTTCTTGCGTTGCTAGCTCTGGTGAACGCCATGATGGGATGGGTCCACATGCACGTGGCGTGGTTTCCGTACAGCCTGCAGCAAGTTTTTGGCTGGGTGTTTGCCCCGATCGCTTGGTTAATTGGAGTTCAGTGGAAGGACGCGACGGCGATCGGCAATCTTCTCGGGACACGGATGGTGCTCAACGAATTCGTAGCGTTCCTGCAACTGGGTACGATGAAGGACACGCTTGATGCGCGTTCGTTCACGATTGCAACCTTCGCGATCTGTGGTTTCGCGAATCTGAGTTCCATCGGAATTCAAATCGGCGGAATCGGTGCTCTGGCTCCGAACAAACGCGGCGAATTGGCGCGGCTTGGCTTTCGCGCCATGATCGCCGGCACCATGGCGAATTTGATGTCGGCGTCGATTGCGGGAATGCTCCTGTAAAATTCCTTGTTGCGAAATTCCAAAGCAAAGGACCTTTCAGGTGAAGCGCTGCCTTTCATTTTCCGTTGTCGCGGTACTGCTGGCGCTTGTCGCAGGAGCAGTTGCGGAGTCGCCGCGAAGGGTCATCATAGACACCGACCCGGGCATCGATGATGCGATGGCAATCTTGCTGGCACTGAATTCGCCGGAGTTGAAAGTCGAAGCTCTTACGGTAGTGCCAGGAAACGTCGAGGCCTGGCAAGGACTGGAGAATGCTCTGAAAATCGTGTCCCTTGCCGGCCGTTGTGACTTGCCGGTTGCGGGTGGGGCGCAGCATCCTCTGAACCAGAAGTTAATCACGGCACAGTTCTGGCATGGAAAGAATGGACTGGCAGGGGTGGAATTGCCTGCCTCGAAGTGCAAAGCCGATTCACGCTTCGGGCCGGACCTGATCATCGAATTGGTTCATAAATATCCGCACGAGATCACGTTAATTCCGGTCGGGCCTCTGACGAATATTGCGCTCGCCGTCTCGAAAGATCCGTCGATCGTTCCGCTGGTCAAAGACATCGTGATCATGGGCGGATCGATTAGTGGCGGAAATGTAGATGGAGCGGCAGAAGCCAACATCTATGGCGATCCGGAGGCTGCGTCGATCGTCTTCAATGCCGGGTGGATTGTTACAATGATCGGGTCAGACGTAGGCGAGCGCACGTTGGTCAGGCGAACTCATCTGGAGCAACTCCAGGCATCGCACGGTCCGCAGAGCGACTTCATTGTCAAACTGGCAGACTTCTATCTGACGCGCTCGGAGAAGAGCGGCTATGGCGGTGCGGCAATGTACGATCCGCTAGCTGTGGCGACGGTGATCGATCCGACGCTTGTCACGCTGAAAGAGATGCACGTCGACGTGGAAACCAAAGGCGAATTCACGCGTGGTGAAACTGTGGCCAACCGCATGGGCTCCAACGAAAACAACGTGCTGCATGGAGATCACTTCGAGATCGAAGGTGTCACGGAATTAAAGGCAAATGCCAGGGTGTGCATCGCTTCCGATGCAGAGCGTTTTCTGCAGCTTTTCATTGCCCGGATCAAGGGGAAATAACGAGCCCACCTTCAGCCGTTCGCATGCGCTACTAACAGGATTGCGAGAATATAGGAGACGAACATTAAGGCGAGATAGACCTTTGCGAGTCTCTCGGATCCTGCAAATTCTTTCCACACAAAGAGACCCCATGCGGCTGCAACCATAGGTGCAGACTGGCCTATGGCATAGGAGACGGCAAAGGTCGTAGTCTTTCCAGCAACAAGATTGAAAACCGTACCGGTTCCCCATATGAAACCACCGAGCAGACCCAAAAGATGACCTGACGCAGGCGCGCGGAAAAATCCACCGAATCCGACGGGTTCGCCCACGAGCGGTTTCTTCATGAAATATATGTTCCAGATGAAGCATGAAACGAGCGCGCCGAGAGTAAGAAAAGTTGCCGCACTGTAGGGAGTGAGTGCGTGGCCACGCGTCATGGCGTAGGTCATGAAGGGGCTCCAGAGACCCATCAATACACCTGAGACGACGCACAGGACGATGCTCTTGCGAGATGCGCCTTGTCCGGCTCGACCAAGGCGTCCGTAGGCTTTGCCGTCGAGGACCACAGCGATGAAAGCGCACGCGACGCCCGACATCAACAATACGGCGTTGCCTTTGGGCTGGAGAATGTAGTTCAGTACGACGCCCACCACCAGAGCGATTCCGATCGACACCGGAAAGGCAACGGCAAGGCCGGCCATGTCTATCGCGGCAACCAGGAGCAAGTTGGCTAAATTGAAAATAGCCCCGCCAACGAGCGCCGAGACGATGTTCGAACCACGCGTGTCGTGGACGTTATTTACGAAACTGGACGAATCGTTGCCACTACTCCCCATGGTGAGGGCGAGAATCAGAGAAACGAGAAAAATTCCGATCGCATAGTCCCAGTAAAAGAGTTCGAAGCGATAGTTCTTTACCCCCTTGTAGGTATTTGCCCAGGAACCCCAACAGATAGCGCTGACAATCATCATCAGCAAAGCAACAGCGACGCTTGGCGGCGTGAACATGAGTGTCTCCGGAAGACGAGTAACTCTACTCTTGTTCGGAGTGAGCCTCAAGTCTCACTCGTTGGCGCGTTGACATACGCGGGCGGTGGTGCATAGACTCGGCCTTCTGCTGCTTCGGGAGCAAACGATACGATCATGGCAAAGCGCCCTCGCATTGCGGTAGTGGGTAGTGCGAACATCGATTTGACAACCTTCGCCGACCGGTTCCCAAGGCCGGGGGAAACGATATTCGGCCAGCAGTTCCATCTTGGATTTGGCGGAAAGGGCGCGAATCAAGCTGTGGCAGCGCGACTGTGCGGCGCAGAGGTATGCATGGTCGCGCGTGTTGGCAGCGATCTGTTTGGTCCGGCCACAATCGAGAATTTCCGAAAACTGGGAATCGATCCAACCTACGTAAAGCAGGTGGAGGGACTCTCCAGCGGCGTCGCTCCCATTTTTGTCGAGCCTGACGGGCAGAACCGCATTCTGGTGGTAAAAGGCGCCAACGATGCGATTAAGGCCGCGGATGTGGATGACGCCGCCCTGATGTTGAAATCGGCGGACTGCATCGTGCTGCAGTTTGAGATCCCGCTCGAAACGGTTTACTACACGGTTCGTTTCGCACACAAGCACGGCATACGCTGCATCTTGAATCCTGCGCCGGCGCAGGAAGTGGACATGACTGCGCTGGAAGGGCTCGATTACTTCGTGCCCAACGAGAGCGAGGCAGAGACAATCACCGGCATGGCGGTGAGGACGCTGCAAGACGCCAAGCGATGTGCACAGAAGTTAGTGAACAGCGGAATACGGCGCGTGATCCTTACGTTAGGAGCCAACGGCTCATTACTGGCGTCTCGCGAAGCAACAGAGCATGTGGCACCCTTCCCAGTGCAGAGCGTTGATAGCACAGGCGCGGGCGACGCGTTCATTGGAAGCTTTGCGATGTTCCTCGGGGAAGGCGTGCCAGAAATTGAAGCAGTGCGACGCGCGAATCTATACGCGGCATTGTCGACGACCGGGATTGGTACGCAGAAGTCGTTTTATGATCGCACCCGATTCGATGCAGAGTGGTCTGGGCGAAAGTGAAAAGCGCCCCGGGTCTGACAGCCCACGATGCATATTTGCGATCCTAAATCGATGTTGCTGGCAGGTACGCGCAAATCCAAGATTTATTTATGGTTTCTGCATATGCATTGCGGCGAAACTTCTTGACTTAATCATTGGCGGCAATTTATAAGCCGTGTCTTGCGGCCGGGGACCTTCCAATTACAAACGAGAGAGTAGCTTTTTTGTTTTTTGGACAGGCCGAAGAAAGGGTATGTCCAATGTCTAGGAAGCAAGCGCTTTCCACTGTCCTTTTCTGCTCCGCAGCTATTGTTTTGAGTGGTTCTTTGATGTTCGGTCAGGCAACCGGCAATTTTTCAGGTACTGTTTCCGATAATTCCGGGGCGGTAGTGGCAAATGCAAAAGTCACCATCACGGCGCAAGCCACCAACGTCTCGCGCGAGGCTGCGACCGACGAGAGTGGACATTACCTGATTCCGTCGCTCGCTGTGGGTGTTTACACCCTTCACATTGATGCTCAGGGCTTCAGACCGGCTGAATCGAAGGATCTTCGTCTACAAGTCGATGAGCATCGCGAGCTGAATTTTACGTTGCAGCCGGCTTCGGTCAGCACCAGTGTGGAAGTGAATGCAACGGAAGTGGCGGTGGAGACGACGAACCCGACCTTAGGCCAGGTGATCACGAGCGAGCAGGTCTCCTCTCTCCCTCTCAATGGCCGGGAATTTGTACAGCTGGCTACGCTGACGCCCGGAACTACGCAGGAAACGAATCCCAACAGTTTCTTTAATGGCGGACCCAGTAGCGAAGTCTCCGCTCGCGGTACTTTTTCGCTGTCAGTCGGAGGATCGCGCGCGCAGAGCACTGATTGGCTTCTCGACGGAAACGACGACAACGAACTGACGGCCGGCGGCATTGGTTTCAAGCCCTCCATCGATGCAATTCAGGAGTTCAAGGTTCTCAGCTATAACTACTCCGCCGAGTTTGGCACACGGGCGGGTCCGACCGTGCTGGTTGCGACAAAATCCGGAACCAACCAAATGCACGGCTCTCTATTCGAATTTTTCCGCAACACCAAACTTGACGCGGCGGATCGATTTGTCACTCCAGGCGCCCCGAAGGACAAGTTCAATCTGAATCAGTTCGGCGGTTCGCTAGGGGGAGCGCTGCGGAATGACAAAACATTTTATTTCATGGACTACCAGGGCACGCGCAAGCGTCGGGGCATCGTGTCCTCGGGATTAATTCCAACACCAGCGATGGTCAGCGGCGATTTCAGGTTCGGCCCGTTGAATACGGGGATGTCGCTGCTGACCAATCCTTACGCCTTAGCTGGCGAGCCGACCAATTTTCAGTGTGTTCCCGGAACGGAGAACAACGTTACGCCGACCCCCGAACCAGTGAATGCACACGGCGGGCAGGCGCCTGGCACCAACTGCAACTACATTCCTCCCGCGCTCATTGACTCCACCGGCCAAGCCATGCTGGACCTGTATCCAACGACTAATGTAAGCAATGAAAGCTTCAACTATCTCAACATTCCGACTCGCAGCCTCAACGATGACGAATTCGACGTCAAAGTCGACCACAATTTTTCCAGCAAGGACACAGCCTATGCCCGCTTCAGCTACGAGCAAGCCGAATCGCTTGTGCCTGGAGGTTCTCCTGGGTTTGCCGAGATAGGTCCGTTCGCGAGCACGCAAAACATCACAAATCATGCGCGTAATGCGGTCATTTCCGAGACACACATCTTCAGCGCCCGCAACATCAACCAATTCACATTCGGGTTCAACCGCATCTTCAACCATATTCTTTCCTTCGGAGACCGGAGTTGCGGGGCCTTCAAAGTGGGCCTTCTTGGCGCCAACATAAATCCGTTCTGTGGAGATCCCAATGCGGCGGGGGTCATAAATCAGTCCACCAAAGACTGCCTCAGCTGCGGCTTAACCTCGACGTACGTGGGCCAGTATTGGACGCTTGGCGACCGCGGATTCGCGCCATTTCTCGGCGGCACGAACATTTTCACCTGGTCTGATTCATTCGACATGGTTCGCGGAAAACATGAGATCCGCGTCGGCGGGCAGTTACGCGCGCAGCAAATGAATGTCGAAACCAATGGGTTCCAGGACGGTTTCATTCTGAATTTCGGCACGATCACTGGGGATGGAGCCGCCGACCTTCTTATCGGACAAATTGGCACGGGCTCACTGCATGATCAAACCTTTCAAGGCGCCATGACAGGACGCCGTTGGAAGCTGTTTCGACCATACATTCAGGACAACTGGCGCGTCAGCAAGAGTCTGACCCTGAACCTTGGTTTGGCCTGGGCGCTGGTCACACCCATTACTGAGGACCAGGGGAGGCAGTCCGACTTTGATGTCGCTACGGGCAAGTACTATGTTGCCGGCAACAGCGTGCACCGGAGTTGTGCGATCTGCGTTGCTACTGACGGGCGCGTCGGAATCCAGATGGATAAGACGGCGTTCGAACCACGCATCGGCATCGCATGGAAGCCCTTCGGGAACGACAAGACCGCGGTTCGTGCAGGGTATGCTATCTATCACGATTCGTCATGGAACCAGGGGGCACAGGGGCTATGGCAGAATCCACCTTACTACGCGGAGATTGACAATTTCAGTGGGCTCTCTCCATTTCAGAGCTTGGGTACTGCCACCTGTGGCTTCACTGGGAATCAAGGATGCGGTTTGCGGGCGGCCTTCCTGCCGGTGATCACGGCAGAACCTGACCCCGCGGAGTTCACGGGCACCATCCAGTCTCAAAACTTCAACTTCAAGCAGGGACGGGTGCAGCAGTTTACGCTCAACGTGGAGCACCAACTGCCCGGAGAGGTGGTATTGACGGTTGGCTATGCCGGCTCGCGTAGTCACCACATCCTGATGGATGGTGTGAACCTGAACGTTAATACGCCGACAGCGTGCGGAACTACTCCGGGCTACACCCTCGGGTGCGGTCCCGGTGGAAGTTTTGTGCAGCCCCCGTGCGTGAATTGGGCCAACCCGTGCTTCCCAACTGGAGGGGGCCAACTGAACGCGTTTGATCCCATCGTCGCCAATGTTAGCGACGTCGGAAATGCACGGTATGACTCGCTGCAAGTGAAAGCCGAGACCAAGAGCGCGCGTCACGGCCTCTATGCCCTTATCGGTTACACCTGGTCACGCACATTCGATTCAGGTCTGCCCGACGGACTCGGAACTTCTCCGGGCGCAACGTACTGGCCCCTTCCGGGTACGATCCGATCCGACTGGGGTCTCTCCGCGCTGAACGTGAACGATCAGTTCACGGCCAGCGTCTTGTATCAGCTTCCGTTTGGCAAAGGCAAGAAGTTCGGCAGCAATTGGGGCGGCGCGGCCAATGGAATGTTTGGTGGATGGGAGGCTCAAGTTATTGAGCGGGCGATCTCTGGATTCCCATTGTTCATCGTCAACTCCGACAATGGCAGCGGGGTTAACTTCCAGTGGAATGGCTCAACGCTAAATCGTCCGAATATCGTTGGGGATCCGAATCGTCCCGGTCCGGTTGCGGCAAATCCTTCCTGCAATGCACCGTCTCAGCTTCACGTTGCCGGTGGTTACTGGTTTAACCCCTGCGCTTTCGTGGAGGCTCCCGATGGCGAACTTGGCACTGCACCTCGTGCTCCGGTCTCAGGTCCCAATTACATCAACACTGACTTTTCCCTGATTAAGCACATTGTGATCACCGAGCGTACTAAGCTCGATTTCCGTGCGGAGTTCTTCAATCTGTGGAATCACCCGCATCTGTATCTGCCCGGCAGCCCGGGTGTCAGCAACATGCAAGACGCGTCACCGTTTTCTACTGGAACATTTGGTTTCGCCAACGCGACGGTAAACCAATTAGCCGGGGACTCGCGGGTAATCCAGCTTGCGCTCAAGCTGATCTTTTAGGCTGAATTGACCTAGGCTGAATTGACCAGTGCGCAACGTCCGGCGATTACGCGGGCCGACGTCGAGTTGTTGCGTCGACATGTCGGCCGAGAGTCGTAAAGGCAGAGACTCCTGAAATACGCAGGGCAGGTTGAGCACGAGCCCAATCTGCCCTAAACTTTCTCACGTTCCACATCCTTCTTCGAAATGAGACATAAGACTGAGTTCCTCATCGCACTCGTTGTCTTCACCGCCACTGTTACTTTGGCGGATGCGCGGCGCAAGGTGATTATCAACGAAGATTGCTCCGGCCCCGGCGGGAGCAACCTGCAGACGCTATTGGTGATGATCCAATCACCGCAAGTGGAAGTGCTTGGGATCACCGTCGTGAGCGGAGATCAGTGGCGGGAGGAGGAGATCGCGCATACGCTGCGGCTGCTGGAACTCATCGGCCGCACCGACATTCCGGTTGTCCCCGGCGCGGCTTTCCCGCTGCTTCGAACGCGCGAAGAGGCTCAGTTATGGCAGCAGCGCTACGGCATGGTCGCCTACGCAGGAGCTTGGGACGAGCGCTGGCGGCACGAAGCCTCCGTGATCCCGCGCCTTCCCGAGGGCGCACCAACCACAAAACCGGCGGATGAGGATGCGGCGCATTTCATCAGCCGAATGGTGCACAAGTATCCTCGCGAAGTGACTATCTATGAAGGCGGGCCGATGACGAATTTGGCATTGGCCATTTCTCTTGATCCACAGGTGCCTGATCTGGCCAGGGAACTGGTTTTCATGGGAGGAAGCCTGAGTCCGCAGAGCGACAATCCAGAGTTCCTGAATAATCCGCGGCATGAATTCAATTTCTGGTTCGATCCGGAGGCGGCGGCCATAGTTCTTCGCGCACCTTGGAAGAAGATCGTTTGCACACCAACTGACATTTCGATAAAGACTCATATGACGGCTGTGCTGGTGAAACAAATCGAAGCGGCCGGAACCCCAGTGGCGCGTTATGTAGCCAACTTCGCAATCCTGACGCCACCCGGGGCCGACATCATGTGGGACGAATTGGCCGCGGCGGCATGGATCGATCCCAGCATCATCACCAAAACTCAGGCCCGCTACATGAGCGTCGATCTGGACCGTGGCGCGAGCTATGGCAACACGCTCACGTGGTCGGCTGACGACAAATTCCACCCGAACACGCAACTTGTCGAAATCCAGTCTGACCTTGATACGGAGAAGTTTTACCGCATGTTTGTCGGCCTCATAACCGCTCCTACGCCAACTCACTGAAAGTGGCACCGATCCGGGGTAAGGGCATACAATAAAGGTTCGCAACCGTACTCGCTTCCCAATATGTCTCCCATTCCAGACGATCTGACCAGCATAAAAGATGACATGATTGCCTTCATTGAAGGCCATGGTATGCGCCGCTTTCACGGCTTCGTGGACTACGAAGAGGTGCAGTGCGTGATGTGGGAGATGGGCGACAATCCCGACGGCTGGAAGGATTTTGTCGAGCTGGCCAAGTCTGCGGGCGCGCCATTCTTGACGATGCACTCCTGGGTGCTGGACCGAGCGGAACTCGACGAGATGGTGCAGCGACTTACCAACTCCGAGTTCACAGACACCGACGACGTGGAAGATGCCCGCTGGCTCAGAGCGCATGTGGGCAAGGTGGGATATCTGCAACTCGGCTGGGCGTACCAAGGATCGATGTTCCTCTGCGAACTCAGCACTGAATGGTACGACCGTTATCAGCGTTTGCTCGAGGTCTCCGACGAATTCGGTGGGCTCACCATGGACGAGCCCGATCAGGACGAAGAGAATTAAGCTGGAATGTTTGGGCGGACGTCTGCGTCTGCCACGCCTAGAACGAAGCTGAAAGGGGCGTGCCGAAGGGTGAGTTCACGCCAGCATTGTTTCTCGGCCCAGCGGGGGTGATTGCGCTTCGCGCAACCCCGGACGAGGCGTCCGGGGCTACATGATACCCATGCGGTGGATTCAGAAGGCTACTGACGCGGCTCCAGCCGAGAACCTGGCCGCCTGCCTGCGGGCGGATTCCGCGTTCCAGGCTACCGGCGTTGCACAATCAGCTTCCATCCTCGCCCCGCTACTGGTCCGACGGGGACTTAACAGCGGGGAAGAGGCGCAGCGCTTTCTCTCTCCCTCTCTCGCGCACGTTCACGCACCTGAGCTCATGACTGGCTTGCGCGGCGCCGTCGACCGCCTTGACGCGGCCATCGAGCGCAAAGAGCCCATTCTGATCTACGGAGATTACGACGTAGATGGCACGATGGCCGTGATCATTTTGAAGACCGCCATTGAGTTGTGTGGAGGATCCGCGGACTTCCACGTGCCCCATCGTATCCGCGAAGGGTACGACATGCGCGACGATGTGATTGAACGTGCCGCTGCCTCGGGCATTCGCCTGATCATCAGCGTGGATATGGGCATTCGTGCGTTCGGCCCGGCCGAAACCGCCCATCGTCTTGGCGTGGATTTGATTGTTACGGACCATCACCAGCCCGGACCTGACGGCGTGCCGAGAGCATTGGCGGTGATCAATCCCAACCAGCACGGCTGCAGTTACCCCTACAAGCAACTGTGTGGCGCTGGAGTGGCTTTCAAGCTAGCACAGGGATTGATGCAGCGACGCCTTGGCTCCAAGGATCAGAACAAGCTGCTGCTTTCGTTCATGAAGGTTGTAGCGATTGCGACGATCGCTGATGCGGTGCCCCTGACCGGAGAGAATCGGGTCTTCGCTTCGTTGGGATTGGATGCTCTGCGCAGAGCGGTCAATCCAGGCCTGAAAGCGCTGCTCGAGATGGCGCAGATTTCAGCCAACCGACCACCGACCTCGGGCGAGGTTGGATTCCGAATTGCTCCGCGGATTAATGCAGCGGGGCGCATGGACGTAGCGCGCGATGTCATCGAGCTCTTCACGGTGAAAGATCCGGCGCGCGCGAGGGAACTTGCCGCAAGACTCGACCAACTCAATACGGATCGGCAGGAAGAAGAGAGACGAATTCTACGCTCGGTCGAGGAGCGGTTCGCCAATGAAGCGGCACTGTGCGATGCATATTGCATTGTGGTGGATGGAGACAGCTGGCATCGCGGGGTCATCGGCATCACGGCCACTCGGATCGTTGAGCGTTACAACAGGCCCACCGTCGTTATTTCGCGCGAGGGCGAGGAAGCGTTTGGCTCGGGTCGCTCGATTCGGGCGTTTCATCTGCTTGAAGCGCTGGAGTCGTGCAGTACTCTTTTTTCCCGCTATGGTGGGCACGCTCATGCTTGTGGATTCGCGATGCCAACGGGGAATGTAAATGAATTGCGGACGCGGTTGGATCAATTCGCCCACGAGCGCCTGACCCTCGCAGACTTCGAGCCTATCCTCGAATTTGATGGTGAGCTGAGCCTGACGGATGTGACTCCGGACTTCTATCGGGTTTTACAGATGCTTGAGCCCTATGGGATGTCGAACCCCGAACCCGTATTCGCCGCGCGAGGGGTGCAACTGACTGCTCCTCCAAAGATTCTGAAAGAGAAGCATGTGAAGCTGAAGCTGAGAGCCGGAGAACCTCAGAAATCGGAGTCACAAGAACTCTCCGCCGCGGCAATCATGGCAACGCCGCGCTGCCATCCGGACGGGGCGGCAATCCGGCGAAGTGAAAGGGCAACGGCTGTCGCCGAAGCGCGCGGAAACGCCTATGAAAAAATCGATTTCAGGAGCAGGATCACGTTCACTGCATTGGGCTGGCACATGGCTGAGCGCCTGCAGCAATCCCCGCTTCTGGCGGGCGATTCCATCGATGTCGCCTTCTCGATCGGGCAGAACGATCATCCTGAGTATGGCGGTCTGGAACTCTCGCTGCGAGATCTCCGGACTTCTACCACAAATGGTAGTGGCCATCCCGGCGTGCCATCTGTACGGTGACACCGAATAGTTCCGCGAGCCGCTCGACCGTCAGAATCTCTTCTTTTCGGCCGTCAGCTACTATCCTGCCTTGCCCCATCAACACGACGCGCTGAATCTCCGGCACGATATCCGCCAGTTCATGCGTTACCAGAATGATCGCCGTCCCTGAATTCGCCAGTGCGCTCGTCGTCTGACGCACCTTCAGTTGCGCCGCGAGATCGAGCGAATTGCAGGGCTCGTCGAAGAGCAGCGCCCGGGGCCTGTGAACCAGCGCCCGTGCGATCAGCACCCGCCGCGCCTCTCCCGATGACATTTCGCATACAGGGCGGTCTGCCAGGTATGAAATCTTCAACTCGGCAAGCGTGGCCTCTGCCATTTCCAATTGTTGGGGTTTCACGGTGTGATTCGGATAGATTGCCGTGCTGCTGAAGAACCCAGAAAGCACAACATCCCTGCCCGAAGCGTCACCCGTGCAGGAGAGCATGAGATCGTTCGAAACAATGCCGAGGAGCGACCGCAGAGAGAACACATCCCAGGAGTCTTGGCCGAGAATGGACATCGATGATTCGGGCCGCGCCAAGGGATAGCACTCCCGAGTGATGGTCTTGATCAGCGTGGACTTCCCGCAACCATTGGGTCCGAGAATCGCCACATGCTCATCCGGACCGATCCGAATACTGAATTCGTCGAGAACGGTCTTCTGCCCGCGCATTACGCTGATATTGCGAAAATCCAGCAGCGGTGCTGTGGGTTCCTTGTCCATCGGCAGGTTAAAGGTATCAAAAACTGAGAATCGAGAACTGGGGACTGCCAACTGTTCTACACTGAAGCCAGATGCCGCTCCCGGTCTATCGCTTACGCCGTCTGCTGGCTGCGATCGCGATACTGCTCACCCTCGCTGTCGCTGCGATGTATTTCTATGCGCGGTCGAAGGCGCAGAATGCGCTCAAGAGCGTCCCTGGGAAGATCGGCTATGACATCAAGCAGACCGCCCAGGGCTTTCAGATTTCCAAATCCGACGGGAAGCGGACGCTGTTTACTGTCCAGGCCAGCAACCTCAAAGAATTCAAGCTGAACGGCAACGCCGAGCTGCACAACGTCTCGATTATTCTTTACGGGCACGACTCGTCGCGCTTCGACCAGATTTACGGAGATGATTTTGCGTACAACCAGAAGACCGGCGATGTTACAGCCAAGGGCGAGGTGCAGATCGATTTAGTCGCGAACCCAGCCGGACTACAAAGCGCTGACCAGACGGCACCCAAGGAACTCAGAAACCCAATTCGTCTCAAGACGCGCGACCTTGTTTTTAACAAGGATTCCGGGAACGCCTGGACTGACGCTCGAGTGGAGTTCCGGACGCCCCAAGCCAGTGGCTCGGCCGTCGGGGCTAAGTACGCCGGGAAGACGAGCACATTAATCCTTTCATCACAGATTCACATTGAGCTGAGCGGGCCGGAACACGCCGTCCTCGATGCGCGGCGCGGGATCATCACCAATGATCCTCGCCACATCGTGCTCGAAGCGGTTCTGCTCAGGCGTGCGGACGGGACCGTAGGGGCAAATGAGGCGACGTTCTATCTGGATTCGGAAAACCATGTGGAGCGCGTACTGGCCACGGGGGATGTGGTCGCCGACATGCCGAGTATCGGTGTGAGGTCGAATCATCTAGACAAAGCCTCTCAGGTCCACGGGCGTGCTGATTCGGCTGAGTTCCTGCTTCCCGGGGGTCAAGATCGTCTGCAAACGGCTACTCTCAGAGGGAATGTGCATTTTGAAGAGTTGGGTGCGCAGAACGTCGTGGGAGAAGCTCAGCGGGTGATCTTCGATTTCGCCGGTCAGAACGAACTCCAAAAGGTGCACGCTGTTGACGGCGCGCACTTGACTCAAAACATGGCCAAGTCGTCAGCGCCTGTGGCGAAAGGCAACAGCCCGCAGAACTTTGACCTGACTGCACCGGTTATTGACTTCACGGTGGCCGGCGGACGTGTCTTGAAGCAGGCAGTCACGTCAGGGCCAGCCCGCATCACGATCGCGCCGGCACAGGCCTCGGGTTCGAATCAAGGTATTGAGCAGACGGTGGTTACGGCGGGGAGATTCATTGCGAACTTCACAGAGTCGGTCGGCAAAAATCACTTGGCATCGGTTCACGGAGCCCCCGATGTACATGTTGCGAACTCCGTTCCGGGCCAGCCAGATCGTGTGAGCACGAGCGATTCTGTTGATGCCGCCTTCCTTCCGCAAGGTGGCATCGAGTCCATCATGCAGAAGGGTAATGTTGCTTATTCGGACAACCTGCCGGAAGCGCAGCGAATGGAGGCAGGAGCCGAATCAGGGCGGTATACCCCCTCGGACCAGATGCTGGTGCTAGCCGGCAGCCCGCGGGTAACCAATGGCGGCATGGCGACTACTGCGAACGTGATCCAGATTAATCGTGCGTCAGGGGATGCCGTCGCAGAAGGTGACGTAAAGAGCACATACAGCGAACTCAAAGAGCAGCCGAATGGAGCTCTGCTGGCAGCTTCTTCCCCGATTCACGTGACGGCCCATACGATGGTCGCCCATAAATCGCCAGCCGCCGCGACCTATCATGGGAACGCGCGGCTCTGGCAGGACGCCAACGTCATCGAGGCGCCCACCATCCAGTTCGATCGCGATCGCCGATCGGTAGTTGCTGAAGGCACGAAGACGATCTCTGTCCAAACCGTCCTGGCTGCGGTGGAGAAAGCCTCAGAGAAGGTACCTGATGCTCACCAGGGCGCGATACCTGGACCGGCTCGAACCAGCCCCATCACGATCACCGCGAGACGACTGAGTTACGTCGACAGTGATCGCAAAGTCCAATATGAGGGGGGAGTTTTGGCGAAAGGTGCGGATTTTACTGCTTCGTCGAGAACGGCGGACGCCTACCTCTTACCGCGCAGCCAGACAACGGGAGATCAAGCTCTCTCCGCAACCGGGCGACTGGACCGTATGGTCGCGCAGGGGAATGTTCTGATCGAGCAGGCGAATCGGCAGGCACGAGGGCACAATCTCACGTACACGACCGCAGACGACAAGTTTGTGCTCACGGGTGGTCCGCCTAGCATTTTTGATGCCGAACAGGGCAAGATTACTGGGGTTTCGTTGACTTTCTTTAGACGCGATGATAGGGTGCTCGTAGAAGGGCAAGGAAGTACTCCTGTGGTAACGACGACGCGAGTGGCACGATAAATGCGTACTCTGGCCACTGAAGAAATCTCCAAATCGTATCGTGGCCGCCGCGTTGTAAATGGGGTAAGCCTGGAGGTCCAACAGGGCGAAGTCGTTGGATTACTTGGACCTAATGGCGCAGGAAAGACTACTACATTCTATGCCATCGTTGGCCTGATTCCGCCTGACTCCGGTCGCGTGTTGTACGACGGCCAAGACATCACCGACACTCCCATGTATCTTCGGGCGCGTCAGTATGGAATCAGCTATCTCCCACAAGAAGCATCGGTTTTTCGCAAGCTGACGGTAGAAGAGAACATCCTCGCGGTTCTGGAAGCGCAGCCGATTTCCTGGCATGAGCGCCGCGAGAAGATGGAGAAATTTATCGATGAGCTAGGACTGGAGCACATCCGCCAGAACCGCGGATATGCCTTGTCCGGTGGGGAGCGCCGGCGCGTAGAGATTGCCCGGTGCCTATGCATTAATCCCACATTCATTTTGCTTGACGAACCGTTTTCGGGTATCGATCCGATCGCCGTCCTCGACCTGCAGAAGATCATCAGCAGCTTGCGGGCTAGCGGTATCGGAGTGCTGATCACCGATCACAACGTACGCGAAACGCTTTCGGTAACAGATCGAGCTTACATCATTGATGACGGGAGGATCTTCCGTCAGGGACAGCCGGGGCAACTCGCTGGCGATCCGGAAGTGAGACGAGTGTACTTGGGCGAGACTTTCTCGCTGGTGTAGGAAGGGCGTCATTTGTCGCTTGCGTTAGTCGTTAGGGACTGACGATTCGAGACGGCTGACGACGAAGAACTGACGACCAACGATATGGTTTTGTTGCAGCACAAACTCACCGTAAAGCTGTCGCAGCGGCAGATCCTGACACCCGGTCTGGTGCAGATGGTCTCGGTCCTGGCGCTCAATAAACTTGAGCTCAAGGACATGATTAACGCTGAGATGGTGGAGAATCCTGTTCTCGAGGAACTGGAAGACTCAGTTCCCCTTCTCGACGAGGTTGGCAAGAAAGAAGAAGATCGCGAGCGTGCTGCAGCTGCAACCACCGAAGAAAATCCGATCACAGCCGTAGAGAAAAAGGATCCATTCGAGGAGATCGATTTCGGTTCTTTCTTTCAAGATTATCTCGATCCCGGATATCGCACTCATAGCGAGATGGAGGATATCGAGAGACCTTCATTCGAGAATTTCCTGTCCAAGCCTTCAAACCTCACAGATCATCTTTCCTGGCAACTGGGAGCGCTCAGCCTGCGCCCGGAAGTCCGCGAAGCTGCGGACCTGATCGTGGGCAATTTGAACGAGGATGGATACCTTATCGCCAGCGACGACGAACTGCTTGGGATCGCTCCTCCGGCGGCGCCGGAAGCCGATGCGGAAACGGCGAGGAGTATCGCCGGCGAGGTACAAGCGCTAGGGATTGCGGATGCACCGGCGGACATTGAGGCTGAGGAACTTTCTGCGGAAGGTGAGACCTCCGATCTTGTGGATGATGTAGCCCATGGACTAAGCGTCGGAGACGTCTCGGGCAGCGCGAGTGCGCCATCAATCCCATCGGGGAACGGTGCGGCGGCGGTTGCTCCGGCGCGAGAGCCGGCGACCGTATTGGCATATACGCCACATTTCAGCGCAGCCGATCTGCAAGAGGCACTACAAGTCGTACAGCAACTGGATCCTCCTGGAGTGGCTTGCCGTGATCTGCGTCAGTGCCTGCTGAATCAGCTTCGGTATCACCAGGTGCAACTGGCACAGCAAAAGAATGGCAACGGAACGGCACAACTTCTGCAGGATGCGGTGTCCGTCGTCGACCAGCATCTTCGCGGCTTACAGAACAAGCAATATAAGGAAATCGCGAAGGCCATCAGCCGGCCCATGGAGGCGGTGCAGGCGGCCTTGGAATTTATTCGCACGCTCGATCCGCGTCCCGGTCTCCGCTACAACAAGGTTCAAGCTCGCCTGATCGAGCCCGATGTGGCATTTGTGAAACATGGAGATGAGTGGCTGGTCATCATGAACGATGAAGACCTGCCGCAGCTTCGGCTGAATCCTGCCTATAAGAAACTCGTCACCCGAGACGGCAACAACGACAAGAACACGCGCGATTACGTCAAAGAGCGTTACAAGAGTGCGATTCAGCTCATCAAAAATATCGAACAACGCAAACAAACGATCACGAAAGTTTGCTACTCGATCGTTGCCCGCCAGCAGGAATTTCTGGAAAAAGGCATCGATCAACTGAAACCCATGATGATCAAGGAGGTGGCCGAAGAAATCGGCGTGCATCCTTCGACGGTAAGCCGTGCAGTCGCTAGCAAGTACGCGCATACGCCGCAAGGTGTATTCGAGTTGCGATACTTCTTTAGCGAAAGCGTACAAGGACCGGAGGGTGGTGGTACGTCGCTGCTGATCCTCAAGCGCCGGGTCAAGAAGCTTATCGAGGAAGAAGATCCGACTCGTCCGCTGACCGACGAGCAGATCACCCGGATCCTGCAGTCGCAAGGCATTCAGGTGACTCGCCGCACAGTAGCCAAGTACCGTGAGGACATGCGCATCCCAAGCACCCACCAGCGCCGGGTAAAGAAATAGAAAAATATGTAGTGCCCAATTGATCTCGATACGAATTTTCTAGGAGGGGGCGCTCATGAACGTGGAGTACACCGGAAGACAGTACGAAGTTACCAACGCCATCCGCAGAGAAGTTGAAACCGGCCTCACGAAAATCCGCAAAATCCTGGGCGACAAGTTCGAAACCAAAGTTATCCTCGCTGTCGAGAAACACCGCCATAAAGCTGAGATCACGATTAATCCACGAAACGGACCGTTAGTTGGCCTGGCACAGGCAAAGGATATGACGATCGCCGTGAACGAGGCCCTTGATCACCTCGAGAAGCAAGCGATCAAGCACAAAACGCGCTGGAAATCGAAGAAACGCGCCGCTCGCAAAACGGAAGAAGTGAACAAGTGGAATGGACATTCTGCGCCGGATGAAGTTACAGCGGCCGTCGGTTTGTCGGAAAAAACTGCAGTACCTGTGCTGGTTCACAAGTATCCGGCCGTTGCGAAAACGACCGAAGTGCATCTGGTTCGGTCGGATGATTGCGTGGCCATGCGCCCCATGACGTTGGAGGAAGCCATCAAGGAAGCTCACTTTAAAGATCGGGACGTCTTCGTATTTCGTGATCCGAAAGGAAAAGTGATGGTTCTGCATCGGGCTAAAGATGGCAAGATGCAGTTGATTGAAGTGCCCTAGACATCAGCCGAGTTCGTATAGGGACAGCTGCCCCGGCTGTCCGGCGGCCCGGAAGTATCGGGCGGCTGTTATTTGAGGCCTACTTGTTGTTAAGCGTGATCCCTTTCGCTGTTACAGGTCCTTCGCACTTGCCTGCGCGAAGCCCATTGAGAAATGCTTTCGATTCCAGCAGAGTTAGTTTTTCGGTTGTGTCGGCGAGGCCCACGCCGGCAAAATTCATATGCGTCGCGCCATCAATCACTCCGAGCCACTTGCATTCCGCGGACAGACTTTCGTAGGGAATGGTGCGCGATTTGTAGTCGCCTGTCTGCATCGACTTGTCCCGCGTGCCGGTGAGGATCAGCATGGGTTTGTTGATGGTGTTCCAAGCATTCTCCTGAAAGACTGCATCAGGGCCGTCCGGCGACATCGCTACATAAGCATCGAATCGATCGTGTCCGTTAACGCCGATCTTGTTTTTGGCGCCGGCTTCGATCATCACGGTCCGTGCCCCCATGGAGTGCCCGACCAGGGCGACAAAAGGTGCCTTGCATGAGTGATTCGCCCATTTCAATGCAGCGGCAATATCCATCAATCGGGCGTCATAAGCCTTCGGATCATCGACCAACGCGCGCAGGCCGCGCTTGATTCCATGCTGCTCCCGAATGTCGGATCCGAGGGCGGCCATTCCGCTTTCTTTGTGACCCATCACGATCGCCTCCCAGCCATCGGATAGCAAACCTTCCGCCAGATAGCGATACCCATTTTCACTGCCTCCCGCTCCGGGAGAGATCAGTGCCAGAGGAGCGCATTCGTTGGTTCGCGGCGAATATACGCGCAAAGGAGTCTGCGTGCCGTCTTCGCGTGGAACCTGAACCAACTGTTGCGCAGAGCTGTAGCTTGCAAAAATCAAAATGGAACTAAACAGCACACGTGCAGGCAACCGCATCGCTCTCAAAGTCAAGCTCCGTTCAAAGCACTCTGGGAAATTGCTTTCCAAAGTAAAACACTCCGGGATTCAGGAGTTGCGTAACGAAGGTCACCCGTCGTGCCATGCCTGCCAAGCCATGCTATTGATACGTTTTAATAAAGGCTTTCCAGGTGGTACAATCCGCGCCCGAGGGAGATTTTTCCATGCGTATCTACGTTGATCGCTCGCTGATTATTGCGGTATCGGCATTGTGGTGTTTTTCGTTCAGCTTGTCGCAAGGGCACGCTCAAGCCGCTGGCCCGAAGCTTTCGGTTCACTGGGAAGAACTGACCGCCTCCGATTTTCGAGAGGGCATTCGACGTTCCCAGGGAGTCTGTCTCCTTCCATTTGGAATTCTTGAGAAGCACGGACCCCACCTTCCGCTCGGCACCGATTTGCTCGACGTTCGTTACGCCGCTTTACATGCGGCAGAACAGGAATACGTACTCGTTTTTCCCGAATACTACTTTGGACAGATCGCGGAGGCGAAGCATGAACCCGGGACGATGTCCTACAGCCGAGGCTTGCAACTCGCCCTTCTGCAGGAAACGACAGACGAAATGGCCCGCAACGGCTGCAAGAAAATCCTGATCGTCAACGGCCACGGCGGGAACGACAGCCTGTTGCCTTATTTCGCGCAAACACAACTCGAGAAGCCGCGTGATTACGTAGTCTATGTCTTCAACGAACGCACACCGGAACATGGCGGTCCTCCGAAGAAGACCGGGATCGACATGCACGCCGGCGAAAGCGAGACATCGAAGATGATGATTTCTCATCCGGAACTCGTGCATGAGGATCGTGCCGCGTCCGAGTCAGGCGCGGATCAAGCGCGGCAAAAGATCCCAGAGGACATCTACACGGGGATTTGGTGGTACACCCGTTTTCCATTCCACTATTCCGGCGAAGGCGCGGCGGCCACCAGGGAACTGGGTGAGTATCAGATGAAATGGTGGATCGATTCAGTGGTGAAAGCGATTCAGCAAGTGAAAGCTGACGATGTCAGCTTGAAACTGCAGAAGGAGTTCTACGAAAAGAGCACGCACCCCCTTGACACGCAGCCATGACAATTGCAGATTTCAGGATTTCAGATTGATCACCGGCAAAGAAGCACCGTTCATATCTGATATCTGATATCTGAAATCTGCAATCTTACGAACTCCCAATCAGCACGCCGGTGATGAACACCAGCACTCCCCCTAATCCGACCTGCAGGGCGGCCGTCACCCAGGGCGTGTCCATGTAGCGTCGGCGAATCCAGGTGATTACCCCCAACTCGCCGAGCACTACCAATCCCGCCACTCCCAAAGCAAGCCGAAAATCACGGATCAAGAAAGGCAGGGTGTGCCCGATTCCGCCGACTGCAGTCATGGCGCCGCAAATCAACCCGCGTACCCACGGATGGCCGCGTCCCGTCAGGCTTCCGTCATCGGACAAAGCCTCGGCAAATCCCATGGAGATCCCAGCTCCAGCAGAGGCCGCGAGTCCGACGAGAAATGCATCCCAACTGTCCTTGGTTGCCAAAGCCGCGGCAAACACGGGAGCCAATGTTGAAACTGAACCATCCATCAAGCCCGCAAGCCCCGGCTGTACGATCTGCAAGACAAACAGCCGCCGCTGCGCCACTTCCTCATCCGCCTTTACGTTGTCTGGCAGCTTCTGTTTATCGAGTTCCTGAGCGCGGTTTTCATGTTCGCGTTCTTCAGTGGCCAAGTCATCCAACAGTTGCCGGATACTCGCGTCCTGGGTCCGTGCAGCGGCCTTTTCATAAAATCGCCGTGTCTCTACTTCCATGGTCGAAGCTTCTTTGCGTACGGCTTCGATTCGAAGCGGACGGACCAACCAGAGCGCCGGACGCTCCACAAATCCGCGAACATCTTGGCGGCGAATCAGTGGAATGTGTTCTCCGAACTTCGTGCGATAGAGCTCCAGCAGGCGGCGGCGATGTCCCGACTCCTCTTCGCGCATGCCTTCAAACATTGACGCCGTGGCCGGATAGTCCTGCCGCAACCCTTCAGCAAAATCGGCGTAGACGCGTTCATCTTCTTCTTCCAGTGCAATGGCTAAAGCCAGCACCTCGCGCTCTGTGAGCTCTTCGAACTTTTTCATGACGCCATAGATTACAGGCCAGAGCAGGGCGGAGACAATCCGGATCTCGTCTTTAACCCCTGATCGCCAACGTATCTCAGTAGGCAATCAGGGACAAAGCAGAGCAGACCGCTTCGATGCTAGTATCCAGTGGATGGCGCGCAAGTCTTCGGTTCCCACCATTGCCAAGGCGAAGCCAGAGGCCAAGCCCACCGGCCGCGAAAGGCGACGCTCCCCGGAATTGGTCATCATCACAGGCATGAGCGGGTCGGGGAAGGCTTCTGTCTTGAAAGCCTTCGAGGATCTCGGGTATTACTGCGTCGACAATTTGCCCGTCGAACTGATTCCGAGATTTGCGGAATTGACGGTTCGTTCGCGCGACAGTCGACGCACGGCACTTGTGATCGATGTTCGCGAAGGAACACAACTGGGGAAGCTACCGGGAATCTTGAAGTCGGTTCGGCGCATGATTTCCACGAGAGTGGTTTTTCTGGAGGCTTCCGATGCCGTACTACTGCGTCGTTTTAGTGAGACGCGCCGTCCACACCCTCTGGGGACCGATGCTCCGGTGAAGGCAGCGCTCAAGGCCGAGCGGCGGCATTTGAGCGCCATCCGTCGTGTGGCGGATTTCGTTATCGATACTTCAAAGTTCAACGTGCATGAACTCCGCGCGCACATCAACGAGCGCTTCCACGAACAGTCACCCAAGAAGAGTATCCTCGTTTCGTCCGTCAGCTTTGGGTTTCGCAACGGAGTGCCGGAGGATGCCGACCTGGTATTCGACGTCCGCTTTCTTCCGAACCCGCATTTCGTTCCCGAATTCCGGCCGCTTACCGGGCGCCATCCGCGCGTGGCAAAGTACATCCGTTCCTTCCCGCAGACGCAGGAATTCATCACTCGTATCTCAGACCTGCTGGTCTACCTGCTGCCGCATTACATTCATGAAGGCAAGAGCTATTTGACGATTGCTTTCGGTTGCACGGGTGGGCAGCATCGTTCGGTCATGATTGCAGAAGAGGTAGGCAAGCATCTGCGGCGCGCTGGATACCGGGTCAAGATTGTGCACCGCGACAGCCCGAAATAGACGCAGCCGGTGGTTCCGGAGGCATCTGAAACGCCATTCTTGCCACTCCTCCGTAAAGTAAAATAGAGGCTTGCATCTTTCCCTTATCGCACCGGTAGAGCGCAACCCCGGCTCCGGCCGCACAGGAGTTCCATGCGGCAATTGATGCGCCTGGTACGGTACGTTCTGCCATTCCTCGTACAACTGTTGCCCGGAGTCTTTCTTCTGGCGGGAGTCGGATTCCTGGAGGCATTTCGGCTGATGCTTTTGAAGCCGGTCCTCGACCGCGTGCTGAATCCTGCGTCTGGCTCCGAGAACATCATTCTGTTTACGAATCCGCAGACAGGTGAGCCGATCTATCTGCAACACTTCGTCCCTGCTTACTTCCATAATGCATGGACGATTGTTGCGTACGCACTCGTGGCGGCAACAGTACTGAAAGGACTCTTTGACTATGCCGGCACGTATCTGGTGAACCATGCGGGATTCGGCATGATCACGAATCTGCGCAACGACCTGTACAACTCCGTTCTGCGCCGCTCCGTGGCATTCTTCCAGAAGCACACGACCGGGACGCTGATTTCGACGATCATCAACGACATCGAACGCGTGCAGTTTGCCATGTCGACGGTGCTGGCGGAAGGCCTGCAGCAATTCTTCACGTTTCTGTTTACCGCCGGTCTCGTGATCGTGCTCGGTCGGAAGCTCGCGTGGGTACTCGTAGTATTCATCCCGATCATCATTTTTTCAGCAGTTCGCATTGGGCGAAGGGTCCGCTCAACCACCCGTACTGGACAAGATCAGCTGGCCGACGTGCAAAACATCCTGCACGAGACGATTACCGGCAACCGGATCGTGAAAGCGTTTGGCATGGAAGCCTGGGAGGTCTCACGGTTCCGCAAAGCAGCGCAGCGTTTGTTCCATGCAAATCTGCGGTCAGTAGCCGCTGCGGCGATCAGCTCACCGCTCATGGATGTGTTCGGCGCCATCGCCGTTGCTCTGTTGCTGCTCCTGGGCCGCGACCAGATTGCCCATAACGAACTCACTCTTGGTGCCTTCATTGCCTTTGTAGCTGCTGTGCTCAGCATGTACAACCCGGTGCGTAAGTTCGCTGTGTTCAATAACAGTTTTCAGCAGGCGCTGGGCGCTTCATCGCAGCTTTTCAAATTCATGGATACGGAAGACGTAGTCGGGGAAAAGCCCGGCGCCAAGGCTCTGCCGCAGTTCTCGCAACGAATCCGTTTCGAGGATGTTTGCTTTTCCTATCACGCGGATGGCGATGCGCGCGAGATTCTTCGAGGCATTAATCTCGAAGTAAAAAAGGGCGAGATCCTGGCCGTCGTTGGTTCGAGTGGAGCAGGCAAAAGCACGCTAGTGCATCTGTTGCCCAGATTCTTCGATGTGACCGCAGGTCGCATCCTGATCGACGATAATGATGTCCGCAACGTAACGCTTTCATCGTTGCGCTCGCAGATCGGGATCGTTACCCAGGAAACCGTGCTGTTCAACGATACGGTTCGCAACAACATCGCCTACGGGCAGCCGCACGTTCCGCTGAAGGAAGTGCAGGCTGCCGCCCGCGCGGCGCTCGCTCACGACTTCATCTCAGCGCTTCCGGCGGGTTACGATACGGTGATCGGAGAACGTGGCGTGCGACTCTCTGGCGGCGAGCGCCAGCGGTTGGCCATTGCCAGAGCTCTGTTGAAGAATGCTCCCGTGCTGATTCTGGATGAAGCCACCTCCGCGCTTGACAGTGAGTCAGAGGCGCTGGTGCAATCGGCACTGCACAATCTGATGAGCGGCAGGACGGTGTTCGTAATCGCGCACCGGCTCTCGACTGTACGCCGGGCCGATCGAATCGTAGTCATTGACAATGGAACCATTTCAGAGATCGGCGCTCATGAAGAATTAATGAGTCGGTTCGGCACATACCGCCGACTATATGACCTGCAATTCAGTGATGTGAACGCCACAAAAGCAGTGGCAGAATCGTAATTAACCGGCCCCTATGCCTATACGTTCGATGACAGGTTTCGCACAAGTCAAAGGGGATATTCAGCAGAATGCTGCGGTATCCCCCTCGACCGGCTTGCAGTCCAACGCAAGACTTGGGTTCACTTTCTCGCTGAAGTCAGTGAACCATCGCTTCCTCGACCTGCACTTCCGGCTCCCTTCGGGGACTGACTCGTTGGAGATACAGCTCCGCCGGTCTCTCAAAGAAAACATCGCCCGCGGTCACGTGGAAGTCTCCTTAAGTCTGGACCGCTCGAGCGGCGAGTCTTTTGCACTCAACCGTGAACTTGTGAGCGGGTACATCGCCGCTTTTCGCGCAGCAGCGGCCGAATTTTCCCTGTCGAGTGAGCCCGATTTAAACGCAGTTTTTCGAATTCCGGGGGCCCTGGATTCTGCGACGGAAGCAGCTGACGGCGAGATTGAGGCGGCGGTCTTGGCCAAGGTTGGAGAAGCGATTGGCCGCCTGAATCAGATGCGCGAAGAAGAAGGCTGCGGGATTGTCCATGAACTGCGCGAACGGATGGCCCATCTGCAGCAGGCTGCTGACAGTGTTCAGCAGCATCGGCGGGCTGTGCTGCATAACTATGCGGAAAGGCTGCAGTCACGGCTCCAGGAGCTGCTGGGGTCCACTATGGATCGGGAGCGCATGCTGCAGGAGGCGGCTCTGCTGGTTGATCGCAGTGATGTCCAGGAAGAGATCGTTCGCCTCGAGACCCATATCCTGCATTTCCTCGGCTTGCTTGGCGAGGGCGGGGAAATTGGCAAGAAACTGGATTTTCTACTGCAGGAAATGAACCGGGAAGCCAATACTCTACTTTCGAAGACTTCCGGACTTGCCGGCGAGGCGCTCAAAATTACAGAGGCAGGACTGGCAATGAAAGCGGAAATTGAGAAATCGCGGGAGCAGGTGCAAAACCTGGAATGAACACCTCGCGCAAACCACTCGTCTTCATCATCTCGGCACCGTCAGGCTCGGGAAAATCAACGCTCACCAATGAAATCCTGAAGTTGGTTCCAAATCTCGACTTCTCCATTTCCTATACAACCCGCGCTCCGCGGGGAAGCGAGCAGAACGGGAAGCAATATCACTTTGTCAAAATGGATGAGTTTGATCGGATGATCGCCGCCGGTGAATTCCTCGAGCACGCTAACGTGCACGGCAATTGTTATGGAACGGCGCGGGAATTTCTGCGCCAGGCCGGCCGCAGCGACCACGATTTGTTGCTTGATATTGACGTGCAGGGTGCGGCTCAAATCAAGCGCAATCTGACGGATGCCATCAGCATCTTCGTTCTGCCGCCTGACAGGGGAACGCTGGAGTGGCGGCTTCGCAACCGCAAGGAAGATCCCGAGGACGTCATTCAACGGCGCCTGCTCACCGCAACTCGGGAAATCGAAGAATACGACAAATACGACTACGTTCTCATCAACGATCAACTGGAAAAGTCGATCGAGAGACTCCAAGCCATCGTGTTGTCGGAGCGTTTACGCCGCGAGCAGCGGACTTATTCAGAGGAAGAGCGCGCGATCATCGACCGAGCGGAACGCCTCCGGCTGGCCAGTTTGAAGGAGAAGGTGCAGCCCATCCTCGCATCCTTTCGTGTGCCCGCTGCCCCGGCACGTTCGTAAGTTTCGGGGTATGATTATTGGGACGCTCGGGAAGGCCGTTGACCACGATTTCGGCCTGATTGTTCGAATCGGTTCAAGGGGGGAAGTCCCAATGAAGTTGATTGAAGGCTTTGACAGCAACTATCGATACATCCTGGTGGCAGCGCGGCGCGCAAGGCAATTGCAGTCCGGAGCGCCGCCGGTGGTTGACACCACTTCCCGCAAGCCGTGCCGCATCGCGCAGGATGAAATTCGCGCAGGCAAGGTGAAATGGGAGATGACCGAGACCCGCAGCGCCGCCGAACAGGCCTCGGAAACGCTCGACAAGGCGCTCGGTCAGGACTAGGGATTGTTGATTTCGTGAATGTTGGTTGTTGAATGGTTCTGGATCAATCAACGATCAAAAATCATCAATCAACAATATGAGAGTTGCTCTCGGCGTTACCGGCGGAATTGCGGCATACAAAGCAGCTGAGGTTCTCCGCCTGCTGCAAGATCGTGGCGTACGCGTGCAGGTCATCATGACCCGCGCCGCGCAAGAGTTTGTCAGACCCCTTACCTTTGCCGCCCTGTCTGGAGAAAAAGTCATCACCGGCATGTTCTCGTCAGGGGAAGAGCATGAACCGAACATCGATTCCGCCATCGAGCACATCGCCGTTTCGCAATCGATAGATGCGTTAGTTGTTGCTCCTGCGACGGCCGACATCATCGCTCATTTTGCTCAGGGAATCGCAACGGACTTTCTCACCACGCTTTATCTCGCGACAACTGCGCCGGTCGTTATTGCCCCGGCGATGAATGTGAATATGTGGAACCACCCTGCTACGCAGGCGAATCTGGAAATCTTGCGCAAGCGTGGCGTGAGAATCGTGGAACCCGAGGCAGGCTATCTTGCATGCGGGATGGTCGGTCAGGGAAGGCTCGCAGAGAACGAAGCCATCGTCGCTGCGGTTCTGGAATCACTTGGAGTTTCGCAGGACCTGGCCGGTGAGACTGTTCTGATGACTGCCGGCCCGACGCGAGAAAAGATTGATCCTGTCCGTTACATCACGAATCGCTCCAGCGGTCGTATGGGATACGCTCTCGCCGAGGCTGCTCTGCGCCGCGGCGCCCGCGTGCTCCTGGTCAGTGGTCCGACTTCTCTGACGCCACCCGCCGCGGCGGAATTGACTCACGTCGAATCCACCGAGGAGATGCGCGACGCTGTGTTAAGCCTGCTTCCGCAGGCGAGCATCGTGATCAAGACGGCGGCAGTTGCGGACTATCGGGCAAAAACGGCGGCAGGCCAGAAGATTAAGCGTAAAGGTCCAATGACGTTGGAATTGGAAGCGACGCCCGACATTCTGAAGGAGCTATCGCTGAAGAAGGGAGCGCAGATTGTAGTCGGTTTCGCCGCCGAAACGGAAAATGTATTGGAAAACGCCCGCCAAAAGCTGATCTCAAAAAATCTCGATGCCATCGTAGTAAACGATGTCTCTCGCGAAGGAGTCGGCTTTGATTCCGACCGGAATGCCGTCACTATTATCACCGCCAATGACGTCATCGACGTGCCCGAAACCACCAAGTGGGAGGTCGCGCAGCGCGTGCTCGATCAGATTGTGAAACTCCGCCACCAGCGCGGTGAGACCGCCGTGTCGTCTGTCAGGGGACGCGAGACGAACCGTCGTTAGCGGATTCCGCCGCGAACTCGAGCCTGTCAACGTATAATCACTTTCAATCAAGGCATGGATATCGTCAGCAATCCGGGTCTGCGTCGAGCCCTGGCCGAACGCGTCCGTTATTACAACGAACTCGGTATTTACGATTTTTATCGGCGCCAGCGAAGTGATCGGCTGAACGATTCCGCTTCCATCGAAGTTCAACCAGAGATAACAACCAGTCCCCAGCCGGAGCTGCGAGAGGAAATGTCGCCCAAAAAATCGGCGGTGCTTGCTAACACTACAGAAGAGAGCATCTTTGAAATTCTGAATCCGAAGCCAGAGCACGGCATTTCTGATCCAGTCGCCGCATTGAAGCTGATCCGCGAAGATCTGGGTGACTGTACCCGCTGTAAGCTTCACCAGCAGGGACGGAAACAAATCGTCTTCGGCGTCGGCAATCCTCGAGCCGAACTGATGTTCGTCGGTGAAGGCCCCGGTGCCGATGAAGACGCGCAGGGCGAGCCATTCGTAGGCCGAGCCGGTCAGTTGTTGAACAACATGATCAAGGCCATGGGGTTGCGGCGCGAGGATGTCTACATCGCCAATGTCGTCAAATGCCGTCCACCCGGCAATCGCACGCCTGAGCGCGACGAGTGTGAGACTTGCTCACCGTTTCTCATGCGCCAAATCGCGGTGATCAAGCCGAAAGTGATCGTCGCCTTGGGTGCCGTTGCCGCAAAGAATCTTCTGGCGATCAATGCGCCTATGTCCGAATTGCGCGGGCGCTTCTACGACTTCATGCCCGCTGGTGCTCGCAGCAATGACCGTTCGTGGGAGGGATCGAAGCTAGCTGTTACCTATCACCCGGCGTTCCTTCTCCGCGATCCGCGCCAAAAGGGAGAGGCTTGGAAAGACCTGCAAATGGTGATGAAGTACCTCGGATTGAAACTCCCGACTCAGAACGTGTAGGGACGGGACACTTCGTCCGTCCCGCGAGCAAGAACGAGCGTTCGATACTCGCGCCTAGTTTATCCTTCCAACCAATGCCAGAATTCTGCAATGTCGCCCTTCCAGTTCCTCTGGAAATGGCATTCACTTACCGTATCCCGGAAGGCGCAACACCGGCGATCGGCGTGCGCGTCCTGGTCCCTTTCCGCCAGCAGCGCATGATAGGTGTTGTCGTTAGTCTCCATGATCACAAACCAGACGTCACAACGAAGAATATTTTCGCTGTCGTCGATTCCGCTCCGGTCCTTGATGAACACCTGCTCCAACTCGGCCGCTGGATCGCGGACTACTATCTTGCACCCATCGGGGAAGTATTCCGTACAATGCTTCCGTTAACGGCCGAGTTCAAGCGGATTGTCGGATACCGAGTTGCCGAACAGGGCCAATTTGCACTTCATTTGGCCGGAATGTCAGGATCATCCGCCCGCTCTCAACGGACTCCCGAGGAACAGGCAGCAGAGTTTCGTGTGCTCGACTATCTCGCCGCGTCGGATGGCCAACTTATCCGCGAGCAAACCCTTCGTCAGAGTGCCGGTGCTTCCCGCAGGATCCTCGATGGTATGGTGCGCAAGAAATGGATTGCGCGCGCGGACGTATCCACACAACAAGACGCCGCCCGTATTGTCAGAATCGCGGTTCTCAAATCCGCCGAGGGCAGGCTGAATGCGAATCAGAAGGCTATTCTCGATACCCTTGCCGCCGCTGGTGGAAAGGTTCCTGTAGAGGCACTTCAATCGCTCGAAGTTCCACGATCGACATTGGGCACGCTGGTTCGGCGCGGCCTTATCGATCTCATCGAGGAATCTGCCGAGTTCACCGTTTCCCGAACCAAACCCAGGCCCAGCCCCTTCGACTTCGATTTCAATCAAGCGCAGCAGTTCGCTCTCGCATCGTTATTGGAGAAGGTGGAAAGCAGGAAGTTTTCCGGCATGCTCCTGCATGGAGTCACAGGCTCTGGAAAAACGGCCGTGTACCTTGCGGGAATGCGCTCTGTTCTCGAAGCAGGACGGTCAGCCATTCTTTTAGTTCCGGAAATCGGGTTGACTCCTGCAGTGGCAGCGGACCTGCACCAAATATTTGGGGATGAAGTAGCCATCTTGCACTCGGCTCTCTCCGACCGCGAACGCGCCGAGCAATGGCATCGCATCAAGCGAGGCGAGGCACGGATGGTCGTTGGCACGCGCTCCGCGGTTTTTGCTCCCGTAGCCGATCTGGCGCTGATCATCGTCGATGAGGAACATGACGCTTCCTACAAACAGGAGGAGACGCCGCGCTACCACGCCCGCGATGTAGCTGTTATGCGCGCAAAAATGGCTGCTGCTGCCGTGGTTCTCGGCTCAGCCACACCGTCGCTCGAGTCCTACTTCAACGCCAAAAAGAGTAAATACGCTCTGATTGAGCTTCCAGACCGCGTTCAGGAGCGTCCCTTGCCGGAAGTTGAGATCGTTGACATGCGGCTGGAGTTCCAGGAGACCGGACGCGAGCAGGTCATTTCGCGCAAGCTGGCCGAGGAAATTCAGCAGCGCCTGGATCGCAAAGAGCAGGTCATGGTTCTTCTAAATCGCCGGGGATACTCGCCGGTCGTCCTCTGCCGGACCTGCGGCAAGAAACTGGAATGCAAGAATTGTGCCATTGCGCTCACGCATCACAAACGCGAGCACAAGATGGTGTGCCACTACTGCGGTTATACGGCACCCGTGCCGAAAGCATGTGTGCACTGCGGCAGCGAATACGTTTACTTTCTCGGCACAGGATCAGAGAAGCTGGAGGAGTTGCTGCACGGAATGTTTCCTCAGGCCCGCATCGCTCGTCTTGATCGCGACACCGTACGAGGCCACGAAGATTTCGAACGTACGCTCAACGCACTGAACGAAGGTGAACTCGATCTGGTCGTCGGCACGCAGATGATCGCAAAGGGTCACGACATCCACGGAGTGACGCTTGTCGGCGTGGTCGGTGCCGATGTCGCGCTCGGTCTGCCCGACTTCCGTGCGGCTGAACGCACCTTTCAATTGCTGACCCAGGTTGCCGGCCGCGCCGGCCGCGGAAAATCCCCCGGTAAGGTGATCCTCCAAACTTATTTCCAGGATCACTATGCGGTGCAATACGCGGCACGTCATGATTTCCTCGGTTTCTACGAAAAAGAACTGCGCTTTCGCAGTTGGATGCACTATCCGCCATATTCCGCGCTCGCCAATGTTTTGGTCCGCAGCAGCAAACTCGACGATGCCTTGCAATGGTCAGGATCGCTGGGCAAATGGTTTGACCAGACACGACACGAAGGAGTCCGGGTCTTGGGCCCAGCCGCTGCGCCCATCATGCTCCTCAAGCAGGACTATCGTTATCACTTCGTTCTGAAGTCGCCCAGCCGGGAAAAGCTGAACGCAACTCTGCGTGCCATGCTCGCCCATGCCGCGCAGCAGAAGATTCCGCGTACCCAGGTCATCGTCGATGTCGACGCACTCTGGTTGATGTGAAACCCGAGTCGCGGAATAATCGATCGTCATGCCAGCCAACAAATCACGCAGAGAACCTCGGCCAGAATTCTTCGCTACTCCAGCCGAGTGGCGTGCGTCGCTCGAGAAAAAGCACTCGTGCACTCAGGAACTTTGGGTCGGATTTTATAAACGGGACTCGGGCCGGCCCAGCATTACCTGGCCGGAGGCCGTCGATGGTGCACTCTGCTTCGGTTGGATCGACGGAGTCCGCAAAAGTATTGATGCGTTCAGCTATAAGATCCGGTTTACTCCCCGCAAGCCGCGAAGCATCTGGAGTGCGATCAACATAAAGCGTGCGAAAGAACTAGCAAAGCAGGGACTGATGCATCGGCAGGATTGGCCGCGTTTAGGAAGCGCGACGGGGACAGGTCGGCAGTCTACGCCTATGAACAGAGGCGAACTGCACAACTACCGCGCGAATTTGAGAGAGAATTCCGGGCCAAGCCAGAGGCCTGGGCATTCTTTCAGTCGCAGCCTCCCTGGTACCGCCGAACTTCAACGTATTGGGTTATCAGCGCGAAAAGGGAAGATACTCGCTTGAAGCGACTGGCCACTCTGATCGATTGTTCTGCCCGAAAGCAGAACATCCCGTCGCTAAATCGGTCGTCTCCGTCGAAATAACGGCGCATCAGAAAGAGGCTTGAAAGGGAGAAGTGGTAAACGTCAGTAGCAGAATCACGGCCGCAAGCAGGGTCCAAACCCAGCGGTTCCTGGGGATCACAGGATAGTCCGGAGCCTGTCGCTGCCGAATTGTCAGGACATTCATCACCGTGATGACGACCGCCCACAACCACCAACTGTTGTTCATGTGGTTCGATTTGTAGGTCCTTGCTCCGAGGCCGACAAGGGTAATCACGGTCATCCAGGACATCCTTCGATGTGCTCGCGGAGCGAGCGCGTAAACGATGTGTCCTCCATCCAGTTGACCACTGGGCAAAAGGTTCAATGCCGTGGCATACATTCCCACCCACGCCGCGACCGATGCTGGATGCAGCAGAAGCCCTCCCAACGGCAATCCGGAAACACCGTGCATTGGTAACAGCACGCGCAGAAGCCCGTGCGACAAATAGAAAACGAGAGGGAGTCCAATCTGCAGGTCGAACGGACCGGGCGCCGCCGCCGCCGGCTTTGCCCATCCTAGCGACAGCAGGAGCACCGCAAAAGCGAGAACGAATCCGGCGATCGGACCTGCCACGGCTATGTCGAACAGTGCCGCGCGACTGTAAATCTTGGAGCGAATGAGAATGACCGCGCCTATGGTTCCGATCGGTGTCGGAAATGGGATGAAGAAGGGCAATGTCGCGTGAATGCCATAGTGGCGGCAGGTTATGTAATGGCCCATCTCGTGCGCTAGAAAGAACAGCAGCAACGTAGCCGCAAAAGGCCAGCCCGCTGACAGCCTCGCGGGGTGCGAGAACAACCAGCCAGCCGGAAAAAATGGAATCGATTCATCTGCAAACGAGAGAGCGGGTAGGTTATGGTCAAAGTTAAACTGCATCCTGGCGCCCATAACGAGTGTCGTAAAAAGCGTTGCGACTAGCAGCAGCGCATGCAGCCAATATCGAGGACGCGGCGGCGGTCCCTCGGGCGCAGGTATCCGCTGGAGATACTCGAGCGTTGAGGAGGGTGTGAAACTACCGGTTTCCGACATTCAGATCGACGAGCCCCCATGCGCTGGACTCGTACCTTGATGCTACTACGATTGCATCGAGTACGCGGACGCCGGGTGTTGAGGGATGGATGTGGCTGAAAGGAACAGTGATCAATCGATCGACTGCAGTTCTTTGCCGGGCTTGAAACGTACCGCGCGGCCGGGAGGAATGGAAACCTCTGCTCCTGTGCGCGGATTACGTCCGATGCCAGTCTTTCGCGGACGCACGTTGAATACTCCAAATCCCCGCAGTTCAATGCGATTGCCGGCCGCCAGCGCCTTCTTCATGCTTTCGAATACGGTTTCTACGGCCAGTTCGGCTTTGGTCTTGGTGATGCCGGTCTTCGCCACAACTTCGTTGATAATATCGAGCTTGATCACGCGGGGCTCCCGTGAGGAGTGAAATTATTCTTCAAGTTATTGATGCTAAGGAAGATAAGTGAGATTGTCAACCCGAGCACCAATCCCGTAAACTGGCAGGCACCCAGCCAAAAAGATTGAGCAATTGAGTCAATGGGGAATTGTGCGTTTTGCGGCACGCCGTGCCACCCAGGATCTTCTCAATTACTGATCGCCCAATTATCAAATCTCTAAGGAGTTGCATGCTGAAGAGCGACCGCTGGATCCGCAAGATGTCCCTGGAACACGACATGATCAACCCTTTCTCGGAGAAGCAGGTGCGCGAGGGAGTGATCTCCTATGGACTGTCTTCCTATGGCTACGACCTGCGCGTGGCCGACGAGTTCAAGATTTTCACCAACGTGAACAACGCGCTGGTTGATCCCAAGAAATTCGACGAGAAGTCTTTTGTGACCATCCAGACCGACATCTGCATCGTACCCCCGAATTCGTTTGCTTTGGCGCGCTCGGTCGAATACTTCAAGATTCCGCGCAGCGTTCTGACCATCTGCGTTGGAAAGAGTACCTATGCCCGCTGCGGCATTATTGTGAATGTGACGCCGTTTGAGCCGGAGTGGGAAGGCTTTGTCACCCTCGAGATCTCAAATACGACGCCCCTTCCCGCGCGAATTTATGCCAACGAAGGCCTCTGCCAGATCATCTTCTTCGAGTCCGACGAGGTCTGCGAAACCAGCTACGCTGACCGCAAGGGCAAATACCAGGCTCAGAAGGGAATCGTACTGCCGAAATTGTAAGGAGAGCCGCTGAACATTCGCGGCGTGTCGGCGGACCGCACGGTGCGCATCGCAGGTCCTGGCAATACCGTCTCGCACGGGTAGTCGGGTCTAGCTGCCTTAAGCTGTGGACGACGGCTTACGATCTTTCTTAGCGATGCTGGCTGCGCATGAGCGATTGGATATTTCTGCGCCGCCGGAAGTGACAGACTTATCAAGAAAGGAAAAACAAACTGCCAAGCTTGAAACTCTACTTCTGATTCTCACCCTCTTTGAACATGTACTTGATGGCCGGTTTGTAGATCATCAAGTTCGGTTCACCATCCTCGCGGTTGATCTTGATGCAGTTGCGATCATACCACTCGATGATCCCGTGTACCTCTTCCCCATCGCGAAGCACAATGACCATTGGGGTGCGAGATTGCATCTGCTTCTGATAATAAAAATTCTCCGCATTGGTTTGTTCCGGCGGGGCAGGTTTCTTACCCTGCGCACCCATCGGTCGCTCGTTGCGCTCCATCCGTTCCGGTCGGTCGTGCCGCTCGGGACGGTCGCGCCGTTCCTGCACTGGCGCGGGTGAAGCGTTGTGATTGCCGTGGTTTTCAACGCGGGGCAGGGTTGGCCGAATCAGCTTGCGATTCGCGAAATTTTCTCTTTCGGCGGATTCACCAGCCGGTACGGGACTCATGACTGTATCCTTCATCGTGGCGCTACCTCAGGTACACGCAATCGCACAAAGCTGCGGCTTCTGGGACCCTGATTGAATCAACGAAGGCGTGAGCTTTCCGATACCGTACCATAGGAATGCTCCCCTGACAATCCTCCGTTGGTGCCATGTCCAGGTTACGTCCATCGTTCCACCTTCCTAGAAAATCGATTCTTCTCTAAGTAGTGTTCGACAGGTCCGCCCCGCGTTTCTCTCTGCCACTCATTGTGACGATCGCCACCAGACTCGCGATCATCACCACGGTCCAGGCCAGCACGGGCGGGTAACTCCCGCCGTATCGCATTTCCGCCACTCTTGCCTGAATCACGGCATTTCGCGAGGACATGAGATTGCCCAGTTGATACGCGAATCCGGGCAACGTGCCCCGGACCGATGGCGGAGAAAGCTCATTGAGATGTGCGGGGATCACTCCCCAGGCCCCCTGCACCATGAACTGCATGAGAAACCCGCCCAGCGCGAGCAGAGGGATTGTCCGTGAATACGCCCACAACGGAATCACCGGAATCGCGAGCAAGGCCGCGATTACGATTGCTCGCCTCCGCCCGATTTGCTCCGACAATGTCCCAAAAAGAATTCCGCCCAGCAATGCGCCGATGTTGTACACGATGGCGATGAGGCTCACCACCTTCGGCGAGAGCATGAGATTCTTCTGCAGAAACGTCGGATACAAATCCTGCGTGCCATGGCTGAAGGAATTAAACGCGAACATCAGAAGCACGAGAAAGACGAAGAGGCCGGCATGGGATGCGATGTCTCTTCCCAAGCCTTGGCCACGTTGATCGATTCGACCCTGCAACCAGGCCGGCGATTCGTCCACCTTGCTGAGCATATACAGGACGACAGCCGCCGGCAGTGCCCCGATAACGAACATCCCGCGCCAGCCAAGTAGGGGAAAGAGCGTTCCATAAGCGAGGGCGGCCACGAGATAGCCGACCACATACCCTTCTTGCAGGAGTCCCGAGAAGAATCCTCGACCTTCTGCAGGCAAAGTCTCAAACGCTAGTGCCGCGCCCACGCCCCATTCTCCCCCCATGCCGATACCGAACAATGCGCGGACAATGAGAAAAACCTTCAGGCTTGGAGCGAACGCCGAGGCCACTTCGAATACCGTATAGACAACAACATTCGCCATTAAGGTCGGTCGCCGACCGAACCGGTCGGCCATCAACCCAAACAGAAATGCTCCCAGCGGCCTCATTGCGAGCGTCAGAAAAATTGCTTCCGTGATGGCTGAGACCTTTGTCTGAAACTGGGTGGCTAGAGCGCTCACGCAGAAAATGAGAATGAAGAAGTCGAAGGCATCCAGCGACCAGCCGAGGAAACAGGCAATAAACGTATTCCGCTGTACCGGCGTAAGGCGCCGAAATCGCCCGATGATCTCCATGTTTATCGGTTTTCCTCTCTGTTCCTCTGCGCCCTCTGTGGTGAGGTCATCTTGTCAACGCCGTGAAAGTCCAGCGGATGCTAGCATAGGCTTTCATCTCACGATCAACATTTCGCTCCATGCCCGAACTCGATCTCCCACAGCGCCAGGCCACCGATACTTTGATGCTCACTGGTTTCTGGTACCGTGCCCTGCCTGCTGATCATGTGCATCGCAACCAACTCCACAAGGCTACGTTGCTGGAAATCCCGCTTGTGATCGGCCGCGATCGCGACGGTCGTCCATTCGCCTTGCGGGACGCGTGCCCTCACCGTGGCATGCCTCTCAACTCAGGAGAGTTTGACGGAGAGAATCTCGAGTGCCCGTATCATGGCTGGCAGTTTGACGTCCACAACGGCCAGTGCCAACTGATTCCATCGCTCACCTCCGACCAGACGATGAAGGTCGACCGCATCTACGCCGGAAGTTACCCGTGTGAGGAGCAGGACTATTTCATCTGGGTCTACATTCCCGATCCCGGCCCGCAAGGGGCTGGGTTCACCAAGCCCAGTGAAGCGCCCGACCCGGCGCCACAAATCCAGAAGTTCACCGACAAATACAAGCTTGCGTACCTGCAAGCGGAAATGCCGGTCAGCATCGACCACGGCATCATCGGACTGATGGACCCCGCGCATGGACCATTCGTACACCAAGCCTGGTGGTGGCGCACGCGACACAGCATCCACGAAAAGAAGAAAGACTTCGAACCAATCCCGAATGGGTTCCGAATGTCGGCTCATACTCCCAGTTCAAACTCCGCGCCCTACAAGCTGTTGCGACTCTATGCCGACGCCGAATCGATCTCAACCACCATCGATTTCGTTCTACCCAATATCCGCACCGAGACGATACGAGCAGGGAAGTACTGGTTCTCAAGCTTGACGACCGTGACTCCGATCGCACGCAGCCAATGCCGTATTGATGTCGTTGCGGCGTGGAACCTGTTCCGCTGGGTTCCCTTTGTTCCTGACGTTTTGAAATTTGTATTTCGCAAGTTTGTCGAACAGGACCGTCGTACCATGGAAATGCAGGCAGAAGGTCTGAGGCACAATCCTCATTTGATGCTGATCGACGATGCCGATCGGCCGGCGAAGTGGTATTTCCAGCTCAAAGCCGCATACCTGGAGTCAAAGCGCACCGGAAAACAGATGAAGCATCCCATGGATGGGCCAGTGACCTTGAAGTGGAGGAGTTGAGATTAAGGTCCAGTTTTGTGTTTCGCAAATAGAGTTACCGTGAGGAGTCTTGAAAGGGCACGCCTTCAGGCTTGCCGTAGTGGTCCGTCGTGAATTCGCCTTTAGGCGCTGAGGTTGTATCTCCCTCAGGGCCTGAAGGCCGTGATTCCGGTGACTTACAGCGCGTCTGAAGCCGCACCACTTCAAAATGTGGTTGTAAAGATTTTTCAGAAACACGGCACTTGCGAAACATCTGCAACTTTCTAATCGCTGAGCCCCAGCAGTTCCACGCTGCCCTTTGATGCTTCTTCAAAAATCAACTTCTTTTCTAGGTCAATCGCGGTCTTTTCCAGATAGCGGGGAATGCACCAGGCAATTCCGGCGACCGGCAGCAACCACAGCATCCGTATGGGCTGAGAGAGAGCCGAAGACTCGAATTCCGCGGTCGACCCTGTGTAGATCAGAAAGCCGAAGCAAAGAGCGATAAAAATGACAATCGAATGCTGCTTAAAGATCGGCAGGCTGCAAGCGAACGGCAGCTTGCGGAAGCGGACCAGCACCACGTTCGTGAGTAGATAACACCAGATCACAACTACGGCCGTATGAAGCAGTGCCACGAAAGACCCTTCGAGATAGGTATAAATCGGGAGCGTTATCACGACCATCCACGGCAAACTTGACAGCAAGATGACTCGCTTTGCCAAAGCCGCGCATTCCTGCTGGTTCGGATCGAGCAGTAGTTGAAAGGTCCAGTTCGCACGTAAGTCCGCCGGGATCTCGAATACTATCCGCAATCCTATGATCAGTAGAAACGACACAATGAACGGGATCGAAAGAGCCTCCGACGTCATACCCGCCTGTCGCGCGGACTTCGCGCCTTCAAAAGCATGCATCAAAGCCTGCGAAGCGAGAACCAGCGATAATCCCGCAACGCCGGTCAGGACGAGGCGGTGCGCTTCGCTTCGCAGTAGTGTCTTTCCAACGAAACGAAAGCATCCCCTCTGGAATGGCGTTCGCAGAATAAGGCGCTCGAGAGTGTTCCAGCGCCACCGCATTAGGCTGTGCTGAATGCTAGTATCATCCTGAATCTCCGGGATCCGCACGAAATGGCGCCGGTAGCCGATCGCGTATGCTCCAAGCGCGAGAACTGCCAGCACTCCGGTGACGGGGATGCATAGCCCGGCCAGTTCAGTCATGGCTGGATTAGCCCGATCGCGCAGCAACTGACACAGACTCACGAACCAGCAGGACGGAAAAAGGAACGTCCAAAAAGGTGCTGATCCTTTTGCGTGTCGCAGAGGTTCTGTCATGACGAAGCTGGTGCATAGCAGTGTCACTAGATAGACCACAATGATCCCTCTGGCGTAAGCGGATACTCTCCGGAAAAAGCGAGGAGGTAGAACTGCCATCAGCAGTCCCAAAATCGCGAATACAGCCAGGAAAGAAAACACACTGGCAAGCACCACGCCCATCGCGTGCACCGCGGCAAATTTCAAGAAGAACAAGAACGTTCGCTGCGATGCTGACACCACCATGGGGAACAGCACGGATGACGCCGCATTCACGTCCAACGCCACCAGGCCAACCAGGAATACAACCGCCAGCACATTCGCGAAGAAGATCGCGCGAGTGGAAATTGGAAGATGCGAGAGATTCATGTAGTCGCGCCGGTCCGGAAATATAGAATCCCATCGCCAGACCGCAATCGCTCCCGTGACGGTCATGGAGAGCACAATAAAGAAGTACTCGTCCGGGAAAGCAATCAGGAGCGTGTCGACATTTGTCTGCCCGCGGAGCCACTGCAGCAGCGATCCATACTTGTCGAACAGGAAAATGGAGACGAATCCCCCCGGCATGGCCAACAAAGTCAGAACCAGCCCCACTCCTAGGTCCACTCCATTTGCATCGGTGTCTCCGCCCCCACGGAATATTCGCTCGACAAAAAGTTGTACCAACCTCCCGAACGGGCGCTCGCGATGATAATCCCATTCCTGGCGTAATATTTCGCGGATCATCTCAGGCCACCTTCATGACTTCGACGATGTCGCGCGCGACATGCATCGTGTCCACGTCATCGACCAGATGCAGGAACGTGTTCTCCAGGGATTGTCCGAGAATCTTTCCCAGATTCGCGACCGAATCCTGGGCGATGACTACCCCTTTGCGCAGGATCAGCGCATCGGTGCAGACCTTCTCGACAACCTCCAGCACGTGCGAGCAGTAGAACACGAGTTTTCCGGCACGTCCGAGCGCTTGGACGAGGTTTTTGAAGATCAGTGCGGACGTCACGTCCAGGCCGGACAGCGGTTCGTCAAAAATGAAGATCTGCGGATCGTGCATAAGTGCCGCGATCAGCAGAATCCGCTGCCGCATTCCCTTCGAATAGGTGCCGATGCTGGCGTGCCGCGCCGGATGCAGCGAGAATAGCTTCAGTAGGGAGTCGATCTTCACCAACGTCGCGTCGCGATTCATTCCGCGCAGCGTGCCCACCATTTCCAGATATTCCCATCCGGTCAGATAGGGATAGAGATGAGCCTCTTCGGGAACGTATCCAAGCCGCATGCGATAGGACGTCAAATCCTCTTGAATCGCGCGGCCATTGAACTGCACCACGCCCCGCGAAGGCTCAAGCAGTCCGGTCAGCATCTTGACGGTCGTGCTTTTGCCCGACCCGTTCGGGCCTAGACAGCCGAGCACCTGGCCAGGCCGCAACTGGAAGGACAAGTCTTGAACCGCCGGCAAAGAAGAGTATCGTTTGGTGAGTTGTACAGCTTCGAGCATGAAGCACCTCGAAAGCGAATCGAGCGAAGTGAATGCAAGAACGGAGAAAGCGGAGAATCCCCAAAAATTAGACACCGCCGTATTGTTATAAGTTCCGGTTTAATTCGAGATCTTGTTTACGGCATCTTCACACCGAGCGCCTGTACAGTGTCCTGATCGAACACGGCCTTCCCGTCTTTCTTGATAGCCACTCCGAAGCTATCGGCGTAATCCCACATCGCCCATCCGATGTGGTGGCGTTCCAGCGAGGTACGTGTATCCCGGATCCAGGCATTGCGGTCTTGCGGTAAGGCGCGACGATAGACTCCAAATTCGTTGCAGACGACAGGCACCCCATTCTGCTTGGCCCAATCTGCCACCTGGTTGATCTCGGCCTCGATGCGCACCGCGTTCCAGTGGTCCTGTCCGTAACGAATCACGTCCAATCGGTGCGCCGCATCAGGAACCGCCGCCGCAACCTCCGCCGCATTCTTCGGGTCAGATGGATAATGAAGGTCCTGTAGCCAGTGCCAATAGAAAGCTCCCCAGGTTGCACCCTGATGCGTGAAGATATGCGGCTCGTAGAAGTGAAATATATAGATCACATTGGAGTCCCGCAGCGGTTCAAGAAACAGCAAGTCATCGTCGTTGTCCCAACTTGCACCCGGAGCAAGGATCGTATTTTCCGGAGCAGCCTGCCGAATCGCCGCGGCCAGTTTGGCTTCTACCCCATACCACCGGTACGGATCATGCATCTCGGGCTCGTTGAGAATTTCAAAGAACACCCGCTCGTGATCGTAAACCGAGTAACGCTTCGCCACTGACCGCCAGAAATCGGTGAATCGCTCAACGAATTCATTTTCGTTCAGACGCTGCTTGAAGTCGGACTCAGGATGCATGTCGAGTTCGACAGAGAGTCCAGAATCCAGAATCATCTTCATCGCCGTATCTAGGTAGCCCCAATACTGTTTGCCCTGACCGTGATTGTCAGCATCCATGAGGGGCTGCGGATTCGCGCTCAATCGCACGTGATCGAATCCTGCTGACTTGATCAATGCGATATCCGCGGGCGTGACCCAGCTATCGAAGTGCTCCTTCGTATATCCCTTGGGATCGTAGACCTGCGCGAACCACGCGCTCAGATTGACGCCGCGTTGCAGATGTGCCAGTCGAGAAGAGGGCACAGCAGAAGTGCTGCCGACTTGGGAAACGGAGAAAGAGGTAAGCAGGAATGTAGCGAATAATCTCGAAAGCAATTTGACCTCCCACGGCGCCTTCCCGATCAGGCTGGGCGCTGGCGATGCATCGCGCTGCAAGCAGGCAAGGTAAAGGAGGGGCTTACGAATTAAGAATCGGCAGCGCTCGTATTCTTTTCTTCGTAGCAGCAAAAATCGCATTGCACAGCGCCGGCGCGATCGGCGGCACGGAAGGTTCGCCGATGCCGGTCGGTGCCTCTTGACTGGGTACGGCATACACCTCAACGGAGGGGGTCTCATCCATGCGAAGGGGAGCATAATCATCAAAATTCCCCTGCACCACGCGTCCCTTCTCGAGGGTGATCTTCGCGCGCAGGGCGTTCGCAAGCCCATAGACAATTCCGCCCTGGATCTGCTGTTCGAGAATGGTGGGATTCACGACCTGTCCACAGTCCACCGCAGCCACTACGCGATGGACGCGGGGTTGGTCGTTCTCCATCGAGATCTCGACGACTTCGGCCATGTACGACTGAAAGCAGCCAAAACACGCGACGCCGCGGGACCGTCCTGCCGGAAGTGGCTTGTCCCACCCAGATTTCTCAGCGGCCAATTGCAGAACGCCACGCATGCGAGCCGTGTGCCACGTGGTAGTGAAATAAGTCAGGTCCTGATCCTTGGCAAAAAGCTGGAGGCGATACTTCACAGGATCTTTCCCGGCCGCGACAGCCAGTTCATCGATGAAGCTCTCCAGCGCAAATGCCGCCTGCAGCGCGTACACAGAACGCATCCAGCCCAGAGGGACAGGTGTTTCCGTCTGCACGTACTCGATGAGATAGTTCTGGATCCCATAAACCGGCCCAGCCTCGTCAGGTAAGTCAGGATCAACACCATTCGGCACTGGCTGGCCCTTCTGACCGCTGATGGAAGGAGCTATGATGCGGTGCGTCAACGCACCGGGGTAGCCCGATCCGTCGAGTGTCGCACTGAGCTGATGCAAACTTGCCGGGCGATACGTTGAACTACGCATGTCGTCTTCACGCGTCCAGAGCACCTTCACCGGTGCCTGAATTGCTTTTGAAACCAACGCAGCCTCAACTGCGTAATCGTGCTCAAGTCTGCGCCCAAACCCTCCGCCCATGAGCGTGACATTTACTTTCACCTGATCGGGATCAAGCCCGACCGCCGTGGCGACCGAATCGCGGCAATCTTGTGGAACCTGTGTAGGCGCCCACAATTCGCATTTTGAGCCCTCAAAGTGCGCCGTGCAGTTACCTGGTTCCATGGCTGCGTGAGCCATGAAGGGCAGGGAGTACTCCAGCGATATTTTGCGTCCGGCAACTTTCCCCGGTTCGCCCGACGAATAAAGAGTCACACCTTTCTTCGACGCTGCTTGTTTCAACGAAGCCGTGATCGCTACAGTATTCAGATCTTTGTTCGGCCCTTCGTCCCATGTGACGTTCAGAACGCGGCGTCCCTCCATTGCACCCCAAACGCTATCTGCAGCGACTGCCACAGCTGAATCGCCGATCTTGCCCACATAATTAACGCCGGGGACTTTCTTCGAATCCTTATCGTCAAAGCTGGAAACCTTCCCCCCGACGACCGGGCAGCGCGACAGCACCGCATACTTCATTCCCGGAATGTGCAGATCGATTCCGAAGACAGCTCCGCCAGTCACCTTCGCGGGAGAGTCCACGCGCCGCAATCGCTGCCCGACGATCTTGTAGTCTTTGCTCTGCTTCAGCGGAACGTCGGCAGGGATCGGCAAGGCTCCGGCCTTGCTCGCGAGTTCCCCATACGTCAGAACTCTGTTTGATGCGGCGTGCTTTACCTGGCCGCTGTCCGCAGTACAGGAGGATCGCGGCACGCCCCATGTCAGTGCAGCCGCCGAAATCAGCATCTCGCGCGCCGTCGCGCCGGCTTTGCGCATGGGATCCCACGTGGTCCGGATGCTTGCGCTTCCTCCCGTTGTCTGATCCCCGAACAGCGTGCTGGCCCCGGCCTGCTCGATCTCGATCTGCTTCCAGTCGGCCTCGAGTTCCTCCGCGACGATCATCGGCAACGCGGTGCGAACGCCCTGTCCCATCTCTGAGCGCGCGACCACGATGGTCACCTTATTGTCAGGTGTAATCCGAAGATAGGCGTTCGGAGAGAAAGAATCCCTGCGAGCTTCCCGCCCATGAGGCAGGTAGAACCCAATCACGAGTCCCGCGCCCGCAGCAATTCCAGCCCCCACAAATTCGCGTCGCGAAAGTGGACTCATCGCACACCTCCGGTGCCGGCGGCGCGGTGGATCGCCTTGCGGATCCGTTCATAGGTACCGCAGCGACACAGATTGCCATTCATCGCGGCCGTAATCTGCTCGTCAGTCGGATTCGGTGTCTTAGCCAACAGCGCGGCCGCGGACATGATCTGCCCAGTCTGGCAGTAGCCGCATTGGGGAACTTCTTCCTCGATCCACGCCTGCTGCAAAACGTGCAGGCCGTTTGCGCCGAGACCTTCAATCGTGGTCACATTCTTGCCTGCCGCTTGCGACACCGGCGTCGAGCATGAACGGATCGCACTGCCATCCATATGCACGGTGCACGCGCCGCACAATCCGGCGCCGCAGCCGAACTTGGTTCCGGTCAACTCGAGTGTGTCGCGTAAGACCCAGAGCAGAGGTGTTTCCGGCGAGACAGAGACTTTCCTTTCACTTCCGTTAACGCGGAGTGTGATGTCGGCCATGGGGATCCAGTTTTATGGATTTGGAAATCGCACAACATGGTATCAGGGAGTACGCATTAGACGTTAGGGATAGGGCCTAGGGAGCGATCATCCAGGAACGCTGTGCGTGAAGATCTGCAGCGGCAGGGATATGACTTCCAAGGCTTCGCCTTGGTGCTCAAATCGGGTTTCGGCTCATGGCTACTTCAGTTGTGCGAGCTTTTGGGTAGCGATTTCGCCCGCTTCATTGCCGGGATTTTCTTTCTTGACCTGCTCGTAAATCCGCTTGGCGTCGAGCGGCTGGTTGGAGTTCTGATAGAGCTCAGCCAACTGCAATTGTGCAGTAACCTTGCTTACCGAGGCGGTAGGTTTGTTAATCAGTTCCTGATAAAGCGCCGCGGCGTCCTTGGGCCGGTTCGTCTGCCCGTAAAGGGCTGCCAGAGCATTCTTCGCTACCGACGCGAGATCCCGGTTGCCGACCGACGCTACTTCTTTAAAGTTTCGTTCGGCGGTCGCAGTGTCCGACAGTGTCTGCGCGTTCACGCCGAGGAAATAGTGGGCCATATCGGCAGAACGAGTGTGTGGATACTTCTCCACGATGGCCTGTAACTGTTTTTGCGCAGCCTGGGCCCGGTCTTTCGCGGACGTGAATGTAGGAAAGTCTGGTTGCTCAGGGGTTCCCGCAGGCCGCAATTGAGTATCCATGGTGCGAACGGCGATGGAGAGATCCAGGCTCGCCTTCTGGTCCTGGGCATTCAAGTAGTACCAGCCCCCGATGACTCCCCCAATGAGCACGACCGCAACCATGGCGGCAATAATGATTGTGGTCCGATGCTCCACGGTCCAATCGGCCGTCTTCTCAGCAGCACCGATGGTGACTCGGCTAAATGCGTCCTGTTTTAATTGATGGCGGGTCTCTGCGCGCACGGACTTCCCTTCTGATAAGAGCGATGGCTGGCCAAACCAAAAGTTTATCAGGGCCCAACAGGGTCGTCAAAGAAGGAGGCTGGAGCAGGTTGGCCCACTGACGGACCATTTCTGTTGCATGAATACCACGTGGGTAGACTCGCAACCAGGCCGGTAACTTGCCACTCCGGCATCCGGCCTCATATACTCTGAACGTTTGCGCACTTTTGCCCAGCAACGGACTTGGCATCGCAGACCACCTCACCTGTAATCATCTCGGAGACCTCTTCTATGACGACGATGACCACTGCTCCGCACGTGGATAAGGAAACCAATCCGTGGGAGTCGCAACGAGCGCGCTTCGATCTGGCCGCACAGAAGCTGAACCTCGACGAAGGCCTCTGGCGTGTCCTGCGATACCCCAACCGCGAAATTACGGTTCATATCCCCGTTCAGATGGATGATGGCCATCTCGAAGTCTTCACCGGGTTCCGCGTGCAGCACTCGATCGCTCGCGGTCCGGCCAAGGGCGGCATTCGCTACGCACCCGACGTGACTCTTGACGAGGTCCGTGCTCTGGCCAGCTGGATGACGTGGAAGTGCGCTGTCGTTAACATCCCCTTCGGTGGTGCGAAAGGCGGAGTAATCTGTGATCCGCACAGGATGTCGATGGGTGAAGTCGAGCGCATGACCCGCCGCTACACCGCAGAGTTGATTGAGTTCATCGGCCCCGAGAAGGACGTTCCCGCACCTGACGTCAACACCAATGAGCAAGTCATGGCTTGGATGATGGATACGTACTCCATGCACATGCGCCAAACCGTGACAGCCGTGGTAACCGGCAAGCCCATCAACATTGGCGGATCCCGCGGACGCCGCGAGGCTACCGGCCGCGGCGTCATGATCGTCTGCGATGAGGCTTGCAGGAAGCTGAATATCGACCGCAATCGCGCCCGCGTCATCGTCCAGGGCTTTGGCAATGTCGGCTCCAACGCTGCGCAACTGATGCACGAAGCCGGATACAAAGTCGTTGGCATCGCTGAAGTCGGCGGTGGACTCTATAACAAGAACGGCATCGATCTCAAAGCGCTGGTGGAGTTCCGCCAGAAAAACGGCGCCATTCACGAGTTCCCCGGCGCGGAAAAGACCGATTCGGCAGAATTGCTGATCAGCGAGTGCGAGATCCTGATTCCTGCCGCCACTGAAAACGTAATTACCAGCCGCAATGTCGATCGTGTGAAGTGCCGAATTCTAGCCGAAGGCGCAAATGGGCCCACAACGTCAGCTGCGGACGACGTACTCGCCGACAAGGGTGTGTTCGTTATTCCCGATATTCTCGCGAATGCCGGGGGAGTCACCACTTCGTATTTCGAGTGGGTGCAGGACCGCCAGGGATACTTCTGGAAAGAGTCCGTAGTAAACGAGCAGCTTGAAACTATTATGAAATCGTCGTTCGACGATGTGGTCCGTTACGCCGAAACGCATCACGTCAACAATCGCATCGCCGCTTACATGCTGGCAATCGATCGTGTTGCCTACACGATCCGTCAGCGCGGAATCTACGCGTAATTTGCAGGAAAGGAGAACTTCATGAAAGTCGTCGAAAGAAAGCTGATGGCGCAAATCGCTGTTCTCATCTTTGCACTCTCGCTGGTCAATGCGATGGCGTCTGCGCAGGCCAAGCCCACCGCGCAGGCAGCTTCCGCGGCCACCGCAGCTACCGAGAAGCTCGACATTAATACCGCGACCAAGGATCAGCTCAAGGAGTTGCCCGGCATCGGGGACGCTTATTCGCAGAAGATCATCGATGGCCGCCCTTACCGCGCCAAGAACGAACTTGTGCAGAAGAAGATTGTGCCGCAAGCAACCTACGACAAGATCAAAGACATGATTGTCGCCAAACAGCCCAAGGGCGCCGCAAAAGCTGACAAGATGGCCCCCAGTCCGAAATAAGAGTCCTCGAGCACGGAGGTTGGCAGATTTCAGTTCTTTCCTCCGTGCTCTATGCCTCACAACCCTTCCTCAGTTCTAGCCCCACTGGTTCCTAACGCCAGATCGCCTGCATTGCGTTCCCCTTCTTCGTGGAGGATAATCAACTTGGTTGCCGGCTGGCCTCCGGAGCCCCCCGACTCGTGAACCTGCCCAATTCCATCACGCTGACCCGCATCCTAAGTATTCCTCTGCTGGTTTGGGTCCTGTCCAGCTCTTACTTCAGCAGCGTGCACGGAGCCAAAGAACTGATCGCGTCGGCTCTGTTTATCGCAGCTGCGATGACCGACGGGATCGACGGCTACCTGGCGCGCAAGCGCGATCAAATCACCACGATGGGGATTCTGCTCGACCCGATTGCTGACAAGTTGCTGATCGCCGCGGCATTCATTGTGCTCGTCCAGGTGAATCCCAGCCTTGTTCCGGCTTGGGTGGCGATTGTGGTGATCGGGCGGGAATTCTTCGTCAGCGGGTTGCGCTCGATCGCGGCCTCCGAGGGCTTCACCATTGAGGCCAGCGAACTTGGCAAGTTCAAGATGATCGTCCAGATCGTCTCGGTAGTGGCGGTCATTTGGGATCATCACTGGAAAGAGTGGCCCATCTACAGCCACTACATCTTTCCCATTCACTGGGTTGCTTCTGTTGCGATCTGGTTTATGGTGTGCGTCTCTCTGGTCTCGGGCATTGATTACTTCGTTGCCTTCTGGTCGAAGATTGATCGGAGGGTGGTGAAGCGCCGCCGGCGCGCCTTCGTTCTCAGTCGCCGGAGAAAACCGGTGGCCCCAGCGCAGGCCGATCCTGATGTCGCTGCCTCGACCTAATCCGATTGGTGTGGATGAGCAGGAGTTTTCACCGCAAGAGAGAACTTTGCTTTTGCAGGTAGCCCACGAGTCAATTCTCTCTGCCTTGGAAGATCGCGAGATTTCCCTGGATCCACCGACATCCCACCTTGCCGAGCCACGGGGAGCGTTCACATCCCTTTACCTGCATGGAGAGTTGCGCGGATGCGTGGGTTACGTGCTACCGGTCAGTTCTGTCTACCGCGCCGTTATCGACACCGCTCGTGCTGCTGCTTTCGAAGATACCCGCTTTTATCCAGTGACAATTGCAGAAGGGCGTCAACTGGAGATCGAACTCAGTATTCTCTCCCCTCCGCGGCCAATCCTTCCGCAGGAAGTTGAAGTTGGCCGTCACGGATTGCTCATCAGCATGGGTGCACACCGCGGGCTACTGCTGCCCCAGGTGCCCACAGAGCGCCACTGGGACCGCGTCACATTCCTCGAGCAAACCTGCCACAAAGCGGGCCTGCCTAACGACGCTTGGCAGAAAGGCGCGCTGATCGAAGCTTTCAGCGCAGAGGTCTTTGGAGAAAAATGCCACTGACTCTCTCTGACTGCCCGGGCTCCGTCGATGTCCTGGAAACAAAACCGGGGACGGTTTCCCGCCCCCGGTAGCGCATCAAAAAGCTGAGAGGAGCTCAATTCACCTGATCTAACTCCACTCCATCGCCCGCATGTACATCTTCCATGGCAAAAACAATCATGCCGGTTGCGGTTGTGTCGGTTACGCCAATGATCACGATCTCGCCAACGGCACGCTGGGGCAGATCACGCACGTGAATAACCGGGCCGTTCTCCCTCTCAAAAAGCTGCGGGTCGAACGAGGGCATTTTCTTCTGGGTGTCTTCGGCGAGTGCGGCGCGGAATGACAGTGAATCAACCGGATCCTTCAAATCTTCGTCATAGGTGCGTACCGCGCGGAAATAGTCGCCGATCTTCACACCTTGATTTGATCCGACGTTGAGATAGACCTTGTGTCCGGTTCCCATCTGTGAGTCGAAATCCTTGCCCATTACAATCCGCCCTGACACCTTGTTGCTGGCGGGCAGAAAACGGTCGAAGCGCACTGGCCCATGAAACGGCACCTGCTGCTTCTCAGCGAAGGGAATCGCCGTATCGCCCGGAGCGATCCCATCGCAGGAATATTCGATCTGCGCGATGGCCGCCTTGCTCCGCGTGTCAATGACTTTCACCCGGCCGACTTCCTCGTAGGGTTGCCCGGTTTCCTTCAGAAGTTTTCTCTCGCCGGGATAGACTTCGTATTCATTCGTGTCGCGCAGCGCACGCACGATCTCGTACTCCGCCCCCATGGTATAGCCGCTGCCACGCAGATAAACGATATCGCCACGTTGGAAGTGAGTCGTCGTTGGCGTATGGATCCCGCCAAGGATGTAGTTGGCATCGGGCAGGACGTGCTTGCTGATGAAACCCGCGCAGTACAGGTCGGCGTACGTGGGCGTCGGAATGCGCTCGATGGGAAAGCTGTTTGTCGTGGGTGCCGTTCCTTCGGGAGCCTGAAACGTAGTCGGATCGGTGGTCTGCGCCCATGCCGCCGTTGCCAGTAACAACACGAACAGTCCTGTTTTCTTCATGTTACCTCCGGAAAAGACCGCCTTCGGCGACCCCTTCCCCCAGTTAAATGCCAGAAAAGAAAGCCTTCAGCCGGAAGGTAACAAGCAGGTAAGGGAGGGTCAAGGTTACGAGGGTGATAGGCACCTCGAGGGGCAGAAGTTTTTTGCCGGATCGTATAATCCCTTGTTGCATAAATAATTAGCTGCCTGTAATAATTCGCCGTTCATTTCGATGTGGCTAAACCGGGATCTCAATTTCTGGAATGACTTCCGCTCTCCCGATATCACGCTTGTTGCCCCATAGGCTGCCGCGTCTCTGCGTGGCGCTGACCGGCTCTGACCCCAACGAAATGGTCGAACGGGCCGAGGCCTCAGTACGTGACAACTCCATGCTGGAGTTCAGGTTAGACTACATCTCCAGACCTGGTTTGGCGCTTCCCAGAATCAAGCGCTTTCTTGAATCGCATCACGGCACGATCGCGATCGCTACTTGCCGCCGAGTGGCGAGTGGGGGCAAGTTTCGCGGTTCTATCGCTTCGCAGCTCGACATTCTCAGCAAAGCCGTGGCGGCCGGCTGCCAACTTGTTGACGTTGAATTGCAAACTGCCACCAAGTGCAAGCCCGAACAGTTGCAAAAGCTGCGCTCGCGCGCCGCGTTAGTCCTTTCCTATCATGACTTCCGGGCGACGAAGAAACTCGACGAAACCCTTGAGAAGATGCTTGCCTTCCCCGCAGACTTCTACAAGGTCGTCAGCACGGCGACCACACTCTCCGACAACGTATCCATGATCAAGTTCCTGGCTCGCCAGGGCGACCGGTACTCCCTCGTCGGCATGTGCATGGGGGAGCAGGGTACGATCAGCCGCGTTCTGGGCGTCCGAGCCGGAAGCGTGTTTACATTCGCGTCGGCAGGAGCGGGGCAGGAAACGGCGCCCGGACAAATCACTGCGCAGGAGCTGCGCACTGTCTACCGCATCGACCAGGTCGATGTGGCCACGCGGGTCTACGCGGTGGTCGGCGACCCCATCGCACACTCGCTGTCTCCGGCCATCATGAATGCCGCGTTCCGGCGCGAAAACGTCAACGCCGTTTACTTGGCCCTCCATGCCAGGACCCTCAAAGATCTTCTGACCTGTGTGAAGGAGATTCCTATTCACGGTCTGAGCGTGACCATGCCTTACAAAGAGGCCATCCTGTCGCACCTGGACAACAGCGACTCTCATTCCAACAAGATCGGAGCATGCAACACCGTCGTGCGGGCACAAGACGGAAAACTGTATGGGTTCAACACCGATACCGCGGGAATCGTCCGTCCCCTGGAACGCCGGCTGAACACCCTGGAAGGTGCGCGCATCTTGGTAATCGGAGCCGGCGGTGCCGCCCGGGCTGCAGTTTTTGGCTTAAAAGAGCGGGGATCAGAAGTTTACATCCTGAACCGAAGCCTTGCCGCCGCCAAGAAACTCGCTCACCAGGCTCATGCCCGGATGGTCAAGCGCCCTGATCTGAAGAAGCTGGCCTTCGACGTGATCATCAACGCCACCCCGGTGGGCATGGGAAACACACGCGAAACTCCCCTTCAGGAAAAAGAGATCAACGCCCGCTACGTTTTTGATATGGTCTACGATCCCGCCGAAACGCGGCTGCTGAAGCTGGCGAAAGAACGCGGGGCGCAGATCATCCCCGGCATTGAAATGTTCGTTCACCAGGCCGCCCGCCAGTTCGAGATCTGGACCGGCAAGCCCGCTCCCTGGGACGAGATGCTGCGGGTCGTTTTACTGGCGCTCCAGGACCGTGATCGCAGCCGGGCTACCCCCGCTGTAAGTGGGAAATAGTCCGGGTAGCCCAGCCTTCGCTCTTGTCGAGGAGCACCTACAGTTTCGACGCTGGAAAGAGAAAAAGCTAACTTCGAGGGTCCGGCCACCTGTCCTGCTGGCCCTTTCGCGGCTTCGTCAGATCAATTCATATCGTTTCAGCCTGCCTCTATGGACGTTTCCCACAAGTTGGTTCAATATCGGCTCGCTTAGTGAGGAACTAAGAACAGGTTCTTCACCAAGCTTCCGGTTTTCAAGGAGGTAATTTATGAAAAATGCAAAGTGGATGCTACCTCTTGCTTGGATCGCCATATTGGCATTCGGATCTGCAACATCGCAGGGTCAGGACAGGAAAAACTTTCTGCTTGTGAACTACACGGGAGCTTCGATTCGGGAGATCTATGTGTCACCGCATGAAAGCGGCTGGTGGGGTGCTGACGTGCTGGGAGATGGCACGCTGCGCAATGGCTATGAGACAGTAATCCATTTCAATCCCTATGTTCAGACTTCTTGCTTCTATGACTTCAAGCTCGTCTACACCAACGGGTACGAGCAAATTTACGATCAGGGATGGGATCTATGCAAGATCTATGAGATCCGATTCAGAGCTGACGAACTGGTAGCTTATTGAGTTCAGGCCAGCCGCCCCCTAAGCAGGACAGCTGGCCCGACGGCCTACGGCCAGACGCCCTCAACCGACCTTCCGTTGGTAACGAGGAAATCCACAGCCCAGTGTGACATTTGCCCTTGTGCACAGAGTCAAACAAAGCAGATAATCGCCAAGGCGAAAGCGAGGGAGGAGAAGTCAGCCGGGCGGGCTAAGTCCCTGTGGCTCAAGATTTTGCCCCTAAGCTATTGAGCCCCATAGATTATTTCGGGTTTTTCCTCTAAGTCGATGATGCCAATAGACCGGAGGGGGAGGGGTATCCTCTGTCAGCCAACCATTTCCCAGAATGAAACTGGCCGCGCTCACTTATTTCGTCGCCACTCTCAAGAATTGTTCGCTCACCTTCGCCCGAGATCAAAGTACCTCAGATCACGAATTCCCGACAACGCAATGCGAGCGTTGCAGGCTTCGTGTCGCATTACTGCCTCTCTAGGACATGGCGGAAGATCGTGCAAGTCATTCTGCCAGTGGAAAATGAAACCTTCCGATGCTATTCGCAAAGAAAAAGTTGCATTTTTGGCCATGCCCAAAGTAATATGCAGTTAGAAAGCGCGTGATTTTAGGCGCTTTCGAAGATGGCTTGTAGCCCAGTACCGCCCGGTTCCATACTTCCAAAACTCGCTGTACAAGCTTTGGCGAAAAAACTCGACGCAAGAGGTGGATTCGTCCGCCTCCATCCCGGTTCGGAGAGTTCAACATGGCGTGGTACGCGTACTGCTTGACCGAGCATCAAACCCTCCCTAATGGAACACGCACTCGCCGCCCTTTCCTGCTAGAAGGTGTACAAGGAGTTAGTGGCGCCGCGGTTCTCAGCTATCCCAGTGGTGAATTCGCCGTGATCGTCAGCGAATATGACCACACAGCCGCTGAACTGGACCAGAAAGCCGCAATCGAGCACGCAAGAGTCGTCAGTACCTGCTTCCGCAATTCCACCGTTCTTCCCTTTAAATTCGGCACAATTTTCGAGAGCGACGACGCCCTCCGCCACGCCGTCAGGGTTAACCGGCGCGCCTTCGGGCAGAGCGTGGCGAAACTCCGGGGCAAATCCGAAATGCACATCAAGCTGGTCGTGCGAGACGGATCGCTGCGCGAGGCCATGATCGACGTCGAACTGCCAGACACCGTCGGTGGTGATTATCTCTCCAAGCTTCGGGAGAAGGCCTCCCGCGAGCGCGAACGCCAGACCAAGGCCCGGGCTCTTTCGGTGCAGGTCCACAAGCTCTTTAACCCGCTTGAGGAAGAGGTCAGCTGCAAAAAGGTAGCTCCAGAGGGCATGCTGATCGATATTGCTCACCTCATCGACAGCAAAAGTGTCGAGAAATACCAGAATCGCTACAACACGGCCGCCAAGCAGTTGAAGAACTGCGAAGTATCCGTGAGCGGTCCTTGGCCTCCCTATCACTTCCTGCCCGGAAAGCTACGCACGGTGGCCGGGAATAGCTAGATTCATCTCTGTAAAGGCCCATGGCAGGTACAGCTGTGGGCCTTTTTGTTTCTAGCGGTTCGGTATCCCAGTGCACGGAATATGCATTGTTCTGCACTTCCCATTCGCCGATGATGTTCTGTCCATTCAACCGTCGCAACGGCGGATCCGACTAAGATACTAGCGTTCAACCACTTGTATGTTGGCGTGATCACAATCACGCAGGTTCGTGGCTTTGGCTCGGCAAATGCATTGTCCACCCGTACAAGAGGCCGCAGACTGCTGTATGACCTTCACTCTCTTCGACAAAGAGCGTCACTTCACTAAAGGCCGTTCTGGCTGGCGGAACGGTATCCCGAATCGCCTTTCCTGATTGCCTACCATTTCGTAGCCTCTGAAACGTGGCCCCGACAAGGGGCCATTTTTTATTGTGACATCGGCGGTTCGATCTTGATTTCGATACCATAGACGCAGGTGGTCGATTCTCGCCAGACTTCGGGAGCACTGATCGATGTCCGGCTCTCAGTGTGCATATCGACGCGGCGTGGAAGACTGTCGTGCGTGCCGATCCAGAAATCGAAGGTGCGATCAAAATCGCTGAGGTGAATGGAATAGCGATACAGCACGGTCTGGTCGGCTCCGATAACCTGTTTGCCTAGCGACTTTAATTCACCTGGCTTGAATTGAGAGAGAGATTCGGGGCCGGGCAGCACGCCTTGAGAAAAAACGATATCAGCCAGCTTGCTCTGTCCGGGGTCGGTCAATTTGCGCCAGGGCCCGCTGCCTTCCCGCTCGTAATGGGCATTACCAACCATAATCCATTCAGATCGGGTTGAACCTTCCTGGTAGATGGTCCGCATCCGGTCCGGCGCGGCAACTTCCATCGTGTTGCTTTTCTTCCATCCTGGCCCGCTGTTTCCCGAGCTTTCCTGTTGGCAGCGGTGAGCCGTGTCGTGCGCGAATAGATGCCATGCCCGGTTCAGGACGTCGAACGGATCCTCGCCATCCTTGATTTCCTGAGGATCACTATCCTCGTTGCTGAACACCTTAGCGTTTTTCGGAGATTGAGATTGCTGCGCTCGGGTAGCACGGGCCACGTCTCCGAGCGAGGGCTCCTGCGCCAGAGTAAATGGCGCGAGCACAAGAACTAAGAGCAGCGAGAACAGGATTTTCATAGCGCCCAAAAAGCAAATCAAGTGGTGAGCGAACCCAACTCTAAACATTTCTCACGCGCATGTCGTCGTTACCAAAGTCAGAGTGACTATCCCATGGGGGCTCGGATGAAACTGGATCTCGCGCTGCCATCTGCCCTAGGGCCTTGATGCCGTTCGAATGTTGGGATCGGAACTGCGAAACTCGTCCATCCCCACCAGACTTTCGGTATGATGGCGGCTCGAATGGCATCCAGTGCCAAACCGGTCCGGAACTCGCGCAGCGCACTGAGGGAAATCCTGCTTTTCGGACTTGCTGGCGGATTCCTTATTACTGTCCTCAGGTTCACCGAGTACCGCTTTCTTATCGTCGAGCATTCGGTGGAGGTCTATGCGGGCTTGATCGCCGCAGTGTTTGCTGCGCTCGGGATCTGGTTCGGGCTTACGCTGACCCGCAAAAAGGTGCGGATCGTTCAGCAACCCGCAGAGCCTTTTGCCGTCGATGAGCAGCGACGGGCGGAACTCGGGGTCACGGCGCGCGAGCTAGAGATCCTCGGCCTGATTGCTACCGGACTGAGTAACCGCGAAATCGCCGATCGGCTCTTTGTCAGCGAGAACACGGTTAAGACTCACTCGAGCCGCCTTTTCGATAAGCTAGGCGCGCGACGCCGCACCCAGGCGGTTCAATTCGGCAAAAACGCCCGACTCATCCCGTGAAGGCTCGCCCAAAAGTAAGATTTTCGCGACCGCGGCGCAAAATCACCCGAAGGTGTGACGACAATTTGCCATATACGCCTTCACAATCCGGGCTGTGCGACACGCAAATTCCACGATTCAGGAGTTCCACATGAAAAAGACCGTGCTGACGTTCGGAATCCTTTCGGGATTAATCCTGGCAGTGACCATGATCGCCACGGTTCCCTTCCTCCACAAGCTAGGCGGAGACAAGGGCTTGATTATTGGCTACACCACGATGGTTCTGGCCGGGCTCCTCGTTTTTTTTGGCATCCGCTCCTACAGGGAAAATGTCTCCGGCGGAAAACTGACCTTTGGGAGAGGATTCACCGTCGGCCTACTGATCTCGCTCCTCTCCTGCTGCTTTTACGTCGGGACGTGGGAGATCATGTACTACAGGTTCATGCCCGACTTTGCCGAGAAATACGCTGCCAGTATGGTCGAGCATGCTAAGGCCTCTGGCGCTAGCCAGCAGAGAATCGAGGAGACGGTGCGCGCCGCCGAGCGGTTCGCACGCAATTACCACAATCCCGCCTACAACATTGGAATGACATTCTTGGAAGTCTTCCCGGTCTTCCTGGCGATCACCCTGCTCTCGGCCGCGATTCTTCGAAGGAAACCGTTGCCAGCCTGAGGGTGAATTCTGCGGAAAGACGTGCAGCCAAGAACTGCTGCGCGAGGTGAGCACATATTTTCGTGAAAGCGAGAGAAATGCGCGCGTAGGATCATGCGACCCCAGCCAGAGCGAGCACGATAGTCCTTTGTGCCGATCGCGGTGGTATCCATTAGCGGTCGAACTCGGATACACTATGGGCCCTAAACCATGAACCGAGTTCGCGTTGCTTTTCTCCCGGCATTCCTATGCGTTGTGTCAATCGCTCAAGTCCAGCAAACACCGGGACGGCATTCCTATGTGATCCCAGAGATGTCCCAGGCCCAGCAGGAAAATTTCTCGCCGCAAATGCTCGGGGACCTCGACAAGATCAAGTCCACGGCCCTCTCCGACGACTATGCCTACCGCCAGGTTGCCCATTTGACGGAGAACATCGGACCACGTCCCAGCGGATCGCCGCAGGCTAAAGCCGCGGTCGATTACGTCGCCGCCGAAATGCGCCAACTTGGGCTCGACGTTCAATTGGAAGAAGTCAAGGTTCCGCACTGGGTGCGCGGTGCAGAGACTGGGGAACTTATCGAATATCCGGGCCAAGTCCCCGGCGCTAAACAGAAAATCGTGCTCAGCGCCCTGGGAGGCAGTACATCGACGCCCGCGGACGGCCTTTCCGCCGATGTCGTGGTCGTCGATGACTTTGACGAGTTGAGAACGCTGAGCCGCGAGAAAGTGAACGGGAAAATAGTTCTGTTTAATGAGATCTATGACAAGAAGAAAGCTGCAGCTGGACTCTCGTTCGTTGCTTACGGCGAAGCCGTGCGTTATCGCGGCATGGGTCCCAAAGCCGCCGCCGATCTCGGAGCGGTCGCGGCGCTGATCCGCTCCGTTGGCAGCGCCGATTACCGTCTGCCTCACACAGGTTTCAGTTTCCCTGCGGGAATTCCTGCAGGAGCCGTGACTGCAGAAGACGCAGAACTGATTGCCCATCTCGCTGCCCAAGGTAATGTTCGCATTCACCTCACGCTAACTCCCCAGAAGCTTCCTGATACGACTGGCTACAACGTCATCGCGGATCTGAAAGGCATTGAGCATCCCGAGCAGGTTGTTGTTGTTTCCGGACACCTGGATTCGTGGGATCTTGGGACCGGCGCCATCGACGACGCCGCAGGAGTAGCTGTCGCGATGGCAAGCGCTGAACTCCTCCAGAAGCTTCATCTCCGTCCCAGGCGGACACTGCGTGTTATCGCCTGGATGGACGAGGAGAGCGGAGGAGCCGGCAGCCAGACGTACACGCGAGATCACTCGCAGGAATTTCTCAATCACGTAGCTGCCATAGAATGCGACACGGGGGCCTCGCATCCGCTGGGCTTTGAGACTCGCATCAGCACCAGTGCCGCAGACCTGCTTCGTCCGGTACTTTCCATTCTCGAAAGTATCGGGGCTACTGCCATGCAGTCCAGCAGTTATCCTCCTGGCGCCGATATCGCGCGCATGTCGGATGCAGGTGTTCCCGCGCTCGGTATCCTCCAGGATGGCCGCGACTACTTCAACTATCACCACACGGCGGCCGACACACTCGACAAGATTGTACCCAGCGAATTGCGCGAGAATGCCGCCACTATGGCTGTGATGGGATACGCGCTTGCCAATATGCGAGACCGTCTTCCGAAGTAGGCAGAGTTCCATGCAGCCCTTTGCCCGGTTGACGCATCTGATTTCCCGCGCTTATTATTTCCGTTTGGCCTTTATGACCTGGACGCCTCGGCAACGGGGCGTCCTAAGACTTTGATAAGCACTTATTGGGTTGATGTGACTATGGATAAGAAGAAACTGGAAACATTCAAGAAACGTCTGGAGACGCGGCAGCAGGAACTGCGCCGCACGGTAACCCGTAACCAGGCCGATGGCCGTACCGCCGACGAAGATGCTGCACAGGATATAGCGGATCGTGCCGCAAGCTCCTACAACAAGGAATTCCTGTTCAGCCAGAGCAACAATGAGCGACAGCTTTTGATGATGGTAGACGGCGCACTGGCCCGCATCCGGGAAGGGAGCTTCGGCGAGTGCATCAGCTGTGGCAAGGAGATTAACGCCAAGCGGCTGGAAGCCGTGCCGTGGACACGCCACTGCATCGAGTGCCAGGAGAAGCTGGAACAGGGAATTCTGGAGGAAACCTCGCAGTAAACCAATTGATGTGCGTCACGCCGCCGAGATATCGGCGGCGTTCGCGTCCTGGGTTGCGCCGCGGAGCCCATGTACGTACAGCCGCCTCGGCGATCCGCTGGGCCGAAGCCCGGTCCTTGGTTTACGCACTCCTTAGCTGGAATGGCAACTTCCTTACCCGCTGACCGCAAGCCGCAAAAATTGCATTCGCCACGGCTGGCGCCGCTGGAGGCAGAGCGGGTTCACCCATCCCGCCGGGATTCTCCGTGCTGTTCATCAGATGAACTTCGATGGGCGGAGCCTCGCTGATCCGGATCGGATCGTACCCATCAAAGTTTGTCTGCTCGACGGCGCCATTCTTGATCGTGATCTCATTCTTCAGCGCCGCGCTCAGGCCGTAGATTATCGCGCTCTCGGCCTGTGCCCTCACCGATTCCGGATTAACGATCTTGCCGCAATCGATTGCCGCCACCATGCGATCGATCTTGAAATTCTTGCCCTGCACCGTCACCTCGGCGACTTCCGCGATGTAGCTGCCGAACGAATGATACGTAGCAATCCCGCGTGCACTCCCCTTCGGCAGTGCTGTGCCCCATCCGGATTTTTCCGCAGCCAGTTCCATGACCGCGAGCAGCCTGGCCGGATCCGGGTCTTCATCGTCCTTGGCCTTCCAATTTGCAGGCTTGACAAGTAACGCTTTGCGGAACTGCACAGGATCCTGACCGGCTGCCGCCGCCAGTTCATCGATAAAACATTCGACCGCGAACCCATTAAACGAATGCTCCACCGAGCGCCACCATAATGGTGGAACCGCGCTTTCCACAGGGTTGTATTCGAGCCGCACATTCGGAATTGCATACGGCATCTGCTCGGCGCCGCCGACCTCCGAGGCTTCCGGCTTACCTCCCTCGGGATGCCAGTAGGCTTCGATCGAAGTCGAAGCAATAGTGTGCGACCATGCCAGCGGACGGGGGGTGCTATCCACGGCGCCCTTCATTTGATGGCACGCCGCCGGACGATAAAAATCGTGAGTCATGTCATCTTCACGGGACCACACCAATTGCACCGGCTTGCCGACGACCTTGGCGATCTGTGCGCCTTCCGCAGGATAGTCCGCCATGTAGCGGCGTCCGAACGCTCCACCCATGAGTGTGGTGTGAACGATGACCTTTTCCGGCTTGATGTCGAGAACCTTCGCAACCGTTCTCTGGACCCAATCGGGCGATTGCGTCGGAGCCCATACTTCAGCCTCGGTGCTGCGCGCGTGAACAGTAATGTTCATCGGTTCCATGGTGGCGTGCGCCTGGAAGGGGAATTCGTAGGTAGCCTCAACGCGTTTTGCGCGGTTTAAGAGCACGGCATCGACGTCGCCGTCGTTGCGGATGCGCTTCCCCGGTTTTCCCGCGCCAGCATGCAATGAGGTATGCAGGGTACCTGTCGATTCCCCGGCAGCAGGCCCGTTGTCCCAGGTGATTTTCAGCGCCTCGCGGCCTTGCATCGCGGCCCATGTCGAGTCGGCCACGACCACAACTCCGCCGGCGGTGAACATGTCGCGTCCCAGCGCCGGAATCTCGAAGACACTCTTCACTCCCGGTACGGCTTTTGCTCTCGTCGCATCGTAGTGCGCGTGCTTCCCGCCAAACGTGGGGCACCGCGCTACGACGGCAAACAACATCTCCGGTACGCGGACGTCCAGCCCAAAGACAGCAGTGCCGTTGACCTTTGAAGGGATGTCAACACGCGGCGTGGCATGCCCGATCAATTCGAAGTCAGCATCGTCCTTGAGGTGGACAGTCTCTGGATCCGGCAATGGTAACTTCACTGCCGCTTCCACGAGTTCGCCGTAGCTGGCCCGCCGCGACGATTTCTCATGCACCACGGCATTCTTCTTCGCCCGGCATTCCACAGCGGGCACATTCCAACTCTGTGCGGCCGCTGTAATCATCAACGTGCGAACCGTCGCCCCAGCACGCCGCAGCGGCATGAAGTTTTCCATGGTGCTGCCGCTGCCACCAGTTCCCATGTGCGCGTAGATATCCGGACGTGTCTCTGCCTGCTCTACGCTCACGGTATTGAAATCCACTTCGGCTTCCTCGGCCAGAATCATCGCCAAACCAGTTTTGATGCCTTGACCCATCTCGGACTTGGCGACGATCAGGGAAATCTTCCCGTCGGGCTTCACATGGACGTACGCGTCGAACGGGTTTACGACTTTCCCCTTCGGTCCCTTTTCGTTTTCCTGTGCGAATGCTGTTGAAGGGGAGAATCGTACGCCAATGACTAATCCCGCTGTAGCGATCGATCCTTGCACTACGAATTGTCTGCGATTGATCGTCATGGCTAGGCTCCTTCCCCGGCGGCACGATGAATGGCGCGCCGAATCCGCTGATACATTCCGCATCGGCACAGGTTTCCTGCCATTGCTGAATCGATCTGATCGTCGCTGGGCTTGGGCGTTTTCGCAAGCAACGCCGCGGCCGACATGATTTGTCCCGGCTGGCAGTAGCCGCACTGAGGTACCTGCTCGGCAATCCACGCTCGCTGGACCGGGTGCGAGTTGTCCGCCGATAGACCTTCGATGGTGGTGATCTTCTTAGAGCCGACGGAGGAAATTGCAGTCTGGCACGATCGCACGGCCTCGCCATCCAGATGTACGGTGCAGGAACCGCATAAGCCCATCCCGCAACCGTATTTGGTGCCGGTCATATTCAGTTTGTCGCGCAGCACCCACAGGAGCGGAGTGTCGGGAGAGACATCAACTTCGTGGGTACGGTCGTTTATCACTAGGTGAAAGGCAGACATGGCATCCCCCACAACAGGACGAGATTTAGACGAGGCTACTCCAGGAACGTTTTGTCAGGCAAACGGGAAAGTGTGGGGGCGGACGCCTTCGTCGCCCCGCGATACCAGCAAAGCGAAGGGGAACGTGGAGTCCGCCCAGGTAGGCTGGGCCTGTGTGTCGACATCAGCCGTTTCATTGCGCGCTTCGCACGCACCGCGGACGAGGCATCCGGGGCTACATAAATCGCGTCACGATGCGGAGACCCATGACCGTTCGACTGTTACCGTTCCAATGGAGTCTGGCGGCAATTCCACCATTGCAGCCCGGTTTCGCACATTCACCTCAATCCGCTGGGGATGCGAAAGTTCATTGCGGATCAAAAGAACCAGTGAGCCATTCGGATTTGCGAATGCCAGTACGTCGTCACAGGTTCCGGTCGTGGCCAGATTTTGCGCATCCACTTCGACGAAATGTGTCAGATGCTTGAGTAGATAGTAATCGTGGTTGTAGCGATGGCTCTTCGCTGCCGCATCCACGCTGACGAGCGAATTCTGCGCCCATCCCCACGTGCTCATGCCGCCATTCGCCGTCGAGATATTCCAGTACATATAGGCCGAGGCACCGCTACGGAAATAATGCTTCATCAACTGCCAGCAATAGCCGGCGTACGCCCAGCTGTTGCTTCCATCGCCACACTCTTGTTCGGATTGAAATACGAGTAACGACGGGAACTCCTGGTGAATTGCGGGCAGAGCGTTCTTTCCGGCCCACTGCACTCCGACACCTTTGATCGCGCGCGCTACGACTTGGTCCGCCATCGCGGTTTCCAGAAGCTTTGGATTTCCCCGCTCCAGTGTGCCGAAGAATACTTCCACTCCGCGCTTCTCCATCTCCGGTCCCAAATACCGCAGGAAACGGGTAAGCCCTTCGGCCGTCCATGTGCAACTCGGAAAGTTCTGCGCGGAGTTGAACTCGTTCTGTGGCATGACCATCCCAATCGGAATACCTTTCTCACGGTAGGCATCGATGTATCGACCGAAGTAGCGCGCATAGGCTTCGAAGTACATCGGATCCTGAATGAACATATCCTCGCCTTCGTGGCCGATCTGGTCGGGACGAATGCCATTCTCCTTCATTCCGGGATACGCCTTCGCCTCCGCGTAGAAGTTGTTCCGCTTCATCCAACTTGGTGGCGACCACGGTGAAGCCCATAGCTTCAACCTGGGTTGATAACGCACTGCTGCCTGGATAAATGGCACCAGCGTCTTCTCATCATGCGCAATGGTGAAGTCCTTCAGCGCGAAATCGCCGTTGACCTCGTCGTAGCTGTAGGCCTCGGTGGCGAAATCGTTGGCGCCAATCGGAGCGCGGCAATAGGTGAACCGCGCGCCCGCGGCCGGATCGAAGAGTTCATGCAAGATGCTCTCGCGATCGCTCTCATTAAGCATCTGGAGTGAGGTCCAACCGAGTTCGTTGAAGCACGCGCCAAAACCTTGGATGGGACGCGACTCCGGACGGACCTGCGCCGGATCGATATTGAGGTTCAGCGTGTCCCAACTGAACATCGGCTGGAACACTCTCTTGCTCTGCCAATGCTCCGTCTCAGAACTCGTGACTAGCCGTACGCGGGAATCGTCGAGTAGCGTGGGCGGTCCGAACTGAGCCAACGCGCGGGTCGACAATCCGACTGCGGCAGTGGCGCCGCCTGCGCAGGCCTTCAATACCTGACGTCGAGTCCACGTCGTCATGGAACGATTCCTGAGTCCCCGGGGAAAATGGAGACAGCATGACGCCGCTGCCGCTACACACCCGGTTGTTTCTTCTCCTCCGGAGCCGCTTGTGCGCCTGGCATCACATTCTTCAACGGGGCATTCTTCTGCTCGTCCAGTTCCGGATGAGGAAGCGGTTTCCGTGGCAGCATCTGATCGCGCATCGCGGTGTTGTACACGAAGATGGCTTCCACGGTTGCAGCTTGTGCCAAATCCTCTGGCTGCAGACGTTCGTACACGTCCATATTCGAGTGATGCGTCCGGGAACCATAATCGAGCATATCCTGAATGAATTGGAATCCAGGAATACCAACCGAATCAAACGCCTCGTGATCGGTCCCGCCGGTGTTCCGCATGGTGATCGTACTGACTCCGAGGTCGCCCAACGGAACGATCCACTGCTGGAAAATCGGAGCGATCGCCGAGTTCTCCTGCAGATAGATCCCGCGGATTTTACCGCTCCCGTTGTCGACGTTGAAATACCCGGAAATCCTCGCCTGGTCTGGCTTGATAACCGGAGGCCCGGCGGGTTTCCGCAAGAAATCGGGAAGCTTTATTTGATCCGGGGTTTCTGACAATGGAACGTACCCGAAGTGCTGCTTTACATATCCGTACGAACCGAACTCGCCCTGTTCTTCGCCTGTCCAGAGCCCAACACGGATTGTTCGTCGCGGCTGCACCATCAGCGCATTCAGGATGCGCATGACCTCCATGGCAACGATGGTTCCCGCCCCGTTATCCGTTGCGCCAGTTCCGGAAGCCCACGAGTCCAGGTGCCCACCAACCATCACCACTTCATCTTTCAACTTCGGATCGGTGCCTGGAATCTCGGCAATCGTGTCAAAACCGTGTTCATGGTCGCCGGTGAATTCAGTCTCGACATCCATTTCGATGGTGACGGGAACATTCGCTTTCAGCAGTCGATACACGCGCCCATAGTTTTCGATCGCCATGACCACGATCGGCAGCGGTTCAGCATGTTCGCGCTTGTAGGTAAACCAGCCCATGCCCGATCCGCCGTCATCAAAGATGGTTCCCCCCGATCCACCGTTATTGCGTCCATCCCGGCTGGGAACCACGATTCCTGCTGCATGCTCATCAGTGAAGAACTTCCCGGCTTTCTCACGAAATTCCAGGCGCTTGATGAAGTCCTGGAAAAATTGCTCCCTCTCTCCGATGTGCACCGGAAATTCGGCCGTTTTCTTCAGGTCCGCATCGTCGCGTCGTTCCCACAAAGGTTTGTCCAACGGTTTTACATCGCGCATCGCCCCAAAGAAGACGATCTTCCCGGCCAACTTCCCTTTGTATTTCTCCAGGTCCTTCTCGTCTTTCGCGTCGACCAAGATCGCCTGCCCACTCACGGCCCCATGGCTCGACGGAGACCACGGAAGTGCCTGCGCTATAAACACGGATGTGTCCGGGGCCGACATCCGTACCCAGGTATTCAACTGCCGCCAGCCCATGCCGAACTCGCCCCAGTCCTCCAGATGAGCATTACTGCAGCCCATTGCCGTGAATTGGTCGCGTGTCCATTCGTTCGCTTTTTTCAGGTTGGGCGATCCTGTCAGACGTGGCCCTATCCCATCCGTCAGCGCCGATGCGTACTCCATGATGTGCGAGTGCTGCAATCCCTCTTCGCGGATGCGCTGATACATCGTCAGGTCAAGATTTTCCACCGCGGGCTGCGCCAGGTCATAGGAAGATTTGGCAGAGTCATCCACCTTGGTTTCTTTGGCTTTCTTGTCTGCCGCGGACGAAGCGAGAACAAAGCACAACAGAAGTGCAGAAATTGCGAACACCCGATGGTTCAGACGCATATCTTGTACTTTCCTCCGCGAAAGGGAAAGCGCAGAGTAGCAGAATGCCTCGCCAATGGGAAACAGGCCGCCCTCGGAGGCGGGCACCCGCCACTGCATCGGCACGGCTGACTGGTTGGTATTGGTGCCTCAGGGCTCAACGCGCTCTGGAGAGGGCGTGACCTGCACGAAAGTTCCTATCGGCACGATTATTAGTACATTTGTGATTCAAATCACAGAACTGCCCAGGCCACGCACCTAGAATCGCATCATTCCCTGGGGTGGTATCCAAAGACTCAACAAGTTGGAGTTCCTTATGTCCACTCACATTTCTACTGCGCATGATGGCGTCGCGTGGAAACAAGCCTATATGGCGGCGATTCTAGAGAAGGATCGAACCCGCATCGGCGGCTTGATCGAGGCCGCCAGAGTGAAGCTTTCCAATCGATTAGAGGAACTGGCCGACGATTCCTTCTCCTACGACGAGGTTGAAGCAATTCACGACGCGGACTATCTACTTCAGGCGCTCCAGAGCAGCCTGTCGTATCGAACCGACTTGCAGAACTAGCGGCGCAGAGGGGAACGGCCTCTATTCCTCAGACTCCGGGGATGGACCACCGTTGGGGTCCGATACCGGTTTCGCCGCGAGTATAGCCTGCCAATTCAGAATTGCGTTCCAGAGAAATCGCTGATCGCCGCGATTCATATCTCGGTGCATGGGATTAAAGTTGAATGCCACCACGTGCCCTTTTCCGACTGGCATGTCGAGGATCGCCGGTCGGCCGATGAGATTCTCTTCTCCCCAGGCTTGTCCGCTGACGACAAAATCCTTGTTCGTACTGTCACCCCATTCCATGACTATCCCACTGCGGTCTTCAGGACCATCGAGACAAGTGGTGCAATAGGCCATGCGCAGCCAGCGGCGCGGAGTGTTGTATAACGGGAAATTCTGACGGAATACCCATGTGTGGAGGGGATATCCGTATGCGATAGGGTGGTCGGGACGATCGAAGGTGACGCGCACATGTGCACCCGGAGTTCTTGTCCCGGCTTGCTGCGCAGCCGCAGAGGAGGCCCCACCTCCGCCGGCTGCGCTGCGTGGCACTCCTCCTGACGATCGGCGAACAAAACGCACGAGCCCCCCTTCCAGCGCCAACATACTGCCACTGCCTAGCGTGACCATCAGGCCGCCTTCTTCAATGAAGTTCTGGATTTGTGCCAGCCCTTCATAGCCGATTCCGCCAGTGATGTCGTCGGATTCAGACGGCGTGCCGAAGCTGGGCGTCTGGGGGGTCTTTTTGAAGGGGATGGGGGACCAGGTTTTCGGCAAGCCTTCAATCTGCTCCGCGAGTTCGAGATCGACGTGCCCGTACAGAAGCACGTCGATCTTCGACCGAAGATTGCCCGCCCGAATGTCTTCATCGCGAAGATACGTGTAAGGAACTTTGCGCTGGTCAAGCGAGTAACGAATCCATCCGATGGAGTCGGTGTCCGCCCATGGAACCCAGACACCGATCCGTGGCGCCGGCGCTTTATGCCTTGCGACCGTGGGCGCCGCATTTACCTGAACAAAATGCAGGCCCAGTTCCGACGTCATTTTCTGAATCGAACCTTGCAATCCGGATTGATCTGCGACGATCCATGAGCCCGCAGGGAACTTTTTGGCGTCGATCTCAAACTCCCGTTCAGCGATTTCTATCTCGAAATTCGCCAGGAGATACCTAGCAGCCATCAGGGACTCCTCGCCCGTGTCCTTCAGCAGGTACGTCGAGCCGCTTCCGGAAAGATGCCCAACGACTCGTGGAGGCTCACTGAGCAGAGTCATTCCGGCGTTTCGAATCTGTGGATCCGCTATCGGAATCGCCTGCAGGTGGTAATTGGCGGGCAACTCCCAGGAGACATCGTCATAGGGCGGTTCTCCGTCTTTGGGGTAATGCTGGGCTGTCAGCAAATCGACTGCGTAGTTTCGGTACGGCTGGTCAAGCCGGACCACATAGGTTCCGGCAGGGAACTCGCCCTCTTTTACCCGGATCGCATTCGTTGCGCGTGAGACTTCGATATGCTGACCCATCAACCGTGTCACCATCTGCGCCACGCGAACCGGATCTCCCTGGTCTTGAGGAATCAGAAAGGCATACGGAGGTTGCGTCAGGCCCTTCTGCCAGGAGTCCCAGGACTTGCGATAAAAGTTGCGCAACATCTCCTTCGAATGTGTCGCAGCATCATCGAGCGCAATGAGCGCGCCAGTTTCCTGATAGTTCAGATTGTCGCGTGCTGACCAGGTGACCTCGAGCGGTGGCGGCAACGGGCGATACCACTCCATCGTCGTCGCTCCAGGAGAGATCGCGCGCTTCTCCGTTTCCGCGCTGCCGTTGCCAAACGTCTCGTAGCCGCGGCCAATGCTGTTGTGGTTCATCGCCACGGAATCTAGATAGAGATGCGCAAACCCTTCCCCGAAATTCCACGTCGAAACTCCTGGCATGCCCATCGCCGTCATCGACTCAACCTCGCGCATGCTGAGTCGCAGAAACTCCGCGTAAGTAATCGGATCGATGTTTGGGTTATAGGGGCCAGTTCCATTCCACGTCATCATGAAGGGCACCCCTTCATGCAGATCGTGCACGACGGTCGGGTGCCACTCATGAAACATGCGGTGGACCGCCTTGGTCGTCTCGTGCGTCTGCTGGTGTGTGTCGCGGTTAATATCCACGAACGTGTACTTCGACCAATATGGCGGTGATTGGCGGGGAAGCGTATTGCGATCAGTCTTGCCCTTCAGATAGCGGTAGAACCAGTCCACCATCTTGTCGCGTCCGTCTGGGTTCGAGACCGGATTGATCAGTACAACCAGTTGCTCGCGAATCTTGCGGATGCTCGGTTGTTCTGAAACCGCCAGGCGATAAGCGAGTTCGAGCATCGCCTCTGTGGAGCCGGTTTCATCAGAATGCAGAGCCGCGTTGAAGTAGTAAACAGGCCGCGAGGTCTGAATCAGTCTTTCTGCCGCGGCTTGATCCGTGCGCCGCGGGTCCGACAGCGATGCTGTTGCCGATTTCAGCCGCTCCAGTTCGCGGATACCCGGCTCGTCCGCAATTGCCAGCATTACGATGTCGCGACCTTCTTCACTCTTGCCGATCGTGAACAGCCGCACCCGCGGACTGCTGGCAGCCAATGCGCGGGCATACGCAAATGCTTTTTCTGTGCCGGCCAACTCTCCTGGAGCTCCCATGATGCGTCCGAAGAATTTCTCCGGCGAGGGAACAGACTGCGAATCCGGAATATACGAGACAAGGGGCGAAACGAAATGCGGATCGGTGGTCGCGCTGGCGATTGCTTCCTTCGAGCCCGTTTCCGGGATGTCCGGGCTTTGCGCCGCTACGCGGCTGGTAAGCAAAACTGCCGACATCCACACGAATGCGACTCGGAACATGGGCCCTCCGCTTGATTTGCGGCGAAAGTGTACCACGCGCCTTCGAGCGCCCCGCGTGCGCAGCCGAACGGAGCGGCAGATGTGCGGAGGTGAGTTCGCAGATACAGGGCGAGGTTTCTAGAAAATCCAGGTCAGAGACGAGGTTGCGGGGAATTGCAGATCTCACTTGCCGGAAGCAGAGAGTCCGCGTTCGAGGCGTATCACTGTGCCTTCGGCAGCACCACGGACCTTAGGGTAGTAATTGCGTGCATCCGCGACTACTTTGTCGACAATCGTGTCGGTGTGATCGGGATCATGATGGTAAAGCACCAGTTCTTTGGCCCCACTCTCCATTGCTACGCTGACCGCTTCGCGCCAATGGCTATGGCCCCATCCGCGGCGCCGTGCGGCGTAGTCCTCAGGCAGGTACTGCGCGTCATAAATCAGGACATCGGCGTCCTCGGCTAGTTTGCGGACACCCTTATCAAATTCGGCATCACCCGGTTCATTATCAGTGGCATAGACCAGCACACCGTCTTTGGTTTCGATGCGGAACCCAAGACAGCCTTGTGGGTGATTCAGCCAAGCCGTCTTGATACGAATGCCGTCTTCCATATCGAGGCATCCGTTCTTGATGTCGTAAAAATCCCGGCGAGCGCGCATCTGGTCAAGGTCGACCGGAAAATAGGGAGACGACATCTGCTCGGTCATCACCTGCTCCAGGCTGCGAGTACGGCTCGACGAGTGAAAGAAAAATCGGCTCCTTGGACTGTCGTAGAGTGGACGAAAGAACGGCATGCCTTGGATGTGATCCCAGTGAAAGTGCGACACGAAAACGTGCGCGCAGAAAGGCCGATCGCCGAACTCGCGTTCCAGTTCGTGGCCAAGCACACGGAATCCTGTGCCGCAGTCGAAGATATAAATCTGATCTCCGACCCGGACTTCTACGCAGGAAGTGTTACCTCCATAGCGCAGGTTCTCGGCCTGTGGAGTGGGCGTGGAACCGCGCACGCCCCAGAACTTAACTTGCATAGCCTCGCAATGCCTGTCCGTTAATAGTCGATCGGGATTAGTGTCCCGTCAAAGTGTTCATAATACGCCGGATACTGCTGATTCTATGGATTGTGGGGCCGCTAACAAGTGACGAAAGTTTTGTTCGAGGCCTCGCCGGCCGAGCGGCATCTTTGTAACACCTAATGCGCTGGAACAGGCGCAGCTACCAGAGGCCACATGTGTGAACTGCGCGGCGTAGGCGACAACCGGACCCGGAGTGTCCCCTATAATGATTGCCCAACATGCTTCAGCCTGATTTCAAAGAGTTTTCGAGACTCGCTCGGGAAGCTACCCTGGTTCCAGTGGTGAAATCTGTGAGCGCCGACCTGCTTACACCTGTCAGCGCTTTCCTCGCCATCGCCCAGGGAAAGTCGCACGCCTTTCTTCTGGAATCGGTGGAGCGCGGTGAGCAGATTGGGAGATACACCTTTCTTGGCGCCGACCCATACATGCGCGTCAAGGCTTATGAAGGGAAAGTCGAGATCGTGCGGGGGCGGAAACGCGAAGTAATCCGCGAGGACATCTTTGGCGTGATGAAGCGTCTTCTCCGTGAATACCGCACTGCAAGGGTCCCCGGCCTGCCGCCCTTTACCGCCGGAGCCGTCGGGTACTTCGCCTATGACGTTGTCCGCCTATTGGAAAATATTGGCGAACACGCAGAAGGCGATCTTTCTGTTCCCGATGCAGAACTTATGTTCTTCGACCGTCTGCTGGCCTTCGATCATCTGCGGCATCAAATACATATCGTCGCGGCAGCAGACGTTTCTCGGGAGAGTCCCCGCGCTGCTTACGACCGTGCGCTCAGAGATATCGCGTCTTTGGAGAGAAACCTGGCGCGTGGTCTGAGCCCGGCGCTCTGGCGCAAATCAGGAAAGGCGAAGGCAGGCAAGCTCAAGATACATTTTGGCACCACGCGCCAGGAGCACATGCGCCGCATCGAGCGCTGCAAGGAATACATTCGTGCAGGCGACATTTTCCAGGTCGTGCTTTCGCAGCGTCTCGATTTCGATCCGGAGGTCGACCCCTTCGACCTGTATCGTGCGCTTAGACAGGTGAACCCGTCTCCCTATCTCTACTTCCTCAAGTACGGGGACTCCCACATTTTCGGATCGTCTCCGGAGATGCTGGTTCGCGTGACCGGCCGCAAACTTGAGTATCGCCCGATCGCCGGGACGCATCCGCGCGGGAAAGATGAAGCAGAAGACACGCAGCTTGAAGCGTTGCTGCGAAACGACGAAAAAGAGCGCGCCGAGCACGTGATGCTGGTCGACCTGGGCCGCAATGATCTGGGCCGCGTCAGCGAGTACGGATCCGTCAAGGTAAAAGACCTGATGTTCGTCGAACGCTACTCGCATGTGATGCATCTGGTCTCGGCGCTCGAAGGGACACTCCGCAAAGATCTGGATGCCATCGATGCCTTTGCGGCGTGCTTCCCAGCAGGCACGTTGAGTGGCGCACCGAAAGTTCGGGCCATGCAGATCATTGAGGAGCTCGAGCCCACGCGTCGCGGAGTCTATGGCGGATCTGTTCTGTACGCGGATTTCGCCGGAAACCTCGATTCCTGCATCGGCATTCGCACGATGTTCATGCAGGGAAAGAGAGCGTACCTTCAGGCTGGAGGCGGAATTGTGGCGGACTCCGATCCGGCAACGGAATTTCAGGAGTCCATGAACAAAGCCGGAGCTCTGCTGCGAGCAGTGGAACTTGCTAGAGCGAGGGAATAGGGATCAGGGCGTAGAGGTCAGGGCCAGTAAGTGCTTTCTTGGTCACACTGCAATCGCAATTCCCAAAAATGGGCGCCGACAACCAGGTTTTTGCTAACGCTTGGTCCCTGACCCGTATGCTCTAGCCCCTAATGAAGTTCTCGACAAGCTTCTTGCCCGCATCGGTCAGGACGCTTTCAGGATGGAACTGCACTCCTTCAACGGAGTGTTTTTTATGCCTCAGCCCCATGATGGTCCGCGTTCCATCTTTCTCCGTCGTCCACGCACTGATCTCCAGTTCCGATGGCAGATTTTTCTCTTCGACGATCAGCGAGTGATAGCGGGTAGCGGTCATAGGCATGGGGAGGCCCCGAAACACAGTCTTGTTATCATGTAGGACGGCGCTGGTTTTGCCGTGCATGAGGTGCGGTGCGCGGATAACGTGTCCGCCGAAGGCTTCGCCAATCGCCTGGTGTCCGAGGCAAACGCCCAAAAGCGGGGTCCTGCCCGCGAAGTGGCGTATCAGGTCCACGCTAATCCCGGCTTCGCGCGGCGTACATGGCCCGGGTGAGATGACAATCTTCTCGGGATTCATCGCCGCGACTTCTTCGACCGTTACCTGATCGTTGCGGCGCACTTCCACCTCGGCGCCCAGTTCTCCGATGTACTGGACAAGGTTGTAGGTGAATGAATCGTAGTTGTCGAGAACGAAGATCAACGCCAGACCTCAGACTCGCGACGCTGAACATCAGATTACACCAACTCACCGCCGGAAGCTGCCGGTTCGGGCTGTTGTAGTGGTCATCGTAGTTCACTCCCCGAATGTGCCAATCGGTGACCCAACCGTGGTATTGACCGGAAGCGTCCAGCCAGAGCATGCTCATTAACGTTCGAACGCCACTTCTATGCCTTTGGAGGCAGCATGGCCGAGCCCCAGCAAGAAAAGCGGGGTGCACGTCGTTTTGCGTTGCGCGTACCGGTCAGCGTCAGTCGCAACACCACAGACAGCAACGTTTCCAGTGAGTCCGCCCAACTCCGCGACGTGAGCGCGCGCGGCATTTGTTTTCATCTGGATTCTGCGATCGAGCAGGGGGCCCAAATCACATTCACACTCACTCTTCCGCCGGAAATCACGCTCACCGAATGTATTCGCGTACAGTGCAAGGGACGCGTGGTCCGAGTCGAGGATGACGCGTCGGCAGGCAAAGTCGCCGTGGCCGCGGTAATTGAGGCATATGAGTTCCTGCCAGAAGCTTGAAATGCGGGGCTTCAAGGTCACAGTTAAGAGACTTCCACGGCTCCGTTCTTAACCCTTGAACATCGTCAACCAGGGCCGCCTGACGCCCGATATGTGATTCCGTGATATGTTTTTCCCTTCCAGGTATTTCCCGAGGGTTTGTGCCGCAAGTCCGGTTCAGGTTCGTCTCCGTTGCCGCGTTAACGACTCTATTTGCCCTTGCGGCAGCAGCTCAAAACTTTGGGCCCCCACGTACCATTCAAAGTGTTCGCATCGTTCATGAGAAGGGAGCGCCCGCCGTCGAAATTCTCTCTAGTGCTGCAGTGATCCCCGAGATACAGACACTCGACTCTCCGCCCCGCTTGGTAATCGATCTTCCGAATTCACGGCTTGGGACGGTCAAGAAGCGAATCGAAATTCAAAAAGAAAACATCACTGCCATCCGGGTCAATCAATACAGCAGCAATCCTCCCGTTACCCGCATCGTACTCGATTTGCTCGCGCCTTATGGACATTCCTGGGACGGCAGCGGTAATCGCCTCATGGTTCGCCTCAAACCTCCGGAAGACTCCAACGTTGGGACGAAGGCCGACTCCGATCAAGCGCAGGGCGTTCCCAAATTCACTCTTACGCCTGAAGCGGCAATCGTTCCCGTCGTTGCTGGGGCAGCCCCGACCGCCATGGTCGCCAGTCGTCTCGCGGGAGGCTCCTCGATTACGGCAGGTTCCGACACCGCGGTTCTACACCTTTCTCGTGGCGGCGAGGTGCGTGTCTGCCCAGGCACCACTTTGTCGGCGAGTTCCTCACCAAATAAGCGGGACCTGATGTTTGGCATGAGCACGGGCGCGATCGAGATGCATTACATTACGCAGGCCTCAACGGACGCCGTGTTGACTCCGGATTTCCGAATCATGTTTGCCGGTCCGGGAGAGTTTCACTTTGCCCTCAGCGCTGATTCCCACGGCAATACCTGCGTGCGCTCGCTGCGCGGCAATAGCTCTTCGGCTGTTGTCGCCGAACTCATGGGCAACCGGGTTTACCAGGTCAAGCCGAACGATCGGCTGGTGTTTCACTCGGGGCAGATCGATAAGGTGGATGGCGATATTCCGCTGGAATGCGGATGCCCTCCTCCCCACTCCGTGATAATGACCGAAAACGCGCCGCCGCAAGTGGTGTCCAGTTCAGAGCTGCCCAAAGCGCCATTGGGAACGGGTTCAGCCGGCAACACGGTGTCGAACGATGGGCCAGAGTCCGCTGCCGCGGGAACCCGCCTCACGAATGGTCCTGAAACGGCACCGCTGCCAGCGTCGCAGGCCAATGAGGTGCACGTCCAAGTCGATGCCCCCTTCGTCTTCAGCGCGAAGGATCGCGCAGCAAAAGCCTCGCCGCCTCCAGCGCAAGCCCCGCCTGACTTGCCAATCAGCGAATCCAGTCAACGGCAAGTCCATCTCGATCCAGTAATTCAGACTTCGTCGCTGCCCGTGGACTCTAAAAACAAGCCAGAACAAAAGGGATTTTTTCACCGCGTGGGAAAATTCTTCTCCTCCATCTTCCGTTAGTGCGGCCGAGTGCGTCTCGGACGCTCGGGAATGGGGCTCGACATACGGATTAGCTTAGAGACTGACCGTCGACCGGTTTTTCGCTAACTGCGATTGATCGAGCGGCGCAGAGGTTCAACCTTGTCGCGCAGATCCTCGGCCATCTCGGCCCCGCGTGCTGCCGCATCGCGTACCCGCTCGCCCACTTCACGGACACGATCCTTCGCGTCGTCAGCCCATTCACCGAGGCTCTCCCTGGCGTCTTCATAACCACGCCGCAGATCCTTTCGAAGTTGCCTGCCGGTCTTCGGTGCCAGTAAGAGTCCCAGCAGGGCACCCGCCCCAAGCCCGATGAGCAGAAACGTGATCGCAGTGCCGATCTGGCTGCCCTCAGAAGATTCATAACGTCCACTTGTCATGATGCCTCGCTTTCTCGGTGGCTCAGAATCGCCACCGACCGCCCCAACGCGGTGGGTAAATTGTAGCCCGATATATCGATAGATTGCCTAAATTCCACCCTTGGATGCGATAAGCCCTGGAAGCGTTCGTGCGGATTTTCGCTAAGAATAGCTAAAATCGATGCTTCCTTCCCTCCTTTCGGTGTAAGAGACATAAAACAAGGCACGGGAGAAAGTGCGGCATCGTTCCGTTCGCGATTTATTGCGTTAAGGTTTCACGGTGACCATTACCACCGCGTGAGGGGCAACCCGGCCTGAAAACTTGCCAGCCATCTTCCCCAGATCCTTGTGCTCCCACAGGTCGCGCACGGCAGCGCTGAGAGTGTTCGGATAGCCGAGATCCTCCCAATTCACTGTGATCTCCTCCTCGGAGTCGCTGCGGTTCAACAGGATCACGGCGCGGCTGCCGTCCTTCAGTTGCTTCGCCCAGACTTCGAGGTCTCCGTTTTTGGCGACGCGCTCGCCTTCGCGGCCAAGCGGATCCTGATCGATCGCAATTACTTCTTTGTTGGTCAGGATGTCGTGAATCTCCGGCCGCATGTTGCGCAGGTCGTTGCCAGCGATCAGCGGCGCCGCCAGGATCGCCCACAGGCTGAAGTGGGAGCGGTACTCGGTGTCGTTCATGCCACCGTTCCCGACCTCGAGCATGTCAGGATCGTTCCAGTGTCCGGGGCCGGCGTAGGACTGGAGTCCGACCTGCTGATCTAGGATCGCCAGCACGCCATTCGAGCAGCAACTGCCGTCGGGCCATTTCTGTTTTCCTCCCCAACGATCGTTGATGTCGCCCGTGGTGCGCCACAGGTTGCCGCCGACTTCCATACCCCAGAGCCACGGTTTGGCGGTGCCCCATTCGCAGATGCTCAGGACTATGGGTCGCCCCGATGCGTCAAGCGCCGCGCGGATATTAGCGTACGAGGCCTTGGCGTCCTGCGTAGTCGTATGGCACCAGTCATACTTCAAATAGTCGACACCCCAGGCTGCGTACTGGATTGCGTCCTGGTATTCGTGTCCCAGTCCACCTGGGCGACCGGCGCAGGTCTTCGAGCCGGCGTCAGAGTAAACTCCAAACTTCAGGCCGAGGGAATGAATATAGTCACCGACCGCCTTCATCCCGTGCGGAAATCGCTGCGGATCGACCACGATGTTTCCGTTTGCGTCGCGGCTCACCTGCCAGCAGTCGTCGATGTTCACATACACATACCCTGCGTCTTTCATGCCAGATTTCACCACGGCATCGGCCATGCCCTTGATCATGTCTTCACTGACATTGCAGCCGAACTTGTTCCACGAGTTCCATCCCATGGGTGGCGTCGCAGCGAGAGTTGCCGATGATGATATTTTTTCCTGAGCAGACGCCGCGCAGACGGGAATCGAGAGAAAAATGCAGCATGTGGCAATCACAGAGCTTGTTTTCATGAGCAACGTTGTACCAGAACTCGGCGCGCCGGGGCTAGACAATCAACGCTTGAATCTCAATGCAAAATGTCAGGGAGCGAGCTCAATTCTCAGCGAGACCGGTGAGCCCGCAGCATTTACAATTTCTGTTCCGTTTCATAGCTGAACACCAAGGAGCTTTCGTGCTTATGATCCGCACTCGAGGGTACTTCGTTGTGACTGCACTCATCGCGCTGATTTTCGCAACAACGAGCCATTCCCAAACGGCTTCCCTCGGAATCTTCGAGAACCGCGGTGATTTGGGTACCGTGCTGCACCAGGGCGCAGTGGAGTATGACGCGGCGCACGGCACCTACACCATCTCCGGCAGTGGCGAGAATATGTGGTCGACTACGGATGCCTTCCAGTTTGTGTGGAAGAAGGTGTCGGGAGACGTGGGTCTCGCGGCCGATATAGCGTTCCTCACGAAAACCGGAAACGAGCACAAGAAAGCTGTCCTGATCTTGCGCCAGACCTTGGACGCGGATTCGGTTTATGTCGATGTTGCGCTTCATGCCAGCGGGTTGACATCGCTGCAGTTTCGCGATGAAAAAGGCGCTGTCACACGAGAGGTACGATCCGTTCTCGTCGCACCGAAACGCCTGCGAATAGTGAAGCATGGAGATTACGTGTACATGGCTTTGGGCTCAGACGGCACGCTGCAACCGGCTGGAGGATGGTTGCGCATTCCGCTTAAGGGCGACTTCTATGTAGGACTCGGTGTCTGTTCGCACGACAAGGATGTCGTGGAGCAGGCAGTATTCTCCAACGTGGAACTAAAACAGCCGGCGACTGCTTCAGGGGAATCAGTTCTTTACAGCACGTTGGAGACCGTAGAAATTGATTCCGCAGATCGTGGTGTTGCGTATCTGTCTCAGGGTCGCTTCGAGGCTCCGAACTGGACAAAGGACGGCACTGCTTTCCTGTTCAACCGCAGCGGCCGCATCGAGCGCCTCACAGTCGGCGACAACAGTCCATCGGTCTTGGAGACAGGTTTCGCTAACCGCTGCAACAACGACCACGGTATCTCGCACGATGGCACCCAGCTCGCCGTCAGTGATAATTCCCAGGGCGATCACGAATCGCTCGTGTACGTGCTACCCATTGGAGGCGGTACTCCCCGCCGACTGACGCAAAAATCGCCTTCCTACTGGCACGGCTGGGCGCCTGACGGGAAAACGCTGGCCTTTGTAGGGCAGCGAAATGATGAGTTTGATATCTACACAATCCCGGTTGCTGGCGGTGAGGAGACGCGACTCACCACCGCCAAAGGGCTGGACGATGGGCCGGAATATTCTCCCGATGGAAAGTACATCTACTTCAACTCGGAGCGCACGGGACACATGCAGATCTGGCGTATGAAGCCGGACGGCAGTGAGCAGGAGCAGGTGTTCACCGACGATCTGAACAATTGGTTTCCGCACATCTCGCCTGACGGGCAGTGGATGGTGTTTCTGACCTACAGCGCGGAAGTGAAAGACCATCCCGAGAACAAAGACGTTATGCTCCGCCTGATGTCGCTTGCTGACAAGAAAATCACCGTTCTTGCGAAGCTGTTCGGTGGACAGGGAACGATCAACGTTCCTTCATGGTCCCCCGACAGCAAGCGACTGGCGTTTGTAAGCTACATGTTGATTCCGCCGTCGGATTTGGAAAACAAATAGATTTACTCCGGCGCCTGGAATGGCGAAGCGGGCAGCCCCTCGCGATTGTAGAGATTGCAAGTCGGGCTCGGCGCCCAGGCGTATCGCACCGAAGCCGGGTCCTGAACACCGGGACTGGAGACGATCACCGAGGCTCCGTCGATCTTCGCATCGGCGGCGACGTACTTGCCGTCGACACCCGCGACTTCGAACCCGACCAACGGCCCTCCTCCTTTGGCCGTCAAGCCTGCCGCGTGATCGAACCAGACTCGCAGGGCGTGATCCTCATGCGTGAGCTGTCGGTAGAGCGGGCCGGACCATTCGATCTTTTCCCCGTAAGTGATCGCACGGGCCGCCCGCGCCAGCCGCAGGCCCACGTCGAGTTTGTTCTTGGGATGAAGATCGACCGGATCCCCGATATCGATCGCGACCGCCATGCCGGTGTTCCGCAGCGCAAGAGTCTTTCGTTGCGCATCGCGGACTTCGGCCCAGCGGCCGTCCGGCGGCGTATTCCAGTTCGCAAGCTGCACGAACAGGAACGGGAAGGCGCCTTCATCCCAGGCGCGGCGCCAGTCGGCAATCATGGTTTGAAGCAGATGCGCATACAGCGGCGCCTTTTCACCGGCATTCGATTCGCCCTGGTACCAGATGACTCCGCGAATGGCGAACGGTGTCAGCGGTGCGATCATGCCATTGAACATAGCGGCCGGAGCCCACCCGGCAAAGTCCGGATGCCACCTTCGTCCCGGATTGGGTTTGCCTTCGGTCTTGGCCTGCTCCACAGCATTCTGATACTCACGCTCTTCCTGAGCCCTCCGGAGGAGGACTGTCTCCTGCTCCTCGACCATTTTCGATCGCGCCGCAAAAACCGGCATCAATGACGCATCCGCTGAGAGCGCGCGCAGGCTCGTCCACGATTCGGCTGCGCTTCCGCCCCAAAAGGTCTCGATCAGCCCAATCGGTACGTTTTCTTTTTGGTGGATGTCGCGAGCGAAGTAATACGCCACAGCCGAAGTCTCCGCCACATTCTCCGGAGTGCAGGGAACCCAGGTCTTTGCCTCCACGTCCCAGCGCGGATAGTCGGAAGGGCGATGCTCGGTCCGAAAGATTCGAATCTTCGGATATTGGGCAGCGGCGATCTCCGCGTCAGGGTTGGCCAGTCCTTTCATGGGGAACTCCATGTTCGATTGCCCAGACGCGACCCAGACATCACCGACCAGAATGTCATTCAATTGAATCGTGTTCGTTCCCTTGATTGTCATCGGGAACGGCCCTCCGGCCTCGCCCGGCGACAGATACAGACTCCAGCGCCCAAGCTCATCGGCCGTAGTGGATTGCGTTTCGCCCCGGAAGGTAACTGTGATGCTCTCGTGTTCAGCGGCTCTGCCCCAAACGTGCATTGGCAGGCTGCGCTGGATGACCATGTGATCGGCCAATACCGACGGCAAGCTAACCTCAGCGGCAAGACTCACCGCAAAATGTCAGGAAGAGTGAGAAGAACAACGCTGCCGAACGACGCGCAGACTTCATGGCGGATTTCCTCGCTGGATGAAATGAAACGAGAAACTGTAGCAGCGCGCGTACTAACGTTCAAGTTTCTCGTCGAAGAACGTCGCTATGAGTTCGAGTGCCTCGCGGGTCTCAGGCAGTTGGAAGTGATACCAGAACGCGTGCGGCAGGGCCTCGAATACTACAAGTTGCGAGTTATCTCCAGCGCCGAGCAGGGCACGATGAAAAATAGTCGTATCGCTCAGCAGCAGGTCGCGTGTGCTCGTGACCAGCAGGCTCGGTGGCCAGCCATGCAGGTCCGCGAAGAAGGGAGAGAGTACAGGATCTTTGCGATCGGTCTTGCCCACATATTCATTGTCCGGCAAATGCTGCGGGTCGACAGGCTGCATTTGCCCCGGGAGCCCATTCAATGTGAACAGCTGGCGCGAGTCGCCAGGACGGCTGAAATCGGCCAAGCTGGAAAAGACTCCGAGCGCCCCAGGAAGCGGCAATCCGAGTTGCTTCAACTTAACGGTGACTTCACAGGTCAGAATGGCGCCGGCGGACGTTCCAAAAATACCAATACTGCGCGGCTTGTAAGTTTTCAGCAGATCCCTGTAAACCACGACAACGTCATCAACAGCAGCAGGGAAGGGATTCTCGGGCGCCAGCCGGTAATACACAGAAACGACTTTCATCTTGGCCAGATTCGAAATCGGCACGCCTTCGATCAGTGATCCTGAATCCGAGTTGAAGCCGCCGCCGTGCAGGTTGATCAGCACGCGAGTCTTGTTTTCCGCGGGCATGTTCAGGGGCGTGATGATGTCCGTGCGAACCCCCGCGGTGGTGGCCTCCTCCACATTCACCGGATACAGTTTGCGTGCTTCGGCGGAGTCCTGTGCACGCCATGCGTCGGTGCGGGCTCGGCGCTCGGCTAGTGTTTCTGGTCCGGGAGTCGAGTGCGTCAGCGATTCCAGCCACGTCTGTGCCTCGGGACTGATCGTTGCAGGCATCGGAACCACTCGGGTGATGTGCGCCGTACCATCGGAATCAAATGTCGCGGAATCTTTCTGTGCGCCGGAAGTTGTCTGCGCCAACGAGGATCCGGCTAATGCGAGCAGTATGAAGCCAATGATGCTGATCTGCATAGAAGCACCTGTATGAAAGTAGTTGGAAGCATTGGGCACAGAGCCCTGTCTTCCTCTGTGCCCCTTGTGGCGAGTTTTCTAAGCCAGCGTGTACTTCCCGCGCTCGATCATCTTTTGCGCGATCTGCTGCCGCAATTCAATGGTGTTGAAGGGTTCGTACTTAGCCAGCCGCCGCAGGATCGCCAGCTGTGTGCGCAGCATATCGCCGTCCGCGACGGCAGCGATCACCTTGCGAGCTGCGGCCTCGATCTTCTCCATGGCCTGCGACAAGTACACGCGAGTCATGGCCACAGGCAAGCCACCGGCAGCCTCGCCCTTGTTCTCGACCATCTTCTGGGCCCGGAGCACCGCCGATTCCATGGCGTAAGTTTCGATCGTCATGTCGGCGATCGCTCCCATGATCTCCTGCTGATCCTGGATCGCCTGCATGTATTTCTGCGTGGCCGAGCCTGCCGCGAATAATCCGAGTTTCTTGGCCTGCGCGACCAGTTTGCGTTCTTCAGCGAGCGGTCCTTCCACATCCTCTCCGGTCGAAGGTCCGGAGAGTACCTCGTCCATGAGTTTCTTGATGGCAGGCATCAACGGCAGTTGCCCCGTCATGGCGCGCTTAAGCAGGAAGCCGGTGATGATGAGCCGGTTGATCTCGTTCGTGCCTTCAAAAATGCGGTTGATGCGTGCATCACGATAGGCCCGCTCTGCCGGATATTCCTCGACAAAGCCGTAGCCGGCATAAATCTGCACCGTTTCATCGACGACATAATCGATCATCTCCGATCCCCAGACCTTGATGATCGAGCACTCGACCGCGTATTCTTCGATGGCCTTGAGCGTCTGCTTCGCCGCATCAGCCGCCGACTTGTCCACTTCGCTCAGAGCCGCATCCATCAGGGCGACGGTGCGATAGACCAACGACTCGCCAACGTACAGCAGTGTCGCCATATTGGCGATTTTCTCGCGAACAAGCCCGAAATCGGCGATGACCTTGTTGAATGCTTTGCGCTGTTTGGCATACTCGATGGCATTTTCCATCGATACTCGTCCACCACCGACGCACATCGCGCCCAACTTGAAGCGGCCAACATTCAGAATGTTGAAGGCAATGAGGTGTCCCTTGCCCGCCTCGCCCAGCAGATTCTCCAAGGGAACCTTGCAATCGTTGAGGATGATGGGGCAAGTCGAAGATCCGCGAATACCCATCTTGTGTTCTTCGGCTCCGATGGAAAATCCAGGGAAGGTTTTTTCGATCAGAAATGCCGAGAACTTTTCTCCATCGATTTTCGCAAAGACGGTAAACAGATCGGCGAAGCCCGCGTTGGTGATCCACATCTTCTCGCCGTTCAGAACGTAGTGCTTGCCATCGGCGGAAAGCGTGGCGCGGGTGCGGCAATTCAACGCGTCAGAACCAGACGTTGACTCAGATAGTGCATATGCGCCCACAATCTCGCCTGAAGCCAGGCGTGGCAGATATTTCTTCTTCTGTTCTTCTGTGCCGAAATAAACAATGGGCAGCGTTCCAATGCCAGTGTGCCCGCCCCATGTCGTCGCAAAACCGGCATATTTCGCGATGTGATCTGCAATCACGGCCGCAGTGACCTTGTCCATCTCCAGACCGCCATAGGCTTCGGGAATCTCCACCGAACTCAGCCCCAGTTCCCCTGCTTTCTTCAGCAGATCGCGCGTAACCGAGAAATCCTTGTGCTCGATCTTCTCGATGTTGGGCACGATTTCGTTTACCGCGAATTCTTCCGCCGTCTGCCCAATCAACAGATGCTGCTCGCTGAAATCTTCTGGGGTGAATACTTCCTCGGGCTGCCGAGTGTCAAGCAGGAAGCTGCCGCCAGGAACTTTGGTTCTTGGAACTGCTGTGGTCGTTGCCATCGTCTATCCCCCAAATGAAAACACGCCAACCATGATGGTGGCGGAAAGGCTGATGCAATTCTAATGCGGCAAAGCGCAGCAATGATAGTTGACACGAAATCGCATTCTGTATCGCAGCTTTGTGATGTGATGGCAGGGAAGATTATCGACTTAATGAATCCGCTTGCGTTGTCCTCAGCCGGTACCGGCTTGCGGGCTGACACGTCGAATATCCCACTGGGTGAACTGAATCCGAGTGTTTGCTATCCCGCGCGACGACATAACTGCGCATCTTGTAGCAAACTGTGTCACTCGTGGATTGTCCATCAAGCGAGAGAGTCCTGGAATGAGTGAGTAGATCCAGGAGGAAAGCAGGGTCTTTCGCTGGAGAACTCTGTTCGTGGTCCGTGGAGGTATTCTGCCCCGCGGGTGGTTTCGCCGTTTGATCTGCGCCGGGAGAATTCAGACTCTGTCCCTGGGCAACTGCCATTGCAGCGCTCAGGAAGAGCGTAGCGGTCAGAAGGTGAGCCGGGATCACGGGAACCTCCTCGCGAGAAAATTATAGCGCCATCCTTACGGAATGTTTTCGAAAATTCCGGCCGCTCCCATCCCTCCGCCAACGCACATGGTGACCATGCCATAACGCGCATGGCGGCGCTTCAATTCGCTGATCACGGTCGCCGTGAGTTTAGCACCGGTACATCCCAAAGGATGGCCAAGTGCAATCGCCCCGCCGTTGACGTTTATTTTCTCGGGATCAAGCCCGCCTTCCTTGATCACAGCCAATGACTGTGCCGCAAAAGCCTCGTTTAACTCGATCACGTCGATATCGGAGAGCTTGAGGCCAGCCATCGTCAGCGCCTTCGGAATCGCGTACACCGGCCCCAGGCCCATCTCTTCCGGCTTGTATCCGGCGGTGGCAAACGAAACGTACCGGGCGAAAGGCTTGACTCCCAGCGCTTTCGCGCGTTCGGCCGACATCACCACGGCTGCGGCAGCACCGTCTGACATCTGAGAAGAATTTCCGGCAGTCACCGTTCCCTTAACGTGAAACGCAGGCTTGAGTGAAGAAAGGGCCTCCATCGACGTATCTCCACGCGGCCCCTCATCCGCTTTGAAACTGATTTCCTGCCGCTTCGGCTTCGATCCGTTGGGCGTGCTGAACCTGACGGTCACCGGTACGATTTCATCGTCAAACTTTCCCGTTTGAATCGCAGCGAGTGCCTTTTGATGGCTGTGCAGTGAGAATTCATCCGCCGCTTCGCGGGTGATCGCAAACCGCTTTGCCAGGCGTTCGGCCGTGAGTCCCATGGAAAGATATGCATCCGGATAGTGATCAACCAGCCAGGGATTCGGCGAGATCTTATGTCCGCCCATCGGGATCATCGTCATCGACTCCGTGCCGCCCGCGATGATGACTTCTGCTCCGCCCGCCATGATCCGTTCGGCCGCCATCGCAATGGCTTGCAGTCCAGACGAGCAGAAGCGGTTGATCGTCAATGCCGAGACTTCTACCGGCAAACCCGCCCGCAACGAAGCGATGCGGGCCACGTTCATACCCTGCTCCGCCTCAGGCATCGCGCACCCGAGAATCACATCTTCTATGTCTTTAGGATCGAGCTGTGGCACCCGCTCGAGCGCGCCCTTAATCGCAACCGCCCCCAACTCATCGGGACGCGTTGCACGGAGCGTTCCTTTGAAAGCCCGGCCCACGGGTGTTCGCACCGATGATGCAATGATTACGTCCCGCATAAATCCTCCCGCTTCTGTGGTTAGATGCCCAGCTACGAACCTCGGTTCCTACTTGGCCGGGGCAAAGAAGTAATAGTCGGCGGTGTAGCTGCTCTTCGTCTCTGCGCTTTTATGCGCTTCGTCGCAGGGATCGGTCCCCGGCTTGCCGCCATGTGTGTGCACGCGCTGAATCTTTGTCACCTTTGCAAGCGCACCCTTGCCGGAGTTGTTCACAACGTCCACCAGCAGCCAGGGAATCGACTCTGAATCGAGCGCGTCGACATGCGCGACCGCTTTTCCGGTCACCTCGCTGCCATCTTTCAATTTCCATGTCGGCCCTGCGGAGTGCTGGCCGATCACCTTGTCCTTGCGGTCTTTTAACTCAGCTTCCGGGGCCTTCAGCGTCCAACTGTAATTCCCTTGCGCATCGGCCTGACAGGCGTAGATCTGCGACCCGGAAGCACGGACAAAGAGCACGGGTTGCAGACCATCGGGAATGGCGATCGCGTCCGGCACGTCGGGCGCAGACTCCTGCTCCTGAGCTTCTTTCTGTGCACTGGCCATCCCGGCAGCAAACAGCACAGTTGTGAATAAGAGGGAAATTGCCCAAGACTTTATTCGCCGCATAGGGTCAGTTCCTCAATGTCCTCCCCGTCTTCAACGTGTACTGGATTCTTTCCTGCGTCTTGCGTTCACCGCAGAGAGATTTGAATCCCTCACGTTCCAGATCGAGGATGTACTGTTCGCTCACCGGAGTGCCCGGCGTAATGTTGCCGCCGCAGAGCACCTCCGCGATCTTCCCGCCAAGTTTGACTTCGTAATCCGTGACGAAGTCTCCCTGCCGCATCAGATGCACGCCCATCTTGAGCGCTGCCAGCAGACTCTCCCCCGGGGCTGGGATATCAGTCCGCGGCACAGGTGGCTCGTATCCGGATCGAGTCAGCTCGAGCGCCCGTGCCTTTGCATCTGACAGTACCCGTTCCCGATTCATGGTGATGCGGTCCGAATCGGACAAGAAGCCGAGTCCGCGGGCCTCATGCGCCGAGGTCGCAACTTTCGCTGTTGCGATCGCTTCGAAGGTCTTCTTCATGGCCTCCAACATCTCGACCGACCCCGCAAGAGCCTCGCCCGACGATTTACCCTTCGAAGACGCCGCGCCGTCGACCGCGCGCAGCAACATCTCCTTGCAGCCTCCACCGCCGGGCAGCAGTCCCACTCCGACCTCGACCAATCCGGTATATAGTTCCGCATGCGGTTGACGTGCAGCAGCATGTAGAGAAATCTCCGTTCCTCCGCCAAGACACAATCCAAAAGGTGCCGATACGACCGGCTTCGGCGAGAACTTGATGGCCTGCGTCATACCCTGGAATTGGCGGATCGCCAGATCAACGTCGTCCCACTCTTCCTCCTGAACGCTCATAAGCAGCAACATCAGGTTGGCGCCCACCGAGAAATTCGTCGCGTCGTTGGTGATCACGAAGCCGTCGAAGTTATCGCCTGGACCACCTGGTTTCAGGGTCTGCGTGATCAGGCTGATGATGTCGGTGCCCAGAGTGTTCATCTTGCTGTGAAACTCGATGCAAGCTACACCGTCGCCAAGATCCACCAGCGATGCGCCTGAATTCTTCTTGACCACGCCATTCGATTTTTTCGCGACCGTCACGGACCAGACGCCTGATGGAACCTCAACTGGCTTCTGTTCCCCGCTTGTCAGGTCGAAGTAGGCGCGACCCGATGCCGCCTTAGGATCATCGCCGTACCAGGACTTGTGCCCTGAGGAGAGCAGTTTCTCAGCGTTCGCAGCAATCGGCCTGCCCTCCTTCTTCATGCGAGCAACCGTGGGTTCTATCCCGGCCGCATCCCATATTTCAAACGGGCCGAGCTCCCAGTTGAAGCCAAGCTTCATCGCACGATCGATCTCGACAATCGAATCCGAAATTTCGGGAACACGATTCGCCGCGTAGTTCCACAGATCCGCGAGCGCAGCCCACAAGAACGTTCCCGCCTTGTCGCCCTTCTGCGGACCTCCACCGTCAAGGCCCAGCAGCATGCGCAACCGTGCGCCCGTATCTTCGACGTTCTTCGCCATATCGAGAGCGGCGAATTTCGGTTTCTGTCGCGGATGGTACTCCAAAGTCTTCCAGTCAATCGCGAGCCGCTCGTCTTCCTGACCTTCTCCACCCCTGACCTTCTTGTAGAATCCGCCCCGCGTCTTATCGCCCAGCCACTTCTTCTCGAGCATCTGCTTGAAAAAGTCCGGCAGTTGCAGATCGCTGCGCTCGTCCTTCACATTGGCTGTCATGTTGCCGACAACATGTCCGAGAATGTCGAGTCCGACCAGATCGATGGTGCGAAAGGTCGCTGACTTCGGCCATCCCACCGCTTGTCCAGTCAACGCGTCCACTTCTTCGATGGTGAGCCCCATCTCCTGCATCAGGCGGATGACATTCAGCACCGAGAAGGTCCCAATGCGGTTGCCGACAAAGTTCGGTGTGTCTTTGGCCATCACTACACCTTTGCCGAGGCGCACATCGCTGAAGTGCGACACAGCCTCGATCAATGCTGGGTCGGTTTCAGGAGTGGGAATGATTTCCAGCAATCGCATATATCGCGGCGGATTGAAGAAATGTGTCCCGAACCACGCTCTCCGGAAATCCTCAGAGAACCCATGCGCGATCTGGCCGACCGGCAGGCCGCTCGTATTGGTGGTGATAATGGTCCCTGGTTTTCGAATCGCTTCGATCTTACGAAGCAGATTCCGCTTGATCTCAAGGTTCTCGACAACCGCCTCGATGATCCAATCAACATCGGCCAGCTTTTTCAGGTCGTCCTCGAAATTGCCGACGCTCACCAGTCGCGCAAGTGAGGCGTCCATAAAAGCAGCGGGTTTCGATTTTCTTGCCGCCTCCAGACCCGCGGCCGCGATCTTGTTCCGCATAGGAGCGTCGGCATCCGGGGGAACAATGTCGAATAGATAGCTTGGAACGCCCGCATTGGCAAAATGCGCGGCGATACGGGCGCCCATCGTTCCGGCGCCAAGGATGGCGACTTTATGAATGCGCTTCATGATCGGGCCTCTTTGGTGAGTGCGCTTCGACTACTCGATATTGGGAAAAGGCGGAATGGGCAAGAGATGACTTCCGGTCGCCCTCGACTGGCGATTGCGCCGTGACTATGGTACTGCCATCGGCGGAGATTTTTCCAGCGAGCGCGATCACAACTCTGTGTGTGCAATCACATATTCGAAAGCCTGTTTTGCCATCTGCTTTTCGCCCTTGTAGGCCAGCAACTTGGGTGCATCCTGCAATCGTATCCACGACGCGCGCGCTACCTCAATTCTCATCCCTTCGGAAATCTGGTCAATCTCTCCCGACTCGTAGCGCAGCAAATAGAAGCTGACAACCTTGAACACCCGCTCCCCGTCTCCCCAAGTACGCACATACACGTACTTGATGTCGGCAAGCTTGGCGATCAGGGATGCGGTGACGCCGGTTTCCTCACGTACCTCGCGCAACGCGGCTTCCAGGGGTTTTTCTCCCGGATCGACCAGCCCTTTTGGTAGACACAATACAGGCCTGTTCTTGGAGGCAGCTCGTCTCCTTGAACTTAGAGCGCTCGAGGAGTCCCCGGCCGGTTCGATCACCGCCGTCCTCCACTCCCCATCCTTGTGCCAGACGACCACCCCGCCGGCCGATATCTCGCGCACCATACTGTCGGCAACTTAACAGGAATACAGGAGGTTCGTCACCTGCCTTACTGCCCTGGCAGTAACTGGTTACCGGCTGCAAAGGTAACCGCAAGTAGCACCCTTGTGCCCTTACAGCCTTGCATCAGTATGTGGCATCTTATTTGCAACATGGGTTCTAGGCCTCCACAGGCCAGAAGATGTGGGGTTCGACGTGAAAAGTCTGGGGAAGATTATTCGCTCCGTGCAAGCGTTCGGGCGCGAGTTTTCCCGCAAGCCCATAGCTCCCGCTACTCCCACCCGCATTCCTTCCATTGGCCTCGCATTGGGCGGGGGCTTCGCCCGTGGCATTGCTCACATCGGTGTTCTGAAGGTTCTCGAGGATGAAGGAATTCCGATCCGCGTCGTCGCCGGTACTAGCGTAGGTGCTCTCATCGGCGCGTGCTACTGCAGCGGATTGTCGCTCGCCGAAATGGAAGAAGTGGCACGAAACACCCGCTTCACCAGTTTCGCGCGCTGGACCTTGTCACGATACGGATTCGCCTCGAACGATCGCATGATTTCGTTCCTCACGCGCACTCTCAAGTGCAAGACCTTCGAGGACCTTCGCATCCCGCTGGGTGTAACCGCGACCGACTTCAACACCGGCGAAGGGGTTGTTTTTCATTCCGGATCGATCATCGATCCCGTCCGCGCCAGTTGCGCCTATCCCGGCATGTTCCTGCCTGTGCAGATTCGCGGACGCCACTTGGTCGACGGCATGTTGTCGCACCCCGTTCCCTCGCGCCCGCTTCGCGACATGGGTGCTGAACGAGTGCTGGCCGTGCATCTGAGGGGCGCATGGTCCAATGGCGGTCCGCCGCGTCATCTATTCGATGTGATTGGTCAATCTTTCGCTATTGCGCAGGATGCCATGGCCCCGCTGTGGCGCAACGCCGCCGACATCGTCGTCGAACCGGACGTCGCGGGATTCGCCTACGACGATTTCAAGCGCGCCGCGGACCTGATCAAGGTCGGCGAAATTGCAATGCGCAACTCCCTGCCGAAAGTTCGTAAGTGGATGGAGTCGCCAATTGCGGCAGCTTATCCGGCCGCGGAACACCGCGGATCTCTTGGTACGGCAGCGATGCCTGCAGATTGAAATCCAAGGGCACCTCGGGCAATCTCGTGGGGTAAATTGCTCCATTCAAGCGTAAGCACCACGGATATAAGTTCGATCACTAGTCTGAGGCGGGACCACGACGCACGAAATCGGATTGATTCTCAAACCGGACTCAATCAGGACTCTCACTCAGATTTTCATTTTCTAATTGACCGAAAGCGGGGTTTTCCAAGACCCTGTCTCCTTGTGACCCAATACCCACTCCTGTGACCCATTTCACCAACATTCCCGTTGGTTTCGTGTCTGTGAATGACATTGAATTGGCCACCTGCAGGGCCGCAGTCCGAGGCGAATTCAAGTTGCCTATGGCCCGGACCTTCGGCTCGAGATCTATCTGGTTCGCAATTTCTATTTTTTCTCGCTTGGCATCGTCTTCTATGAGATGCTCACCCAGTTCCATCCCTTTTCAGCGATTGATTTTGTGGGCACCGGCAAACGCATGCTGCATGAGGAGCCGACTCCAATTCGATTCTTAAACCCAGCACTGCCCATGGCCGTCGAGGCCATTGTTATGAAGGCCATGGCAAGAGATCCTGATTGATCGCTACGCCAATGCCCGATCCCGACATGCTTTCCACCTTCGTGGCCGACGCGCGGTTCGCCCTGCGCCAACTCCGCCGCAGTCCCGGGTTCGCCGTGTCGGCGATCGTCACCTTGGCCTTTGGAATAGGAGCCACCACCGCCATCTTCAGTCTGGTCGACGGAATCCTCCTCCGCCCGCTGCCCTTTCCCGATCGCGATCGCCTGGTCGCACTCGATACGCTGGAGTTTCCGCCTGGGGTACCTACTAACACCTTTTACGCCGACTATGCTGTTGGCACTTCCTATCCCAATTTCTTCGACTGGCAACGTCAAAACCATACGTTCGACTCGATCGCCTCCTACCAGGGAAATGCTCGTCTCGTCGCCAAGGCAAATGGCGAAGGCGCACAGGTCCTCGGCTGCGGGCGCGTTTCTGCAAATCTCTTCCCAACGCTAGGCGTCGCCCCCGAGCTGGGGCGCAACTTCACGCCCGAAGAAGAGCTGCCAGGCCATCGCGTCGTGATTCTGAGTTATGATCTCTGGGTTTCACTCTTCGCTGCGGCTCCCGATGTCATCGGCCAGATTGTGCGGGTGAGCGACCAGCCTTCCACGGTGGTTGGAGTCATGCCCGCGGGGTTTCACTATCCAGTCCAGCAGCCGGCCTATTTCTGGGCGACATATGCCGGCAATGCAGAAGGCCAGTTCCCGCTGACTTCGAGGCGGGACGCTGACGATTTGCATGTTCTCGGACGTCTCAGGCCCGGCGTAAGTATCGAGCAGGCCAGTGCCGACCTCAATACGATCCAGCGCCAGCTCGCGCAGCAGTATCCCGAAAACCGCTACCGCTCCGCCGTTCTTCTCCAGCCCCTGCTGAAGCAGCAAGTCGGAGACAGTCGCAACGTTCTATTCCTTCTGCTCGCGTCTGTCGGAGTGGTTCTGCTGATCGGTTGCGCCAACGTTGCCGGGTTGATCCTCGCCCGTGCCACCTCGCGAAAGACCGAAATCGCGGTTCGCACCGCCCTTGGCGCCAGCCGCATCCGCGTTGTGCGCCAACTTCTCATTGAGTCCCTGATCCTCGCCATGTGCGGCGGAGTCATCGGCATCCTCACCTCAGTCTTCTTCGTAAGAGTAGGAATCCACCTGGTCCCGAAAGATATTCCACGCCTGTTCAACGTCTCGATCGATTGGCGAATACTCCTTTTTTCCGTCCTTCTCTCCGCACTCACCGCCCTGCTCTTCGGATTACTCCCTGCCTGGCGTATGTCGCGCTCCGATCCAGCCAACGCCCTGCGGGATGGCGGCGCAACCACAACTCCGGGCCGGCGCAGGAACCGCCTGCAACACACGCTCGTGGTTGCCGAGACCGCTCTCGGTTTTACATTACTGATCGGCTCCGGCTTGCTCATTAGGAGCATGCTGAACCTTCTTCATCTCGATCCCGGCTTCGACTTCAAACAAACCGTGCACTTCGATGTTGCATTGACCCAGACACGGTATCCCGATCCAGGCAAAGTCCCGTTCTTCCGGAAGCTCTTGCCAGAACTGGCTGCCGTTCCCGGAGTCAGTCGAGTCTCGGCTGGACATCAACTGCCGGGAAGAGGCGGCACGTGGATACAATTTACGATCCTTGGCCACCTTGACCCGCCCGACAATATCCCCACCTGCAACATGAGCGCGGTCCTGCCTGAATTTTTCGAGACTCTCTCCATCCCTCTCCTGCACGGACGCACCTTCACCGACCATGACAATCTCGCCACATCCCCGCCCGTTGCAATCGTCAGTCGCGCCTTTGCTCGGAAGTACTTTCCCAGCGAGGACCCGGTCGGCCACTATCTGACCCCCAAGTTCGAGTACTCTCCCGAGCCAATCATCGCCCGCCAGATCATCGGAGTGGTCGGCGATACCCTGGGTGGCGATCCTTGGGACGATCCTTATACCCCGCGCTTCTATTTGCCATATGCCCAGAATCCTACTCACCAGCGTCCGGTGGTGATCATGAAGGTTTCTGGAGATCCGTTGAGCTACCAGAGCGCCGTCCGCGCAGTCGTACAGCGTTTTGACGCCGATGCGCCGGTTTTCGACTATCAAGCGTTCGGCGATACGCTCCGGGAGATGTCGGAACAACCAAGATTCGAAGCCGGCTTAGTCTCTGCTTTCGCACTAGTCGCCCTGCTGCTCTCCGCCCTCGGGCTCTACGCAGTTCTTTCTTTTGTAGTCGCCGAGAGAATGCGAGAGCTCGCATTGAGGATGGCATTCGGCGCTTCGCGAAGCCACATTCTCGCGATGGTCCTGCGCCGTGCTCTGTTGCTGGGTGCCGTGGGAATTCTTGCTGGAGCGTTCGGATCGCTGTTGGTGACCAGGCTGGTGGCCGACTTCCTGTTCGGTGTAAAGCCGCTTGATCCCTCCACCTTCGCTACAGTCGCCATAACCCTGCTGCTCGTGTCGATCTGCTCAGCCCTCGCTCCCGCGATCCGCGCAGCCTGGCTCGACCCCATGCGCACGCTGCACGAGCAGTAGCCATGAATATTTCCTGAGAGCAATTATGGTTCGAAGAGGGCGCGGCTCGAGCCGCGCCGCATCTGGATTCACTTTTTGTTTCCGCTCCGCCACCTACTTCGCAAAGGCGACATGCCCCGCCAATGGGTTCCTGAACCTCCCCACCGACTCCCGCACAACAGGCGCAGATGCCGCGCTCCGCGCCGGGCGCACCGCCGATTCGACGTTCGCATCCACTCGTTCGTAGTCGCACCCGTCAACGTGCGGGTGTTCCTCGTCACACGGAATCAGGACGTAAGCGTGTCCTCTGGTTTCGTACTCTTCTGGCAACACTCCCGGCGGCACCCCAAATCCAGCAATCTCTCCTCTATCGTTGATCGCCACTGCATACGTCAGTTGCAGACTAGCGCCGGGCCGGATCAAAGTATTGAGGTCAACCATCGGGCCGTTGCCTTCCCACAGGAACGCGTGCTCGCCCACTCCGATCAGCATGTGTGCCCGGTCTTCGGATGTACCCACAACCTGACCACGTGAGTTCACGTTATACGCGTTACTGTTTGTCTCTTCTGGAAGAGCGCCCAGATCGATCTGATGACCGTGTCTCCACAGCACTGCATGATGATCCTGTGGCGAAAGTGAGCCCGGCAGATCAGTCTTGCCAACAATGTCGCCCACATCATTGATCCAATTGACAACTCCAGTGTTTCCACCCAATGTCCCGAGATCTTGCATGCCGTGTTTCTTGGTCCACAAGAACGCGTGCGAGTACACATCGCCCGCCAGGTTGGACTGGCCAACGACTTCGCCACGATTGTTGAAGGCCGCCGGGGCGCCAATCGTTCCTCCGAGCGTCCCGAGATCGATCATCCTGCCGTTTTCCCACAGGAAGGGATCAAGCGTGGGCAGTCCAGTAGTCGCATTTGGTGTCGTGTTCGTATAAGAGTTTCCTACGATCTGACCACGCTCGTTGATGAAGTTGGCGATGGCATCATCTCCGCCCAGAGTCCCTAAGTCTTCCATGACGCCGTTTTGCCACAAAAAGGCGCGGGTCTGAGTCGGGTAGAATCCTGGGGCGACCAGACTGAAGTCATCGGGAACTGTGTTCATCGAAAACCCGACCGCTTCGCCTTTGCTGTTCACACTCCCGATCGTGCTTTCGTATCCACCTTCCAGCGTTCCCAGATCGATAATTTTGCCATGTTTCCAAAGAACCGCACGGGATTGTCCCAAGCCCGAAAGCAAGGGATCTTCCTCGCCGTTTTCAGCATTACCGGCAATGATCCCGTTCGAACTTATCCAGAACGCGCCACTGCTGGCTCCTCCGGGCAGCGTGCCGAGGTCCATGCGCACACCGTTTCGTGACGCAAATGCATGTGAGACATAACAGTCGGCGTTGAAGCAAAACATAGGGAACGGATCAGGCGTGACCGTATCCGCCCAGCCCACCGCTGTCCCCTGAGCGTTCAGGATGCCGTCAAGTCCGTTTGAAAAATAGCTTGCAGGCCCGCCGAACGTGCCAAGGTCGATGAACCTGTAATGACGGTGCTGCGCATATGCAGGAACCGACGTTGTTAGCGTGAGAAGAGTCAGAATAGTCACCACGGTGATTCGAACTGCTTTCATACGCATCTCCTGATCGAAGTTTGCAAAACAGACGGGATCGCGGCGGCGTCTGGAAAACATCGAGCGATGCGAATCCGCTCGCTGACTGCGATACCGCTTCCCTTGGTACCTTCGAAGTTTTGAATGTCTGCGCTCGGACCAGGAGGAAGGAAGGCTTCCGGGCGCGAATGGCGCTCACTCTGCTCGACCTTCCGGCTCCGCGTCAACCGAACTCTTGCCGAACCGCCGCCTGAACTCGCAACTCCTGTTTCTTGCTTAGTTTGGCGTCTTAGCTGAACTCTTTTGTAGACCCCAGGTTGAAGGAAAAGTGCTAAACTGCCCGGCAATCGTGCTCGGGGGATGATTCTGTGGCGACTTCTTCCACCAGGCAAACCAGCCTGCGATTCGGCGTGTTTTCTGTGGACTTCGGTACGGGCCAGCTGTACCGCAGTGGACGCAGGGTCGCCCTGCAGGAAAAGCCATTTCGCATTCTCGTAATGCTGCTGGAACGCCCAGGAGTTCTAGTCACCCGGGACGATATTCGCAAGCATCTCTGGCCCGACGGCACCTTCGTTGACTTCAACGAAGGAATCGATACCGCGCTGAAGAAACTTCGTTATGCGCTGGGAGACTCCGCGCAGAATCCCATCTTTGTGGAAACCATCCCGCGTCGCGGTTATCGGTTTATCGCCCCCGTAACAAACGGAACCAGCGGTCGCCAACTGCCGGAAGTCGAAGTTGTGCCGTCGCCGACCGGCGCAACAGCATCTGTCGACCGCAGCTCGCACAAATATCTTCTCGTAGTGCTTACCGTGGTTGTGATCATCGCCGGAGCCTACGGATTTTATCGACGACGGTTGCACGCGCGAGACCTCGACTTACGCCGTGTGGAAATGACCAGGTTGACCGACAACGGCCAGGTGCAAGCTGTTGCCATTTCCCCGGATGGCCGCTATCTAGCCTATGCGCGGGGTGACGAGATTCGACAGAGTCTATGGCTTCAAGACATTGCCGCGAGAAATGACAGTCAGATTCTGCCTGAGGGCCCGGGTTTTCATGGCCTCACTTTTTCCCCGGATGGCACATCTCTTTACGTGGTCCGATCCGACACCAAGGACCCCGCCTTTAAGTACTTGTATCTGCTTCCCGCGCATGGTGGCGCTGTCACCAAGTTGATCACGGACGTGGATTCCCCAGTGTCCTTTTCTCCCGACGGAAAACAATTTGTGTACGAGCGCTGTGTCCCGCCACGCAAGTACATCGAAGTCAAAGTCGCCAACGCAGACGGCACCAACAACCACGTGCTGACCCTGATTCAGGACGGCAGCGCCATGCTGTACCAGCCTGGACCCAATTGGTCGCCGGACGGCCAGAACATTGCAATCCCGGTCGTCCTTGCCAACCATCAACTCCGTTGGGTGATCGATCTCGTCTCGGCCAAGGATGGAAGCATCCGGGAGATATTCTCCAGCGCGCGATTCCTTGGACGTCCCGTATGGCTTCCAGGCGGAAAGACATTGCTGTTCCCCTATGTCGACAACGCCGCACAGCGCTATCAACTCTGGACCATCTCTTTTCCCGAAGGCCGCGCCCAGCCACTCACTCACGACCTCGCCGATTACGGTTCCGATCTCGATGTGACTCGCGATGGCCGCACCTTCGCTACCGCAAACATCAGTCTCTTGTCTCAGCCATGGATCGCTCCCGCTTCGGATTTATCTCAAGCCCGCCAGGTGGCGTCTGATGCCTTTCCTATCAGAACCATTGCGGAAGCGCCCGATGGAAAGCTCGTGATAACCAATGCCGAAAATGTTGCGTGGCTGATGTACACCGACGGCGGTCAACCCACTCGCCTCAGCGAGGTTCAGCCCGCGTTCGAGCCCGCCGCATGCGGGAGATTCGTTTTGTTCCGCGTGGATAACGAGGACGCAAGGTTGGTGCGGTTCGACCAGGATGGGTCGCATCCCACCGTGCTGGCACACGGAGAGATCGATTCTCCCGCCTGCTCCGCCGATCATAACGCGATCTTCTACTACACATGGGACCCGCCACAGAAAATATGGAAAGTCCCGCTCGAAGGCGGCTCATCGCAAAAAGTCGCGGACGGACTCGGAGATTTGCTCGCGCAGACCATCGACGCTTCCCCTGACGGGCATTACCTCGTCTACCCCTACACTCAGTTCGGTCGCGTTCCCTCCGAAGGTTGGAAACTCGCAGTAATTCCAGTAAACGGAGGGCCACCCGTGAAACAGTTTCCCGTCCCTTCTGAAGCAGGTGGGGTCAAGGTCCGATGGTCTTCCAATGGCAAGGGCCTGCAATACATCGTTACAGAAAACGGAGTTTCCAACATTTGGGAACAACCGCTTTCCGGCGGTAAGCCCAAGCCGCTTACCCGTTTCACTTCCGGCCAGATTTTCTATTTCACCTGGACTGTCGATCGCACCCGAATGCTGATGGCACGAGGCAGCGAAAATCGCGATGCCGTCCTCCTGCGAGACCTGCAACTTCGCTAAGCCGCACATTGACCGGTATTGTCCAATAAACGTGAATCGGGAACACCCGAAAATGGGACAAACCAAACGGGTGCCCCACTTCTGGCCGCATTTCCAGAAGTGAGGATTTTTCGACAGCGAACCGAGATCTTTTGTCCAACACTCGCAACAGATCTAAGAGCTCCCCAATCACTGCCATCCCGAGCGCAGTCTAGGGACCTTGTGTGTCACCTCAGAAGCTGCAGAAGCTGCGGAAATAGTGAGCGCAGCTCATAATCAACCGTCGCCGCGCTTTCATCCACGTCCCCGAAACTGGATAATCCTTCTCCGGTCTCTTTTCGACGGCCGGGTCGGAGGTAAAACTTCCCATTCCCGCGCAGCCCTTCTCTCGGCCGCAGCTTTCAACCGTGCCTCCTTGCTCGCCTCAGTCTCCCGATACAGCTTCTGCGCCTCCGAGGCCGGCCCACGCACATCACTCAGCCCCACGACTTGAACCTCGAACTCGCCTCCTTCCGTCGTGATGCGGAGCATATCCCCGATGCGCACTTCGCGCGCTGCCTTTGCCACCTGACCGTTCGACAGAATTCTGTTCAGATCGCAGCCCTTCTTGGCCAGCGTTCGGGTCTTGAAAAACCGGGCCGCCCAAAGCCAGGCGTCCATCCTGATTCCATTCATGACTACATCCTAGTCTCGGCAACTCCTGTTCCCGAAGCCTGCCAAGGAGCTCTTCCAATTTGGGAATGTTCCCCAGTATGCACAGCTTGGCATCCAGTTTGCACAGTAGTCATCCAGACGAAACTGGAAGTAGCGATAGCGAGCTTGCAACGAATCTAAATATAACTCTTTTAGATACAATATTTTGCGTGTAAGTCATTGTAGCTCTAGGATTATTTCCGATTTTCCACGTAAACCTATGATTCCACGAGATCAAGGGGGAGGGGGGAGGTTTACCAAAAGATAACAATCCGATTTTGAACTCCCCTCCACAACTCTTACAAATAATTACTTGACCGAAAGCCGCTTTGCCGCTACATTAACGAGTTCTTGGGACCCCTCGGAGTGCTGCCTCCTTGTGCTGATCGAGCAGCTCCTACGAAGCTAAGCCCGAAAATTGAGCATCTTCGGGGTTCCCGTACGCATCTATTCAACAAAGAGTGAGTTTTACGCTAACTCCTTTACATCCTAATCGGAATCAGTGACTTAGGTCGGAAGCTGGGGTTTTCCGGTCACCCTTCCCGTGTGAAAGGACGAAGGCGGAGGCCACAATCATAAAGCAAGGAGAACTACCACACATGCGCTCTGATCGTGTGTTTGATGCTTTACAGACCCTACGGAATCGTTATATGCTTTGCCAGCTTGCCTCCAAGGCCACGCGGAAATTCCACCGGCCTAGCACAAGAATCCAGGAAACCATGAATGGCGTGCTGGATCGGATCGCTGACTCGGAGCGGCAAGCAGTGTTGTCGGAACCAGAGAATGTAGCCGAGGCACAACGGCGGGCTGCTTAACACCAGCCCCGCCCTTCCTCCCCGGCGTTGTGTTTTAGCATCTTTCCTGAGTCCCCTCCTTTGAAAATCTCCCGTTGACACTACCGAATACGCTCTAGTGCACGGGTTCAGGTGAATCATGACCATTGCAGAACTGAAAGAAAAGAACATCACCGAACTGACCAAGATCGCAAGGACCTTGGATCTTCCCGGTGCCAGCGGCATGCGCAAGCAGGACCTCATCTTTAAAATCCTGCAGGCGCAAAGCGAAAAGGAAGGCCACATCTTTGCCGAAGGCGTGCTTGAAATCCTGCCTGATGGCTACGGCTTCCTTCGCTCTCCCGACTACAACTACCTCCCGGGCCCGGACGATATCTACGTCTCCCCGTCCCAGATCCGCAAGTTCGACCTCAAGACTGGCGATACCATCAGCGGACAGGTGCGCCCTCCACACGAAGGCGAAAAGTATTTCGCGCTCGTCAAGATTGAAGCGGTCAACTTTGAGTCGCCCGACGAGGCGCGCAACAAGATTCTCTTCGATAACCTGACGCCTCTGTATCCGCAGGAACGGATCAAGCTGGAAACGGCTCGCGATAATTCCAGCGCCCGCGTCATGGATCTGCTTACGCCTCTCGGCAAGGGCCAGCGCGGATTGATCGTTTCTCCGCCTCGCGCGGGCAAGACGATGCTCTTGCAGAACGTGGCCAACTCGATCACTACAAACCATCCAGAAGTTGTTCTGATGGTGCTGCTGATCGACGAGCGTCCGGAAGAAGTCACCGACATGCAGCGCTCGGTTAAGGGCGAAGTGATCTCGTCTACCTTCGACGAGCCTGCCGCGCGTCACGTGCAGGTCGCCGAGATGGTGATCGAAAAGGCGAAGCGCCTGGTCGAGCACAAGCGCGACGTCGTCATTCTGCTCGACTCGATTACACGTCTGGCTCGCGCCTACAACACGATCGTTCCGCCCAGCGGCAAGGTCCTGTCGGGCGGCGTCGACTCGAATGCGTTGCAGCGTCCGAAGCGCTTCTTTGGATCGGCGCGCAACATCGAAGAAGGCGGCTCCCTCACGATCATCGCGACAGCCCTGATCGATACCGGTTCGCGCATGGACGACGTGATCTTCGAAGAGTTCAAAGGCACTGGCAACAGCGAAATCATCCTCGAGCGCAAACTCGTCGACAAGCGCGTGTTCCCGGCCATCGACATCCAGCGCTCGGGCACGCGAAAAGAAGAACTTCTGATTCCGAAGGAAGACCTCTCGCGCATCTGGGTTCTGCGCAAAGTGCTGAACCCGCTTTCACCGGTAGAAGCTATGGAATTGCTCATCGACAAGCTGAGCAAGACCAAGTCGAACGGCGAATTCCTCGCGAATATGAGCGCGCTGTAAAAAGAAATCGCAGGACTCGGAGGTGAGGCCAGAGCCAAAAGCCCTGGCCTTTATTTTGCCCGGGATCCTTTGAGTTCTCTGTCGTGATGATTTGCGCTGGAACCGTTGTGCAATCCCTGGGACGTATAATCGGCTGGAGCGCCCATTCTAAGCGAGGCTCCAGTGCGTCCCAGACTTCATATACTGATATTTCTACTCTGGATTTTTTCAGCTCTTGTTTTAATCCAGCATTCCCCAGGGCAGCAGCGCGAGGTGAATCCGCCGATCGATGAAGACGAAGCCCGTTCCCGCATCACCCATGATATGGAAAAGAAAGCCGCCAAAGAGCGCGTCGCCGCTCTCAAGCGGGACACCGACAAGCTGCTGAAGTTATCCGTGGAGCTGAAGGAATACGTCGATAAGTCAAACGAGAATGTCCTCTCGCTCGATGTTGTGCGGAAAGCCGACGAGATCGAGAAACTCGCCAAAAGCGTGAAAGATAAGATGAAAGGTCCCAACTAGTTCCAGGTTTCCCCTGTCGCCTGCGCAAACGGCAAAATGCCGTAATCGTTTGCGGCGCCTTTATGATGAGATTCCACTTCTTGCTGCCTTTTCGGAATCTTGTTGTGCACGAAATCCGCCCGGGGCATAATTACGCACCACTAGAGACGATGACCTGCCGAGGCAACATGTAGCCGCAACGTTTTGCAGGCAAGCGTCACCATCGTTCAGGGGGAAGGGCGAATTTCCTCGTCCTTAATAGATCCAGAGCACACCGTTCTGTTTGTGTTCAAGCTCTCTGGAGCACCAGGGTGCGGGAACCACGGCGATCGCGGATAACTGTATCCAGACTAGTGAATCCGTCCGACAAGGAGCTAGTCATGACCGGAGTGGCGAGCGATAGTTTCCCGTCCCGGGCCGCCCGATGGGCTGTTCGCAATGCATTGTTCGTCGTCTCGGGTCTGGCTCTAACAGTCAGTAGCATTCTGGGTGGCGTCCTTTTCACCAATGTCATTGACAAGATCGATCCCGGTGCTTCGCTCCTGACTCACAAGTTGGCAAGCGCTATGGGCGGGCGCTACGTGGTTGCGTTTCTCGCACTAGTGCTCTTGCTGTTGAGCCAGTGGCTACGCGGCAAGATCATCCACCTGCGCCAGCAAGAATATGACCGTACCGGCGATCTTGTTCTGCACAATCTGCGCGCAAATCCAACCGCCAAAGTGCCGGACTTCTACCTCTATTTGCGCGCTTTCGAAACTACCGGGAAACTGCATGTCCCCTTGTACCTTCGCTTGCGCAGAAAATGCGTGTGGGTTTATCAGCGCCTCGTTACCGACGACCTCGAAAGCTATACCAGCCTTTCGGTTCGCAGCATTGCGCCTTTGATCGCATTGGGCAGGCCAGGAGAAAGCATCGGCGCAGGCCGCATCTTAACCGATGAAGAGCGGTGGAAAACGGACATAGTGACGCTCATGCGTCGCTCGAAGGGGATCCTGCTGGTTCCATCAGATCGCCCCGGAACGGTCTGGGAGATGGATACTTTGAAACGGGAAGGCCTGTTCAGCAAGGTTGTTTTCGTCATGCCTCCCCGGACCACGGGAGAATACGACACGGCTGCACGGTGGGAGGCCGCCAGGAAGGCGATGGCCGTTCACGGGCTGGAGGCTCCGGAGCATCAGGAGCGGGGAATGCTGTTTCGCCTGGATTGCGAGGGAAAACTCAATACGGCTGAACCGCTCCTGCTTAGTTCCCCTCGGAAGATCCGAAAAGCCTTCAAGCGGCTGTTCAAAGACCGGCGCAGAAGAGCGATTTACAAAGAGATCGTCAGAGCTGACAAGCGAGCCTCACGTGCGGCTTTTTGGGGTTGGCTGGAAAACACCCGCCAGCTTTCGGTATTCCCTGTGGCCCTCCTGGCCGTGCTCTTGCCCACTTCCGATATCGGATTCGACCCATCCGAATCGTGGAGCACTGTCTTTGATCGCTCGATGACAGCGCGCGAAATATCGGACTATAACCAGGATCTTCACCTCATCGATTCGAAGAAGTATCTGACGCTCCTTGGTTCGGCACCGGAAGAGAAACAATTCCAACTCAAGAACTTGCTGGTGACGGCTGGTTTAGCACGCATCCCGTCTAAGAATTTGGTTGCGTACTATGGCGCGCAGGGCCAAATGCTGAAGCGTATCCACGACAAAGACTGTGCCGCCTACGCGAGCGGACAAATACAGCCGGCCACCATGCAGGTCCTACAGACCTACATCCCATCCGATCGCATTCACGACTTCCTGGAGGCAGAGACACTCGCCATCCGCTTGGCGGCAGAGGAAGCGCCGGTGATCCGGATGGAGACTAACGCTGAGGCTTTAGGCCAGCAATTCCTCAACAACCTGAGCCAAGGCGATTCCCGGCGTTACCTTGAACTCATTCAAAGACCGGAATCGCTGACGCCTGAGGACCGTTGCTGGATGCGGCGCACGCAATTGACCAGCGTCGAAAAACTTCCTGCAGAACAGGCTGTCCTCTGGGCCCGCGCTCTCGCGGCACCCCCAGAGAACCAGGAGAATCAGTCGGACGATCAGCAGGCCAATCAGCAGGCCAATCAGAGCCCGCCATCTCCCGCACCGACTCCTCAATCGGGTGAAGAGAAAGCTGAGCCCCAGCGTGCGGCACTTCTCAACCAGCAGACGCAAGTGAACTCCCAGGCGCAGGCACCGAGTGTGGCGGCACGCTACGAAACTCCCAAGACGCACGCTGTGATTGCCGACTCCACCCCGGCGCCCGCACCCGACCCCACCGTTTCTATGCTGGCCAACGCACATGCCGCCATGAATGCCGGACACCTGACAGAGCCGATAACGGATTGTGCCCTCGCATGGGCCTTGCGGGCAAAGCAGAGTGGCAACGCGGAGGGCGCAGCGATCGAATCGCAGATCCTGCTGATTGTCGGGAATCAAATTGTCAGCGAAACCAACAGCAAGAACTACGACGCGGCCATCGACGACGTCAATAAGTTGATGTTGTTCTATCCGGGTCGCGAGCAGCTCGTCTCGCTGAAATCCAAAATCGAAAGCGAACAACAGCGCACGGCAGCGGAGGCCCAGCTAAAAAAGTTCGTCCTGCAACACCGGCACGTTCTGGTGGCCAACAATGGCAACCTGGTGCAGGCGTACTGCGTTGGCATTCTCCTGCTTGCTCCGGATGGCAGCGGCCGTTTCGATTGTACGAATACTGTTGATCCGCAGGGGCGGTGCGATCACGTTGCGTTTGCGCCGGGAACCATTAAGCAGGTCAAGTTTCTGCAAAATGGATTGCTGCACGTGGCGACACATCACGAGGGGAATTTCGACTTTTACGGCACACCCGGTGATCTGCAGGGAGCCTATCAGGGTCTGCAGACAATGGCAGCCCGTTAGTTCATCGCAATAAGAAACGCCATCCTCATGCAGGAGGATGGCGTTCACTTTTCAGGGGATTCGAGTCCCTAGTTTCCCGTCTTAATCCGCATCCCGTAGAACGATCGGTACACAAACGAAATCGAGACGAGGAAGAACACCAGCGCCAATGCGTTGGTGAGAGTCGAGCCCTTGTCGGCAGCCAGGGACACCGCCAACTCTACCGCCAGCAATCCAAACAGCGTGGTGAACTTGATCACCGGGTTCATGGCCACGGAAGATGTGTCCTTGAACGGATCGCCTACCGTGTCGCCAATTACGGTTGCCGCGTGCAGTTCTGTCCCCTTCTGTTTCAACTCGACCTCGACGATTTTCTTGGCGTTATCCCAGGCGGCACCAGCATTGGCCATAAAGATAGCCTGATACAAACCGAAGATTGCGATCGAGATCAGGTAGCCCACGAAGAAGAATGGGTCCACAAAAGCAAACGCCAGGGTGCCGAAGAACACCGCAATGAAGATGTTTAACATCCCCTTCTGCGCATACTGCGTGCAGATTGCGACCACCTTCTTGCTGTCCGCGACGGATGCCTTCTCTACTCCTTCCAGTTTGATGTTCGCCTTGATGAACTCGACGGCCCGGTAGGCGCCCGTGGTCACAGCCTGCGTGGAAGCCCCGGTGAACCAGTAGATCATCGCTCCGCCAGTGATCAGCCCAAGAAAGAAGGGCGCATACAGCAGCGAGAGCTTGGCCACCCCGGCAGCGTCGGTGAGCCCGTTGGTCAGCGCCATGATGATCGAGAAAATCATCGTGGTCGCGCCGACGACCGCCGTGCCGATCAGAACTGGCTTCGCCGTTGCCTTGAACGTGTTACCCGCACCATCGTTGGCCTCGAGCAGATGCTTGGCCCGATCGAAGTTCACGTCTATGTTGAATTCTTTCTTGACCTCCGTTTGCACGTTGGGTACCGCTTCGATCAGCGACAGTTCATACACCGACTGCGCGTTGTCGGTCACCGGACCGTACGAGTCGACCGCGATCGTCACTGGACCCATGCCCAGGAATCCGAACGCCACCAGTCCGAATGCGAACACGGCTGGTGCCAGCATTCCCGCTGCCACCGCAAGTCCCATCGTGCTCATGTAAAAGGCAATCGCCATCAGCATCATCATGGCGAGACCCAGGTAATAGCCCGAGAAGTTGCCTGCTACGAATCCCGACAGGATTCCCAGCGATGCTCCGCCTTCCTGCGCGGAGGTGACCACTTCCTTTACGTGCCGCGACTCAACCGAAGTAAACGCTTTCACCAGTTCCGGAATCAACGCGCCCGCCAGCGTCCCGCAAGAAATGATGGTCGAAAGTTTCCACCACTGCGACTCGTCGGAGCCAAGCGTAGGGATAACGAAGTAAGAAATCAGGTAGGTGAGTCCGATCGAGACAATCGAGGTAATCCATACCAGTGAGGTTAATGGAGCCTCAAAATTCATTTCGTTGGCCGATCCGTATTTCGCCTTCGCGATGGCGCCATTCAGAAAGTACGACAAAGAACTCGAAACCAGCATCATCACACGCATCACAAAGATCCACACCAGAAGCTGGACTTGAACCTTCGCCTGAATCATTGGATCAGGGCTCTTGATCGCTAACAGAATGAACGTGATCAGCGCCACGCCCGTGACACCGTAGGTTTCGAATCCGTCAGCGGAAGGCCCAACCGAGTCGCCGGCGTTGTCACCGGTGCAGTCGGCGATCACGCCCGGGTTGCGCGCATCGTCTTCCTTGATCTTGAAGACGATCTTCATCAGGTCCGAGCCGATATCGGCAATCTTGGTGAAGATGCCACCCGCGATACGCAGCGCCGCCGCGCCCAAGGACTCGCCAATCGCGAATCCGATGAAGCACGGCCCGGCATAATCTCCCGGTACGAACAGGAGGATGAAGAGCATGATCAGCAATTCCACCGAAATCAGCATCATGCCGATGCTCATGCCGGCCTCGAGCGGAATCTGGTACACGGGATAGGGCTTGCCGGGAAGGGAAGCGAAGGCCGTTCGCGAATTCGCAAACGTGTTCACGCGAATGCCGAACCACGCCACACCATAGCTGCCCGCGATGCCCACCAGGCTGAACGCCAGGATGATGGCAACCCGCATCGCTTCCATGTGCTGCAACAGGCCGAAGTAGAGAAGAATGATGACCGCAATGAAGGCCCACAACAGCAATATGAATCTTCCCTGAGTGAACAGATAGGTCTTGCAAGTTTCGTAGATCAGTTCCGAGATTTCCCGCATGGCACGATGCACCGGCAGATTCTTTAGCCGCATGTAAATCGCCATGCCGAATCCCAGCCCGAACAGGCAGAAAAGAATTCCGATCAGCAGCAGTTTGTGACCATCGATGGCGCCGTTGAAGAAGGTGACCAGATCGAGCTTGGGCAGCCTTAAGGCAGCTTCTCCGCCGGCCGCTTCCGCGGCTGGTTGAGCCAACGCTGCGGCCGCGCCTATAGTCAGCAACGCGACTGCAGCCGATAGTTTCATCGCCATGCGGCGGAAAGAAAGCGCAGCAGTGGCAAGACAGGTACGCATATGAGTCCTCCGTATTAGAACGGTATTGCTAGACAACGGACTTGGGTACATTCGATCCGGAAACGCGCCTCATGGGCCGCTTGCATCCAGTGGAACTGGTCCGATCACGCTTCCACCGCAAGACCTAAGGAGTGTTGAGCTTGGCCGCGTCGGAGTTTGCGCCCGGTTAGACTGCACCAGCCGACAAAGCGATGCTAGAGAATTCCTCCAGTCCCGGCTTCCTAGCGCAAAACGGGCATTTATAACACGTTGGATGGACAGGGTCAAACTCCACGAGACTGTGATTGGGATCTCAGGATTTGCCGATGCCCACTTTGGGAAACCCGAGCAGATTCCGGATAACATGTATCGATGTGCGCAGATAATTTGCAGGAGGACAAATGTCACTTCCGGGGCGTGAGATCCGTGTTTCCGCTTGGGCCGACCTGATGTCGACCTTGCATTCCCGGAATCTGGTCCAGTTTCACGCGGATGAAGGCAATCATCTGCGCTCGCCCTACGTCTTTCGTGGGGTCGATAATGCTGCCTGGGAACTTCAAACCAGCGTTCAGCGGTTGCCCAAGATATCGACGACGCGACCCGATATTGTGGAGCGCTCTCTTCTCAGGAGCTTTCGGAAGTACGCCAGCGCCGGGGTCTTCGACAAACAGTCGGAATGGTACATACTCGCCGTCGGCCAGCACAACGGACTCCCGACCCGTGTTCTGGACTGGTCCGCCTCGCCGCTGGTCGCGGCGCACTTTGCCTGCGGAGACGAAAAATACAGAAGCGTTGACGGTGTAATTTGGTGTCTCCACGCAGGGATTTTGCGGCAGATCAATGAGCTCAACCATCCCACATTGGCCAGTTTGAAAGGGATTTCATGGGTCTACGACACACATTTGCTGGAACAGAGCTTCGCCGACCTGGATGTGCTGGATGCGAGCGCGCGTGACGGAGATCTGATGCTGCTCTGGGAGCCACCATCTTTGGACATGCGTATCGCCGCTCAGTCGGGATTACTTTCAGTGATGAACAGCGGGACAGCTTCGCACACCAACTTCCTGCAGACGCACTCGAAGACGTATCCGGACCTTGTGTTGCGAATTGTGATCGAGGCATCCATGAAGTCTGAGGCTCGGGACATGCTCGACCAGAACAACCTATCGGAGCGATCTCTTTTCCCCGGATTGCCCGGCTTGAGTGCCTGGCTCAAGAGATACTACGGGACGGCGTGGTAGTCACGGCACTGCGTCGGCGGATTACCGGCCGCCCAGCGACGCGTTATACATCGCGTCCATCAAATCCTGGGAGTGCCCGTCATAGTCCGCGTCGAGCGACCACATGAATGTTCCCCCCAGCCCGCGCTGCCAGTCCGCGTAGAACACGCGAAAGTATGTCGAGAAGGCATCATCGTAGGTGATGTACCCATTCCCGCCGTTGGCCCGCAGCATGTAAGGAACCATTGCTACCGGGTCGTAGAAAGTCTGCCAGCCACGCTGGTTGATGAGCGGTTTGAAGTCCGTGCCGTAATTCCCAGACTGCACTGTGTTGTCGCACGCTTCGTCGGGCGTCCACGCCGAGTTCGGGCAGAGTCCAAACTCTTCGTGAATGTTGTGGTAGTGATACCCGTAAAACGGTGTGCCCATGTTGAGTTTCTTAGCCGGCACCTGCCTCAAGAAGATATTGGCCGCATCGCGCACGCTCCCGCCCGGCTGGCACTCCCACGGCGCCGGATCTTTCGAATCCCAGAAGATCGGCGAGTTTAGCTGCCCGTATGCCGTCCATGGCCCCGCGCAGTCATACATCATGATGTTGACGTAGTCGAGCGACACCTTCAGGTGCTTGAGGTCGTACCCGTATCCTCCCCACGGCGCCGCATCGATCGACAAGACATACTGCGGATTGGACTTCCGTAACTCTGCCATCAACGCCACCAGAAGCTTCCGATCCGCGGTCGTCTCGGGATACTCCCAGTCGACATCCACCCCGTCATATCCATACTGCTTCTCGAATGCGGCAATGTTATCGACCAGGGTTTGCATTGCACCGGATGCCTCCAGTCCAACGAAATCGCCGCCCAGCAACAGCATCACCTTCACGCCCGCGGCATGCGCGTGATGATTCAACCCCGGCTCGAGGAATCCGTCGGGCACCGACAAGTTGCCGTAGGCATCAAACGACATTCCCGCATGATTGATGTGGGTCAACTTGTGATAAGGAATCTGTCCCGCCCCGTACGCCGGCGTCTGATATTTGCTCCAATATCCGTAGTCGCCAACCACGCGCTTGGAAAGATGGTTCGGCAGCGCCTCCTGCGCGCTCAAGTGGGCCAGGGTGCCAGCCAGCAATATCGTCAACAGTAACTGAGTCACACGCGAAAAGAGCATCGAAGGAGAGTTCATCGTAGTGCACTCCGGGAGGAAATCTATGACCGCCACAGAAAGAACGAATCGCGGCTCAAAATGGGAGAAATGTTATCACGAAAGCGCTCCCACGGACGACGAAGGCTCGCATCTTCGCGACCGACTTTGTCCATGTTTGGCTGTTGACGCCCTCAAATCCCCAAGCCTACAGTCCCGGGATGACCAAGAGCGAATATCTCACCGAATACGACAAAATCGTACAGACAATGCAGAAGTACATCGACGGAAGCAAACAGGGCAAGAGCGAGATCATGCGTCCCGCTTTTCATCCGGATGCTTCATTCTTCGGCTTTGCCGGCGACGATCTTGCCGTGGGAACGAAGTTCCTGTTCGATTGGATTGACAAGAATGGTCCTGCTCCCAACATCGAGCCGCGGATTGTAAGTGTGGACATCCTCGACTCGATCGCCGTGGTTCGTCTTGAGGTGGCTGGATGGTCGGGCAACCTGGCTGGCTCGGGCGTCCGCATGTCGGACCTGTTTACGCTTCTGAAGACGTCGGGCGGGTGGAAGATCATTCAGAAGGCCTTTCACTGGCACGCAGCCGAGCGCAGCGTGGCGGCATAGTCTCTGGTATAGTCTTGCGGGGGTTCTGTGATGCCAGAGCGGAATACTCCTCAAAAAACTCTGGAATCGTGGAAGCAGATCGCCGCCTATCTGGAGCGAAGCGAACGCACGGTTCGGCGGTGGGAGGCGAGCGAAGGCCTTCCTGTCCACCGCCGCGGACACGAGAAACAGGATACCGTCTTCGCGTTCAAGCATGAGATCGAGGCTTGGAGCCGCTTACGAACGAAGTGGTCAGGTCCCATTTCCGTGCACGATCCCGAGAATCCCCCCGCCACGCAACAGGCCGCTAACGCGTACCTCGTCGAGCATGACGCGATCACTCGCACCATGCACCGCTACATTGCCGGTGCACGCGCAGGTGACGGTAATCTTATGCGCCCCGCATTTCATCCTTCCGCGACAATCTCCGGCTACTGTCAGGGAGTGGAGTATACCGGTTCGGTGGAACATGTTTTCCACTGGATCGACGAAAACGGTCCGGCACCGAATATCAATCCTCGTTTCGCCCGTATCGAGATTATCGAGACTATCGCGGTCGTTCATCTCGAGGTAGAGCATTGGTCGGGGAAACTGGCGGGGGCCAACGCCCGCGCTTCAGACGTATTCACTCTGCTCAAAGGGAATGGCGAGTGGAGGATCACACATAAACTGTTCCACTGGCACGATCGATAACTCGCGGCCAATACTAATGTTGACGCCCGCCAGTAATATCAATATTTTGTTGTGACCTGAGACCTCTGGCTGAGAAAGGGGCGTTCGGTGAAGCCCTTGATTCTGCTGCTGGTTATAACCACTGCCACCCTGCTCGTCCGCGAATCCAGTTGTTCCGGACAAGCATCGCCTCAACAGCCCACTCCGTCGTCGCCCGAAGCCGTTACGGGGTTCGACGACCAGAGCAATGGTTTCTCTGATCCCAGCCGGCGCACCGCCGACCAGAAATTCTTTGAAGAAGTCGAGCACATCGCCCCTGACGGCCTGGGCCCGCTCTACAATGCGCAGTCTTGTCGTGAATGTCACCAGACTCCTGTGACCGGGGCCGGCAGCCAGGTGAGTGAGTTGCGCGTCGGACATCTCGACGCACATGGTTTCTTTCAGAACCCGGAGATTCCCATCAACCGTGGCACCGAAGTGATTCGGGATCGAACACTGGTCAACGATCGCGCGATCTGTGCCGAAATCCAGGAGCATGTCCCCGAAACCGAGACCATCAGGACGACGAGGCTGGTAACCAGCACGCTGGGCGACGGCTACGTGGAAGCGATCTCCGATCAGACCCTGTTGAAGATCCGCAGGGAGCAATGTCGCGCATCGCACGGCAAAATCTGCGGCCAAGCTGTGAAGGTCCCGGTCCCCGAAAGCGAGGGGGTCGACCGCATCGGACGCTTCGGCTGGAAGGATCAACACGCCAGCTTGCTGGCATTCGCCGCCGATGCCTACCTGAACGAGATGGGAATTACGAACGGGCTACAGAAGACCGAAGTCACCACGACCTGCAACCCGCCGGTGGCGACCACCATCCCGAACAATGATCCGACAAAAATTACCGAGCCCAACAGCTTGCCTGACCCCAACGACAACAACCTCGAAGACATAGACCACTTCGCCAGTTTTATGCGCTCGCTGAAAGCGCCCGCCCGGGACGAGACAGTTGCTGCCAAGCCGGACGCGACGCGCGGGGCGGAGTTATTCACGAAAATCGGTTGCGCCACCTGCCACGTAGAAACCATCGTGACTGGGAAGAGCCCGGCGAGCCCGGCAGGACCCGGACTGCATCCGGACGTCCTCGAGAACCGCACGATTCACCCCTACAGTGACTTCCTCCTGCACGATGTAGGGACGGGAGACGGAATCGCAGTTGCACTCATTGAACACTTCGGACGCCAGCGCGTCGAAAAGCGCTTCCGTCAAGAAAGTGAGGCTGGAGAGACAAAAGGCGGAGCCACAAACCCCGAAGACGAGTGCAGCGAAAGCTTCCAGACCGCCGTCGCGGAGGGCGAGAAACATCCCAAGCTCTTGCGTGACACACTATGTGCCCGCAACAAGATCAGAACTGCTCCCCTATGGGGGCTCAGACTGCGCTCCCGCCTGATGCACGACGGCAACTCGGTGCAACTCGATGACGCCATACGCCGTCATAAACACGAAGCCGAAGACATCAGCGAGCGGTTCTTCAAACTAAAGCCGGCCGATCAAAAGGCAGTGCTGGTATTTTTGCTGTCGCTGTAGTGATCATCGCGAGTCTATATCGCGTGTATGAAACAGAGACATCCGTGAATTACGCGATTACTCGGAACGCAGGGCCTGCATAACGTCCACTCGCGCGGCGCGTGCCGCCGGCAGCATCGAAGCGACTACCGCGACCGCCATCAGCACGATCGCTGACAGCGACACCGGCAAGGCTCCGGGCATTCTCACGTCGAGGAAATATCTCCCCGCCAGGCGCGCCGCGACAAGGCCGAATGCTGCGCCAGTTGCGACGCCCGCGGCCGCCATCATCGCGCCTTCTGCAACCACGCCGCGAAGCAGATCTTTCGGCTTCGATCCCAGCGCCAGCCGGATACCGAACTCCCGCGTGCGCGAAGTGACCGAGAACGTCAGTACAGCCGCGACGCCCACGACCGCAATCGCCAGCGCGACCGCGGCAAACACGCCGAACACCACCGAGTTCAGGCGGTCCGGCGTGAGCACCTCGGCTCGAACATCTTCCAGGGTCGCGGCATGTTCCACTGGTTGATCCACAGACATGGCGCGGATCGTCTGCGTTACCGGTGTGACCAGCGCATAAGGATTGGCGCTGGTGTGGACGAACAGTCTGCCGCCAAAGATCGGACCTTCCTCGAAGGTGCTGTAGATGGTGAGAGTTGGCTCCGGAGCGATATGCAGATCGTCGATATCAGCTGTGACGCCAATGATGCGATGCGGCGCGGTGCTGATTCCGGGAACAAATTGAATCACGGGATCGGACCAATACACATGCCGATTGATCGGGTCCTGATTCGGGAACATGCGTTGCGCCAGCGTTTCGCTGACGATCACAACCGGATCTTTCGTGTCTTTGTCACGCTCGTCGAAGTCGCGCCCGGCAATGATCGGAACCCCGAGTGCCGCAAAGAATCCCGGAGAAATGACGCGCATCTGCGCACGAGGATCTTCGCCCGGGACATGCGGATGACCGTCGGCGGCGAACTGCAGGCCCAGGCCGTTAGCCTCGCGCCAGGGCACAGCCATTCCGAACGCGCTCCGGTTCACACCCGGCAGCGCGTCTATTCGCCGCATCGATTCTTTGTAGAACTGAACCACCTGCAGCGGCGTTTTGCCGTACGTCATCGGAGGAACGTCGATCGCCAGTACGTGGCGTGTATCCATGCCAGTCTGTATCCGCTGCAACTCGATCAACGTAGTGATTACGGTACTTGCCCCCGCAAGCAGTACAAACGAAGCCGCAATTTGGGTCACGGCGAAGATGCGTTGCCGGCGGCTTGTGCTGCCGATGATCCGGATGCTTCCGCTCGAAAGGTTCAGTCCCTGGGCAGCATCGGCCGATGGCAGGCGCGGGACAAATGCCAGCACCACCGCCGCGACCAGGGCCAGCGCTGCGCCGACCCAAAGCAAACTCGAATCCACTCTAAGATCAAGCGCGCGCACCGAGAATCGCGATGCGTAACGCGCCAGTACTGCGACCAGCGGTTGAGCGCTCATGACCCCCAGGGCCGCACCCACGCCGCAGAGCAGCAGACTTTCCGCCAGCAGCATACGGCGCAGCACACCCGGGCTCGCTCCCAGTGCAGCGCGAACCGCCAACTCCCCTTCGCGTCGGACTGTCCGAGCCAGAATCAGATTGGCGACATTGGAACAGGCGATGACAAAAACTAAAGCCGCCGCTCCGAGCAGCACCAGCAGGATCGTCCGCGCGCCAACCGTGATCTGGTCGCGGAACAGCTTTGCATCAATACGGTAGTCACCTTTTGCGGGATAGGCCTCCGGGTGGTCTTTCTTGATGGTGGAATAAACCGAGCGCAGTTCGGCGCCGGCCTGCTCGAGCGTCGCGCCCGGAGCGAGCCGGCCGAATATCTCCGTCATGCGATGGATACGGCCAGTGACCATTGTCGCCGACAAGTGGTGCTGGCTGGTCACAACATTCGCAATGATTTCAGTATCTTCCGGATAGGGAACGCAAGGCTCGAGCACGCCAATTACGGTTGCCGCGCGATCGTCAAAGCTCCCCAGGCGAACCGTCTTTCCGAGGACCGAAGGATCTTTCTTGAATGTCGTCGACCAGAAGCGATACGTCAAAACGACCGCGCCGGCAGCGTTCGGTCCGTCGTCCTGCGGCCCAATCAGCCGGCCCAGCACGGGATGAAGGCCCATCACATCGAAGTAGGATCCGCCGACCACGCCGGCCTTCACTTCACGAGGCTCGCCCAACCCGATCATTGTGAAGCCGATGGTGGAGAAGTCTCCAATCGCACTCAGGCTTTTGACGCTGGCACGGAGATCCTGGATCTCCGGCACACTGAACAGTTCGTTGTCGACACGTATTCCCGGTGCGCTCTGCCGGATGTAAATTAGCTGGTCCTCGTCCCGGTTCACCAGGGGTTTGAGCAGGACGCCGCGCACGAGCGTGAAAATAGCCGCGTTGGCGCCGATACCGAGAGCCAGCGTCAGAACGACGGTCAGCGCCATCCCTCGAGTACGCCAGAAAGAGTGAAACGCCACCTTCAGATCGCGAAAGAATGACATGTTGAACCCCAGCCTTACAGAGCTTGCAGCATCGCAGATACCAATCCTAAGCCATGGAGTTTAAAGGTGCTTAGGGTCGTGACGCGGCTTCTCTGATGTCCGTTTCAGGACACTGGTGCACAAATCCGAACATGAATCGAAGGTTGGGCCAGCACAGCTTCCACCCCGCTCGGAGACGCGAGAGTTATCCCACACACTACTGCAGTTCCACGTTCATCCCCAAGTTGTAAGCCACGAACGACCACTCATCTGCCGTCTGGTCGATAATCTTCGAAATCGGTTTTCCCGCCCCATGGCCTGCCTTGGTCTCAATTCGGATCAGCACCGGAGCCGTCCCCGCCTGGTCCGCCTGCATCGTTGCTGCAAATTTGAAGCTGTGTCCGGGCACGACACGGTCGTCATGATCCGCCGTTGCAATCATGGTCGGAGGATACTTCGTCCCCGGCTTCAGATTGTGTAGCGGAGAATACGCATACAGCGCCTTGAAATCCTCAGCGTTGTCCGATGACCCGTAGTCGGAAGTCCACGCCCATCCAATGGTGAATTTCTGGAAGCGCAGCATATCCATGACACCGACCAGCGGCAGCGTCGCTCCAAACAAGTCGGGACGCTGCGTCAGCATGGCGCCAATCAGCAACCCGCCATTGCTGCCGCCACGTATCGCCAACTTCGGCCTCGAAGTGTACTTGTTAGAGATCAGCCACTCTGCCGCCGCAATGAAGTCGTCGAACACGTTCTGCTTCTTCGCCTTCGTTCCCGCCAGATGCCAGTCCTCCCCATACTCGCCGCCTCCGCGCAGGTTCGGCTGCGCGTAGATGCCTCCCATCTCCAACCAGACGACGGTGGGAATCGAAAAGCCAGGCGTGAGGGAGATATCGAATCCGCCGTAGGCATAGAGCAAAGTTGGATTCTGCCCATCCAGCTTCAATCCTTTCTTATAAGTCAGGAACATCGGAACGCGCGTTCCATCTTTGCTGTTGTAGAAGACCTGCTTCGTTTCGTACTTCTCGGCGTCGAAGTCCACTTTCGGTTTTTTGAAGACCGAACTTTTTCCGGTCTGCGGATCGTAGCGATAAATCGTCGTCGGCGAGGTGAAGCTGGTGAAGGAGTAAAACGTTTCCTTATCTTTTCTCTTGCCGCCGAATCCTGCGGCCGTCCCAATGCCTGGCAGGTCTACATTGCGCAGGAATTTCCCATCCAATCCGTGAACCCGTACCTCGGTCTTGGCATCTTTCAGATACCCTAGCAGGAACAGATTGTCGACAACGTTTGCATCCTCCAGCTTTTCAGCGCTTTGCTCCACGACGGTTTTCCAGTTCGCCCTTTCCGGATGGCGCGTATCGATCGCGATCAATTTCCCGCGCGGCGCGTCAAGATCGGTTTTGATCCAGAACACCGGCCCGTCGTTGTCGACCAATTGATAGGAAGCGTCGAACTCATCGAGCAGCCTGACCACTGGTGAATCCGGCTCGGTCAGATCCTTGTAGTACAGCCGATTCTTCGGCGACGTCCCCTGCGACACAAAAATCACCAGGTAGTGTCCATCATCGGTAACTTGTCCGCCGAAGCCCATTTCCTTGTTGTCCGGACGCTCATAGATCAGTCTGTCTTCGGATTGCGGCGTGCCCAGCTTGTGGTAGTACAGCTTCTGAAAATAATTTGTATCGCGCAGCGCGGTGCCCTTGGGCTCGTCAAAACGGCTGTAGTAGAAACCCTTGCCATCTTTCGACCACGAAGCCCCAGAAAACTTCACCCACTTGATCACATCCGGCAAGTCTTTGCCCGTATCCACATCCCGCACGTGCCACTCTTCCCAGTCCGACCCCGAGGCTGCCGTTCCGTAGGCTAGGAGCTTGCCGTCCTCGGTGTAAGCCGTGCCCGCCAAAGCTACGGTTCCATCGGAAGACAGCGTATTGGGATCAAGCAGGGTTCGCGGTTCAGCATTGAGCGATTCGGCCACGAGCAGCACGTTCTGGTTCTGCAGTCCATTGTTGTGCTGGTAGAAATATCGCCCACCCTGCTGTCGGGGCACAGTGAAGCGTTCGAAGTTCCACAGCTTCGTCATGCGATCACGGATCGCCTTGCGGTAGGGAATCTGATCAAGGTATCCAAACGTCAGCTTGTTTTCCTCTTCCACCCACGTCTTTGTGTCGGCGGAGTCCGTGTCCTCGAGCCAGCGGTAGGGATCCGTCACCTTAGTCCCGTGGTAGTCGTCGACCTGGTCGACGGTCTTGGCCCTTGGATAGGCCAAGCCACCGCCTTCACCCTGTGCCGTCGCAAATGAGGCCGTACAGGCGATCGACACCAGCCAGAAAAGCAGTGATTTCATCGGAAACCTCAATCAGAGTTGTATTTAGCCACTGATGCTTTTACCCAGCCAAAGTCGGCACCGTCAAGTGGAAAATCCCTTGCCGACCCGGGAAAAGTCCACCTTGCCACTGAGAAAACGGGAGTTTCTGGCGGTTCCCCGGAGCCACCAAAAAGCCAATTGACAATACGTAATCTGGGTGTTTCGTACCTTGCACGTTGCCTTAATGGCGTCTTTCGCGAGTTTCTAATCGTCCGGAGCTACCCTATGACCCGCTGTTTCCGTTTCTCCTGCGCCATGTTCGTTCTAATCTCTCTGCACTGCTTTGCGGATTCTGTACGGAACGTGAACAATGTTAGCGCAAGCTTGATTTTCTTCCCGAATCAGGGCTTCGGTGACAACGCCCGAGGTACACTGAAGGGTGGCGGACTCAATCTCACAGTTCTCGGCGGAACGCCTTATTGGTGGTTCCCGGGCGCTGACGGACTTGCTCCTGGCTCGAGCGGTGGCGGCAGCACCACAATCTACTTTGACAGCGTCTTTGGAACCATAGGAAAGAACAGCTACGACGACTCGAACCTGTTTATCGAGGCAGCGGACTTTGGCGCCGGGGTATTTACCTTCCCCGCGAACGGCAGCGATTTTGCGGTTTCTGTCCAAGCATCGATTGGTCTGATCGTTTTCCAAAAGTGCTCTGACCCGGGTTGTACTTTCTGTTGTAATACGTTAAACGTGACCACCAGGCCTGGTATTCTCACCATGTCGTACTCTTTCCATAATGGGCTTTACTATCCGGATAACGCGTCATTCGTGAGTAGCGGCACCCCGGTCCCCGAACCTTCTACACTTGCACTATTTGCGATTGGCCTTGCTGGCCTGCCTTTGCACAAATTCAGGAAAAAGCACTCACGTCCGACAACAACCTGACCCTTCCCACGCTACCAACACAAACGTGGCGCCGGTGCAGGCAGAGAATGCCGCACGTCGTAGCACCAGAGCTTCCCGCGACGTCCGCCATATCGCGCATCTCCTTGATGAGAATAGGTTCACGACCGTAGGAAAATCTGCACGTCTTGTTTAGGGATAGCCCATTTACTCCGCTCCAAATTCGTGCTCATATAATTCCTTCCACCCACCAAGGATCACTCATGTCAAAGATCACCCCCTTCCTCTGGTACGACACGCAGGCCGAAGCGGCCATGAACTTCTACATCTCGATCTTCAAGAACTCCAAAGCCGGGCACATTGCCCGTTCCCCAGCCGCCCCGCCGGGCTCGAACGGCGTGATGTCAGTGTCTTTCGAACTGGAAGGCCAGCACTTCATGGCACTGAACGGCGGCTCCACCTATCAGTTCACGTCCGCCATCTCCTTGTACGTTGACTGCGAAACTCAGGAGGAAGTCGACGAGTTGTGGCGCAAACTATCTGAGGGCGGCGGCAAACCCGGGCGATGCGGCTGGCTAATCGACAAATTTGGCCTTTCCTGGCAGATCATCCCGAAAGGACTCGGCCAGATGCTCTCCGATCCCGATCCCACCCGCTCCCAGCGCGTTCTGAAAGCCATGTTGCAAATGGATAAGATTGATCTGGGAGGAATTCAGCGAGCCTATGCCGGCGAATAAGAGAGCGAAGAAAGGAAACAGCAGAGTGAAGGCCGCATCCCGAACTCGGCGTAAGCCAGCGCGTACCATTACGACGATCGTTCCTTGGCTTTGCGTCCGCGGTGGCGCACGCGCAGTCGATTTCTACAAATCGGCGTTCGGCGCTAAAGAGTTGTTCCGCATGGGCGAAGGCGAGAGCGTAGTTGCCAGGCTGTCGATCGATGGCGCCGAATTCTGGTTGAGCGACGAGTCGCCCGAGCACTATAACTTCAGTCCTGAATCTCTGGGAGGTATCACCATTCGAATCATCCTCACCGTAGCCGACCCGGATGCTGTCTTCGCCCGTGCCATCAAAGCCGGCGCCAAGGAAGTCTATCCCGTGAGCGAAGAGCATGACTGGCGAATTGGCCGCGTTGTGGATCCCTTCGGCCATCACTGGGAAATCGGCCGTCCACTTTCCTGAGTTGCACGCTCCAGTCATCGGCGAGCTTGGGAAAACGAAAATTCTCCTTCGTGTCCTCGCTGGTTGTCCGGTCGTCAGTAGCAGCACGAAAGGGCAAGTCGCCGCGACCGGCATATCATTTCCGGTGGAATCTGCTTTTAACCCCGTTCCACACTGAAGTTCTCAGCGGTCTCCGCGGTTTGTCCCGGCTGCTTCTAGGTGAAAATCTTGCACGCAGAGATCGCAGAGGACAGTCGCTGTGCAAGCATTGGAATGGAAATCGCCGAAAACGAGGCATGAAGAAAACTACTTACTCTGGGCGGCCAATGCCTCCACCCCCATCGCCGCTACGTTTAGCAGCAGGACGCCCATGATGCAGAAATCGACAATCTTCATGGCGACGCGCCATTCTAGCCAGCAACCCGCAACTGCTCACTACTAAGAATCGATTACTGCGGCCTCGGCGGCGGAATCGTCTGGTCGGGAGGCGGTGGCGAAGTTCTCTTGTTCCCATCCCCATTGCCGTTAATCAGCGGATCATGATTGTTCGCCGCACTCTTGAGCAGGACGGTTTTGACTTCGACCTTCTGACGTGCCGCCGGACTGATCTGCGTCTCGAATGTCTGAAATCCCGGAAGCGCGATCTTGATCGTATGTGGGCCGGGAGTAACCAACAATCCTCTGCCCATGCCCTGAAGCTCGGCTGCGTGGCCCACGAATAATCCATCGACGAACACAGCCGCCCGCGTAGGATTAACCGTAATCTTGACCTCCGAGGTTACCGCAGGCATCGCTCCCATCGGCCCCTTCTCCATCACCACGCGCACCACGCGCTTTTCGCCCGGCCGGATGTCCAAGCGCCCCACGAAATCGCGGTATCCGTCCTGCCGCACGGTGATCACGTGCTCTCCCGGCAGCAGCAGCACCTTCTTCGATCCCTTCAGCTCTTTCAGATAGCCCACGTACTGCCCATCCACCCAGACCCCGGAAGTCTTCTCCACCTTCGACTTGCCCTCAAACTCGACCTCTCCCATGACATCGTTTCCGGCCTGCATGGCGGATGGAACCAGCAGTGCACCCACTATCAGTAAAGTTCCCATTAACGTTTTCATGGTGTTGAGATGCGCCTGACAGTGTTTCCTCTGATGCAAAAAAAGAAAAATTCGGCGGCACGCGAGACGCTAGCTCGTTATTGTCATTAAGGCAAACTCCGTAGCACAGCGCAAGCCGGCAACTTCGTGGCCGGTAGGCGTGCATCTCAGCAAAACCGCACGCATGTCCCGGTAACGGCGAAGACACCTGCTGGCGTCACACCCATGCGTGAGTTGCATCACTGCAATCTTGCAAAGGTCGAGTTACGTTTCGTCCGCAATTCGACTCTCCTTCGGTCTTGGCAGAATCCCTTCCCCCAGGAAGGTTGGTCCGTTGCCCAGAGACTCTTACTCCTCAACACTTATTCACGTCCGCCACAACGACAAGTTGTGAAGGCGTCGCCTTGTGCCGCAAATCCGGCGGCTCACCCTTTGGCCGCATGGAAAAGTGCGCGGACCTTCCTAACTCGGGCTATCCGAGAAACTAAAGGACGAGGTGACTGTATGAAAGAATTTCTACGCGCAGCGCTGGTGATTTTTCTCGTGTGCGGAGTGTTCACAGCGTTTGCCATGGCAGCAACCGAAGCCCAGAAGATGAACGCGATCAACCAAGGACTTGCCAACTTGGCGGCCACCCAGTTGCCCAATGGCTCTTGGGCCTATGGGGGCTACGAACAAGCCTCCACGGGTGCGGCGCTGTTGGCTTTCCTCAGTCAAAAGGGCAATTGGGGAAGTAATGCTTCGGCCTATCAAACGATTGTGGACAGCGGCATCGCTTATCTTCTCGCCAACGCAAGCACGATGACGGTCAGTAGCCGCAATGACGGCGTCAATATCTGTCCTGGTGGCACTGGATCTTGCATCGGCGTCTACTGGTACGGTGCTGGCGAGTCGACCTACACCACAGGACTCGTCGCCCCGGCGATTGCTCTTTACGGTGCAGGACATGCGGGTGACATCGCGACTGTCACGGGGCCGCTCGCCGGAATGACTTGGGGCCAGATCGCCCAAGGCATCACCAACGAGTTTTCGGCCAGCCAGAGCAGCGCGATCAATGGCAATCGTGATGGCGGCTGGCGTTACTACATTCCAGGAAACGGCGACTCTGACACTTCCACTACACAATGGGCAGTACTGGCTTTACTTTACGACCAAACGCTGGGAGCCAGTACTCCGGCTACAGTGAAAGATCATCTGAAATCGTGGTTGGCTGTGGCTCAGGCTTCTGGACAGGGTGGCGCTGGATGCTACCAGCCCGATTATCTGATTTGCGAAGACTCCGACACGGGTGCATTACTCCTTGGCCTCAAGTTCGTGGGCTACGACCTGACCAACACGCAAGTTATAAATGCTTTGGGATTCCTCAACAACAACTGGCTGGCGACCGCGAACAACACGTGGTACGGCAACTTCGGCCATCCTTATGCTATGTGGGGTGTTTACAAGGGGCTCGAAGCGACGATCGGTCTGCGCGACACAACTTACATCACGAGTCTTTACACAAACTGCGGGGCGCCCGCCAATCTGCCTGGGAATCCACCCGGCAGCATGCCCTGCAACTGGTGGGAAGACTACAACGACTGGCTGGTCAACAACCAATCGGTCGACGGCAGTTGGGCAGGATACGCTTATTGGACAGGGCCACTTTCAACCAGTTGGGACATCAGCATCTTGGGCGCCACCCCCGTGCCGGTCGGAAATCCCGTCCTCGACGACTTCAACCGCGCCAACGGCGCACTTGGAGCCAACTGGAGCGGCACGACCGGTGTGAGGGCCTTCGTCATCCAGAACAACCAGGTATGGCCATGGGAAGGCGGAACGATCTATTGGAACCACGATTCGTTCGGAACCAGCCAGGAGGCGTTCGTCACCCTCACCAAGATCGACAAGTACAGCACCAACAACGATCTTCTGCTCAAAGTGCAAAAAGCCCCGAACGGAACGATCAACTATAAGCGTGGCTACATCGAGGTGAATTACAACCACAAGAAAAAGTTCGTGACGCTCGGCACTCAGCTGCCCGGCTATGCCTGGATCTCTTATCCGACCACCATCCCGGTAACCTTCAGCCCAGGAGACAAATTCGGCGCCAAAGTGTTCTCGAATGGCGAGGTACACGTCCTGAAGAACGGTACTGATGTGGGCATGTTCGTCCTGAATATCAGCGATCAGGCATTCTTCAACCCACGCGGCGGTTACATCGGACTGTACTTTATGAACGACCCCGATGGATTCTTCGATGACTTCGGTGGAGGAAGTTTATAGCTTCTGATCCGAAGAATGGCGAGGCACAATTCAAGTCCCGACCAGAGGAAGACTCTGCGCTGGGAAAAAAGCCGACGCCCACTCGTGCTATTGGAGCATCGAGTGGGCGTTTCAGCATCATGAGGATAACGCCTCGCTGAGGCTTCACTTGAGTGGCGTCACAACCACAATGACTGCACCTCACGTTTGAAATCACATGGAGTCTCATCCCGAAACTAAATAAATCCGACCACCAACTCCAGGAATCAATAACGCGATCCGATCTTTCTTCGAGGGAGCTCGCATGCAACTGAAACCTTTCCTGCTCGATGACTGGCTCGACCAGTACGAACACGACGTAGAGTTCGACCTCGCTGCGAGTACCGGACCGACCTGGACAGTAAACGAAATCCTCGCCCTCGCCGACGACCAGACGCGCCACCGTTTCCTGAACCACAAGCTGGTCTACAGTCGCGTCGCCGGCGCTGACAGTCTGCGCGAGGCTATCGCGGAGATGCAGGGTGTGCCGGTAGACACTGTCCAAGTGGTAACCGGAGCTGCCGAGGCGCTATTGGTCGTGATGTGGCAGGCCGCCGAACCCGGGGCTAATGTCATCCTTCCGCTACCGGGATTCGCTACATTCTCAGCCGTTCCCGAATCTCTTGGTCTCGCAACCCGCTTGTACCGCTTGCGGCCGGAGAACGGTTTCCGCATCGATCCCGACGAGATCAAGCGTCTCGCCGACGCAAAGACCAAGCTCATTCTGATCAACAGCCCGCACCATCCTACGGGTGTGACCATCGGTGACGATGAGATGGAAGCCCTGCACGATTTCGCCGCAGCCCGCGGAATCCAGTTGGTATGCGATGAGGTTTACCATCCCATCTATCACGCTGGGCAAAGGAAATCCGCCGCGCGCCTCCCGCACGCCACCGTCATTGGCGACCTGTCGAAGGCGCTGTCGCTTCCCGGGGTGCGTACCGGATGGATCATCGAGCATGACGCCAACCGGCGCAGGCAATACTGGACCGCGCGCGCCTATTTCACCATCACCAACAGCACCACGGGAGAGATTCTTGCGGAAATCGGAATCCGCAAACGGGATGTCGTGCTCGGCAAAACGCAGGATGTCGCTACCCGAAACCTCAAGCTTATCGATCACTTTATGGCGGAACATCGCGACGCACTCGGCTGGATTCCACCGCAGGGCGGGATGACCGCGTTTCCCTGGCTTGTGAGCGGAGAGAACGCCCGCCCGTTCTGCCGGGCCGCCGCCGAGCGCGGAATCCTGTTCGCTCCCGGTGACTGTTTCGATTCGCCTTCGCATTTCCGTCTGGGCTTTGCTGCTTCGGGAGACAATTTTCCCAAAGCGCTGGACCGTTTCCGAGCATTCGTAAAGAGTTGGTCGGCCAGGATGGTCGCAATATGAAGGTCAACGGGCAGACGCTCGTCACCATGAGCGGAGTTTGCGGGCGCGAACTCAACGTTTCGTACGGGCTGCACCCTCTTAGTCACTAACGGGCCATGCTCTTATACGAATGGGCCATTCCTTTCGTGGCGTAATTCCTCTAAAGTAACTTGGTCTTACTAAGCGAAATTGCGTGCACGTGGCCGAAGGCCACCGCCGTGCCCCCCTGAAGGCACACTCGCAAGGGTTCGCGCCGACACACGCATTTGCGCGCGGCTAGGATTCGCGAGGAGTAGAGGAGAGAATGTCTCAAGAGACCGTACGCTGCCCCTATTGTGTGCTGGGTGGCGATTTTCGCCCGATGTTCCGGCGATCCGATCAATCGTTCGTCTGCGTTGGCTGCGGCCACGTGACAGCACCGGAAGACCCCTATCTGCGGTGTGGCTGCTCCAGATGCGCCCAGATGAATCGCGCCGCGAGTCGCATCAGTCGCGTGCGCCCAGAAGCTGCGTCAGCCGCGAGCTCTTAATCCCCACCGAATAACCGCTCGGACCATCGCTTGAGGTTCCGGCAGCGGCGAGTGAGATCCAATCCCCCACGCATCCCGGCACTCTACTCTGACCTGTGTACTGGAGCGACCTTAATTACATTGGCACGGCAGTCGCGCAGTCCTTCGCATGCACGCGGTTGCAGTTTCCTGTCGAGACATACCGAAATGCCCGTCAGATAGTTGTTCCCACAGCTGATAGCCAGGTCGCCGGCTTTCAACTGCGGATTCGCCGCGATGAATCCTTCCTTCAATTCCGGTGGAGTAATCGAGAACATCCCTTGGGGACTCGACAGTTGTGGCGGTATCTTCACCGACTCAAACGCCTGCCGCACCAGTTTGAAATACGCGTCTGCATCGAGCCCGCTGCACGTCCCATGGGTCTTCCACTCATGGGCCACCAGCGACTCATCCGGCATGATGTCTGTCATCTGTGACGGATCCCGTAATCCAGGTGCCGTTGAACAGTTCTCCGGATAGCCATCTTGATACTGCGGCCACAATCCATGTACCACAAATCCAAACCGTCCCGATGCGCACTCCGGCTTTTCAGGATGGCTGTGACAAAACTCCGGCGACCACGACAGCGCCAGCACATAGTAATCAAACTCGCCCGGCTGCCCGGCCTTCTGGCGATGCCGATTCGAGCCCAGCACCGTCCCTGCAACTACTAACAAGAACAGAACCACCAATCCCGTCAGCGTGTGAGTCTTCTTTACCATACCTTGCTGTCTTGTTGACTAAACGGGGTGCCATCCCAGGATTTTGCAGTTGAGGGGAGAAATACCTGCATCCCAGGTTGTCCCCGCGTCACCCGTCATGATCGCACTTAGATTCCATGTCGCTGTGCGTTTTCGACTCTAGCTAACACGGGCTCTTTGTCGTTGCTGTGGTTCTTTTGCCGGGCTTTGGCAAGCTCGTCCTTGGCTTGTGCGTGACCATTTCCAGGGCTCGCGACAGCTTCATCGAGCACATGGTCAGCCATCGACAAACACCCGTCATCATTGAGTTGTTGCATCTTTGCCGGGACCAACGCCGCGCCATACTCCCGGATGGCCTCAGAAAGATGGCCTTGCCTGGTGAGAATGAGGCTCAGCTGGCAATGGGCGGCGCTATCGTCTGACTTCAACTGGATGGCTTTACGGTACGCGGATGCTGCTTCAGCGTAATTGTGTACATCCCGCAGTCCATTCGCCAGCCACTGATTGGCGAATATGGCCGAATTGCCTCTTTCCACATCAGAGGCACTGAGTTTCGCGGCCTTGTCGTATTGATCTAAAGCTCTTGTCCCCTGATTTTCGTGCACCAATGCGGCCGCCAGTTTGTAGTGAGCCTCGACATAATTCGGTTGGGCTTGAGCCGCCAGTTCGTATTGCTCTATGGCACCCTGCCAATCGCCCTTCTTTTCCAGCAAAACACCGAGCTGAACTCGGGCAAAAGGAAGGGAGTCTGAGTCTTCGTTTTCGTCCACGACGCTCCTCAACTGAGCGATGCCACAATCTACATCCGTTGTGTCAGCTCGTTCGAGTGCTTCGTGCACGAGAATCAAGACATCTCCCGGAGCATATTTCAGCGCTTCCCTGTATTCGTCGAGAGCGTCATTATGCCTGCCGAGATGCGCAAGGGCCAGACCCTTTTTCACGTGTGCGATAGCCTTATTCCGATCCTCCGATTCCGTTGCCAGGAACTTATCGTATGCCCTGACGGCGAATTGGGGATCACCGTTGTAGTCTTTGGCTTCCCCCAGCCCCAGCAAGGCCTTGCGATCGCCGTCGCTGTACAACTCTTCGTACAACCGGATAGCGTTATCCCGGAGCCCTTTCAGGTAGTAGGCTTGCGCCAGGCGCTCCTTAATGTCGTTGAGCGAATCGGGTCGCGTCGCAAGTACTTGCGCGTAGCACTGAATGGCATCGTCATAGCGGCGGGTCGAGGCGAATCCCACGCACAGATTCAAGTTCGAACGCGAATCCGCCGGTTTGAGATTTCGCGCCCGCATCAGTTCTTCCAGCCCGTCCTCGACTTCCCCCTGCTTAAGAAGAGCCACTCCCGCGAGGGTTGGATCCTGCGTCATCACGATCTTCACCGCCAACTCTCGGCTGGCCTGCTTCAAGCCCTCCGGGCTTGACGGCTGCGCGGTTGACTCCCACGGTCCGCCATCACTAGACCGTGCGATGAGAATCAATTTCTCTCCTGTCATGACCACGTCTCCCGAGATTGTCGTCTCAGTGCCGAGGATCTCTCGCGCGAGAGAAAGAATTCGCCCGTAAGACACTCCTTTGACCTCAACCGTAAACCGAGGCGGGGCCTGCACCCGCCATAAAGTTGGTATCAGCATGTTTCGCAGGTCGGGCAGACCGGTCTCCGACGATCTCAGGCTCATGTCCTGTTTTTCGGCCTCGATTTCATTGTGGATTGACTTTAAGGCGTCCTGCACCGAATCGGCGACAATGTCCCCGCTGAACGGCGGCTTGTCGTTTGCAGTCTGAAACGGCGCGATCATAGTGACTGGAGTTCGCGCCTCCCACACCGCATAGCAGACCATTAAAAGAACGGCCACATAGATCGGTTGGGAAGACTTGGCGAATGTCCAGACAGAACCGGCTAACCCGGCAATCTTCGTTCTAAGATTCCGAGCAAATTCTGCGCTGCGCTCTGCAAACTGTTTGTCTGACATATCGCAACTCCTTTAATACGTGCATTCTGCTTCCCGTCAGAAGCCACCGGCAATGGACTGTAGCCTAATTGAATCTTTACTCTTCCTTAACTGCTAATCAGTTGACCAGGAACAACTTATCCGGATTTATACGCCCCTCCCAGTTCCGGATTTGACGGGCTATATACACTAGAGCCAACACTCGGCTGTGGCGAGTCATGTCCCTTCAACGTCGAGATCTGCCTCAATATAGGTTCGGTCCGTTCGAAGTCTGTTTGCAGACTGGCGAGCTGAGTAAGAACGGCAGACGAATTCATCTGCAACGAAAACCATTTGAAATCCTGGCCTCCCTCTTGGAACAGGCGGGCAGATTGGTCTCTCGCGAAAGCTTGCGCCAGAGACTTTGGCCCGCTGATACATTTGTCGATTTTGACAATGGGCTGAACACCGCGCTCAGCAAACTGCGCCAGGCCCTTGGTGATACCGCGGAACGGCCGCGTTACATAGAGACCTTTGAGGGTCGAGGGTACCGGTTCCTCGCCCCCCTCGATGAGTTGGCTGCTGGGCCCGGAACTCGGCTACGAGAGCTCGATCTGGAACGAACGCGCATCGAACCTGACGTGGTGCTCGTGGAAATTGCAGGGAAAATGGTCTATGGGCCCGAGTGCCGCCAGATCGAGTGGCTTACCGGGGAGCTTCTGGAGCAAGGAGAAAGAAAGATCGTTTTTGATCTCTCACGCGTCAGTCATCTCGACAGCAGCGGAATCGGTACTCTCGTCATGTGCTCTGGCAGGATCAAAGAAGCCGGAGGAAAGCTGCGTGTTACAGGCGCCGAGGGACACGTCAAGACCGTTTTGAAGATCACCGACGCGGGCAAGATTTTGGAGCTCTGTCCCAGCAGGAGCGAAGCTCTACAAGCGTTCGCTGGGACGAGCGCGTGAGCCGTCGACTATTGCAGTTGCAAACTTTCGGAATTGCGTCGCCGCGTTGACGCTGGTCGGCTTTGCGCAGCACGAAAACGGCAAACCAGCAGAAGTCCGTTACCGCAACTCCGACGGTTGCTTGGAATGTCGTCCGCCGCACCTCGGTTGCCGCCTGTTTGTGGTTCGCAACATCGCCCCAGCACTCGTTGACTTCTGTGACGGAAACATTTCATTTCCGCATCTTCTCCCGCAAACGTTTCTCCTGCTCGGCGCTCCAGTAACCACAATCCAGTCGAATGAACACCGACGTGTAGGGGATTGTCAAATTGGTCTTGAGCACCAGGATGTGGAATGTCTTACCGGCTTCGTCGAGTTTCGCAATGATCTCCTCATGTGGCAGAGATTGCGTTTCCCTGGCACCTAAGACCTTGCCCAGTGCTTCACGGTAAGCCGTCACTCCGGTGGCGTCGCTCTCCGGTACCGCTGCTAACTCGGCGTCAGTAAAGATCACCGGCCGCACATGCTTCGCGTTGCCGACTTGATCCAGGACCGTCTTCACCACGTCGAGGTGATCGCTGCCGGTTTCGACTGTTTCGATCCCAGCACTCGTCTGGAGCGGATAAGCGGAGTCCACCACCGCAATCCAATTGCGATGGCCAAGCAGCGGCAGTTCGTCATTGAGCCGCGCGTGCCAGTCAGCGCCTCGGCCGTTGGTTTGGCCTTGAACGCCGCTAACATAAATAATAAGGATGGCCGAGATGATCAAAGCAGTTCGCGACATGCGCATGGATGTCCTCATTGTGCACCGTAAGCTTCGAAGTCCTCGAAGAGTGTAGTGCACGCAGGCGCCAATTCGGAACCAACAATTGCCCTGTATCATCAGGGCTCCGATTTCTTTTCGGAGTTAATGCCTCATGACTTTTGACGATTTTCGCCGATCTCTCACCGCGAGCCAGCCGCCAGACGGACTAACTCCCGCCCTCGCTGGATTATGGTGGGATGCCAAGAACGATTGGACGCGGGCGCACGAGTCCGCCCAACAAGACGAGGGCCCCGACGGATCGTGGGTTCACGCCTATCTCCATCGCAAGGAAGGCGATCAGGATAACGCCGCTTACTGGTACAGTCGCGCCTGCAAGCCGGTGGGTCAAGGTCCGCTTGATGCTGAATGCGAAAAAATCGTCAAAACGTTGCTCGAACAACAGCATGTACGTGCCTCGTAAATGGATGCAACCCATCCGCGCAAGACGTAGCACAGCCCCACCGTGTTACTGGGCTAGACGGCGCTCCAATTTGATCATCGATCTACGCAAGGCTCACACTGCTCGTCAACTGCTGAATGGCGTCTCGGAATGTGTCGGGATAGCGCAGGTCGACGCACTCTTGGGTGAGGCCACCTTCAGGGTTGACTGCGAACAATAGGGCAGCCGCTTCCATCTCCTGGAAAACTCGCAATTGTCCTGCGCGCAGGTCATGGAGTATGAGGCCAAAGTTAGCCAGTCCGTAGCTGACTGCCGTTCTGTTTTTGGGCGAGATTTCTCTGTAATGTGGCACCATTATTCCATAATGCCCCATCTGCTCTGCGACGAGATCCCAGTCCCTTCTTTGTTCCTGGAGCGAGGAAAATGACTCCAGAGCGCGTGGCATAAGAAACACCGTTTTCCGAAGATACCCATTCCGTATGAGTTGCTCGAACTCCCAAGCGCTTCCAGGATGTGCGGATGGGATACAGATGATCAACGATGCGTCAAGCATCAGTTCTGCCGCAGCAGTCTTCCAGTCCGTTTCGTCAGTCAATATTCGACCAACTCCGATCGCTTCACCGGGTCTGCCCAATGCGATGATTGGCATCACCTCCGTAAGAGCCTCAACAATTGTGTGCTCAAGTTCGTAGCGCGACTTGCTGTCCCCGTCTAAGGACGACTCGGTCTCAACTACTTTGCCGGTTAAGTAGAAAGGCCGAAGGAATACAGCAAATCTTTGAATTTCTCCACTTCTTGCTGCGTTGAATACGAGCCGGGCGTAAGCATCGCGCCTGTTCTGCTTCAGCTTTGTGGACTGATGATTCATGAGTCCGGCCGCTAGCATCGCGATTGCCGAAGCAAAGAAAAGTAAAACCGCCACGCCAAAATCGACCATGTCGAATGCCATGGACACGAAAAGAACTAACCACAGCGCTGCAAACACGATCAGGGAGAAAGCGAAGCCTCGGCTACAAATTAGTTCCGCACCCGAAGGCTCAGGAGGTCCAATCATTAGAACTGACGGTGCTTCCGCATGAGACAGGTGCCAAGGGAAGCGACACAATCCACCCAACGAAATAATCATCGCAAGTAGCTGAAAACGCCGTGATGAGGCTCACACGAGAGGGCCATCCAGCAGTCCCGCCTCCGCGGGAAGCATCGCTCGCAATAGGAACGTGTCTCGGCCCGGGATAACTTGGTCGCGCTTAGGCCATGATGCTAGATTAGGCAGATCCTCTCGCTAAGGAGTGCCTGCCATGACCACCCCCCTTACCGTCTCTATCGCATCGTCTGAAATATGGCCAGCCCTCCCGCTCAACGACTGGGGGCCGACTTACCACAATCTCCACATGTGGACTCAAATCGTGGGTAAAGTTCGCCTTGCCCTGACGCCGAAGACGAACCACTGGTGGAACGTGCCACTCTACGTTACGGCTCGCGGCCTGACGACCTCCCCGATTCCATACGGCAAAGATGCTTTTGAAATCCAGTTCGACTTTATCGACCACAAACTACTAGTGAATCGCTGCGATGGCCTGCAAAAGACTCTGCCGCTCGAACCTAGGACCGTCGCGGAGTTCTACCGGGAATTTATGTCGGTGCTGCACAGCATGGGCATTGATGTATCGATCTATCCCAAACCGGTCGAAGTACCCAATCCCGTTCCTTTTGCCGAGGATCAGCTTTACAAGGCCTATGATGCCGACGCCGCCTTTCGCTGCTGGCGCATTCTTCTGAGCTGTGACGCGGTGTTCAAAAAGTTTCGCGCACGCTTCTTGGGAAAGAGCAGTCCCGTACATTTCTTTTGGGGAAGCTTCGATCTGGCCGTCACCCGCTTCTCCGGGCGCCGCGCTCCCGAGCGCCCGGGTGCCGATCCCATTACGCGTGAAGCCTATTCCCACGAAGTGATTAGTGCCGGATGGTGGCCGGGGTCAGGAATTGACGCCCCGGCCTTTTATTCATACATGGCCCCGGAACCCGCAGGTTTCGCCGGCGAGAAGGTGCGTCCGGAATCCGCTTTCTACCACGCCGAGCTAAAAGAGTTCTTGCTGAGGTACGACGATGTGCGTCGCGCTCCCAATCCGGAGCACGCAATCCTTGATTTTCTGGAAAGTACCTACGAAGCAGGCGCTGCGCTCGCACAGTGGCCACGCGCGGAATTGGAGGTCGGAGAGGCAGCCGCATAAGGTTCAACTCGCGCGCCAGCCATCATCGCTTGCCGCCGGGCACCGGGTAACTGTGCGGTAAATACAGGGAATCCCTGATAGCCCACTCATTCCACCCTAGGTAAAGATACGTAAATCGTAGTTCATTATCCGTTTCTAGCGGAGAATGCACGCGTACGAGTGCCGCTTTCGCATAGGTATAATTTCGCTTAAAAAACGCCATTCGATGTCAACAATCGCAACCTCACAAATCAGCACCGCAGACCAGTCTTTGCCCAAAGCCCCGACGGGCATCCCCGGTCTCGATGAAGTCACGAACGGCGGGCTTCCGCGCGGCCGGCCGACACTGGTCTGCGGCAGCGCCGGATGCGGAAAGACCCTGCTTGCAATGGAATTTCTCATCCGCGGCGCCATCGAGTTCCGCGAGCCCGGCGTATTCATCGCCTTCGAAGAGACAGTGGAGGACCTGACCCAGAACGTACGCTCGCTCGGCTTTGATCTGAACAAACTCGTCAGGCAGAAAAAGCTGGCTCTCGACTTCGTCCGCGTCGAGAGGAATGAAATCGAGGAGACCGGCGAATACGATCTCGAAGGACTCTTCATTCGCTTGAACGCCGCCATCGACTCCATTGGCGCCAAGCGCGTCGTCCTCGACACCATCGAAGCGCTCTTTTCCGGCCTGCAGAATGAAGGCATTCTCCGCGCCGAGCTGCGCCGCCTTTTTCGCTGGCTCAAAGACAAAGGCGTAACGGCAATCATTACTGGTGAGCGCGGAGACGGCACGCTGACGCGTCGTGGTCTCGAAGAGTACGTCTCTGATTGCGTCATCTTGCTCGATCATCGCGTGAATGATCAGATTTCCACCCGCCGCATGCGCATCGTGAAGTACCGGGGCACGACTCATGGCACGAACGAATATCCCTTCCTTATCGATGAAGAAGGTTTTAGCGTTCTGCCGATCACGTCGCTCGGTCTGCAGCACACGGTTAGCGACGAACGCATCTCGAGCGGCATCCCGCGGCTCGACACGATGCTCGGTGGCGCAGGCTTTTACCGTGGCAGCACGATTCTCGTCTCTGGCACCGCGGGAACAGGCAAGACCAGTCTCGCCACGCACTTCGTTAACGCCGCTTGCGAACGCGGTGAGCGTTGCCTGTATTTTGCTTTTGAGGAATCGCCGGGGCAGTTGATCCGAAACATGCGATCCATCGGACTGGATCTGGGAAAGTTCGTCAAGAAAGGCTTGCTGAACATTCACTCCAGCCGTGCGACATTGTATGGGCTGGAGATGCATCTGGCTTTGATCCACAAAATGGTGCAGCAGTTTAAGCCCGACATCGTAGTAGCCGACCCGATCGGTGCCCTCATGACGGCTGGTTCCGGGCGTGACGCCAATCTGATGATCATCCGCCTGATCGATTTCCTGAAGGCTCGCGGCGTTACGGCGATGCTGATCAACCTGACCTCAGGAGGCGATACGCTGGAGCACACCGCGGTCGACATCTCGTCGATTGTCGACAGCTGGCTTCTCTTGCGAGATGTCGAACTCGGTGGCGAACGCAACCGTGCCCTCTACGTGCTGAAATCCCGCGGTATGAGGCATTCCAATCAGTTGCGCGAATTCCTTCTTACCGATCATGGCGTCGAACTGCTCGACGTCTATGTAGGCCCGGAAGGGGTGCTCACAGGCTCATCACGCATGTCCCTCGAGGCCCGGGAACGCGCGTCTGTACTGGCCGTACGGCAGGAAGCCGAGCGCAAGGAGCGCGAGCGGCAGCGCAAGCGAGAGGCGCTGGAAGCGAAAATCATTGCCCTGCGCAAGGAATTTGAAAGCGAGGAGACAGAGAGCGTGCTCCTGGCTTCCGAGGAAGTGAACCGCAGACAGCGATTAGAAAACGAGCAGCACGCCATGGCCATCAGCCGTGGTGCCGATGAAGCCAATGGCGACGCACGACCGCGGAGAAAGCTGAACTCGAAATGAAGAAGGCCTCTGCAAAAACTCCACTCTCTCTCGAGGAACTGGCGCGCCACCAGTCGCCGGATGATGCCGAAAAATGGGATCTGCGCCTCTACGTTGCCGGCCAAACGCCGCGCTCGGTGGCCGCGTTTGCCAACCTCAAACGCCTTTGCGAAGAGCATCTGGCCGGCCGATACAGCATTGAGGTCATCGATCTCATGAAGCACCCGCAACTTGCCGCTGGCGATCAGATCCTCGCCATACCAACGCTGGTGCGCAAGTTGCCACAGCCGATCCGCAAAATCGTAGGCGATCTCCGGGATGGGGAGCGAGCCCTGGTCGGGCTGCAACTACGCCCCGCCAAGAATTAACGGTACGGTTGCATTCATGGAATTTTGAGAGATAATGTCGCCAATGGCACGTTTAACGGTGGGGTCACATGGGGAATAACACCTTAATTCCTTTGAATGAGTTCGCCCTGGATGATCGCAGTCAGATCATCGATGCCATCCGCATGGGCGGTGTGGATGCGTTCGTAGTCGAGGAGCGAGATGGCCATGCGGTCTACACCCTGCAGAGTGCGGACCTGCCCTACAGTTCCCTCGTGCAGCGCATGCAGCAGGGTGCAGCCATGCTCAATTCCCCCGGGCACATCATCTACTGCAATCCGAGCTTGGTGGAGTTGTTGGGCTCGACCGGCGAGGCCGTTGTAGGACGCCGCTTTGATGAACTCATCGCTGCGGGTGACCGTCCTGTCTTCCAAAAGTTGTTGGAGGAGTTCCAGGATGGTTCCCAAGAATGCGAACTCCGCATCCGCCGCTTCGATGAACGTGTCATTCCCGCCCGCTTATCGCTCACGGCCTTGTCTCGCGATAAATCGGTGATCGGCGTCCTGATCAGCAATCTGACCTCTGAGAAGTCATACGCCGAGCTGGCATCTCGCATCCAGTCCCTGCAGGACGAGGAGCGCAAAAAGATCGCCCGCGAACTGCACGACAGTGTTGGCCAGTTGCTCACTGCCCTTGCCATGAATCTTTCCCGGCTGAGCAACGAAAATCCTGGCGTGCCTTCTCCGGCCGCGGACCTGCTCGCCGACTGCGGAGTCATGGTTGATCAGGTCAGCCGCGAAATCCGCACCATCTCGCATCTTCTCCATCCGCCACTCCTTGATGTGGCTGGACTGTCTTCCGCTATTCGCTGGTACATTGACGGCTTCGCCCACCGCAGTCAAATCGAAGTGGATCTACAGATCGATTCTGATCTTGGCCGCCTGCCCGCCGAGATCGAAATCTGTCTCTTCCGCGTCGTCCAGGAATGCCTTACGAACGTCTACCGTCACTCGGGCAGCAATTTCTGCTCGATTTCCATAAGACGCGACAGCCATCGCCTGCACATGGAGATTCGCGATACCGGGCATGGGATCCCGAAAAGGGCAGAAGGAGAAATGCCTGCCGGGGTCGGCGTTCGCGGTATGCAGGAACGACTGCGTCTTCTCGGCGGCACCTTGGAGATTCGCTCCAGCGAACAGGGCACCGTCGTGATGGTGATCGTCCCCATTCCAGCGAATTCCGAAATCCTGAGCTGTCGCTGAATCCTTTTCTTCCTGGCTTGGCCAGTGCGGATCTCTGCGCGAGCCTTCACGGCTTTCCCGACGCCACTCCACTCACGCCGCTGCCAGATCTCCGGGACCATCCCGAGGAACTACGTCCCGCGCCGCCTTGAACTAGACACAAGAGCGGGCCACGGAGGCAGTCAGGAGTTGTCTCTACCGGTGCAGTTTTCGTCAGATGACTCCTCAAGGTGACAAGAATGGAGTGTGGAGCCTGATACACTTTTCTGGAGCGGGATTTTTCCTTGAAGTCTCAGCCTTCTGGCCAGACAAGCACCAACTAGTGGATTCAGAATATCGTCATGGCTGCGACTCTTAGGGGACAATTCCAGCCAGTCTCGACCGTGTTACGTCTGGGGTTCCGTCTTGGCGTCGAAGGTGTGCACATTTGCGCAGGTGCTGCTATCGTCAGCTCTTTTGTGCCCACCCCTGTTGTCCCAGGCTTCCCAAACAGTAGGCGAGAAAAATCCAGCGACTGCATTTCTGCGAATCATCGTTGTGGGTTCCCTCGACCAGGCGCAGCAGATTCTTGCCCGCTTGAATAAAGGAGAGAACTTTGCCGAGGTGGCCCGGAAAGAATCGATCGATTCGACTGCCGCCGATGGCGGCTCGCTCGGCAATGTAGCCATCCCGACGCTTCGACCCGAGCTGCGCGATGCGCTCGCCGGGCTTGCTCCGGGTCAGATCAGCCCCATCGTGAAGAGTCCGCTCGGATTCGCCATCTTGAAATTTGAGACGGAGCCCGACTCAGGTACGACAACAAAGATCGGGGGAACCGGAAGCGCCATCGTTGACTCCATCGGCAGCGTGAAGCAAAGCTGGGGACTCGGCGGTCTGGTGGAGGCTGAAGTCGGACTCTACAACTTCGCTAAGCCTGCCGGCTGGGACCGCGATCCGAAGAAGATCTGTGAGATCCGTAAGCAATCGCTCGCTCACGAAAAGGACGCGATGGAACGGTTCTTCTCTCCCGCGAACTCGAAAGAACGCGAGTCCTTCAACTCCCTTGACTTGCTGAATACGTATTACTCGTTCGGAGAAATCTATTCCTATCTGGGCGACATGGAGCACGCGATTCCGCAGTACGAGAAAGCGTATGAGATCGCGACCACAAAAGAGACTGCCGCCCAGGGCCAGATGGACGAGTCGCTGGGCGTAGCGTATCTGCACAAGTCGGAGATGGAAAACGGTGTGTACCGCACGCCCGGCGATCGGTGTCTTCTTCCCATGAGACCCGGCAACGTGTATGCAAAGAAGGAGGACTCCAGGAAGGCCATTGCGTACTTTCTCAAAGACTTGGAGCAACAACCGGATGATCTGGAAGTGAAGTGGTTGCTCAATGTCGCTTACATGACGATCGGCGGCTACCCTGATCAGGTTCCGGCAAAGTATCTCATTCCGCCGAAAGCGTTTGAGTCTTCCGAAGACATCGGGCGATTCCACGATGTGGCTGCTGAAGCAGGGCTCACATCCTTTTCCATGGCGGGGGGCGTCATTGTGGACGACTTCGAAAACATCGGCCGGTTCGACGTAGTCACGTCCAGCTTCGATAGCTGCGGTCCGATGCACTTTTTTCACAACAACGGAGACGGGACATTTACCGAGCAAGCCGCCAGGGCCGGATTATCAGATCAGATGGGCGGCCTTAACATGCTGCAGACCGATTACAACAACGACGGCTGCCTCGACATTCTGATCTTGCGCGGAGCCTGGGAAGTTCCGCAACGGAAATCTCTGTTGCGAAACAATTGCGACGGAACTTTCACCGACGTGACCGCTGCCAGCGGCCTCGCCGAACCCACCAGCACACAGGCTGCGGTTTGGGTCGATATAAATAATGATGGCTTGCTGGATCTTTTCGTGGGCAATGAGGGACAGCCCGCCCAGCTTTTCCTGAACAAGGGGGATGGCACCTTTCAGGATATCTCTGCTTCCGCCGGAATCAATCGCGTGATGTTCACCAAAGGTGTGACCGCAGGCGATTACGACAACGACGGTTTTCCTGATCTTTACGTCTCCAACTTCAGCGGAGGGAATGTCCTCTTCCACAATAATCACAACAATACTTTCACCGACGTAACTCAGGTCGCCGGGGTGCCGGGTCCGGGGCGTGGATTCGCGACTTGGTTTTTCGACTACGACAACGACGGTTTGCCCGACCTCTTCGCCACCAGCTACTTTCTGTCCTTGGACGAAACAGCCCGCACTTATATGGGTCTGCCTCATAACGCAGCGACTCTGAGACTCTACAAAAACTTGGGCAACGGTACTTTTCGCGATGTTACCCAGGAAGTTCATCTCGACAAGGTCTACATGCCTATGGGCGCCAATTTTGGCGATATCGATAATGATGGATTCCCCGACATCTTTCTTGGCACAGGGACCCCCTCCTACGTAACCGAAAAACCCAGCGTGCTGCTTCACAACCAGGATGGAAAGCAATTCATCGATGTCACAACTTCTTCCGGCACCGGGGAATGGCATAGGGGGCATGCGGTGGCATTCGCGGACTTGGACAATCGCGGCGACGAGGACATCATCTTTGAAGTCGGAGGCGCCACGCCCGGCGATAGTCACGCACTCCGGGTCTTTGAGAACCCCGGCCACGCAAACGATTGGATCAGCATGAAGCTCGTGGGCACCAAAACCAATCGTGCGGCCATCGGTGCTCGAATCAAGATTACTGTCGAGAATAAGGGGCAGGGAACCAGATCCATTTATCATACGGTCGGAAGTGGCGGATCGTTCGGTGCGTCTCCGTTGCAACAACACATCGGGCTTGGAAAGAACGCGCGGATTCTTGATATGGAAGTCTGGTGGCCCACTAGCAATACGCGCCAGCATTTCTCGAACATAGAGAAGAATCAGTTCCTTGAGATTACGGAATTCGCTCAACAGTACGCCAAGCTCGACCGCAAACCGTATCGCCTCGGCGGCTCGAAACGGAATGCACCTGTGGTTGCCAAGCAGCCGGGCGCGGCACCCGCAACTGTGAATTAGCCGAGCGGAAGGGATCGAACGATGAAGTGCTGGATCCTCGTTACAGTCTTGCTGTCCTCGACCTGCTTCGCCAGACAGCAATACGCCGCCGGCGGCATGGTCCTGCAAGTGGACCCCGCGCACAAAACCCTGCTGGTATCGTGCGACAGCATTCCCGGATTCATGCAGCCCATGACCATGCCCTTTGAAGTTCGCCAGGCCAAGGAACTTGATGGCCTTGTCCCCGGCATGGTCATCGGTTTCACATTGAGCGTAGAGGCCGGTTCAACTTATGCAGAGTACATACAAATCCATCCTTACGACAGCGTCGAACAGGATCCTCTCACCGCCCGCCGCCTGAAACTGCTGAATCGCATCACCAATCCGGATGCTTCCGCCAAGACGCTCGCCATTGGAGCAACCGTGCCAGATTTCACGCTTATCGATCAGGTGCGCCACCGTATCTCTCTCTCCCAATATGCAGGAAAGGTTGTGGCACTCAACTTCATTTACACCAGCTGTGCGCTGCCCAACTTCTGCTATCGCAGCGCCAACAATTTTGGTGTCCTGCAACACCGATTCAACCAACAGCTAGGCCGCGATCTGGTGCTGCTGACCGTGACCTTCGACCCGCAGCGTGATCATCCCGATCAATTGGCGCGTTATGCCGAGAATTGGAAAGCCGATCCCAGGACGTGGCACTTCCTGACTGGCGACGGGCCTGGTGTCCAACGTGTAACCAGCATGTTCGGCATGGATTACTTCCCCGAGGAAGGTTTAATGAGCCATTCGCTGCATACGGCCATCATCGATCGGCAAGGTAAGCTGGTAGCCAATATCGAAGGTAATCGATTTACGGCAGACCAACTCGCCGACCTGGTAAACACGATATTGAATCACCCGGACAAGGGCCAGCGGGTCCATTAGGCCTGTCTATCCACCCGCACACAAACGAACCCTAGGCCGCCCTGGAATGCGAGAGGATGTTACAGAGTTCGTGAATAATCTCCTGCCGTATCTCATACTCGAGGAGATCGTCATCACTCGCTGTGCCCAACATTCTCGACTCTAGGATTTCGTGCTGCTTGCGAAGCAGTCCGTCGAGTTCGAGTCGTAGTTCCTCGGCGCGATGGTTTTCCATGATACCCTCGGTGACGATCCGTGGCGGCGAAGCATCAAGCGGCTTCGCGGCGAAGCATGCCCCTAGCTGCATTAATCAGCACCGACACCCGATCCGATTTCGAGATCAGGCCCGAGATCCCGATGGATTCTGCAACTTGTTGAGAAACCTGCTCGGGGCTTGCGCTGTAGATGATGAGCGGCACATCCGGCATCGATTGTCTCAGCACGCGCGCTGCCTCCAGTCCATTCATTACCGGCATCGCAAGGTCCAGCACAATCAGGTCAGGATGAACCCGGCAAGCTTCCTCAATAGCCTCGCGTCCATTTTCCACCACTGCGCAGACGTGAAAATCGCGTTCCCGTTCGAAAATTTTATGCAACGCGGTTCGCACAAACGCGTTGTCATCCGCAATTAGGACTTTGTATCGCATCACTATTTCACGTTCGCTAGGCTCATCTTTCACTGGCTCGCTCAATAGTTCCATACGCTGGACACCTGAAACGAGGAGAAGTCGAAGGCTGAAATCACATCGGCTGATAAACCGTTGGGGGACCGAGCGCAACCGCATCAGGCAGAATAGCGTAGAGCGCAAGATCGCCCATGACCGCAAAGGGACCGCATTCACAAGGCTAGAGGGAAAACCGTAGTTCGCGGGCGCTTCCGGTCATGGTTAGGAAAGTAAACTTCAAGGCAGCCTGGGCTCCATCACGATGCCGAACGCGCTCGAGTCAAGTACCGGCGAGCGATCTTCTCACAGTTCCGGCAGTGACAAATGAAATCGGGGCAGTGCGACCGCGAGGCATGTCCGCAACTCTGGCATTCGAGAATATCGCCAATGCGTGTCAGTATCCTGAAAGCGCCATTCTCGACACAGTACGGGCATCGAGGATCGTCGGTAGACATTTCTGCACCAAGCTCCACAGGCGTCAACAGTCGCACTTTTTCGTCAACTCCTTCAGGGAACTAACGTACCCCGGGATGCGCGGCCTCTCGCCTGCCTAGAACTTCATCAATTCTTTGCTGGAGTATTCTGTGCAGGTCGACCAACCAGACAGCAAGCCGTCCGGGATCAGTTTCTTTGCCGATCCGCCGACAGAGTTCCAGCATGACCTGACGGTCCTCTGGTGTCATCATTCCGTTCACAGTGTAAATAGCATCGTGCGAACGAGTCGTTGCTCTGGAGCACTTAGGGGTCAAGAAGAGGTGAGTTTGCTGGCGCCCGCCACAGGCTGGTATGGCGGCTGTAGAAATGCGAAGGCGCTGAGAGGTCGTTGTGTCCAGCAGTCGAACCGCCGCCCTACACGCCACACGCAGGCTGGAGTGGGCACTGCATGACAACTGAAATAGAATTTGACTGAATTCAAAAATGACTCTGGAATCAATTCCAACCGACGAACTGTCACCCGACCTCTCAAGAGAGGTCCATGACTTCCTGGACAGCCAGGACACCGGACACCCATTTCAGTTTCCCCAATGGGCAGGTTCACGATCGAAAGTCGTGCTGCTTCGCAAAGATGGCAAGATTCATTGGCTGGGTACATTCGGAGTGCAGACGCCACTTGGTCGCAGGTTTCCCTGGATTCGCGCGCTGATCGCCAATCGAGGTCCGGTCTGTGATGATCATCAACTCTGGGAAGCTGTGGTAGAACAACTCGCTGAAGATATGCGACAGGAACGTTTCGCTTACCTGGATGTCATGCCGGAGTGGATCTGGCAGACCGATGGCGATCATCCAAGTCTTTCGAACCAGTCCAAGTGGAACCGCATAGGAAACCAGCGAGCCTCGCTGCGTGTCGATCTCAAGGCGGATGAGGATGAGATCTTTGCGAATTTTCGTAAGATCTCACGGTATGAAGTCCGCCGTGCCGAACGATTCGGAACTACTGTCAGCACAGCCTCTACCGATGCTGAAATCGATGAGTTTTTGCGCGTGTACGAGCGCATGGCAATCTGGAAGGGATTCACGCCCGATGCGATCGAAGAGGTGCGTCGCATCATTCATTGGCTGATGGCTTCAGAATCGAGGGGGGCGCTCCTGATTGGCAGAGTGAGGGATGCCGTTCATGGCGGAGCAGTTATTGCCCGGTGCGGACGAAGATGCTGGTTCGTCTGGGGAGCGAATGTTAGAGAGGAGCACGTGACGATCGGCCATATTCTGCAATGGCACGCGCTTCTGTGGGCAAAATCTCACGGCTGCACCGAATATGACTTTGGAGGCTATACCCCGGGGGCGACCTCCGGTCCAGCGTGGTTTAAAGAAGGTTTTGGCGGCACAGTTGTCCATCTGATCACGCCGTATCGCAGGGTCATTGATCCGAAACGTTACAATGTTGTTCGTGTACTCTCCAGGATCAGCAGTTGGGGAGACCGTGATTGATGCATTCGTCCAGGTGTTTCGCCGCATGAGCGACTTCCAGGCAGCCGTCATTCCAGAGGGAATGCTTGTTGAGCCAACGTTGGTTTGAATCTCAATATGTCCGCACCCGATCAAGCTGCTCATCTTAAGGTCTACAGCCAGCCGGAAACCGTTGCTCAGTATGCAGGTATGGATTCTCTCAGCGCCTGTGAGCAACACCTGTTCGATGCTTATCTCCATTCCGGGATGGCCATCCTCGACCTCGGTGTCGGCGGAGGGCGCACCACGCCCTGCCTTTCCGCAATCGCTTCACGCTATGTCGGCATCGACTATTCCGAAGAGATGATTCGTGCTTGCCGCAGCAAGTTTCCCCATTTGCAATTCAACGTCGCGGATGCCTCCGATCTTTCGCAGTTCCCCGATGCCTCATTCGATTCCGTCGTTTTCTCGTACAACGGACTGGACTGCCTGGTGCCGTATGAAAAACGAGAAAACTGTTTGCGCGAGTGTCACCGGGTTCTCAAAGCTGGTGGCATCTATGTCTTCTCGTCGCATAACCCACGAGGCCTGTTCCTTGATTGGCGGTGGGACCGGGATCGTTTGCGAAGGCTCGCGCGCAAAGTATCGCAAAGTGAAGGACTCCTATTCAGTCTGACCCTGGCGGCACTCACGTGCGGACGGGTCATGCTCGGTGTCGCAAGGTCATTCGTGAAGGCGATCCCGCGTGCTCGTCGCCGGCTGCCCACCGCCGCTTTCTGGCAAGGGGAGGGCTACATTGTGGACCCTTCTCACGGCGGCCTGCGGATGTATGGCGGGATTCCCTCCCGCGTCGTTGCCGAACTCACTTGTCTCGGTTTCAAATGTCTGCAAATCCTTCCCGAAAATTACCCCGTAAGCGGCAACGAGTACAGCACTCGCTGGTATTACTATGCGTTCTCGAAAAACCTGACTGACGCGCCCCGAGGGGCTTGACTCCGCGTCCGCGTAGAGCAGAATTGACAATTCCCCCGCGAAACTGAGGTAGGATGCCCATACGAATAACTACATTGAAGGAGACCTGGTTTTGGCGATTCCGTGGATCAAGAATATTCGAGAGGGTGGGCAGCTGAGCGTATTTAACAAGGCCAACACGTGGACGGATGCGGTCAATGCGTCCATCGAAGCGTTCAATCGGCTCTCTTTCGGAGTGACCCTGGTCAAGGCCAAAGACGAGAAATCGGCGAATATCGTTCTGGTGCTCGCGAACGGGCACACGGAATACACCTATCAGGGAACAACCGTCAACCCGGGCGCCGACTTCAGCCCCGCGCGCCTTCATGGCAAGACTCGCGCCTACTATTATGAGCAGTCTCCGAAAGAGATCTTTTTTGCCGTGACCTTTCTTCCGGGGAAGGTGAGTGGGACGAAGAAACAGAAGGAAGTGATCGTAGTGCACGAGTTCATTCATGCCGCCGGCATGGACGAGCACGATGACCGCGGCATCATGTTCCCGCAAATGGGCGAATCCGGCGATGGCCTGATCGAATATCTGCATGACAAGGGATCGAAGGCGATGCCGCCCATCCGCGTCGGCGGACAAACCGCGTGCATCATGAACATGCTCTGGTCCGGCGGCGCCGCCTGTAAGGCGAGCTGAGAATGAGCTGAGCCGGCCCATTCGAGCCCTGTTTCGGCCGGAGAGCGCCGGGCGGGCTGGTTGCACGGCTTCAGACAAATTCATATCGATTCATCCAGTCTTCAGACGAATTCACGTCGCCTCCATGGACATATTGCGAACTGCGGCGCAAGATGACCCGCGTGGTGCACAGAGGTTAAGTTTTTCGGGCTCAAAAGACACCACCAGAAGAGGGCGATATGAAAAAGCACGCAGTTACCCTTCTCATCCTGAGCGTGGTTTTCATTCCTGGGCTGTTGAGTGCGCAAAGCGCATGTGTTATGGATGCTCAGACGGGCAATCGGAAAGTCCTGGTCACCAGCGGTGGTCAGCGACTCACGCAAATGCAGGCAGACTGCGCGCTGGAACTGATTGACTTCATGGCAGCCGCGGCACGCGGCGTTGACCTGATTCAGGTCGATGAACCGATGCGCCAGATCTGGCGCGGATACCTGGTCAACGTGTACCCCAAACTGCCTCAGGAGGATCGTACCTTTCTGGCCAATGCGCCGATGATGTTTTACAACGTGAACGTGACGTGGCCCCGGCTGACGCCGGCCGCACAGAACAAGTATCGCCAGAGCTGGGCGGCGGTGTTGCCCCCGGTGCTCGAGTTCATCCAGCCGGTCGTGGCCGCCACCCGGCAACAGGAGTCCCTGCAGGTGGCGGGCGGTCAAGGTCCAGGATCGAGCTACGGATCGGTCGCTTCGCAACCATCCGATCCCGCGGCCGACTACCGCCGGCAGCAGGCAATCAGCAATAGCCTGGCGGTGCACAATTCCATCATGACGAACAACACCATAAACCTGATGAACTCCTTCAGCCATATGGACGGCCACTAGAGTTTCAGCTTTATACAAACCGAAAGCTCCATAGGGCTGCCCCAAACTAAACGTCCCTGTTTTACGACGTTTAGTTTGGGGATTTCCAATTTATCCCCGAAGTAAGTCCCACCCATCAAGGACCATCGTTTCAGCAAGCGCCGCCTGCTTTCTCCTTTACCCATGTTTTGTCGCCGCTCGGATGCGATCTGGGCGGGAATGAGCTGCGTTCTTTCGCTCATTCAGAGTGGCGGTTGCTGGTTGCGGGGGCTTGCGAGTCTGGATGCGAGATCCGGTTGGATTCGCGATGGCCGGGGGAGTTTGTTTGAAATTGTGGGGAGGGACTGTGGTGGGCGGTGCAGCATGGGGAGGGTTGATTGGATCGGGTGCGGTCGCTTCGCGACTGGGGCAGAGGGGGGCGGCTGTCGCTGCACTTGGTGGCGCGGGGACGCTCGCTTCGCTCGCGGGGCGGACGACGGCGTCCGCCCCTGCATTGGGGCTTGCCTTCGGCTTCGCGGTTGTCGCTACGTGGGTTGTTTCCTGGTGCGTCGGGATTCTGGCGCGTTCCAGGTTGGCTCGGATCTGGGCTTGCTGGGCTTGCCAGTCCTGCAGTTTCTGGGCGCGGTGTTTTTCTTCCATGATCTGGCGTTCGGTTTTTTGGGGTACCCAGGCGTTGTAGGGCAAGTCGATTTCTGTGGTCTCGTCGAAGTC